>Ga0209639_1000004_pt1 | contig 538026 bp, 469 predicted proteins | sample EPASupsiteHSE605_FD_187268 | JGI IMG/M metagenome (GOLD analysis project Ga0209639, IMG submission 187268) | Bioremediated contaminated groundwater from EPA Superfund site, New Mexico - Sample HSE6-05 (SPAdes) (version 2) | ecosystem: Environmental > Aquatic > Deep subsurface > Groundwater >... | reverse complement strand
CATCAACACCACCGGTAATCCAGGCATGGGGACCGGCGGCATGGGGGATGTGCTTGCTGGAATTATCGGCAGCCTCCTGGTTCAGGGGTACAACCCTTGGGAAGCCGCCTGCCTCGGCGTCTATCTTCATGGCCTGGCCGCCGACCGGATCGCCTCCGGCCGCCCCTACGGTTATACCGCCTCCGACGTGGCGCAGACCTTGCCCGAGGTAATCGGAATCCTACTTACCCCAACCAATAAGGAGAACCTATGCTGACAGCCCAGGACATCATGACGAGAGAAGTGATCACCGTCAAAGAAAACGCCACGGTGCGTGAACTGGCCGCTTTGCTGCTCACCAGCAACATTAGCGGCGCCCCGGTGATCGATGAGGCGGGCAAGGTGATCGGGGTGGTCACCGAAAGCGACCTGATTTTCCAGAACAAGAAGGTGCACCTGCCCACAGCTTTTGCCATCCTTGATGCCTTTGTTTTCCTCGAGCGGCCGGATAAGATGGAGCAGGAATTGAAAAAAATAGCGGGATCCAGGGTTGGCGACATCTGTTCGCGCAAGCTGATATCGGTGACTCCGGAAACGGAACTGGAGGAACTGGCCACCCTGATGGCCGAGAAGAACATCCATACCCTGCCGGTGATGACAGGGGACGACCTGGTGGGTGTGATCGGTAAATCGGATATTATCCGGACGATTGCCCAGGGAGGGTAACCCTACTCGCGGTACAGCTGCCAGCAGTTGCGGCCTTTTTTCTTGGCCTCGTACATGGCGATGTCGGCGTGACGGAGCATGGTCTCAGCGTCGTCACAGTCACTCGGGAAGACCGAAATGCCTATGCTGGCGCCAATAAAGCAGATGTGATCGCCCGCTTCAATCGGCTCGTTGAGCGACTCGATCACCTTCTGCGCCACCAGCGTGGCACCTTCCAGGGTTTCGGTGCTCTCCAGGAGGATAACGAATTCATCGCCTCCCAGGCGGCAGACCGAATCCGAGGTCCGCAGGACGCTGCGCAAACGCTCAGCCACCTGCATCAGGACGATATCGCCAACTCCATGCCCAAACTGATCATTGATCGGCTTGAACCGGTCCAGATCGATGAACAGCAGGCAGAGAATGCGGCCGTAGCGTTTGGCCAGAGAAATGGCCTGGGGCAGGCGCCGCCGGAAATAATTACGATTGGGCAGGTTGGTGAGCGGATCGTGGTTGGCCATGTAGCGGATGAGTTCGGCCGCTTCCTGGCGCTCGGTGACATCCTGAAAAACCAACACCCCGCCAATGAGCCGCTGCCCCTGGCGGATGGGGGTTGAACGAAAATCCACCGGAAAACTGGTGCCATCCTTGCGCAGCATCCTGGCCTCGTCAAAACAGGTCGTGGCCTGGATGTCCGGCTGGGTGTAATAGGGACAGCAGTCCTCGGAGAACTCCTCGCCGCCGGGCAGGGAAATCTTGAACACCTCCCGGCAATTGCGCCCCTTCACCTCCTGATTGCGGTACCCCAGCATTTTCAGGGCAGCAGGGTTGATATAGCTGATCAGACCGCGATCATCGACACCGCAGATGCCGTTGGCGGCGGCGTCGAGAATCATCTCGTAATTGCGGGAAAGCAGTTCCAGCTCCTGTTTGGCCCGGTGCGAGCCGAGGATATAACGAATACGATTTTTCAGGACCGGCCAGCGCAGGGGCTTGCGGATGTAATCGACGGCTCCGGCGCCATAGGAACGCTCAATGCTTTTCTCGTCGTCCAGGGCCGTCACCATCAGGACCGGCGGCGGGTCGGCCATGGAAGAGGTGATATGTTCGCACACGCCGGGCCCATCGATGCCCGGCATGGCGATATCGAGAATCACCAGATCAAACGATTGTTCCGCCAATTTCTCCAACGCCGCATGCCCATCCTCCGCCTCGATCACCACATAGCCCTCACCTTCAAGAAACTGGCGCATGAGCATGCGGATGACCTCATCGTCATCGACAATCAAAATAACCGGAGTGGAACCTGCGAGCAAGGAAACCGTCATGACCGAATAAGCGAAGGAGGAGGAATTATCGTAATCATTTTTAACTATTGTATGAAATCCCACTTATTAATCAAGCTGTTCGGAAAAAAATTGTTTTACCAGGGCCACGGCCTGGACAATTTGTGCAAAAATGAGGTCAATCTGTTGGATGTTACCGCTCTTGCCCATGTGTTCCGCCAGCAGGCACAGATGGGCCAGGTCCTCCGCCCCGAACTGGCTGCTGCTGCCCTTCATGGTGTGCGCCACCTTATTGATCGCCTCGGCATCCCTGGCCTGTACGGCCCGCTCCAGTTCGGCGACCCGCCGGTCCAGCGAATGAAGAAAGACGGTGGCCACGGGGGCAATATTGCCGACATGCTCATGCAGGCGCTGTAAAATAGCGGAATTGACAACAGCAGCATTTTTTGTCCCCCTCACCGCTTCCCCGTTCGCCACCGACGCCTTGGGAATGACGGAAAACCGCAGCTCGGGCAGCCAATGGGACAGGGCGGTTTGCAAGGTATTGAAGTCAAGCGGCTTGACCAGATAGTCGACCATTCCCACATCCTGACACTTTTTCTGCGCGGCAGCGGTGGCATCGGCCGTGAGGGCAACAATGGGCGGCGCTGGACGCTGGTTTCGCTGAGCTTCCTCCAGAATCGTCCTGGTGGCGGTAAAACCGTCAACCAGCGGCATCTGACAGTCCATGAACACCAGATTGAAGCGGTTGGTCCGGCACAGCTCGACGGCCTCCTGGCCATTGCAGGCCAACACTATGTCTACGCTGGCATGGCGAAAAGTCTCCGCCATGACAATCCGATTGGTTTCCTCGTCATCGACGATCAAGAGACGGAGGCTGTTTGCCGCTCCTGCTATGGGCAGCGAGGTGGTTTCCACGAATGGCGGGAAACAATCCCGCGACGCAGCCTGCATGGGGAGTGCCTTGGCGTCAGGAGATGGCTGCACCGCCGGTAACGGCACGCTGAACCAGAAAGTCGCGCCCTTGCCGTGTTCTGAACGGACGCCGATTTCACCTTGCATCAACTTGATCAGCCGGGCGCAGATCGAAAGCCCCAGACCGCTGCCGCCATACCTCCGGGTCGAGGAACTATCGACCTGGCTGAAAGGCTGAAACAATTTGCCGATGGATTCGCGGGCAATGCCCACCCCCGAATCCTGGACCTCGAATCTGAGCACATCCCCCTTGCCGCCTGACGATTCCTTGCGCACCCGAAGCGTTATCGTTCCCTGCTCGGTGAATTTGACGGCATTGCCGAGCAGATTCACCAAAACCTGGCGCAACCGGAAGGCATCGCCCCGATACTCGCGGGAAAGAGCGGGATCGATTTCGGCGGTGACCGCCAACCCCTTGCTTTTGCCGGTTACCTGGTAAAGTGAGAGCAGTTGGTCGAGCAAGGCCCGCAGGTCAAACGGTTCAATGTCCAAGGCCATCTTGTCCGCTTCGATTTTACTGAAATCGAGCAGGTTGTTGATCAGGGTCAGGAGACTGGCCGCCGAGGTGCGGATCAGCTGGGCAAAATGCTTTTGCCGCGGCTGCAGCTCGGTATCGAGCAGCAGTTCGCTGATCCCGATCACGCCGTTCATCGGGGTGCGGATCTCGTGACTGATCATGGCCAGGAATTCGGACTTGGCCTGATTGGCGGAGTTGGCCTGCCGGGCTTTCTGCTGTAACGTACGGTTTTCCTTTTCCAGCCGCTGCACCTCGGTTTCAAGTTCGGTGATCCGCTTCTGGGATGGCGTCAACTGGTCCATGATTCAGGAAAAGAGAGAAAGTTGCCGGGGTACCGGTTTGCGCTGTGCTGCCGGTCTGGATTGCGGCGCAGGAGAAAAGACCGAATCGGGCAATTCATGCAAAAAACTGGAGGGCTGGCGGCTCTCAGACTGGCCGCCGTACAGGGAACGCGATTGGCACCAGGTCAGATAGAGGGTGGCGATGGCCCTGGTTATACCGACGTAGAACAGCCGCCGCTCTTCTTCCAGATGCGCCTGGCATGCTTCGGGGGCAAGGGCTTTCCTGGGCGTCAGGGGCAGGAGGCCCTCCTCAAGCCCGGCGATAAACACCACCGGAAACTCGAGCCCCTTGGCGGCATGGAGGGTGGAGAGGGTCACCACCTCGGCGCGCGGATCGTAGAGCACAGCATCGCTGAATTGCGCGAGATGAGCGGCAAAGGCCGGTAGCGATCGGTCGAAGGTCAAGGCCAGTTCGCACAAACGTGCCAGATCGGCCTCTTGGGGATCCAACTGGTACTGGTCAATGAGGGCGTGCAGAACTGCTGCCACCGGCTCTGCTTCGGCGAATGCCTGCATCCGCGCCAACAACAGACGGAAAGCGGCAAGATTAGCTGAGCCCGTCTCCACCAGGGCAAACGCATCGAGCAGCATCGCTTCCTGGTCACGAACGGCCTGATGCAGGCGCGATTGCAGCAGGCGCAGGGTCTGGCCGTCGATTCCCTGCTCACGGCCCAAAAGCAACAGAAGCTGGCCCGGTTCGGCCAGCCCGGCGAGCAGCAGTATCCAGCAATAGAGCAGGCGGCACGCCCCCTTGGTGTAATACGCCTCGAGATCGACCAGCTGAAAGGGAATGCCACGCCCGGTGAGCACCTTGGCGAGGGCCTCGGCCTGGCGGGAGGTGCGGTAGAGGACGCCGATATCGCGAAAGGAAACCGTGGCGGACCGATCCGTGTAGTCGAACCGGTCGAGGCTGCGGTGCGAGGTTCCCCCCAGTTGCAGCTCGATCTGATCGGCGATGAAGGCTGCCTCCTGCTCGGGGTTGGCATGCCCGTGCCGGTGCATTGCTCCCGGCAGAGCGGCGCAGGGGTGCATTGCCGCCACTGGCAGGGGATGGGGATTGTGGCTGATCAACTGCTCGGCGGCGTGGAGAATCAAGGTCCCGCTGCGATAGTTGCGGACCAATTGATGCACCTCTGGTTGCAGCTCCCGGATGAAGATATGAAACCACCGCGGATCTGAGCCACGGAATCCGTAGATTGCCTGATCGGGATCGCCGATGGCAAAAACGGTCGAGGTCTGCGCCAACAAGATGACCAGTCGATACTGCGCCTCGTTGACGTCTTGAAACTCATCGACAAAGAGATGGCCGGTGGCAGCCCGGATTCCAGCGGCTACCTCGCCGCCTCCGCGGAGCAGCTCCACGGTCCGCGGCACCACGGCCTCGATGTCGATCAGGGATCGTTCCTCCAGCGTTCGGAGGTAGAGTCGCTCCTCAGCGGAGCGGGGTTGGACGTCCGGAGCGTGAAAGGCACGGGTGAGGGTCCGGGAAAAGGCATCCCGCTCCTTGCTACTCCAGTCAGGGTACAATTCCTCCACCATGGCCGCCCGTTCCTCAGGACCGGCAACTTGCAGGCCAGGAAGCACACGGCGCAACTGGGCCAGGCAGTAGCCGTGAAAGGTGGCGACCGTCACCGGTGTTCCGCTCTCCGCCGGATGCCGCAGCCGCTCCCGCACCTCGGCCGCTGCCTTGTTGGTAAAGGTGATCACCGTGCAGGGTTGGGTGGCCTGCGATGCCAGCCGTTGCACCCGGCTGACCAGGGTGTGGGTCTTGCCGGTGCCTGGTCCGGCCTGGACCAGGATCAGGGCCGCCTCGCTGGCCACCACCCGCAGCTGCTGGCTGTTCAGCTCCTTACGCGCCGACGTCGTCGCCAATTCCGGGTCGATGTCCAGTGCGCTCAGCCGTTGCCTCTTCCTGGTTGTTCTCCGCGCTGGTCCCGCAACCGGCCCGAACAGGCTGGCCTGCCCGCAAAGGCTGGCACGTTCGCCCTCGGAGAACACCGTGATCACCCCGAATTCGCCATCATAACCCGCCCGGCGGATCACCCGGTTGGCGCGCACCCGCTCAATCGCCTCGGCCAAAAGAAAAAAACCCCTGGCCCGGATATCCTCAACCGAAGTTTCCAGCAGCAGCCCGAATTCGGAGCCAAAGGTGTTGACCAGCCGGACGTATCCCACCATTGCCTTTTTGCTTGCCGAGCCGCAATCCAACAACTCGGCGACGATCTCCTGCAAGGGGATGAGACTGTGAACCTTGGGGCTTCCCGGTGGGTAGACCGGTTCGCTCCGATCGGCCAGCTCCATGACCCGGTGCAGCACGCCGATGGTCAGGTGCTTGCCGCAGACGGGACAAAGGCCGTTTACTTTCCGGGTTTCCTGGGGTTGCAAGCAGACAGTGCATTTGCGGTGGCCATCGCAGTGGTACTTGCCCTCCTCCGGGTAGAACTCGACGGTGGCGGCAAAGGCCTGCTGGCCGGCGTCGTTGACCGGGGAGCGCAGAGCATCGCGCAGGGCGAAATAATTGAACTCCGTGGTGAAAATATTGGCTTCGCGCCCGAGTTTCGCCGGAGAATGGCAATCGGAATTGGAGATCAGGGTGAACCGGTCCAGGTGCGAGATCAGTCGGTTCATCTCCGGGTCGGAAGAGAGGCCGGTCTCCAGGGCAAAGATGTGTTCGCTGAGATCGCCGAAACATTCCTCAATGCGATCAAAGCCCGATTTTGAGCCGAACAGGGAAAACCAGGGAGTCCAGATATGGGCCGGAACGAGAAATCCGTGCGGAGCCTTTTCAAGAAGAATTTCAAGGAGATCGCGCGAATCGAGCCCCAGGATCGGCCGGCCGTCGGAGGCGATGTTGCCCACGGTGGCCAGGGTGGCGTTGATCTGTCGAACCGACTCGAAATCAGGGGCATAGAGCAGGTTGTGTACCTTGCGGACCTGACCGCCCCGCTTGTAGATGGAGCTGATCTCGGCACTGAGGACAAAGCGGATGGATTCGGGCAAGACGGAGGGCTGAATGCCTGGCGGCAGCAGATCACGCACATCGCGGCCGGGATCTGCTTTCAGCCGGAAAAAACCGGGTTCGGCGGGTTCAAGGCAGTCATGGAGATGGGCAAACCAGCCGGGATGGGTGAAATCGCCGGTCCCCACCACGCTGATGCCTTTGACCGCCGCCCAGGCAGCCAGACCGTACAGGTTGCTCGCCTTGCTGGTGGCCCGGGAAAAGTGGCTATGAATATGGAGATCGGCAATGTACTTCACAAGGGCGCCCGCCAGCCGTAGAGTTGATGCCGTTTGATGTAGTCAAAGACGGCCGGAGGCAGCATGGCCGGAGACTCGCCCTGGGCCAACTCTCCCCTGATCGCGGAGGAGGAAACCGGCAGCTCGATATCGCCAAGATAGGCGACCGTCCGCCCGCCCTTGCCGACCCACAGACCACGCCGCGATTCGAACCTGAAAGTGGCATCCAGCGATTCGAGTGCGCGATCAACCCGCTCTGCATTGACCCGGTCCCGATTGACCACAATCAAATCGATCAGGGGAAGCAGTTGGTCGATCCGGTGCCAATGCGGCAGGTCAAGGAGGGAATCCGCGCCGATGATGAGCGCATAGCGGTTGCCGCCCTGAGCGTTGATCAGCGCCTCCACCGTGTTGATGGTGTAGGAGGGAGGCGGCAGGTTTTCCTCGATCCGCGAACACCGCATCCGCCCGCGGTTATCCGGGCAATCGGCCAAAGCTGCTTCAATCATGGCCGCCCGGTGCGGGAAGGAAGCTACCGGTTGTTGCTTATGCGGAGGCCGGGGCGCCGGAATAAACAGCAACCGGTCGAGCCGACAGCGGTCGAGCACATGACGGGCCAGATCGAGATGCCCCTGATGAACGGGATCAAAGGTCCCGCCGAACAGACCGATCGTGAGGCCTTCTACGGAAGCGGCCACGCTTCAGGCGCGGGTTTCGCCGGCACCGTAGACAATGAATTTTTGCGTGGTCAGTTCCTTCAGGCCCATGGGGCCGTAGGCGTGCAATTTGGTGGTGGAGATGCCGATCTCCGCCCCCAGCCCAAACTGACCGCCATCGTTGAACCGGGTAGAGGCGTTGATCATCACCGCCGAGGCATCCACTTCCCGCAAAAAGCGCTGGCTGCGCGCGTACGAACGGGTGATGATGATCTCAGTATGCCTGGAGCCGTAGCGGTCGATGTAGTCCATGGCCTCGTCGATCCCGGCCACCACCTTGACCACTAGGGCGAGATCAAGAAACTCCGTGCCCCAGTCGCTGTCCGTGGCGGGCTCGATCATCTCGTCGCAGATGAGGCGACTGGAGTGGCAGCCGAGCAGGCGCACCCCCTGCTTTTTCAGGGCCTCCACCACCTTGGGCAGGAATTCCTCGGCGATCTCCCGATGCACCAGCAGCCCCTCCAGGGCATTGCAGGCGCTGGGCCGCTGCACCTTGGCATTGAGGATAATCGGGATGGCCATCTCCTGGTCGGCGTCCTCATCGACAAAGCAATGACAGACGCCCTTGTAATGCTTGAGCACCGGAATGCGCGATTTCGCGGTTACCGCCCGGATCAGCCCCTCGCCGCCGCGCGGAATCACCAGGTCGATATAGGCCTCCTGCTGAAGCAGGCAATCGATCCCTTCCCGGTCGGTGAAAGAAAGCACCTGGACAATGGCAGGGTCGGCCTGGTGCTTGGCCAGAACCTCCTGCAGGACCTTGGCCAGGACCATATTGGAGCGCAGGGCTTCGGAGCCGCCGCGAAGGATGACCGCGTTGCCGGCCTTGAGGCAGAGGGCGGCCGAATCGATGGTCACATTGGGCCGCGATTCGTAAATCATCAGGATAACGCCCAGCGGTACCCGCATGCGGCCGACGGTAATGCCGCTGGGGCGGCGGCGCATTTCGCTCACCTCACCCACCGGATCCTCCAGGGCAGCCACTTCGCGCAAACCCTGCACCATCTCAGCCACTACCTTTTCGGTGATCTGCAACCGGCTGAGCATGGCGGAGGAAAGACCTTTTTTTTCCGCATCGGTCAAGTCCTTGGCGTTTTCGCTGATGATCAGCGGCTGCCGGGCGATCAGGGCATCGGCCACGTCAAGCAGCATCCGGTTTTTCACCGAGGCAGGCAGAGCACTGATGCCACGGGCGGCTGCCTTGGCCTTGGTCACCATCTCCAGAACTGTTGCTTCGATCTGTGTGCGTTCCATTCCTGTTATCTCCTCTCTGGCGCTCGCCGGTTTGTGCCGGCGGTTTTCGCTTGCTCCGTCCCTCATGCAGCGCACTATGACGCGAAGCCCTTTGATTGTAAAGCGGCTTTACAGCAGGCCGTCGCGGCCCATGACCACAAGGTTGTCGCGGTGGATAACCTCGTCGCTGTCCTTGTCGCCGAGGATGGCGGCGATTTCATGGGTTTTCCTTCCTTTAATCCGTTCGATGTCCACTGCGCTGTAATTGCTCAGGCCGGCGGCAATCATCGCACCGCTGCGGTCCAGGCAGTGGACCGGCGCGCCAACAGCAAAGCTGCCCCGGACCTCGACGATGCCCGACGGCAGGAGGCTCTTGCCCTGCTCGACCAGGGCACGGCGGGCGCCATCATCGACCACCACAAATCCCTGCGGTTTGAGGACATAGGCGATCCAGTGCTTGCGTCGGTTGAGGGTGCCCTTGCCGGGCAGAAAAAAGGTGCCGATCAGTTCGCCGCTGAACAGGGCCTGGAGGATCTCGGGATGTCGGCCTGGCCCGATGAAGGAGCAGCCGCCGCATGCCGCCACCATCTTGGCGGCCCGGATCTTGGCCATCATGCCGCCGGTGCCGAGCGAACTGGTAGAGTGCCCCGCCATCCGCTCGATCTCCTTGGTAATGCTGGCCACCGTATAAATGGGACGCGCGGCAGGATCTTCGGCAGGATGACCGGTGTAGAGACTGTCAACATCGGTGAGGATGATGAACATGTCGGCACCGATCATGTTGGTCATCAGCGCCCCCAGGGTATCATTGTCGGAAAAGCGCAGCTCCTCGGCCGAAACCGTGTCGTTTTCGTTGATGATCGGTACCACGCCGAATTCGAACAGGGTGAGGATGGTGTTGCGGACATTGAGGTAGCGGCCCCGGTGGGAAAGGTCAGCGTGGGTGAGCAGGACTTGAGCCACCGGCTGCCGGAAATCGGCAAAGGCCTGCTCGTACGCCTGCATCAGCAGCCCTTGGCCGGTGGCGGCCAGGGCCTGTTTGACCTTGAGTTCTTCGTGGGGAGTCTTGACAATGCCCAACCGTTTGCGGCCAGCGGCCACAGCCCCGGAACTGACCAGGATCACTTCACGGCCGGTGGATTGGAGAAAGGACACCTGGCGGGCAATATTGCGGATAATGTTGAGATCCAGGCCGTTATCGTCGGTAAGCACCGCGCTACCGACCTTGATCACGACCCGTTTGGCTTGGTCAAACAGGGTCTGACGGTAAAAAAGACCGTCCTCCTTATTCAGCTGAAAGGTCATGGCGCACCTCCGCGCGCTGTTTCTCGAGCAGTTCGCCGAGCAGCTCCTTCAACGATTCCAGGCCGTCGCCCTCTTCCGCCGATATGGCCAGCAGAGGCAGACTAACGCCCGCAAACTGCTCTTGCACCTCAACCAGCCGCTCCTCATCGATCAGATCGATTTTGTTGAGCACCAGGATGTGGGCGCGATCAAGCAGTTCCCGATTATAGGCGGCCAGTTCCCGGGCCAGCACCTGATAATCTTCATAGGGCTTGACGTCGTCGCCGGACGCATCAACCAAATGGAGCAGGATGGACGTTCGTTCAATGTGACGGAGAAACTGATGCCCCAGTCCCACCCCTTGATGCGCGCCCTCGATCAGCCCCGGGATGTCGGCGATGATGCAGGGATCGGTGTATTTAAAATGCAGCACCCCCAGTTGCGGCTCCAGGGTGGTGAAGGGATAGGGGGCGATTTTGGGATTGGCCGCCGAAAGCTTGGACAACAGGGTCGATTTACCGGCATTGGGCAGGCCGATCAAACCGACATCCGCCAGCAGCTTAAGCTCTATCACCAGCCAGCGTTCCTCACCCGGGTGGCCCGGCGTGGCTTTGCGCGGTGCCCGGTTGGTGGAGGTGGCGAACCGGGCGTTGCCCAGCCCTCCCCTGCCGCCCTGAGCGGCGAGATACGTTTGCTCGGGTTCAATCAAATCAACCAGAACAGTGCCGGTCTCCGCGTCCTTGATCACCGAGCCCAGCGGCACCCGGACCACACAATCCTTACCGCCCCGGCCGTGCTTGTCGCTGCCTTGACCGCCGACGCCTGCTTCGGCTTTGAAATGGGACTGATAGCGGAAATCGATCAGTGACTGCAGATTGCCATCAGCCACCAGATAGACGTCTCCGCCTTTGCCGCCATCACCACCGTTGGGACCGCCTTTGGGCACATATTTTTCCCGCCGGAAACTGACGCAACCGTTACCACCGTCACCGGCCTTTACGAAAAATTTTGCTTCGTCGACAAAACCCATAATATCTCAGGAGGCCATGCAAGAGGGAGTACTCAAAAAAAAACCGGCATCAATGGATCTTGATGCCGGGTTCGCAACTCTACCAGCGAGCAGCGCCTTAAAAAGGCGCGGCCATCCTCCCTGGCGGGAGACGACCAGCCCTATTCGGCAGGATACACGGAAACTCTTTTCCGGTCCTTGCCGAAATTCTCATACGTAACGGTGCCGTCGATCTTGGCAAACAGGGTGTAATCACGCCCACAGCCGACATTGGTACCGGGGTGAATCACCGTGCCCAGCTGCCGGACCAGGATGCAGCCAGCTGTGACCACCTGACCGCCGAAACGTTTGACTCCGCGCCGTTGCCCTGCACTGTCACGGCCGTTGCGCGAACTGCCGCCTGCTTTTTTATGTGCCATGGTGTGTTCTCCAGAATATCAGTTTGAACTTATGCCGAAATCGTCTCGATGGTCAGGGCAGTGTACATCTGGCGATGTCCCTTCTTGACCTGATATCCCTGACGTTTTTTCTTTTTAAAGACAATAACCTTTTTATGCCGGCCCTGCTCGACAATCTTGGCCACCACTTTGGCGCCGTCGACCACGGGCTGGCCGATTTTGACGGTTTCACCGTCGACCAGCAGCAGAACTTCCGGCAACTCAACCGTGTCGCCCACTTCGCCCAGCAGCTTTTCAACGCGAAGCGTATCGCCGGCCTCTACCTGATATTGCTTGCCGCCGGTTCGAATTATAGCATACATGCGACTCCTCCTCTCTATCCTCAACTTGAAAGCGCCCAATGGAAATAAATAATCGTAGAACGCGGCATTTAACTCGATTACACAGAAGTCTGTCAAGAGTTATATTTACCCCGTAGCCATTTCCCTTGGTCGCAGACAAAGTTTTCCTTGTAACCACGGACATATCGCCTCAACGCCAGACCGTGGCGCCGTGGAGAAGAAGACTTTTTCCTGATTGCAGCTTCTTTCCCTTGTCGGGCCGTTGAAAAAATTATAGGCTGGGGTAAACACACTTCCCTTCCGCCTGATTTCTGTACAGGAAACGGCGGGAAAGAGCAATCCTCTTACTTTTTCAGGAGAAATCTGTCATGCAGAAAATGGAATGCCCCTGCGGATACATCTACGACCCCGCCGAAGGAGATTATGAGCACGGTGTAGCCGCCGGCACTGCTTTTGCCGACCTGCCCGATGAATGGGTCTGCCCCAAGTGCGGCGCGGAAAAGGAGTATTTTTACGCTGTCGACTAATCCGCGCGCCATAGGCCGACCGGCAGCAGCGGCCTATGGTGTTTCCCTCTTCCCCTCCCATGCCTCCTCCTAGCCCCCCTCGGCTACCATACTTGCCGTGCGCTCCGCTCGCCTCCAGGACCAAGGCTTTACCATTTTTTTCTTGTGCAAAGCAGGTTGATGCAATAGCATCAAAATTTCCGGCAGAAAGAAACCCAAAAAACCCGTTTTTGCCAAAAGGAGGTTTCCCATGTCCTTCCATCGTTTGCCACGCATTTTCGCCCTGCTGCTCCTCCTTTGCCTGACCCTCCCTCTTGTTCCAGCCAGAGCTGACTACTACAGTGAACCGGCCGACCTGGTGGAACGGGCTACCATGGTATACAAGGGCTTTCTGGCCGACCCCAACATGGAATGGTTCCAGCGCAATGTCGACCGGGCCAGAGGCATCTTCATTGTGCCCCAGATGCTGCGCGGCGGTTTTATCATTGGCGGTTCGGGCGGGCGCGGTGTGCTGCTGGCGCAGGATGTGGCCACGGCCAAGTGGAGCGCTCCAGCTTTTTACAGCATGGGCTCGGTTTCCCTGGGATTTCAGGCCGGAGCCGACACCTCGGAAATCATCCTCCTGATCATGACTGATCGGGGGCTGAATGCCATGCTGTCCACCGATTATAAAATCGGGGCCGATGTGGCAGTGGCTGCCGGTCCGATAGGGGCTTCGGCCAAGGCCCAAACCGCCGACATCCTGGCCTTTGGCCGCTCCCAGGGCATCTATGGCGGGGTCAGTGTCGAGGGCGCAGCCATCTCGCCGCTCGACAACTGGAACCGGCAATACTACGGCAAGCCGGTGCAGGTGTTCGACATCCTGATCAACCAAAAATGGAACAATCCCCAGGCTGATCCGTTGCGCCAGATGTTGCCCAAGCCGCAACGCAACGTGCAGCCGATCGGCAGATAGTCTGCATTGGCAGCGACCTGGTCCATAAACCGCAACAGACGTTGAAATCCCGTGGTCCAGCTACCGACTCTCACCACTGATCGCCTCGAACCAGGGCGCCTTGCCGTCCGCATCGGCGGAGCATGGACCCTGCACACCAGCCCGCCCAAGCCTGAACCACTGCTGACAGCCATGGATGATGCCGTCCAGCACCTTGTCTTTACCTGCGAGCACCTCGACGACTGGGATACCAGGCTGCTCATCTTTGTCAAATCGATCATAACCGCGGCCCGAGAGAGGGGAATCGCCGTTGACCTCGCCGGCCTGCCCCAAGGGGCGCAACGGCTGCTGGCCCTTTCCGAGGCCGTTCCGGAGAAAACCACCTATGCGAAAACCTCCCGCGAATCTCCGGTCGTTCGGATCGGCCGTCTGACCATCGCTCTCTCAGGGAAACTGCGGGAAGCAGCCGCTTTCACCGGCGAGATCATCCTTGCCTTTGGCACCCTCCTCTCCGGCCGGCCACCGTTCCGAGCCCGCGATTTTTTTTACTTCGTCCAGGCCTGCGGCGCCGAGTCCCTGCCAATTGTTTCGCTGATCGCCGTGCTGGTGGGCGTCATCCTTTCCTTTGTCGGCGCGGTGCAGTTGCAGATGTTTGGCGCCCAGATTTACGTTGCCAACCTGGTCGGCTTGGGCATGGTCTTGGAAATGGGGGCCTTGATGAGCGGGGTGATCATCGCCGGCCGTATTGGCGCGGCCTATGCGGCGCAATTGGGCACCATGCAGGTCAACGAGGAGATCGACGCCCTGCGGACGATCGGTATCTCGCCGGTTGGTTTTCTGGTGCTGCCCCGGATGTTGGCCCTGATGCTGATGCTGCCCCTCTTGTGTGTCTACGCCGACATCATGGGCATCCTCGGCGGTTCGGTCATCGGCGTTACCATGCTCGACCTGTCACTGGTGGAATACCTGGAACAGACGCGCAAATCGATCCACCTCAGCCAATGCGGCCAGGGGCTGCTGAAGGCTTCGGTTTTCGGGGTGTTGATCGGGTATGCCGGCTGCCTGCGCGGCATGCAGTGCGGCCGCAGCGCGCTGGCGGTGGGCGAGGCCACCACCTCGGCGGTGGTGACCTCGATTGTCCTGATCGTGGTCTCGGACTCGTTCATCACCTTTCTTCTCTACCGGTAACGAACCACAATGAGTGCCGCCACTCCTGCCATCATTGTCAAAGGACTGACCATGGCCTACGGCAGTTTCGTTCTCCAACGGGATCTCAACTTCACCATTGCGCAAGGCGATATCTTCGTGATCATGGGGGGAAACGGCTGCGGCAAGTCGACCCTGCTCCGCCATATGCTTGGCTTAAAGGCGCCGGCTGCGGGGTCCATCTGGTACGGCGAGGAAAATTTTTGGGAACTCCCGGAGGAGGATCGGGCTCGAATCGTCCGTAAGACCGGCATTCTCTATCAGTCCGGGGCCCTGTGGAGTTCGATGACGCTGGCCGAAAACGTTGCCCTGCCGCTGCTGCATTACACGGACCTTCCGCCTGCCGTCATCCGTGATCTGGTGGCATTCAAGCTCTCCCTGGTCGGATTGGCTGGCTTCGAGGAATTTTATCCGGCCGAACTCTCCGGCGGTATGCGCAAACGGGCATCGCTTGCCCGAGCTATCGCCCTGGACCCGGATTTTCTCTTCTTCGACGAACCATCGGCCGGGCTCGACCCGATCAGTGCCCGAATCCTCGACGAACTGATCCTGGAACTCCGGGAAAGCCTGGGGGCCACTCTGATCGTCGTCACCCATGAACTGGCATCGATCTACGCCATCGCCACCAATTCGGTCTTTCTCGACGTCGACAGTAAAACCATGCTGGCAACCGGCGACCCCAAGACCTTGCTGCGCGAATGCACCAATCCAACGGTGCTCAAATTTCTCACCCGGGGAACCGGAATACGGGAGGTTCGAACAGTTTGAGCAAAAAAGCCAACCCCACTCTCGTCGGCAGTTTTGTCTTGGCCGCTCTCGCTTTGACGGTTGTGGCTTTTATCGCCTTGGGCAACATCAAGTTCAGGGAGAATAAACTGCGTTGCGTCGCCTATTTCACCGGTTCGCTCTATGGCCTCGATATCGGGGCGCCGGTGACCTTTCGGGGCGTCACCATCGGTCGGGTCGGTGCGGTCCGCATCAATTTCGACCAGCAACAGAACAACTATATTATTCCGGTCTATGTCGACATCGAGCAATCTCCAGATATTGAGAGCACCTGGACCGGAAGCCGGCGCCCTGAAGATATTCGTCGCATGATGCAGCAACTGATCGGCCAGGGGCTACGGGCACAACTCAAGGTCAGCAGCCTGCTGACCGCCAAGCTCTACATTGATCTGGCCTATTTCCCGAACACCGAGGCACGGCTACTCGGCACCGAGACCGAGATGATCGAAATCCCGACCCTGCCCTCGGGCCTGGAGCAGATCACCCAGAAATTGGAAAGCCTGCCGCTCGATGAGATTCTCAACAAAGCCGTCGCCGCCCTCGACGGCATCAACAGCATCATCAACTCCAAGGAAACCCGCAGCGCCCTGACCTCCCTGGACGCCACCCTGGACCGGCTCAACGTTCTCCTCGGCCGCGCCGATGCCGAATTCCCAGCCCTGGCCACCGAGTTGAAAAAGGGGCTGACCAATTTCGCCGCCCTCTCGGCCACGGCCAACACCCTCCTGCACACTGCGGATAAAGAACTGCCTGGAATGAGCGCCGAGTTAAAACAACTGCTGACCGGTCTCAACGCCACCGCCGGGTCTCTAACTAAAACATTGAACAATATTGAGCATCTGACAGCGAAGGATTCCTTCCTCTCCTACCAGGTTGGAGGTTCCCTGCGGGAGATCGAACGAGCCGCCACCTCCATCAGACAACTGACCGATTACCTGCAACAAAACCCAAACGCCCTGTTCTTCGGTCAGGGTGAGGACAGACCATGAACAAGCGATTGATCATTTTGGGTAAACAGTGGCCGCTGCTCGTCTGCGCCCTCCTGCTCAGCGCCTGCCTTGCGCCAACGGCCACCAACACCCTCTACACCCTGCAACCGGTCCGCCAGCAGCCCTTGGGAGAAGAATTCAAAGACTTCAAGGAGATCATCCTGCTTTTGCCAGTCCAACTGGCGCCGCATCTCCAGGGACGGGGCTTGATCAGTCAACGCTCTGGCGGCGAGGCTCGCACCTCGGCTAATCATCTCTGGGCCGGTCCGCTCGATCAACAGATCGGGCAACAGATTGTCAGCAATCTCAAGGACCTGCTTGCCACCGACAATATCGCCCTCTATCCCGGTCCACGCTTCGGATCCGTTCACTATCAGCTGGAGGTCGAAATGAGCGAATTCAGCGGCAATGGCCGCTCCTTTACCACGATTGCCGTCTACACCGTCAGCGATAGCGTCCACAAGGCCATTGTCTCCAGAAAAACATTCCGCCAGACCCGGGACATCGACAATCCGGATTATTCCGGCTATGTTGCAAGTGCCTCACAGGCACTCGCCGATCTGAGCAAAGAGACAGCCGCTGTCCTGTTGGCCGCCCGCCGCTCACAACCCTTACCAGCCACGCGCCCATGAAAACTGATCGCATCGCCCTGTTCCTGTTCGTCCTGCTGACCCTCTCCCAGCCGGCAGCGGCGGAAGTACTGTCCAAATGGCTGGACCAGACGGTCTATGTACCCATCTATTCGCATATCTACGCCGAAGACCGCTACCGGGACACCCCGTTTCTGCTGACCGCCACCCTCAGCATCCGCAATACGGATCCCGGAAAGCCCTTCACCCTGAAAAGCGTTCGTTATTACGATTCCGAAGGCACGCTCTTGCAGAACTACCTCGACAAGCCCATGGTCATCAAACCCCTTAGCTCGACTCGGTTCATCGTCCCGGAATCCGAAAGCAAAGGTGGTTCCGGGGCTAAATTCCTGGTTGATTGGGAGGCCGCAGGCCCGGTCGTGGAGCCGATTATCGAATCGGTGATGATCGGCACCAAGATGCAGCAGGGCATATCCTTCATATCCACCGGCCGGGTGATCAAGGGGACTCCGGCCCGTTAAGGGGAAGACACGACCCAAACGACGGAACTGCTCAACAAAAAAACGACGCTGCTCTATCAAGGAAGAATCATGTCCCGCTTGTCTCGCCCCCTGCTCCTGCTCGTTGCCGTCTGTATCCTGACCGGCTGCACCCCCGGCAAAACCAAAGGCCTGCTCAACACCATCATGGCGCCCAAAACCCTCAGGGTGGGCATTGCCGTTGACTCGCCGCCACTGGCCTTTAAAAAAGAAAGCGCTGTCACCGGATTGGAAACCGAATTTGCCGCCGGACTGGCCAAGTCGGTTGCACGAGAGCAGGAACTGGTTGAATTGCCGCGGGAAGAGCTGGCCAAGGCCCTGCTGGAAGAAAAGGTCGACATCGTCATGGCGGGCATGACCGTGGCCGAGGCACAGCAACAGAAACTGACACCCACCAACCCGTACCTGACTTCCGGTCAGACTACCCTGGTGCGGCTCAGCGAGTACGACCGGCTCGGCAACGGCATTCGACACCTCACGGAACCCAAGGTCCGACTGGGCGTCGTTGCCGGAGGCACCGCTGATTCCTGGCTCAAGGAACTCAGCCCCAAGGGCACGATCAGCCGTTTTGCCTCGGCCCCGGAGGGAGTGCAGGCCCTGATCAAGGGAACCATCGACGTCTTCATCTACAGCCTGCCCGCCAATTTCTATTATGCCTCCCTGTACATAGACAAGGGCTTGACCCCGGGCAACATCCCCCTCGTCAAGGAAGAGCTGGCCTGGGCCGTCCGTCCCGGCGATGACGAAATGCTGAAGGATGCCAACGCCTACCTGGCCGCCATCGAACAGCGCGGCGATCTGCAGGAGATGCTGGACCGGACGATCCCCTTCTACCGCAATACGGCGTACAGCCCAAAGTAGTAAGGGAGGCTCAATCGAAATCCTATTAACCTCCTCACAAGCCTGACGCATCCGGCAAGCCGCTCGTTTAAACCGCGGCCTCCCTGCAAATATTGCCGTTCTCGCCCGGCGTATCCAGCCGCACCAGCCCCCGGTACAAACTTTCCCGCCCCATCAGCTCCTCATGGGTGCCCTGCTCAACGATCCGCCCCTGATCCATGACGACAATCCGGTCGGCCCGGCGAATGGTGGAGAGCCGGTGGGCGATCACCAGCGAGGCACGGCCATGGAAACCCGCTTCTATGGCCTGCTCCAGCATGTTCTCCGACTCGGTGTCGATGGAGGCTGTGGCCTCGTCCAGCACCAGAATAGCCGGGTCGCGGTAGAGGGCGCGGACAAAGGAAAGCAACTGCTTCTCTCCCAGGCTGAGGTTGAGCGCCCCCTCGCCGATTCGGGTGTCCAGTCCCTGGGGCAGCCGGCCGATGAAAGCCTGGAGCCCGGTCTGCTGCAGGATACCGGCAAGCCGGTCTTCGTCCTGGTGCTGATCAAGAATGATGTTGGCCCGCACCGTATCGGGCATGATGAAGATATCCTGCATGATGATGCCGACCCGTTGCCGCAGGATCTTGAGGGGGATCTGACGGACATCTTGGCCGTCGATGGAAACGGTTCCCGCGAGCGGATCGTAGAAACGGACCAGCAATGAGATCAGGGTCGACTTGCCGGCCCCGGTGGACCCGACCAGGGCAACCGTCTCGCCCGGCGCCACCGCCAGATCGATTTCCCTGAGGATCAGATGGCCCGGTTCATAGCCGAAACACACCCCCCTGAATTCAATGGCCCCGGCCGTTGTCATCTGCCTCCCTGTCTGCTCGGGTTCCACCACCGTCATGGCGGAATGGGTATCGAGGGTTTGAAAGATGCGCTCCGCCGAGGCCATGGCCGACTGGACAATGGAATACTTCTGGGAAAGCTCGCGCAGCGGCTGAAAGAAAAGCCGCATGTAGGAGAGGAAGGCCGCCAGCTCGCCGATGGTCAGGTGCCGGCGGATGACCTCGCCGCCGCCGTACCAGATAATCAGCGCAATGGCGGCTGAGCTCATCAATTCGGTCAGCGGCATGAAAGCCCCGAACACCTTGATCTGCCCGAAAGACCGCCGCAGATATTCCTGGGTCAGGCCGCTGTGGGTCTGGCTGCTCCGCTCCTGGCCGCCGAAGCTCTGGATCACGCCGACCCCGGCCAATGACTCGGCGAGAAAACTGTTGATTTTGGCCATCTGCGAACGAATGGCCCGGAATTGCTCGCGGGCAAAACGGGAAAACACCAGGGTGACCAGCACAGCCAGGGGAATAAAGACGGCCATTACCAAGGCCAGCCTGCCGTTCATCAGGAACAGAAACCAGAAGATGCCCGCCAGCTTCAGGCCATCGTTGAACAGGGTCACCATCACCGAAGTGAACATCTCGTGCATGTTCTGGATATCGTTGGTCAACCGGGTGACCAGGCGGCCGGCGGGCTGATTGTGGAAATAGCGGAGATCCAGGGTCAACAGATGAGCAAAGAGATCCTGCCGCAACCGCTGCATGATCGACTGGCCGAGCCATTCCAGCACCACGACCTGCCAGAAAGTGGCGAGAAAAATAACCCCTACCAGGAAGCCGTATTGTACCGCCACCCGGCCAAGGCCGGCGATCCGCTCCGCCCCGCTCAAGGTGTCGATGACGATGTAGTGATCAATCCCCAGCTGCATCAACCGGGGTAGACCAAGGGCGGCAACGGTGACGACCAGGGACAAAACCACCGCGCCGGCCAGGCCGACGAGGTGGCCCCGGCAGTAGCCGAGTATCCGCCGCCAGATCCGGGCATCGCCAACAGAGCCGACCCGCCCCTCTTCCGAATAGCCGAAATTATGCATGGTTCTGCTGTTTTTCCGCCATGACGCGGTAAAAGAGGTTGCCCAGCAGGTCCTCGTGCCTTCCCTCATCGACGATCCGGCCTTCATCAAGCAGAACGATCCGATCGGCATGGCGCAGAATATTGACCCGGTGGGAGATGAGCAGCACCGATTTTCCCTGGAGGGTGGCCAGAATCCCTTGCAGCACCTGCTGTTCGGTCTCCACATCGATGGCGGACAGAGCATCGTCGATGATCAACAAGGGCCGGTCGCAGAGCAGGGCCCGCGCCAGGGCCAGCCGCTGCCGCTGACCGCCGGAAAGCTTCACCCCCCGTTCGCCGATGATCGACTGATAGCCATCGGCAAAACCGAGAATATCGGCATCGATAGCCGCGGCCCTGGCCGCGGTCTCAATCTCGGCCAGGGTGGCCTCGGGGCGGCCAAGCGCGATATTGGCGGCAATGGTGTCGGCAAAGACCACCGGTTCCTGGCCCACATAGGCAATGCACTGGCGAATGCCGGTCTGGGAGAGACGGTTGACGTCCATGCCCCGGAAATACAGCATGCCGTCCGCCACCGGGTACATCCTGAGCAGCAGCTTGCACAGGGTCGACTTGCCCGAACCGGTGCGGCCGGCCATGCCGACCAGGCCCGGCCCGATCTCCAGGTTGAGCCTGGTGAGCGCCGGACGGACAGCGGCTGGATAGGTGAAGCTGAGCTGCCGGCAGGCATACGTAGTGGTGGCGGCCCGAGGCACTTCCTGGGTCGGGCCGGTACTGACCACCGGCTGCTGCTCGAGCAGGAGGTGGACGCGGCGCAAACTGGTGATGCCCCGCTGGGCGAGGTTGGCCACCCAGCCGACCGCCATCATCGGCCAGATGAGCATGTAGAGATAGCTGACAAAGGCGACAAACGATCCGATGGTGATCTGGCCATCGATGACCAGCGCACCGCCGTAATAAAGGAGCAGGAGCATGCCGACGTTGCCGACCAGGGTGGCGAGGGGAAAGAGTAGCCCCTGAATCGCCGCCACCTTGAGATTGCTCTGCACATAGGCCTCGCCCAAGGCCTGAAACCGCCCCTCCTGGAACCGTTCCAGGGTGTAGGCTTTGATCAGCCGGATCGACACCAGGTTGGCGCGGGCAAACTCGGTGAGCGAAGAAAACTGCTCCTGCACCAGATTGAACCGGTAATGCAGGCGGCCGGAGAGGATGCGGGTGCAGACAATCAGGATGGGCATGGGCAACAGCGCGATCAGGGTCAGCTTGACGTTGATCGCCAGCATGAATCCCAAGGCCGCCGACGACATCACCAGGGCATCCACCGCCGCCACCAGGCCCATGCCGCAGGCCATCTGCACCGTGGCCAGATCGTTGCTGGCATGGGCCATGAGATCGCCAATGGTCCACCGTTCAAAAAAGGGCTGATCCATGCGCAAGATGTGATCAAAGAGCCGGTCGCGCAGCTTCTTCTCCAAAATCCGGGAAAAACCGATGATGAGATAGCGCCAGACGAACCGGAGCACCGCTACCAGCACCGCCACCACGAGCACGTACAGGCTCAGGGTGAGCAGCATTGAGGAGGTGGCGGTCCCGGAGGACAACCCGTCGACAGCCGATTTGACAAACCGGGGAATGATCAGTTGGAGCAAGTCGACCGCGATCAGGGCCAAAAAACCGCAGGCCAGGCGCAGCCAGTGGCTCCGGAAAACAGGCCGCAGCAGCCGCAGCAGGGAGCCAAGAGTAGCCTCCTGGCCATCTCCGGAGGCATGCCGGGGCTCGGTGCCAGCGGGGGAAGCCGTCATCGCAGCGAGGGCAGCAGCTCTTCGTAGGCTGCGGTCAGGAGGATGAACTGTTCGGTGTCGCCGCCCTTGTCCGGATGCAGCTCGTGCGCTTTTTGCCGGTAGATGCGGGTGAGATCTTTTTTGCGCATGGTTGCCAGTTGCTCCGCGCTGAGTCCGAACAGGGCAAAGGCCTGAGCGCGCGATATCTTGCCGGAGGAGGCGTGGCCACCCCCCTGGAAACGCCGGGAACGCCCGGCACGGGAAAAACGGGACCAGGCGGCTGGTTCTTCCGGTCCGGCATCGAAATACATGATCAGATAACGGACCAGGGAATAGGGCAGACGGCCGGTTTGGGGAAATCCCTGCCAAAAGCCGGCATCCGCCGCCAAGCGGCAGATTTCCTCGACAAAAAGGGTGTCCAACCGCTCCCGGTTGAGCGCCTGGGGGATCGACCGGGCATAACTCTCCTGAAAAAAGCGCTGGAGATCGAAAACCGTGAACAGGTAGCTCTGATACTCCCGGGGCGGCAGGGCCTGTTCGCGCGCCAGGATCAGCTGCTCGATCTCGTCCCGGCTCTTGTCGAGCAGAATCGTGTACAGGGCCGAGGTTTTGTCAACGGTTTCCACCGAGGTCCGGCCCATGCGGAGAAAATGAATTCTCCTCCGGTCGATGACATGGGTTTCGGTCATTGCCCGGCGAAGCAAGGCCTCGTCAGCCGGCTGCCAGTTCCGGTAGGCATGCCGGTTGCGAAACGGTCGCAGCCTGTTTTTGATATAGGGATCGACAAAGGGAAAGAACAGTTCCTCCAACTCGCCATAGGAAGCGGTCACCCCTTGCTCACGCAGGCGGCGAAGAAAATTCTCTTCGATATGGAAAGACGATTCACCGGAATAGACGAGACATTGGCCAGGATCGGAACCCAGTTCAGCCAGTTCGCGGGAGTAGAGGATGCCGCCGCTGCGGTAGGTTTCCCGGAGCACGTACTGGTGCTGCCGCAGCCCAATCTCCTTACGGGCAAGATACATAGAACAAACTCACAAAAATGAATCGGGGGTCAAGTAAAGCGCGACTATACCCCGTTTCACCTGGCAACTCAAAGGAAACGGTTGACCAGCTCCTCGACCGCATCAATGGAAAACGGTTTGGCCAGGGCGGCGGCAAAGTGGTGCTCGCTAAAGTGCAGCATCACTTCGCTGCCGCTGTCGCCGCTGACGGCGACCAGGGCAGCCTCAGGGTCGAGGGCCACGATCGCGCGCGCCGCATCGAGACCGCCCATGCCCGTCTTCACCCGCAGATCGAGCAACACCAGGTCAAACCTCTTGCCTGCAGCAAGCCGCTGGCGGTACAGGCTGATCGCCTCTTCGCCGTTTGTGGCCAAGGTGACCGTACAGCCACAATGCTCAAACATTTTTTTATTGATCAGCCGCATCATTTCCTCGTCATCCATGACCAGGATCAGACGTCCCCGTCCTTTTTGGGCATGGAAATGGGGATCGACGACCACCTCCACCCGCAGAGGAAAATAGAGTGCAACCGTGCAACCACCAGCCGGGGGTGTTTCGATCCAGGCCGTTCCACCGTGCTTCTTGACAATAGCATGCACGATGGTCAGCCCTAAGCCCATCCCCTTCTGGGCCCCCTTCTGCTTGGTTGAAAAATAGGGATCAAAAACCTGATCCAGGAGGGCCGGCGCAATGCCTGGTCCGGAATCGCTGAAGGTGATACGGACAAGCTCCCCGTCCGGGACAGACTGACCGGTCCTGGCCGCCTCCTCGCTGCCGTCGACCCGATCGACGCCCACCTCGATGCAACCGCCCGCCCCCATGGCCTCCACCGCATTCTTGGTAAGATTGGCAAAAACCTGCCGGATAAGATTGGGATCTACTGTCATGGCCAGATTCTCGTCGCCACACTGAAGACGGTAACTGATCCCGGTGAGTCGCAAATCCTGGGACAGGACTTCATCGATCAAAGCGTGGAGCCGCACCTCTGATTTCTGCGGCAGATAATTGTCGGAGAAGGTGGTGAACTGGCGAATCAACTGGGTGGTGAGATGCAACGCCTTGGCCGCTTCTCCCAGCAACTGGCTGACGCTATGATCCCGGCTGACGTAGTGCGCCATCTCGACATTGCCATTGATAATAGTCAGCAGGTTGTTGAAATCATGCGCTATACCACTGGCCATCAGCGACATGGCATCCAGTTTGCGGACGCGCTGCAGCTCCTTTTCCAATTGGCGCTGGCGCTGCTCCAACGCCTTGCGTTGGCTGACGTCCTGCAGGATGCCGATGATAAAAAAGGTTTCGTTCTCGGCCACCGGCACAAGGTTGAGGGTAATCTGCCGCTCTCCCATAACAATGGTCTCATCATAGGAGAAAACCAGGGGAACAAACCCGTTGCCCCCGCCCAGCCCCTCCATCCATGCTGCAACGTGCTCACCGGCGGGTTGCGACAGCAGGCGGACAAGCGGACTCCCCAGTACCCGCGCCTCGGGTTGGGCGAACAGCGCAACAGCGGCGTCGTTGGCCATGACGATACGGCCTTTGTGGTTCAATTCCACCACGCCCTCGGTCATTCTTGCCAAAATAACCTCGCGGTGCTTCTTGCTGACCAGGAGTTCGCTGGTGACCTCGCGCGGATGCAATCCTTCCAGCCCTTGGATTGTACCGGTGCCACCACGCTGGTTGGCGCGAAAACGATCCAGGGCCGCCTTGATATGCACCTTCATTGTTGCCACCGAGCCCTTGGCGATGCAGACATCGGCTCCGATCCGCATGGTGACGTCATTATCCTCGAGGGCGACACCGGAGAGGACAACCAAAAATAGATCCTGGAGTTCCGGAGTGTTGCGGATAATGTAACTGAGTTTTTCCCCATCAATCTTTGGCATGATCAGATCGGTAAACACAATATCGGGACGCTGTCTGGCGATACAGTCCAGGGCCTCCAGGCCGTCCTCGGCAACCTGCACACAACATCCCTCGGCCTCAAGAACATAACTGAGAATCCGGCGAATGACCGGGCTGTTGTCAACGACAAGCGCTTGAATTTCACTCATGGCTAAGCAGCTCCTTCACCGCCCCGGCAAGCTCCCGCACATCAAAGGGCTTGCTGAACACTTTGTCCGCACCAAGCTCCTGGGCGGCTGGCAGATAGGCCTCGGGTCCGATGCGGCCGCCGCCGGAAATGGCGATGATCTTGAGGCCGGGATACTCTTTTTTCAACGAGGAAATGGTCTCCAGCCCCTCCTGTTCAGGCATGATCAGGTCGGTGATCACCAGGTCGACCGGCTGTTTGCGTTGTTTCTGCATCCCCTCCCGGCCATCGCCGGCCTCGACAACCTCATAGCCCGCCCACTCCATCACTTGACGCAGGAGTGTCCGCATTTGATCGTCGTCGTCAATAACCAAAATTCTCATTGTTCTTCCTCGTTCCGATTGGGCAGAATCTCCCGGATGGCGAACGCCAGCAGCCGCATGTCCACCGGCTTTGCCAGAAAACGGCGAACCCCGGCCCGCTGAGCCTCTTCCTGGCTCAGCGCCTCGCTGTACCCCGAGCATAGGATGATGGGCAGTCCCGGTTGCATGGCGCTGACCTTGGCGGCAAGCTCCAAGCCGGTCATTCTCGGCATGGTATGATCGGTAATCAGCAGATCGATTCGTTTTTCTCCCTTGGCACAATACTCCAAGGCCTGTTCCGGGCTGGTCGCCGGCAGGACCCGGTAGCCCAAATGGGAGAGCATGCGGGTACGCATGGTCACGATATCCTCCTCGTCGTCAACGAAGAGAATGGTTTCGCTCCCCTGCGGGAGAACTTTCCTTTGCTCTTCCTCGTTGTCGCTGCCATCGGGAACGCGGGGGAAAAAAACGGTGAACACCGTCCCCATCCGCTCTGAAGAGGTGACGTCAACAACGCCGTCGTGCGCAACAATAATACCGTGCAGCACCGCCAGACCCATGCCCGACCCCTTGCCGACTTCCCGGGTGGTGAAAAAGGGATCGAAGATGCGTTCAAGCGTTTCCGGTGACATTCCCTTGCCGGTATCCTTGATGGTCAGAACCACATAACGCCCCGGCGCCAGGTCGTGATAGCGGAGTTGCTCCGCCTTGCCGGTTTCGATCTCCCGCAACGAGACCTCGATCACCCCAGCATTGTGCCCCAATGATTGGGCGGCGTTGGTACACAGATGCATCACAACCTGCTGCAGCTGACTGGGATCGGCATGAATCATGCCAATGCCCTCGGGAACGGCAACGGTCATGTCAATGGTTGACGGCAGGCTGGATCGCAGCAGCCGGCAGGACTCCTTAACCAGCGGCGCGATCAGAAGGTTGCGCCGCTGGTTGGCGGACTGACGGCTGAAGGCCAGAATCTGCGCGACCAGGTCCTTGGCCCTGACGCCAGCCCGCTTGATGGCCTGAATATGTTCGGTAATTTCATCCAGTTTCAAAGGAGGACCGAAAGGCACCTTCTCCACCCGCTCTTTCGAGGGCAGGCGGTAGAGCAGCAGATCAGCGTTGCCGAGAATGGCGCCAAGAATATTATTGAAATCATGGGCGATGCCGCCAGCGAGGGTGGCGATCGACTCCAGCTTGTGGGCATGAACCAGCCGCTTTTCCAGATTGCGTTGATGACTGATATCCTTGGCGGAGAAGACATAGCCGACAACCTGGTCGTCCTCGCACAAGGGCGAGCAGCTCACGGAAAAGGTGCGGCCGAGATACCGGTGGGTGACCTCCTGGCCATGTGGTTTTTTTTCAAAACGGACCGTTTGCATGGGGCAGAACGGACAAGGCGTGTCGGCTCCGGCAAAGAGCTGATAGCATTGTTTGCCCTCGATGGCCGATCCGTTGACGGAGAGAATCTGAAAAGCGGCCCGGTTGCCTTTAATGATCCGCAACTCGCTATCAAGAACCAGCACCGGATCTATGATGGCATCAAAGGTATACTGCCATTCATCCAGAGCCCGTTGCAGAACCGGACTCATGGTTTGGGCGGTTCCCCCGGCCTTTGTGCCCGCGTGGGCTTCATTGCCGCTGGCGGGCGGCGCAGGCGCGGGGACCGCAGCATTTTCCGACTGAAGCCGGGGCCGGATTCGGACGAAATAATACAGCACCGAGAAGACGGCGTACGCGGTTAAAAAAAGAAGACCAAGGGTCAACACAGAACTGTTCATTGCTCCTTTCCGAAAAAAAAGGGGGAGCGCTGTCTAAATATCCGCTCCCGGAAAAAGTCGATCGTCTTCCGTCGACGATCGACAATCCGCACCTGCTCGGGAATAAGATCCGAGATACCGTTGCGCATGATAGACATCTTATATTCTATGTTGGCAGCAAACCTATTGTCCAGATACCAAGCGTAAAAAAGCCCGAAAAAGAGGCCTGGCGGCGTAAATCCCTCACCGGGGTTGATCACCCGCGTATAGATAGGTTCCTCCGGCCGCAAACGATGCATCCGGGAAAGCCGCAGGTAGACATCAATGTCCGATGGCTCAAGGAAGCTGACCAGCTGATCGTTCTCCCTGACCCGGATCAGATATTTCCGCCCCACTACATCATTGCCGCACAGCAGGTCGGCCATCTGCTTTTCCTGGGCATAGTTGCCCAGGAGCGACTGTCCCAGGGCCACCAGGAACACCATCTCAAAACGGTTGAGGTTGTTGACCTGATCTTGCCGGATTTTGATCCGCTGATCGTGGGGGTCGTAGAAGGAAAAAATGTTGTCCCATTCCTGGCAGCGCTTCCATGATTCCGGTTCGACCAGGGTGATGCCGCGGATAAATTGCAAATGCTCGACGGGGATGTCGGGGTGGAGCCAGAGGATTTCCAGCACCCGTTCCAGCAGCCAGTTGCGCTCCATCTCCGTCATCTTGACCATGGCAAGCGATCCGGCCATAATCAGTTCCGTGCTGAGATAATGCAGCTGCGAGCGGATTTTTTCATAGCGAAGACAGGGCGCCAACTTGGGCTGATACTCGCCCAAGGGTATGAAATCGGCATCCGGCAGCGTTTCCCTGCAGGCGGGTTGTTTGAGGTAGCCGGCCCGCTGCAGCGCCCACAGTCCTTTGATCGCCCGGGCCAAGGCATCAGGGTCGTGTTGGATGGCGCGGCGCTGTCGCAGCTGCTCATTGGAAAAGATCCTTGCCTCCACCGAGCCGAACCCCAGGGCCTGCACCCGGTTGCGGTCAATATAAATCGGCTCCTTATCCTCGAGTGCATAGCGCTGGAGGATTGAACCGGGAATATCGGACAGATCGAGGCCCACGACATGAGAAAACAACCCATGAACCCCACCGGGAATGTTGCGATGGTAGGCCCGGATCAGATCGGAGACGTAAAATTTCCGGTCCGGCGCGTCGCGGGCCGCGTCGGTCTCGCCTTTCTGCACCCAGATGTTGGCGATCAGCACCTTGAGAGCCTTGGTATTCCCGCGAATGGCGCTGGCCAGGCCGGGCACCTGAAGGATGGGAATGATCGAGGTGTACAGACTGCCTGGAGCAAACAAGATAATGTCCGCCTGCTGCACCAGTTGGACCACCTCCGGATGCAGGAAGGGACGACGGCTGAAATCGACGATCACCCGGTCAACCGGGCAGCCCCGGCGGGCTTTGCCTGATTTGTATTCGCTGGTGACCAACACCCCGTTGTTGTAGAGCATCTGCAACTGGGAGAGCGTGGTGGTGCAGGGCAGCACCGCATGCTGCCGTACGCCGAGGCAAGTCGAGAGTTCAGCCAGCCCGCGCATCGTCGCCGTCCGCACCACCTCGTATGAAGCCAGCAGCTGGGTGGGGGTCAAGGCGGAGTCCAACTGTTTGTAGATGGCGGCGGCTAAAAAAAGATTGCCCAGGCATTGGGGCCGGTGCAGCGTCGGATGCAGGCGCGGATCGCTGTACAGCAGCGCGGCCAGTTCACTGAGGCAGGCAAACAGCGGTTCAGGCAGATCCGCGAGAACGGCCCCGGTATCCTGGAGCAATTGAGGAGCCGAAGCCGGACGGGAAATGAAGCGATAGTTGAACACCGCATGGAGAGCCGCCGCGCAGCGCCGGGCCGCTGCCTTGTCCAGACCGTATGTCCGGACGAGGTTTTCCCGGCGGATTGAGGAAATGAGTACATGACGAAAATCGCCAAGGGCGATCAGGGGGAGATCTTTTTGCAACTCGCCGGTTGAGCCGCCATCATCGGTAATGCAGACCACCGAACTGACCAGGGGAAAAACCTGTTTCAAACCGGAAAAGGGATTGTGCGCCCAGCCCAGACGGCGGGAGTCGCCGCCGACGATATTGGACAACCCGGTGCCGCCCCCGAACACCACCACTTTGGCGGCGCTGGCGTCGAGCGATTCAATCTGCTGCCGGAGTTTACCCAAAAGCGATGAAACCATCGGCGGGAGCCCGCTGGAGGTGTTGTCCAGCACAATGGAGGTCACTTTTTCCGCCAGGGTGCCTTCCGGAAGGACATCGAGGATCGAAAAACCCTCCGAGGTCAGTAACTGCAACTGGTTCTTGAGCTGTTGCTGCCCGGCCATGAGCTCTCGCTACAGGGAAAGAAAATAAAAGAAAAGACGAGGCGCTGCGCCAAAAAACTACACCGATGCAGCCCGCAGCAGCTGTTCCACTCTCTGCAGATCCTTGGGTGTGTCGACCTCCACCGAATCATGACCGGTCAACACCACCCGGATGGCATACCCAAATTCAAGGGCTCGCAATTGTTCCAGTTTTTCGAACCGTTCCCACTGCCCTTCCGGCAAGCCAACAAAGGTGACCAGAAACCCTTTGCGGTAGGCGTAAAAACCCAGGTGCTTGTAATAGGTTGGCTGCACCTTCTCCGCCGGATCCCGCTGGAAAGGGATCGGCGAGCGGGAAAAATACAGGGCGTTGCCATGGCAGTCAAACACGGTTTTGACATGATTGGGATCGGTGATCTCTTCCGGGCGGACTATTTTATAGATGAGCGTGGCCATCGGCAGCGAGGGGTCATCGATCAGCGGACGAGCCACCTGTTCAACAATTTCCGCTGGAAACAGGGGCTGATCGCCCTGGATATTGACGATCACGTCCTGATCGGCAATGGCGAGCGACTGCGCGGCTTCGGCCAACCGGTCGGTGCCGGTGGCGTGATCACGCCGGGTCATGACCCAGGCGCCGCCAAATCCCTCCACCGCCTTGGCAATCCGCTCATCGTCGGTGGCCACCACCACCTGGGAGAGCAACTCGACCCGCTGCGCGCGCTCGACCACATGCTGGATCATGGGCTTGCCGGCAATCAGGGCCAGCGGCTTGCCTTCAAAACGATTAGACTGATATCGAGCTGGAATAATGGCAACTATTTTGGGTGCATCTGTACTCATCGGTTCTGTCCTGCGGCTGCTCACGGAAGCACAACATTGGTTTGCTTTTTGGCCTGCACCCATGATACAGTGCGGCCAATCAAAAGGCAATCACCAAAAAAAACATCAGGTTATCAAGGATACCGCCCTTGTCCGCTCCCCCCTTCACCCTGGCTCTCCTCCTCGATCCGCAACGCCCTGCCGCCTTTCTGCGGGAGTTGGCGGGCTCACTGGACATTGCACTGGTCACCGATCCGCGAGAAGCCAGGCTCCTGCTGCGATTTAGCGGGGAACGGCTGGAACTGGGCGCACCCGCCGACCCCTCTTTGCCCGGCGCCTTGTCGGTTGATTTCTCCAGACCAGCTGCCCGCTGGCGCGCCCTCCATCCGGGCAAGGAATTGTTGGTGCAGGCGGCCAAGGTGCGAAAAACCGCACAGCCTCTGCTCATCGATGCCACCGCGGGCCTCGGACGCGACGGTTTTCTCCTGGCCGCCGCTGGCTTCCGGGTGCGGATGATTGAATCCAATCCGGTGATTGCAGCCCTGCTTGCGGATGGCCTGGAGCGAGCCAGCCAGACCGCCGGACTTGCCGAGACAGCGGCGCGTATCCACCTGGTTGCGGCTAATGCGCTGGACTATCTGTCCACTCTTGCCGAGCAGCCGGATGTTATCTATCTCGATCCCATGTTTCCGGAACGCACCAAATCCGCCCTGGTGAAGCAGGAACTGCGTCTGCTGCAACTGCTCGACCAGAAAACCGGCGACCCGTCCTCCCTGCTGCAAGCCGCTTTAGCCGTGCAGGCGAAAAAGGTGGTGGTTAAGCGGCCGCTCAAGGGGCCGCCCCTGCTGGACGTTCCGCCCGCCTATACACTCAGGGGCAAGGCCATCCGGTTCGATGTCTATCTGGGAACGGGAACGAAGAATGGGGCGGTTGATGCGGGTCACCGCAACCGGTGACCCGCATCAAGAGCAGCAAAAAAACAGCTCAGGCCTGCGCCGCTTTTTTCAAGGCAGCGGCAATCTTGGCTTTCTGTTCTTCCGGCAGCAGGATCGGCACCTGATAGGTCAGGGCCCGCTCCAGAATTGCCGCTGAAGCCGGCAGGGCCTGCGGATCGTAGACAATGCGCCGCTTGCCGTGGGCACTGAACGGCCACCCGCCCTGGCAGTAGGTTTTACCTTCCAGCAGGTGCTCCCAGTTGGGATAATAGTGCCAGCCGTTTTCACTCCAGCGGACCGCGCCCGCGCCCTGATCGCGCAGAACCTGGTTGACCATCGTGGTCCGCTCCTTGTCCGGCAGCAGAAAGGTGAGAAAGGTGGCCGAATCGCCCTCGGCATCCAGGATCTCGCGGAAGGTCACGCCGGGGAGTACGCTCACCGCCTCCTGGAAAAAGGCCTTGTTCGTTTTCTGCGCCGCGACAATCCCGTCCAGCTTGGCCAACTGGGCCAGGCCGATGGCCCCCTGGATTTCCATCATCCGGTAATTGAAACCGATGAAGGGCCGTCCCTCGCCGCCGCGGCCGCCGGGGTTGGCCACATGGTCGTGGCCGTGGTCCTGGTACTCGGACATTCGTTGCCACAGAGCGGCATCACTGGTGATGCACATGCCGCCCTCGCCGGTGGTCATGGTCTTGACCGCGTCGAAGGAGAAGGTGCCGATGGCGCCGAAGCTGCCGAGATGGCGGCCCTGCAAGCGTCCGCCGGCGGCCTGGGCCGTGTCTTCGATCACCGGGATATGATGCCGGTCGGCGATGGCCTTGATCGCCTCGATCCGCGCCTGGGCTCCCATCATGTGCACCGGGATGATCGCCTTGGTTTTCGGGGTGATCTTCTTTTCCAGATCCGCGGGGTCCATGTTCAAGGTCAGATCAACCTCGGTAAAGACCGGCACCGCACCGCAATCGAGGATCGCTTCCCAGGTGGCGACAAAGGTGAACCCCTGGGTGATGACCTCATCGCCGGCACCGATGCCGAGCGCGGCCAGGGCGACTTTAAGGGCGGCAGTCCCCGATGTCACCGCCTGGGCATGGGTAGCGCCGGTATAGGCGGCAAAGGCCCGCTCGAACTCGAGCACCTTCCACACACCTTTACGCTGGGCGGCAAACTCGTAGCGGAAGAGCACGCCGCTCTCCAGAACCTCCAGAACCTGCTGCTTTTCTTCTGCTCCAAAAATCTCAAAACCAGGCACAATAGACCTCTTGCTCGTGTATAGGGGAAAAAACGGGAACCAAACGACCCGCCGTCGATAAATCAGTCAGCCGTACGGGGCAGAATAAAGCCGTTGTCGATCAGCCGCACCTTGTTCGTCTTGCCGTCAACGTGCACCGCCAGGGCCAGAACCGTGCGTTCATCGACCTCGGCGACCGGCTCCAGACTCTCGCAGTCGACAAAACTGACATAATCAATGGCCGTGCCGGCAAAGGAATGGATATGCCGCTCCAGCAGTTGTCCCAGTTCCGCCGTGGAACGCAGCCCTTGCCCGGCCTGGGTGCGCGCCAATTGCAGGGCGGTGGACAGACTGAGCGCCGCCGCCCGGTTGGCCGGGTCAAGGTTGGCGTTGCGCGAGCTCATGGCCAGCCCGTCCGCTTCACGCACGATCGGGTGCCCGACAATCCGCACCGGGATGTTCATGTCCGCCACCAGACGCCGGATGATCGCCAATTGCTGGAAATCCTTTTCACCAAAAACCGCCACATCCGGCTGCACAACATTAAACAACTTGCTGACCACCGTCGCCACGCCGGCAAAATGGACTGGACGGCTCTTGCCGCAAAGATGGGTGGCCAGATGTTTAACCCGCACCTCGGTCTGAAATCCGGAAGGATACATCAGATCCGGAGTCGGGGCAAAAACCGCGGTCACCTTCTCGCCGCGAACCAGCTCCATATCACGCTCAAAATCGCGGGGATAGCGGTCCAGATCTTCGTTGGGTCCGAACTGGGTGGGGTTGACAAACAGACTGACCACCACCAGGTCGGCAAGCGTTGCTGCCCGGCGCATCAAACTGAGATGGCCTTCGTGAAAAAAACCCATGGTCGGCACCAGGCAGATGGTCGCACCTGAACGCGCCTTTGCCCTCGACCACGCCTGCATTGCTTCCGGACTCTTAATAATTTCCATTATTTTTTCAATTGGTTGAGTCGAAATTGCACCATGTCCCGCATCGGATCAGCCTTGCCCGCTCCAGGCTGCGAGGCCGTCAGTTCAAGGTATTTACCATACATGGCGGCCGCTTCCTCCTTCTTGCCCAACTGCTCATGCAACCGGCCCAAGGCCCTGTAGGCACTGGGGGCAAACCCCTCATTGGCCGCCAGTTCCGTATAAAGGGCAATCGCTGCATCCACTTGCTGCTCATTCTCGTGGAGTCCGGCCAACTTGGTCAGCACCAGCGGTTTGAGCGGCGAGGCGGCCGAAAGACCGGCATTGATCTCAGTCAGCCGGGTGATCGCCTTGGGCCGCTGCCCCTCTTTTTCCTCGAGCAAAGCCAGCTCGATTTTTGCCCAGAGGCCAGAGGGGGTTGCGCCGTACTCCTGGACCACCTTTTCCAGCATCTCCCGGTTGCCTTGCTTGGCGGCGAGGGCCGATTCCAGGGCGAAAGCCGCCTTGCCAGCCTGATGTTCGCGATAGGCGGTGAATCCTGAGACAGCCATGGCGAGGACCACGGCTGCCGATATGGCCAGCCAGATGGACCGCTGATTGCGCCGGATAAAGGCAATCATCTTCGGCGGCAGGTTGAACTGCTCCAGCAGCCCTATGGGGGCAAGCGGCTGTAATTTAATGGCATCCCGATCAACGGTATTGTGTTCCGCCATGCGGTTCGTGCTCCTTGAGCGTGAATCGATAAAATTAAAAGAAAAAAGGCACCGGTGGCGCGATTGGCAGCCCAATCGCGCCGGGAAATACCCGTTGCGCGCAGGCGGGCAAGACGGTATTACAACATCCCGGCCTCAAAGTGCACGATTATACCCCGGCATCCAAAAAAAGCATCAGGCAATCCATGGCACCAATGCAAAAAAACCGCTGCCGACCGCCGCTCTTCCCGGCCTCCCGCCCTTATGGCCGCTCCCGTTTGCGAGTGCGCCATGGATGACCGCCGCGTCCTCACTGTCTCCGAACTCAACAGCGCCATCCGCGACCTGCTCGAAGGACGATTTCCCTTTGTCAGCGTCGCCGGGGAGATTTCCAACCTGCACAAACCCTATTCCGGTCACTGCTATTTTACCCTCAAAGACGCCGGCGCCCAGATCAAGGCGGTGTTGTTCAAGATGCAGCAGCGCTATCTGGCCCAGATGCCCAAGGACGGAGACCATGTGGTCTGCCGGGGCCGAATCTCCGTGTACGAACCGAGGGGCGATTATCAACTCATTGTCGACATTATGGACGTGCAGGGCGCCGGTGCCCTGCAGCTGGCTTTTGCCCAGTTGAAACAGCGGCTGGCAGCCGAAGGACTGTTTGATGAACACCTGAAACGCCCCCTGCCCTCCTTCCCGACCCACATTACCCTGATCACCGCGCCCCAGGGAGCGGCAGTCCATGATTTCATCCGCATCGCCACCCGTCGCTTCCCGCCGATCCGGATCGCGGTCTATCCGGCGGTCATGCAGGGGGACCAGGCGGCGACTGGAATGATCCGGGCCCTGGAGGCAATCAATGCCCGCGCGGCAACCGACCTGATCGTCCTCTGCCGGGGTGGCGGTTCCACCGAAGACCTCTGGGCCTTCAACGATGAACACCTGGCCCGGGCCATCCGCAACTCCGCCCTGCCGGTGGTCAGCGCCGTCGGCCATGAAATCGATTTCACCATTGCCGATTTCGCCGCCGACCTGCGCGCGCCTACCCCCAGCGGGGCAGCGGAACTGCTGACTCCGGACGGAGAGATGCTACGGAATCGGATTGCTCAGCAGCAGGCACGGATGCAACGTACCCTGCGCCATCAGCTTGAACGGGTCGAGCAGCGCCTGCTGCTCGCCAGGCACCGGCTGGAAACCATGCCCCACCCCCTGGACCGCCTCCTGCTGCGGATGGACCACCTGACCGCGCGTCTGGAGCGTTCCCTGGCCACGACCCTCAGCGAACGGCAACAGCGGCTGGACCGGGCGACCGTGTCGCTGGCTCGGCTGAATCCATCCCACCGGATGGATCTGCACACGCAAAAATTGCACGAACTGCGTAACCGCCTGGCGCAAGCAGCTCGCTCCCAGATGCAAGTCAAGGTGGAGCAATGCAGCCGGGCGGCCGGCGTCCTCCATGCGGTCAGTCCACTGGCGACCCTGGCGCGGGGATATGCCATTGTCCGTACAGCCGGGATCAGAAAACGGGTGGTCACCGATGCGGCCCAGGTCCGGCCTGGTGCAACGGTGGAGGTGCTCCTGCATCGGGGCGAATTGACCTGCCGGGTCGAACGAAGCGAAGGGCTGGAAAGCGGGGAGGGAAAAAAGGAAGATCAGTCGAGAACAGCGTCGACTTCCTGATTGATATAGGCGATGGCCTTGGTCAGTTGTTGCGGGTTCTTGCGGGCGGTTGTGCGCAGAATATCGCCCCATTCCAGGAGCATAGAAGAATTTACCTTACGGACCCCATTGGGCCGGCTCCATTCAATGCCTATTTTATTGCCCAGTTGTTCCAGAGCTGCCCGCTGCGCCTGCTGCTGTTCGGCCGGGGTCTTGGCAAGAATTTCGGCGGAAATTTCCTGCCATCCGATGGAGAGAATATTCCCTTCCTGAAACGTCTTGAACCAGGTCTTTTCCTCGGGGCTCAGCTTGGCCGGTATTTCATACTGGCACCCGGGCATCCGGCCGGTCAGAGCGGCCTGGGCCTCACCGGCAGACGACAGCGCTACGTTGCCCGCCAGCACCATCCACACACACACCATGCCCGCTATCACAATTCTCATGGCTTCTCCACAGAAATCTTGGCCCGAGTTAGTCATGGCTATAAATTAACATGCTCAAGCCCCGGCGTCAAGAACCAGTCTCAACAAGAATACAATTTTTTGTACCACAACGTCTCCCTTTCCGCACCCTTCGGTCAATCAGGCTGCTCCGGTGACCCCGGCCTCGGCAAAGGTGGCCACCTCGGTGAGAATGGCGACCGCCGCATCAACCAGCTGCATCGCCAAGGCCGCGCCGGTCCCCTCACCCAAGCGGAGATTGAGGTCGAGCAGTGGCCGCCGCTGCAGTTTCTCCAGCAGCGCGCCGTGACCGGGCTCGACGCTGCGGTGGGCGCAGATGATGAAATCGCGGACAAAGGGTTCCAGGCTGTAGGCGATCATCGCCCCGGCAGTGGCGATAAAGCCGTCGACAATCACCGGTTTGCGCTGGGCCGCCGCCCCGATGATCAGGCCGGCAATGGCCCCGATCTCAAAGCCGCCCACCTTGGCCAGCACGTCGAGCCCATCCTTGCTATTGGGTTTGTTGACGGAGAGCGCCTTCTCAATCACCGCGATTTTGTGGCGCAGCCGGGCATCGTCGATGCCGGTGCCGCGCCCGGTCAACTCCGCGACCTTTCTGCCGGTGAACACCGCCGCAATGGCGGTGCTCGGGGTCGTGTTGCCGATCCCCATCTCACCGGTCCCGAAGACATCGACTTCGGCGGCCAGCTGATTGGCGACCTCAACACCGGCCTCGACCGCCATCACCGCATGGGTCCGGGTCATGGCCGGTCCATACGCCATGTTGGCCGTGCCCCGGCCGATTTTCTTGGCGATGATTTTTCCTTCCCGCACCAGTTGGGCAAAGTCGTCCTTGGCCCCGACATCGACCACGCACACCCCGGCCCCGGCCTGCCGCGCCAGAGCGTTGATGCCCGCGCCGCCGCGGACGAAATTATGCACCATCTGGGTGGTCACCTCGGCCGGATACTTGGAAACCCCCTCAGCCGTCACCCCATGATCGCCCACCATGACCACCACCTTCTTCCGCGACACCTCCGGCCTCATCGACCGGGTCATCCCCGCCAGATCAACGGCCAGATCCATCAGGTCCCCCAGGGCCCAATGCGGCATGGTCAGTTGATTGAGACGCTCCTCGGCCTGCTGCCGGTATGCAGAGTCCTGGGGAAAGATGGCGCGAAAGGTGGCATCGAGAAAACTGAGTCCGGTCGTGCTGTGCATGGATGCATCCTGCTGTAAAAAAATGTTATTCAGGCCCACTTGTCGTCATATAAAGGATCAAGCCCTGAAAGGATTTAAATAACAAAGAGATCCCTCACGTACGTTCGGGATGACAGAGAGGAGTGCAGGTGACAAAGGGAGCACCGCCCCTGTCATTTCGACCACAGGGAGAAATCTCTGCGGCCATAGAATAGGATTTCTCGCTCCCGCTCGAAATGACCGCATCTCCTGCAGATCAATCCACCAGCCGCTCATTCGCTGCCGGCCAGGGTGCGGTCGTAGAGCTTGCCCACCCCGTATTCCTTGCGGCGCTGAAACTTTTCGTAGGGAGGACCGATCAACTGCATCTCCGGATACTGCTTCTGGATCTGCATAGCGATCTCCATCTCCTTGGTGCAGCCGGTGGAATAGGTGGCGTCCTTGCCGGTCCATTCCGGCGGCACCTTTTTGCCCATCAACTCGAAGGACTTGACGATGTCGTCGACGCTCTGGAAGCGCCAGATATCGATATTGCCGGAGCGCTGGAAGATCTCCCACATATACATGATGTCGTCGGCGTCCATGCCCTCGATGAAATGCTCGCCCGGATTGATGATCACCACGTCGTGCAGCGAGGAGCGCAGGTGCTCGACAAAGACGTTGAGGATCGCCTTGGCGGTTTTCAATTGGCCGGGGATCGAGCCGACAATGGCCGAGTAGAACATGATGGTCCTGCCCAGGGCCTTTTCCCGTTCGACCATGTTGATCAGGTCGTCCGCCTTGCGCCGCAATTCGGCGCGGGAGAAACGGATGGCCTTGGGATGGCGCGACTTGAGCAGGATATCGACCTTGCCGTCGTCGCCGGGAATGATGGAAACGATGTCGCGGGTGAACTGGAAATGGTTGCAGATGTTCTCACGGCCGCCCGGATTGCGATACACCACCAGATCCGCCTCCTTGAAGGCCCGGGCATAGGTGACCGAGGTGAGGAGCGGATTGAAGGGCTCGCGGGTGCCGTCGGAGATCACCAGGAAGCGGTTGTCGCTGTCGAGGTGGCGCAGCAGTTCATTCTTGGAGATTTTGGGATCGCCGATGATGTCCGCATCCTCCATCAGTTCATCCAGGGTCGGGTCTTCCAGCAGGTCGACAAAGGAAACCCGATGGTAATAGAAATCCTGCTTGACCGCCAGAATCACCTTGATGCCGATCTTCATGAAAATGCGGAGAATGGCCAGGTCAAAGACAATCTCGCCCGACCGGCCGCCCACCCAGAGGATGCAGGGCCGTCGCCGGCCGGCGATCACATCGCGCAGCCAGTTACAGATCCACTGCCATTCCGGGGTCTCCAGCGGCGTATTCATGATCTGGCGGATGGAATCGATGTCCGGCGGCGTGTCCTGCCGCCAGATGGGCCGCATCGAACTGAGCAGGAGTAGCCGGCGCAAGCGCAGCAGATGCAGTTGCAGATCGATGTCGGTCAGCGTGGTTTCCCCGGTAATTTCCAGCCCTTCCGGCGAGTTGAAGACCTGTTCGAAGGATTCGGACTGGAGGAAGGCGGCCACCCGCTTGTTCTCCCGTTCCCGTTCCAGGGCCAGCGGCCGGCTGATCTCACTGATGGTGGTGAAGATGCCCAGTAGCCGCTTTTCGATCCGGCCCGGCAACTGCACCTTGTGCGAAGTTTCGTGGTTGTACTTGATGGTCAGCAGGCTGAGCAGATAGCGTTGCTTGTAGGAATCGGTCACCACCTCGTGCACCAGTTTTTCCAGCCGGGTCCAGATGCCGATGTAGGCTGAAGTGAGCACCGTGTCCGCCCGCTTCTCGATGATGGCGCTGAACAGTTCGTCCGAGCAGGGGTAATAGATCTGCTCGTCCTCGAGATGGACGATGAACTTCAATTGCTCCGGCGAGGCCACCATATCGGGAAAGGTCTCGTAGGCCAGATGATTTTCGGTGAAAAAATTGGTCAGCCAGGCGTCCCGGTCCGGGTCCAGCCCCTTGACATAGCGGGTGATCTCTTGCACAACAAATCCCTCCTTGCTCCGTGTCCAGGCCGCGCACTCCGCGCACCCCGGCTCTTCATTCTTGCCCGGACAACCGTTCCAGGTAGTGGTCGTATATACTGTGCCGGCAAGAAAAAATCTCGAAATAAAATAGGGGACAGACCACGTTTTCGGCGGAGCGCCGCCGAAAACGTGGTCTGTCCCCTATTTTACTATTTCCTCCGAACAACCAACAACCGGAGTGTTCCTTGCATGGGATTTCGCATGTCCAACAACAATCTTTATTGTCCTGGCCAGCAGCCGCCGGGAAAAAAACTCCACATGGGCGTCTGCGTTTGTCCGCATTGGGACGCCGTCAACCGCTCCTGCCTGCTGGTGCGGGAGGGGCTTTTTTTGCCGGTAGCAGAACATGTTGCCGCCTATTGCCTGTCCGGGCAGTACCCCTTGTGCGTGCACTACGAATTGTTAGCCGGACTGGACGAGCACGCCGCAACCAACGATGCCCCGCCAGCCAACCGCCGCCGCTCTCTCCGTATTCCCAGTCGCCACCTTTTCCGTTTTTCCGAAATTACCGGCAGCGATCAACTCCCCGTTATCCGGGAAGACGATGCCTGGACCATTGACCTCAGCAACCATGGCATCCGCTTTGCCACCAGGCAGCAACTGGCCTTAAACACCGCTGTCCGTTTTATGGTTGAAACCGACGGCACAACCGGCCCCTTGCAGGGCAGTGGCAGGGTTGTCTGGTCGGAACCCCTGGAAAACAGCCCCCTGTTCCATGCGGGCATTGCCTTTATCGACCACCCGGCTGCTACTTTGTAGCCGCCCCTCATCGCTTGCCTGCAAACAGAGGACAGACCACGTTTTTCGGCGAGCAGTCCTGTCTAAAAACATGGTCTGTCCCCTATTTGCATTGGTGATTAGATATATTCTATGCTTTTCCGGAAATCCGAAAAAAAGATCCATGCCAACATTCTGGAATAATAATAAAAAAATAAAAAATTCCTTTTTTAAGGACAACAAAAATCCTGCTGGAACTTTTTTCACCACTGTGAACCCTGCAGAGTAGGCGGGAGAGCGCTTCCAGACTCTTTTGTTAACCAGACAACGTATTGATTTTATAAGGCTATAACAAAGAGGTCTGTCACAGTAGGGTTGCCGACTTGAAACTGGCATGAAAGATGGAAAGTAGAACGCAATACGAGTAGTCTTTCCTTACATACTCAACATCCTTCAGGAGGGAATTATGAAAAAGCAGATTTTGAAAAGCGCGCTGATCGCGATGGCTGGGGTTGGCTTGATGGCTGGGAGTGCGAATGCATTAATAATCAATGGTGAAGTATGGACGGGCATTACAGATGCTACTAATTTAGTAAGGACTTTTGATACATCCCAAGACTCCACTGCAACATTCAATATAAACGGTATCTTTAATTTTGACACGAGAAGTACTGGTGAACCCTCCCCAATTACCTATGGCGATTTCTTAAACGGAGAAAATGACACAAATATTGTGACATGGCTAACAGGAACCAACCTGAACAGTACGGTAATGGATACAGCCGATAATTTTGCTGGTAGTTTTTTTCAGTTCACTGGAACTGCATATTTTGATGCAAATGAGCAAATTACGCATGACGATGGTGTTTGGATTACACTGATAAGTCTATCAGATGGTTCTATATATCAAGGTGGTTTTGATGATCCCACTGCACCAAGAACCACAGACTTGGGAAATGCAGCTGGGAATTATGCGTTCACTCTGAATTACATTGAGTCAAACCAGTTGCCAGCAGTGCTTAAGATGAGCGTTGACCCCGTGCCTGAACCAACCACAATGTTACTTTTCGGCACCGGACTATTAGGTCTGGCAGCTATCGGTCGTCGAAAAGAAACAGAATAACCAAATTCAAAGACAGATGCACCTCTTCTCTTAGGCTCTTAGGCTCGGCAACTATTATTGCCGAGCTTTTCGAGCTTTCGAGCTTCGAGCTTTCGCGAGCTTTCGTCAGAAAATGGGGACAGACCACTTTTTTCAATAGCGAAGAGAATGTCCCCATGATATAAGCTCGGTCATGCCAAGACGACCCCGCCTGATCATGCCAGGCACACCACTCCATATCATCCAAAGAGGCAACAATCGTCAGCCCTGCTTTTACGCTGACGAAGATTTCTCCTTTTATCTTCAATGGATGCAGGAATACAGCCGCACTACCGGTTGTTCCATTCACGCGTATGTATTGATGACCAACCATGTCCATCTTCTTTTGACCCCGACGGATACGGACAGCGCCGGAGCGCTCATGAAACGGTTGGGCCAACGTTACGTGCAATACGTCAATCGCACATATCAGCGCAGTGGAACTCTTTGGGAAGGCCGCTTCCGTTCCTGCATGGCGCAGGAGGAAAACTACTTCCTGGCCTGTCAACGGTATATTGAACTGAATCCGGTTCGAGCAGGTATCGTGCCCCATCCCGGAGAATATCGTTGGTCAAGTTACCGGGCCAATGCCCAGGGAGAAAAGGATTCGCTGCTGGTTCCTCACCCACTTTACCAAGCCTTGGGCGGCGATCCGATGGCTCGTCAATTTGCCTACCGCGAACTCTTTCGATATGAATTGGAGCCAGGCATGATTGACAGTATACGACAGGCAACCAATGGTAATTTTGCTTTAGGGAGCCACCGGTTCGCCGAGCAGATTGCAGATGTATTAGGGAGACGTGCCGCACGGGGAAAGCCTGGACGACCGCGCAAGGCTGCCTAGCTGGGGAAAATGGGGACAGACCACGTTTCTGCCGTTTTTCGGCAGAAACGTGGTCTGTCCCCATTTTCCGTCCCCATTTTCCCTTAGCCCCGCTTGTCCGTAAAGACAAATTCCGCTTTCCCTTGCTTGCGGCGCACCCAGTTCAAGGCTCCCTGTATCTGGGGAATCCCCGCCAGCCGGTCGATCAGACGGCGCTTACCGGGAAAATCCATCAAACAGATGCCGACGAGCATGGTCAGGAGCCCCTGGCCCGGCAGAACCAGCATGGCGACTCCAGCGACCAGCAGACAGAAGCCGAAACCGTTGCGCACCATCCAGCTGGTGAACGCCAGTGCCGGATGCCGGCGATGGCGAGCCTCGACTTTGTGCCAGTGGGTGAGGAAATAGTCCGGCTGCATTCGGCCGATCAGCCAGGGCACGGCAATGAGGCTGCCAACAAAAGTGACAGCGGAGAACAGGCCAAGAATCTGGAGCATATCCGTATGACTCACGCCCGCACCGGCTGTTCGATGAGGATATCGGCAAGCTTGCGTTTGGGCACGTGATGCACGCCCTGATCGTCGTGCCAGTATCGGATGTCGCCGTCCGGGCCAACCTCTTCCAGCACCACGGTCTCGGCGGGATACCCGAGGGCCAGGATCAAGAGCACCTTGAAGCGGTCGCTCAACTGGAGCAGCCGATGCACCGCACTTGGGCTAAAAGCGCCAATCCGGCAGCCGAACAGACCCTGTTCCGCCGCGCCGAGCAGCAGATTCTGGGTGGCGATGCCCAGATCAAAATGGGCTTCGGTTTCCGCGCCCCGCAACGCCTCCAGATCGAGCATACAGACAATATAGGCGGGTGGCCGCTCCCCTGGAGCCGGTCCCGGCCAATCACGCAGATACCCGGCCCAGCCGAGCAGGGGAAACAGCTGCCCGCGCAGGTTATCGTCGGTGACCACCATGTAGCGCAGCACCTGCCCGTTCCGCGCCGAACCGCCCAGCCGGGCAAGATCGATCAGGTTCAGCACGAGGGCCGGATCAAGCTGCTTGTTTTCCTGAAAACGGCGCACTGTCCGCGTCCGCCGCACCAAATCATTGATCATTTTCTCTCCTCCAGCAGAAATTCTGCAAACCGTCCAACAGCGACGCTGCGCACCTGAACACATGATAAACGTGCACACCGCGTCCTGATCATCATCTCCAGGCCGTCACCCTATCTTTCCCCTGTTCAATCGGCAACCGGCATGCTATTTATTATATGTTTGAGGGTTTCGTAAAAAGTCGATTTCTGTCATTCCGACGAGCACAGCGAGGAGAAATCCCTTAATAATTCTAGAAATTTCTCGCTACGCTCGAATTGACAAAATAAAAAATTTTTCCTTTTTACGAGTTCCTCATCTTTGCTTCCTATCAACCGGCTTTTCCCCAGATCCCGGCATGCTTGACACACTCCACTCCATGCGACTGCTGGATATCGTCGATATCCTGATCGTCTCGTTCATCATCTACCGGACCATGCTGCTGATTCGCGGCACCCGGGCCGTGCAGATGCTGTTCGGCATTGCCCTCATTATTATCATCTATGTCTTCGCGGGCAAGTTTGAACTGCAAACCCTGCATTGGCTGCTCAAGACCTTTCTCGGCTCGATCCTGCTGGTGATTGTCATTCTCTTTCAGACCGATATCCGCCGCGCCCTCACTCAGATGGGTAAAACGCCCTTCCACAAGGCCGACGACGTCGCTGACAAGGACATCGAGGAAATCGTCCGCGCCGCCGCCTACATGGCCCGGCGCCGCATCGGGGCCCTCATGGTCATTGAACGCGACACCGGCCTGCGCGACCTGGTCAGCACCGGCCACCGCATCGACGCTCGCCTGCGCTGGGAGTTGCTGGTGGCCATTTTTCTGCCCGCCTCGCCCATGCACGACGGCGGGGTCGTCATCCACAAAGGCCACATCCATTCCTCCGGCTGCCTGCTGCCGCTGTCGCAGAATCCGAGTGTCGACAAACGGTACGGTACCCGTCACCGCGCTGCCCTTGGCCTGTCCGAGGAAACCGATGCGATCGTCATCGTGGTTTCCGAGGAAACCCAGGAAATTTCCCTGGTGCAGCACGGCAGCATCACCATCTTCCATGACGATAAATCTCTGAACGCCACCCTGAAGGAGCTGCTGGCGCCGCGCAAGAAAGCCGGACGCTGGAAACCCTGGTTGCACCTGTTGCGAAGCCATGAAAAGCACACCTGACTTCTCCCTGTTCTCCAAACACTGGCTGCTCAAGCTGCTCTCCCTGATCATTGGAGCCAGCCTCTGGTATTTCGTGGCCGGCGAGGACCGGTTGGACCTGACCACCACCATCCCCCTGGAATTACGAAATCTCCCCGCCCATCTGGTGGTTGCCAACCAGTACAGGAAAGACATTGAGGTGGTCATCAGCGGTCCCCGGCGGCTGATCCAGGAAATGCGCCAGCAGAATATCTCGCGGCCGATTGATCTCGGCAAGGCGGAACCGGGAGCCTTGGTCGTCAAGAACGATGCCGAATCCATTCCCCTGCCGCGCGGCATCACCGTACAGCGGGTACAGCCGGCCAACATCACCCTGCTGATCGACCGAATGGCGAAAAAAGACTTCCCCATCATCCCGGTGACCAAGGGCAAACCGGCCGCCGGATTCGTCCTCGAAAGCCTGACCCTCAACCCGCCCCAGATCACCGCCACCGGCCCGCAGACCATCCTTGAAAAGGAAGATACCCTGAAAACATCGGTGATCAATCTTGAGGGCGTCGACAGTTCCAGCACCGTGCAGGTGCATCTCAACCTGGACGAATCGCTGCTGCCGCTTATCGGCGAAACCGTGATCGAGGCCAATATCGTTCTCAAGGAGATCATGGTCAGAAAAACCGTGCGCAACATTCCGATCAACAGTAAGGAAACCGGTTCACCGGTGAAGTTTACCCCGTCCACGGTCAGCGTGGAGGCGGACATCCCGGAACGGACCGTCCGCATGACACCGGAACTGCCCATGCTGTTCCGGGCCTCGGCCGGCCCGCCTGTCGAAAAAAACAGCAGCGATGTCCAGGTGCTGGTCCACGGCGTCAACCTGCCTGGCCATGCGCCTATCGTCATTCACACCATTACCCCGGACAAGGCGCGCATTCTGCCCTGACCGGGACGAGGCGCCTCTTGCTCGCAAATCACTCGCTTTTCCTCCATCAAAAACACAGCAGGAATAACCCATGAAAAAACTCTTCGGAACCGACGGCGTGCGCGGCGTGGCCAACATCTACCCCATGACCTCGGAGATCGCCATGCAGATCGGCCGGGCCATCGCCTTCATCGTCAAGAATCAGGTCAAGGGCAATACCATTGTCATCGGCAAGGACACCCGCCTTTCCGGTTACATGATCGAAAACGCCCTGGCTGCCGGCATCTGCTCCATGGGGGTCAATGTCCAGCTGGTCGGACCGCTGCCGACTCCGGGTATTGCCTTCATCACCACCTCGATGCGGGCCGACGCCGGCGTGGTTATCTCCGCTTCGCACAACCCCTTTCAGGACAACGGTATCAAGATCTTTTCCGCAGACGGCTACAAACTGCCCGACGCGTTGGAGGCCGACATCGAGGATCTGATCTTCTCGCAGAAGATGGCGGCGCTCAGGCCGGTGGCCGACGAGATCGGCAAGGCCTCGCGGATCGAGGACGCGGCCGGCCGCTACATCGTCTATCTCAAAAACACCTTTCCCAAGGATTATGTGCTCGATGATTTCCACATTGTGCTCGATTGCGCCCACGGTGCCACCTACAAAGTCGCGCCCCATGTCTTCTCTGAACTGGGAGCCAAGGTGACCGCCATCGGGGTCGAGCCGGACGGCAAGAACATCAACCACGAATGCGGAGCCCTGCATCCGGAGGTGATGGCCGCCAAGGTCAAACAGCTGGGGGCCGACATCGGCCTGGCCCTGGACGGCGACGGCGACCGGCTGATCGTTTGCGACGAGCATGGCGCCATTGTCGACGGCGATCACATCATGGCCATCTGCGCGAACGAATTGATGCACCGGCGCAAACTGAAAAAGAAAACCCTGGTGGCCACGGTGATGAGCAATATGGGACTGGAGCAGGCCATGACCGCCATGGGCGGCCAGATGGTGCGCACCCAGGTCGGCGACCGCTACGTGGTCGAGACCATGCGCGCCAAGGGCTACAACTTCGGCGGCGAGCAGTCCGGACACTTGGTTTTTCTCGACCACAACACCACCGGCGACGGCACCCTGGCGGCCCTGCAACTGCTGGCGATCATGATCAAGAAAAACAAGCCGCTGTCCCAACTGGCCACGATCATGACTACCTTTCCCCAAGTGCTGCAGAATGTGCGCATGGCCTCTCAAATCGCACCGGAGCATATCCCGGGATTTCCCGAGGCCCTCGAAAAAGCGGAACAGAAACTGGGCAACCGGGGCCGCATCCTGGTGCGGGCCTCGGGAACCGAACCGGTGATCCGGGTGATGACCGAGGGTGAGGACGAGCAGGAGATCGCCACCATCGCCCATGAACTTTGCGAGGTGATCCGCAAGGCCGACCGGGGCTAACCATCCTCCACCATAAAAAAAGGCAGCCCCCAGGGAAGGCTGCCTTTTTTATGGTTCTGTCTTCTGCTGTTCGTTATTTCTTGGCCAAGGCCATCGCCTTTTTGAACCCTTCGACCGATCCGGCAATCACCTTCTCGTCGACGCAGAAAGCCAGACGGATGTATCCCGGCATGCCGAAACCCCGCCCAGGAACAGCCAGAATCTTCTGTTCGGCCAGCAGACGGCAGAACTCGACATCGTCAATCGGCGTCTGGGGAAAGAGGTAAAAAGCGCCTTTAGGGCGGACATAGGTCATGCCGGCCTCGTCCAGCACCTTGCAGAAAACCTCCAGCCGGCGGGCATAGATCGAATTGTCCGCCGACACATCCTGCAGCTGCACCACCGCCCGCTGCATCAGGGCCGGGGCATTGACAAAACCGAGGATGCGGTTGGCGAGCGTCAAGGCGCCAATGACCGCCCCCTTGTCCGCCATTTCCGGATGGACGGCAAGATAGCCGATGCGCTCACCCGGCAGCGACAGTTCCTTGGAATAAGAGCTGGCGAGGATGGCATTGGTGGTGGTGGGCATGAGCGGCGGCACCTGGTGGTTGTCAAAGACGATATTGCGGTAGGGCTCGTCGGAAACCAGGTAGATAGTGGTGCCCAACCGCTTGCCCGCGGCATCGAGCATGGCGCCGAGCTGTTGCAGGGATTCGGCCGGATAAATCTGGCCGGTGGGGTTGTTGGGGGAGTTGATCAGGACGATCTTGGTCTTTTCGTTCAGCGCCGCTTCAATCGCCGCCAGATCGAGATTGAACTCCGCATCCGTGGGCACCACTTTGGCCACGCCGCCGTGGTTGTCGATATAGAAGTGATATTCGACAAAAAAGGGTACCAGGATGACAACCTCGTCACCGGGATCGAGCAGAGCCTTGAAAATGATATTGAGGCCACCGGCCGCACCGCAGGTCATGAGGACATCGTTTGCCCCCAGATTGACGTGCTGCTCGCTTCCCAGCCGTTTCGCCAGGGCCTCGCGGACGAACGGATAACCGGCATTGGGCATGTACCCATGGATGCCGGGCTGCTCATTCTGGGCCAACTCCCGGAGCACGGAGTAGAATTTGGCAGGCGGCGGCACATCGGGGTTGCCGATACTGAAGTCAAACACCTTGTCGGCGCCAAATTCCGCCTTCATTCTCGCCCCTTCCTCAAACATCTTCCGTATCCAGGAGGAATTTTCCGCAAACGCCCGCATCTTCTTGGCAACACCACTCATCGTGCACCCTCTCATGTTTAGATTTATAGACTGTACCCTGTTGGATTGTTCGGATTTACAGATCTTGGTTCTTTTTCCGTTGCCTCAACCCGGCAAAACCACAGACCAAAACACGCTCACCTGCCGGAAAATTTCTTTTCGAAATAGCCGTAGGCAACATTGATCTCCTTCATCTTTTCCTCGGCGATCTTCTTGAACTCCTCCCCCAGATGACCGACCTTGTCCGGATGATACTGCATGGACAGTTGACGGTACGCCTTCTTGATTTCGACAAAATCGGCCCCTATTTCCAAGCCGAGCACCGCGTAATACTGCTCCTCCATCTGACCGGAGCTGGCGGCCTCCTGCCGCTGGCGGTACATGTATTTCGCCTCGATGGTCCGCTGATCGTAGACGGAAATCTGCAAAACCCCGGCTATCTCGCGCGCCAGGCGCAGTTCGTCCTCCGGCGGCGGCTGCTTGGTGTAGATGATCTGATAAATCAGTTCGAGGAGGATCAGGCGCGGCTCGTAGGCAAAACCGGTGCGGAACTCTTCCAGCAACTGGCGCAGGTCGGTCGGATTCTCACGCGCTTCCTTCACCAACTGCTTGACCCAGTACATCTGGTCTTTATTATAGCGAAGGTTATATTGGAAAAAATTAAGGATGGCATTGAGCTCGGCCCGGGTAAAATGGCCGTCGGCCTGGGCGATCTTGACCAGAATATTCACCAGGAGAATAACAAAGCGATTATGGCTCTCGGACTGGGAGGCCTCATAGGTGGAGACCCGCCGCCGGATAGAGTAGGTGAATGCCCAGAACGCACCGATCAGCAGGAGAATGCCGGCCAGACCGGAATAAAAGAGGAAGCCAAGGAGATTGAGCAGGGCCGGCGCACCGCCTGTCACCAGGGCCAGCATGACGAGCAGCAGCAGACAGCCGCCGCAACCCGGTTGGTTATGTTGTCGATATTCCATTTATTGAAACAGGTGGTTGGGTATAAATAGACTGTAGGTGATGAGGTGATTAAGTTTAGACCTGCAAATCCGCGGAACTTGAAGGATGCGGCTGGGCAACACCCTGTGCTGCTGCAAGCCGACTACGATCCCTCCGCCTGACCGGCAAAGAGGGCATCGACAAACTCGCGGGCGTCAAAATCGCGGAGATCGTCGATCTGTTCGCCGATGCCGATAAACCGGACCGGAATTTTAATTTCCCGGCAGACATTGGCCACGATCCCACCCTTGGCGGTACCGTCGAGCTTGGTCAGGGTCAGACCGGTGACGCCCACGGCCTCATGAAACAGCTTGGCCTGGGAAATGCTGTTCTGGCCCGTGGTGGCATCAAGCACCAGCATTACCTCATGTGGCGCTCCGGGCATTTTCTTGCCGATAACCCGATTGATTTTCTTCAGTTCCGCCATCAGGTTAACGCTGGTATGGAGACGGCCGGCGGTATCGATGATGATGACATCGTGCTGGTGGGCCACCCCGTATTCAAGGCCGTCGAAGACCACGGAAGAAGGATCGGCGCCGGGATTCTGGGCAACGACCTCGACCCCGACCCGTTCGCTCCAGATTCTGAGCTGATTGATGGCGGCGGCGCGAAAGGTGTCGCCGGCCACCAGGAGTACCGACTGGCCGGAACGGGCAAATTTGGCGGCGAGCTTGCCAATGGTGGTGGTCTTGCCCACACCGTTGACTCCGACCACCATGATGACAAACGGCCCATCCTGCGGCACCACCAGTTCGGCCGGCTGCTCCGAGGCTTCAATATAGGCAAGGATCTGGTCACGGATAATGGCTTTCAAGGCCTGGGGATCGCTCAACTGATCGCGCTTGACCTTTTTCCGCGCCTTGTCGAGCAGTTCCATGGTGGTGGCCACGCCGAGATCCGCGGCAATCAAGATCTCCTCCAATTGCTCGAACAGATCCTGATCGATCTCCTTTTTGCCAAGAAAAAGACGGTCGAGACGGTAGACAAAGGCGTCCCTGGTCTTGCCCAGCCGCTCCTGCAGCCGCTGGAACAAGGATTTTCCCGCCGGTTTTTCCTGCGGTTTGGCCGCGGACAGCTCGTCCGGGACGACGACTTCGGGGGACACGGAATCCAGGACGGCCTCGGCCTCGCTGGCTTCGATCTCTTCGGTGGCCGCTTCCTCGGATTCCTCGGCTAGAGCTTCTTTCTGCTCGAGAACAACGACTGTCTCCGGCTCAACCGCCACTTCCTTTTGGGTCTCAGCCTGAGGAAGCGGTTTGGGCGCGACAGATTCCTCCTCTACAGTATCGGCTTCCTGGTCTGGGGACTCTGCAACAGTGAACCCCTCCGGCTCCTTCGCCACCAGCGGCTCAATAGCCGGTTCGACCTCAACGGATTCGCCGTCCTCGGCAACAGCTTCCCCGGACGCAACGATTGCTGGCTCAACAGCAAGTTCCGGCGCGGTTGTCTCGACGATAACCTCGGAGACAGCCGTTTCCTCAACCGCTTCCGCGCCCTGCCCGCTCGATACAGACTCCGCCGGCTCAGGAGCAGCCGGCTGTTTGCCGAATTTTTTCTTGAACCAACCCAGCATCAGTGCGGCGCCTCGGTTTTCTCCATGGCGATCTCCAGAACCTCGCGGATGGTATGGGGGTAATGGAAGAGGACGCCCTGGCGAATATCCTCAGGGATTTCCAACACATCCTTTTCATTGAGCACCGGCAGGATCAACTCCTTGATCCCGGCCCGGAGCGCGGCCAGCACCTTTTCGCCAATGCCGCCCACCGGGAGGACATCGCCGCGCAGGGTGATTTCACCGGTCATGGCCACATCCTGACGGACCGATCGGCCCAAGACCACTGAAACCAGCGAAGAGACCATGGCCACGCCGGCCGAAGGTCCGTCCTTGGGAATGGCGCCCTCGGGCACATGAACATGGAGATCGGTATTGGCGAAATACTCCTCGTCGATCCCCAGTTCCTTGGCGTGTGACTTGATGTAGGTGAGCGCCGCGGTGGCCGATTCCTTCATCACCTCGCCGAGTTTGCCGGTCAGGGTCAGGCTGCCCCGGCCCTTCATGCTCGAAGTCTCGATGAACAGGATCTGGCCGCCGACTGGCGTCCAGGCCAGACCAGTCGCCAGTCCCGGACCCCAGCTCCGGGCCTTCATTTCCGGAAAATAGCGTTGTGGCCCAAGAAAATCGTAGAGCTTGTCGGGGGTGACCACGGTCTTCTCGGTTCGGCCCCGGGCAATCTCTGCCGCCGTGCCCCGGCAAAGGGCGGCGAGTTCCCGTTCGAGATTGCGCACCCCGGCCTCCCGGGTATAGGAGGCAATCAGGGCCTCGATGGTGGCCGCCGGTATCTCGAGATCGTCAGCGGTCAGGGCATGGGCCTCCAATTGCTTGGTCAGCAGATGGCGGCTGGCGATGGCCACTTTTTCCTGCTGGGTGTAACCGGACAGCTCGACCACCTCCATCCGGTCGCGGAGCGGTCCGGGAATGGTGTCCAGAACATTGGCCGTGGCGATGAACATGACCTTGGATAGATCAAACTCGATGTCAAGATAATGATCGGTGAAGGTCGAATTCTGCTCGGGATCAAGGACTTCGAGCAGGGCCGAGGAGGGATCGCCGCGAAAATCGTTGCCCAGCTTGTCGATCTCATCAAGGAGAAAAACCGGATTGTTGGACCCGGCCCGTTTCAGGCTTTCGATGATCCGCCCCGGCAGGGCGCCGATATAGGTGCGCCGGTGGCCGCGAATCTCGGCCTCGTCCCGGACGCCGCCCAGGGCGATACGCACGAATTTGCGGTTCATGGTCCGGGCGATGGACTGGCCCAGCGAGGTCTTGCCCACGCCGGGCGGGCCGACGAAGCAGAGAATCGGGCCATGGATGTCCTCCTTGAGCTTGCGCACCGCCAAAAACTCCAGGATGCGTTTCTTGATCTTTTTCAGGCCGTAGTGATCCTGATTGAGATCCGCTTCGGCCTGGTTCAAATCGAGGGTATCTTTGGTGGAATCGGTCCAGGGCAGATCGAGAATCCAGTCGATATAGTTGCGCGACACCGTGTACTCGGGGGAAGAGGGCGGAATGCGTTCCAGCCGGGTCAGCTCTTTCTCGACCACGGCCCTCGCCTGGGCACTCAGCCCTTTCTCGGCCACCTTTTCCTTCAGTTCCTTGACCTCGACCTTGTCGTCCTCGCCCTCGCCCAACTCCTTGCGGATGGCCTGCAATTGCTGACGGAGGAAAAACTCCCGCTGGCGCTCATCCATGTCTTTTTTCATCGAGGCCTGCAGCTGGTTGCTCATCTCCACGGTTTCGAGCCGCTTGGCCAATTCCTTGGCCACCCGGTGCAAGAGGTCGTGCAGGGGCGTGATCTCCAGGATTTCCTGCTCCATCTCGATCTTCAGGTTCAACTGCGAACTGACCAGGTAGGCCACATAAAACGGGTTGGCGAGACTGTTGATGGTGGCCACCAGTTCCTGGGGCAGTTCGGTGGCGCTGACCAGTTTCTGGAACTGGGCCCGGATGTTGAACAACAGGGCATCGATCTTCTTGTCCTCGACAATTTCCATCGGGATCTCGACGATCTTGGCCCGCATGTAGGGCGTGGAATCGATGAATTCGCTGATGGCAAACTTCTTGGTGCCGCTCATCAACACCTGATAATACCCTTCCTGCGCCTTGTTCAGTTTATGCAGATAGCCGACCACGCCCACCTGATAGAGGTCGGCTGGACCGAGGACATCGTCGTCGCTCACCTGATCACGGCGGCTCGGCACCAGCCCGATCAGACGGTCGCCAAGCAGGACATCGTCAATCAACTGCTTGGAGGTCTCGCTCGACACCTGGAGGGGAAACCCCATGCCGGGATAGAAGACAAACCCGTGCAACGGCAGGATGGGCAGGGACTCGGGGAGTGCCAGTTCAGTGGGATCCAACTTTTTCGGGGGTGCTTGCTGTTCGTTTTCCATTTTATTCTCCAGGTGTTATCCTGATCGTCACTCTGCCCTTTCTAGTCTGTTTCGGCAGGGCCACCACAAGTATCCCGTTGGTATACGTGGACTCAACCCCTTCGACCTCGACCGCCGAGGGCAGAGGCAGAGTCCGCTGAAAGCCGCCCAGCTCGATTTCGAGCTGGTGGATGCAGGCAATCGACTGGTGCGGCGGCAATTGACGCAGACCGCTGAGCCGCAGGCACTGGCCGTCGACTGTTACCTGAAGGGTGCCGCTGACCACTCCGGCTAATTCGGCATAGACATAGAGAACGTTTTCCGCTTCGTAAATGTCCACCGCCGGCTGCCAGCCGTCCGTTTCCATTGGCATCATCCGGGATAGCGACATCGAACGCAGAATGCGCCCGGTATGTTGTTGCATCTGTTCCAGTTCCTCCAACAATTTTTTGCTGAATGGATCCATTCCTTCCTCCCTTGCCCTCTCTTCGGAAAACATCTGGTTCATTACCGCGGCCCTTACCGCGCAGGTGGCACCACAGTCCGCGAACGCCAACCGCCGGATTGCCCGCATAGAGCAACCGAAGCCGGTTGCGGCCGTTGTGGCAATGCGATACAAGTAACCACTATAACTTTTCCGGCAATTATAAATCAAGAAAAACACAGGGCAAACGGCGGCTGGTTCATTGCCGGCCGCCGTTTGCTTTTTTATTTGCTTTTCAACTCGCTGGCATTAATGTATACGCCCACATTACGATGGACTCGCACCCCGTGGCATCTCAGGACTTTTTCTTTCCGGAGGCAATGCGCGGGCTCGTGTTTTCCGGTCCTATCAATCGGCTCCCGCCAACCATTGTGAGAACGCGGACCGGACAGGATCGGAGAGCAGCGCAATTATGGGTTCACTTCCTTTATCGATCACCAATTTCTTTACCGTCGGAGATTATTATGAGCAGTTCATGTGGGGGTTCCTGCGGGAGCGATCAGCAAAGCAGTTGTGGCTCGGGCGATGCCCGCCTGGCGCAGCAGGATATTGCCATTACCAAATCCTTGGGCAGAATCAAAAATAAAATCCTGGTTATGAGCGGCAAGGGCGGAGTCGGCAAATCCACCGTCGCTGTCAATCTGGCCCTCTGCCTGGCGAAAAGAGGTCATCAGGTCGGCCTGATGGATGTCGATCTCCACGGCCCGGATGTCTGCCGGATGCTCAATCTGACCGGTTCACTGGAAGCGCCGGCGAACCCCGATGACCTCATCCCGCCGCTCAAGTATAGTGACAACCTCAAGGTGGTCAGCCTGGAGTACATGATGAAAAACCGGGACGATGCCATTATCTGGCGCGGCCCCCTCAAGATCCAGGCCATCCGCCAGTTCATCGCCGATATGGACTGGGGCGCGCTCGATTATCTGATCGTCGACGCCCCTCCCGGCACTGGTGATGAACCGCTGTCCGTGGCCCAGACCATTCCCGGCGTCCATGCGGTGGTGGTCACCACTCCGCAGGCCGTGGCCCTGGCCGATGTCCGCAAGTCGATCAACTTCTGCAAGGCAGTCGAGATGCCGATTGTCGGCGTGGTCGAGAACATGTCCGGTTTCATCTGTCCGCACTGCGGCGAGACCGTGGACATTTTCAGCAAGGGCGGCGGCGAGCAGACCGCCCGCGATTTCGACCTGCCCTTCCTGGGCCGGGTGCCCATGGACCCCCGCGTGGTCATGGCCGGCGACACCGGCATCCCGTACCTCTCCACGGATGAGGACAGCCCGGCCATCAAGGCCTTTGATACCGTGGTCGCCTCGGTTGAGCAGCGTCTGCCGCCGGGCCCGGCGACGGTCAACCCCTTTGCCGCTTCCGGTTGCGCATGCGGCCCCAGCGGCTGTGGCAGCAAGTAGGCACCAAACGGTTATTAGGCTGTAGACTCATGGTCTACAGCCTAACCACCTATCTCCTCAACACGTACCGTCTATCGAGAGAATCATGGCCATGCTTGTCAAACAACTCACCGTCGGCATGATGGGGGTCTGCTGTTATATTGTTTCCTGCGAACAGACCAAAGAGGCCGCAGTCATCGACCCCGGTGGCGACGAGGACCGCATCCTCGACTACTGCCGCGAAAACGGCCTCAAGGTCATCTACATCATCAACACTCACGGTCATCCGGATCACGTCTGTGGCAACGCCCGCATCCAGGAGGCCACCGGCGCCAAGATCGTCATGCATGCCGACGATGCCAGCCATTTCAGCGACCCCGGCGTCAAGAATTTTTTTTCCTCTCTCGGCCTGCCCGAATCACCGTCCATTGACGTGATCGTCAAAGACGGCGACGTTATTACTGTCGGTAAGGAACAGTTGCAGGTCATCCACACCCCCGGCCACACCCCCGGTGGTATCTGTCTGTACAGCCCGCCCCACTGCTTCACCGGCGACACCCTCTTTGTCGGCGCGGTTGGCCGTACCGATTTTCCCGGCGGTTCCATGCGCCAGATGATCGACGCCATCAAGGAACGACTCATGCCCCTGCCACCGGAGACCTTTGTCTGGCCCGGACACGGCTACGGCGGATCGCAGTCCACCTTGGCACGGGAAGCAAAAACCAACCCCTACCTAGACTTCTAGACCGGCATCCTCGCCCTTTCCGTCAAAGGCCAGGAACCGGCACCCTCCCCGTCCATGCGCGAAATTATCCTCGGCACCGCCGGACACGTCGATCACGGCAAAACCAGCCTGATCCGGGCGCTCACCGGCATTGAGACCGACCGTCTCAAGGAGGAAAAGGAGCGCGGCATCACCATCGAACTGGGGTTTGCCTACCTCGACCTCCCCTGCGGCCATCGTCTCGGCATCGTCGATGTGCCGGGGCATGAAAAATTCATCCGCAACATGGTAGCCGGCGCGGCCGGCATGGATCTGGTCGCCTTTGTCATCGCCGCCGACGAAGGCATTATGCCGCAGACCATCGAGCATTTCGAGATCTGCCACCTGCTTGGGGTTCGTGACGGTCTCATCGTCCTTACCAAAAAGGACACTGTCGACCAGGAATGGCTCGACATGGTGAGCGAAGAGGTGCGGGACTTTTTCAAAGGCAGTTTTCTTGAGAACGCACCGATTATTCCAGTGAATTCGATCAGTGGTGAGGGGATCGACGAGATAGTCCGCCTGCTCGACGCCAAGGTGGCGGCAATCGACTTCCATGAGGAATTCGGCCCCTTTCGCCTGGCGGTGGACCGGGTCTTTTCGATGAAGGGTTTCGGCACCGTGATCACTGGCACCTCCCTTTCAGGACGGATTGAGACCGGTGCTGATTTGATGTTTTACCCCGGCGGCCTTACCGCCAAGATCCGCGGCATCCAGGTACATGGCCAGGATGTCGGCCTGGTCGAGGCTGGCCACCGCACCGCCATCAACCTGCAGGGCATCGAAAAGGAACAGATCAACCGGGGCGATATGGCGGCCTCGCCGGGCAGCATGACCGCCTCCACCCTGCTGGACGCCGAATTCCACTGTCTGCGCTCGGCCCGCAAGGAATTAAAAAACCGAACCCAGGTGCGGGTCCATCTCGGCACGCGGGAGATCGTCGGCCGTATCCTGCTGCTCGAATCCGACACCCTCGCGCCCGGTGAAACCACCCGCATCCAGCTGCTCCTCCAGGAACCGGCCGCTGTCTGGCCGGGTGATCACTATGTGCTCCGCAGCTATTCGCCGGTTACCACCATCGGAGGCGGGACCATCCTCGATAATAGGCCCAAAAAACGGAAACGGACCCTGGAGCGGGACCGGGAAGCCAATCGGGCCTATTTTGCCACTCTTGCGGCTGCCGACAGTGAACAAAAGCTCCTGATGCTGGTGGAGGAATGCGGTTCCAAAGGAATCACCGCCGATCAGCTGGCGGCCCGCACCGGCGTCTTCAGCAAAAAACTGAAAAAACAGTTGCAACACCCCGTCTCCACCGGCGCGCTGTTGGTGATCGACTCGGAAAGCCAGCGGCTGCTGGCCGCTTCCGTGGCCGAAGGAATCACCCGTCGCATTACCGGTCAGCTGACCGAATTCCACCGGTTGAACCCTCTGAAATCGGGATTGGCCAAAGAAGAACTGCGCTCCCGGCTGCGCCCGGCGGTGGACCAGAAACTCTTGCAGGTTTTATTGGCCAGCCTGGTCAAAAAAGGAGTGATCGAACAGGTGGGGGCGGAAATCAAAATCAGCGGCCACACTGTCACTCTGCAGGTCAACGAGCAGGAGATGGAGCAAAAGATCGGCGCCCTCTACCGTGAGGCCGGCCTCACCCCTCCCAATCTCAAGGACGTGCTGGCTAGCTTCGGCGAGTTTCCGGAACGGCAGATCCGGCAGGTCATCGATCTGCTCGTGACCAAAGGCGTCCTGATCAAAATCAACGAAAGTCTCTGTTTCCACGCCCCGGCCATCCACGATCTGCAAGAAAAAGTCGTCACTTTTATCCGTCGCGAGGGAGAAATCGATGCTCCGCGCTTCAAGGACCTCACTGGCCTGACCAGAAAATTTTCCATCCCCCTGCTTGAATATTTCGATAAGATCAAGCTCACCATCCGCATCGACGACAAGCGCGTCCTGCGCAAAGGCTGATAATTTATCTTTTAAACCGGCCGGTTCTCAGGAAATAGACCACCTGCTCCTGCACCGGACGGCGCCGCATGATGAGTGCGTGTCCATAGGGCAGAACAAGGAAATCCGCCATGCCGGGAAGCTGTGCCCGTGCCACCGACACCTTGCCGTCACTCGGTCCGGGAAAAAAACGGGAAAGGCCAATGGCCGGCCTGTTGCCGGTAATGATCCCCAGTGGAAAAGCAGCGGGACCGAGGCGAGCGGGCAGATCGTTTGTTCCTGTGCCCAACTGGCAACCGGCTGGGCCGAACAACAGGCGGAACCAGGCATAGGGGCAGAGGCGATCCACCAGTTCGCTCCCCTGATTGGGCGGGCTGAGCATCACCGTCCGGCCCAGTTCGGCCGGAGATGTTTCGGCAAGATAGGCGCGGAGCAGAATGCCGCCCATGGAATGGGTGACAAAATGAATCACATCGATACGCTGGCGTTGGAGCGCGGCAACGGCCGACGGCAGCGTCGATTGGGCGAGGATTTCGACCGGCGCGCGGCGGGAGGGATAGCCGGCATTGGCCACTGCATAGCCCCGCCGTTTGAGAAAGGCGGCCAAGGGGGCCATCGACCGGCGGGTCCGGACCAAGCCGTGGAGCAGGATCACGCCCTCGCGTCTCTCCCCTTTACCGCTGCTCGGCTCGTCGTGTCCTTGCAGATCCGCCACCCTTTATTGTTCGTACAAGCTGGACAATGCCGTCACCACCCCGCTCCCTTGCGGCCGAAGGTAAAAAAAGACCGGCTGTTCCAGCGGTGGGCCGATGGAACAGCCGGTCTTGTCAAAACGAGATAAAACGATCACTTTCGGCAATTAAGCGATAGAGGTCGATCTGTTTTGCCCGCTGATGGTACGTTGCCTCCACCCCGTGGAGGTCCAGTAATTTTCCTCAAGCAAGCAGAACACCCTCGGACAGGGTGAAGACTTTCGCCAGTTCGGTGAGGGGAAAACGCTCGGAGGTCAACGAGGCGTACCGCACCGAAGGTCCATTGAGAAACATGGTCACGTCATCCATCTGCTCCAGCATGAGATTGCCCATCCGAAAGGCGTTCCACACCACTTCGGGGTCGCCGCTGCACACCATCAAAGTCGCTTTCATTCATTCCCCCTTGTACCCTGGTTATTTAACAAACCGCAATCCGGCAATTTTTAAAGCCCCACGGTGATATCCGTCCGGGAACAGCTGTTCAAATCTGTCCAGATCGAGATCGCAGCTTTCGCAGGTTTCGTAAATATTGGGAATCCGATGCTGCACCTGATGGACATCGCGGAGATAGTAGATGATCCGCCAATGGTCATCGGTCAGTTTTCCGCCGGGAATGCGCATCTCCATGGCCCGGTGCACAGCGAAATTCTCATCCCAGGATTCCGGATCGACAAGAAAGCCGCGAACGTCCGTGGCATAGACCTTGTCGCCTGACAGGGCCCGCAGATCGGCCACCGATTCTTTGAGATGGGCGCCGTAGGGCATGTTGCTGATCCGGTAGTGAACGCCGGCCACCCGGCACAATCCCCGGTGGTAGCCGGTGGGGAAAAGTTTCTGCATTTCCTGGGGCCGCAGACCGATGGCCTTGCAGGCAGCAAAAATGGTCGGGCAGACGCCCGTTTTCTCATAGGTGTCTCGGACATACTGAATCACATCCCAGTGTTCATTGGAGAGTACCGGGATTTCGCACTCCCGGGCCATGCCCTCGGCAAAATCCCGGTTCCAGCTCTGGGGGTCCAGCAAACATCCCTGGTCATCTAATTCGTACGTTGCATCCTTATAGCTAAACGGCTTCATTTCCTCTCCTGTTCATGGCCGGTGAACTGAGGGCAAAACGCTCCGTCATCATTCACCGGCCGGATACCATTCCGTCAAAACCGACAAATACCTGTGTTGCCTCCGGTATTGGAGGCCATCTTTACTTCACGAATCGTAAGCCGGCAATTTTTAAGGCCCCGCGATGATAGCCGTTCGGGAACATTGCTTCCATTTGCTCCAGGTCGAGCTGGCAGGTCTCGCAGGTCTCGTAGATGGTGGGAATACGTTTTTCCTTTTTATGCACATCGCGGAGGAAATGAATCACCCGCCAGTGCGCCTCGGTGAGCTCTCCTTGGGGAATGTTCATTTCGAGGGCACGGTGCATGGCGTAATACGCATCCCAATTATCGGGATCGATCAAAAATCCACGCACGTCCACTTGGTACTGTTTTTTCCCGGACAAGGCTTTGAGATCAGCGGCACTCTCCAACACGTGGCTGTTGTCCGGCAGGCGGTCCAGCAGGTAATGGACGCCGGCTATCCGGCACAGGCCGCGATGGTAGCCGGTGGGAAAAAGCACTTTCATCTCCCGTGGTCGCAGGCCGATAGACTTGCACAGGGCAAAGATGGTGGGGCAGACTCCAGTCGATAAAAAAGACTCCCGAAGATGGTTGATCGCATCCCAATGTTCACTGGTCAGGTTCTCGATACCGCATTCCTTGGCCATCCCTTCGGCGAAATTGGTATCCCAGAATTTAGAGTCCTCTAAAAAACCTTGCTCGTCGACTTCATAGGTGGTGTCCTTGTACGAAAAGTGGTGCATACGTATCCTCCTTGGACGTCTGCAAAAGTAACCCGTGCTTTCCCTGACACAAGCCGGCGACTCCCCCTGTCGATGACTCTCCGGAAAAACTCCTTCTTTCATCAACTGCTTTGACACACCGGAAAAACGGTACCATCAGATTGTTTTTCCTGCAAGAAGTCTCTCAAAAGCCCTGACAAAATGCCAGAGCTTGAGCCGCCATCCGCATGTGTTCCTTTTCCGCCTCGGCGATAGCGTTGAAAACCGCCTCCATAGGCCGCCCCTGGGAGCGATGCGCCATGTTGCGGGAGAGGTCGTAGGCTGCATACTCAATGGACAGGGCCATTTCCAAAACGGCACGGCAGGGTTCCAGCGGCTGCTCCTCCAGCATGGCCATGAGCGCGGCGCTGGAGAAACCGCCTTCGACTATGCTCCCCTCCAAACCGGCATACACGGTGGCAAAAGGGAGCGGGGCAACCTGTTCCTCGGCCCAGAACCGGTAGATCATGCGGGCGTGCGCCTCCTCGGCCCCGGCGAGGGTGGAAAGATTCCTGGCCCAGGCGCTCGTACCGTAACGACGGCCAAGAGCCGTATAAAACCGTTCCGCCCCCCGCTCCAGGTCCATGGCCCGCAGCAGGATTTCCTGATCGCTGCCGGTAAGGTCGAACACCTTGAGGTTAGGGACATCAGGCAGGAGGTGCCCGTCCCAGGAGAGGATACCGCCGGTCATGTTGAACACGGTTCCGGCCACATACGGTTGCGAACCGATAAATAGAGCGGCGCCTTGTGACCGTTTGCCGGAGCGGCAGTACACGATGATGTCCTTGTCCACCGGCAACTCCCGCAACCGCGCGGGAATTTCCCCCAAGGGAAGGAGGATGGCGCCGGGGATATGCCCCTTGACATACTCGTCGGGCTGACGGACATCAATCAGCAGATATTCACTCTCCTCGTGCCGCGTCATGTAGTCGCGCAGCCGCTCCACGCTGACCTCCTGATACTCCTCCGCCATCTCAGCCTCCCATGCTGTTCCGATGTCGCTCTTTTCCATCATGTTGTCTGTCGTTATAGGGGACATGTGGCGGCTTTTCAAGCTCATCGTGCATGCGTCCGCTGACGAATCGACAAGAACAAAATCAGTTCGACAATATTGTCGAACCATTAACCCGGCAAATCCGGCCGGCCCGCCGCTCGCGCCAGATCCTGCCCCCACACAAGGAAACACTACCGGCAACGCTATCTGGCATGTATACTGCTTCACCAGGAAAGCCATTCCTTTCCCGATTTCGAAAAGCCTGAGACGGCTCCCCTGCATGCGCGAAAAATCAGCTCCCTGACTTTTCCCGGCATGGGCCGGATGACGCTCAGGGAGATGTGCAGTCAATACGGCCTGAAGCAACCACGGATTGTCGAGGCCCTGGCCGCCAAGGGCATCAAGGCCGATCCGGAGAAATCACTCAAAGAGATTGCCAGTGCCCACGGAACCGATCCCCATGAACTTTTTGCCCTCATTCATGAAGCCGTCACGCGGGAATAACGCTTTTATTATCCTCCTGCTGTTGACCCTTTGCCTGCCATTGGGTCTGCAAGCCGCCGAACCAGGCGACAGGGCAACGCCCGAGGCTGCCGCGCCCTTGCAGGCGGGGACTGCTCCACCCGCCGAGGCGGTCCCGCCGCCCCCAGCGTTGGACGAAGGCACGACACCGCCTGCCAGCGGCGGCCAGAGCGAGGAAAAGGATGCATTCCAGGCCATGAAACAACGCTACCGCCAGGATCCCACCGGCGTCCGCGCTCGCCTGGGCATGTGCCGGCGAGGACAGGCCTGGCAGGATGGCGGCCCGCATCGCCGCCATCGCGGAGGAGAACAATGGAACCGCCAGTAATCCCCGCTCGCCTCCCGCTCCCTTCCTGGGGCATGAATCTGGCCGGTTTCGGCCTACTTATCCTCCTGGTTCTGGCTGTCTTCTTCTGGCAGATGACCGCCATTGACCACGATCTTCAACGCGGCACCCTCAACCGTTCCCGGATGATCGCCGCCGTTATCGAGGAAAATCTGCTCAATGCCGCCTTGGCGCGGACGACCATCGACTCCGTGGTCACCTCCCTGCTCCGTGACAAGGCGCGTTTTGTCGACTATCTCAACGCTATTGATCCCTTGCAGCCCGAGGAACTGGAAGCGCTGGCCCGAGAGACTGGCCTGCTCGGCATCGGCTTGGTACGGACGAACGGTGAGCTGATCGCTGGCCCCAGCAGCTGGCAGCCAAGGGACACCAGCTGCGCCCTGCCGCCCGGAATTGTTCAGTATGACCCGGAGCAACAAACGGGTTTACTGACTGCCCTTGCAACCAGTGCGAATATCCGCTGCATCCAGATCGGCCTCAATGCCGAGGCCATCGTCCACCTGCAGCAAAAGACCTCGCTCCCGGCCTTGCTCAGCACGCTTTCCAGCCTGCCCGGCATCCACTTCGTCCGCATGGATGATAGCGCTACTCCGTCCGCCGGCGATGCTGTCCGCCTGCTCGCAGAGGGCGGCAAGCAAACGGCGGAAGCGCGATTGACGACTCCCATGGGTACGCTGATAGTGGGACTTGACGCCGCACAGCATGCCAGCCGGATCAACCAGATGCGACGCCAGTTCTTCCTCTTTGCCGCCCTGCTCCTGGGGCTCGGCCTCTTTTTTTCCTGGCTCCTCTATCGCTATCAGCAGGCTGATCTTGCCCGCACCCGGACCTTCGAACGGCTGCTGGCCCGGGAACACGAGGCGGCGGCCCTAGGCCGGGCCACGGCTACCATCGCCCACGAGGTCCGCAACCCGCTCAACGCCATCAGCATGGGCCTGCAGCGGCTGATCCTGGAATCAAACCATCTCGACACCGAACAGCAGGAATTGATCGGCGCCATGACAGAGTCGACTCGCCGTGCCGGCGCCATCATCACCGAGTTGCAGCGCTTCACCAGAAAACTCCAGCCCCGACTGGAGCAGATTGATCCATTTGATCTGCTCCAGCGGCTCCTGCCCCTGTACTGGCAGCGCTGCGCCGACCAGCAGATCGAATTGTCCTGCACCAATTCCTTCACCGGAACCATCTGGGCCGATCCCGATCTGGTGGCCGAGGTGCTGGAAAATCTGCTCAAGAACAGCATTGAGGCCCAGCCGACCGGAGGCTTTGTCCGCATCGGCCTGGACCAGGTGGTTGAAGGTGCAGCGTTGACCATCACCAACGGTGGCTTGCTGCTCGCCAACGAAGATGTGGCCCGTCTGGGCGAGCCCTACTTCACCACCAAGACCAAAGGAACCGGGCTGGGACTGGCCCTCTGCCGCCGGATTGCCGAGGCGCACTGCGGCGGCTTGGAGTTCATCGCCGATTGTCAGCGGCAGCAATTGACCGTGCGCCTGACCCTGCCCCGCAGCGCACCACGGGCATGGGCCGAAACCCGTCCACCAGAAAAAGGAGAAGCGCCGTGCATATCTTAATTGTGGATGACGAACCCCTGCAGCGAAGCCTTTTGGGCGGCTTCCTACGCAAACATGGCTACACCGTGATGGAGGCAGCCAATGGGGAGGAGGCGCTGAACCGATTCATGCAGACGCCGATCGATCTGGTTCTGCTTGATCACCGCATGCCGGATATGCATGGCGACCAGGTGCTGGCGCGGATGAAGGAACTCAACCCCCTGACCAGGGTGATCATGATCACCGCCTATGGCGCGGTCGACACCGCGGTCCGGGTGATGCAACTGGGTGCGGACGATTTTCTGGAAAAACCGGTGGATTTAGAAAGACTGCTGGCCCGGATCAGGGCCATCGAAGAGCGAATCTTTATTGCCGACGATGCCGCCCAGGTGGAGGAAACGATTGATACCGAAACCCTGCCGGTGCGGATGATCGCCGCTGGTCCGGCAATGCGGCAGGTTTTATCGTTGGTGCTGCGCGCCGCCCCCAGCCCCTGGACCGTGCTTATCCGCGGGGAAACCGGCACCGGCAAGGAGCTGATCGCCCGGCTGATTCACCTGCTCAGCCCCCGCAAGGAGGGGCCGTTTATTGCCCTCAACTGCGCGGCGGTGCCCGAGGGACTCTTCGAGTCCGAACTGTTCGGCCATGAAAAAGGGGCCTTCACCGGGGCGGTCAATCGGCGGCGCGGGCTCTTTGAGCAGGCCCACCAGGGCACCCTCCTCCTGGACGAGGTGGGCGAACTCCCCTTGGGGGTGCAGGCCAAACTGCTGCGGGTGCTGCAGGAGCAGACCATCTGCCGGGTGGGTGGCGAGCAACCCATCCCCGTGGATGTCCGCATTCTGGCGGCCACCAACCGCGACCCCAAGCAGATGGTGGACAATGGCAGTTTCCGCGAGGATCTCTACTACCGGCTCAATGTCATTACCATCGAAATTCCGCCCCTGCGCCGGCGCAAGGAAGAAATCCCGGAGCTGATCCGTTTCTTTCTGGAAAAATTCAAGAGTGGTGCCGTCTTTGACGATCAGGCGCTCAATCAACTCACCAAATACCACTACCCGGGCAACATTCGGGAACTGGAACATATCCTTCAGCGAACCATTACCCTGGCTCGCTCGGCACATATCGGGCTGCGCGACCTGCCGCCTGAAATCCGGGCGTACCGGGGGCCTGTTGCCGAGGGCGATCTCAACAACCGCCTGGCCGAGGTCGAACGGCAGTTGTTGCTCGAGGCCCTGGAGCACCACCATTGGGTGCAGACCAGAGCCGCCGAGGACCTGGGCATCAGCGAACGGGTGTTGCGCTACAAGATGGAACGGCTGGGTATTGCGAAAAAAGAGTGAGAGCCGGCGCTGATGCCTCGGCAAGGCACCGGGAACGCCGGCCCGGTACAAACGGGGGTTACCTGCCGGCGGATGAACTGGCTGCCCCACCCGCTGGCGCTTGGTTAGAGGCGGCAGGACCTGCCCAATACGGACAACAACCGCCGCGTCCCATGCCCTTGCCCATCCCCCGGCCCATGCCGCGCCCCATACCCGGCCCCATGTATTTCTGCCGCTCTTCCGGCGTCATCTGACTGAGCCGTTTCCACCATTCGGTATGAAAGGCATTCCACTCCTCCTGACTGGCATTGTACAGCGTGCCACGTTTCGCACTCAACTCTTCGGTGGACATCTTTTCATAATCCACGGCCCAGGCAGCTCCGGCCGTCATTATGAGACAGCAGAGCACCAACACACTCTTTTTCAAAGTTTTCATTTTGACACCTCGTTATATTGCTTGTTCTTTTGATGATTCCCGCCACGGGAACATCATCCTTGTACTCTTCCTTATCAACTTCCATGCCAAGGCGATCAACGATAATTTGATCGATATATCAGCATGATAATCACAAGAACAAGAGAGGAGCAAGGGAACGATTCGACATCTTGCCGGTGGGGTTCGACGGAATTGTCGAATTGAGAGGGAAACGAAAATATCAGGAGGCGGTCAGACGGCCGCGCCAAGGTCCTTTGCCCTGAGGATGGGAGAATGCAAGGTATGCACGGTGAACAGCGACCCGCAGCCCCCGGCTGAGATGCAATTCGCTACCGGCACGACCGCAGCGGGCGGCATCGAGCACGGCGAGGATCTGTTCGTAGTGGGCGGTACTGGCAAGTGTCCACAGCACTTTTTCAACCGTCCGGCGCTGCAGGGCCGGGTGCAGGCAACGAAAGGCGTCGCGGTTGAGTCGGCAGATCACCTGGCCGCTCTCGTCTGGCGGCACCATATCGACCACCAAACCCCAGCGTTCAGCGAGCAGGAGTTCAAGCAAGTCCTCATCTTCAGCGAGATTGGCCGCGGTTTTCAACAACGCCCCACGGATGCCGCTGTCGTACTGAGCTTCCAGCTGCGGCAGAAGATCAAGGCGGATGCGGTTGCGGAGGAATCGGCGCTCGCGGTTGCTTGAGTCATGGCAATAGGCGATGCCTTGGTCACTCAGGTAACGGAGCAGCTCGGCCTTGCGGATCCCGAGCAGAGGACGGATCAGGTTACCCGATCGCAGCCGCATCCCGGCAAGGGCCTTGCGGCCGCCGCCCCGAAACAGCCGCAGCAGCACCTCTTCCACCTGATCGTCGGCGGTATGAGCAACAGCCAGCCAATCGGTTGCCCATTTGCTGGCCAATTCGGCAAAGGCCTGGTACCGCAACTCCCGGGCCGCATGTTCCAGGGAGAGCTTACCCGCCGCTGCCGCTGCATGGACATCCACGGTCATGCAGGCACAGTCGATACCCAGATGGTTCGCCGCCTCCCGCACGCGGGCCCACTCCGCCGGCGTCTCCTCGGGGCGCAGACCATGATCGATATACGCAGCAACCATGGTCAGGGAAAACTCGTCCCGCAGCGCCCCTAACACATGCACCAGGGCCATGGAATCGGCGCCGCCCGACACCCCGACCAGAAGACGGCTGCCCTTGGCCAGCAACGACTCGGCAGCGAGTAGCTGGCCGATTGTATGTTCAAGGGAATGCCGCACTGTTTTATTCCTTGACCGATCACCGGCCCGCATGGAAAAATAGCCTATGCTGACCAACAAGCTAACGGGGGATACTCATGGAACAGAGGAGGAAGGTTGAGATGGAGCGAACGGCCTATCTGCACATCATCAAACAGCATCTCCAAACCGCCTATTTGCTGAGTGAAGAGAAGACCGAAACCATGATTCCGGTGTTTGTCAACACCCTGCGCTCCCACATGAACCGGTTGGCGGAATTGGCAGCCAGCGGCGACATGGAACAACTCAGACGCGCCAGCCACGCGGTCAAGGGCGCCCTGCTCAACATGGGGCTGGCCGATCTGGCCCAAGCAGCCCACACCATCGAAAACCATTCTAAAAACGGTGAGTCTTCCCTCGACTACCTGACCATGATCACCGAACTGCAGTATACGGTTTCGCAGTTGAGTGAGGATTGGTGAACAGCTTGACCCGCCTGCCGTCACACCGGTTCTTTCAATCTTTCAATCAACCGCTCGCGCTCAATTCCCGCTTTTGAACTCGGCGACCAGAGCCTGAATCGAGGCCTTGGCGTCGCCAAAGTACATGCGGGTATTTTCCCCGTAAAACAGAGCATTCTCGATGCCGGCAAAACCGGGGCTCATCGAGCGTTTGAGGACAATGACCGTCTTGGCCCGGAAGGTCTCGATGATCGGCATGCCGTAGATCGGGCTCCGGTCATCATCGACCGCGGCCGGATTGACCACGTCGTTGGCGCCGATAACCACGCAGACATCGACCGTTTCCATGCGCGGATTGATGTCGTCCATTTCCACCAGCTGGTCATAGGGGACATTAGCCTCGGCCAGAAGGACATTCATGTGTCCGGGCATGCGGCCGGCCACCGGATGGATGGCATAGACGACCTCGGTACCGTTCGCCTCCAGCAGGTCGCCCAACTCCTTGACCACATGCTGGGCCTGGGCCACCGCCAGTCCGTAACCGGGAACAAAGGCGACCGAATCGGCGGCCTCCAGGATGTAATAGACATCCTCGGCACTGGCCGGTTTGATCTCGCCTTTATGCCCCTCCTCTCCTGCCGTCTTCACAGTGGCGGTGCCAAATCCCGAGAACAACACGTTAGCCAGCGACCGGTTCATGGCTTTACACATGATCCGGGTGAGAATGATGCCACTGGCCCCGACCAGGGCGCCGGCGACGATAAGGATGTTATTGGAGACCACGAAACCGGCGGCGCAGGCGGCCAAGCCGGAATAACTGTTCAACAGGGAAATGACCACCGGCATATCCGCCCCACCGATGGGGATGGTCGAGGTGACGCCGAATGCCAGGGCCACCAGGATAATCACCACAAAGAGCAGATAACCGATCATTGACGCCGGTGTCAGGTAAAACAAGGCGCTCGCGCCAATGGCTGCGAGCAGAATACCGGCGTTGATCAGGTGCTGCCCCTTGAAGACCACCGCCTGCTGCGGAATCTTGCCGGCCAGCTTGCCAAAGGCCACCATCGAACCGGTAAAGGTGACGCCGCCGATGAACACCGACAGCGCGGCAATGATGGTGATGACCGGCACCATGGCCGGGTTCTGGTGATATTCGGACCAGGCCAGCAGCAGACTGGCCAAGCCGCCAAAACCGTTGAACAGGGCGACCATCTCCGGCATGGCGGTCATCTTGACAACATAGGCCCCGGCTGTGCCGATGATCGAGCCGATGAGCATACCGGCGAGAACCCAGCGGTAATCAAGCCCCTGGGCCAACAAGGTGACGCTGATGGCAATCAGCATGCCCAACGCCGAGATCAGGTTGCCCCGGCGGGCGGTGGCGGGCGAACTGAGCATCTTCAGGCCGAAGATGAACAGGGCCGCGGACAGCACATAGACGAAATTGATGCCGACCTGGTTCAGAGTCATTGCGCCCCTCCCTTGTCCTTTTTCTTGAACATGGCCAGCATCCGGTCGGTGACCGCATAGCCGCCGACCACGTTGATGGTGGCCAGGACCACCGCCAGGGTACCGAGAAAGACGGTGAAGCCGTGGTGCGAGGTCTGCATCGAGGCCAGGGCGCCGATCAGGGTGATGCCGGAAATGGCGTTCGAACCCGACATCAGAGGAGTGTGCAAGGTCGAAGGCACCTTGGAAATGAGTTCAAATCCCAAAAAAATGGCCAAAACAAAAATAAACACCAAGAAAACGGCGGTCATCGCGCTCCTCACTTGTTGATGATGCTCTTGTACATTTCGCTGAAAAGGGCGCCGTCGTGGGTCACCAGCGCCCCCTTGATAATCTCGTCATTCAGATCGAGTCGGAAGGACTTGCTCTCCTTGTCCCAGAAATGGGCGACAAAGTTGCCGAGATTGGAAGAATACATCTGGCTGGCGGTCAGCGCAACCTTACCGGGCAGATTGCTCAGGCCCACCACCTTGACCCCTTCGATCTCCACCACCTTGTCCAGCTCCGAACCCTCGACGTTGCCGCCGGTCTCCACCGCCATGTCGACGATAACCGAGCCCGGCTGCATCTGGGCGACCATGGCGCGATCAACGATGCGCGGGGCCGGGCGGCCGAACAACTGGGCCGTGGTGATGACGATGTCGGCCTGGGCGCAGGCCTTGGCCATGCCCTGTTTCTGCATCTCCATCTGCTCCGGGGTCAGTTGGGTGGCGTAGCCGTCCTTGGTTTGGCCGGTTTGGCCGAGATCGACCTTGACGAACTTGGCCCCCAAGGATTTAACCTGCTCCTCGACCACCGGCCGGGTGTCAAAGGCCTCAACCCGGGCGCCGAGACGGCGGGCCGTGGCAATGGCCTGCAAGCCGGCCACGCCGACCCCGATGATAAACACCTTGGCCGGCTTGATGGTGCCGGCCGGAGTGGTCATCATCGGCAGGATTTTGTCAAGGTGGGCCGTACCGAGCAGCACCGAGACATAGCCCGCCAGATTAGCCTGGGAACTGAGCACGTCCATCTTCTGCGCCAGGGTAGTGCGGGGAATCATCTCCAAACTGATGCCACTGATCCCTGCCGCCACGAAGGCATCGACCAGTTCCAGCTCGTTGAAGGGATCCAGGTAACTGATGTGGATCGCGCCTCGACGCATCAGGGGAATCTCGGCAAGCGGCGGCTTCCGCAGGCGTAGGATAAGATCGGCGTGCTGCAGCATCGCCTCGCGGTTGGTGGCCATGGTTGCGCCGACGGCGGTATAGGCCGCATCATCAAAGCGGCAGCTCTGCCCTGTACCCGACTCCACCACCACCTCGGCCCCCAATTTGACCAGGCGGTCCACGGTGGCCGGCACCAGGGGCACGCGGGTTTCACCCGGATGGATCTCTTTCATCACCGCAATGTTCATAGACGGACTCCTTGAAAAAAGACGACAAAGGGCGGCAGCCAAGGCCAGCCGCCCTCAACCAGCGAGGAAATTAGAATTAAATACAGTTGCAGGCTAGTGTCAAGCGGCTTGCCCGAGCAGGGTCAAAAGTCGCTCGTGGATACCGTCAAAGCCGCCGTTGGAAAGGATGGCGACGACATCGCCAGGTTGGCTGGTCTGGGAGAGTACGTCGAGGATGGCGTCGGTATCAGGGAACGCGGTGGCCATGATTCCATTGCTCCGCAGAGCGGTTGCCAGTTGGGCCGAAGAGAACTGCTCATGTAGGGGAAGATCCGCCAAGGGTACGGGTTCGCGGATCAGAACCTGGTCGGCAGCCCCGAAAACACGAGCATAGTCCTGCTGAAACACGGCCCGCCGGCTGGAGTTGGTGCGCGGTTCAAAGACCACTACCAGCCGGTTGTCCGGCCAAGCCAGGCGCAAAGCATTCAAGGTCTCGCGAACCGCGGTCGGATGGTGGGCAAAATCGTCCACCACGGTGACCCCCCGGACAACCCCGCGAATCTGCTGTCGCCGCTTGACGCCTTCAAAAGAAGCCAACCCGGCAACAATACGCTCAAACGCAAAACCAAGGCGGCTCAAAAGGGCAATCACCGCCAGGGCATTGAGGGCGTTATGCAGCCCCGGCATGGGCAGGCGGCAACGGCCCAGCAACTGCCCATGATGATGGACCGCAAAATCGCTGGCCAGGCCATGTGACTGCAGATCAGCCAGCCGCCACTCGCACCCCGCACCGGTGCCATAGCCGATCACCGGACAACGGGCTGCTGGAGCCAGTTCGGCCACCACCGGATCTTCGATATGGGCCACCAGGGCGCCCTCGGGCGGGATGCGGCCGATGAATTCGGCAAAGGCAGCTTTGATGGCGGCCAGATCGGCGAAGATATCGGCGTGATCGAACTCCACCGAGGTGAGAATGGCGCAGCGTGGCTGGTAATGCTGGAATTTGGACACCTTGTTGAAGAAAGCGGTATCGTACTCATCGCCTTCGACCACGAAGTAGGGACCGTCGCTGACCTGGGAGTTGCGGCCAAAAGCCTCGACCAGACCACCGATCATGAAACCTGGGGTCACGCCGATGCGGTGCAAGGTAGTGGCCAACAGCGAGGAGGTGGTGGTTTTGCCGTGGGTGCCGGCCACCACCAGGGATTGCTTACCCTCCAGGAAAAAATGGCCCAGGGCCTGGGGCATCGAAAGATAAGGGATCCGCAACCGGGCCAGCTCCACGGCTTCGGGGTTGGTGCTCCGCACCACGTTACCGACAATCACCAGATCGGGCCGCACCGAGAGATTAGCGGCAGCGTAACCGGCCATCACCTCGATCCCCAAACCGGCAAGAAAGTCGGACATCGGCGGATAGACATTCTGATCGGAACCGGTCACCATGAAGCCTTGCTGTTGGAGCATGCCAGCCATGGCCGCCATGCCGGTACCGCAGATGCCGATCAGGTGGATGTGGCGCGGGCGCTCCGGGGCAGAATTCAAGGCCGGTTCAAGCAAACAAGCGCTCATTTGGAGCGTACCGTCCGCTCGATAGCCTTGTAGACCCGATCAAAAGTCTCTTCAAAGGAAGAGGGGGTCAGACGGCCCACCTCAATAAATTTAACCACAATTTCCTTCGCTACCTTAAAAATAGCCTCGTCGGTCACTTCCTGCCGGACCAACTGCCGGTTTTTATCCTCAACGCCCATGGGTGCATCCTCTGCTGCCTGGCAATAAAAAACCCCTGTTACAGGAAGAAGGCCAATTCTTTACCAGTCGTAACAGGGGTAACCACTCTCGCGCGGAAAAAACCTCGCCAGCATCTCCCGGGAGGCCATGGTTTTTTCTCTTGTCCGCGGAAAAGCTGCTGCTTTCCCGCTAAAATTCTCAGTTCTTTTCCAGAATTCGATAATCGATGGCCTCGCCATAGGCGAGGAGTTCTTCTCTGGCGGCCGGCCGCCCCTTGATCGTGATCACAAAGCGGGAAGCCACCACGATGTAGAGCTCACCTGTCTTCTTGCCGCCATCGTATTTAACGATGCCCCGCTGTCCCTTCACGGTTTCGAGCTTGCCACCGCCGGCTCCGGCGAACATGGGATTATTGACCATCATCAGCACCGACTGCAGCACCGGCGAGTCGGAGACGATCTCCACGCTGACGCTCGACGATCCTTTCTTGTAATCGCGGCTGACAGTGACGCCCCCGCCGAGGATGGCTGCGCCCAAGGCCTGGGCGCTGGCCTCTTTCCCCTCCCAGCCGGGCAGGGGTTCGGGCAGCAGGGCCTTCATCCGCTCGCTTTTCTGCTGGCGAACCAACTGAGCGGCATAGTCAAGGTTGGAAGCCGCACCGGTGTAATCGCCGGCCTCATACTGCCTAGTCGCCTCTTTGATGGTGCTCAACACATTGTCTTCCGCGCGTAATGGCTGCACACAGAAGATACTTGTCAGTACAACAACGATCCGCAGCAGGGTTGGCAGGGGCATAGGTCTCCAAACAGTGAAACTGGGGAAAAAGTCTGCTCTGTGATACCAGGAGGCGCCGGAGGTGTCAAGCAAAGATCGGCGGCCGGCCCGGCTTCGGATACTCAATCAATAAATAATAGAAAATCAGCGAGATGAAAACCTTCAACACCCCCAGCGACGAACCTGGAACAAATCTCTGGCCGCCCGATGCCGTGACAATGCCAGACGACAAATTTTCTCTCTCCTGGCCCCCTTATCAAGCAGATACCATCCGGAAAAAAACAGCGTTGACAAGACGCGGCCGTCCTCGTAGGCTTGGCCACCGGTGCAACGATCAAGAGCAGACCCACGATTCATCAAAATATTACCGTGAAATCAGTTCATTGAAAAAGAGACGGTTCCGTTGCTTTAAACAGTCAGGAGAACATAATGCACACGCTCACCCGCAATCACATCGCCGATTTCGCTGACTCCAAGGTCATCTACAATCGCGGCGAAGCCCTGTTCCGGACCGGAGCCTTGCGCTGCATCGACCACCTGCCTGAAGAAAACCGCTTTATCTACGAAGTAGAGGGTAGTTACGGCGATTACCGTATCGAGGTCAGCAGGAACGGATCGCTCCTCGCCGCCTGCGACTGCCCCTATCCCGGCAAAGGCTGTAAGCATGTGGTGGCGGTACTCCTCGACCTGCTCAACCGCCGTGAATCGCAACAGGCGCACCCGGTGCAGCAGATCGTGGCAAACGATGTTCTCAGCGCCGGAGAAATCCGGAGGCAGGCCTTGGAAGACCGGCAAAAAAAGGCAAAAAAAGAGCTGTTCCGCATCACCACCGGCGACATGCTCAAAGGCGATCATTTGATTGAAACTGCCAAAGGCCGTCAGTATCGCGTAACCCTGCACCATCCGGCCACTGGCAATGGTCACTGCACCTGTCCCGATTTCCAGGCGAACCGGCTCGGCACCTGCAAGCATCTGCTCCATTTGCACGACCATCTGCGCCAAGACAAACGATTTGAGCAACGGTTGGCCAAGGAACGCTTCCCCTATATCGATATCTTCTGGGACGCAGCCACCGCACGGCCCCGGCTCTTTCATGAGCAGGGGCCGGCCTTGGACGGCGAACTCCGTGAGGTATTGGAGGCGCTCTTTGACGCGGACGGTCACTTCCGCAGCGCAAACCCGCTTGATCTCCTGCCATATCTCAACATGCTGGAAGGGTACAAACTCATCCGACTTCAGGAATCTCTGCTCCACAAACTGGAAAAAGCAGCTCTTGACCGCGAATTGCAACGGGCCGAAGCTGAGACCAGCCGCCTGCCGGACCTCGGCAATCTGCTCAAGGTGACCCCCTATCCCTACCAGGAGGCGGGCATCCGTTTCTGCCTCTACAAAAAAAGCGCCCTGATCGGCGACGAGATGGGGCTCGGCAAGACCATGCAGGCGATCACTCTTGGCATTCTCAAAAAGGAGATGTTCGGCTTCAACAAAATCCTGATCATCACCCTGGCCTCGCTCAAACAACAGTGGCTGCGAGAGATCGAGCGTTTTACCCGCGAGCAGGGATGCATCATCAGCGGCTCGGCCCGCGAGCGCCAGGCCCAGTATCTGGACGATAGCCGCCTGTTCAAGATCAGCAATTACGAAGCCGTGCGCCGCGACGCCGCCATCATCTCCCGCTTCAAGCCGGATCTGATCATCCTCGACGAGGCCCAGCGGATCAAGAATTTCGAGACCAAGACCGCCGAAATCATCAAAAGCCTGCCCCGTCAGCACGCCCTGGTCCTCACCGGCACACCGCTGGAAAACAAGCTGGAGGACATCTATTCCATCGTCCAGTTCCTCGACCCAGATCTGCTCAGTCCGCTCTGGCAGTTCGCCGCCGACCATTTCCTCCTCAGCCGGGAAAAGAAAGGCAAGATCCTAGGTTACCGTAATCTCGACAAACTCCATCAAAAACTGCGGTCCCTGGTCATCCGAAGACGCAAGGAAGAAGTGCTGGACCAGCTGCCGGAGCAAGTGCGTAACGACTATTTCATCGATCTCCACCAGAAGCAGGCGGAAATTCATGCTGGTCTGTCCCAATCCCTGCTGCCGCTGCTCAACAAAAAGTTCCTTACCCCCATGGACCTGCGGCGCATTCAGATGCTGCTCTTGAAGATGCGCCAGGTCTGCGACTCGACCCACCTGATCGACCGCCAGACCCATATTTCGCCGAAACTCAGTGAGCTGGAGAACATCCTCGACGAACTGGTGCTGCGCAACGGCCGCAAGGTGGTCATTTTCAGCGAGTGGACCACCATGACTGCCCTGATCGGCATGCAACTGTCCCGGGCCGGGATCGCCTTTGTCGAACTGACCGGCAAAATTCCGGTGACCAAACGTCAGGCCCTGATCGACGAATTCACCACCAACTCTGCCTGCAAGGTCTTCCTCTCCACCGATGCCGGTTCCACCGGTCTCAACCTGCAGGCGGCCGATTCGGTGATCAACTTCGAACTGCCCTGGAATCCGGCCAAACTCAACCAGCGGATCGGCCGGATCAACCGTATCGGGCAACAGGCCAAATGCATCAATGTGATCAACCTGATCAGCAAGTATTCCATTGAGGAAAAAATCCTGGCCGGGATCAAGCTCAAAGGCGAGCTTTTTGCCTCTGTCTTTGAAGGCGGCAGCGCCGAGGTGATGTTCGACCGGGCCAAACGCCAGGAACTGGTCAACCAGTTGCGGGAGATGCTGGATCAGGAGCAGGAACCAATGGCCGCCGAGCCCGTGGCTCCCGAGGAGATCGCTGAGGAGACCCCCCATTTCCTCAACCCCGAAATTTTGGGCAGGGAAAGCGAACCCGACACCGACTATCTCCGCGAGGAGCCAGAGAGTGACCAAGGGCTCTCCGAACCGGGCCAGGAGCAGCGTGAAGCCGTATTACCGGCCGGGCAGTCTTCGGAACAGATGGAAACAGTGCTCAATCAGGGCATGGCTTTCATCGGCAGCCTGCTGGAGATGGCCACGGGGAAGAAACTGGAAGCCGCCGATGCCAGCGGCAAGATGGTCAGCTTGAACCGGGAAACCGGCGAGGTGACCCTCACTTTCAAATTGCCGGGATTCTGAGGCTACCGGCTCAACCTTCTCATCTTTTCTTTGTTCAGGAGCACCACCATGGCCCAGGAAATCGAACGCAAATTCCTCCTTGCCGGCGAGGGCTGGCGCGGACTCGCCGAAGGAATCGCCTACCGTCAAGGCTATCTCTGCGCGGCCAAGGAACGCTCCGTCAGAGTCAGAATAGCCGGTGACCGGGGTTTCCTTACCATCAAGGGGGCGACCATCGGCGCGGCCCGCAGCGAATACGAGTATGAGATTCCATTGACCGATGCCCGCGAGATGCTCGATGCCCTCTGCCCGCAACCGCAGATCGAAAAAAAACGATACACCATCCCGTACCGTGGCTTTACTTGGGAGGTCGACGAATTTTCTGGTCAGAATCAGGGATTGATTGTCGCGGAAATCGAACTGGAACGGGAAGATCAGCCTTTTGAACGGCCAAACTGGATCGGCGAGGAAGTCACCGGTGATGCGCGATATTACAATGCCGCCTTATGTGCGGCGCCCTACACCACCTGGAAGACGGCAAAGGGAGATCGTTGAAAAAACAGGGCCGCCGGTGCATCCGGGAATGAAACGGCAGCCCCCCTGCTAACCTAGCTCGCCGCCATCACGCCATCCTCAACCGGCGTCTTTCGCCGCCGCATTTTTCTCGCCTCGTCCCAGCAGGCTGCCGAGCAGATCCACCGGTACCGGAAACACCAAAGTTGAACTCTTGTCGCCGGCCACCTGGGTCAGCGTCTGCAAATACCGCAACTGCATGGCCGCCGGTTCGCGCGACAGCATTTCCGCGGCTTCCATCAGAGTCTGCGCCGCCTGCTTCTCGCCTTCGGCATGAATCACCTTGGCGCGCCGTTCGCGCTCAGCCTCGGCCTGACGCGCGATTGCCCGGATCATGGTTTCGTTGAGATCGATATGCTTGATCTCGACGTTGGTCACCTTGATACCCCAGGAATCGGTCTGGGCATCGAGAATCTGCTGGACATCGAGATTGAGGCGCTCGCGTTCGATCAGCATCTCGTCGAGTTCGTGCTTGCCGAGAACCGCCCGCAGCGTGGTCTGGGCCAATTGGCTGGTGGCGACGAGAAAGTTTTCCACCTGGATGATCGCCTTTTCCGGATCGACCACCCGAAAAAACACAATGGCGTTGACTTGCACCGAGACGTTGTCTTTGGAAATCACATCCTGCGGCGGCACATCCATGGTCACTACCCGCAGATCGACCTTGACGATCTGCTGAATGCCTGGAATGACGATCACCAGGCCCGGCCCCTTGACCTTCCAAAAGCGCCCGAGCAGGAAGATGACGCCCCGTTCGTACTCGCGCAAGATCTTGATTGAGGCAAAAACAACGAGCAGGAGCAGCAGCAGAAAGGGGGCAAAACTCAATTGCATGTTGAATATCATGGGGTCCTCCGGGATGTTGAAGAATCGGTTAGGGGTGAAACGTCCACCATGAGGCCATCGACCCGCTCAATCCGCACCTGGTCGCCCGGTTTAAGCGGTATCTCCGAGCAGGCCCGCCAGATTTCACCCTGCACCCTGACCCACCACTGACCATCGTCGGTCTGGCCGATGACGGTGGCGGATGCACCGGTCATCACCTCGCGGCCGCTGACCACCGGTCGCCGGACACTGCGAGCGGCAAAGCTGCCGATCGCCAACAGCAAGGCGGCACTGGCAAAGGCCAGCCCTATAATCAGGGCCAGCGGGACACCGAATCCCGGCGCCTCTGTATCCATCAGAAAGAGGCCGCCAACGATAAAGGCTATAATACCGCCCACACCGAGCGCACCGAAACTGGGGATAAAGGCCTCGGCCAGCATCATGGCGCACCCGGCCGCCAGCAGCAATACCCCAGCCCAATTAACCGGCAACAGCTGGAAGGCATAGAGCGCAACCACCATCGAAATGGCCCCAGCCACGCCGGGCACCCCGAAACCGGGTGAGGTGAATTCGAAAAACAGACCGTAGATGCCGACCATCATCAGGATCAGCGCCACTTGCGGGTTGGCCAGGGTTCCCAGAATGCGGTTGCGCCAGTCCGGATTGAACCGATCGACCGGTGCATTGGCGGTGGCGAGCGTAATTTTTTCGTTCCGCACCACCACTTCCCGGCCGTCAAGCTGGGCCAGCAGGTCCGGCAGATCAACAGCGACCAGATCGATCACCTTCTGGGCCAGGGCCTCCGCCGACGACAAGCTCACCGCCTCCCGCACCGCCCGCTCGGCGAAGTCGCTATTGCGGCCGCGCAACTGAGCCAGACTGCGGATATAGGCTGTAGCATCTTCCACCGATTTGGCCGCCATGGCATCGCTGCCGGGCTTGGCCATTGGTTTCGCCTCACCGGAGGGAGTTTTTTCCTCTCTTTGGGCCCCGGAGGTGGGTTGCCCATTCTTGCTGATTCCCGCCGCGCCGGCAGGATCACGGCCAGGGGCGGCATCGGATTCAACGCCCGGCTTGCCCGGCTGGGCACCGCCAATGCCAATGGCTACAGGCGTGGCTGCGCCCAGGTTGGTCGCCGGCGCCATGGCCGCGATATGGCTGGCATAGAGGATATAGGTGCCGGCACTGGCTGCGCGGGCACCTTCGGGCGCGACAAAAGTGGCAACAGGAATAGGCGAGGCAAGAATATCTTTGATGATCACGCGCATCGAGGTGTCGAGTCCGCCCGGCGTGTCCATCTCGATCACGACCAAGCCGCTGCCCAATCCTGCGGCCTGCTGGAGGCCTCTGTGGATGTAGTCGACGGTTGCCGGACCGATAGGCCCATCAATCCGGAGAACAAGCACTCCTTTGCCGGACTCGGTTGCCAAGCCGGTGACCGCCAGAGCAATCAGTACCAGAAGGAATCCGGCTAGCCGCCTGAACCAGGACTGTGAGCAGGCCTGCATGGCAATGACCTCCCAGGTGCGGAAAGCGTGAACACGCCAAGCACCTTCTTTATTCTTGTTGCCGTTGTTCCACGCAAAAGCTTTGTCCGATTTTCAACAGGTCAGAGGCCTATAAAAAAACACGAGGGTGCAACTCCTTGTGCAAGCGCCTTGATGCTGTGGTTGCAACAGTGTCTTCCCGCGCCCTGGCAAACCTGTTTAAAAAAATAAATACCTCGAGGTGAAAGTCAACCGCTCTTTATTCCCTGCCGGTCTTACCAATGATGTGGACAAGCACGGCAAAACGGTCGGCTCCGAGGGCGACCGGATTAGAATTGCGCGGAAACAACCGCAACCAGACGCGCTGTCCACCCTCCCCCAAGACTTCCGGTCAGGGCGGTTCAGCAGCGGACCAGCCTATGCCGGATTCGGTCACAAAGCGCAGGCTTTCTCTTTCACCTTGGCCAAACCGGCCAAAGCGCAGCGCAAGCTTTTCGTTACTTCCTCCTGCCGCTCCGTTCGCGGAACAGCAGGCGGACCGGCACCCGGTCGAGGCCCAGGCCATCGCGGAAGCAGTTGGTCAGGTAACGTTCATAGGAGAAATGGATGCCTTTGGGGTCACTGGCAACCACGGCGAACAGAGGCGGGGCGGTGCCCAGCTGGGCGGTGTAAAAGAACTTAAGACGGCGGCCATGGTAGTAGGGCGGCTCGTGCTTGGCCACCGCGTCGGCCAGCAGACGGTTGAGGGCCGCGGTGGGAAAGCGCTGGTGAAACTGGCGGTGGACCTTGCCGATCTCGGGAAAAAGCCGCTTGATTCCAGTTCCGGTGAGGGCCGAGACCTTGAGTACCGGCGCAAAGGGGATGAACTTGACGGCGATCTCCACATCCTCCAGCAGCCGCTCCTGCCGCTTTTTATCGTCCTTGATCAGATCCCACTTGTTGATCAGAATCATCAGCGCCCGGCCCTGGTCCTGGGTGTAGCCGATCACCTTGGTGTCCTGCTCGGTAATACCTTCCTCGGCATCGATCAACACCAGGGCGATGTCGCAGCGGCCGAGCGCCTTGAGGGCCTTGAGAATCGAGAATTTCTCCAGTTTGTCGGTGGTTTTGCCCTTGCGGCGTATACCGGCAGTATCGATCAGCAGGTAGGTATACTGGTCGCGCGTGACCAGGGTGTCGACGGAATCGCGGGTGGTGCCGGCCATTTCGGAGACCACCATCCGCTCCTGGCCGATGATGGTGTTGATCATCGAGGACTTGCCGACATTGGGGCGGCCGAGAAAGGCGATCCGCATGGTGTTGTCCGGCAGTTCAATCTGGAGATCGCTTTCCTCCAAATACGGCAGCAGCCCTTCCATCAGGGTCTTGAACCCATAACCGTGATCGCCGGAGAGCGCCCACAACTGATCGACCCCGAGTTCCCAGAAGGGGCTGAGCAGGGCATCTTCCATGTCCGGGCTGTCGATCTTGTTGACGATGTAAAAAACCTTCTTCTCGGTGCGGCGCAGCAGGTCAACGATCTCGATATCGCTGGGAGTCAATCCCTCGCGGCCATCCATCAAAAAAAAGATAATGTCCGCTTCTTCGATGGCCAGCAGGGCCTGATGGCGGATGTGATTGACAATGGTGTCGTCCTCGTCGTCGATGCCACCGGTGTCAACCAGCATGAAGGGCTGTTCTTCCCAGCTGACGCGGGCATAATGACGGTCGCGGGTAACGCCCGGTGTCGGATCGACCAGGGCGTCACGGCGTTTGACCATGCGGTTGAACAGGGTGGATTTGCCAACATTGGGGCGGCCGATGAGGGCAACCAGGGTTGCGGTTTCCGTGGTCATGATCGTTGTTCAAGCTCCTGACGGCATTGGCCGGTGAGTGTTTGCAAGGCCGCATATCCGGCGGCCTCGGGTTGGGCAAGGAGGGTCTCGAGCGAGGCCAAGGCCGGCCGGAGATAGCGGGCAAAAAAAGGTTTTTGCCGCACCTGGCTCAAGAAGGCGAAAGCCCCCAGGATCTGCAGATTGCGCTGCAGGGCCAGAACCAGGTATTCGCGATGGAACTGCTCGGGATTGTACGGTATTTCATTTTGCAAAACACGCAGGTACACCTCCAGCAGATGTTCCTGCATGGTTTGCGGCAAGGCCGCGTAAGGATCGAGCAGGAGCGAGGCCAGATCGTACGCCAAGGGTCCGAACCGGCCCCCCTGGAAATCGATGAATCGCACCGTGTTGTCTCCGGTCAGCATGATGTTGCGGCACTGGAAATCACGATGGAGAAAAAATCCGGCCGGGGCCTGAGAAGCCTCATCGGCCAGTCGGGCACACTCGGCTTCCACGGCCTGGCGATCGAATGCGATCCCCAGCAGATCGGTGCAGCAGGCGCGGAGAAAATAACCGGATTCCCGCTCCCGCATCAACTGGCGATCGTACCGGGGCGTGTCCCAGCACCAGGCAGGATCGAAGCCGTCGGCGGCCCGCACCTGCATCCGTGCTAACCGGCGCACGGCCTGTTCGTAGAGAGCTAGGCTCCGTGTAGGTCCCTGCTCCGCCACCTGTTCGAACAGTCGCCGCTCACCCAGATCTTCACAGAGCACCAGACCGGTGGCCGGATCAAAGGCGTGGATCTCGGGGGTCGGGACATCATGCCGGCGAAGGTGACGGCCAATCCGGTCAAAAGCGATTGCTTCGGCCTGGCCGCGCTGATCGTTCTCCGGCGGCAGGATGGCGATCAGGTGCCGGTCGTCTGGCCCGCGCAATTGGAAAAAACGGCGGGAGGAACCATCCGGCACCAGGACGGCCACCTGCACAGTGGCTGCATTCCACGATGTCTTCCGCCCCCCGAGGAGATGACCGGCCAGGGTGATGAGGTCAGTTGTGTTCATGACTGCATCCCTAAAAAAGGGGTGGCACGCCTGTCGATGGCCGCATGGCCGGTGACGATGGCATCGCTGAACACACTGGCTCTCGCCACCTCCGCCCCATCCCAGACCACGCTGCGGCACAACCGTGCCCCATCGCCGATCACCGCTCCAGAACCGATACAGCCCCAGCCCTCCAGTACCACATCGGCTCCAATCCGGGCACTGGGATCGATGATCCAACCTGGTTGTCCAGCCAGCAGTTCCTGATGGAGCCCAAGATAATCCGCAGGTGTGCCAATGTCCCGCCACGACGCGCCATCCATCCGGCAGTAGCCGATCCGTCCCTCCATGGCCAATTCCCGATACAAGTCGATGATATGATGGAATCTGTTGACCGGAATCCGCTCAATCACCTCCGGATCGACCACCTGAATGCCGGTGAAAGCGAGTTGCTCGCCTGACCGGGTCCCGAAATTCCGCACCCGGTCTCCCTCCACGCCGACATTGTTGAAGCGGGGGTAGTCGTGCAGGGCCAGAGTGACATCATTTTTCGACAGCAAATGGCGGTGATAAACCTGCTCGAGATCAATCGCATGATAGAGATCACCATTCATCACCAGTACCGGATCGTTGTCCAACCGATCAAGGGCCTTACGCAGACTGCCGCCGGTACCGAGGATCTCGGGTTCATTTTGTATGAGCACCTCGGGCCATGGGGCTAACGCCGCTTCTATTTGCTGGCCCAAATGGTGGCAGTTAACCAGGACAGGGCGACAGTCGCAGGCCAGCACTTGCTCAATCAGCCGGTGCAGCAGGGGCTGATTGAGCACCGGAAACAGCGGTTTGGGCCGAAGATCGGAATAGGGCCGCAAACGGGTACCATACCCGGCGGCAAGAAGAATGGCTTGCATGGCAATTGGAATTGATCTTGACTTGAGCCGGAAACTGCTCTACAAATCACCTTTCCGGCCGATAGGTTAACACATTCATGAATTCGGGCAAGCACGGTGCAAAGATGTGAACCGGCAAGTCTGACCTTGTACCGTTTCCGCTCCCTCCTTGCAAGCACCTGAGCAAAAAAACCATGATTACTCTTCTTGATTACGGCGCCGGCAATGTCCGTTCGGTGATCAATGCCATTGAACGCCTTGGCGAAACCGTGAAGCTGGTCAACAGTGGCGCGGATATCGACCGCGCCGAACGCCTTGTTTTTCCCGGTGTCGGCAACTTCGGCGCCCTGATGCGTACCCTGCGGGAAAAGGATTTGCGCGATCCGCTGATTCGCTACCTGCATTCCGGCAAACCCTTTTTCGGCATCTGCGTGGCCTTGCAGGCCCTGTTTGAATCGAGCGAGGAGGCGCCGGAGGAACCAGGACTGGGCATCCTCCCCGGCCGGGTGCAGCGCTTCACCACCGATCTCGCCATCCCCCACATCGGCTGGAACGGCCTCAAGGCCCACCAGGCCTCGCCGCTCTTTCACGGCCTGCAGGGGAATGAAAAGTTCTACTTTGTCCACTCCTTTCATGTGCAGCCGGCCACGCAGGACGACATCCTCACGACCACCGATTACGGCTACGAGTTTGTCAGCGCCATCCAGAAAGGGAACATGGTCGCTACGCAGTTCCATCCGGAAAAAAGCGGCCGCGCCGGATTGAAACTGCTGGAAAACTTCCTCGCCGGTGACCGTGAGGCTGCCCGGCCTGTCGCCTGCCCGCAGACCACGGTGTTGGCCAAGCGAATCATCGCCTGTCTCGATGTGCGTGCCAACGACCGGGGCGACCTGGTGGTCACCAAGGGCGACCAGTATGATGTCCGCGAGGAGGGTTCGGTTCGCAATCTGGGCAAACCGGTGACCCTGGCCGGTGAGTATTACGAGCAGGGCGCCGACGAGATCACCTTTCTCAACATCACCGCCTTCCGCGATTTTCCGCTCCAGGACATGCCCATGCTCGAAGTCCTGCAGCAGACCTCGAAAAATGTCTTTGTCCCCCTGACCATCGGCGGCGGCATCCGCGACTTCACCGACCGGGACGGCCGCTTCTACAGTGCTCTCGAGGTGGCCTCACAGTACTTCCGCTCCGGGGCCGACAAGGTATCCATCGGTTCGGATGCGGTGCTCATTGTCGAGGAAGTGCTGCGGACCGGCAAGGCGACAGGACTCAGTTCCATCGAACAGATCGCCCGGGTCTACGGTAATCAGGCGGTGGTCATTTCCATCGATCCACGCCGGGTGTATGTTGCCAGCCCGGACGCGGTCAAACACAAGGTGATCGAAACCGTAACCTCTGGCCCTAACGGTGAAAAATATTGCTGGTACCAGTGTACCATCAAGGGCGGCCGCGAGGGCCGCGAGGTCGATGCCGTGACCCTGGCGCAGGTCTGTGAACAACTCGGGGCTGGAGAAATTTTGCTCAACTGCATCGACCGCGACGGCACCAACTTGGGCTTTGACCTTGAACTGATCAATGCGGTGCGCTCAGCGGTCACCATTCCAGTAATCGCCTCCAGCGGCGCTGGCAATGCCGAGCATTTCCGCGAAGTCTTCACCCAAACCCGCGCGGAGGCTGCCCTGGCCGCCGGCATCTTCCACCGCAAAGAGGTGCCGATCAGTGCGGTGAAAAAATATCTTAGCGCAACGGTTGCAATTCGTCCGGTGTAAGCTATCCGCAAAGTTTTCCGAGGAAGCCGTTTCCGCCCGGACCAGCACCCATTCCGCCACGTTGAGCCAACCGGGAAGACATCTTTTCTTTGCGTTCACTGTTTAGCCCCCTATAATAATGGTGAACTGCGCCTATTAATTGGGGCTTGCTTCTTTTTCAACCCACGATGAAGACCTGCCATGGCGTCACATCCGGATAAAATCACATCATGTCCCTCCACGCCCGAGCCGCCGCTGAAGCGGTTGTTGCGGGCTGTGCAGCGGCACTGGCTGCTCTCTGCCGGCCCACTCTTTTCTCTCGCCACTCCCAGAACGGCACCGGGGCGATCCATGCCGACTCCGCTAAACGCTGACAAGCGAAGCCAGCCTCGCGTTCATCTCCAAAACACCTCGGTTCAGGTCACTGATGGCTGCCTCTGCGCAACAGCTCAGATTGACAACATCTCCCCCAGCGGCATCTGCCTGTGCAATCTACCCGATCAACTGTACCGTAGTGCCGGGCAATTGACCGTTTTCTCCAGCGATAATCCGGTCCTCCCGGTACTCCACATCGAGCCGCGTTGGGAACAGAAAGGAAGGAGCGGTAAAAGTATCGGAGCGGCAATTCTCAACGCTTCCGAGACATGGCGGCTTTTTTTCATCCATGCCGCCAGCCGAGCTAAAGTTTGAAGCCGGGCTTACTCCCGCAGCCTAAACATCCCCCGTGCCGCAGCCGCATTTGTTCATTGCTGCTCAGATTGATTATCACGCTGCCAAAGCGTGCGGCATCATCCCAAAAACCACGCAACTGAACTCGGTGGGGTTGCCGCGAAGGGTACAAGAAGATGGGGTGCTGCGGGGAAATCGAGAAAAGGGGGAGAGAGGGGGCAGCCACTTGAGCCCGATGGGTGACAGGAGACACTCCTAAAAATGTGGCAAATGGGCTGAGAAGATAATTATTAAGACAACTCTTCTTCCCGAACAGTTTCCTCGCCCTCTGGACCTTCTTTTTCCCTGCTGCTTTTCCGTTCTTTTTTAGCTTCCTTCTTTTTCTGCTTTTCCAGTTCTTTAAGCCGCTTTTCCTGCTTATAATTCGTGCGTTTGACCAAAACAACCTCCCCGAGCAACCGTGATTGACTAAAAATGCCGCCACAATGCACCCCGCCTGAAAGACGGGGTACGCTATGGCGGCAGATTACTTATCGTTTTTTGACGACATTGGCGGCTGCGGGCCCTTTGGCGCCATCGACCACATTAAAGCTCACGCGTTCTCCTTCCTGGAGGGACTTAAACCCGTCAGCCTGGATTGCGGAATGATGGACAAACACGTCCTTGCCGCCATCCTGAGCGATAAAGCCAAAACCCTTAGAATCATTAAACCATTTTACAGTTCCTTCAGCCATTGCTACTACTCCTCTTTGGTTGTGCGCGGGGCGCACGGTTTGGTGATTGGCCCCGCCTTGGGACCATGGTGTTCTACCGAACCATCGAGATGGTGCGGCATTTCGTTATTACTTTTCAAGCAGTTAGATCGCCTGGCAAATCCAAAAACGCCTGCGGCGTCAGAAGATTCACACCAAGAGACAACGTCCCGGGAACCCTTAGCCCTCTTCCGAAGGCCGGGTGCTGCTTCCTGCCGTTTCTTCTCATCGCGATTCTCACAGCACCGCAACACAACCTGGTCTGGCGAATGATTGTGTTGATGAGCTCGTTGAATCTGTTCAGCCAATTCCCTGGTTGGAACAAGAAGAGCGCCCTGAACTGTTTCCCGAAGGTTTCCCTGAGACGCCGGATTGTCGGCAGGGCAAAGGCCGCTGCTTTTCCGGTCCTGGTTTGTGCTCGCTCAAGGAGATCGTGCTGCTCAATAATCGAGGGAATGGCCTGCTGGTGACTGGAGGGTGGCGCGGTACATCCACTGTTGCGAATGGTTTGTTCGAGAAGGGGGTTCAAAGAAAAAACGCTAAAACTCATTACTGCTCCCGCAATCACATGGAACGGCGGTCATGATCGATCCGCCCTGCATGGAGCTTAGAGGATGCTGAGCGACGAAGACTGCTGATTGTTTATTCTTTTGACAAAGGCCTGTCGCAGATGCAACAGCAAAAAGATTGTGTCCATGATGGACAGCCGAAACCAAGCTGATCATTATAATTCTATCAGGTGACCTTCTGATACGCACTTGATTCGGTTGATGGGGACGGATATGCGGAAAAATGATTTATCGGCGCCTCTGGCCCTTCTTAGCCGGTGGTTTTGCTTCGTTACACACTAGCTTGCGATGGTTGTATTCCTTGCCGTTAAGGTTATCCATCACTTTATGCCCCTCTGACCTGTTGGACATTTCGACAAAACCAAAGCCTTTGGGCTGCCCTGAGAACTGATCAACTATAAGCTTGGCACTGACGACAGTGCCAAAAGTCCCGCACAATTCGGATAATTCTGGTTCGGTAATGTTATAAGGAAGACTTCCGATAAAAAGTTTCATGCCTCTCCTTTCCCCCTGGGGTGGTAAGCAAGAACTTTTCAGGTATCGAAGTGTACAAGATAATAACGCAGGATATCAGAAAAAGCACATGCTAGGTAATGTGGGTTTTATTAATTACACAATCCCCCAGGCCAATGCAAGCGAATAATTCTCACATGCGAAGAGAAATAGAGAAAGAGCCGCCTTTGCCCGGCGCGGCATACAAAACGACCCCATGCAGCTTAAATATTTCCATATAGCGCTGACAATGCTATAATAAACGATTTTACTCAAAGAACACTAGATTATCGCTATCTGATCAATCATACTCGCACCTCTTTTCTGACCCCGCGGAAACCATGGACAAGAAAAAAATGAACATCCCCCAGGTGCGGCAGCGCATCGACCAGATCGACGATACGATTCTGGAATTATTAAAGGAACGCCTTGATTGCGCCAAAACCATCGGCCTGCTGAAAAGCGAAACCAACCGGGCCAAATGGGATCCACAGCGCGAACTGGAAATCTACGAACGACTCCGCAAGAACAACAACGATATCTTCCCCTACAAGGCGCTCCGCTCGATCTTTCACGAGATCATCACCACCTGCCGCCTGTCGCAGCGCAAGGCGACCGTGGCCTATCTCGGTCCGGAGGCCACCTTTTCCCATCTGGCCGGCGTCAGATATTTTGGCCAGACCGCCGAATACCTGCCCATGGAATCGATTGCCGAAGTCTTTGAGGAAGTGGAAAAGGAGCGGGTCAAATACGGCATCGTGCCGGTGGAGAATTCCATCGAAGGCGCGGTCACCTATTCGCTCGATGCCTTTTTGAAATACAAGGTCAAGATCTGCGGCGAGATCCAGTTGGCCATCACCCACAATCTGGTCAACCGGTCGGGTAACATCGAAGACATCCAGACCGTGGCCTCCCACTCCCAGCCCTTGGCCCAATGCCGCAACTGGCTGCGGAAAAATCTGCCCAAAATCCCCACCCTGGATGTCTTTTCCACCGGCACCGCCGCCCAGATGGCAGCCAACAACCCCAACGTGGGCGCCATTGCCAGTTCGCTGGCCATCAACACCTACGGCCTCCAGGTGGTCGTTCCCGGCATAGAGGATTACCAGGGCAACACGACCCGCTTTTTGGTCATCGGCCGTAAGTCACCCAAAAAGAGCGGCTGCGACAAGACTTCGATCCTCATCGGCCTGATCAACCGCCCCGGTGCGCTCAATGAAATCCTGACCATCCTCTCCGCCAAGAACATCGATCTGGCCAAGATCGAATCCCGGCCAACCAAGGATAAACAATGGAGCTACCTCTTTTTCCTCGACATGATCGGCCATATCGAAGACCCCGTGATTTACGAGGCCTGCAATATTCTCAAACAGATCTGCGCGTATTTCGAGCTGCTCGGTTCCTATCCCAGGGCCGATGACATCAATCTCAACGGCGGGATTGACTGACCGGCGCGGCTCTCAACGTAACGAAACTTAAAACATCCCTCATGTGCGCTCTTCTCAGCTGCCAGGGTCTGGCCAAGGCCTTCGGTGCCCAGACGCTGTTTACCAACGTCACCCTGATGATCAATGCCGGCGACAAGGTCGGCCTGATCGGACCTAACGGTTCGGGCAAATCGACCCTGCTCAAAATCCTGTGTGGCCTGGAGCAGGCCGACAGCGGCACGGTCTTTGTGCAGAAACTGCTGCGCGTCAGCTATCTGCCGCAGGAAGACCTTTTCAACGAGGAGGCAAGCTGCATCGATAACCTCGATGCAGCGGCAAAGAATCTCGATATCGACGAGGCCGAGCAGTATAACCGGGTGCATGCCCTGCTGAGCCGCGCCCAGTTTGCCGACCCGCACCAGCCGGTCCGCTTGCTGTCCGGAGGCTGGCGCAAACGGCTGGCCGTCTGCCGGGCGCTGGTGGCCCGGCCCGAAGTGCTGATCATGGACGAGCCCACCAATCATCTGGACATCGAGGGCATTCTCTGGCTGGAAAGACTACTCGGTGCCACCCTGCCCGAAAGTCCGGCTGCCGTTCTCATGGTCAGTCACGACCGGCGGTTCCTCGAAAACACGGTCAACCGGGTGATCGAGCTGGCCCCGGTCTATCCCGAAGGATCGTTTCAGGTCCGGGGCACGTATGCCGATTTTCTCGAGAAAAAAGCCGACCACCTGCTCCAGCGGCAAAGCCTGGAGGAACGGCTGGCCAACAAGGTGCGGCGCGAGACTGAATGGCTGCGTCGAGGCCCCAAAGCCCGGACCACCAAAGCCCGCTACCGGATCGAGGAGGCGGGGCGCCTGCAGGATGAACTGGGCGAGGTCCGCACCAAGAACCGCTCCGTCGGTCAAGTGGGTATCGCCTTTGACTCCACCCAGCGCAAAACCAAAAAACTGCTGACCGCCACCGGCCTGGAGAAGGGGTTCCAGGGCCCGCCCCTCTTTTCCAACCTCGACCTCACCCTGACGCCCGGCATGCGTCTCGGTTTGCTGGGCCGCAACGGCAGCGGTAAATCAACCCTGATGCAGATCCTGGCCTCCGCTGCCCTCCAGGATGGCCTCAAGCCGGACAAGGGCACCATCGCTATTGCCGAAAACCTGCGCATTGTCAATTTCGACCAGCGGCGCGAACAGCTGGATACCGACACCACCTTGCGCCGCGCCCTGGCTCCGGAAGGCGATAGCATCATGTACCAGGGGCAGAGCCTGCATGTGGTCACCTGGGCCAAACGTTTCCTTTTTCGCGCTGATCAACTGGAAACTCCGGTTCACCGGCTCTCCGGTGGCGAACAGGCCCGAATTCTCATTGCCCGATTGATGCGCCAGCCCGCCGACCTCCTCTTGCTCGACGAACCCACCAACGATCTCGACATTCCCTCCCTCGATGTCCTTGAAGAAAGCCTGTGCGAGTTTCCTGGAGCCCTGGTGCTGGTCACCCACGACCGCTTTCTCCTTGACCGGGTCTGCAATCTGGTGCTCGGCTTCGACGGCCAGGGCAAAGCCGAATATTTTGCCGACTACGACCAGTGGCTGGCCATGCTCCAGGAGCGGGATCGCAAAGAGCCACCTGGCGCGCCTGTCGCCGCCAGGGAAAAACCAGCCGCCAAAGCCAAGCCCGGCAAGCTCTCCTATATGGATCAGCGCGAGTACGATCAGATGGAGACAACAATTCTGGCCGCTGAATCGCGACTGGGAGAACTGGAAGCACTGATGGCCTCGCCGGAAGTGGTGACCAATCCAAGCCAGCTGCAGCGTTACTGGCAGGAACAGCACGAATTGCAGACCACCACCGAACAGTTGTACGACCGCTGGGACGAACTAGAGCGCCTCCGGCAGGGATAAATAAAAAAAACCGTTGCGAACCGACCGCCTGCTTCAACCGCCGATACGCGACATCCGGCCGTGGCAGTCGCCGCCGGAACGGCGCATCCGCTCCTCCAGCTGATGCCCTTGCGGTTTGTTGCGGATGGCTGCCAGCAGGGCCTCGCGAATCGCCGCGTCAGTCGGCTCGCTTCTGAGCACCTTGCGGAGATCGACTTCTTCGTCGTGAAGCAGGCAGGAACGGAGCCCGCCCGCCGAAGTCAGGCGCAGCCGGTTGCAGCGGTCGCAGAAATGATGACTGAGCGGACTGATAAAGCCCAGCGCGCCGGCGGCATCCGTTCCCAGCCGGAAGACCTTGGCCGGCCCGTCATTGCGCCCCTTTTGCTGGGGGATGAGTTCGCCCAAGGTGCTGATCCGGGCCATGATTTCGTCGGTGCTGATGTAGGTGTCGGCGTTCCAGCGGCTGGATTCGCCGATGGGCATGAACTCGATGAACCGCACCTGCAGCGGCAGCCGCTGGGACAACCGGGCAAAATCGAGAATCTCATCGTCGTTGATGTGGCGCATGGCCACCATGTTGAGTTTCACCGGGGCAAAACCAAGCGCCAGCACAGTTTCGACGCCGCGCCAGACCGCATCGAAACAGTCGACCCCGGTGATGGCGGCCACCCGTTCCGGGTGCAGGGAATCAAGGCTGATGTTCACCTTGGTTACGCCGGCATCCAACAATTCCCGCCCGTACTGTTCCAGAAGCACACCATTGGTGGTGATGCGCACATCGTCCAGCCTCTCGATCCGGGTGAGATCGCGGATGAAACGCAAAACATCACGGCGTACCAGGGGTTCGCCGCCGGTGAGCCGAACCTTGGTAATCCCCATGGCCACCGCCACCCGGACCACCCGCAGTAACTCCTCGTAGGTGAGCAATTCCTCATGCGTGAGTTTGGAAAGGCAGCCGCTCGATTCATCCTCGGTGACACAGTACATGCAGCGAAGGTTGCAGCGGTCGGTGAGACTGAGGCGCAAATAGGAAATGGACCGGGAAAATAAATCGGTTAGACCATTTCCCAATGGGGCAAAATTAGTGTTTTCTTGGTTCATTGTGTTATGGTGCTCGCGAGAAAGAAATTGCGCTCTCCATGCGGACGAACGGCAACCGGCGACTGCTACCTACTGATACCACCGAAAAGGACTGATTGCAACCAGCGGCCCATGCTTATCCTTGCCATTGAAAGTTCCTGCGACGATACGGCAGCGGCCGTCCTTGAGCCCGAGAACCGGGTGCTCTCCTCGATCATCAGCAGCCAAAATGAAATCCATGCCCGTTTCGGCGGCATTGTCCCGGAACTGGCCTCACGCCGCCACATTGAAATGATCCGGCCGGTGGTCGAACAGGCCCTGGACCAGGCGGGAGTGGGGCTCCACGACATTGACCTCGTCGCCGCCACCCAGGGACCGGGACTGGTCGGCTCGCTGCTGGTCGGTTTCACCTTTGCCAAGGGCCTGGCCCTGGTGCGCGGCCTGCCCTGCGTCGGGGTCGACCACATGGCCGGCCATCTCCTCTCCTGCCTGCTCGAGGACAACCAGCCCGATTTCCCCTACACCGCCCTGATCGTCTCAGGCGGCAACACCTCGCTTTTTGCCGTCGACGACCCGCTCTCCTTTACCCGTCTCGGCCGCACACGCGACGACGCGGCCGGCGAGGCCTTTGACAAGGTGGCCAAGCTGCTCGGCCTCGGCTATCCGGGTGGTCCGGTGATCAGCCAGCTGGCCATGGCAGGTAATCCGGCGGCTATCGCCTTTCCCCGCGCCCGACTGGGCGAGGACAGCCTCGATTTCAGTTTCAGCGGCCTCAAAACCTCGGTGGCCACCCACGTGGACAACCTCCGCCGCAATCACCAGGATCTGGCCGTCAGCGACATCTGCGCCTCGTTCCAAGAGGCGGTGGTCGAGGTCCTGGTTGATAAAACCCTGGCCGCAGCCGGACAGACCGGTTATCAGCGGGTGGTCATCGGCGGAGGAGTGGCGGCCAATCCCCGCCTGCGCGCCGTACTTGCCGAGCGTTGCACGACACAAGGCTTGGAGCTGTTCATGCCCTCGCCGGTCTACTGCACCGATAATGCCGCCATGATCGGCCTGGCCGGGTACTATCAGTTTCTCGGCGGCCAGCTGGTGGAAGCCGACACCGACGCCTATTCCCGCTCACCGCTCAACTAACCCGCCCATGACCCACGAAAAAACCAAACGATTTCTCAAACGTCAGGGCCTGGCCCCCCACAAACAACTGGGGCAGAATTTCCTGGTGCACGAGCGGACACCGAAACGGATTGTCGACCTGGCCGGCCTGCACGCCGAAGACCGGGTGATCGAGGTCGGTGTCGGCCTGGGCGCTCTCACCCGGCCGCTGGCCGCCGCCGCCGCCAAGGTCATCGGCCTGGAGGCGGACTCGGGCATCATTCGGCTGCATCAGGAGCAACAGGACCTCCCTGCCAATGTCGAACTGCTGCATGCCGATGTCCTCAAGGTCGATCTTGCCTCCCTGATTGCGCCGGGGGAACGACTGAAAATTGTCGCCAACCTCCCCTACTCGATCTCCAGCCCCTTTTTGTTTCGCCTGATCGACCATGCCGAACTGATGGATTTTGCGGTCATCATGCTGCAAAAAGAGGTGGCCCAGCGACTGATGGCCCAGCCGGGGAGCAAAGAGTACGGCGCGCCCACGGTGCTGCTCGCTGCCTGCGCCGAGGTTAAGCCGCTATTGGCGGTGCATCCGGCGGAATTCCATCCCCGTCCCAAAGTCGACTCCCTGGTGATCCGCATCGGTTTTCATCCCGTGCCGCCACGGGTTCAAGCCTTAGGCGATTTCGACCGCAAACTGCTGAGCCAGGTGGTCCATGCGGCTTTCGGTCAGCGGCGTAAAACCCTGCTCAACGGATTGAGCAGCGCCGCCCTGGCCCCGGACAAACCAACCCTGATCGATTGCATTGCAATGGCCGGGCTCACCCCTTCAATCCGGGCGGAAACGCTGACTCTGGAGGACTTTGTCCGGCTGAGCCGTGCTCTCAGCACCATCACTTCTCCCGCCAACCCCATTTCCCAGCAGGCGCCACCATGAGCGAACACAAACAATCCGCCCCGCCGCAGATCAGTCCCTACGTTTTCCCTGCCCTCCTCGCCGGCTTCGGCCTCTGGTGCCTGTATGACGGCTGGATCACCGCCGATCCGGAGATGCTCAAGCACCAACTGTTCAACCGCATTGCCAGTGGCGTTCTCCTGTTGTGGGCCGTCCTTGACTTTATCCGCACCCGGAAACGGGAAAAAGCCGAACAGGCGGACAGCACCCCTGGGTCACCAGCCGCCTGATCACCCTTTCTCGCCACAACCGGAAGATGATCAACAACCGCCAGCTCATCCTGCCCTACGCCGCTCCCTATCTTGCCTATGTGGGGATCGCCTCCCTCCCTGCACAGCTGGCGTCTCCAGAAAGCAACTATCTTCTTCGGCTCATCATTGTCCCCCTGTTGCTGGCATGGGCCTGGCGCTGGTATTGTCCCTTCAAGGGGCCTCGATCGCTGCGCGGATCCATCCTGGCGGGCGTTGGCACCGGCTTGGCCGGTCTGGTCCTGTGGCTTGGACTACTGACGCCCTTTGTCCACGCTGACGGGGCATCGTCCTGGTCCTTTCAGGGATTTCTCCTGCGTCTGTTCAGTGCTGGTCTGGTTGTACCCTTGTTTGAAGAACTGATGATGCGGGGATTCGTGTTCCGTTTGGCCCTGCAGTGGGATCAGGCCCGCACAACCGGGGACAAGGAGCCGCTGCACACCGCTCTGGATCAAAGCTCGGTCAACGATGTCGCCCCTGGCGCCTGGTCCTGGCCTGCTATCATGCTTTCCACCCTGGCCTTCACTTCGGGGCACGCCATGGCGGAATGGCCTGCCGCTATAGCCTATGGCCTGCTCATGGCGTGGCTGTGGGTCAGCAGGAAGGATCTTGTCGCCTGTATAACGGCCCATGCAGTCACCAATATCGTCCTGGCCCTGTTTGTCTACGCCACCGGGAACTGGCATTACTGGTGAGAGCGTCTGCCGGCGCTGCCGCCAAGGGATCTGCGTTCCCTCCTCCGCAATAAGGTCAACACCGCCCGCCTATGCACAATTTCGTCTATCATAACCCGACCAAGATCCTGTTCGGCCATGGCACCATTGAGGCCATCGGCCCGGAAACCAGAGCCTGGGGCCAGCGGGCGCTCCTGGTCTGTGGCCAGTCCAGCCTTAAACGAAACGGCCTCTATGATCGAATTACCTTCTCCCTGCGCGAAGCGGGGGTCGACTTTGTCGAACACAGCGGCGTCCGTTCCAATCCGCTGCTCTCCCACGTCCGCCAGGGAATCCAACTGGCCAAGGCAGAGAAAGTTTCGGTAATCATAGCTGCGGGCGGCGGTTCGGTCATCGATACGGCCAAAGCCATCGCCGCAGGTGTTCCGGTCGAACACGACGTGTGGAAATTTTTCACCGGCAAAAAGGGGATCAAAACCGTGCTGCCGGTCGTCACGGTGCTCACCCTGGCCGCCTCCGGCTCAGAGATGAACTCGGGTATGGTCCTCACCAACGACGACACCCATGAAAAATTCGGCTTCGGCCATCGGCTCCTCCACCCCAGGACCTCGATCCTCGATCCGGAGGCCACCTTCACCGTACCGCCCGACTACACGGTCTTCGGTGCAATCGATGCCATCAGCCATGCGCTTGAGTTCTACCTGACCGCTACAGACCCGGACAGTCCGGTACAGGACCGGCTGATGGAAGGCTTGATCGAAAACAGCATGAGGGCCTGCGAGCGTTGCCTGCGCGTCCCCCGCGATTACAACGGCCGCGCCAATCTGATGTGGACGGCCGCCCTGGCCCTCAACGGCCTGACCGCCGCCGGTTTGGGCCGGGTCGGTTTCCCCATGCACTTGATCGAGCACTCCCTCAGCGCCCTCCATGATGTCCCCCACGGCGCCGGTCTGGCGGTGGTCATGCTTGGCTGGCTCCGTGCTTACCGTGAAATATACGCCGAGCGGATCGCTAGCCTGGGCAAACGGATTTTCGGCCTGCCCGAAATGGAACCGCTCGCGGCAGCGAACCAGACCATCACCCGGCTGCACGCTTGGCTGCAATCTGTCGAGGCCCCTCTCACCCTGAGCGACCTCAAGATCCCGGCAGACGATATTCCCCGCATCGCCGAAAACACTCAGGGCCTGGCGCGAATCTGGCGACTGCACGACTACACCCCGGAACGGATCGACTCCATCCTCCGGCAGTGCCTGTAGTTCTTCCAACCACCTCTTTCCACTGCGGAAGCCGCCGGCCATACACGGCCATTATTGGCCGTTGCCGGGAGAAAACCGTTCTTTCCCCATGACATTCATCGGTTAATGCGGTAAATTGAATACGTTTTGCAACCTTTGATCCCAAAAGAGGCTCAAGCCACCCAATGAAGCATGAAATCCCGGCCGGAAGGGCAGTTCCGGCGGATTGGCTCAGCAATTTTGACCGGTACCTCATCAGCGAAGGTACCCACGAACGGGCCTACGAAAAACTAGGGTCGCACCTGGTTCGCTTCGAGGACATCGACGGCGTTGTTTTTGCCGTTTGGGCTCCCAATGCCCGGCAGGTAGCGATCATCGGCGATTTCAACGGCTGGGATCCCAGCCGCCATCCCATGCATTCTTCCGACAATGGTATCTGGACCCTGTTCATTCCCGGCCTGACCGAATTTTCCGTCTACAAATACCGTATCACGACCCAAGAACAGAAACAGGTGGACAAGGCCGATCCCTTTGGTTTTGCCATGGAGGAACGGCCCCGAACCGGCTCGGTGGTTGCTGACCTGGGTCGCCACCAATGGCAGGACAATGAATGGATCGCCAACCGGCAGGGCCGCCAGGCCTTGGACAGCCCCATCTCCATCTACGAGGTCCATCTCGGCTCCTGGCGAAGAGAAACGGATGAACATTGGGGCCAACGGTATCTGAATTACCGGGAGATGGCCGCCACGCTCATCCCCTACGCCCAGGAGATGGGCTACACCCATATCGAACTGATGCCCATTGCCGAGCATCCCTTTGATGGCTCCTGGGGCTACCAGGTGCTGGGTTTCTTTGCCCCGACGTCCCGCTTTGGCACCCCCGAAGACTTCATGTATTTTGTCGACCAATGCCATGCCGCCGGCATCGGGGTGATTCTTGACTGGGTGCCCGCCCACTTCCCCAAGGACGAGGCCGGGCTCAATCTCTTCGACGGCACCCAACTGTACGCCCACGCCAACCCCCAGCAAGGTGAACACCAGGATTGGGGCACCTTGATCTTCAACTACAGCCGTAACGAGGTCCGCTCCTTTCTCATCTCCAACGCCCTGTTCTGGATTGACAAATACCATATCGACGGGCTCAGGGTCGATGCGGTCGCCTCCATGCTCTACCTTGATTATTCCCGGGAACACGGGCAATGGATCCCCAACGAATACGGCGGCCGGGAAAACCTGGCTGCCATAAGTTTCCTCAGAAAAATCAATGAGGTGCTGCACGGCATCTTTCCGGGCGTCCTCACCATTGCCGAGGAATCGACCTCCTGGCCCATGGTCAGCCAGCCCACGTACCTTGGCGGTCTCGGTTTCAGCCTCAAATGGAACATGGGTTGGATGCATGACACCTTGGGGTATATGAAAAAAGACCCCCTGTTCCGCAGGTTCCACCACCATCATATGACCTTCGGCATGCTCTACGCGTTTCACGAGAACTTCGTCCTGCCGCTGAGCCATGACGAAGTTGTCCATGGCAAGGGATCACTGCTGGGCAAGATGAGTGGCGACGAGTGGCAAAAATTCGCCAACCTGCGATCCTATCTTGGATTCATGTGGGGATACCCCGGCAAAAAACTGTTATTCATGGGTTGCGAATTCGGCCAATGGCAGGAATGGAACCATGACGCCGGTCTGGAATGGCAGGCACTGGACGCGCCCCGGCACCGGGGAGTGCAGCGGCTCATGCGCGATCTCAATGTGGTGTACCGGCACGAATCCGCCCTCCACCAAGTCGATTTCGACTGGAACGGCTTTAAATGGATTGACGCCAACGATTCGGACAACTCGGTTCTTTCGTTTGTCCGCTATGCCAACAACCCCGACGATTTCGTCATTGTCGTCTGCAATTTCACCCCCGTGGTGCGCGAGCACTACCGTATCGGTGTCCCCAGGGCCGGAGCCTACCGGGAATTGATCAATTCCGACCAGGAAATCTATGGCGGCAGCGGGGTCGGCAACGGCCCGGTCATCAACTCCCTGCCGCAACCCTGCCACACCTTCGGCCACACGTTGTCCCTGGTGTTACCGCCGCTGGCCACGCTTATTCTTAGACCTATCCATGAAGGCGCGTAGACCTTTTAAATTCATGACCTCAACCCAACCACACACACCATGAAAATCCGTCTGATTCTTCTCTCCCTCGTCGGTGTCGCGGCGTATATCATGCTCGCCAGCTTCAACAGCAAGATGATCAAGGAAACCGCGATTTCCAAGGACCAGAGCCACGTATCGGTTCCGCAGAAGCATTCCAGCGGAGATTCTGCTCCAAGCACGGCAACAACCGCGGCTCCAGCCCCGCAGCAGGAGGTAAAGGCTCCCGCACCAATGGCAGTGGTCCCTGAAGGGCAAAAACCATCAGAACAGCAACCGCAACCGGTCCAACAAAAAACTCCTGAGCCCCCGCCGGTGCAATTGGCGGAATCCTCGGTTGAAAACACCGAAAAACTCCAATCACTGCAAGAAGAAATAACGAGGAAAGATCGGCAGATTAGCCAGATGATCGACGCCCAGGAAGCAATCGCTGCCAAATACCGCTCCCTTCTTGCCGAGACCGAAGCAGGTGCCGCCGGTATCGAGGTAAAGGACAAGATGCTTAAGGAAAGTGCTGATCAGATCAAAGTACTGCTCGCCGAAAAAGAACAAACCGCAGCCGAGCTGCATCAAACCAAGGCCGAATTGGACCAATTGCGGCAACAGCTTGCACAGATAAAAGCCATCGAGGCCCAGGCCAGGGAAACGATTCTCAAGGAGAATTCCGAGCGCTTCACGGCTCTAGCCGCCGACCGGGAGAAAGCAGCGGCCGAACTGAACCAAACCAAGACCGCCCTGGACCAGTTGCGGCAGAGCTTTGAGCAGACACAGACGGCGAGCGTCAAGGCGGAACAGCTCATCACGGAAAAAGAGGCCCAGCTGAAGACCCTGCAGATGCAGGTCGAGGAACGGGCCATGGAGTCGAACCAATTCAAGACCCAGCTTGCTGAAACGGTAGACAAACTGAAGGCCGCCAAGGCAGAGTTGGAGCAGACGGCTCACAAGGCGGAGGAACTGATTCGCCTGAGTGCAGAAAAGGAACAGCTCGCAAATGCCTTAAACGAGCAGAAGGCAGCGGTGGAGCTCGCTCTCCAGGAAAAGACTGATGCCTTGAACAAGGCTATTCTCACCATCCAGTTGCTCAAGCAAGAAGTCGCAGCCCAACCCCAGGCTGTGGCCACGGTGCAGAATCTGCTTGATGAACGGAACAAAGAATTCGACCAATTGAATAAGGAAGCCGCCGCCAAGATCGACCAACTGAACAAACAGTTGGCTGATCTCCGCAAGTACAGTGATCAAGCCGCCAAGGAACGCGACCAGTTCAAAACCGAAATCGAAACCGCTAAGAAAAAAGTTGACGAACTCGAAGCGGCACAGTCCCAGGCGCAGGCAGCCCTCGCCGAATCCGAAAAGAAACTGGCCGCTGCCCTAGAAAGCACAACCGCCTTACAAAACCAGCTCAACACCAAGGAATCGGCCCTCAACGGCGCCCAGACACAAATCAATGAACTGGCCGCCAGAGCGATCTCCCTCAGCGATGAAAAACTCGGGCTGGCCAGCCAGCTGGAGGCTCTGCAGGCCGATCACAATACTCTCTTAGCCATGAAGGCTTCTTTTGAGGAGCAGGCCGCCGCCCTCGCAAAAGCCGAGGGCAAAGTGAAGGATCTAGCCGCGCTTCAGACAAAAAACGAAGAACTAAACGCAACCCTGGCAGAAAAGACCGCTGCCCTCGACAAAGCGGCCAAACAGGGTGAGGAACTGGCGACTCTTCAGGCCAAGTACAACGAGTTGGCCATGCAGACTGAAGCGACCGCCGGCGCCATCAAGCAACTGGAGACGGAAAAATCGGATTTGGCAGGTCAACTGGCTGCCGTCCAGGCCCAAGTACAGGATGTTGAAGGCTTGAAAAAAACGCTCGATGAAAAAAGCACAGCCCTGTCGCTGTCTGAGGCTAAAATCAACGAACTGGCAGGTGTCAGCGAACAGGTCGCCGCCTTGGAGGCCAAAGTGACCGCTGTGCAGGCCGCTAAACAGGCGGCGGAAAAACAGGCGGCGGAAACCGAGGCTTCGGTAAAAAACCTCAACAACTCGCTGACCGCAAGCAACGCCAAGGTGAAGGCGCTGGAGAGCGAACTGACTGCGGCCCAAGCCCGGATCAAGGAGCTGACCGACAAAAATCTTCTGCAGGCGGAGCAGGATCTCGTCCCCAACCTTACACAGCAAATCAGCACCCTTCGTGACCAAATCACCCAGATGGAAGCGAGTTTGATCCAGGCGAAAAAGGGATTGGCCGATGCCGTCGCCACAGTTCAAGTGAAGACCGAAGAAGCTCAAGCCGCCAGCAAGAAAGCTCAGGCTTTGCAGACTGAGAAAGAAAGCCTGCAGCAATCGCTCACTGCCAGTCAGGCTACCATTACTGACCTGCAGAAACAGGTGGAGTCGATGAAGGCGCAACCGGTGGCGGCTCCCCAGCCTGCTGCCACGGCAACCCCAGCCGAGAAGCCGGCGGCTGACGCCGACAAGGATGGCGTCAGTGATGCCGGTGATCTTTGCCCCGGTACCCCCGCCGGAACACCGGTCAACGGACTGGGGTGCCCCCCGCGGCAAGGCATTGTCCTTGAAGGCGTCACCTTCAAATCCGGAACGGCCGTACTGACACCGGTCTCCCAGAAAAAGCTCGATCAGATTGCCACGGTGGTGAACAAGGCTCCCCAAGTCAAGATCGAGGTAGCCGGCTACACTGATAATGCCGGAGACGGTAAACGTAACCTCAGTCTCAGCATTGAACGCGCAGAGGCAGTGGTCAAATACCTGACCAGCAAAGGTGTTGCCGCCGCGCAGTTGACCGCCAAGGGCTACGGAGCGGAAAACCCGGTTGCCGATAACGCCTCTCCGGAGGGGCGGCAAAAAAATCGTCGAATCGAATTGCGTCCCGTTACCCAGTAAACGGCCCCTCGTTCAACTGAATCAGAAAAGCCCTGGCATCAGCGATGCCAGGGCTTTTCTATTTTGTTGGCTTGAATAGGCCGTGTACAGCGTGCGCTGCTTACACCAGCTTAACCAGGGCCAGGTTGATCAGCCCGATAAGGAACCCGAGAAGTGCGCCGAACAGATTAATGTATTTGAACTGTTCCTCCATAATAGAAAGCAGCAGCCGCTCAAGTTGGAGGAGATCGAGGGAGTCGACCTTGTCGGTCACCATCCGTTTGATGTTCAACGACTCGACCACCCCTGGCACCTCTTGGAGAAACATCCGGTTGGCGGTGAGAATGCTGTATTCGATCAGTCCCTGGCGCACACCGTGGGGCACGATATCATAGAGCCGGCCTAATGGCCGGGCAAGCAGGACGTCAACCATGGCATTCACCATGGAATGGACCAGACGTTCGCTGGTACTTGAGCGGAACAGAGCAAGACATTCCCGGACAGCCGCCTCATGCAATTGCCGACCATTCTCGCCGGGAAAAAATTGGCCGGCCAGATCGCCTAACGATCGCCGCCCTCCATCCAGCATATTTTCCAGGCCGACGTGGAGCAGTGCCCGCAGACCGGTGAGGGCGCCCTCGCTCTTGAAAGCGGCGAGCAACTGGGTTGCGCAGGCCCGGCAGAGGGTCGCCAGCCGATCTTCATTCACATCGGCCAGCAGCGCATCAAGCCGTTTATGCAGCAGGGTGTCGATATTGTCCTCGAGCACCAAGCGCATGCGCTCCTGGACATCAGGATTTCCCAGCCAGGCAACGATGTCCTCCTTTTTCTCGTCGAGAAAGGCGCCAATCTTCTGTTCAAAGGTGTCCACTTCCAGGAACCCGCGGGCCATGGCCCCCATCGGACCAAGCGTTTCGAGAAAGTGATCAATCCCTCCGAGGATGCCTTGAACGACCTGAGCACGCAGCACCGGATCGGACAATTGGCTGCCCATCCGCTGCAGCACGGGGGCGGATTGTTCACGGAGAACAGTTTTCACCAGAGCGACCAACTGCTCCGGCGCCAGATCACCGATGGTGCGCCCCTGAGCAGCGGATTGCCGCAGGCTCGCGGCCAGGTACTCGGCCAACCAGAGTTCGGTTTGATCGCTGCCCAGAAGCGCGCGGATTACTTCGTCGATGAACAGATAGAGGTCATGTCGGCTTTCCGCGGCCAACAGACTGTTGAGTTCCTGACCGGCAAGATCCTGCAAGCGATTGACAATGGCGGCGGTGATTTTCTCCTCGAATCCGCTGCTGGCCAGATAGCTGTTGACTCCCTCGCCCACCTGATATTTGAGGGTCTTGACGCCCACCTGAAAATAGGATCTGAAACGAAGGGGGATGAGGTCCGGCAGCGGGCCAAGATCCCGTCTGAAGATCTCCTGGACCTTGCGATCCGCCAGGCGGGCGAGATGTTCCTGAAAAGGCTCATCGGAAATGGCGGCACCGATATCCTTGCCAGTCAGGAGATGACGTCCCACCATTTCACCGATATTGACGGCCAGGGCATGCCGTTTGGAGGGAATGACACCGGGTGTCATCGGCACCCGCACACCGAACAGAAACCAGGGCCGCAAGGGCCGAAACAGCATCCGAATGGCAATCTTGTTGGTGAGATAGCCGATAAAGGCGCCGATGCAGGGATGGGCCAGAGAACTCAGCAGTGAATAATCGATGGGAAGCACGGTGGGCAACCTGGAAAGTGAGAGTTAAGAAGAGAGCAGGAGCGGTAGCAGGTCCTCGGGTCGGGCAATGAGGTGATGCGCTCCCGCTTGCCGCAACTCGTCGGCGCTCCGGAACCCCCAAAGGACGCCGACCGCATCCATGCCGGCGGCGAGTGCGGTGTGCATATCGACTCCGCTGTCGCCGACATACAAAATTTCCGCAGGCTGCAGCCCCAGCAGGCGGGCAATCTCAAAAGCGGCGGCAGGATCCGGCTTTTTCGGTACACCAGGCCGCTGCCCCAGAAGCGGATCGAAATGCCAATCGGGCAGCAGTTGCTGGACACAGAGGCGGGTGAACGCGTCGGGTTTGTTGGACAAGATGCTCAAGCGTAACCCCAGTGCGGTCAACTGGTCAAGCAGGGTGGCGATGCCGGGATAGGGGGCGGAGCGTTCATGCCAGTTCCTGGCATACTCCTGCGCAAAGGCCGCCACCATCTCGGTCACAGTTTCGGTCGAGCGCTGATTCTCGGGTAGAATCCGCTCTACCAGGGTGGCGATGCCGTCGCCGACAAAGGTGCGGAAGGCATCTGTCGGATGCAAGGGTAAACTCTTTGCAGCCAAAACACGGTTCGCCGCGGTTGCCAAATCCTCCAGGGTGTCGAGCAGGGTTCCGTCCAGATCAAACAGGACAGCTTGATACCGCATGACCGTCTTTCTCCTTTTACCAGCATTCCAATACGTTATCCAGGCCTAGTGCCAAAGATCAAACTCGAGCATGGCAAACCAGGTCGTACTATAACCGGGCTTTTCTCCTGCCGTAAACGTTTTTTGCAATAAACCAATCCTACCAAGCCTTGCCTTCAATCATGAAAATCATTGCCAGTCACTTTTCTGATGTGCAAGCTGAAGAAAAAGCTATAGACTTGAAAAGATGAATATTTTACAATATAGAATTGAACAGACAAGCGTTTCGGCACTGATCGTCTGTTTTTTGTGTCCGCAGCCAGATCGTTGTCCCATTCACTCATTTTTGGCGATCACCCACCGATGAATCCGGAAACGTCTCCTCCCAGCGCCATGATCGACCTGATCAAAGTAAGCAAGGTCTATCCTCCCGATGTCCAAGCTATTTCTGACATTTCCCTTACCGTTTCCCGAGGAGAAATCGTGTTTCTTACCGGCAAGAGCGGTGCTGGCAAGACCACCCTGCTCCGGCTGATCAGCCGCATGGAAAAGCCGACCAAGGGCATGGTCGACGTGGCGGGCTTCGATGTGTCCAAGCTGCTGCAGCGTGACATTCACTTGCTCCGGCGCAAAGTCGGCATGGCCTATCAGGATTTCAAACTCCTGCCTGAGCGGACCGTGGCCGACAACATCGCCATTGCCATGGAAGTGGTCTATCGCTCCCGGCCCTTTATCGAAAAACGAACGAGAGAGCTGCTCGAACAACTTGACCTGTCTAAAAAATACCACACCCGTGCCGGGGAGCTGTCGCGCGGCGAACAGCAGCGGGTATCCATTGCCCGCGCCGCCGCGAATGGTCCGGAAATAATTCTGGCCGACGAGCCAACCGGCAATCTCGACGCCGAAACCACCAGCCGGGTCATGGACCTCTTTATGCAACTCAACCGCAAGGGTACCACTCTTGTCATCGCCACCCATGACCGCTCTCTGTTTCAGGACACCCCGCACCGGGTGATCGAGCTCCGCTGCGGCCGGGTCAGATCCGCCCAGACCGAGGAACAGGAAGACGGCAAGGAAATGTCTAATGACACCCTTGCTTGCTTTCAGGAGGATGATCGATGCGATTTCTAGCTGTTGTTCTCCGGCACACCTGCCGCAACATGCTGCTCACCTGGAAGTCGCAGTGCATGACTCTGTTCACCGTCTCGCTCTCTGTCCTTATTTTTTCTTTTTTTTACCTCATCTATTCCAATGCCCTCCATATCGGCGAGGAACTTGATGATGACCTCCGCCTGGTGGTTTATCTCGACGAAGAACCCGCCCCACCTCTTCAGGAGGAATACCGGCGTAAAATTCTCAAATTCGACCAGGTCGACCACATTGAGTTCATCGGCCGGGAACAGGCCTATCAACGCTTCGAACAGCAACTCGGTGAAAATACCGATGTGCTCACCGGTGTGCCCACCGATTTCCTGCCAGCCTCGATCGAGGTCTATCCGGTCAGAACTCTGGATAGCCTCTCCAGGATCAAACGCTTTTCCGACTACCTGCAGACTCTGCCCGGCGTCATCAAGGTTCAGTACGGCAAGGAATGGATCGAGCGGTTTTACGCCTTCATCCAACTGATGCAGGTCATCATCCTTCTTTCCGGCTCCCTGCTGATCATGACGACCACCTTCGTGGTCGCCCATACCATCCGCCTGACCCTGTTCTCCAGGCAGCAGGAACTGGAGCTGCTTCGCCTGGTGGGGGCCACCAACAACTATATTCGCACCCCCTTTCTTCTCGAAGGCGCATTCCAGGGGTTCATCGGAGCGAGCTGCGGCATGGGAGCACTGCTGCTGCTCTTCAACTGGATTACCCTTCAGTTCGCTGGCCCTGCCACCATTACCCTGCTGCCCTTTGCCTTTTTCCACTGGACGGTTGTGCTCTCGATCATCGGCATTGCCACCCTGCTCTGCGCCGCCGGGAGTTTTTCGGCGATCAGGCGGTTTTTGCATTTATGAGCCGCAGCCCCATGCTTCACCGCCGCGGCCTCATTCTCCTGCTCGCCTGCCTTCTGTTCCCGTGCCTGTGCGCCGCCGAACCGGAAGAAATCAAGCAGATGAACATAATCTCCATCGGCAAGCTCCGACAGGAGATCTCCAGCCATCAGGAAAAAGTCGAGAAGGCAAGCAGGGAAGAACACTCCTTACTCGATGAATTGGCGGCATTGGACAACAAAATCGGCCAGCAAAGGGCCAAAATCGAGGTGTTGCAGACACGCCTCCGGGAACAGGAACAGGTTCTCAAGACCAAGGAACAGGAACTGGCAACCATAACTGAGAAAAACGAGGCATTGCGCCAGCATCTGATCAAACGGCTCCGCTCCTTCTACCTGCTTGGACGAACCGGATTCCTCAACATCGTCTTTTCCAACAAAACCCTACCCGATCTGATGCTGGCCAGTGACGCTTTTCGTTCACTGGTGACCTATGACGAGGCAGTTTTTGCCGAGTACCGAAAAAGCGTCATCGAAACCGACCGCGCCAAGCGGGCTCAAGAGCTGGAGAAATCGGTCCAGGAGCATTTTCTGGCCGATGCCGATCAAGAAAACAGCTTGCTCCGCCAGGTTGCCGACCAAAAAAATGCGGTCCTTCAACGGATCCAAACCGAAAAAGGCTTGTATGAGCAGGCGGTACGTGAGATGAAAAAGGCAGAGAGCTTGCTCCTCGCCACGCTCCCAAAGCCCAGTCAAACGACCGAATTGAAATCCTTTGGCTTTGTCTCCCAAAAGAAAAAACTGCCGCCCCCGGTATGGGGCAAGGTGGCCCGCCGTTTCCAAGAACTCGCGGCAACGGAGGAGGACACGACCTTCACCAACGGTATAACCATCGAGACGTCCGACCAAGCCGAGGTCTTTGCCGTGTATGACGGCGTCGTCATTTTTTCCGGCTACATGAGCGGCTACGGCAAGGTGGTCATCATCGAACATGACCAACACTACTATACCGTCACCGCACGCTTTGACGACACTCGGGTTCAGGAGGGCGATTCGGTTAAACAGGGCCAGATGATCGGCACGACCGGAGAGGGCACAACCCTCTTCGGCCAAGGGCTGTACTTTGAAATCCGCCACGATGCCCAACCCGAAAACCCCCTTGACTGGATTCAGCCGGGAACGCTGGCCACTCGCTCAACAACACGCTGAATCCGCGGTTTTTCCGAATGATAAAGAATAACCATTGCCTCGCTCCGTGTTTCCCGTTACGTTGGAGAATCAATAGGGTTACCGGCAGCTCTCCGCCTGTTGCGGATTCCACGCCCCCGACGCCGATTTTGCTTTCCGAGGTTTTTTCTCCATTTCTTCCATCCGGTTGTGCCACTGCCCCATGAAACGCCTTTTTTTCATCCTGCTCATCGGTTTGTGCTTCACCTGGACCTCTGTTTTTGCCGACGAGGGCAAGCAGGAGCGTGACATTTACCGGGATCTGGAAACCTTTGCCAATGTCCTGACCCTGATCCAGCAATATTATGTCGATGAAATCAATTCCAGCAAGGTGATCAGCGGCGCGATCAACGGTATGCTCGGCTCGCTTGATCCCCATTCCGCCTTCATGACACCTGAAGATTTCAAGGATCTGGAAGATGAAACCTCGGGCAGCTTTACTGGAATCGGTATAGAAATCTCCATGCGCGACGGCGTACTTACTGCCGTGGCTCCCATTGAAGGGACACCGGCCGACAGGCAAGGCATCAAATCCGGAGATCAGCTCATCCGCATCAATGGTGAACTCACCAAAACCATGACGCTTATGGAGGCAGTGAAAAAGCTGCGCGGCGCCAAAGGAACTCCAGTAACGATCACCGTGCATCGCCAGGAGTGGAAAGAACCCAAGGACTTCACCCTGATCCGGGAAGCCATCCCCCTGGTCTCAGTCAAATACGCGGAGCTGGAGCCTGGTTTTTCCTATATCAGGGTCTCCAACTTTCAGGCCACCACCACCAAAGACCTGCGCAATGCCCTGAAAAGCCTAAAGAAGAAGCACCGCATCCAGGGCATCGTCCTTGATCTGCGGAACAATCCCGGCGGGTTGCTTGACCAGGCGGTCAAGGTGGCCGACATTTTCCTTGACAAAGGCGTCATCGTCTCCACTAAGGGACGAAACAAGGAAGAACAGATGGTGTTTGAAGCGCACCCTGAAGAGAGCCACACCGATTTTCCCCTGATTGTTGTAGTCAACGGCGGGTCGGCCAGTGGTTCGGAAATCGTCGCAGGCGCGCTGCAGGATCACAAACGGGCAGTAATCCTGGGAACAACCACTTTTGGCAAAGGCTCGGTGCAGACCATCCTCCCGCTTCCCGAAGGCGCTGGGCTCCGCCTGACCACCGCCAAGTATTACACCCCCAGCGGTGACTCGATCCAGGCTACCGGCATTAAGCCCGATATGGTGGTCCCCCTGACCGCAGTTGCGGAGACCGCAACCGATACGCCGCAATCCGCCAAGACCGTCAGGGAAAAAGACCTGCCCCGCCATCTTGAAAACGAGACCAGTGGCAAGAAGCAGTCCGAGAGCCCGGGCGATGCGGGGGAGAGCGGCGATCAGGAGGAAACGTTCCAGAAGATGGAAGATATCCGCCAGATGAACAAGCGGCTGGAGCAGGACAACCAATTGCGGACCGCGTTCATCACCCTCAAGAACCTGAGTCTCGCCTCGGGGCAGCGGCGAGCGAGGTAACCAGAACCTCACCCGGCCGGAATGAGGAGAGCAGCCTGATCAGGCCAGCCCCAGGTCGCGGAGTATGTTGGCGTTTCCGGTCCAGTTCTTGCTCACCTTGATCCACAGGTGCAGCCGCACCCGGCAGCCCAGCAGATGTTCGATATCGGCGACGGCGCTCGTGCGAATGGCCGCCAGCATCTTGCCCTTCTGTCCCACCAGAATACCCTTCTGCGAACTTCGCTCGACTAGAATTGTTGCCTGAATGACCACGGGGTCACCCTCTTCAAAGGCATCGATGACCACCGCGGTCGAATAAGGGATCTCGTCGCGGGTCAACAGGAAGATCTTCTCGCGAATGATCTCGGCGGCGATGAACCGTTCGGTGGCATCGGTGGGGATATCGTCCGGATAATACTGCGGCCCTTCCGGCAGGAAGGCAACCAGTTCCGCCAGCAAGGTCTCGACCCCTTTCCCCTTGAGCGCCGAAATGGGTATGATGGCGGCAAAAGGGTGCAAGGTCCGGTACCAATCGATCACCGGCAGCAACTGTTCCGGCGGCAAAAGGTCCATCTTATTCAGGGCCAGCACCACCGGACAGGTTATCTTGTCCAGGTATCCGTGGAATTCCCCGGCCCGTTGCTCCAATTTGCTGGCCGTCATATCGGCGCTGTCGGCAAGGAACAGGACCGCGTCCGCTTCGGCAAGACTCTCCAGCGCCACCCGCACCATCTGCCGGTTCATTTCCTCCCGCGCCTCGTGCAAGCCGGGGGTGTCCAGAAGAATCATCTGATACTGGGGTCCGGTGACAATGCCCATGATCCGGTTGCGTGTGGTTTGCGGCTTCGGGGTGACAATAGCGATTTTCTGCCGGAGCAGTTGATTGAGCAAGGTTGACTTGCCGGCGTTTGGGGGGCCGATAATAGCCACCACCCCCGAACGGTAGGGAGAACTGTGCACTGGACTATCCTTTCTTGACGGGTATGCGGGAAATCGCGGAAGAAAATAATGACAAAGAGATGGAATCCTGCTATCCACTGTACCTTACCATGACCTCCGAACTTCGCAACGTGTTAAACTGATGATCTCTCCCGGCAGCCTTATTGAATTCATAGACGGCGGCAGATTTTTCTGCGGCCTTGTCTCCGGCGTTGCCGACAAAAAAATCCAGCTTCTGAGCCAAAACGGTCGCGAGATCAACTTGCCGGAAGCTCGGGTTTTAAATGTTTCCCAGCAACGCTTTCCCCAGAACGGCAGCCGGGAGGCAATCACCGCCCTGTTGCGGGAACGCAGCGCTGGCCGCTTCGCCCTGGCCGAAACCATCGACCTGGAACCGCTCTGGGAGATCGTCTGCGAGGAGACGGACAACGAATTTTCCCCGGATTTCCTTACCGAAATGCATTTCGGCGGCATGGTTGACGACGACCAACGCGCTGCCTTTTTGCGGGCAATCTTTATTACCCCCCTGTTTTTTAAGTATAAAAATGGCAAGATTGTTGCCCATACTCCGGAGCAGGTCGAGCAACTACTGCTGCAGCGGCAGCGGGAGGAAGAAAAGGCGCAGTTGCTGGATCAGGCGGTGAGGGGCCTGCAAGGAATCATGCGAGGCACTCCGGTCAGCGAGGCCGAGTGGCCGGACCGGGAGCGCTGCCTGCATTGGCTTGCCCAGTCGGTGCTGTTCGGCAGCGAAGTCCCTGAAGACGAGTTCATCCACCAGGTCATGAAGAAGGCTGGCTTGACCGCACCGCATGCCGGCCATGAGCTGCTGGTGAAGGCCGGGATCTGGGATCGCGACGAAAACCTGGCCCTGCGCAGATCGGATCAGCCGGTGGAGTTCTCCGAAGCCTGTCTCCAGATCACCGAAAATCTGCGGGAGGCGACGGCCGAACAGTTGCTCGCCGATCCCAAGCGAAAAGATCTGCGTTCCCTGAACACCCTGACCATCGACGGTGCGTTCACCCGCGACTTTGACGACGCCATCCACATCGTCAAAAAAGAGAATGGCCAGGTCGAGGTCGGTATCCATATCACCGACGTCAGTTACTATGTGCCGGTCAAGAGCCCGCTCTTTGCCGAGGCCAGAGAACGGGCGACTTCGATCTATTTTCCCGAGGGCCACATCCCCATGTTGCCCAAACTCCTGTCACTTGATCTCTGCAGCCTCATTCAGGGCAAGATACGCCCCACCATCAGCTTTCTGGTTACCCTGACAGCGGAGGGCGCTCTTGTCCACTCCACTATTGTCCCGGCAATCATTGAGGTCAAGCGCCAACTGAGCTACCGCGAGGTCGACGGCCTGATCGACCGCGACCCCGACCTTGCCGCCTTGAATGTAGTCCGACAGCAATTACGTCAGCAGCGGGTTGACCAGGGCGCGTTGCTGCTCTCCCTGCCGGACGTCAATATCGACATTCGCGACCGCGACCATATCCAGGTCTACCTCTCGCCAGTGGACACACCGGCTCGCAATCTGATTTCCGAGCTGATGATCCTGGCCAATGGCCTCGCGGCCGCCTACATGGCGTCCCGGGAAGCGCCCGGCCTGTTCCGCTCGCAGCCGCCGCCGCGCAAACGCATCATCTCCGGCGTCCAAAACAGCTTGACCGACATAGCCCACCAGCGGCGCTTTCTTGCCCGGGGCGAGTTAACCGCACATCCCAAACCGCACAGCGGCCTCGGCCTCAACAGCTACACCACCATCACCTCACCGATCCGCCGCTTCCTCGATCTGGCCATGCAGCACCAGTTGAGCCACATGATCCATGGCCAGGGCATCCTCTTCTCCAGTGAGGAGTGCAAAACCTTTGCCGGCATCATCCAGCAGAAACTCGGCCGGGCCAATGCCATTCGCCAACAGCGGCACCGCTACTGGATTCTGCGATACCTGGCCCCCAAGGAGGGGCAGCAAGTCAATGGGCTGGTGGTCGGTGTTGGTCCCAAAAGGGTCAATCTCCTGCTCTGCGACTGTCTCTTTGACGTAGACCTGCCCCCCAACCCGGCCTTTCCGGTCGAACCCGGCGACACGGTGCGCATCCGGCTTGCCCGGGTACGACCGCTGGATAATATCCTGAGGGTCGAGTGGTAAAAAAACCACGCCTTTCTGGTACTCATCTTCCCCCTCAATAATCAGAACCGCACCCTGTGGATAGAGTTCTCGGCGGGTTGCGCACTTCCCTCTTCCGGGCAGGTCCTTGTCATGGACAAAAGTTCACTGATCAGTTATATGCTCAAGGTATATTTTTTTCAGCTCTATCTTTACAAAGTTTAAGAACAACGGCCTCTTGACCAGCAAAATGACACTCTTCGACATCCGACTGCTCTTTCTCTGCGGCTTTCTATTACTGGCGCACCCCTGCCAGCCGATGGCATCCGCGGAAGAGACACCCGAAATCAAAGACATCATCGTCACCACCTCGGATGTTGACCTGCTGCTTTTTGCCACGGTCAAAAACGGTTTTACTCAGGAGATGATCAACGATATTAAAAACGGCATTCCCATTACTTTCACCTACCAGATGGAACTGGTCAAGACCAGCAGCAAGTGGTTCGACACCACCCTGGTCGAATCGGCCGTGACTCACACCTTGTCGTTTGACAAAACCAGCAACCAATATCAGGTGACCCTTTCCGATCAGAATGGCAAGGTCGTAACCACCACGGATATTAATCAGGCCAAGCAGCTGATGGCGGAACTCAACGGGGTTAAGGTGATCGCGCTCGCCCAGCTTGTTCCCGATGCCCCCTATGCCATTCATTTCAAGGTCACCTTGAAAAAAGGCTCCTTGCCGCTGGGCATGCATCGCCTCCTGCCGATGTCCGCCTTGTGGGATTTCGAAACCGACTGGCGCACCATCGAATTCAGATACTGACCCTCCCTCCTAGCCACTGCATGCTCACCGCGGAACAGAAAAAAAAGAAACAACGGCTGGTCCGCTTCGTCATCGTCTTCTGCCTCCTCCTTATCCCTGTGCTGGGGTATGTCCAGCGCGGCCTGCTCAGCGGCGACTTCAACCTGCCTATTTCCAGCACCATCCTGATCTTTGCCCTGATCAACGTCAACGGGCTCTTGCTTTTGCTGATGCTCTACCTGGTGCTGCGCAACCTGGTGGAACTGGTTTTTGAGCGCAATCAAAAAATCCTCGGCTCCCGGCTGCGTACTCGGCTAGTCATCTGTTTCGTCTCTCTTTCCCTGATCCCCACGGCCATTCTCTTCATTGTCGCCCTGCGTTTTGTTTCCACCTCCATGGATTACTGGTTCAACGCCCAGGTGGAAGACTCGCTCCAATCCTCCCTGAAACTGGCGCAGTCAGTGCTCCACGACAGCAACAAACAGGCCGAGTATACCGGACGGCAACTGGCCTCAATCCTGGAGAGCGGCACCCTGGATCTGACCAATCTACCGGCCCTGGAACGTTTTTTTGCCAAGACTCTGGAACTGGATCTCCCGGGGGCGCCGGACAGTCTCCTGCTGCTCGACGGTAACCGAGTCCCCCTGGTCTCCGTCCGCGGGCCACGCCTGCTAGCCATCGCCCCGCCGGACCTGCCCTCGGAGGCCCTGCGCTTGACCGCCGATACCGACCAGACCGAGATGGTCACCCGGCACACAACCATCGGCGAATTGATTCAGGCGATCGTACCGGTGGAGGTCACCCTGGAAACTCCCCAAACCTGGTTTCTGGTCACCTCCCTGCTGATCCCCTCGTCCCGGCTCGAAACCATGCAGTCCATTTCCGACGGCATCACCGGCTATCAGCAACTGGTCATGCTCAAGGCCCCGATCAAGTTCAGCTTGATCATCATGCTGCTGATCATCACTCTGCTGGTTCTCTTCGGGGCCATCTGGTTCGGGTTTTATATTGCCCGCAGCCTGACCGGGCCGATCAAGAAACTGGCCGAGGCCACCAAGCGGGTGGCCGACGGCGACATGGATTTTATCGTTGAAAAAGAAGCGGACGATGAAATGGGCATGCTGATCGATTCCTTCAACTCCATGACCTCAGAGATCCTTGCCTCCAACCAGCAACTGGCCCGGACGCACCGGGCCCTCCAGGACAGCAACGAGGTCTCGGAACAGCGGCGCCGTTATCTGGAGACCATTCTGGAAAACGTCGCCGCCGGGGTCATCGCCCTGGACGAAAACAACCGCATCACCACCATCAACCGTTTTGCCGAAGAATTACTGGCCATCAAACCCTCCGCCTTCCTGGGCAAGGATTTCCACACCGCCCTGCCCAAACAGCATGTCCTGATTGTTGAGAGTTTTCTCAAGCAACTGCTCTCCACCGGTAAACCGACCATCGAACGTCACCTGCGGGTTACGATTCGCCGGGGCGAGACTCTTTCGCTCCAGGTCAACATGACCCGGATGATGGACGACTGGCACAATCCCATCGGCTTTGTCATCGTTTTTGACAACCTGACCAATCTGGAGAAAGCGCAACGGCTTGCCGCCTGGCAGGAGGTTGCCCGGCGCATTGCCCATGAGATCAAAAATCCGCTGACTCCGATCCAGCTTTCGGCCCAGCGGCTGCGCAAACGCTACCTGGACACGATCACAGACAACCGCGACATTTTCGACCAGTGCACCGCCACCATTATCAATCAGGTCGATGAGATCAAAAATCTGGTGAGCGAATTCTCCGATTTCGCCCGCATGCCGAAGCTGCACAAGGAACGGAAAAATCTCGGCGATCTGGTCCGGGAGATGGTAGTTCTCTACCAGGAGGCCCATAAGCAATTGGCCATCACCAGCCGGATTGAGCCTCGGCTGCCCGAGTTCTTTTTCGATGCGGTCCAGATCAAACGGGTATTGATTAATCTGCTCGACAATGCTGTTTCCGTTTTGGGTGACGCTGGCACCATCGTGGTCACTCTCGGTTTTGGCAACAAGGCCGGCCAGGTGAGGCTTGAGGTGATCGATGACGGACCGGGAATTGCCGACGAGGTCAAGCTGCGGATCTTCGAACCCTATTTTTCCACCCGGAAATCGGGGACCGGCCTGGGTCTGGCCATCGCCCATACCATCGTCAGCGAACACGGCGGTATTATCCGCGTCTATGATAACGTCCCCGTCGGCACGGTGTTTGCGGTTGAGCTGCCGCTGGATACCTGATATGTTACCAGAATGAAGTGATTGCACCACCTCCCGCCAACAGGTAGCCGAACCCTTAGTTTCCCGCCGGGGAAGATATTCCATGCCAGATTCTATTCTCATCATTGACGATGAGGCGGCCATCCGTGACAGCCTCGCTGGTATCCTTTCCGACGAGGGATTCGCGCCCTTGACTGCCGCGTCCGCCGAGGAAGGGCTGCAACTGCTGGATGAGAAAGATATCCGCCTTATTTTGCTCGATATCTGGATGCCGGGCATGGACGGACTGGAGGCGCTGAAGCTGATCAAGCAGCGGTTTGACCTGCCAGTGATCATGATTTCCGGGCATGGCACCATTGAGACCGCTGTCCAGGCTACCCGCAGCGGCGCCTATGATTTCATCGAAAAGCCGCTCTCCTACGACAAAACCATTTTGTCGATCAAAAAGGGACTGCAGCTTGCGCACCTGGAACGGGAGAACCAGCTGCTGCGGGAATCCGGTCCGCCCCCGATCGGCATCACCGGCAGCAGTGCCCTTATAGCCACCATGCGTCAACAGATCGAACGGGTCGCGCCCACCGACGCCTGGGTTCTGATCCGGGGCGGGCACGGCACCGGCAAGGAACTGGTCGCCCAGACTATCCATCGCCATTCTCTACGGGCCAAACATCCGATGGTGGCCGTTAATTGTGCGGCCATTCCCGAGGAACTGATCGAATCCGAGCTGTTCGGTCACGTCAAAGGGGCTTTTACCGGCGCCTCGGAAAGCAAAAAAGGGAAATTCGACCAAGCCAACGGCTCGACCCTCTTTTTGGATGAAATCGGCGACATGAGCCTGAAAAGTCAGGCCAAGGTTCTGCGTATCCTGCAGGAACAGCGATTTGAACGGGTCGGCGGTTCCAAAACCATTGAAGTCGATGTCCGCGTTCTAGCGGCCACCAACAAAAATCTCGAAGAAGAGATCGAACAGGGACGTTTCCGAGCCGACCTATTCTACCGCCTCAATGTGGTGCCCATCCTGGTGCCCGACCTGGTGGACCGGCGCGAGGACATCCCGCTGCTGGTGGCTGATTTCATCGACCAGTTCAGGCGCAAAGGCATCGGCCGTAAACAGTTTTCCGCCGAGGCTCTGCGTCTGCTCCAATGCCACGCATGGCCAGGCAATGTCCGCGAACTGCGCAATTTGGTGGAACGCCTGGTGATCATGACTCCCGGCGACGAGATCAACGACCAGGATGTGGCTCTCTTTCTGGGCAATGCACCGCTGCTCCCGCCCCCATCCCATCCCGCTGATCCAACATATCGGCATCTTTGTTACAAGGATGCCCGCCGCCAGTTCGAAACTGATTATCTTCTCGCCAAGTTGAACGAAAATGACGGTAACATTTCAAAAACAGCCGAGCAGATTGGGATGGAGCGTAGCCACCTCCATAAAAAAGTGAAGGCCCTAGGCATTACAGTGAAGTAACGCATCGCCGCCCTGGTTTGATTGCAACCTGCGGCTGGAACCGGCAGAACTCAACAAGCAATCGGCGCCCATCCCTTAATTGCAACGGATGAGCGCCTAAAATATCCCTTTTCTCAAAACCAGAGGTGTCCCATGGTTTTCCCTGAATTTCGCCCGCGCAGAATGCGCCAAACCGAAACCTTCCGCGCCCTGATTCGTGAAACTCGGCTGGTGCCGGAGCAGATGATTTATCCCCTCTTTATCCTGCCCGGCAAGGGCATCCGCCAGGAAGTGTCGTCGATGCCCGGCGTCTTCCGCCTGTCCGTGGATCAATTGGCCAAGGAGGCCAGGGATTGCCTGGCCGTGGGCATTCGTTCGGTTCTTCTTTTCGGTCTGCCGGAAAAAAAGGACGGGCTCGGTTCAGGAGCCTATGCCAACAACGGTATAATCCAGCAGGCCATCCGGGAGTTGAAAAACAAGGTCCCTGAAATGACCGTGGTCACCGATGTCTGCCTATGCGAATACACTGATCACGGCCATTGCGGCTGTCTGGCCGGCCACGAGGTCGACAACGACGCCACCCTGGAACTCCTGGCACGCACCGCACTGTCCCATGCCCAGGCCGGAGCCGACATGGTGGCGCCCTCCGACATGATGGACGGCCGGGTGAGCGAGATCCGCACCGCACTCGACGAAAATTCGTTCCACATGGTGCCGATCATGTCCTATGCGGTCAAATACGCCTCGGCTTTTTACGGCCCCTTCCGCGACGCCGCCGAGTGCGCCCCCCAATTCGGCGACCGCCGCAGCTACCAGATGGACCCGGCCAACAGCAAGGAAGCCCTGCGGGAAGCGACGCTGGACGTGGAGGAAGGCGCGGATATTCTCATGGTCAAGCCGGCGCTGGCCTACCTCGACATCATCAGCCGCCTGCACGACGAGTTCGACCTCCCGATTGCCGCTTACCAGGTCAGCGGCGAATACGCCATGATCAAGGCCGCAGCCGAAAAGGGTTGGATCGACGGCGAGCGGGTAATGGCGGAAAGCCTGATCGCCATCCGCCGAGCCGGCGCTGACATCATCCTGACCTATTTTGCCAAGGACATGGCCCGGCTGCTGGCCCAAAAATAACTGCATCCGGAAACAGATCAGAACATAAAAAAACGGGGTGTTCACAATGAACACCCCGTTTTTTTTATGAAAATTATAGAATGAAGAAAATCGCTTGTCCACCGAGCAGCTTGTCACCGTTGCCCGCAACCAAGCAACAGCGGATGGCGCCTGAAGACAGGTGCACCCTGGAAAAGAGAAATGCCGTATCGTCTATCTGGCCAGACGATTGACGAAACACGACAGAAGATCCAAGGTCAGTTCGGGAAAATCCAGATGCGGCGCATGGCCGCAGTCCTCCAATAACAAGGGAGTAGCCGGACCTCCGGATTTATTGACAATAGCCTCCACCTGCGCGGCGGTACCATATTGGTCATCCCTGCCTTGGAGCACCAGCAAAGGGACCGCAATGGATGGCAGCAGGTCTTCGATGGTCCAGGAACGAAAGGCGGGGCTGGTCCAGGTTTCCGCCCACGCCTTGAACAACTGCTCGGTCTTTTGGCCGTGATACCGGGCAAGCCCCTTTCGCAACTTGCCTTGCACAAAAGCCTCTTCCGCCTTCCTAATACCGGCAAGACTGACCGGCTCGACAAAGACATGGGCAGCGACGGTGATGGCGCCAAGCAGAAGGCGAGGTCTTTTTGCGCTGAAAATCAAACTGATCGTGCCACCGTCGGAATGACCGATCAGGATGAACCGCTGGCCGGGGATCAGGGCTTCGACCACTTTCGGCAATTCGTCCAGGGCCGCTTCGTGGAGATACCGGATGGAACGGGGCTGGATGAGCGGCGAAGATTTGCCATGGCCGAGCCGGTCATAGACCAGGCCTGGGCAACCGGTCCGGTGGCAGAGGCGTTGGGGGAAACCGTTCCACTGAGCAACGCACCCCAAGCCTTCATGGAGAAAGACTAGGCAGGGGCGCTCTGCTTCCCCTTCGTACTGCTCATAGAAAAGATGACGGTGCTCATCGAGAACAACAAGGCTCATGGACCAACCTCAGCTCCTCTTCGTTTTCGCCATTGCCTCCATCCCCAATCACCAATTGCTGCCAGCAACCCACCCCCGGTATCGGCGACCAGATCGGCCCCGCTGGCAAACCGCCCGGGAATAAAGGACTGGTGGAATTCGTCGGTTGCCCCGTACAACAGACAAAAGAAAACCGCCGCGCCACCAGCTAGAATCGGTTGCCGGTGTCGCCATTGCGGCGGCAGGGCGAAAAGAAAGGCCAGGCCGAGCACCGCATAGACCAGACAATGCAACACCTTGTCGATATTGACGATATCCGGCAGGGAAAAACTGTTTCCGGGTTGATGCGACTGATAGAAAATCCCCCCCATGATCACGAGCACAGGGAGCAACCTATACCCGTTCTGTTGGCACTTCATCGACGACGCCTAGGCCACGGCTTCGTCGCTGCCTTGCTCCACGTGCATCCGATCGAGCATCTCCTTGGGATAGCGTTTGTGCAGGCGGCGAATGGCGGCATGAATCTGCTGGGTGGGTGCCCCCTCAAGCAGGGTTTCAGCCTTGTCGGCATAGGCCGTAAGGAAAAACTTCCGGTCGCGGAGGGCAAAAGTGTGGCTGAAATTGATCTCAATGGTTTCGGGATTTTCGTTGATGGGTACCTCGAGCCGCTCGCCGCCTCTGGCAATCTGGACCGCGTCGGACTCGGTGATCTCCAATAGCCAGGCATCCCCTTCATGATCACTAAAGAACAGAAAGACGCCCAGTTCCTGAAAGGTGACTTTTTTCTCGACCGCCAGGGCCTGCACCTTTTCGATCGCCGCCATCAGCGAGACCTTCATCTGATTGATGGGGCTGCCCGTTGCCCCCGCCTGCTTGGCGGGCAGACAGCAGTGTTTGTATTTTTTCCCCGAGCCGCAGGGGCACGGGTGATTTCGTCCTATTTTTCCCATCCTGTCCGTTCCTCTCTTGCTGGTTATGTGGAGGTGTAATCACGCGCTCTTGTTCAACTTCTTTTCATACCCCGGATCACCAAAAAAATTCAAGAAAAAGCACACCTTCCTGCTTCAGTTGGCTGATGCCGTCAACTCTTGCCCGCATAGTATCTGACACCAACCAACCTTGACCGATCAGCAACAGGCCACAACCGTATGCCGGTTTAACCGTTCAGGTAAACTGCAAGCCCACAGCATTGTAGCGCTCCCAGATGGCCTTGAATGCCTCCTTGTTTTCCAGGAGGATATCCACGAGCTTGGGATCAAAATGGCGCCCCCGCTGTTCGCGGAAATGGGCAAACACCTGTTCCCAGGTCCAGGCCTCGTGGTAGACGCGCCTGTTGGAAAGGGCATCGAAGACGTCAGCCACGCCGATGATCCGGCCATGGATATGGATTTCCTCGCCCTGCAACCCCTGAGGATAGCCCAGACCATCCCACCGTTCGTGGTGCTGAAGAATAATGTTGGCCGCCGCCCGGATAATCGGGCTCGAGGAATTATTGAGCAGATCATGGCCACGATAGACATGGGTCTTGATGATCAAGTACTCTTCCGGGGTTAACGGGCCAGGTTTGTTCAGGATGGCATCCGGGATACCAATTTTACCAAGATCATGCGGCGTGGAGGCGAGCTTGAGCATCTCCGCCTCTTCCTCGCTCAGCCCGGATTTCAGAGCCAGAAGCTGCGCATACTCGGCCACTCGCCGGACATGGCTGCCGGTCTCAGCCGAACGGCACTCCATGGTCTCGGCAATATGGAAAATGATTTCCTTCTGGGTGTCCTCGATCCCCTTGTTCAAAAACAGATTGTCAAATGCCATGGAAACGTTGGTGAAAAAGAGCTCCAGGAGGTCATGGTCGTTTTCATCCAATTCCTTGGCGATTTCAAGATAGAGAAAATTCTCCGAACCGGTCTGGCTTTTGAAATACCAGGCGCATTTGCCATTTTCGCAATAAAATCCGTGGGGCTGTGACTGGGCACGTTTTAGGGCGGTCTGCATCAGGGCCGTATCAACCTCGCTGACCGGCCGATCGATATAAGGGCGGAACTCACCGGTTGCCGCCAGCACCACCGATTGCCCTCCGATCCCTGAGGCAGTCAGACCCGAAGCGTGGCTGCTGAGAACGTCTTCCTGCAACTGGAGGATCGAGGTCAGCTGATTGAGAACGCCGCTCCCCAGTTTTTGCAGCGATTGGCGTTCAAAAATGTCGACCGAGGCGTCGATGATCTTTTTCAGTCCTTTGCGATTATTTTCGATGGTGGTGATGAAATTGTAGCTGCGCAGGGCAGAGATGACGGTGACCAGCATCTTATCGAGGGTCAGTTCGGTCTTTTCCTTGTAATCGTTGATGTCGTATTCAAGGATCACCTTGGCGGCCGGCGCCTTGCCGGGCTGACCGGTACGCAGGACGATCCGCACCGAACGGTTGTTCAATTCTTCGCGAATATAGTGCACCAGCTGCAGGCCGCTGTCCTCCGTCTCCATCACCACATCCAGAAGAATCACGGCGATGTCCTGCTGCTCGGCCAGAATCTCCCGCGCTTCCCGGCCACTGTAGGCGTGGAGGAAGGCAAACCTGCGCCCCAGGTAGTCCATGCCTTTGATCATGTAGGTGGTGACGTTATGGACGTCGGCCTCGTCGTCGACGATGAGGATTTTCCACGGCTCGCCACTTGCCGAGACCTGGGGGCTCGGACTCCGGGTCGGCTCCGGTGCTTCATCCTTGAACAGAATTTCATCGGAATCAGACATTGGTTCTCCGCATCAAACGGGCATCGTGACATGAAAGGAAGTTCCCTGCCCCGGCGCACTCTCGCAGACGATGGTGCCGCCCAGGGTTCGGGTAACGATATTGAAGACGATATGCAATCCCAGGCCGGTGGATCCCTGGCTCCGGGCGGTGGTAAAAAAGGGTTCGAAAATTCGGTCCCGGATCTCCGCAGGCATCCCCTTACCATTGTCCATGTAGCGGATTTCCAGGGTGCCGTTATTCCGGGCCGCCTCGATGCGGAGTACACCCGCCTGGTCCGGATCAAAGGCATGGAGGAGGGAATTGATGATCAGATTGGTCAATATCTGCGAAAGAGCACCAGGATAACTCTCAATCACAAGATCATTGTCGCAGAAGACCTCGATTTGATGCCGGGTCTTCTTGAGCTTGGGCCGCAGGCTGCGGAGGATCTCGTCAATATAGTGCTTCACGTTGAAGATCCGCCTTTGTTCCGAGACCTGATCGACCGCCACCATCTTGAAGCTGCGGATCAGCTCCGAAGCCCGGTTCAAATTCGCCAGAATCATTTCGGCACCCTCACGGGAATCGTCGAGGAACTGGGCCAGGTCGGAACGTTTCATCTCGCCTTGGGCAAACAGACCGGCCAGCATCCGGTTTTTCTCGGCCAGCGTCGATCCGGCGGACAGAGCCACTCCGACCGGGGTATTAATTTCATGGGCCACTCCGGCCACCAGCTCGCCCAAGGCCGCCAGCTTTTCTGACAGAACCAGCTGCTTTTGCGTTCGCTGCAAATCCTCCAGGGTCTGCTGCAGGTCGCGGTTGGCGCCGGCCAGCTCCTCGGTGCGCCGCGTCACCCGCTCCTCCAGTTCCTCGTTGAGGCGCAGCAACTGTTCTTCGGCCAAGGAGCGTTCCCTTTCCTTGCGCTCCAACCCTTCCGCCATGCTGTCAAAGGCAGCGGCAAGCTGTCCCAATTCGCCCTGTGTGGCCTCGATCCCGGTACGGGTGCTTAATGCACCGGATTTCAACTTGTCCGTCGCCGCGATTAACCGGGTCAAACGATGCATGATGGTAATTTCACTGACGAACCAAGCCGTAATCAGGGCAAGGATCGTCGCCAGAACGAGCAGGCCAATATTGCGGATGATTACAAATCGGGCCTCACCCAGGGCCTGATCCACCGGGATTCCAAGACGGATCATCAGATAGGGGAAAGAGGCGCCCTGAAAATGAAGCCGCATGAAACTGTACAGACGACTGACCCCATCCACCCCGGTTTCGAGAAAAGTGCCCTCTTCGCTGCCGCCCGACATGCGCGCCACTATTTGGGGCAGATCGGGAACCCAGGTGTATTTCTCGGTTTCCGGAAACCGGGTCAACCGCATGCCGTTGGCGTCGGTCAGGGTAAAGACTGATCGTTCCGGCAGGCGGGTATCATAAAAGAGACGGCCGAAATAATTCAAATCAAAATCCGCCACCAGCAAGCCAACCGGCCGATCATCCGGACCGAGAATTGGCTGGGCGAAATGAACCACAACCCTGCGCTCGGTTTTCAGCAGGGTGTAGTCGCCCACCGTAAAAGCGCCGCTGCGCATGGCCTCTCTAAAAAATCCGGGCGCGCCAATACTTTCTTTCGCAGCTCCGGCCGGTGCAGCCACCAGGATATGACCGTCAGCATCAGCGAGCAACAGGGAGACGTAGGCGGCATTGCGGGCGAGGATATCGGTCAGCAAGGCCTGGCAGGCAGCGGCGTCAAGACTCCGCACCTCCGAGGACTTAGCCAGGGCCATCAGCAGCAGGCGGGCGTTCTCAACCACCCGTTCGTGATGAGCGGCCATGGCCTGCACCTGACGCAGGGCATAGTTCTCGGCGTCATGCACTACCCGTTCGCGCAGCTCTCGTCCGGTGTAGAGCAAAATCGCCAGCGCCGGCAGCACCGCCAACAACACTAAAACAATCAGACTTTTCCGGATGGAACCAAAAAAAAATGATCGCATTGCACTCCTGAACAATCCACCTGAAGAGATAGATGACCAGCAAGCCATCATCAATGCAATGAACAGGCAAACACCATGTTCGCCAACGCCTCTGCATTAAATATATATAATACCAGATTTCGGGTTGAACCGCACAGATTTGCGGGACGGGTTAATACAAGCTAACGGGAAGATTGCGGCAATGCGGCAAGAAAGGGAAGCAGCTTTAATCGACCGGATGCAGCACCGAGGCCTCGAGCTTGCCCGTTCGCACCGGAACCAGCCAGTATTCCGCTGGGGTTGCACGGATGGCTTCGGCAAGCCCCGCGCTCACCCGGTGGGAGTCCTCGACCAGGCTGTAGAAAACCGAATCGATACCGATGAATCCGTCGAGGAGATGGGTGAGGGTATGGAGAATCTTGGTGCTATAGCCCTGTTGCAGATCAAGCAGCTGATCCAGGGTGGTCACCCCCTCTTCCTTGAGGTGATCAAGCATCCGCCGGGCAAAGCTTTCGTTGGCGGCCAGGCCGCGTTCAAGCGTCTGCCTGAAAGAATTGTCTGTCCCGTTCAGGACTTCCTCCGTCCGGACAAAAAACTCGGCATAGGTTATCAACTGGTTGCCGGAAAGGTAGCGTTCCACATGCCGCCCCGCCAACTCACTTGACTGGGAATGCACGAGAAAATAGTGCGAGACAGGATAGTCCATGCGTCGTTTTCACTTGAAAGAAATGGAGGCGCCCAGCAGAAAGCACCGTTTCAAGGGTCAATACAGGCTACCGCCAGGACGTGGTTGAGACAGTTGATATCCTGAACCCCGGCAAACCCCATGTCCATATTAACATACCAGCTTTCGTGATGTCCATGGCGGTCGCAGCTCCACACCCACTTCACCGGCCGCTCCAGGGACTCGGTAAACAACGCCCGGCCGCCGTCATCCGGCAGGAGGCTGAGCAATTCATTGACCGTGGGCAGCCGCCATTGTCGACGGCCGGCAATTTCATGCCCGTTCAGTGCTTCGACATACGCATGCGCTCCGGCAAAGGTCAGCGGATACCGGCTGCCCTGCCGCCGCCAGACCAGGCTGGTGGCCCGGTCGACCACCGTTTCCACCCCGATTTCCAGCCGGTTACACACCGGTTCCAGCGGCCGGAACAGCCCATTCACAACAAAGGTATCCTGGGCACGAGAGCGGCAAATATTGAGCGGTTCGCTGCGCAACCGTAAGGATTCCTGACCTGGGGCCGGGACCGGACAAACTCTCGCGCCAGAGGATTCTCTCAGGGTGAGCTGCTCAAAGGCGGCCAGCATTTCCGCGGCGGACTGAAACCGTTCCTCCGGTCTCCAGCGCAGGGCCTTGGCAAAGAACTCGTCCCAGGATCGGTCATACAGCGCATTAACCAGGGAAAGGGAAAAACTCTGCATTCCTGGCAGCTTGCCGGTGAGCATGCGATAGAGCAGCACCGCTGCGGAGTAGAGATCGGCGCGGCCATCCACCCCCTGGGGATTTTTCCGCTGTTCCGGTGGCGTGTAGCAGGGCGAACCGATCTGCATATTGTCCGGGCCGGAAAAAGCGACGCCGCCCACCAGGGCCATGCCGAAATCGCAAATTTTAATGCAATCCTCATCGGTCACCAGGATATTCTGCGGCTTGATGTCCCGATGAATGATGGTGTTGTGGTGGAGGAAATCGAGGGCTACGAGGAGCTGACGGCCGTAATGCAGCACCTTGGGCGCCCGGATAATCCGCGAATCCTCCTCAATGCGAAAGGTCTCACCAACCATATCGCCGAGATTGTTGCAGATATAGTCCATGACAAAAAAAGGCCGCCCCTGTTCGTCCTGGTCGAAGTCATGGGCTGTAACCAAAAAAGGCTGGTTGAAGGCGGCCATGGTCCGGGCTTCGGAGGTGAATATTTCCCGCAATCGGTCCGCGCCGACAATATCCTCCAGCAGTTCGCTGGGATCGAGCAGCTTGATTGCCACCACCTTGTCGATGACCGGGACAATTGCCTTGTAAACCGAACCCATGCCGCCTTTGCCGAGGCGACGGATAACCTGATACCTGCCGATCTGTTTCATAGATTCACCAGAAGAGCCTGGTGGCGTTGCTCGCGGGGAACCCGCGCTCGCCGAGCAGACGGATAGTGGCCTGGACATCGTATGCCACGGCCCGAACCTCGATGATTGCCGCCTCCTGGTCCCATACCATGTATTTGGCGTACCAGTTGACGCTGTCGCGCGGTTGCCCGACACTGCCAGGAAGCAGAAGATATCGGGTACAGGAATCAAGCTCAATCGGTTTCACTCGCAAATCGCTGCTGGTGATGGTGCCGCCGGCCTGCTGATGGCAACCGAGCTCATGGGTGTGACCGGCAAAGCAGAGTTGTTCCGGATAAGAGGCAAACAAACGCCGTAACCGGTTTTCCGTGGGGGCATGCAGGTACACGGTAACCGACTGCGGCGGGCAGCCATGCACAAAGCGGGCTGCTCCGCTGCGGAGAAAAGGCGGCAAGGCCTCCAGCCACGCCAAGGAGGCAGGGCTGAGCAGCGAGCGGGTGATGGCCAGGGAATCACGGGCCGCAGCATGCAGGCGGCTGCAATACCCTTGACTGACCAGCGCCAGCTCATGGTTGCCCATGACCGAAACAATCCGGTGCTGCTCCAGTGCCTGCACCACCTCCTCGGGTTCCGGGCCATAACCGACATTGTCACCAAGGGAGAAAACCCGGCTTACCCCCATCAAGGCAATATCGGCCAGCACCGCCTGCAAAGCCCGATAATTGCCATGGATGTCGGCAATGATCGCCAAACGCATCGATTTCCCCTATGCCCCGCCGGTGCACGTCCGCATCAGGGCCTCCTGCCGCCGGTCTGTTTGAGCAGATAGTCCTGACGGACATTGCCCAAGGCGGCAAAAATATGCTCCTTGGCTCCGGGGATTTGCTGATAGATCTGTTCGGCGACCTGATGAATGTCCCGGCGCCTGGTTTTTTCCCGGAGCGGACAGCTGGAGCGGACTGGCGTCAGCCCCAACTCGCGGCCGATTGCCTCGATTTCGACTTTGTCGAGATAGGCGAGCGGACGGATGAGGGTCAATCGTCCGGAGAAAAGATCCTGTCGAGGCACCATGGTGCTGATATTGCCGGCGCAGGTGAGGTTAAGCAGAAAGGTTTCAATGATGTCGTCGCGGTGATGGCCAAAGGCGATGCTCTTACATCCGCACTCTCTAGCATGGGCAAACAGTTGGGTACGCCGGGACCGGGCGCATTGAAAACAGAAATCATGACTGGCTGCGTCCGGCTGGACCGTATGCGGATCAGGCCGCCACAGGGCGGGCAGGATGCGTAGGGGCAGGTTTAACGCCTCAACCATCCCGCCGACCTGAATAGCCACCGCCCCCGGGCCATTTTCTCCAGCCTCCATATCGACATGGACAGCCTCGAGAGCATAATCAATAGGGGCTTTCTTCCGCCATTCGACGAGCAGCCAGGCCAGCACGAGTGAATCGATTCCTCCGGAAACCGCCACCAGTACCCGGTCGCCATCGGCTAGCATGGCATACTCGTGCATGACCCGGCCGATACGCCGGTTCACCTCCCGTGACAAACGCACCATAACGGACGGAACAACGGCAACCGGCTATTGTCCCCCAAGATAGGAGCACTGTCCCAGTTTTTCCCGCAACCCGTCACGGGCCAGTTCCTCGGCGGTCAGCCAGACGAGCCCCCGGCTTTGCGCCTTGGGCAGCGTCAAAAGATTTTCCATGACCGATTGCTGCTTTTCGTCAAACCCGCCGTGACAAAGCACCCGCCCCTCACCTACTTCGTAGAGCTTGTAGGAAAAGGTCACCGCTGCGGGTTGCTTGACGCCGTAATCGCCGCCCACCCGCTCAACGTAACGGCTGAGCGTGGTTTCGAGAACGGTATTGCAGCCCTGCTGAGCGGCAATCCGTCGCGCAGCGTCCAGATTACTGACAACACCCTCCTTGCCGCCGGTCTGGGCAACGGAGACGAAACGGAGTCCCGATTTGCCAGCGAGCACCTCTTTCATCAGTCCGTTCATCACCTGGACGCCTTCCCGCATCATCTTTTCCTCGGCCAGCGACAGGCCATCCTCCGTTTCCACCGCGGATCGGACCGGCAACACGGCAACACCGGAAACAGCGACAGCGGGTTCGTTGACGGCCGGCTTAGCGTCTTGTTTCTGAGCACATCCAGCGGCAACGACGAGACAACATACAGCCAGTCCCATTTTTATTTGTGTTAAAACCGTCACTCTGTTCCTCCTTAAAGTGTTGTGAATATAAAGTCGGCCTGACCGGTAAACCTGCGTAAACGGCCGAACGTATCGCCTAGATTTTTTTTTGACCTTGCTTACAGCATGCCTTTTGAAGAGAGCTGACCGCTGACCCTTCGATTCGACGCGGCTGCGGCGGCCAGAGCCCGCCCGAGAGCCTTGAAAACAGCTTCAAGAATATGGTGCCCGTTTTCACCATGCAGCAGATCAACATGCAGAGTCAAGCCGGCATGGAGCGACAGGGCGCGAAAGAATTCCTTGGCCAAGGAAACATCGAAGCTGCCAATTTTATGCTCTTTCACTTCCACCTGGTAGTGCAGGAAAGGCCGGTTGGAAAAATCAACACAGACCCGGGCCAGGGTTTCGTCCATCGGCACATAGGCATGACCATACCGGTTGATTCCCGATTTATCGCCCAGCGCCTGGGCAAAGGCTTGGCCCAAGCAGATGCCCAGATCTTCGACGGTGTGGTGATCATCGACCTCGACATCTCCCCGCGCCGTGATTTCAAGGTCGAAAAAACCATGGACCGCCAGCAGGATCAACATATGATCCAAAAATCCAACCCCGGTGCGAACGGTTGCCTTGCCCGTGCCATCAAGAGCAAGGGCGAGCTGAATATCAGTTTCCTTGGTTGTCCGCTGAAGGGATGCCTTGCGGCCGGCGGTTTCTACCATGGCTCGGTACCTCGTCGGCCTGCGGCCGCACTCAATTATTATGATTGTCGCACAACAGGCAGAACAAAAAATCGTTATGTTGCCTGCAAAGAATTCCAGAATAATAAACAAGTTAAATCGCATAGTATTCCTCTTTTTCGGAGTTGGCAACAGTTCTCCGCTCCCGGAACGCGGTTTTCGCGAACCATCAAACCAGTTTTTATTCGCCTGAGAAATTTTTTATTGACACAAGCCTGGTAAACTTGTTAAGTTCGGCCGCTGTTATGAATGACAAAGAGCGGGAATAACTCAGTGGTAGAGTGCAACCTTGCCAAGGTTGAAGTCGCGAGTTCGAATCTCGTTTCCCGCTCCAAAAAGAGACTCCCAGGTTCGGACCTCTGTTCGAGCCTTTTTTTTTCAAGTGTTGAGGCGCTGAGAATGAAAACCTATTACACGCCGGTAAATGAGATTGATCGCAAATGGTATGTGGCCGATGCCGACGGCAAGGTTCTTGGACGCATCGCCACGGAAATCGCCCGTCGTCTGCGCGGCAAGCACAAGCCGACCTTTTGTAACTTCCAGGATAACGGCGACTTTGTCATCGTGGTCAATGCGGAAAAAATTCACCTCACCGGCAATAAGTGGGACGACAAGGTCTATCATCACCATTCCGGATACCCCGGCGGCATCAAAACCCAGACAGCCCGCGAAGTGCAGACCAAGAAACCGGAAGAACTCATCCGCATGGCAGTTCGGGGCATGTTGCCGAAGAATAAGCTTGGCCGGGCCCAACTGAAAAAATTGAAAGTATACGCCGGTACGGATCATCCCCATCAGGCACAACAACCTGAAAATCTCGAGATTTGATTACGGAGCATTGAAACATGGCCCCAGAACAGACATACGCTACCGGCAGACGAAAAACAGCAATAGCCAGAGTCTGGATAACCCCCGGTAATGGCAAGCTCGCAGTCAATAAAATGGCCTTAGGTGAGTATTTCGGCAACATCTTTTTTGAGCCGAAAGTAGCCAAGCCCTTTGCAGTGACCGAAACTACCGACAAATTTGATGTGCAGGCCACGGTGAAAGGTGGCGGCAAGTCAGCCCAAGTCGACGCTTTGGTTCACGGCATCGCCCGGGCTTTGCAGGAATTGGATCCGGAAATGCGCCTGCCCTTGAAAAGAGCTGGTTTGCTGACCCGCGATCAACGCGCCAAAGAGCGGAAAAAATACGGCCAACGTGGCGCCCGCGCCCGCTTCCAGTTCTCCAAGCGTTAATCGCGACTGCCGGAGCTGATCGCACCCCGATTTTTTCCTGTATTTATCTGTGCCCAGGGAATAACGAAAAGCTTCGTTATTCCCTTTTTTTTTAGCTTATTGTGTTCAACTGATACAAAGTGAGGGATTCCGTCATGGTGCATGTTGGTATTGTTGGCGCTTCCGGTTATACCGGGGTTGAATTGGCCCGGCTTCTGGCCGGCCATCCGGAAGTTCATCTCACTGTCGCCACGTCACGGCAGTACGCGGGCAAACCGCTCTCCGAGGTTTTTCCCAATCTACGCAAACGGGTGGACATTCTGTGCGAAAATCTACCGGTCCAGGAACTGGTCAACCGGGCCGACTTTTTTTTCACCGCCGTGCCCCACAAAACCGCCATGGACATTGTCCCTAAATTGCTGGACGCCGGGAAAAAGGTCGTCGACCTGAGTGCCGACTACCGGATTCATGATCCCGCGGTCTACGAAACCTGGTACCAGGAACACACCAGTCCTGAACTGCTCGGCGAAGCAGCCTACGGTCTTCCCGAACTCTATCGCCAACATATCAAAGCAGCCCGGCTGACCGCCAACCCCGGCTGCTACCCGACCTCGGTCATCTTAGCCTTGGTCCCGCTGCTGCGCGCAGGACTGATCGACCCCACCACCCTGATCATCGATTCAAAATCCGGGACTTCAGGCGCCGGCAGGGCCGCCAGTGTGGGAACGTTGTTTTGCGAGGTCACCGATGGTTTTAAACCATATAAGGTGGGCGGCACCCATCGGCATATCCCGGAAATCGAACAGGAATTGTCCATCGCCGCGGGTACACCGGTGACAGTTTCCTTTACTCCCCATCTTTTGCCCATCTCCCGAGGCATCCTGAGCACCATTTACGCTTCGCTCACCAGCGAGGGCAAGGCCGCCGATTTGCAAGCTCTGTACGAACAAACCTATCGCGACGAACCTTTCGTCCGCGTGTTGCCCGCCGGCGTCCCGCCAGCAACCCAGCATGTTCGAGGTTCCAACTGCTGTGACCTTTCCCTGCAAAAAGATCCGCGCACCGGACGGCTGATCGTCATGTCGGCCATCGACAACATTGTCAAAGGCGCTTCAGGGCAGGCGGTACAGAATATGAATCTGATGAACGGTTTTCCCGAAACCATGGGGTTGATGGGCGCACCGTTCTTCCCTTGATACCGCGAAATATCCGCCTGCTGATCGCCTATGACGGCAGCGGTTATCGCGGTTGGCAGCGGCAAGGGCAAGGAGAGCCGACCGTCCAGCAAGAACTGGAGATCAGGCTGTCCCGCCTGTGTGGCGAGCCGATTGCCCTGCACGGTGCCGGGAGGACCGATACCGGCGTCCATGCCCTCGGCATGGTGGCCCATTTTCACACCACGGCGACCCTGCCGAGAGCAGCCTTTCTGAAAGGAGTCAACTCGATGCTCCCCAAAGATATCCGTATCCTGGGAGCAGAAGAAGCGCCGTTAGATTTTCATAGCCGGTTCAGTGCACTGAGTAAAACCTACCGCTACGATTTTTTCACTGGCGCGGTGCAGATGCCCACCGATCGGCTGTACCGGGCGCATTGCCCCGGCCCCTTTATGTCTGAGCGCCTGACAGTGGCCTTGGCCCATCTTGTGGGGCGGCATGATTTCTCCAGTTTCGAGCGTTCCGGCTCACGCGATAAAACTGCCACCCATGGCCGCGGCGCGGTCCGTACACTCACCCAGGCCAGCTGTTTTCCCGTGTTGGGCAGCGCTGACCACTGGTCGATTCGCGTCACTGGGGATGGTTTTCTCCGCCAAATGGTCCGCATCCTTGCCGGCACCTTGATTGAAATAGGCCAAGGGAGAAGACAGGGGGAAGAACTGTCTGCCATTCTCACCGCCAGGGATCGCACCGCAGCCGGCCCGACCGCTCCGGCCTGCGGCCTGTTCCTCGAGAAAATCCTTTACCCTTCATCAATCTTCCCCCAATAATCGGCTCCTTTATCCCCATGTTTACTGCCTGCTGCCCGCTCATCCTTGCCTCGGCCTCGCCCCGACGGCAAGAATACCTTGCCCAACTGGGCTTGCAATACCAGATTATTCCAGCTTCCATCGACGAAATCCCCGAACCAGGCGAATTGCCCCCGCAATTTTCCCGAAGGATGGCGGCCGCAAAGGCCAAACAGGTTGCGGATGATCACCTTGAATCCTGCGTTATCGCCGCCGACACGGTTGTTGCTCTTGATCACCATATCTTTGGTAAACCAAGGGATAAAAGGGAAGCGCTGACAATGCTCATGTCACTCCAAGGCCGGACGCATGCCGTCACCACGGGATTTGCCCTTCTCTCGAGAAACCGAAACATTGAGGAGGTGACCTCCGTCACCACGGAGGTCACCTTCGGCCTATTTACCAAAGCGATTCTCCAAGCCTACGTCAATTCAGGAGACCCCATGGACAAGGCCGGGGCCTATGGCATCCAAGGGGCAGGGAGCTTTCTGGTGCACTCTGTTACCGGCTCCTGCAGCAACGTGGCCGGTCTGCCGATCCATGCTGTTGTGCAATCTCTTCTCCGGCTTGGCCTGCTGAAAATCTGCTGAATCTCCCCATCAATCTGACTGAACGGCCATCCCCACTCCCCTTGAATGCCTTGCCATCCTTGACTTCTTGAAAAACATTGTGATATCATTCCCTAATATATACACACCGCTTCAGATTTCCTTCCCCGGCCGCCTTAAGGAAGGTTGAGAATCAGTTCCCGTTTGAGAACGCTTGCACATGATGCCAGAGCATATCGACCATCCGTTCTTCTTCATCGACATGCGATGATTTCCCGGACAATCAAGACGGTTTTCTTCCAAAAAGGCCCCCGGTAATGACGGAACAATCATGATCCCCCCTTCCCTCTCCCCGGCCTTGGAACGAAGTAACCTTCTTCTTGAATTTCCCGTCAGACTGTACACAGCCCTCCGAACCATGCGGCTGTACCCCGCCGCTAACCCGCAGGTGCAACGGAGTAACGAATTCGTCCTCAAGGCCTTCAAGGCGCTGCTGGAGAGTGAAGCCGACGACTCGGTTACCATAGCTTTTTCCGATGGCAGAATTCTCGTCTGCGGCGAACATCTTTCGGATAAAGACCTCTCGCGCCCTCAGATTCAAGGCTTAATTACCCTTTTTGAGCGGTTGAGAATTCATTCTTTCACTTTTCATCCGCACTTTTCCGATGCGGATTGCTCCGCATTCATCCACACCCTCTCCACCCTCCTTGGGGAAAAGGAAATGACGGAACCGATCTCTACCCTCTTGGACAAAGCCGGCATTGCTTCTGTAACCGCCGATGTCAAACGGTATGTCGCCATCCGTGAAGGGGAACAGGTGGTCCGCGATGAGTTGATCGGTTCCGGCCTCACCATCAGTGACGAAGAACTGGCAAACTTTGTCCTCGGAAAGAGTGAGGTGAATCCTGCACAGGGCGTCTCTCCGGAATTGGTGCAAGAATTGATCAACCGTTTACCGGCAGCGGGAGTCGCGCATCAACATCCGGAGGAGGTAACCAAGGGTGTCATCGACTTCCTGCACACCCTCAGCAAGGAAACCGATTTCAAAAAACACAGCGATGAAATCGAACAATCAGCCAGAGCCTTGTCCGGTCTTGATCCTTCTCTGCTCGCCAACCTGGTCGCCACCCTGCCGCCAACACCCGACGCAGACGCAATGCTGGGCTCAACCCTGCACCAATTGTCCCCGCAACAGTTAAACACCCTGATTTCCAACTTGGTCGCGCAGCAAACCATGGCAGGGGAGTTCGGCTACGGTCAGGGATCAATGGTTACCGGCAATCCGCTTAACCGGCTGACCAGCTTGGAAAAAGAAAAGGAACCGGCGATTACCAGGGCCATCGCCCAGAATATCGATGCCCGCCAGCTGCTGCTCAATCCCGACACCACCCTGGCCCAGTTGCCCGAGCATCTCCTCCAGCGCCTTAAACAGCCCGAGTGGTCGGCCTCGGTGCTCGCCACCGCCGCCCAGCAGGTGGCCGATCCCCAGATGCAAGCCGCTGGCCAGGTCGATTTCGCCGCCTTCAACCGCATGCTCGGCCACTACGAGCAGCTGCTCAGCCGCGAGCAGCAGATCCAGGTCGCCCGCCAGGCCGGCGCCCAGCTGGCTTCCATGGAGGGAATGGCGCTCGGCAACATCCTCGCCCAGAAATTCAGGGGCCTCTTCGGCGAGCAGTTGTACAGCCAGGTGCTCAATCAGGTCTCCGACGAACTCCTCGACGAGACGGTCGAGCACCTCACCCCCAAACAGCTCAACCGGATGATCGCCACCCTTATTAGCGACATCCCCCTGCAGATCGGCAAGGACAAGGACCCCGACTTCATGCCGGCCGACGACAGTATCCTCAAACGTCTCGCCCAGACCAAGAAAGGCCCCGAGGTCACCAGGGCCATCGCCCAGAATATCGATGCCCGAATGCTGCAGACCCCAACAGATACGTTACCCGCCCTTCCAGACAGGCTGGCCACGCGTCTGCAGCAACCGGCATGGTCGACGCCGGTTCTGGTCGCCGCCGCGCAGCAATCGACGGACCCCGCCAACTTTACTGGCGGCGGGGTTGACTGCTCCTCTTTTGACCACTTGCTGGACAGGTACAATACCCTGCTCAACAAAGAAAAGCAGGCGCAGGTAGCCACTCAGGTTGCATCGGAATTGGCCACCTTCGACGAAAAGGAGCTTGGCTTGCTCCTGGTGCGGAAATACAAAAACCTGTTCGGTGAACAACTGTATCGTCAGGTCATCAGCCAACTCTCCGAGGAAAAGTTAGGGAAGCTGATCAATCATTTCCGGGCCCTCGTCGAAGGACGGGATGTTCTTCCGCTGAGCGACATCAAGGATACTGATCTTGAAGAGGCCTACAAACGGTTGCAACAAACCGTTCGGGGCGAAAAGATGCGGGCTATCGTCGAGATGCACCAGCAGCAGAAGAAACAACGCGAGGAGCAACGACAGGCAACACTGCAAAACAGTCTGGACAAGCTCCTGCGGGGTGATCTCAAAGACCTTGCAATGAGCGAGATTCACCAGGCACTTCCGGAAACGGTCAAAAACCTGCTGTTTGAAAACAAAGAGGAGGCTGCGGACAACCTGCTTATGCAGTTAGCCGCTGACCTGCAACACAGCAACCCGTCCATTCGCGGCACCACCTTCCACACCTTGGCCGCTATTGGCGAGCAACTGGCCCACATCGGCCAGTGGGAACGGCTCGAAAAATTACTCCCCGCCCTGAAACAAGGCTTACAACTGCAGGGCATCAACGAGCTGGCCGTACAACAGACCATGACCGCCATCGGCGGGCTTGCCGGCCATCATCTCACCGTGGAAAAGTATACCCTAGCCGGAGAAAGTATCCAGGCCCTGCGGACATTCTCCATCCAGGACACGGATTCCGGCAAAACCAATCCGCTTGTCAGGCAGCATGCCCTTGAAACCTTAAAGAGTCTCTGTACGGAGCCAGTGCTGGAACAGCTGCTGCATCTCTACCTCCATTCCGAAACCCATCAGGAAGCCGCCGGCAGACTGTTGATTGAGATGGGAGTGGAGTCGGCCAAATTTCAACTGCAACAACTGATCAACAATGAAAGCCGGTTCGAGCGAAAACGGTTGCTTTCGTTGATCAAGCAAACAGGCAATCCGGCGCTGTCTATCCTGTTGGAACAACTGCATAAAGAAGCACCGTGGTTTGTCATCCGCAACATCATCCGCGTGCTGGGCGAAATCGGCAATCCCGCGCTTTTCTCAACAATCAAGACGTTTATCAAGCATCCAGACCTGCGGGTGCAGCAGGAGGTCATCAACTCCTCCGTTAAAATCGGTGGAGAGCATCTTAAAGATTTTCTGTTGCATGCCCTCCAGACAGTCGACGATTCCTTGAATATCAGAGTGGTCAATCATATTGCAACCCACCATGATGAACGTTTTGTCCGCCCCTTGACCGATCTGCTCGAAAGCGCCAAACCCTTTCCTGGAAGAAACAAGAACGACCTGCAGCTGGCTATCTGCAAGACTCTCGGCACCATTGGCTCCAGAAGGTCCACAGCTTCATTAACCCGGGTGGCACAGAGCAAAAATGTCCTCGGCCTCGTTGGTTACAGCGACGAAGTCCGGCAGGCCGCCGGGGTTGCCCTGGAACAGATACGGGCCATGTCGGCAAGTAAAAAAGGGCAGGAGGAGGAAGGACAAGAGCCAGGGGCATCCGCTGAACACACGGCTCCAATAGCCGCACCCGTTTCCGGGGACGCCGTCAAAGCCAGGGAGGATGCCATCTTTCGCTTGGCCGCTCAAGGCGATCGTGAGCAAGCCAAACAGCAATTGGTGGATCTTATTGCAGTCACAGCCCATTCCGGAGATTTTAAAACTGCGGAACGGCTCAGGGAGCGCCTTTACGAAATAGATACTTTTGCCTTGGGCGACATCATCCGCTCGAATGAAATCATAGAACAGGAAAAAATGGGCGCAATCAAAGAGGAAGATCTCGAAATCTGGGCGCAATTGACCGACCGGCTCAGCTCACAGGAGTTCCAGACCATCTATCACGAATTGAGCGAACGCCGGTATAAACCTGAAGAAACCATCGTGGCCCAGGGCGACAAAAACGATGCCCTCTTTTTCATCAGCCAAGGCAGCATCAAGGTTTCACATCTGGCCGGATCCCGTGAGCTGTTTATCACCAGCCTGAACCGGGGCCAGATCGCCGGAGAAAATTTCTTCACCCCCTCTTTCTGGACAGTAACCCTGACCTCACTGACCCCATCGAGAATCCATATCCTCCCGCAAGCGGCTCTCAGTGCATGGCAGGAGCAATTTCCGGGATTGCGGGCCAAGCTGCATGCCTACTATCTCTCCAGCAACCCCATCAGCTCCGTCCTCGAAAAAAAAGGCCTGGAGCGGCGTCAGGGGCAACGATTTTCCCTTTCACGCAAGATTCAGGTGCAGCCGATCACCAACCTCGACAACCCGATCGGCCGTGGATTCCGTGCTGAAACCGCCGACATCTCTCTGGGTGGACTGGCCTTTCTTATCCGCATTTCCCGTCAAGAAAACGCCCGTCTTTTGCTGGGCAGACGGATGCAGGTTGTTCTGCCGGTCGGCGGTAAAACCCAGTACCTGCACCTGAAAGGATTGGTCATCGGTATTCAGCCGTTCCATATCCTGGAAAACGATTTTTCCGTCCATTTTAAATTCGACCAGCCATTGGACCAACAGGGATTACAGACCATCCTGGGCTGATCTTATCCCGCAACCAACCATTTTTCTGGGGAAACAGCGTCGGGCACCCATTCCCGTGCCAGAATCGATGGTTTCTCTGGCTGAGGCTGACATCTCCTTTTCCTTTCTCTTGCGCAGGTGGCGAATACGCTGCCCTGCGGGGACCATCACCCATAGCATGCAAACGAGGTGCATAATTCGTCATGACTGATGCCGTCACCAAATTTTACCAGCGGCAGCTGCCTGGAGCCACACTCAGGAACGCTGTTTTACATGCACTCTGTCCGTTCTGCTCACGGCAAGGGAAAAAAGAAGACGGAAGCTTAACCGTCCATCTCAATCAGGAAAGCTTTTTCCACGGATATTTCCGCTGTCTCAACCGATGCGTACCCGGCGGATTCCCCTTGCATTTCGCCAGACTCAGCGGCATCAGCCTGGCTGGAACACCGGGCTTTGACCCTGACCGTGACTATTTTGGCCGTGAGATCGATTACCCGGTGAAAAATATCAACCATGACCTCCTCGGGTTTACCGATAAACTCACCGGAGAGCTGCTCGATTATTTTCAGACCGCATCCATCCTTCCCGAGGTTCTTACTGAATTGCGCATCGGCTATAACGGCCGCTACCTGATCTACCCCTATATCCAGCCCGACGGCAACTGTTACGCGGCTCGCTGTGTCCATCCGGAACGGCCGGAGGATTTTTTCTGGTATGGTGACGAACGGTTTTCCACCGAGCAGTTCCGTCTGTTCAATGCCCCCGAGATCGAACACTGTGAAAACGGCGCCCTCCTTCTGGTGGAGGGTGAACAGAACCTGCTCCCGCTCAAGCAGCTGGGATTGCCGGGCATTGCCGTCCCCACGGCAGCGGATCTCGATCATCTTGCTCCCCAGAGGCTGAACTGGATCAGAACTATCTATCTCTGGGTCAATCATACCGCCGAGTCCGAAGCCATGGCCAGAAGTTTCGCCACCCGGACCGGATACAAGGTCCGGATCATCCGCTGGCCGGAACATGCCGCCCGCAACAGCTCTATTTTTCAACTGGCCGCAGCAACAGGCGCCCATTTCCAGCAGCAGGTCTTTAGTCTGCTGAAGGAGGCTCGGGCCTTTTCCCCTTTTGCCACACCCGCCGGTGAATACCAAGCCTTTCACGAACGGTTAAGCCACGAATCCGGCGCCTCCTATGCAAACCTGACCAGCGGCTTTGCCAAAATGGACCGGGCACTGGGCGGCATCCACGGCATCAACATCATGGGGGGCACGCCCAAGGCAGGAAAATCGGCCTTTTTCATCCAGATCGCCTCGAAAATGGCCCTCCGCAAAATTCCGGTCATCTACTATGATTTTGAAAATGGCCGACAAAAAATCTATCTCCGCATCCTCAGCCGCCTCAGCCGTCTCTCCATTGACCGGATTAAGGAGAATTCGTTCCCTCCCGAGGAGCGGCAACGTCTTGTCCAGGCGCACAATAAATTGCACAACATGCTGTACTGGCTGCGGGTGGTCAACGACCGCAAACTCTCTCCTGAAACCATGCGGCGCCATATCGATTTCCTCCGCCATGAAACCAATGCCGACTACACCGTGGTGGTAATCGACAGCCTGCATAAGCTGCCATTCAAGGATATCAGCCAGCAGCGCAGCGGCATTGACGGCTGGCTGCGGCAACTGGAGGCCATCCGCGACGAACTGGGGGCCGGTTTTCTGGTGGTCTCCGAGCTCGAACGGGGTACAGATGGCCAGTTTGACCGGCAGCCTCACCTCGGCTCATTCAAGGGCTCCGGCGACATCGGCTATTCCGCCGACAACGCCATGGTGCTTTTGCCTGAATGGGATCCTTTCGACGACAAACCACCGGAGAACCGCCGCAACGAACTGTGGCTGGTAGCTAGCCGTGAGCAGAGTCCGGGCAGGATCGCCACCTACCGGCTCGATTATCCCTATTGGGGGTTTAAGGAAGAAGATTGACCCGTTTCAACCCGAGAGGGTCTGCCGCCACCCCCGCAGCTGCGTCAGAGCCAGTTCGGCCCGGATGCGGCCGCGTTCTTTTTTGGGAATTTTTCTACCGATCAAGGGAGGAAAGAGACCGAAGTTGACGTTGGCAGGCTGAAAATGAGCGGGGTCGGAAACGATCAGATGGTGCAGCAAAGCCCCGTGCGCCGTGGCTGGAGGAGGAATCATCAACTCCTTGCCCAAGGCTTGCCGGCCGGCATTGATGCCCGCCAGCAATCCCATGGCCGTTGACTCGACGTAGCCCTCGACACCGGACAGTTGACCGGCGATGAACAGACCCGGCGCCTGTTGCAGCTGCAGAGTGGCATCCAGCACCCGAGGCGCGCAGACAAAGGTGTTGCGGTGGATGGAACCAAGGCGGAGAAAGACAGCATGTTCCAGTCCGGGAATGGTTCGAAACACCCGCTGCTGCTCGGGGTAAGTCAGCTTGGTCTGAAAGCCCACCAAGTTGTACATGGTCTCCGCGCGATTTTCCGCCCGCAACTGGACCACGGCATGGGGTATCGTGCCGGTGACCGGATGGGCCAGCCCGACCGGCTTCATCGGACCGAAGCGCAGGGTGTCCGCTCCCCGGGCGCACATCACCTCAATGGGCAGGCACCCTTCGAAATACTTGGGGTCCTCGAAGGCATGCAGGGGAATAGTTTGAGCCGAGCCGAGCAGGGCAATGAACCGCTCGTACTGTTCCCGGTCCATGGGACAATTGAGATAATCCCCCGGTCCTGCATCATCCCAGCGTGACTTGCGGTAGATTACCTCCCTGTCCAGGCTGTCAGCGTCGACAATCGGGGCGATGGCATCGTAAAAAGCGAGATGTTCGTCACCGGTCAAGGCGCGCAGATGTTCGGCCAGCGGGCCGGAGAGCAGAGGTCCCGCAGCCAGGATGACCGGGCCGGAAGACGTATCGGGGATTCGGGTGACCTCCTGACGATGGACCGTGATCAGCGGATGGGATTCGATCACCGCCGTCAGCTGGGAGGCGAACTGCCTGCGGTCCACGGCCAAGGCGGTTCCGGCGGGCACAGCCGTGCTGTCGGCCACGCGCATCACCAGCGACCCCAGCAGGCGCATCTCCTCCTTGAGCAACCCGGCCGCCGAATCCACGGCATTGGAACGGAGCGAATTGGAACACACCAGCTCCGCCAACAGCGGCAGTTCATGGGCCGGGCTGAAGCGGTGCGGCTTCATCTCATACAGCGCCACCCCCACCCCCTGTTGCGCCGCCTGCCAGGCGGCCTCGCAACCGGCCAGCCCCCCGCCGATTACCGTGATCTGTGTCCTGTCGGCCATGGTCATCCTTCCTCATAAAAAAAGGCAGGGTGCATGATGTCACCCTGCCTGAAAATCAAAAAACAACAGAAAAAACAGCTTAATACCGATAATACTCCGGTTTGAACGGACCGTTGACATCCACACCGATGTACTCGGCCTGTTCCTGACTCAAGGTGGTCAACTGGACGCCGATCTTGGCCAGGTGCAGCCGGGCCACCTTCTCGTCCAGTTTTTTCGGCAGGAAGTAGACCTTGTTCTCGTAGGCCGCCGAATTGGTCCACAGTTCGATTTGTGCCAACACCTGATTGGTGAAGGAATTGCTCATGACGAAGCTGGGATGGCCAGTAGCGCAGCCCAAGTTGACCAGCCGCCCCTCGGCGAGCAGAATCAGCCGCTTGCCATCAGGAAAGATGACATGATCGACCTGAGGTTTGATGTTTTCCCAAGGCAGACTGCGGATGCCGGCAATATCGATCTCGGAGTCGAAATGGCCGATATTGCAGATAATGGCCTGATCCGGCATCACCTCCATGTGGGCACGAGTAATCACCCGTAAATTACCAGTACAGGTGACAAAGATATTGCCCCTGGGTGCAGCATCTTCCATGGTTACCACCCGGTAGCCTTCCATGGCGGCCTGGAGGGCGCAGATGGGATCGATCTCGGTCACCAGGACCGTGGCTCCCATGCCGCGCAAGGCCTGGGCACAGCCCTTGCCGACATCGCCGTAGCCGACGACCACCGCGATCTTACCGGCGATCATCACGTCGGTGGCCCGCTTGATGCCATCGATCAATGACTCCCGGCAGCCATAGAGGTTGTCGAATTTTGATTTGGTCACCGAGTCATTGACATTAAAGGCCGGGGCCAGCAGTTTGCCCTGCTTGGTCATCTCGTAGAGCCGGTGGACGCCGGTGGTGGTTTCCTCGGAGATGCCGCGGATATCCTTCATCAGTTCGGGATATTTTTCATGCATGACCAAGGTGAGATCGCCGCCGTCATCAAGGATCATATTCGGCCGCCAGTTGTCCGGCCCGAAGATCGTCTGCTCAATGCACCACCAGAACTCTTCCTCGGTCTCGCCCTTCCAGGCAAAGGTGGGGATACCGGCAGCGGCAGTGGCGGCAGCCGCATGATCCTGGGTGGAAAAAATATTGCACGAAGACCAGCGCAACTCAGCGCCCAGGTAGACCAAGGTTTCCATCAACACCGCCGTCTGGATGGTCATGTGCAGGCAACCGCAGATCCGTGCGCCCGCAAGCGGCTTGCTCGCGCCGAATTCGGCACGCAGAGCCATCAGGCCGGGCATCTCGGTCTCGGCAATGGCGATTTCTTTTCGGCCCCACTCGGCCAGGTTCATATCCGCTACTTTATAATCACTCATGCAATGCTCCCAGGCTTCCTCTGGGGGAAACCAGTATATGCTAAATTTTACAGACCAGCGGCGTCGCGCAGGGCTTCGACCTTATCAATCCGCTCCCAGGTAAACTCCGGCAGCTCCCGGCCAAAATGGCCATACGCCGCTGTTTTATGGTAAATTGGCCGCAGAAGATCCAATTGCTGAATAATCGCCTTGGGCCGGAGATCGAAAACCTGTCCTACCACTTCGACCAACCGTTCTTCCGAGATTTTGCCGGTCCCGAAGGTCTTGACATTGATCGAGACCGGCTTGGAGATGCCAATGGCATAGGCGACCTGCACCTCGACCTCGGTGGCCAGCCCGGCGGCCACGATATTTTTGGCGACATAGCGGCCCATGTAGGAGGAAGACCGGTCGACTTTGGATGGATCCTTGCCGGAAAAAGCGCCGCCGCCGTGGGAACCGCGGCCGCCGTAGGAATCAACAATGATCTTGCGGCCAGTGACGCCGCAGTCGCCAACCGGACCGCCAATAACGAACCGGCCGGTGGGATTGATGAAGAATTTAGTCTTCGCATCGATCATGTGGGCCGGCAGGACCGGCTTAATGATCTCTTCCATCACGGCTTCCTTGAGATCCGCGTAGCTGATGTCGGGGCTGTGCTGGGTGGAAAGGACCACGGCCTCAATCCGTTTGGCCACATTGTCCACATACTCGATGGTCACCTGGCTTTTGGCGTCCGGACGCAGCCACGGCAGGATGCCTGCCTTGCGCACCTCGGCCTGGCGCTTGACCAGGTAGTGGGCATAAGTGATGGGCATGGGCATAAGGACGCTGGTTTCGTCGCAGGCATACCCGAACATCAGGCCCTGGTCCCCGGCGCCCTGATCAAGATCAAGCCCGCTGCCCTCGTTAACCCCCTGGGCAATATCCGCCGACTGCTTGTCAATCGAGGTGAGGACCGCGCAGGATTGCCAATCAAAGCCCATGTCAGAGGAGTTGTAACCGATCTCCCGGATGGTTTCGCGAACAATGCTGGGCATGTCGACCCAGGCGGAGGTCGTGATCTCGCCGGCGATCATGGCCAAGCCGGTGGTGACCAAACTTTCGCAGGCGACCCGCGCGTATATATCCTGGGTGAGGATGGCGTCGAGGATGGCATCGGAGATCTGATCGGCAACTTTATCCGGATGCCCCTCGGAGACCGATTCTGAAGTGAAAAGATGCGTGGACATACAATCTCCTTCTGGAGTGAGTAAAAAATAAGTAAAAAAATAAGCCCTCTGATTCAGGGCTGATTGGGTCGTTGCGAATATGTCGTTCCGGACGCTCTCAAACATTTCCTTCCGGCGACGAAACAACGATATTGCTGCTTGTTAAAAAAGCAATATACATACTCAACTTGCACTAAGAATTCAATGCAAACGACCAAAAAATGGCCAACAAGCCGACTTTGCGAAAAAAGATTTCTCTCGTCAAAACGGCCGCTCTATTTAAACCCGTGCTACGGATGGCCCGGTGCCTGGCCTCTGCAATCTTCACGTGCATGACAAATCATGATTCTTCTTCGTCGCGGTTTTTATCTGCTCGCCGGTTTCAGCTTTCCCGGATTCTAGATTCTAATTTCCATGCCTCCGGCTATGGTTCCGCTTTCGACCAACCGATGCAACACCTCTCCCACACATCCGCAGCTGGCTGACCCTCGCTGTACCCCGCCACCCTCTTCTACCTGGCGGCAATGGGCTGAAGTCTGCTGGCGCGGTCAAGCGTCCACGCATCACTTCACCGCATTTTATTGCCCAAGACCACGAAGCAGCACCCGTTTCATGGAATTTTTCGCAAACCGGAAGGGATTGAAACGGACAGGCCCCAAGACCTCGGGAACCATAAAATCATTCACAGCCAGCCCGGACGGACGTGCCAGAGGAAACATCAATTCGTCCATGTTCGTTCCCGCAAGGCCTGCCCGATGCGCCGCACACCACAACGGACACTGGCGTGGATCAACACCCAGCAGGTGCATGAGTCCGGTATCGACGGCCACCGGATTGGCACCGCCCGCGATAACCCCCAGGGCATACGGCTCACCATGTATGGGCCCAGTCTGATGCATGGCGACAATACCGTCAACCATGGTACAGACGGCCGGCAGGAGAGCCAGCAAAGCGACCAGCAGTTCGGCAAATCTGCCGTTAGCGCCGCCATGCACCATGTGCCACCAGGGTTTATGAAAGCCGGAAACGCAGCCAAAAAGGTTTTTCACCGCCAGGGTCAGCCGCATCTGGGAATGAGCCTTGACCTTGGGAAGATTGACGAGCAGGTCGCATTCCATGGCTGCCGCCGCCATCGGCACCTTGTATCCGCTGGGCAGGGTTACTTCCTTAACCTGCCGGAACTCGACCACCGGCACACCCATTTCACGCAGGACGGGCAAAGCGTCAATCGCCTCCAGCACCGATCGCGCCGAACCGAATGAGGGAGAATCGCCGACAGCCACCTGGGCCCCCCTGAGCGCAAACCATCGGGCAACAGCCACAATGAACCGGCCGTCGGTACAGGCCAGCCTGCCGTTTCGGGCGGTGATCAGGTTGGGTTTGAGCAACACCCGTGCGGTGCGCAAGGTTCCGAGGCTGTCCATTGAGGCCAGCAGGTTCTCAATGGCGGCATCCAAGGACGGCTGTTCATAGCTCGAATGCGCCTTCAGTGAAACACGCGTGCTGTTCAATTGCATGACTCAAAAAAAACCGGCTTGATCCACAAGGAACCAAGCCGGAAAAGGAGAGAAGAGATGAAGAATTACTCTTTACATAGCATTCTTCGTGCCATTTTTCAAAAACAAAGCTGTAACAGAAAATTACACACAATACTAAGAATTTACAATTGAACCCGGCCTCCAGGGCGATTGGCATGACACCCAAAAAAGTTAAATTTTTTTAACCGTTCCAAGCGAGCCAACCGCTACTCCCATAAAAAATAACACTCTATCAACCCGTTGAGCGATCAACTTTTTTATACACAGATTTCAGTTTTTAACAGCCTTCTGGATAGTATTTACCCAGCTTAACCCTGTTGTCCTCGAATCTCCAAAGGAATCACCCGGACTCGCAATACGCCGTCCTGCTTGGCGATGGTGTTTTGCACTTCCTCCGACACCGGCCCGGAACAGTCGATGATGTTGTAGCCAACGGTGCCGTTGCTCTTATTGGTGTAGTTCATGATATTGATTTTCTCGCCGCCCAGGATGTTGCTGATCATGCCGATCATGCCCGGCTGATCCCTGTTGATCACGGTCAGGCGGGTGTGCACATCCACGGTGGGAATGGTCTCAATATTGGGAAAGTTGACGCTGTGGACGATATTACCAAACTCGAGGTAGTTTCTCAGTTCACGCACCGCCATGGTGGCGCAGTTCTCCTCGGACTCGGACGTGGAAGCGCCAAGATGCGGTGTCACGAGAATTTTCTCGTGCCCGAGAAATTTCACTGAAGGGAAGTCGGAGATATGGCCCCGGAGTTTGCCGCTGGCCAGGGCTGCCAGCACCGCATCCTCATCGATGATCGGCCCACGGGCGTAATTGATCAGGACCGCGCCCTCCTTCACAAACTCGAGGAAGTCCTTTTCCGTGACATAGCCCCTGGTGTTCTTGTTGAGCGGCATATGCACGGAGATAAAATCAGCATTGGCCAAGGCCTCCTTGCGCGATCGGGCCAGGACGACCTCGGGCGACAGGTGATGGATATTGTCCAGGGCGGGAAAGGGGTCGAAACCCAGCACCCGCATGCCGTGATGCAACCCGGCATTGGCGACGCCGACACCGATTTTGCCGAGGCCAAAAACCGCCAGGGTTTTGCCGGACATCTCTTCGCCTTTGAATTTCTTCTTGCGGGCCTCGACCTCGCGGTTGATCTCCTCGTCGTTTGTGCAGGACAGGCCCTGGCAGAATTCGATACTCTTCTCGACATTGCGCAGCCAAATGCCAAGCGAGGTATACACCAGCTCGACTACGGCATTGGCGTTGGCGCCGGGGGTATTAAAAACGCAGATCCCCTTTTCCGTGGCCTCATCCACCGGTATGTTGTTGACACCGGCCCCGGCACGGGCCACGGCCAACAGTTCCGGGAACACGGAAAGATCGACCTTGGAGCTGCGCACCACAATGCCCTCAGGATGGGCCTCGTCGCCACTGACCGCGAACCGCTCGTTGAACAGGGCTAATCCTTCCTGGGCAATGGCATTAATCGTTTTGATTTTGAATTGCTTCATCGGTATCCTCTGAAAGAGTTGAAAACGGAGCGAAATCGGGCCGCCTCACACAACGAACCCTCGACAAAAAGGCAAATAGCTACACCAAATCAAGCCTTTTTGTCAAGAAAAAGGACCGTTCATGCAAAGCATCATGCGCTTTGAGGAAACAGGAAGCAAAGGTTTGGGATGAGCATGGAGGTCATAACGCAGCCTGGATGGAGTGCAACTGAATCCGGACACCACCAAATTGGGGGGGCAACCATAACCTCTCTCTTCATGCCGCCAGTGCCGCTATCAGTCGCACGGCCTGACGCGTACCCCGAACATCATGCACCCGCAGAATATTGGCGCCCTGCTGGGCGCACAAGGCCGACACCACGGCGGTCGGGCCATCCCGCTCCTCCACCGGGACATCGAGCAATTGCCCCAAAAACGACTTGCGGGAATGGCCGATCAACACCGGACAACCGTGCACCTTGAAGGCTGGAATATTGCGGAGAATAGCGAGGTTGTGCTCCATGCTCTTGCCAAAGCCGATGCCGGGGTCGACGATGATTCGGCCGCGGCTGATTCCATGGCGCTCCATCCACCCGATGCGCTCGGTAAAAAATGCATTAATTTCAGTCACCACGTCCGCATAGCAGGGGGCAACCTGCATGTCGCCGGGGACACCCTGCATGTGCATGAGCAGGAATGGCCCGGCATAGGAGCGGGCCACCTCGATCATCTCCGGATCATGGCGCAAGGCTGAAATATCATTGATCATGGTGGCCCCAGCGGCCAGGGCTGCGCGTGCCACCAAAGCCTTGGTGGTGTCGATGGAAATGGGAAGAGTAACGCGCTCGCGTATTTTCCGGATTGCCGGAATCACCCGGTCGAGTTCTTCTTCCGTGCTCACCGGATCGGCAAAAGGCCGGGTCGATTCGCCGCCGACATCGATGATGTCCACGCCTTCGGCCAACAGTTGCGCGATGCGGGCTTCAAGGGCAGCCTCGCTCTGCCAGCGGCCGCCGTCGGAGAAGGAATCGGGAGTCACGTTGAGAATGCCCATGATCTGGACTTTATGTTTCATTGTCTACTCTCCGGAAATTTATTCAAATGGCATGGTTGATCTGTGCGCAAGGGAATACAAAAAAAAAGCGGATTGCCTTCCATGAAGAAGACAATCCGCTTTGGCACTGCTCGTCGATTCAATTCACGCTTCGGCGCGTTCGGTTGCCTCCGCCTTCTCCCCGGATTGCTCGTCCCGAAGGCTGGCGATGATCCGGTCCATATCCTCCAGGACAATCGTCTCCCGCTCCAGAAGCTCATCGGCGAGGGCCTTGAGAATGTCCATGTTGTCCTGGAGTAAACGGGTGACATTGTCGTTGGCCTCGACCACGATCTTTTTGACCGCCGCATCGATCTTCTGCGCAGTCTGTTCGCTGTAATCGCGATGCTGGGCGATCTCGCGACCGAGGAAGATGTGCTCTTCCTTTTTGCCGTAGGCGAGCGGCCCGAGTTCGTCGCTCATGCCCCATTCGCAGACCATTTTGCGCGCCAGTTCGCTGGCGCGTTCGATGTCGTTGCCGGCGCCGGTGGTGATTTCATTGAACACCAGTTTCTCCGCCACCCGGCCGCCAAAGAGAATGGCGATCGAATTGAGCAGAAAACCGCGCGCATGGGTGTATTTTTCATCCATGGGCAACTGCATGGTCAGGCCGAGCGCCCGGCCCCTGGGGATAATCGTTACCTTGTGGATCGGATCGGTGCCGGGCAACAGCCGCGCCACCAGGGCATGACCGGCCTCGTGATAGGCGGTGATCTCCTTTTCCCGGGGACTGATGATCATGGACCGCCGCTCCGCGCCCATCATCACCTTGTCCTTGGCCCGCTCGAGCATGGAGGCATCCACCTCCTCCCTGTTTTCCCGGGCCGCCAACAGAGCGGCCTCATTGACCAGATTTTCCAGATCCGCGCCCGAAAAACCGGGGGTGCCGCGGGCAATCACTGCCATGTCGACATCCGGAGCCAGCTTGGTTTTTTTGCCGTAGATATCAAGAATCATCTCCCGTCCCTTGACGTCCGGGACCGGCACCACCACCTGACGGTCGAAACGGCCGGGCCGCAGCAACGCCGGATCGAGGACATCGGGCCGGTTGGTGGCGGCAATGATGATGACGCCGTCATTCCCCTCAAAACCATCCATTTCCACCAGCAATTGATTAAGGGTCTGTTCGCGCTCGTCATGGCCGCCGCCGAGTCCGGCGCCGCGATGCCGGCCGACCGCGTCAATCTCGTCGATGAAGATGATGCAGGGGGCATTCTTCTTGCCCTGGCTGAACAGGTCGCGTACCCGCGAGGCGCCGACGCCGACAAACATCTCGACGAAATCGGAGCCGGAAATGGTGAAAAAGGGGACGCCCGCCTCGCCGGCAATAGCGCGAGCCAGCAGCGTTTTGCCGGTGCCTGGGGAACCGGCCAGCAACACGCCCTTGGGAATACGGCCGCCAAGCTTGGTGAATTTCTGCGGGTCACGGAGAAAATCGATGATTTCTTCCAACTCGGCCTTGGCTTCATCAATACCGGCCACATCCTTGAAGGTGACCTTGACTTCGCCCTCGCCCTGGAGCTTGGCCCGGGTCTTGCCAAAGGACAAGGCGCCGCCCTTGCCGCCCATCTGCATCTGCCGCATGAAAAAGATCCAGACGCCGATCAGCAGCAGCATCGGAAACCAGGAGACAAAAATGGTCAGATACCAGGGGGTTTCCTCGGGTCTCTTCACCAGAATATCAACCGCCGACTCCCGCAGCATGGGGATCAAACCGGCATCGTCGGGAGCCACCGTCCTGAAGGGCCGGCCATCCTTGCCGATACCAGTGATTTCGGCGCCCTGAATACTGACCTTGTTGATGCTGCCGCTCTCGACGCTGGACCAGAACTCGCTGTAGGTAATCGAATTGCTCTGGCCTTGCGGCTTGTTAAACAGTTGGAACAACAGGATCATGGTCAGGCCGATGACCAGCCACATACTGAGATTTTTATAAAAGGTATTCAAAAAAAGTCTCCACGAAATGGTCTTCAGGAAAATCCGGCGGCCCCCAAGGCTGCGAATTCCTTCCTTTCCAGTTGAATCACTAACTTTAACATCGATTTCCCCTCAGTCAATGCCCTTTACGAATTCCTGGATGGTCTTGACACCGACATCCTTGAGCCGCATCGACTCCATGGCCAGGGTCATCGCCAATCCACCGGTGATGGTGGTGGTGTAGGGGATATGATAATCGAGCGCCGCCCGGCGAATAATATAGGAATCCTCAGTGGTCCGGTTACCGGCTGAGGTGTTGAGAATCCACTGCACCTCACCGTCCTGGATTTTGTCGAGAATGTGCGGCCGCCCTTGGGAAATTTTATTGACCTCGGTGCAGGCAATGCCGCTCTCGGCCAGGCGGGCGGCCGTGCCCCGGGTGGCCAGGATGGCATACCCAAGCTGTTCCAGTTTTTGGGCCACCGGCACCACCGCATCCTTGTCGCCGTGGCGGACACTGAGAAAAACCGTGCCGTTCAGCGGCAATTGCGAGCTGGAGGCCATCTGCGATTTGGCCAGCGCCAGCCCCAGATCATCGTCGATACCCATGACCTCGCCGGTGGATTTCATCTCCGGCCCCAGCAGGGTGTCGACATTCTGGAACCGGTCAAAGGGGAAGACCGCTTCCTTGACCGTCCAATGGCGCAGTACTTTTTCCTTGGTGAAGCCCAATTGGTCAAGACTCATTCCCAGCATCACCTTGGTGGCTATTTTAGCCAACGGCACCCCGCTGGCCTTGGAGACAAAAGGCACGGTCCGCGAGGCCCGGGGATTGACCTCAAGGATATACAAGGTCTGCCCCTGGACCGCGAACTGGACGTTCATCAGACCGACAACCCCCAGTTCCATGGCCATGGCCTTGGTGGCGGCGGTGATCTCGGCAATCATCGCGGCCGGCAGGGTATGGGGTGGCAGGACGCAGGCCGAGTCGCCGGAATGGATGCCCGCTTCCTCGATATGCTCCATGATGCCGCCGATCACTGTCCGGGTGCCGTCGCAAATCGCATCGACATCGACCTCGATCGCGTCCTTGAGAAACTGATCCAGGAGCACCGGATGCTCGCCGCCGCTCATGCCCGGAATAGCCATGAACTTGCGGATGCCCTGTTCATTGTAGACAATCCGCATGTCCCGGCCGCCCAACACGTAGGAGGGCCGCATGACCACCGGGTAGCCGATCTCCCCGGCTACGGCCAGGGCCTCTTCCAGGGTGTGGGCCGTCCCGTTGGCCGGCTGCCGCAGCCCCAGTTTTTGCAGGAATTGCTGAAACCGTTTGCGATCCTCGGCCCGGTCGATAGCGTCGGGCGAGGTCCCGATGATCGGCACGCCCATCTTGGCCAGCGGCACCGCCAGGTTGAGCGGCGTCTGGCCGCCGAACTGGACGATCACCCCATCCGGCCGCTCCCGCTCGATGATGTTGAGCACATCCTCGCGGGTCAAGGGCTCGAAGTAGAGCTTGTCCGAGGTGTCATAGTCGGTGGACACGGTTTCCGGGTTGGAATTGACCATGATCGACTCAACGCCGATCTCGCGCAGGGCAAAGGAGGCGTGGACGCAGCAGTAATCGAACTCAATGCCCTGGCCAATGCGGTTGGGGCCGCCGCCGAGGATCATGATTTTCTTGCGTTCGCTCCGTTTGGCCTCGTCCTCCTGCTCATAGGTGGAATAATAGTAGGGCGTGTAGGACTCGAATTCGGCGGCGCAGGTGTCCACCAGTTTGTAGGCAGGCTCCAGGCCGAGATTGATGCGCAGTTTGCGGATGTCGTCCTCCGATGTCCCGGTCAGGGTGGCCAACTGGACGTCGGAAAAACCGTGCTGCTTGACCGCATAGAGGAAATCACGGTCCAGGCCAGCAAAGCCGCGCATCCGGATCTCTTCGCCCTTGTCTACCAGCTGCTTGAAATTGTGCAGGAACCAGGGATCGATCTGGCTCAGTTCATAGATCCGCTCAATGGACATCCCCCGCCGCAGGGCCTCGAAGATATGACTGACCCGTTTTGAATTGGGCCGGTTCAATCCCCGCTCGAGATCATCCTGATGCAGGGTGGTCATGTCCTCCTTGCCGTCGAAACCAAAGCCCATCCGCCCAACCTCGAGCGAGCGCATCCCCTTTTGGAAGGCCTCCTTGAAGGTCCGGCCGATGGCCATGGTCTCGCCCACCGATTTCATCGCCGTGCTCAGGATATCCTCGGCCTCCGGGAATTTCTCGAAGGTCCAGCGCGGAATCTTGACCACGCAGTAGTCGATACTGGGCTCGAATGAGGCGTAGGTTTCGCGGGTGATGTCGTTTTTGATCTCGTCCAGGGTGTAGCCCACCGCCAGCTTGGCGGCGATCTTGGCAATGGGGAAGCCGGTGGCCTTGGAGGCGAGCGCCGAGGAACGCGACACCCGCGGGTTCATCTCGATCACCATCAGTTCGCCATCCTTCGGGTTAACCGCGAACTGGACGTTGGAGCCGCCGGTTTCCACTCCGATCTCGCGGATGATGGCAATGGCGGCGTCGCGCATCTCCTGATATTCACGGTCGGTCAGGGTCTGGGCCGGGGCCACGGTGATCGAATCGCCGGTGTGCACGCCCATGGCGTCGACATTCTCGATCGAACAGATGATGACCACGTTGTCGTTCTTATCGCGCATCACCTCCAACTCGAATTCCTTCCAGCCGAGCAGGGAGCGTTCGAGCATTACCTCGTTGGTCATCGACAGATCGATGCCGGCCGAGGCCATCTGGTTCAGCTCGGACCGGTTGTAGGCCACCCCGCCGCCGGTGCCGCCGAGGGTGAAACTGGGGCGGACAATGATCGGGAAACCGATCTGCTCGCCGGCCTCCATCGCCTCTTCAAGCGTATGAACGATGGCTGATTCCGGCACCTTGAGGCCGATCTTGCGCATGGCGTCGCGGAATTCCTCCCGCCCCTCGGCCTTACGGATGACCTCGATGTTAGCGGCCAGCAGTTCCACCCCGTATTTTTCCAGCACGCCCATCTCGGCGACCTTGATCGCAGTGTTAAGGCCGGTCTGGCCGCCCAGGGTCGGCAGCAGGGCGTCGGGCCGCTCCCGTTCGATCACCTTGGCCACGCATTCCGGGGTAATGGGCTCGATGTAGGTGCGGTCGGCGAGCTCGGGATCGGTCATGATGGTGGCCGGATTGGAGTTGATCAGCACCACCTCATACCCCTCTTCCTTGAGGGCCTTGACTGCCTGCGCGCCGGAATAATCGAACTCGCAGGCCTGGCTGATGATGATCGGCCCGGAACCAATGATCAGTATTTTGTGTATATCGGTACGTTTTGGCATATTTTCCTTATTCGCCGAGCAATCAGCTCGCCTGCTCCATCAGTTGAATGAACCGGTCAAAAAGGTACTCGGCATCGTGGGGACCGGGGGCGTATTCGGGGTGATACTGGACCGAAAAGGCGGGCACCTCGCGGTGGCGCATGCCTTCAAGGCTGCCGTCGTTGAGATTGATATGGGTGACCTCGACGTTGGACGGCAGGCTGGCCGGATCGACGCAGAAGCCATGGTTCTGGGAGGTGATCTCCACCTTGCCGGTGAGCAGGTCCTTGACCGGTTGATTGCCGCCCCGGTGGCCGAACTTGAGTTTATAGGTCGTGCCGCCATAGGCCAACCCGAGCATCTGGTGGCCAAGGCAGATGCCGAAGATCGGCAGTTTACCGAGCAGTTTCTGCACATTGCCGACCACCCCCCGCACCCCGGCCGGATCGCCGGGACCGTTGGAGAGGAACACACCATCCGGTTGCAGGGCCAGCACCTCTTCAGCCGAAGTGGTGACCGGCACCACCAGCACCCGGCAACCCTTGCGGGTCAACAGCCGCAGTTGATTATATTTGATGCCGAAATCATAGGCGATCACCTTGAAACGGCCATCGGTATCTTCTGGAAATCCGGTTCCGGGAACCGGTGCGCCGGCCTCCCAGCGGTAGCTGACCGGGCTGGCTACCCGCTCCACCATGTCGCGGCCGACCAGGCCCGGCCACTCACGGGCGCGGCGCACCACCGACTGGGGATCCAGATCCTCGGTGGTGACCAGGGCCTTCATTGCCCCGGTGGTCCGGATCTTCCTGGTCACCATTCGAGTATCGAGCCCTTCAACCCCCAGGACTCCGTAGTGTTTGAGAAAATCAGCGAGCGTACCGGTGGAGCGAAAATTACTCGGCCGGTCCTGGTATTCGCGAACGAGAAAAGCGCGGGGATGGACACCCGCCGACTCCATGTCTTCCGGATTGACGCCGTAGTTGCCGATCAGCGGATAGGTCATAGTTACCAGCTGGGCGGTGTACGAGGGATCGGTCAACACCTCCTGGTAGCCGCTCATGCTGGTGTTGAACACAATTTCTCCCACGGCCTCGCCGGGTCCGGTAAAGGACCGCGCGGTCATCACCGTGCCGTCTTCAAGTCCGATTAATGCTTTCATGTCTTTTCTTTTCCTGGAAGTACAGATGGGGGGCTTGCCCCTTGAAGGGAAGCAACAGGCGTTTTCTCAAAAAACGGCCATTCAGTTGGTTGTGTATAATAAGCATGGCCGCAAGCGCCGCCAATCGATGGCAGGTGAAAAAACGCATCAGCCCGTCAACAGCAGGACAATGCCGCACGCACGATATCCGCCTGCCTGGAAACCGCGCCCCGCTGCCGGGCTGCCACCTCGGCGGCTCGAGCGCAGGCGAGCGCGTACCGGTCCGGGTTGTCCACATGGGACAGGAGCAGAGCAATCAGCCCGCCGGCGTCGGCGACCTGAAAGCCTCCGCCTGCCTGGACCAACATCTCGGCTGCGTCGCGAAAGTCCTTCATGTGGGGGCCGAAGTGCACCGCCCGGCCCCAGCGGGCCGCCTCGACGATATTGTGGCCGCCGCGGTTTACCAGACTGCCGCCGCAGAAGATATAATCGCCACCGGCATACAGGTCACCCAGATCGCCCATGCTGTCGACCAGGATCACCTCGGCGCTCCGGCCGTTTTCGGCTAACCTGGAGAAACGGTCGAACGGTGTGCCCGACCGGCGCAGCAAGGCTTCCACAGCCGGTAATCGTTCGAGATGCCGGGGCGCAATCACCCAGACCGCCGGAACCTGTGCCGCCAGCGCCCGAAAGACGCCGAGCAACTGCGCTTCTTCCCCGTCATGGGTCGACCCGCAGAGAAACACCTGCTCAGAGGTTACGCAGAGCCGTTGCCGGCTGACCGACCGGACACTGTCCGGTGACTGTGCCGGCATGTCGTATTTCAAGTTGCCGCAGACCCGAATGCGCGATGGCGGCACACCAAGAGCCGTGTACCGTTGGCCATCGGCCTCGCTGATGACCGCAACGCGCTGGAATCCTGCAAGCAACGAGGAAATATAGCCTCTAACGAGGCTGTAGCGGTCGAACGATCGCTGCGACAGGCGACCGTTGAGCAGCAGCATGGGGACCTTGGCGCGCCGGACTTCGGTCAGCATGACCGGCCAGAGCTCGGTCTCAAGACAAATATAGCAATCCGGCCGCAGGGTCCGCAGAGCGCCACGCACCGCCTGCGGCAGATCGAGCGGCGCCATCAGACAGGACACGGTTGCCGGCATCCTGCTTCGCGCGAGCCGGTTTCCCTGCTCTGTGGTCGAGGTCACCACTATCCTCAACGCATGAAGGTCAGCGTGCAATGCGGTAACGAGAACCAGAGCCGCCTGCACCTCACCCACCGACGAGGCGTGCAGCCAAAGGGTTTGACCGCCGGATCGATCCGTGAACTCCCGCCTGGGATAGCGCCCCAACCGTTGCGAAAACCCGTAGGCAAACCTGCCGCCGAGCGCCTCAATCAGGGGCCGAAAGAGCTCCAGAAGCAGATATGCACCTGCTCCAAGACCACTGTACAATTGGTGCAGCAATGCTCCCTTGCCTCTCTCGCCCATTGGTTTTTATATAAAAAAATCTATTTATATAACCTGGACAGGCTGATTCAGTCAACCCTGTTCACCGGAAGTGCGGCAATAAAATGCACACCCCTCCTTTCAGGCTGAAAAAATCCACCCTTGATAACTGTTGCAACAAACAGAGGGACGCCCTATTGTCGACAATCAATGCGCGAGAGACCTTCTGCAATTTTCCAGAGGCCCTGCGGAAAACGTCCTTTTAACCCGAGCCTGCTCTTGACCAGACCGCACTCTTATAAACCAACCCTCTGGGCACTCCTGGCCGGTAACTTCGTCATTGGCACCGGCGTCCTCGCGCCCGCTGGCCTGATCAATGATCTGAGCCAAGCCTTTGCCGTCGATGCGGCGACTGTCGGCACGCTGATCGCCTATGGCGGCGCCCTGCTCTGCATCGAGGCGCCGCTGCTTGCCTTCCTCTCCAACACCATGGACCGCCGCCACCTGCTGGTAGGCGCCCTGCTGCTCTATGCCATCGGTCATTTCTGCTCAGCGCTGGCCACTGATTTCCATGCCCTGCTTGCCATCCGCCTGGTCATGATCATCGCCGTTGCCGCCTTCACCCCCCAGGCCGCCAGCGCCTTGCCCCTGTTCATATCGCCCGGCCACAGGGCCAGCGCCATCACCTTCATCTTTCTCGGCTGGTCCCTGGCCTCGGCCATCGGCATACCGCTGGTCAACCTGATCGGCGCACTGTGGGGCTGGCAGACCGCCTATAACCTCCTTGCTGCGGCCAGCGCCCTTGCCGCCGTTGCCGTTTTCACCACCATGCCGCCCGGGTTGAAGGCGCATCGCCTGTCCATGGCCGCTTGGGGAAAAGTTTTGACCTCCGGCAGAATCTGGGCCATCCTCTCCATCTCCAGCCTGGCCATTGCCGGGCAGTACATCAAATACCCCTATATCGTCGTTGACCTGAAATCCAGGCTGACCACCGGGCCGTACACCACCGCTGTTCTCCTGGCGGTCTATGGCTGCGCCAGTATCCTGGGAACCATAATCGCCACCCGCGTGGTCGGTTTGCTGGGCGTCCGCGCAACCGTCAGCACCTGTCTCGGCGTCATCCTCCTCGGCCTGACCCTGTGGGTCAGCCAGCCCCTCCTCCTCTCGCTGACCGGTGCAACGCTGTTCATCTGGGGGATCGGCCTGAGCCCGGCCATCGCCTCCCAACAGGCCCGCCTGATCGAGGCAGACCCGGTCGCGGCCTCGGCCTCGACTTCCTTGAACACCTCGGTCGTCTATCTGGGGCAGGCTGCCGGCACCCTGCTGGGCGGCGAGATGCTGATCGGAGGACACAGCGCCCTGGCCGGAGGCATGGCCATCTCCCTGCTTGCCCTGGCGCTGCTCACTTCGCTGCTCCTCCATAGCCGATTTCACACCTGAACTCGTTCCCCTGCCCATGTGCACGACGACAGGCCCTTGCCATTTTTATTGACAAGCCGCCATCGGCTTTGTAAGCAGGCCCCTGATTGACATCGCGACTCTCCGCGCAGAAGATGGCCGGAGAGCATATCGCCACCGGAAAACAAAATGTATTGCCGGAGACCTTTGATGAACAGATTGTTACTCTTCCTGCTTCTGCCCGCACTGCTCTTGTGTTCCGGACAACCCGCATTTTCTGCCGAGGAAAAAAAAATGAAAGATGGACTGTATGCAAAAATACTCACCACGAAGGGCGACATCCTGCTCAGGCTCTCGTACACCAAGACCCCGCTGACGGTTATCAACTTTGTCGGTCTGGCGGAGGGCAGCATGCACCTGGGCGGCAGCGGCAAAGCCACCGGAACCCCGTTTTACAATGGCCTGACCTTCCACCGGGTGATCGCCAATTTCATGATCCAGGGCGGCTGCCCCCTGGGGACGGGAACCGGCGGCCCCGGCTACACCTTTCCTGACGAATTCGACCCGAGCCTGCGCCATGACGGTCCGGGCGTCCTCTCCATGGCCAACGCCGGCCCAGGCACCAACGGCAGCCAATTCTTCATTACCCATGTTGCCACTCCTCATCTGGACGATAAGCACACCGTCTTTGGCCGGGTCGTGGAAGGTCAGGACGTGGTCAACAAAATCGACAAAGGCGATAGCATCAAAGAGGTCGTCATCATCCGGGTAGGCAAGGAAGCGGAGGCCTTCAAGACCGACCAGGCCGCCTTTGACGCCGCCCTTGGCGCCATCAAGGAGCGTGAAGCCGGAGCAGTCAAGGCGCAGCAGGACAAGATCAAGAAAATGATCAAGGAACAGTGGCCCAAGGCGGTACGCAGCGAGTCCGGCCTGTATTCTCAGGTGGAACAGAAAGGGGAAGGCCCAGCGCCCGCCACCGGCACAATGATCAAGGCCCACTACACCGGCCGCCTGCTGCTCGGCAACCGCAAGTTCGACAGTTCCTATGACCGGGGTGAACCCATCGCCTTTCCCGTAGGCACCGGCCGGGTGATTCGCGGCTGGGATGAGGCCCTCGGCCAGATGACCAAGGGCGAAAAGCGCACCCTGATCATCCCTCCGGAATTGGCCTACGGCGAACGGGGCGCAGGCGGTGTCATCCCGCCCAATGCCTGGCTGGTCTTTGATGTCGAACTGGTCAGCTTCTGATTTTTCTTCACTTGAGCAATAAAAAAGGCGGGGAATGCTCCCCGCCTTTTTTATTTTCCAGCCTGTTCCTGCGCTCGATCAATACTTGAGTCCCATCCGGTCCCGCGCCAAATCCAGGGTGACTGTCGCTTTGGCCCTGGCCTTTTCCGCTCCCTTGGCCAAAATCTGGCGGAGATACTCGGGATTATCGAGCAGTTCCTTTTTCCGTGCCCTGGCGCCGGCAAAATACTCGTTGATCAGTTCAAACAGATCCTGTTTGAGATAGCCATAGGCGGCCCCGCCATTGACATAGAGGTCATGCACCTCTCGCATCTTTTCCTCCGGGGCAAAGAGATTGAGCAGGGCAAAGAGATTGCAGGTGGCGGGATCCTTGGGCGCCTCCACCGGAGTGGCGTCGGTTTGAATGGCCATCACCCGCTTGCGCAGCGCCTTTTCATCAAGAAAAATAGGGATGGTGTTGTCGTAGGATTTGGACATCTTCTGTCCATCCAAGCCGGGAACGATCGCCGTGGTTTCGTTGATCTCCGGCTCGGGGATGACAAAGGTCTCACCATAGGTGTTATTGAAACGGATGGCGATGTCCCGGGCCACCTCCACATGCTGTTTCTGATCCTTGCCCACCGGCACCACCTGCGACTGATAGAGCAGGATATCGGCGGCCATCAGCACCGGATAGGCGAACAGGCCGTGGCTGGCCGGAATATTTTTGGCAACCTTGTCCTTGTAGGCGTGGCACCGCTCCAACAGCCCCATGGGTGTGAGCACCGACAGCATCCAGGTCAGCTCGCAGACCTCCGGGACATCCGACTGCACCCAGAAGGTACAGCGGTCCGGGTCCAGGCCCAGGGCCAGAAAGTCGGCCGCCGCCTCCAGGGTGCCCTGGCGGAGACGGTCACGATCCTGCACCGAGGTCAGGGCATGGAGATCAACGATAAACACATACAGATCCGCCGACTCCATGTGGCGGATCATCGGCTGCATCATGCCAAAGTAGTTGCCAATGTGCAATTTTCCCGAAGGTTGAATGCCTGAGAGTATTCGTTTCATGGGGGTTCCCGTGCTGAAAATATGAGTGAACAGTATGCGACCGCAGCGTTATAGCGCACTTACAAAAAAAATGGGAGCACGGAATGCTCCGTGCTCCCTGACCTCCCTCCATCCCGAGCAAACGGGACAGACTCGGCTATTTCACTTCTTCAAAATCGGCATCGACAACGTCGTCGTCATCCTTGCCGCGCTTGCCGCCGGCAGCCCCGGTACCAGCCGCGCCGGCTCCGGCATCGCCGGGTCCACCGCCCTGCTGGCCCTTGGCCTGGGCATACATCAGCTCGGCCAGCTTATGCGAGGCCTGGGTCAAGGTATCGGTGGCATTTTTGATGGTGGCGGTGTCCTCGCTCTCCATCGCCTTTTTCAGGTTCGCGATCTCTTGCTCCACATTGGCCTTGGTGGCGCCATCCACTTTATCGCCCAACTCGGTGAGGCTCTTGGTGGTCATGTGGATCATGGAGTCGGCATTATTCTTGGCCTCAACCAGTTCCTTGCGTTTCTTGTCCTCATCGGCGTGCAGCTCGGCATCCTTTTTCATCCGCTCGATTTCAGCCTCAGAAAGGCCGGAGGAGGCGGTGATCCGGATCGACTGCTCCTTTTGGGTGCCCAGATCCTTAGCCGAGACGTGCAGAATGCCGTTGGCATCCAAATCGAAGGTAACCTCGATCTGCGGGACACCGCGCGGCGCGGGCGGGATGTCGGCCAGCTCGAAGCGGCCGATGGTCTTATTATTCTGGGCCATCTCGCGTTCGCCCTGGAGCACGTGGATGGATACCGCCGGCTGGTTGTCAGCGGCGGTGGAAAACACCTGGCTCTTCTTGGTCGGCACGGTGGTGTTCTTTTCGATCAACTTGGTCATAACGCCGCCCAGGGTCTCGATACCCAAGGACAGCGGGGTCACGTCGAGCAGCAACACATCCTTGACATCACCCCTGAGCACCCCGCCCTGGATGGCCGCGCCGATGGCCACGACCTCGTCGGGATTGACACCTTTATGGGGATCCTTGCCGAAAATGGCCTTCACCTTTTCCTGCACCTTGGGCATGCGGGTCATGCCGCCCACCAGGATAACCTCGTCGATGTCGGCCGGATTCAACCCCGCATCCTTGAGCGCGGTGCGGCAGGGGCCTTCGCAGCGGTCAATCAGATCATCCACCAGGCTTTCGAGTTTGGCCCGGCTCAGTTTGACGTTGAGATGTTTGGGGCCGGTGGCGTCAGCGGTGATAAACGGCAGATTGATGTCGGTTTCCATGGCCGTGGACAATTCTTTCTTGGCCTTTTCCGCCTCTTCCTTCAGCCGCTGCAAGGCCATTTTGTCGTTGCGCAGATCAACGCCCTGGTCACGCTTGAACTCGTCGGCCAGCCAATGGACGATGCGCATGTCAAAGTCCTCGCCGCCAAGAAAGGTGTCGCCGTTGGTCGACTTGACTTCAAAGACGCCGTCGCCGATCTCAAGAATGGAGACATCGAAGGTACCGCCGCCGAGGTCGAAAACTGCGATTTTTTCCTCGCCTTTCTTATCCAGGCCATAGGCCAGGGAGGCCGCGGTCGGCTCGTTGATGATGCGCAGGACATTGAGTCCGGCGATCTTGCCGGCATCCTTGGTGGCCTGGCGCTGGGCATCGTTGAAATAGGCCGGCACGGTAACCACCGCATCGGTGACGGTTTCGCCCAGGTATTCCTCAGCGGTTTGCTTCATCTTGCCGAGGATCATCGCGGAAATCTCGGCCGCGGTGTAAGTCTTGCCGGCCACCTCAACTACGGCGTCGCCGCCGGGACCTTCGACAATGGCGAACGGGCTGACCCCAATCGATTTCTTTACTTCAGCGTCGCTGAATTTCCGGCCAATCAACCGCTTAATGGCAAACAGCGTCTTGGTGGGGTTGGTGACGGCCTGACGCTTGGCAATCTGGCCGACCAGACGCTCGTTGTTGTCGGAAAAGGCCACAATCGACGGCGTCGTCCGGTTGCCCTCGCTATTTTCAATGACCTTGGGGTCACCACCCTCCATGATCGCCACGCACGAATTGGTGGTTCCCAAATCGATTCCTATAATTTTTCCCATAATTCCAATCTCCTGTCTCTCCTGTATTTATACTCGGCTTGCAAGCCTGAACAATCGCTAACGTTCTTATCTTTTTGTAACTGTGTAACCGAACCGGGAACTGTCAAGACGCTTTTTCCGGTCCGCTGGACACAACCACTTGGGCGTGCCGCAAAACTCTATCCTTGAAGCGATATCCTTTGGCGAACTCCCGCAGCACATGATTGGCAGGCACCTCGGCGCTGGCTTCCATGGTCAAGGCGTCGTGCTCATCCGGATTAAAGCTCAAACCGACAGCATTCAGCGGTTCCACTCCATATCGTTCCAGGGTGGCCACCAATCCCTTCCGGGTCAATTCCACTCCCTCGAGCATGGATTGCAACTTTTGGGCGTCAACCTCGCCAGCAGCACTGCCCTGTTCGACGGCCCGGTCAAGATTATCCAAGGTGGTCAGCAGGTCACGAAGGATAGTTTCGCCAGCGTATTTGAGCAATTTGCTCCTTTCCCGCTCCATCCGCTTCTTAAAATTGTCGAATTCAGCAGCCACCCGCATCAGCTGATCCCGGGTTTCTCCCAGCTCCCGCTCCAAGGCTTCCACTTGGGTTTCGCCGTTGCCCCCTGCCTCTGCAACAGTCTCCACCTCGCCCAGGTCTTCGGTACCCTCCGCGGCACCCTGTCCACCGACTACGCCCTGTTCTTTTGCCTCTTCACCCACCTAAGCTCTCCTTATCCTGTACGTCGCTCTCGTCGCACGCCTTGTTTCAAACCCGCAATCCACGATATGTTCGTGTCCGGGCCGGTCAAATCTGGTGCCAACAATAAGTATGGCAAAAACCAGTGTCAAGGGAAGGATACAGGGAATTACCGGGGAAATCCCGGCGGAAAATTCGAGGAAAAACACAAGGAAGCATGCGCGAAACCACAAAAAAAGCCCCTGTCGCCAGAATGGGTGACAGGGGCGGCAACAGCTCCGGGGCCGTTAATCTTCACTCGCAATGGATGCAGGTCTGATGCGAATTGACATAGCGCTTGATGCTGCTGGCAATGGTTTTGAAGATCTCAACGAAGTCTTCCTCATTCTTTTCCAGAAGGGTGATGCGGAACCCCTGGAGATCAGTGGCGAAAGAAGAAAGCGGCACGACGCAGATGCCGGTGGCGGCCAGCAGATAGTAGACAAAACGTTTGTCCGGCTGGATGCTCGATCCGGAAACCAGGCGTTCTATGGTTTCACGGACCTCGTCGTTCTCGATGGGCAGGGTCTGCTGGTGGTTCAGCACCCATTCCTCAAAGACCGCGCTCATATAGAACGCGCCATTGGTGCGGTTCACCAGGAGTCCTTTGACATTCTTGAGGATATCGTAGGCCAGGTTGGAGTAGCGCTCATAGCGCTTGATCCGGCTTTTCAGATGCGTTTTATACTCGGGGTGTTCCTTGATCCGGGGCAGCACGGCCTGCGGCAGGGTAGTCGAACAGACCTCGAGCATCTTGGCGTTAAGGATTGACTGCACATAGGTGGCGAACATCGGATCGCGGCGGCGGTTATAGACTTCGATCCAGCCGCAGCGGCTGCCCGGCCAGGGCATTTCCTTGGAAATGCCGCGCATGCAGATCGCGGGCACCTTGTTGCCGATCACCGTGCACAGCGGAGCCGAAACCGTGCCGTTATAGGTCATGTTCTGGTAAATCTCGTCGCAGATGATGAAGAGGTCGTTTTTTTCGCAGATCTCGACAATCGCCCGCATGACGTCCGCCGGGTAGACCGCGCCGGTGGGATTGTCCGGGTTGATGATCAGGATGCCGGCCACCGCCGGATTATATTTAATGTGGTTTTCAATATCCTCGAGATCCGGATACCAGAGGTGATTGGGATCGAGAATGTAGGTCACCGGCTGATCGCTGGCATGCGCGGCCTCGGCCGAGCTGTGGGTGGTGTAGCTCGGCGTGGGCACGAGTATCCGGGCGGTCGGCTTGAGAAACCCGTAGACCTTGGAGATGGCGTCGCCCAGGCCATTGAAGAAGATGACGTCGTCAGCATCGATCTGGACCCCTTCCATGCGGTTGGTGCAGGCCGCCACATACTCACGAGCCGCCAGCAGCCCCTTGGTCGGGCTGTAGCCATAGGTGGCGTCCTCATGCACCGCCGAGGCCACAATCTCCTTCATCCAGTCCGGGACCTGCTCACCCTTGGCGATCGGATCACCGATATTCTCCCAGTTGACCTGGACGCCCATCTTCTGGAGCTTCTCGCCGACACAGACAATATTGCGGATCTCGTAATTCAGCTCACCCGCGCCAATGTGTAAAATATCCGTACGCATTGCGACTCATTCACTACAGATTCAATTGATTACTCAGAGAGAAAAGAAGACATGACACCCCTTCAGCAGAGGGGTCGAGGCGATGCCTTCCGCGGCAAAAACAAGGTGGGGTCTTACCACAGGGGACAGGAGGCGTCAACCGCCCTTTACCGGGGATTGGAGAAGAGCCGCCGCCTCTTTTCCAGAAAGCGGCGGCGCAAGCCGTGGACCCTGGACCTGATCACAGCCATGGGCGCGCAAAAAAGTGCGCTGTTCCTCCCGCTCGACCCCATCAGCGAGCACGGTCAAACCAAGGGCGTGGCCAAGGGCGATCACCGCCGCCACCAGGGTTGCTGCTTCCCGATCGACGGGCACAGCGGCAATCAACTCGCGGTTGACCGTAAGGCGGCTGATCGGCAACTGCTGCAGGCGGGCCAGCGGACAGTGACCGGCACCGAAATCGTCCACCGCCAGCCCCAAACCGTATCCCGCAAGCCGGGCAAAAAAATCCAGCGTCTGACCGGCGGCATTGGCAACCGTCCTTTCCCGCAGCTCCAGAATCAGCAACCCAGGCGCAACCGCAGACCGGGCCAGCGATTGCTCGACGATGGAGAAAAAATCGGGGTGCAGCAATTGGCTGGAGGTGAGAGCAAGGGTCACCGGCACACCCTGCAGCCCTTGCTCATTCCAGGAATGCAGATCCCGGCAGACCGTCTCCATCTGCCACCGGCTGACGCTGGCCAGCATGCCGCACTCGTCGGCCGCGGCAAGAAAGGCCTCGGGCAGAAGCCGGCCCATTTCCGGGTGATCCCAATAGAACAGGGTTTTGAACCCGGCGAGACGACCGCTTTCCAGCTCGGACTGCGGCAGATAGGCCAGGCGCAACCCGCCCGACTGCATGGCCTCCTGAAACTGCCGCTCACCCAGTTGCGGCCGCCGGCCTTGGGGCACAATCCCCCGGTCATAGAATTGAAAATTACTGCGGCCAATATCCTTCGCCGCATACAGGGCGATGTCGGCGCACTTGATCACCCCCTCAAGCTCACCGCAATCCTCGGGATACAGCGCTATGCCAATACTGGTGGAGATGGTAAGTTCATGGCCCTTGATATGCATCGGCTGGGTCAGGGCAGCCATGATCTTCTCGGCAACCATCGCCGCATCCTTTCGATTGCTCACGGCCTCCAGGACAAAGACAAACTCGTCCCCCCCCAGCCTGGCAACGGTGTCCGACTGGCGGCATTGCCGCTGCAAGCGCTCCGCCACCTCAACCAGCAGATCGTCGCCGACATCGTGCCCCAAGGTATCATTGATTATCTTGAAGCGGTCCAGATCAAGAAAGAGGATCGCCAGACCGGTCCGGTTGCGCCCGGCCTTGCTGATCGCCTGAGTGAGCCGGTCACGGAACAGCAACCGGTTGGGCAGGCCGGTGAGGGTGTCGTGATGCGCCAGCCGGTAGAGATGCGACTGGCTGTCGCGCAGCTCTTTTTCGATGCGCAGCCGGTCAGTGACGTCCCGCGCCACCTCGATGATGCCGTAGAGTTGCCCCTGGCTGTCCTTGAGCGGTGAGATCTCGAGCTCGAAGGTATTATTGACGTTGTTGCCGTGGTAGGGGTTATGGATGAGTTTGGCCGGCTGCTGCTGCTTTTTGACCGCCACCACCGGACAGGGAAAACGGGCATCCTGACAGGGCGTGCCGGCACCGCAGAAGAGATGGTGGCACTTCTGGCCCTGGAGTGTCAGGATATCCCCATTGCCGCGAGCCAGCAGGGCTGCAGCCTGGTTGATCAAAAGGAGATTGAAGTCGAGATCAATGACCATCACCGGATCGCCGGCGCTGTCGATCACGGTCTGCAGGAAATTGCGCTCAACGTCGACCGCGTCGTGCAACTGCTGCTGCACCGCGGCCAACGCCTGCTCCTGCCGCTTCTGCAGGGTGATGTTCTGGTGGGTGCCGGTCATGCGTACCGGCATGCTGTTTTCGTCCCGCTCCACCACCCGACCCCGGTCGAGAAACCAGGCCCATTCACCGTTCTGTTCCCGAACCCGGTACTCGATCCGGTATTCATCGGTTGCGCCGGTGAGATGCTCGTTGAGCAGCACCAGCACCCGCTCCCGGTCCTCGGGATGAATGGACCGGCGGGAGGTTGCCGCAGCGTCATCGCCCTCGCGGTAATCAAGAAGTTCCCACTGGTCAGGACTGGTATACATCTCGCCGGTCTTGATATTCCAGTCCCAGAGGCCGGCCTGGGAGGCGTGCAGGGCCAGCTCATAGCGTTCTTCCGCCTGTTTGAGCTCCTGCTCCCTGAACTTGACCGCCTCGAACACAAAAAGCTGCCGCAACGCCTCGGTCACGGCCTCGGCCAGTTCGGTGACGAGCGCGGCCTCCTCAGCGAGCGGGTTGACGGCTGGTGGCAACTGGAGGATAAAAAAACCGGAAAGGTTCGAGCTGCAGGGGAGAGGGGCGCAAAAGGACTGTACAACAGGTGGTCCGTCGGATCCGGAACACAAACGGCAATGACCGCCAGAACAGACAACGGCCTCGCCGGATTCGGACTGGAGGGCCCGGGTCCCGCACTCCGGCAACCGTCCTTCGCGCAGCTCGGCCATAACCGGGGCGGTCCGTGCACCGAGCCCGGTTTCAGCGGTGATCATCCCCCCCGCTTCCTGGTCGAACAGGACCAGCAGCGCCGAACTATACGGTCCCTGCCCAGCGACCCGATCACAAAAACCCTGAAGCAAAGCGGGCAGATCCCGCTCATGGACCAGGAAGCGGCAGACAGCGTAAGCGGCCCGCGACAGGACGGTGGATCTGTTCATGCGGTTCAGCAGTCGAGCAGGAGGAGGTTCTGGGAAATCGCGCCAACAAGCAAACGCCCGCGCAAGGGGGCGGCAATTCGCCTAAGGCCGTTGCAACCACAGCCTTTTTCTATTCGGGCTCAGCTTATATTATAACTTTTCAGCTTGTTCAAGAGCGTCTTGCGGGTTATCTGCAAACGTCGGGCCGCCTCGCTGCGGTTGCCGCCGGTTTCCTCGAGTGTTTTGAGGATCAGCATCTTCTCCGCTTCCTTCAGGGTCGAGGGTTCCTCCACCTCCTTGGGGGTATTCATACCGGCCCATCGCTGGATCGCCAACGGCAGGGTGGCAAGATCGAGATAGTCGCCGCGCATGAGAATCACCCCGCGCTCGATCGAATGTTCCAGTTCGCGGACATTGCCGGGCCAGGGGTACCGGTTGAGCACGTCCATGCATTCGGGGGTGATGCCGCTGACCAGCCGGCTGTTCTTTTCGGCAAAATTGCGGAGGAAGTAGTTGGCCAGCAGAGGGATGTCGCCCTGGCGGTCGCGCAGGGGCGGCACCTCCAATTCAACCACGTTGAGGCGGTAGTAGAGATCCTCGCGGAAGCGGCCGGCCGCCACTTCTTCCTCAAGGTCGCGGTTGGTGGCGCAGAGGACGCGCACATCCACCCGGATGGTTTCCTGGCCGCCGACCCGCTCCAGTTCATGTTCCTGCAGGACTCGGAGCAGCTTGGCCTGCATGCCCGGTGAGGTTTCACCGATCTCGTCGAGAAAAAGCGTGCCGCCATGGGCCTGGACAAACCGCCCCTCGCGGCGGCGGTCGGCGCCGGTGAAGGCCCCGCGCTCGTGGCCGAACAGTTCGGATTCCAGCAAGGTCTCGGCCAGGGCGGCACAGTTGACTTTCACAAACGGCCCCTTGTGGCGCGGACTCTTGTGGTGCAGGGCCGCGGCCACCAGTTCCTTGCCGGTGCCGGACTCGCCGTTGATCAGCACCGTGGCCTCGGTGGGCGCCACATGGACAATCATTGACCACAGTTCCTGCATCGGCGCCGACTTGCCAATGATCCGGCCATCGTCACCGAACGGCTGGCCCATCTCCACGGTTTCGACCTCCCGCTGACGATGGCCCATGGCCACTTCCAAGGTGGTGCGCAAGCGGTCAAAATCAAGCGGTTTGGTCAGATAATCGTGTGCCCCCTGCTTGATGGCGGCCACGGCGGAATCCACCGAGGAGAAGGCGGTCATGATGATCACCGGGATAGCCGGGTTCAGCGCATGAATCCGCTTCAGGGCTTCCATCCCATCCATGGTGGTCATGCGCACATCCATGAGGATAGCGTCAAAGGGGCCCTGTTCGACAGCGGCCACGGCGGTTGAGCCGTCATCCGCCTCCGCGGCGTCCCAGCCCCACTCGGCAAACAGGGAGCACAGCATGAAGCGGTGCACGCGTTCATCATCGACAACAAGAATTTTAGCCCTCACCTGTGCGCCCACGCTCGTCCGCCCTCTGTCCGCTGCCTTTTCCGATTTTAATTTGTCAATCATATCTTGAATATACTAGCATTAAACTGTTAGGATGTGCAAATGGAACATATCCTGACCATAAAAAAGGTGATCACCGGCGGCAAGGGCCTGGGCGTACTCGCCGACGGCATGGTGGTGATGGTTCCAGGCGCGTTGCCGGGCGAGACCGTGTGCGTCCATGAAACCAAGACCCACCGCGGCTTCAAGGAAGCCCGCCTGGTCCGGGTTGTGGAAGCGTCGCCGGATCGGGTTGTGCCTCCCTGTCCGTATTACGGCCGCTGCGGCGGCTGCGACCTCCAGCATGCTGCCTACCCGGCCCAGTTGGCCATCAAGGGGCAGATCCTGCGAGAGGCTTTGGAACGGGCTCATCTGGAACTGCCGCCGGACACACCCGCCCCAACCCTGCCCTCGCCCCTGCCCTTCGGCTACCGCTCCCGGCTGCGGCTCCACCTCGATCTGGCGGGCCGCCTCGGTTTCCATCAAATCGCCAGCAATGCGGTGGTCCCGATCCGGCATTGCCTGCTGGCCGTCGAACCGATCAACCGGCTGATCGGCACCCTCATCGACGGGAACTGGCCAGAACGGCTCAGGGAGCAGATAGCCGCCGTGGAACTGATCCACAGTCCGGCGGATGACCGGGTCATCCTGGTGCTCCAGCCGCGCCCCGGCCCAGGAGTTCCTCTGCCGCCTGGCCTGCGTGCGCAGATGCGTTCCCTGGCCGACGAGGTGGTGCTGCAAACAAAAAAGTCCGGCCGAGCGCCCTCCCTGGAGTCCATAACCACCTTGGCCCAGGATTTCGCCCTGCGCGAACGGAGCTACCGGCTCAACTGGGATCATCGCTGCTTTTTCCAGGTCAACAGCCAACAAACGCCCCGGATGATCGAACTGGTCCTCGATCTTCTGCCCCGGCAAGCGGAGCCCTGGACCGCCCTCGATCTCTTCTGCGGCATAGGCACTTTTTCCATCCCGCTGGGTCTGGGCGGAGCGGCAGTGACCGGCGTCGAGCACAACCAGCAGAGCATCCACTGGGCCGGACACAACAGCCGTGCCAACGGACTGGCGGATCTTTATTTCCTGGCCGCAGGCGTTGAACAGCAGCTGCAGACCCTGGTGGCCCGCAAAGCCCGGTTCGACTGCGTTCTTTTTGATCCGCCACGGCAAGGATTGGGCAAGGCCGCCGCCCTCCTGCCGCTGCTTGAACCGGAACGTATCCTTTCCATCTCCTGCGATCCAGCGACCTTGGCCCGCGATCTCGCCTTGCTCAGCAAGGGCGGCTACCGCCTCACCCGCCTCATCCCAGTCGACATGTTCCCCCAGACCCATCACATCGAATCCGTCGCGCTCCTTGAAAGGAATTGACATCACCGGCGCCGCGCACTATTTTGGCCGTTTATTCCTCATTCAGCGCATGCTCTTCCTGTACCCAGGACGCCCCCTTCGTTTCACCAAGGAGCAGGCGCAACACCCTCAATCTTCCTTGCAGACATCCAGATGGAAACAACAAGCAATCTCCTCAAGCAACGGCGGGAAAAGGCCGACTCCCTGGCAGAGGCCGGCGTCAAGCTGTTCAGCAACACCTTCAAGGCACCCACGCCCATCGCCGACATCCTGCCCCATGGCAATACCTTGGCCGCGGAAGGTCACGACGATTCCGGCACGGTGTACCGTGTCGCCGGCCGGGCCATGTCGATGCGCAAATTCGGCAAAGCCGCCTTTTTCCACCTCCAGGACGCCTCCGAGCGCATCCAGATCTATGTTCGCCGCGATCTTCTGGGAGAAGAGGCGTACACCCATTTCAAAAAATGGGATGTGGGTGATATCGTCGGCGTCGAGGGACGATTGTTCAAGACCAAGACCGGCGAGTTGTCGCTGGAGGCCACCTCGACGCAGATGATCACCAAGTCGCTGCGGCCCCTGCCGGAAAAATTCCACGGCCTCACCGATGTCGAGACCCGCTACCGCCAGCGCTACCTGGATCTGATCGTCAACCCCGAGGCGCGCGAGGTGTTCAAGAAGCGAGTGGAGATCATCCGCCTGATTCGGGAATTCCTCAGCAATCGCGGCTACATGGAAGTCGAGACCCCGATGATGCAGCCGGTTCCCGGCGGGGCCACGGCCAAGCCCTTCCGCACCCATCACAATGCGCTCGACATGGATCTCTACCTGCGCATTGCCCCGGAACTCTACCTCAAGCGGCTCCTGGTCGGCGGTTTCGAGAAGGTGTTCGAGATCAACCGCAACTTCCGCAACGAGGGACTGTCCACCCGGCACAATCCCGAATTCACCATGCTCGAATTCTACCAGGCCTACTCGACCTACCACGATCTGATGGACCTGACCGAGGAGATGATTTCCTGGCTGGCGCATGAAGTGACGGGCTCCATGGACATCACCTACCAGGGTGTGCCGGTCGATCTGGCCCCGCCCTGGCAGCGCTACACCATGGAAGAGTCGCTGGTGAAGATCGCCGGACTCGACCCGGCCGTTCTCCAGGATGACGCCGCGATCATGGCGCTGGCCAAGCAGAAAGGCATCCAGCTCCAGCCCGGCGCCGGACCGGGCAAGGCCAAAACCGAACTGTTCGAGCTGCTGGTCGAGGAAAAATTGATCGACCCGACCTTCATCACCTCCTACCCCACCGAGGTCTCGCCGCTGGCCCGGCGCAATGAGGAGGACCCATCGGTCACCGACCGTTTCGAACTGTTCATCACCGGCCGGGAGATCGCCAACGCCTTTTCCGAGCTCAACGATCCCATTGACCAGCTGCAGCGCTTCCAGAAGCAGATCGACGAACGCGGCGAGGACGAAGAGATCCACCCGGTCCTGGATCGCGACTATGTCCGCGCCCTGGAATACGGCATGCCTTCGGCGGCCGGCGAAGGTATCGGCATTGACCGGCTGGTCATGCTGCTGACCGACGCACCCTCGATCCGCGACGTCATTCTCTTTCCGCAGATGAAAGCGGAAACCGGCGAATAACCGAGGCCCCCGCTCCCATATATGGCCTCCTTTGAATGGTTTGTCAGCCTGCGCTACCTGCGGGCCAAGCGGAAACAGAAATTCATCTCGCTGATCACCCTGATCTCCATCCTCGGGGTGGCGGTCGGGGTCATGGCGCTGATCGTGGTGCTGTCGGTGTTCACCGGTTTTACCGAGGGGTTGCGCGACCAGATCATCGGCGTCAACGCCCATGCCCTGGTGCAGCGGTTCGGATCGACGATCAACGACAGCGAGGAAGTGACCGCCAAGATCGAGGCGGTCGAGGGCGTGGAGGCCACTACCCCCTACATCTACGGCCAGGCCCTGATCAGCTCGGCCACCCATTCCACCGGCGTGGTGCTGCGGGGCATCGAAGCCGCCTCCGCCATGCGGGTGCTTAGCATCGGCCAGAAAATGACCGCTGGCCAACTGACCGATCTCGACACCTCCTTTGAAGTTCCGGCCATTGTCCTGGGCCGCGACATGGCCCGGCAGCTTCAGGTCGGCGTCGGCGACCGGGTGCGGCTGATCTCGCCCAACGGACCGCTCTCGCCCATGGGCGTCCTGCCCAAAATCCGCGCCTGTGTGGTGGCGGGCATCTTTGAAACCGGGATGTTCGAGTACGACTCCACCATGGGCTACATCAATCTGCAGACGGCCCGCAGCCTCACCGACCTGCAACGAGGGGTGCACGGCATCGAGGTCCGCGTCCGGGACATCGACCAGGCCGACCGGACAGCCGCCGCCATCCGGCAGGCGCTCGGCCAGGGCTACTCGGTGCGCGACTGGATGCAGCTCAACCAGAACCTCTTTGCCGCCCTCAAGCTGGAAAAACTCGGTATTTTCATCGCCTTGGATCTCATCATCCTGGTGGCGGCGCTCAACATCATCAGCGCCCTGATCATGGTGGTCATGGAAAAGAATCGCGATATCGCCATCCTCAAATCCATGGGCGCCACCACCAAGTCCATCATGCGCATCTTCTTTTACCAGGGAATGGTCATCGGCCTTTCGGGAACGATGCTGGGTGTGGCCAGCGGCCTGAGCCTCTGCGCCCTGCTCAAGCGCTACAAGATCATCGAGCTGCCGAGCAATGTCTACCCCATGTCCACCATGCCGATCAAGGTAGTGCCGCTCGACGTGACCGTGATCGCCGTTTCCGCCCTGCTGATCACCCTGGCCGCTACCCTCTATCCCTCATGGAAAGCGTCGCGAATCCGGCCGGCCGAGGCATTGAGCTATGAATGACACCCCGCTTCTCCAGGCCGTCGCCCTCTGCCGTTCCTACCGCAGCGGCCTCGACACCATCACCGTGCTCAACGAGGCCGATCTAGTCGTGCAGCCCGGTGAGATGACCGCCATCGTCGGGGCCTCGGGATCGGGCAAGACCACCTTGCTCCAGATCCTGGGCACCCTGGATGCGCCGGACTCGGGCCAGCTTTTCTTTCGGGGCAATGAGCTGACCGGCAAGAATGAACCGGACCTGGCCGGACACCGCAACCGCCACATCGGCTTCATTTTTCAATTTCATCACCTGCTCCCCGAATTTTCCGCATTGGAGAATGTAATGATGCCGGGCCTGATCAACGGGCTGCCGCGCGCCGAACTCACCGACAAGGCGCTCCGCCTGCTCGAACGGGTGGGACTGGCTGAACGATTGGACCACCGCAGCGGCGAACTCTCCGGCGGCGAACAGCAGCGGGTTGCCCTGGCCCGCGCCCTGATCATGGAACCCGCCCTGCTCCTGGCCGACGAACCCACCGGCAACCTCGACGCAGCCAGCGGCAGCCGGGTCTTTGCCCTGCTGCGCGAACTGAGTAAAAACCTTGGCCTGGCCGTGGTCATGGTGACCCACAACATGGAACTGGCCCGAGCCATGGACCGCTGTCTGACCCTGGCCGATGGCTGCCTCCACCTCGATGCCCCACCTGCTCAAGGAGACTGACCATGCCCACTCACCGCCCCTGCCGTCGTTTGCTTGTCCTCGCAGCCGTTCTGTTCCTTGCCGCTGGTACCGCCGGCTGCGGTAAATCAAAACCTTCGGCCCAAGTGTCAGCGCAGACCGAACAGCAGCACACCGGATCCGTGCAAGCAACATCCTCTCCCGGCCAAGAAGCCGCGCCCACGCCGACCCCGGACGACCCGAATGCCACCTGCCGGGACGAACGCTCGATTGAGGAAAGCGAACGCAACCGGGCTGCTTGTTTTCAGCTACGGCCGGGCGTGACGACCACCAAGGTGGTCAAGGTGCCTGCCAAGGCCGCCAAGGCTACGAAATTAACCACCAAAAAAGGCCAGAAAACAGCCGCGTCCAAGACCGCGATCCAGAAAACAAAAGTGGTGCAGACAACCGGCCGCTGTCAACCGCAAAGCCTGATCTACGCCCGCTGCCGCACCGGCTTCATGACCTGCAGACTGGGTGACACCAGCCCGGTGCAGTGGTTTGCCTGCGCCAAAAAGAACAACAGCACCTCCGCTACCCCGGTAACCGGTTCGGTCATCGTCCTCGACATCAATACCCGCCGCGGCATGCCCACCGGCCATCCGGCCTATGTGGAAGCGGTCAAAAAAAACCAGAACGGCACCTGGACCCTGCGCATCAGCCACACCAACTATGACCGCAAATGCCATCTCGACCTTGACGCCACGGTCCTCTTCGACCCCAAACGCATGACCGCCTCCTTTACCACCGGCCCCTGGGGCACCTGGGCCAAGGATTTGAAAGCGCTCGGCTTTATCCTGCGCTGAGATCGGACCTTCCCGGGCTGTTCTTTCGGACAGGGGTGGAAAAGCTTCAGATTCCTCACTGTTGAGAAGGAACAAGCCTGGATGGGACGACCGCGCGAAGGGAGCGCAACTTGCAGCACTCTACGCACTGTTTTCCTGAGTCAACTAGCCGGGAATACCGTCTTTTTCTATTGTCGCTCAGGAAAAGAAGTTTTATGCAGAAGGAACTCACATCGGGGTTTCACTCCCCTGCATCCATCCCCAGGCAATAGCTTTGAACGCGCAAACCGGACGCCGGTTTTCAACTTTGCAAAGATTCCATGCGGAGGAACAGGACCATGAACAAACCAACAAAAATCGTTGTGCCGGTCGCAGTTCTCGTCGTTGCCGTCCTTCTCACCGTTTGGTTCACCACAACCTATCTCGCGCAAAATCAACCGAACCGGGGCGTGGCCATGGAGGATCTGGTGCAGTTGTACCAACCGGAAACCAAGCCTCTGGGGACAATCGTTGTCAAAACGTACCGCGAATTTCGCGGCAATACGATTCAATGGAGCGCCGCCTATTTCGGCTGTTTGTTCGGCTCCGCCTTTCTCAGCGCCATGGCCGGTCTTTTTCTGAAGCTGGAACTCATGGATTCCCAACCAAAAATCCGCAACGATCTGGCCGCAGCCATGGCGACCGTTGCCGCCCTGCTGGTGACCCTGTCGACCACCGGCGATTTCCAGCGCAAATGGCAGGCGAACCGAGCCGCAGCGGCGGCCATGGAAAACCTGGCCTATGAGCTGGTGCGGCCCTCAGCGGCAACAAGCCTCGACGCTATCCTCAGCCGCATCCAGACGATTAACGATGCCCGCAACCGGGGGATTATCGGCGAACTTGCGGAAAATGCGCCGGGCGATGGACCGGCTCTACCCGCCCCGACCCGACCTCCGGATAGCGAAGGTACGCCTAAAACCTCAGCGCCCTGATTGACAAACGACCTGCAGAGCAGCAGGGTATAGCTGCAACACCTGCTCTTCCCCTTCCAATCGTACACCATTCCACAAGGAGGCCGATCATGCGCCGCTCCAGCACCCACATCCTATTCCTCACTTTTTCCCTGTTGTTCAGCCTGGCTGCCCTTGTTCATGCCCAGGCGCCCAAGATGCAAACCCAGGTGCCCGGCTATTACCGGATACAATTGGGCCAGTTTGAAGTCACCGCTCTCTACGACGGGGCCATCGAACTGGACACCAAGCTGCTGCATAATACCAAGGCCACCGATCTCGACCGTCTGTTGGCCCGGATGTTTGTCGGCAATCCCAAGATGCAGACCGCGGTCAACGCCTACCTGATCAACACCGGCACCCATCTGGTGCTGGTGGATACTGGGGCGGCCAAGCTCTTTGGCCCGACCCTCGGCTATGTGGTGCAGAATATGCGTGCCGCCGGGTACGAGCCCGGCCAGGTGGACACGGTGGTGATCACCCACCTGCACGGCGACCACATGGGTGGGCTCAACGACGGGGACGGCAACCTGCTTTTCCCCAAGGCCACCATCTGGGTTTCCCAAGCCGACAACGACTACTGGCTGTCGGAAAAGACAGCGGCGAGCGCCCCGGAAAAAGCCCAACCCTTTTTCAAGATGGCCCGCGACACCGCAGCCCCTTACCTGGCCACCGGGCAATGGAAAACCTTCAGTGAAGGAACAGTGCTGGTGCCCGGTGTCAAGGCGGTCAAGGCCAACGGCCATACGCCGGGTCACACAGCGTATGGTGTGGAATCCGAAGGCCAGCACCTGCTCATTTGGGGCGATCTGGTCCATGCCCATGCCGTCCAGTTTGCCCGGCCGGGCGTGTCGTTCGAGTTTGATGTCGACCAGAAACAGGCCATTGCCACCCGCAAAGCTATCATGAAGGAGATGGCGGCCAGTCAATCGCTGGTGGCCGGGATGCACCTGCCCTTCCCCGGTATCGGCCATGTCCGGGCTGAAGGCAAGGGAAGCTATGCTTGGGTGCCGGTGGAGTTTCAGATGATGAGTCCGGCTGCCAAACAGTAAAATCCTCTGGGGCGTGTTCCCGATGGCTGCATAGGAATATCAGCGTGTAGCCCGGATGCAGCCAAAGCGCAATCCGGGAGAAATGAGGTAGGCGACACAATGGCCCCGTATTTCATTGAACCGCATCCGGGCTACTGGCCATAGACTCCAACCCCGACGACCATCCTTCCCTGAAGGAAAAAAGGGGCGGAAATTTATTCCACAAAACAAAAAGCCGCTCCCCGGAAGGGAAGCGGCTTTGCCAAACACATTGCACCATAGGCCGGCCAATCAACCGGCACGGCCACATCTTTTTCTTACCCCACATACTCCAAAGCAATCTTCAGCATCCGGCGCACCGGTTCGGCCGCGCCCCAGAGCAACTGATCGCCAACGCTGAAGGCGCTGACATACTCGGGCCCGAGGTTCATCTTGCGCAGTCGGCCCACCGGGATATCCAAGGTGCCGGTGACCCGGGCCGGGGTCAGTTCCTTGAGGGTCTGTTCCTTGGTGTTCGCCACCAGATAGACCCACTGGTTGTGGTTGGCGATGACCTGCTCAATCTCGGCCAAGGGGATATCCTTTTTCAGCTTAATAGTGAAAGCCTGGCTGTGGCAGCGCATAGCGCTGATGCGTACACAACAACCGTCAATCGGAATCGGGGCGCCGGTGTTACCCAGGATCTTATTAGTCTCGGTGAACCCTTTCCACTCCTCGCGGGTCTGGCCGTTGTCCATGGCGGTGTCGATCCAGGGGATGAGACTGCCGGCCAAGGGGGCACCAAAATTGGAGATCGGAAAGGCCGGGTTACGCAGGGTCTCAACCACGTTGCGGTCGAGATCGAGGATTGCCGAGGGATTGTCGAGCAGATTTTCGGCGTTCTCACCGACCAGGCGCATCTGGTCGACCAGTTCGCGCATATTCTTGGCCCCGGCCCCGGAAGCGGCCTGGTAGGTCTGGCTGGTGATCCACTCCACCCAACCCTGTTCGAACAACCCGCCCAAGGCCATAAGCATCAGGGAAACGGTGCAGTTGCCGCCAATGTATTTCTTGATCCCCCTGGCCAGCCCCTGATCGATGACCGCGCGGTTCACCGGATCAAGCACAATAATCGCATCCTCATCCAGCCGCAGCTTGGAGGCGGCATCAATCCAGTAGCCCTGCCAGCCCTTGGTCATCAGCTGGGGATAGACCTCGCCGGTGTAGCTGCCGCCCTGGCAGGAAACGATGATGTCCATCTCCGCCAGCAGGGCCGCATTTGTGCCATCGAGCAGTTCATAGACCGTGCCGCCCACCTCGGGTCCGGCCTGCCCAGCTTGGGAGGTGGAAAAAAAACGGGGCTCAAAGCCCTGGAAATCCCCTTCCTGCCGCATCCGTTCCATGAGCACGGAACCAACCATGCCGCGCCAACCGACAATACCTACTTTTTTCATAGTGTCCTTCCGCAGTTATATACGTTGTTGCCCCTGCTGATCATGCAGATCAGTGCAGGCGAAAATATCCTTTCAATTCATCGGCGATCACCGGGGCCACCGAATAGATCTGGAGGAGATCGTCGCTCTCCCGGCCCGGATAGGTGTCAGCGCCGATGATACAGCCGATCCCCTTTTCAATGAACCGTTCCCTGGCTCCTCCGGCGAGGACCAGATGGGTGGCCATGACCATTACCCCCACGGCCCCGGCCTGGTAGCAGCGGTCCACGGTCTGGAGCATGGAGCCGCCGGTGCGGATCATGTCGTCGCAGATGATCGCGGTCCGGCCGCGCACTGCCCCGGACAACTGGCCAACGATGGTCTGATCGACATCGTAGCGGTCCTTGTTGGCGGCGGTGTGCGGGCAATCAAGCAGTCCGGCCAGCCGGGCCACCCGTTTGGAGAAGCCGTAATCCGGGGAGACCAGCACGATATTGTCCAGCCGCATCTGCCGGATCTTCTCGGCCGCCACCCGCTCGGTCCAGAGGTGACGGGTACGGACCTCACCGGTATGGGCGTGCATCACCGATTCCGAATGCAGATCGAGAAAGGCGACGTAATCAGGCCGGGCCCGAAAAACCTGGCGGGTACGGGTGATGCCCTTGGGAATCTCGCCGGAATCCGGCTTGGCCCGCTCCATGGTCGAATAGCCCAGGTAGGGAATGACCACGTTGACCGACAGCGCGTTCCAGTACCGGGCCCCGGCGACCAGGTCAATCAGCTCCTGGTGTGAGGCATCGTCTGGAGTATTGGCGATGATCACCAGGTCGTGCCCGGCGATATCGCGGGGAAAGGCATGGTAAATTTCACCGTCGGCAAAGGTCCGGGTGATCATCTCGGTCACCGGGATATCCAGTTCCCTGGCCACATCAGCGGCCATGTGCGCCGCGGGACGGTTGGCGATCAGAATGATATTTTTTCGTCTCGGCATGCCGTGCCTCCTTGTGGTTGATGGTCGCGCAAAAAGATACTTTCTGTCATCTCGAGGAGCACAGCGACGAGAAATCTCTCGATTGTTTCAAAGATTTCTCACTGCGTTCGAAATGATAACTCAAAGGTTTTCCCGCATTTTGCGAAACCATCTTGGTTACCGAACGGCCAGAATCTCCCTGGCGATGGCATCACCCATGGCTCTTGTTGAAACCGGGGTGACGCCAGGGGTGGCGATATCCTGGGTCATGATCTTCTTGTCAAGAATCGCCGCGACTGCTGCCTCGATGGCTGCCGCGGCCTGGTCCAGGCCCAGGCTGTATTTGAGCAGCATGGCCGCTGACAAAATCTGGGCGATCGGGTTGGCAATCCCCTGGCCGGCGATATCCGGGGCGGAGCCGCCAGCGGGTTCGAACATCCCGAATTTGGAGCTGTTGAGGCTGGCCGAAGCGAGCATGCCCATGGAGCCGGTCAGCATGGCGGCCTCGTCGGAGATGATGTCGCCGAACATGTTGCCGCAGAGCATGACGTCGAACTGATGCGGATCTTTCACCAGCTGCATGGTGGCGTTGTCGATGTAGATGTGGTTCAGCTCCACATCGGGAAAATCTTTAGCCACTTCCGTGACCACCTCGCGCCAGAAGACCATGCAGGTGAGGACATTGGCCTTGTCTACCGAGGTGACTTTGCGGTTGCGCAGCCGGGCAGCCTCAAAGGCCATGCGGGCGATGCGCTCGATCTCGGAGCGTTTGTAGATCTTGGTGTCCCAGGCCCGCTCGTCGGGTCCGCTGCCATCACGGCCCTTGGGTTGCCCGAAATAGATGCCCGAGGTCAGCTCGCGCACCACCAGGACATCGAAACCGTCGCCGACAATGTCCGCCCGCAACGGACAGGCCCCGACCAGGGCCTTGAACACCTTGGCCGGCCGCAGGTTGCAGAACAGATCGAAATGCTTGCGCAGGGGCAGAAGCGCAGCCCGTTCCGGCTGCTGAACCGGCGGCAGATTCTCCCATTTGGGGCCGCCCACAGAGCCGAAGAGAATGGCCTCGCTGGCTTCGCAAACTTTCAGGGTCGAGGCGGGCAGGGCCTCGCCATGGTTGTCGATGGCAATGCCGCCGACGTCGGCGCTGGTATATGCAAGGGTAAAACCGAATTTCTGCTGAACAGCGTCCAGCACTTTAATAGCCTCGGCCATCACCTCCGGGCCAATGCCGTCACCGGCTAAAATCGCAATCTTGTGTGCCATACGTATCCTCGTTATGAAACGGAACAGTTCCGTGGTTCTATGGAATCGGGAAAAGCTTAGTTACTACCAGATCACCCGCAATTATTCCAGAAAGAAGTATCGTCGCCTCAGTCCACAGAGACGGCCGCCAGCAGCCGGGGCGCGCCGGAAAACGGCAGGGCCAGGGTTTTGGTATCGACAATCCGCCAGGGACCGGAAGGCATTCCCTCGATGCCGCTTAAGGCTTCTGCCTTGGCCAGCATGAGGATCACCCGGGTTGCCGGGGTTGCCAGGGGCCGCACCAGGGGCAAAAAAAGGCCTGGTTCGGCCACGGCCCGGCTGGTGACATGGGAAAACCGGCCCAGCCAGACTGTCGCATGGGATTCGATCCGGTCGGCGACCACCGAAGTATTGGTCAACCCCAGGGTGCGGATCACATGGCGAAGAAAGGTGACCCGTTTCTGGCGCGGCTCCACCAGGGTGAAGCGGGCCTCGGGCAGGACGCTGGCCAGCACCAGACCGGGAAAACCGGCGCCGCTGCCGACATCGAGCAGATGCACCGGCGCTTCGCCTGCCCGCAGCAGCGGCAGCAAGGTCAGCGAGTCAAGAAAATGGTTTTCGATCACCTGGGGTTCGGGGGTATCGCGGGCGATGAGATTGATCCGCCGGCTCCACTTCATCAGTTCTGCCAGATACACCAGCAGCCGCTCGCAGGACTCTGCGTCGAGACTGATCCCCAGTTGTCCGGCTCCTTCGAGCAGCAGCCGCCGCTTATCAGGACCCAAGCCGGACCGCCACCGAATTGCCATGGGCCGTCAGGCCTTCGAGCGCAGCGAGACGACGGATATGATCGCTGTCGGCCGCCAGGGCTGCTCGCGAATAAGAGATAATCGAACTCTTCTTCAAAAAGGTTTCCACGCCCAAGGCAGAGGAGATGCGGGCCGTACCCATGGTCGGCAGGACATGGTTGGGACCGGCGACATAATCACCTGCCGCTTCCGGGGTCCAGGAACCGAGGAAGATGGCCCCGGCATGGCGAATTTTGGGCAGCCACTGCCAGGGTTCGGCAATTTGCAGCTCCAGATGTTCGATGGCAATCTCGTTGGCCAGGTCAATGGCCTGCTCCAAACTGTCGGCGAGCAGAATCAGGCCGCGATCGGCCAGCGAGGCGCGGGCTATGTCGGCCCGAGGCAACTGCGGCAACTGACGTTCCAGTTCCTTGACGATCTCGCCGGCCAGCTGCTCGCTGGTGGTAATCACCATGGCCAGGGCCTGCGGGTCGTGCTCAGCCTGGGCCAGCATGTCGGCGGCGACAAAGGAAGCCTTGGCGGTTGCATCAGCCACGATCAGCACCTCGCTGGGCCCGGCGATCATGTCGATCCGCACCCGCCCCATCACCTGGCGCTTGGCCTCGGCCACATACTGGTTGCCCGGCCCGACGATCACATCCACCCGGGGGATGGTCGCCGTGCCGTAGGCCAGAGCGCCCACCGCCCAGGCGGAGCCCACCTTATAGACTTCATTGATGCCGATCTCGCGAGCCGCGACCAGCAGGGCCGGGCTGACCCGACCCTCGCGGCTCGGCGGTGTGACCATGACCCGCCGGGCCACACCGGCGATCTGGGCCGGGATGCCGTTCATCAGCACCGAAGAAACCAAAGGGGTTGACCCTTCCTTGCCGCCCGGCACATAGAGACCGGCACTGTCCACCGGCCGTACCAGCCGGCCGGTGATGGCGCCGTCGTCCCGGGTCAGCATCCAGGAATCCTCCATCTCGCGCTCATGGAAGCGGCGAATCCGGTCGGCGGCAAAGCGCAGGGTTTCGCGGAAACCGTCGTCCACCTCGCGCTCGGCCTGGGCAAACTCCTCCGGGCTCACCTGAAGGGACTCCAGGGTCATCACCGGGCAATCGAATTGGCGGCAATAATCGAGCACCGCCGTATCCCCTTCCCTTCGGATTCTGGCAAGGATAGCGGCCACCGCCTCCCGGCAGCCGCCGTCGGCTGCCTCGGCAAAACGGTTGGGAATCTCGTGGGCTAGCCTGCGGCCCTCAACGGAATTCAAATGTACGGGTGTAATCATGTCGGTTCACCTTTGTGCAGCTTCAGGGGCTTTCCCTAAGATAAAAAAAGACGATAAAGGGTGCAAACTAGTATTCCCGGTCCGATCGCTTGTCAATCCAAAAGTAACGAGGAGGACTGGGGCCGCCGGTCAGCGCCGGAACGGTCTGCCCAGGTCGAAACCGAGGTGAAAGGCGGCGGTATTGATCTCGACAAAACCGGCCGGAACCCGAACTTTGATCGCCTCGAGGACCGACTCGGGTTTGACCAGATCGGCCAAGCCGATCAGAGCTCCGAGGACACAGATGTTGAAGACAATTGGTTTACCGATTGCCCGCATCACCGTCTCATACAACGGCAGTTCGATCTGGCGGGCGGCATGGATGAATTGGTAGCCGCCGATGGCCAGGGCGTCGCCGTCGATTTTTCATCAGCGTCAAGCTCCAAAACCTGATGGGGGCAGAGCGCCACACAGATGCCGCACCCCTTGCACCATTCCCTTTTGATCATCAACTCGCGTAATGTCTTTCGTGCCATACCATCCTCATCGTGAAGAGGAACCGTGCCGCGACCCACCCGACAGCAGGCGCTCGGTGACCGCGAGAAAGTGGAGCCAATCCCTGGAGATGCGCTGCCCCTCCCCCAGGGAGACCCGGACAAACCGGACCGTATCGCCGGGTTTGGCCTGGCCGATCCGCCACAGATCCGTCGAAATTACCGTGGCAATGCTGGTGTAGCCGCCGATGGTCTGCTCCCTGAGCAGCAGAATCGGCTGGCCGTCGGCCGGAATCTGAATGTTGCCCGGCACCACCGGTTCCGAAACGATGCTGGCCGGGGCTCCGGGGTCGCGCTCCACGGCCGGACCGCGCAACCGGCAGCCCATGCGGTTGCTCTGGGGGCTCAGGGTGTAGGGTGCGGCGAAAAAACGATCGAGGTTGTGCTGGAAAAACTGGTCATGCGGTCCGGCAATGGCCCGGAGGACGATCTGTTCCGGATAGAGGGGCACCCAGGGCAGGCGGCGCGGATGCGCAAGCAGCGGTCCAGCACCTCGGGGCAGGAGATCGCCCGCCGCAAGGGTGCGCCCCTCGAGGCCGCCGATGGAACCGGAAAGAGAGGTCGAACGGCTGCCGAGCATGGGCGGAACAGCGATGCCGCCGGTGACGGCAAGATAAGCCCGGCAGCCGTTTTCGGCCACGCCCAGTTCCAGCAGATCTCCCGGCCGCACTCGAATGGAGGTCCATTGCCGCTCGGGCGCGCCGTTGCGGCGCAGGTGCATCCGGGCCCCGGTGACGGCGATGTCCGCCACGGCGAGGATCTCGATCCGGGGGCCGATCATCGTCATTTCCAGGGTGGCGCAGGCGGCTGCATTGCCCACCAGCCAATTGGCCACCCGATGGGCGTAGTCGTCCATTGCCCCTGAAGGAGGGACGCCCAGGTGACGGGCATGCACCCGGCCCAGATCCTGGACCGTTGGGCCCGCGCCCGGCGAAAGGATGCGTAGGCCTGGCTTCATCGCTTTGTATCCTGTTCAAGACGGGCGAATGCCTCGGCCGGAACCGGCCGGAAGCGGATGGTGTCGCCGGCCTGATACGGGATTGGACGAGGCCGCTGGGGGTCGAACAGGCAAAGCGGCGTGCGCCCGATCAGTTGCCAGCCGCCCGGACTAGTCAACGGATAGACACCGGTCTGGCTGCCGGCAATGCCCACCGATCCGGCGGCCACCCGTAGACGCGGAGTGGCGAGGCGCGGCGCGTGAATCCGGGAATCGAGTCCGCCCAGGTAGCAGAATCCCGGAGCAAAACCGATGGCATAGATACGGTAAGCAGCGGCACTGTGCAGACGGATCACCTCTTCCGGATCGATGCCGTTATGCGCCGCGACAAAGGCAAGGTCCGGACCGAATTCGCCGCCGTAACAGACCGGGATTTCGACGATGACCGCCTCGGAAATCACGGCCTCCTCCAACCGCTGTTCGAGATGCAGCAGAAACTCGATGAGCCCGGCACAATCGATCTCCAGGGGATTGTAGTGCACCGCGAGCGTTGCGTAAGAAGGCACCACCGCCTCGATGGCCGGATGGTGCAGGGTGTTGACCAGGGCTGCCATCCGCCGGACCCGTTCATTGATGGCCGGATTGACCCCTTCTCCGTACACCGCCAGCACCGCCCGGTCGCCGCTGATCCGAAATCGTGTTGCCGGGTAAAAACCAGGGGCCATGTTGTCCTTCGCTCCCAGGTGTGGGTGAGTGGGGGGAGGCCGATCAGACCGGCAGCATCGGCCGGACGGTAATGCCGGCCGCCTGCAGACGGCCACGGATAGCCACGGCCAGGGCAACGCCATGGGGATTGTCGCCATGAACGCACAGGGTCTGGGCCGCGAGCGGCACCGTTGTGCCATCGACAGCCACCACCACCCCTTCGCGCACCATCCGCAATGCCCGCACAGCCGCTTCCTCGGGATCATGGATGACGGCGCCGGGCAACGATCGGGAAACCAAGGTTCCCTCCGGGGTGTAGGCCCGGTCCGGAAAGGCCTCGAACACCATGGCAATCCCCTCCTCCCCGGCGATGGTAGTCATGCGGCCATTGTCCTTGCCGGCCAGGCCAACCAGGATCAGACGCCGGTCGACCCCGGCGATGGCTCGAGCAATGATCCGAACCAGAGGTTCATTCCCGGCGGCCATGGTATAGAGGGCGCCATGCGGCTTGACATGGCGCAAGCGGGTGCCATGAACGGCACAGAAGGCCTGGAGCGCCCCGATCTGGTAGATCAAAAAATCGTGGATTTCCTCAAGGCTGCACGCCATCGCCCGCCGGCCGAAGCCCATCAGGTCGGGAAACCCCGGGTGGGCGCCGATGCCGACCCCATGGTCCCGGGCGAGTTTAACCGTCCGGTTCATCACCTGGGGATCGCCGGCGTGAAAACCGCAGGCAATGTTGGCCGAGGAGATGGAGGCAATAATCTCCGCATCCCTGCCCATGGAATAGACGCCAAAGCTCTCGCCCATGTCGCAGTTGAGATCGATGTTCATTAGATTTTCATCGTAACAGAAGGAAAAAATAAAAATTTTTCAGCAGCTACCGGCAGTGTCCTTGTCCTTGCGAATGCAGACGCGGTCGCTTTGGAGACTGCTTCCTCCGGCCAGGAGGACAACCGAGGCCGGATGCAAACAGCAGCGGGCAAGCAAAAAAGACGCCGGACCAGGCTACTCAAAATGCTGCTTAAACGAGACAAACTCGTCTTTCAATTGTTCCAGTTCCTGCCGCAACGACGCCACGGTTTGCTCCAGTTCGACCAACCGGTCATGTTCCGGAACCCGTGCCTCCTTCACCTGTTCCGGTTGGGCGGCCACCTGTTCCACGTTACCGGATTCGTCAGTCAGCAGGTGAACAAACCGCTGTTCTTTCTGGCCAGGCTGCCGGGGTAATTGCGCCACCAGGCCAATGGTGATGAGATTTTCCAGCGAGAGGAAGACCTGCTCAAGACTTTCACAGGAACACAGATTGTCCGAACGGCTGCGCAATTCTCCAGGGGTCTGCGGTCCGCGCAGCAGGAGCAGGGCGAGCAAGGCTGCTTCCCGATTGTTAAGATTATTGTCCTTGGCAAAGGCCTGCCAGTATTTCGGCACCCGGCTGGCGTCGCTTTGGTAGACGATCCGCTGTTCTTTCAATGAGCGCAGGGCGCTGCTCACCGTTGGCTCGTCCAGGGAAAGCACGGGCGAGCGATTGGTTTTCTGATTGCAGGCATTGGTCAGCGCATTCAGCGAAAGGGGATAGTATTCAGGAGTGGCCAACTCCTTTTCCATCAAACTGCCAAGCACCCGGATTTCGATGGGATTGAGCGTTTTCTTCATACCATGGGTTTCCTGAACTTCAGATAGGTTGAGGTGAGAGGACCACGACTAAAAACGGCTTCGCCAAAGTGCTGCTTGACGGTTCATACAACCGATTATTGCCACGCCCGGCCAGTTTCATGGACCTCAGTTGCCAAACATCGGCCCGGTCGGGCCAAGATGGCAAGAGTAGCAGCCGAAACCTCTGCGCGTGATCAGGCTGAATTGACTTTTCCCAAGCGCTTCCGCCATCTCCGGCACCAACCGGTTCAACTTCAGCTGCGTTGTCTCCGGATGATTTTGGAATTCCGGTCCAAGAAGCAGCGCGCCGCTGAGTCTGGGCAGATGATTGGTGGGCATGTGAAAATTTTCGCTCTGGACGCCTTGTCCATGGCACAGGGTGCAGTCCACCTGGGCATAGCGCTCCGGGCGCCAGGATTGGAACACCGAGGCGGCAATGGGGAGGACAACCTGCGCCATGTGCCGTTTGCGCTGGCTGATGTCCATGTCGGACCATTCCACCTGGCTGCCTTCCATTGTGGTGGATTGTCTCGTTTTGGGGTTGCAGCCAAGCAATTGCAGCAGCAGCATGAGAACGAGCACGACTGCCCACGGCCTGGGGAAGACGGCATCGGAATGGCCGGAAATCTTTGTCGTGCTCGTGTCCATACACCCTCCAAATTCGTGGCTGCGCGCAAACTCTGCTGTCATCAGAGAGACTGGCAACCCCCGCTCCTGACCCGCAGCCTCATGAGGACACCGTCATAGTAGCGCTCCGCGATCTTGGTGTCCTGCTCGAGAATCGCCAGCACCTCAAAGCCATGGTTCTTATAGAGCCGGAGAGCGGGGGCATTGTCGGCGCGCACCATGAGATAGACAATCTCGACAATCCGATCCCTTCGGAGCCGGGACAGCGCCGCTTTGCAGAGTGCACCGCCCAAACCTCGCCCCCGCGCCTCCGCACGCATACCCATGTTGAGGTCGGCGGTATGCCGCAGCTTGGCCGCCATTCTTGGCACGATGAACAAGTACCCCAGCAACTCGCCCCCCTCGCGGACGACGAGAAAGAGGCTCCCCGGCCGTTTTTGCAGATCGCCGATACGTTCCCTCAACGCCGCAACCGACGGATACTCCTGCGCAAAGTCGGCGGCAAAGGTATCTGCCGAGCGATACACCGACTGGATGAGATTAAAGACAGCCTCGGAACTCAGCAGGAACCCGTTCTCAACCATGGCCCCCGATGTTTCACGCTTTCCCCTTGATGTTGTCAACAGACAAGAATATCAAAAATAGATTTTCACGCCGAAATTTCCGCTCATGCCAGTCAAATCAATATCGTCGCCATGCCCTCCATCCAATTCCTGGAAACGATACACCACTTCGCCATACAGCTTGAGGATCGAAAAAGGCGCCCATTCAAGTCCGCCGCCGAGATAGCAGCCAAAGCTCGAATCCACATCGCTCCGGTCGGCATCGGCGTAAATAAAGGACAGGCCGGCCAGTCCATAGGGGTTGAACTCGGCACCGGGCATCAGGTGCACTTGCAGGCCCAGATCAAAAGGCACCAGCGTGAGATCGTTATCGTTGCCCAAGGAGCTGTCTTCGAAGAAATAGACCCTGCCATCGAGCCTGACATGATCGCTCAACAGAGGCAGGCCCAGCCCGATGCCATAGCCCCACTTGCCATCGGCATCTCCCTTGTCCCAATAGCTGCCGAATCCATAGAGATCGATCGCCATCACCTGTGCAGCGGTGCACAGGATCAGGCACCCCGCACCGAGCAGCCAACGCATTGTTTTTTTCATCCTTCTCTCCCTTGTCTCAGTTGGCTGTTGATGCCGGACAGCGCGACCAAGGCGCTACATGCGGGCAATAACGATAACCAACTAACATTTTTAAAGAAATCCTAATTGGTGATTTTCAAATGTCAACAAATTTCCAATACCGGCAGGGGTGCCTTTAAAAAATACCGAAATCCAATCCCGCAGCCAGGGTGTGGCCGAGCTCTTCGATCCTGGCTAGGTCTTCTTCCGTTGGCTGGCCCACAACTCTGAAATGTTCCAGCACTTTTCTCCATTTGTACCCGGCAGCGATTCGTTCCATCTGGGTAATGGCCCCTCGTCCGTCATTGCCTGCGCAGACCATAAGAACAAAGGGCAGGCCAATGGTCTTGTCCTGCGCCTGCGCAAATGTTCGATCAAAAAAATCCTTGATCATGCCTGCCATGGTGCCGAAATATTCAGGAGACCCTATGGCAACAGCATTGCAATGCAGCAAATCTACCACCTCAGCGCTTCCTGCCCGTTTAAAGGTAACAGCAATATCCTGCTCCTTTGCTGCTCCCTGAGCAAATCGCTGCGCCATGCGTTCCATGGTGCCGCTTTGGGAATGGTAGATCACCAAAATGTTTTTTTTCTTTTTTTCCATTTGTCATTCCTGGAATCGAGAGCTACCACAAACATACACCTTTCTTCACGAACAGGTGCTTGATGGAACAGAGAATGATTGGACTCTTTTCCAAGAGTGCAGTATTAATTCTAAAGATGTTCCACACGTTTTTTTTCCAAAAACAACCTGGCAAGAAATAACCATCGGCAAGACAAATTTATTACAAGGAGGCATTCATGGCGGATAAAGGCAAACCATCCTTTTACAAGAAGGTCGGCAAAAAATTCCCGGAAGTTTTCAGTGTCCTGGAGAAGCTCGGAACCACTCTGCGCACCGCCGGGCCCCTTGATGAGAAGACCACTCACCTGATCCAGTTGGCGGCCGCGGCGGCGGCACAATCGGAAGGATCGGTCTGTTCGCATACCCGCAGAGCGCTGCAGGCGGGGGCCAGCCCCGAGGAGATTACCCACGCCCTGCTGCTTCTGGTTTCAACGATAGGCTTTCCCCAGACCATGGCCGCCATGTCCTGGTCCCAGGAAGTGCTGGAAAAAAAAGTGAAAACAAAATAATGGGGCACTGTCAGATATAGAGCGTGTCCGGATGTTCAAAAAAGAGCGGAATGTTTTTTCGTGTCATTTCGAGCGAGCTTCTTGCAAAATGAACGTTCGCATGCTGTGTCTTTTTGACCAACGGGAGAAATCTCGTGGCTCAAAAGACGAGATTTCTCGCTACCGCTTGAAATGACACGATAGCCAGACGTCCTTTCTGCAACAGGCTCATTTTACTCTTCTAAATGCGCTTTGGCTGTTTGGAGCGCAAGATCTTTATCTTTTGTAAACAACCGCCACTTCATTTCCGATGAATGAATGCCTGCTTTTTTATCTTGCCCCTTACCGAAATACCAGTGCCCAAAACGTTCGACTTTAGAAAAGGGATGGTTTTCTGTGCAAAAAAACCCGCAAGGATTGAGTTCCTTGAAATAAAGGGTTTCATCCGGATCTTCGTCATACGCCATATCTGCAGGCAATACGATTTGCGTTACATCAACGCCCTCTGCTGCCTTTTCATCCAGCCAGTCTGAAATTTTCATTTGATCACCACTCCTTGAGAAATTTAACGGCAAGCTGAGCCGTACGCCCCCTTGACCTCATTGAACGCCAGGGTTGCGTGCATGGAGCCTGTTTGGTCTCGCCGTTGCCAGGTTTGCAGAAAATATAATCACCAATCTCTCCAACCGGGTCAGCTACTGCATTCTGCGCCAGCATTTTCCGGCTTTCATGACTGCGGAACATCAGACTTTTTCCCTTTCCTCCGCTTGTCGGCAGAGGATCGTTCATGCAACGCTGATTCGGTCTTGAGCTTGAGATAATTCCGGTAGCGTTCCCGTTGCAGGGTGCCGTCTGTTATCGCCGCCAACACCGCGCATCCGGGTTCATTGGTGTGGCCGCAATTCGTGAAGCGGCAATCAGGGGAGAGGCGGACAATATCCTCGAAATTGTCATCCATTTCTTCGCTGGCAACCACAATGCCGATCTCCCGCATTCCCGGCGTATCAATGAGCAGCGCCCCCTGTTCGAGAACAATCAGGTGCCGGCGCACCGTTGTGTGCCGTCCTTCGCCGGAATGGCTGACGGTTCCTGTTTTGACTGTCTCCTGTCCGGTGAGCCGGTTGATGAGCGTACTCTTGCCCACCCCCGAGGAACCGACCAGGCAGTACGTTTTGCCGCAGCGCATCATTTCCTTGACCTGATCCAAGCCCGATCCGGTGACATTACTCAGAGCAATAATCTTAGTGCATATCCCCAAGGCGCGAATGCTGCCCATCAATTGCGCTAAGGCATCCGCGCTCACCAAATCTGTTTTGGTCAACAGCAGCACCGGTTCCACCTGGCCTTCGTTCGCCATCAGCAGATACCGTTCAATCCGGCTCAAATTAAAATCGTACTGACACGATTGCACAATGAAAGCCACATCGATATTGGCGGCGATCATCTGGAACGTGCGGCTCTTCCCCGCAGATTTCCGGCGCAGAAACGATTTTCTTGGCAGCACCCGATGGATTGTCGCGGCATGTTCAGATTCGGGATACTCCACGCAGACCCAATCACCGACGCAGGGCATATCGCTTGCCGATTGCATGGCGCCCATGAAGGCGCTGGTTGCCTTGGCCGGCACCCCCCCAACTTCATTGCTGACGATGCACTGGCCGCGGTCAACCGCCGTCACCCGGGCAAGGCGCTGACCAGGTCCGCACAATGCCTTGGCATGGTCTGCAAACCAATGATCCATTCCCAGTGCAATCAATTCCATGAACGCAACATGCCGGTTGCCGATTGCAAGGAAAACTCACCGCTGACTGGCAACTGGAGCCTGAAACCAGGCATTTCCTCTCGCCTTTTATTCAATGGTTTGCATCCTTTTCGTTCGGTGCCCCGGCTTGACCAGAATTTCCAGATAAAAGGATTCAAGTTGCTGTTCTTCGGCCTTATCGATACATTTATTGATTTCCGATAGATGAATCACCTCCGCCGCTTCCGCAGTCTGGCCGTATTTGCAGTCGAAATCCCAGAAGTCGACATCTTCCGGCAATTTTTTATTGCGCTCTCTTTTGATGTACTTTTTGACCTCGTGTTTTATCGCTTCAACCAGCCTCGGCTGTTTGATTTTCGGATGGGTTAATTGGAATGTTTTCTTCATGGTATTTCCTCAAGAAAGGGAGAAAGTTCAGACTTGCATTAGTGTGTTGATTGGGGCTCTTCGTTGCCCATGCTTCCTCTGTTAATGCCAGCAAGGCGGTTGGCTCTTAATAAGTGTTTGGAGTAGAGTCATTCTGTCGCCGACAATCGAGACCCAAGTCAGGACGATGCACAAGGGCACAATGTTGCACATGCAGAGTGATGATTTCATCTCTTCAGGACACCTTTATCTGTTAGCAATTATGGGGTTTCCAAGTGTTATCTTTTGCCTTTAAGCATTAAGTATTTCTAGCGCTTGCTCTTCAGTCAATTTCCAATTTTTTCCAAGCTCCTTCCATTTATCCAATATTCTCTGATATTTTTCAACCATAGGCATATGGCTATTAAGAGAATCATTTTTCATTAAATATTGTTGTTGTTCTGCGAATTTGCCTTGGCTATTAATGAGAAACCGCGCAAACCCCATGTACTCAGTTTCATTATTACCATCAAAACCTCTAAAAAATGAATAATAATTTTCGGTTAGCACTTCGCTTTTGCAAGATCTTTTCAAATCCTCTATCGCTCGATAAAAATCTAAAATACTTAAGACTAACCTTCCTTTTTCCTTAGGCATATCATCAAATACCCATTCATCTATCATTGAATAGAAAATTTCATATCCACTTTGCAGTATTTCTATCAGCTCATTGTAGTGATCAGCTTCATTTTCATATAACGATGCAAGAATTTTGTATTGATTTATCAAGAAAATCCTATCTTTTTTCGTTAAATCCATTAATTGTTTCTCCTTATAGAATTTTCCGTTTAATATGGTATGCCATCCCAACTATATCCGGGTAAATTGTATATTCATCTAGATTTGCCCATTTCAAGAAATCTAAGGCTTCCTCTTTAGCTGAATTTGGCAGAATAATTTTCTTAAAACATTCTACAGCTTCGTTCTCAAATCCAGAATCAAGTGTTCCATGAACAGTAAAAACACCTTTCTGGGCGATAATTCTGTCGCTTTGTTGACCAGGGCGAATTGCTAGTGGCTTTTCAATTTGAACTGGCCTGTGCTCCCAATAAATAGTCTTATATTCAAACCCTTTATCTTCTGGGACATTAATTATTTCATGTCTACCGCTAAGTCTATTTAATGAAATCGGGTTAAGTACATAAAGGGCGCTATTTTCAGAAGTATCATACTTATTGTGCAATATGAATGCTATGGCAACTCCCATAACAGTTGTCCAGTCAAGCAATCTTGTTGGAATCCAATAATGTTGCATGTCAAAGAGTATTTCCCAGTCATTGCTGCGTTTATCGAATAATCGCGAAGCAGTTTTATGAAACTCGATAAATAATTCTTTCTCTTTCTTTTCCCAATCTCCTTCACGCATTAAACTTGGGATAAGATTATATGTTTCATTTGAATGACCGCGGTACCAGATTTCTCTTGGATTTCCCAGGTCGCTCTCCGCTTGTTTCACTTCAGCTAGAAAATCATTCCAGGCAGTCATTAGCTTATTCCTTCATTTTTGTTTTTAATATTAGGCAGATACAATTAACTCCGGAAAGCTAACGGTATTAATAGGCCAATGTTCACTGCTAACAATCGGCCTGGAAAATAGTGGTTCGACATGCAACAAACAGCATTTGGTCAAGACAATGAACAGTTCATTATTTTCTAATTTTTCAAGGTGTTGCGCACTCTTTTTACCCAACAACGACAGCAGAACCAAGCTGAAAAATACACCTCCCGTTTCCCGCCAAAATCGACCGTTTTCTCAAAATGACCAAGTCGATAAACAACCGTCTCACTCAGGCCGGTTGCAACCAGACTCTGAAACAATGCACCGAAGTTTGCAATCCCCTCTTCACTGTTTTCCAGGGTCAATAGAGTCCCCGTACAGCCGGAGAGCAACTATATCGCATCCAGGGTAAGGGTAACCGATGGCGGTTCGCTGCCCGAAAGCGGCTCAGGGTCTTTGATGCTCACCCGGTCCTTGGGTATCTGGGCTTCTGTTTCCAGGTGGGCGGCGATCGATTGGGCCCGATTTCCGGCAAGCTGCAGCAGATTTGCCTCCGCGATCTTTTCACTCTCAACCAGGCGGGTATAGAGCTCGCCCGCCCAAAGCGTCGCCTGTTCGTGACTTTTCCCGCCCGGAATAATTGTATAAAGGCTCAGGCTGTCCACCATTTTTGTCAACATCCCTGCTTCCTTGCCCTTTGCCTTCTTGCCCTCGGCGGGCATGCGCGGCTTGACCGTCCCCGCTTCAATGCTCTCTTCGAGTTCATTCAGAGCTGCCTTGCCGAAACGTTCCACGTATAGCTTTTCCAGAGTGTCTTGCGTGCCCGAGTCGGCAAAGTCGAGCGGTTCGGGGATGTCGTTCGGGCTCAGTTTCACACCCAGACGGGTGGCAACGGATCTGCTGACACTGCGTTCTTTCAGCTCCTGGCCATCGGCTTCGGGGCTGTAGCGCCCCTGCACGACCAATTTGAGCTGCGGCCTGCTTTTGAGGGCATCGGCGAGCTTGAGCAGTTTTTCTTTTTCCGGAGGCGGCAGCTCCGCGTTGCCGGGATCGAACACCACTGCATCAAAATTTTCCGTCTCTCCGCCAAGCAGACTGCCCAAGGCCCGAAATGGGGCGGTGGTCGCTTTGGTGATCAGATTGGTGAACATTTTCCAGATAAGGGATCCGATGCTGAATTGGGGGTCATCCAGATCCCCGGTCACGGGAAGGCCAATATCGATGCGGCCGTTGGCATCCTTGAGCAGGGCGATCGCCAGGTCCAGCGGAAGATTAGCTGCATCGGGGTCTTCAACCTTGTCGCCCAGCGTCAGGTTGTCGATCACAATTTTATTCTCCCCTTCCATCTTATACTCTTTGATCGTATAGCTGAGGTCCGCCGAAAATTTGCCGGATTTGATCAGCCGTCCGGCAAATTTGCCGGAATAGGGGGAGAGATTCTTCATTTCCAGGTTGCGAAAAACCATGTCGATGTCGGATGCACGCGCAAAATCGCTGGGACGAATCACACCGCTGATTTTCGCGACCCCGTACTGATCGACCCGGCCATCCAACTGCACCTTGGCCTGCGTGGCCGGGACTGACGAGAGGCCCGTGACGGTGCCCTTGAGGTCGTGAATGCGGGTCATGAATTGCGGCCGGAGGCTCAAATCCGCGAACAGGATGTTGCCTTTGTCCACCCGTACTTTGCCAATCTGATAGGCAAAGTCATTCTGGCCGCTTTGCTGTTTGGCCTTTTGGGGCGCTGGTTTGGAGGCCTTCTGCTTGGAAGGTTTCGGATTGGAAGGCTGCGGTTTACCGCCGCCGGATTGCTTTTTCACTACCTTGGCGAAATTGAGTGTTTTGTTTTCATCGATGATGAACTCGCCCACCGGCTTGACGAGTCTGAGCTCTTGCGCGTCCAGCCTGTTCGGCTCGAGGGTCAGTTTGAATTTGGGAAGCTGGGCGGCGTCCCAGCTGAGATACGGTTTTTTCGCACTGGTATCGGTGAGCTGAAGTGTATCGAGGCTGAAACTTCCTTCATAGACGGCTTTGTGCGCCGCCTTGGGCAGGCCATACCCCAGATGGCCGCGGGTGGAAACCGAGGCGGACCGCATATTCAGGGTGACGTAGGGTTCGAGATAGGGCTGCAAAGAGGTCAGCACCACGCCGGATACCTGCACATCGGCCTCCACTGAAGGAATGGCGGGATTGAGGGTGCCTTGCACTGCGGCAGTTCCCCCCGGTTCCACCTGAAAATTGACGGCAAAGCCCATGGGCGAGGTGCCGTCAACCTCGGTCAGCTTGGCCTTGACCCCCTGCACACTGAATACAGGTTTGTCAGAGCGGGTGGTCAGATCGGAAAACCGGGAACTGAAGCCATCGACTTCAAAGGATCTGATCAGAAACTTCCACCCAGATGCCTTCTTGGCCAAGGGTTTTTCCACCGAGGGTTGGGCGGCAGTTCCTTTGGTCCGCATCAACTGCTGCCAGTTGATTGTGCTATCGGCTTCACGACCGGCATCAAGGCGGCCTTTGCTCATCGCTATGCGGTCAAAGGTGATCGATTGGGCGGCCAGATCACAGGTGCCGTTTTCAACCGTCAATTTTTCCGTGGTCAACAGCGGCTCCTTCGACTTGGAGCTCTTGACATTTATCCCGTTGACTTCGCTTGCTATTTTCTGAAACAGCATGGTGTTGTTTTTGTCGCCCATCTCCAGGTGTGCCTGCAAACGAAGATTCAGGCCCGCAATCGCGGCCTTGAACGGCGTCGCGCGGCTCTTGTCGTCCAGATCAACGGCGATATTCTTGAATTCAATAGCGTCTACCCGCATTTTCAATGGAGGGGCGGTCTCGGGAGGGGCCTCGGCCGGGGGCGCGGCAGAAGGCTGCGCAGCAGCATCCTGATGTTTTTTCGGCGAAGTTGTACTGACTATCTGTTGCAGATTTATCGTGCCCGACTCGTTGATTCGGGCATCCACGGCACCGTCCTCCAACAGCAGATGGCTCACATGTACTTCCCTGGTGCCCAAATTGATGGACGGGACGCTGAGGTCTACTTTTTTCAACTCCAGAAAAGCCTTCTCCGTATTGCGCAGCTTGAGCGACAGGTCCGCGAGGGAGACGCGCAGCCCATCAAGGGTCATCTGGCCGGGGTTGTTTTCGGCGTTGAAGCGGTATTCGGTGGCCACGTTGAGCTGGCCAGCTGAGTGCTCCAGGTTGGTGTTGTCCCGAAAAAATTTCCACAGGCTCGCTAATCTGATGTCCTTGAGGGTGAGTTTTCCTTGTGATCGGAGCGGAGCAAGGGAGATCTCGCCGTTCCACTCGACCGACCCTTGATCGTCTGTGGTGGCGGCAAGGCGATAGGTGCCGTTCCAATTCTTGATGGTGGCGACATTCTCTAACTGCAGATCCAGCGCCTGCAGGGTGAAATCCGCAGGGGTGCTCTGACGCTTATCAACAACATTGATCCGCCCTCCACTGACAACAACGCTCTGCAGGAGGAGGGGCACGGGGGTGGCGTTGGCCTGTGCGGGTTCCGGCGGCGGCGCGGTGGCGAGCTTCTCGAAGTTGATAGACCCATCGGGCTCGACGACCAGGTGAAAGTCCGGCTGGTCCAGATCGAGTTCCCGCACCACCACCGCCCAGCGGAACAGGCTGCTCATCTCCAGATCGACAAACAGGCGGGCAAAGGCGGCCAACGGCGCTTCATCTGCCTGCTGGAGAGAAAACTGTTCCACTTCGAGGGTCAGGAGCAAGGGATTGATGCGAACCTTGCCGACACCCGCCCGGCAATGCAGGCTTTGCTGGGCGAACTTGGGGACGTACCATTGGATAATCCGAGGCGCGACGAAAAAGCCGGCCAGAACATACAGCAGCAGCGCCGCCGCCGGGATGATCAGATATTTACTGGTCACTACCTTTCGCACGGTGTGGTTCATGACTTCATCCGATAATGGGAGCAAATGTTTCCGGGTGAGAGGTGTTCATTGTACCCTGCCCGGGAAAGCAAAAAGACAGAAACACCAAGTTTGGCAAGCTTGCCCTAGGGCCGCAGCAGTTTCAAGCCAAGCGGTTCTTCCACCACCCTCCTGGCCGTGGTGCCGGCCAGCTCGTGGAGGATCACCTCCATGACCCGCCACACCTTGACCCCGCCGCGAATGCACCCGGTGACCGTTGTCCCGCCCCGGCCACAGGCCATGTGCATATGCAGAAGCGGCACCCCGGCTTCATCGCGGAAAAGAGTGCCGACACCGGCAACCTCGTGGGCATGGGCCAGCACGTGCTGCATGGGTTCCAAGGGAAGACCGCGATCTTCCCTTGGCCCGACAACCAGCCGGCTGCCATCGTCCGCGCCGCCGACAATGATCAGGGAAGCGGCTTCGATCTGCTGGTCGATTGCAAACTGCTCAATGACCGCATGGACGACATCGCCATCTTCCAAGCGGAGAACAAACACCCTGCCCTGCCGCGCCTCTGAAAATTTCATGTTCGCACCTCCTCAATAACGTTTCAACGCGCCGGCTTACATCCTGAAGAGCACCCTGATTGCACAGCTCCCTCAAGCAGACCGAGAATGTTGCCACAGACAACCTTGGCGAAATCGGCAGGGGCCAGCTGCATGCGTTCAATTTTGCCAAGCTCCTGACCCGGCGCGCCAAAGGGGTAATCGCTGCCGAACAGCAACTTGTCCGGGCCATAGTGTTCGAGGAAATGGCGGATTTCCGAGGGCGAGGCCAAGGCGGAATCGGCGTAGACATTGGCGCGGCGCCAGACGCCGGCCCGGTCCAGGGATTGGTACGATCCATTCAGAGCGCCGAGATGCGGGATGATGATCACCGCGTCCGGCGCGAGCCGTTCAACGAAGCGCAGGGTGTTGGCGTAACTCTCTTCGAGAACAATGGGCAGGCGGCGCCGGGTAATCTCCGTAAGCATTCTGGCGCAGCGGGGATCTTCGTAGTGGTATTCCGGTTCGTCGGCATGGCGGTGCCATTTGATACCGCGATAGGGATGCTGCAATTCGTCGATGGCAAAATCGTTCCACACGAACAGATAGGGAAAGATCGACTCGCCTGCGTCCGCCAGGTCCAGCAGATAGCGATTGGCCGCCCGCCTGGTCCGCCGCCAGTGGTTGGTGTCCTGAAAACCAGGGTTGTCGCGGTCGTAGATGTCCTCCACCGGCGCAAACAGGCAGGCATCGGTGATACCGGCCCGCCGGAGCAGGGGGGCGATGTCCGCAAAGGGAAGATCGGAATGCTGCACTCCGCAGTGGATGTGGCTGTCGATGATCCGTGATGCGCCCATGCCTGGTCCCTCCTGCATCAAGTACCTTCCCGGGAGGCGCGGCGCTCGTGCTGTTCATCGGGCGTGCGCCCCGCCTTTTTTCCATCCTCTCTTGTGTTGTTATCCGAAAAATGGCCCATTAGGGAGGAAAAAGTGCTGAAAAAAAGAATGGGTAAACGAACCGGCAGGTTCCGGGATAAAGGTTGAACTCTCCCCGGTTTTCCTTCTATAGTCCCATCCAGGGCAATCAGCGTCGTGCCAAGTCCCGATACGATACCGAATCAAGAGCACAAACCGCCAACCAATGCCATGACCGTCATCCTTTTTTCCGGCCTGATCTTCCTCCTCGCCGGCCTTATTCAGGGCCTGACCGGATTCGGCGGCGGCCTGGTGGCCATCCCCCTGCTGTGCCTGATCATGGATGTCAAACTGGCCGTCCCCCTGTCCATCCTCAGCGGCCTGGCCATTACCACGGCCATGGCCTATGACCTCCGCCAGGGCATGGATTGGCGCAAAATCCTGCCCCTGCTCATCGGCTCCATCCCCGGTGTCTTCGCTGGTACGGTCCTGCTCAAGGAGGCCAACCCGGTGGTGATCAACCGCTTGCTGGGGTTGTTGCTGGTCAGCATCAGCGCCATCAACCTGACTATCAAGCCGCGCCCCCTCAATCCGCCTGTCATCTGGGGCTATATCGCCGGATTTTTTTCCGGCACCATCACCGCATCGGTTGGCGCGGGCGGACCGCCGGTGATCATCTACACCACCCTGACTGACTGGAAGAAAGACGAGATCAAGGCCACACTCACCGGCTTTTTCGTGCTCAATGGCTACATCACCGCCGCGGTGCACGCCTGGACCGGCATGATCACCCGCACCACCATGACCACCTTCGCGGCCACCCTATTCTTCGTGCTGTTGGGCACCTATGCCGGTTCCCGGATCGGCGGCCGGATCAACCGCCGGACCTACCTGCGAATCGTGTATCTGCTGCTGATGGGGCTGGGCATCCTGATGCTGACTCGATAGCGATGAGGACGCCGGGGGAAAGATCGTCCTGGATGGAAAGGACCATGCCGATGGCGGTCGATTCGAAGCGTACGTCAACGAAAAGCTCGTATTTTTTTCGGGATGTCTCACTGCGCCCGATCGACAGAACGCCTGCTTTCCCGTTGGTATTACCAAATTTTTGACTATAAAGGAGCGAACAATGGAGGATTGGCAAAGGCAATTCTGGCAGTTGCGGCTGGAGGGCTGCCAACGCGCTTTGGAAAAGAATCATTTCGAGGCCTTGATCGCCCAGAGTTGCAGTGAGGCCCGCACCCTGTTCAACGAGGCCATATTCCCGGCGCTGACCGTGCAGTCAGCCTCCTGGGCCGATTCGATGAGCCTGCAGGCCACCGGCATTCTCGATGATCTCAAAACGAAGCCGTCGATCACGCTCATCGAGACCTTTACACCGGGGGTGCCACGGGAAGAACTGATCGAGCGGCGGCGGCAGGCACTGCTGGTCGACCTGTTCGTCACCGGCACCAACGCGGTGACCGAGTCCGGAGAATTGGTCAACCTCGACATGATCGGCAACCGGGTCGGAGCGATCACCTTTGGCCCGCGCACCGTGGTGCTGATCATCGGCCGCAATAAACTGGTCAAGAATATCCAGGAAGGGATGGACCGGATCAAATCCTACGCCGCGCCGCTGAACGCCATCCGCCATACAGGGTGGAAGACGCCCTGCATGAAAACCTCGTTCTGCATGGACTGCAACAGTCCTGACCGCATCTGCAATACCTGGACGATCACCCAGAAATCGTACCCCAAGGGCCGGATCAAGATCATCCTGGTCAACGAGGATCTCGGCTTATAGGCGGACTGCAGCCCGTGCTCTACGCTTTTTTTCCGTGCGGAAAATGAATGGAGAGCAACCGGTCCAGCTGATTGGCAAAGGACTGGCGGTCGCTCTGGCTGAAGGAGGCGGGACCGCCGGTTTCCACGCCGGTTGCCCGCAGACTGTCCATGAAGTCCCGCATGCTGAGACGAGCCCGGATATTGTCCGTGGTGTACAGCTCGCCGCGGGGGTTGAGCGCATGACCGCCCTTGGCGATGACTTCGGCCGCCAGCGGGATATCGGCGGTAACCACCAGATCGCCGGCCGCCAGCCGCCGCACAATTTCATTGTCCGCCACATCAAAACCTGCACCGACCCGCAAGGAGCGGATATTGCGCAGTCGGGGAGTGGCCAGCGGCTGATTGGCCACCAGGGTCATGGACACGCCGGTCCGCTCGGCGGCCCGAAAGAGAATTTCCTTGATCACCTTGGGGCAGGCGTCGGCATCAACCCAGATATGCACGATGTCTTCTCCTCCTTAAACATAACGGCCTGTTGCCCTGGCTGAATAACGAAGACCGCACTCATTCGCCGGTTCATTGCTCATTCGGGCCCAGCGCCTCTCTGATTTTGGCGGCCAGCACCTTCAGGGTAAACGGTTTCTGGATGAAGCGCACCCCCTCGTCGAGCACGCCGTGATGGGCAATGACGTTGGCGGTGTAACCGGACATGAACAGACATTTGAGCTCGGGATAGAGGGACAGCAGATTCCCGGCCAGAACCCGTCCATTCATCTCGGGCATGACCACATCGGTCATCAGCAGGTGAATGGCACCGGCATATTCCTGAGCCGTCCGCATGGCTTCGCCCGGAGTAGCGGCGGGCAGGACGGTGTAGCCCAAGGTGCGGAGCATCGCCTTGGCCATGTCAAGGATCATGGGCTCGTCTTCCACCAGCAGAATGGTTTCACGGCCGGGCACGGCCGGTTTCGCCTTTTCTGCCTCCGGTACCGGCTCACCCGCGGTCGCGTGCCGGGGCAGATAGATGTTGAAGGTCGTTCCCTGCCCGGGTTCACTGTAGACATTGATGAAGCCATTGTTCTGTTTGACGATGCCGTAGACCGTGGCCAGGCCCAAACCGGTCCCCTTGCTCATTTCCTTGGTGGTGTAAAAAGGTTCGAACAAGTGCGAGAGCAGCTCGGTATCCATGCCGCAGCCATCGTCGCTGACCGCCAAGAGTACATAGGCACCGGGGACACTGTCCGCATGTTCGGCACGGTAGTGCTCGTCAATGGTGACCGCGGTTGTTTCAATGGTGAGCTTGCCGGTGTCGCCAATGGCGTCCCGGGCGTTGATGCACAGATTCACCAAGATCTGATCGATTTGCGAGGGATCCACCTTGACCAGCCCAATGTTCGTGCCCGGCATCCAGACCAGATCGATATCCTCACCGATGAGCCGCCGCAGCATGTTCAGCATCCCAGCCACGGTCTCGTTGAGGTCAAGCACCTTGGGGGCAACGGTCTGCTTGCGGGCAAAAGCCAGGAGTTGTCCGGTGAGGTTGGCGGACCGTTCGGCGGCCTTGTGAATGTCCCGCAACCTGGCAAAAAGGGGATGACCGGCATCCAGCCCCTCGAGGGCCAGCTCGCAATGGCCAAGAATGACGCCAAGCATATTGTTGAAATCATGGGCCACGCCGCCAGCCAGCCGCCCGACGGATTCCATCTTCTGGGCCTGGGTCAACTGCGACTGCAGCTTGTCCTTTTCCTCTTCCGCCCGCTTCCTTGCGGTGATTTCGTTGAACAATACCGCAACGTTTCCGGGAGACATCTGAAAGACATGCACCTCAAAGGCGCCGGCAATCCTGCCGTCGGCATACTCAATGTGCTCGGTCTGCCAGCTGATACCATCCAGGGCTGCGCGGCGCTGCCGCAGCGGAACTTCCGTCTCCTGCAGCGCCGGAAAGGCTTCTTCAATCGTCTTGCCGATGAATTGGCTGTTGTCCACCCCCAGTAAGGTATCGGCGGCGGGATTGGCGCCGACGAACTCCAAACGTCCATCGTGCTGCAGTTGGTAGAGATGGATCCCCATGGGGGAGGCCTGGACAATGTTGCGGAACGTCGCCTCGCTTACCCGCAGGGCTGCTTCCGCCTGGAGGCGTTCGGTGAGATCAATGGTATAACCGGCCAGGAAGTGTTTCCCTCCGGCCGTAATCGGAAATTTGATGGTGGTGTAGCTGCGGCCGTTGAACTCCTCATCCAGGTGAAGGACTTCTCCCCGGGAGACCACCAGCCAATCGTCGGCGGTGATCTTGGCGGCGAATGCAGCCGGGAAAAGCTCCTGCATGTTCTTGCCGACCATCTCGGCAGCAGGTATGCCGAGCATCTCCTGATAATTATCGCTGACCTTCAAGGTGAGGCTTACCGTGGGAGTGACCTCCTTGATGAAGGCGTAAATCGGCGAGTGTTGTATAAACTGGGAAAGCTGATCGTTACTCGCCTGCAGTTCCTCCTCGGCGCGTTTAATGGTGGTGATGTCGGCATGGGTACCAAACATCAACAGCGGTTTGCCTGCGGCGTCGCGGGTGAATATGCGGCCCCGGTCCAGTATCCAGAGCCATTGGCCGTCCTTGTGCCGCATCCGCACTTCGCAGTCGTAGTCGAGCGTTTCCCCGTCTATGCAGCGTATCAGCGCATCCCGGGCCCGCTCCAGGTCATCGGGGTGTACCAGCCTCTCCCAGGTCTGGTAATTATAGGGTGTCAGCTCCTCGATCGTATATCCGAGCATCTGCGCCCAGATCTCGTTGAAGACGGTCTCATTGCTCTGCACGTTCCACTCCCAGGTGCCGAGCCGCGACCCTTCGATGAGAAACTCCAAGCGTTCGCGTTCCCACAGCAAGGCCTCCCTGCTGCTTTCCAGCTCGGTTGTCCGTTTCCACACCGCCGTTCTCAGGCTCCGGTTCCAGTACGACAGGGCAAGAACCACCACGCCGACGAAACCGGCGCCCACCAGGAGAGAGGTGGCCGAAACAACGTTCAGGATCGAGGCGCCATGCCACTTTTTCTCAATCCGCTCGAATTCTTGGGGTGCTATCCGGGCAAAACCCGCTTCAACCTCTGCCAGCAAGGCTGCGTTTCCTTTCCTGACCGCGCGATGGAATGCACCGGCATTGAACGGGAGCGAAACATTGTACTGCTGCTGCATCCCGTATTTATAGAGGAAATAGAGTGCCGGAGGTTTATCGATGACAAAGACATTGACCTTATGTTCTTTGGCGGCCTGGATAATCGCCTCATATCCTTTGAACAGCATCAGGTTGTCGATCCCCTGACTCCGCAGCAGATCGATGGCGGCATCGCCTTCCTTGACCGCCACGACGAACCCCTTCAGGGAAGGGACATCGGTGATGCCGCTGATGGCGTTGTTAAAAAAAGCCGCGACCTCGATCCGGGCATAGGGCCTGCTGAAATCAAGCCAACCGGCCCGTTCTTCCGTTTTAAAAACGGTATCGATGACATCGAACTCCCCGGCCTTCATCCCCTGGAGGGCATCATGCCAGTCCCTGGCCGTTATTTCGACGCGAATGCCGGTCTGCCGTTGCCACAGCCGCCATTGATCGGCCAGGATTCCCTGGACGGCGCCATCACTATCGAGAAAGACGTAGGGCGGATAATTATTGTCCATGACGACCCGGATGGTGCGGGACGCAGCAACCTGCTCCCCGGCGGCTTCCGCCCTGAAGCCCTGTGCCACGAGCAAGAAGAGGAGGAGAAGCGGAAAGAAACAGTATTTCAACAACCTGATCCAGGTAGCATGGTGACGCATAAAGCTCTTGTCCAATTCAAAATCCGCGGCGCAATGGCGCCCAACCTCTTCTTAAAACCCTTCGAGTACAATTTTACCCCTGGCCCTGCCGCTTTCCAGCAAGGCGTGGGCGCGGCGCAGGTTGGCGGCGTCGATCCGCCCGAAATGCTCACCGAAAGTGGTGCGGATGATACCCGCATCGACCAGTTCCGCCACTTCGTTGAGCAGCAGGTGCTGATTGATTTGATCGGCGGTCCGAAACATCGACCGGGTGAACATGAATTCCCAGTGCAGCGAGACGCTCTTACGCTTGAGCAGGGTAACATCGAGCGCCTCCGGATCGTCGATGAGTCCGAATTTGCCCTGGGGCGCGATGGCTTCGACAATCTGGGGGAAATGGAGGTCGGTCTGGTTCAGACTGACGATGTGACTGACCTCGCTGATGCCGAGAGCTTGCAGCTCCCGGTGCAGCGGCCGGCTGTGGTCGATGACGTGCCGGGCGCCCATCGCGCGGACCCAGGTCTGGGTCTCCGGACGGGACGCGGTGCCGATGACCGTGACCCCGGTCAGCCGGTGCGCCAGCTGGGTCATGATGGAGCCGACGCCTCCTGCGGCCCCGATGATCAGCAGGGTTTCTCCAGTCGGCGTTTTGCCGGGCAGCAGCCGCAGCCGGTCAAACAGCATTTCCCAGGCCGTGATCGAGGTCAGCGGCAGCGCGGCGGCCTGGGCAAAATCGAGACGTTCGGGCATGCGGCCGGCAAGCCGCTCATCCACCAGATGCAACTGGGCATTGGCGCCCTGACGGGTCAGGTCACCGGCATACCAGACGCGGTCGCCGGGTTGAAACAGGGTCACCTCGGGGCCGACACCACGGACCACGCCGGCCGCATCCCAGCCGAGCACCTTCCACTCGCCCTCGGGCGGCGCGACCCGCTTGCGCACCTTGGTGTCCACCGGGTTGACCGATATTGCCCTGACCTCCACCAACAGATCGTGGTCTCCACCTGCGGGTTCGGGTAATGCAATATCCTGTAAAGATTCAGGATGATCAATGGCTAAGGATTTCCGGTAACCGATCGCCTTCATGTGTGTCCTCCTTGGATCATTCCATGGCTGCACGTTGCTTGATAGCCCTTGAACGCCTGACGGCAAAACCGCCTGCAAGCAGCGAGCGTGCGCCGTCCCAAGCATTCAATCATTCCATGGCCGAAAAAAATGGGGTACTGTTTTTTTGCGCTGTCACGCATTTATCCGGCCGGATGCGGGTGACCGTCAAGAGTTCGCAAGGAGGCCGTCTGCATTTGCTTCCGCCGCAAGGAATCCCATGGGACACCGAGCCAGCAAGGATCTCTACCGCCAACTGGGCAAGCGCTTGGATCAGGCGCCGGTCCGCACCCCCTGGACCCCGGTATTTCGCGACCTGGTGGAAGCCCTCTATTCCCCGGCCGAAGCCGAACTGATCATCCGCCTGCCCTATCGCCCCTCGAATATCGCCCGGATCGCCCGCATGACCGGCGTGGCCGAACAGACGTTGCGCCCCATGCTCGAAGGACTGTGTGCCAAGGGATTGGTGCTCGATATCTGGAACGGCACGGAATACCACTATCTGGTCAGCCCGCTGGTGATCGGCTTTTTCGAATTCACCATGATGCGCACCGGCCCGGATCTGCCCCAGGCACGGTGGGCCGAACTGTTCCAGGGCTATATGTTTGGGGAAAAGGATTTTCTGGCGGCCAATTTCGGCGACGGGCAGCAGGTCTCGATCATGCGTGCCCTGCCCCATGAGGAAACCCTGGGTGACCACGTCGAAATTCTCGATTATGAAAAGGCTTCCGCCCTGATCGAGGCCCAAAGCGACTTTGCCCTTGGCCTCTGCTCCTGCCGCCACGAAAAACACCACCTGGGGCATGCCCCCTGCCGTGCCCCCATGGAAACCTGCACCTCCATGGGAACCGGGGCCCAATTCCTGGTCAGAAACGGTTTTGCCCGCTCCATCGACAAGCACCAGATGCACGACATCCTGGCCCGGTCGCGGGACCTGGGCCTGACCCTGTCCACGGATAATGTCCGCCAGGACGCGGGTTTCATCTGCCACTGCTGCGGCTGCTGCTGCAATCTGCTGTTGGGCGTGCGCGAAACAGGGTACAGCGGCATCCTGGTCACCTCGAATTTCGTGGCCGAGGTCGACGAGGCGCGCTGCACGGGGTGCGGCCTCTGCGCCAAGGCCTGTCCGGTGGCTGCGGTCCAGATGGAACCACGGCTGGCCGCAAGCGGCTCCCGGCTATCGGGAAACGTCGCCAGGATCGGTCCCCACTGCCTGGGCTGCGGCGTCTGCGCCCTCAAATGTCCCACCGACGCCTTGACCTTGCAGCAGCGGCCGCAAAAAGTCTTCCACCCCGAGGACAGTTTTGAGCGGGTGATGCTCCAGGCCCTGGAACGGGGCACCCTGCAAACCTTCCTCTTCGACAATCCCGCCAGCCGGACCCAGGCCTTCATGCGCGCCCTGGTCGGCGGCTTCCTCAAGCTGCCTTCAGTCAAACGGGCCCTGCTGGGCGAAAAACTGCGCTCGCGTTTTCTTGCCGCCCTGGGCCGGGGCACGGGCTGATCCTCGAGTTTGCCGCCCCTGGCGGTGATACCAGCCATCGTGTTCCGATCAGGAGACCTGCAGCCAGGGTGTCCGCCCTAGCGGCCGCAGCATTTCTTGAATTTTTTGCCGCTGCCGCAGGGGCAGGGGTCGTTCCGGCCGGCTTTGCTTGGCCGGTTCTCCGCTGGCTTGCCATCCTCGAGCAGGTCGCCGGCGACATACAACCACTCCCCGGCCTCCCTGACAAAACGGCTGACCTCGTGCAGCGTGCACAATGTATTGCGCACCAAGGCGGTGGCCACAAATTCCACGAGGCCCTCGTCGTCATCTTTTCGGCCCCGCTCGGTGCGAACGATCTGCAAACCGCACCAATTGGGGATTGTGGCGGGATCAAGGACCGATGGCCTGGTGCACGGATGCCAGGTCTGCAAGAGGTAGCTGATATTGCGCTCAGCATAGGCGGTGTAGCGGGAACGCATCAACGCTTCCGCGGTCGCGGCTCGTGCTTGCCTGGAAAGCAGGGGGCCGCAACAGAGCGCATAGGGTGCGCCCGAGGTACAGGGGCATTGTTTGCTGTCGGTCATCATCGTCAAGATTGCAAAGGGGAAAATGGAGGCCGGTTTCGCGCCTTCAACAATGCCACGCAGCAGCAAAAAGAAGGGCAAGGCAGAGGGCGGGTGGTTTCTCCAGGGCCACAAAGCATCCGAAAATGGTCTGCTCAACAGATTGGCCTTCCAGGGTGAAATAAACGCCAGTGAACAGGCGGACAGGATTGGAGATCACGGAGGCGCTCAGCCGCCGTGGCGGTGGAACCAACGCTCCACCTCCTGGGCCGAGAAGGTTTTGATCACCGGACGGCCATGGGGACAATGGGAAAAAACCGCACCGGCCTCCATCTGCGCCAGCAACTTGAGCATTTCCACCGGCTGGAGACGGTTTCCCGCTTTGATCGCCGCCTTGCAGGCCATGGAGGCCAGCAGGTCGTCAACCGCCTGGGGCACCAGCCGGGCAGCTTCGTTGCGTACCGGTCCCCTGAGCCCGTCGAGCACCTCCCGCAGCAGGATGCCCGGATCGACATGGCTGACCAGGGCCGGCGCCGCCTTGATCACATAGGTGGCGTCGCCGAAGTGCTCGACGTGCAGGCCAAGAGCGGCGACCGCCTCGGCCTTGTGATCCAGGGTTTCCGCCTGGACCGAACTCAGTTCAACGGTCGCCGGAAACATCAGAGTTTGCTGCGGCATCCTGGCGTCCAGATATCCCTGGACAAGCTGGCCGTAGAGCAGCCGTTCGTGGGCCGCGTGCTGATCGATAATGATCAACTGGCCATCCTTTTCGCACAACAGGTAGAGGGAGAACAACTGGCCAATCAGGGTGAGACCGGAATACTCCTTGGCCAGTTCCGGATGGGCCGGCGGCCTGAACGAAGCGTTCCCGGCGAGCGAAGGAAGAAAACCTGTTTCCGGCCTTGCATCTGGAAGAGGACCAACCGGCAAGGACGGCAGGCGCGGCTGCACGGCCGTCGGTTCAGCGGTGACAATGGACGGAAAGGGCGCGGCCATGGGGGTGGCCTCGCTCCGGTCAACTGTCCGCTCTTCGCTCGGTCGCGGCGGACTGGCAAACAGGCTGGTCCGCAGGCTCTGCTGGTACGCCTCCATGGCCCGGGCTACCCGGTCGGCGACGAAGCGGTGCACCACCTCGCTCCGGCGGAAACGGATCTCACGCTTCGCCGGATGGACATTGACATCCACCTGATCGGGTGCAACGACCAGTTGCAGGGCGCCGGCCGGCTGATAGCCCTTCATCAGGAAACCCTGCAAGCCCTCGCCGACCGCATGGCGGATCATTGCGTCCTGCACCGGCCGGTCATTGACCAGGATGCGCAGCCGCGCACTGCCGGATGACGCCATCTCGGGCAGAAGCAGATAGCCGTCCAACTCCAGTTCTCCGGCATCGGCGGCAGCATCGACATGCAGCGGCAGGAGCGGGCCCCGGTAGCGAAACACCTCGCGCAGCCGTTGTTCCAGGTCTGCCCCCGGCTGATAGTCGAGGGCCACGCGGCCGTCGACATGGAGGGTAAACCCGGTGCGCGGGTGGGCCAGGGCCAGATTTTTGACCACCTCCTCGATGTGGTGCATCTCGGTGCGGGCGGATTTGAGGAATTTCTTGCGCGCCGGCATGTTGCCGAAGAGATGGCGGACCTCAATCACCGTGCCCCGGCTGCAGCCGTCCTGATGCACGTCCCGCAGGCTGCCGTAGCGGATCTCGGCCCGGGTGCCCAGTTCCTGGGTCTGGAGCCGGGAGAGAATGGTCATCCAGGAGACCGAGGCAATACTGGGGATGGCCTCGCCCCGGAACCCCAGGGTGGCGATGGCGGCCAACTGCTCCTCGTCCTTGATTTTGGAGGTGGCATGCCGTTCGATGCAGAGGAGCACATCGTCGCCATCCATGCCGCAGCCGTTGTCAGCCACCCGCAACAGACCCGCGCCGCTGCCCTCGACATGAATGTCGATCCGGGTAGCGCCGGCGTCCACACTGTTTTCCAGCAGCTCCTTCACCACCGAGGCCGGGCGTTCCACGACCTCGCCGGCGGCGATCTGGTTGGCTAACTGTTCTGAAAGAATCCGTATTCGAGACAAGGAATCAAGACTGGGCGATTTTCTTTAACGGTGCTGAAATCCTGAAATCATGGTACCAATTGCGCAAACAGCAGGTTCGGCGGCCGCCGGATACACCCCCGCGCGCCTCGGAACAAACCCCCTCGTTGCGTGAACCCAACACTACCGTTTCTTCGTGTTCTTGTCCACCAAACCCTCGGCACCATCAGAACTCTCCTCCGAGCCGCCGCCCTTTCGCGGCTGGGTGCTGGATGAACGGCATCTGACCAAGCTGCTGCTTTCGGTTGCCGCGGTGGTGACGCTGCTCATCGGCACCGTGCTGGCCTGGTTCATGGCCCTGCCCGACATCCGCTCGGTCGACGATTACCGGCCCCAGGTGGCGACCCTGATCCTCGACCGCCATAACCGCCCGATCGACGCCATTGCCAAGGAATTCCGGATGGTTGTCCCGTATGCCAGCCTGCCCGCCCTCCTGCCCAAGGCCTTTGTCGCCGCCGAGGACAGCCGGTTCTGGGAACATGACGGCCTCGACGGCTGGTCCATCGCCCGCGCCGCCTTCAACAACCTCCGCTCCGGCCGCCGCAGCCAGGGCGGCTCGACCATCACCCAGCAGGTGACCCGGGCCCTGCTCCTGACCCGTGAAAAGACCTACCTGCGCAAACTGGCCGAGGCGGTTCTCTCCTTCCGCCTGGAATGGATGCTGAGCAAGGAGGACATTCTGTTCATCTATCTCAATGAGATTTATCTTGGCGAGGGGGCCTACGGGGTCGAGGCGGCGGCCCGCACCTATTTCGGCAAGAAGGCCAACCAATTGACCCTGGGAGAGATTGCCCTCCTGGCCGGTCTGCCGCAGTCGCCTTCCAACTATTCGCCCATCAAACAGCCCGAGGCGGCCCGCGCCCGGCAACGGTACGTCCTCAACCGCATGGCCGAGGACGGCATCATCACCGCTGACGAGGCGCGCACCGCCTATGAGCAGGGCATACCGCTGGCCGGCAACTGGCGCAAGTCATTGAACGGCTATTTTGCCCTTTATGTCCGCAATCAGTTGCTCACCGTCTACAAAGAGGCCGATCTCTACGAAAAGGGCTTGAGCGTGGCCACCACCGTGGACAGCAGGCTCCAGGAATGGGCGGCCAACGCCGTCCAAACCGGAGCAACCAGGGTGGCAGAGCGGCATCCCGGCGATCCCGCCCCGCAGGGGGCGCTGGTGGCGCTGGACACCGGCAGCGGCCGGATTCGGGCGATGATCGGCGGCGTTGACTTCACCGAGAACCAGTACAACCGGGCCACCCAGGCGAACCGGCAGCCGGGTTCGGCTTTCAAGCCCCTGGTCTACGCCTCGGCTTTGGAACAGGGCATTGCGCCGGAATCGGTCTTCCAGGATGCGCCGATCACCCTGCCCAGCGGCAATGGCAAGCCCTGGCAGCCGCGGAATTTCAAAAACGAATTCCGCGGCCCCATGCCTCTGAGCGAGGCGCTGGTCCATTCCAGTAATGTCATTGCCGTCCGGCTGCTGCAGCAGACCGGGGTGCAGCACGTTATCCGCACCGCCCACCAGATGGGGATCACCGCGCCGCTCGAGGCCGACCTGGCCCTGGCGCTCGGGGCCTCACCTGTCTCGCTTTTGGAACTGACCGCCGCCTACACGGCCTTCGCCAACCAGGGGGTGTACCATGCCCCGGTGGGCATCACCCGGGTCGGCGACCGGTCCGGAGGATTCAAGCCCTGGCCGCAATCGCCGGGCAAGCAGGTGATTGCACCGGAAAACGCCGCTTGGCTGCAGCGGGTCATGACCCAGGTGGTGCAGCGGGGCACGGGGAAGAATGCAAGCGGTGTGCGCGGGGCCAGCGGCAAGACCGGGACCACCGACAACCACGTCGATGCCTGGTTCGTCGGTTCCGCCCAGGACCTGACCACCGGCGTTTGGATCGGCCACGACCGCGACACGCCGCTGGGTGCAGGTGAAACCGGCGGCCAGGCCGCAGCCCCGGTATGGAAGATGTTCATGCTCCAAGCCATCAACTAACGAGGCCCCATGGCAACGCAAGACGCCCAATTCATGCAGACCTTCTACAGCGGCAGCCCCGCCGAAAAACTGGCCGCGGCCCGCACCCTGTTTGCCGAACTGACCGGCCGGTTGACGGCATCAAAGCTGTTCACTGAAGAACTCGAACTATTGCGTTGCCATGCCCAGACGCTCAACCGGCACATGCGGGCCATGGATCTGGGCCGGCTCAGCGGGGGCTGTGCCGCCCGTCCCGGCGGCGGCTGCTGCGGCGCCTACATGGCCGGCAACACCGACGCCATTCAGATTCTGATCAACCTGTTGTTGGGCGTCAGCGTGGCCCAACAGCCGGACTGCGGGGAGAACTGTTGCTTTCTCGGGCCTCAGGGCTGCCTTTTCCTCGTCAAGCCCATCTTCTGCCTCAATTACAACTGCAGCCACATCCTTGACTGCGCCGAACCCGAGAGCCTCGACATGCTCTATCAGCGGGCCGCTTCCGTTCTCAATCAGCAGACCCGCATCGAATTCCTGCTGTTTGAGGAGCTGCGCAAACAGATGAAAAGAACATAGACAGCATGGTGGATTCGTTTTGTTTTCAGGTAATTTGCACCTTGGCACCACCAGGATGTACTGAAACGTTTGCCTGCCCATGCCTTCCCTTAACAGCTTGCAACCATTCCCTCACCGCTTGAACAAGGAGATTGCTATGCCGATCAGCGCCACCCTGCCTACTCCCTTGGGACTGTTCACCCTAACCATTGACGAAACCGGACTGAGCGGGCTGTCCTTTCCGACGGAAGCTCCTCCTGGTGAGCGAGTCACTCTGGTGCCGATCAGCAGCCAGCCGCTGCTGCAAGAGGCTGGCCGCCAATTGCTTGCCTACCTCGGAGGTACCCTGCACAACTTCGACCTGCCGCTGTCGATCCACGGCACCGTCTTTCAGCAACAGGTCTGGGAACAACTGCGCACCATTGCCTATGGCCAGACCATGACCTACGGCGAACTGGCCGCTCGGATCGGCGGGCGGCACAAGGCCAGGGCGGTTGGCGGGGCCGCCCATGCCAATCCCCTGGCCATTATCATTCCCTGCCACCGGCTGATTGGCGCGGGCGGCAAACTGACCGGTTTTGGCGGCGGCCTGCCCATGAAGCAAACCTTGCTGGACCTGGAGTGGCGTTCGGTGGAAAAAAGGAAAAAAAGCGCGTAAATCAGACCAATATCCGCTACGATACGGCATCAATTCACTTCAGGGAGGAAGGATTATGGTGGATATTATCATTGGTTCCATCGAACCGGTTAAATCACCGGTCAGCAAGCCCGGTCCCGGCGCCGCCCCAATCGAGGCCGAACTGCTTCATGTCCGCGATCCTCGCCAACGCATTATCGGCCCGCTCGGCCAGGAACGGCGCAAGCAGCCGCGCCAAGATCCCCTCAACGGCAAGGTTCTTACCCTGCTCATCCCCGACGGCACAACCCTGCCCAAAGACCTCGACATCAAGAAGTACAAGGTCCTGCTTCGTTTCATGCGGAAATAAACAGACTGCCCCTGACCGCGATACGGTCAGGGGCTGTTTACTGTTTAGCGATCAGCCGGGCCGAGAAGGCCGCCGCACCAAAATACGGCTGTTCTGACGGCGGTTTGCCGACCGAGCTTCAGGCAGAAGCCTTTAGCTCACCCCTTAATCAGTGAAAAACCATCAATAAAAACGGCTTGAATTTTTCATTTAATACCTTGAAATTTCAATAAAAATATTACAATATCCACCTGTCCCAAAAACTCACTTGGCAGGTGAAAACATGAAACGATTGATCCTCGAACAGAGCGACGAAGAATTCTACACCAGCCACTCCGGGCTGGCCCTGGCCGGCGCCTGCATCACCGGTACAGCGACCTTGGCCGGTATGTCGGCAGGGTAGCCAAGGGAAGCGACCATATTGCCGAGATCGATATCCTGCGCAGCTATCTCGGCCTGCTTTGTCTGGGCAAGAGCGATTATCAGGCCATTGCCGCCATGCGGGAGGACGACTACTTCAAGCAGGCCCTGGGGATCGGCCGGATACCCTCGGTTGAACGGCTGCGGCAGCGATTGGACGAGGCCGGAGCCGATCTTGTCCCGGTCATCCATCGGAGTTCGCGAACCATGCTCAAGCGGCTCAAGGCCCCGATCAGCGGCTACCGGAACGGTCTGGTCCCTCTGGATGTGGATGTCTTTCCCCAGGATAACTCCAACACCAAGAAGGAAGGAGTCAGCCGCCCCTACAAGAACTACGATGGCTATGCCCCCATGGCTGCCTATCTCGGCATGGAGGGCTGGTGCCTGGAAGTGGAACTCCGGCCCGGAAGCCAGCATAGCCAGAAAGGGTTTGTTGACTTCATCAACCGGGTGATTGCCGGCGCCAAGGATCTGAGCAAACAGCCACTCCTGGTTCGCGCCGATGCAGGCAATGATGCCATTGAGACCCTGGTCGCCCTGGAAAACGCCGAGAACACCCACTACATCGTCAAATGGAATCCGCGAAAAAGCGACACCGTCGCCTGGCGCGACAAGGTGTTTGCCGATGGGCCGGTAAAGACGCCCAGAAAAGGCAAGCGAGTCGGCACCATGGTCGTCGAGGAAACCAAAGAGGTCAACAAAACACCCTATACCTTCAAGCGAATCGTCCGGGTGACTGAGCGGACCATCGATAAAAACGGTCAATTTCTCCTTGCTCCGGATATTACCCTTGAGGGTTGGTGGACCGACCTGGCGATGGCTGCGGAGGATGTGATCGAACTCTATCGGCAGCATGCCACGTCGGAGCAGTTCCATAGCGAGTTCAAGACTGATCTGGATCTCGAACGGCTGCCGAGCGGCAAGTTTGCCACCAACGCCCTGGTGATGGCTTTAGGAGGCTTTGCCTATAACATCCTTCGCTTTATCGGGCAAACGGGCCTGATCGCCCCCTTTGGACCGGTGCGGCATTCGGCCAAACGCAGAAGGCTGCGAACCGTGATCCAGGAGTTGATGTATCTGGCCGGGCGGCTGATCTCTACCGGTCGGCGTTGAAGCTGCGCTTCAGCCGACATTGCCCGGCCTTTGCCGCGTTCAGCGTGGTGTATTCACGACTGGTTGCGGCCAGCTAAGGAGAAAGTCTGAGCCAATGAGCACCACAGAGGATAACTGCGTCTTCGCTTCGCCAAACTGACGGATTTTTCAATGAACAAGACGCTCAAGTGGCCGTAGCGTTCGGCGTATAAGCAACAGCATCAGCCCGCAAGGCTGACAATCGCCCCCGACAGACCTGAAAGTGGAGGTCTGGCTGAGGGCTTCACGGATTCAGGAACCCCATATTGAAAACAACACACCAGGTGATATATGCTGAAATTACTAAAAAAGTGTATATTTTATTTTATTGTAATTCTAGGAATTATATATGGTTATCAATATATGACAGGAAAAAGCATTGCGACCTTGCCGAGAGAAATTGTCAACACACTCCAGCAAAAGGACACGAGGACAGAATCAGCCAATCCTCGATATTATAGAGATCCGGCAAAGTACATGCCTAAGGAATAAAGGCAGGTGAGAGGAAGAGACAGAGGAAAACCATTTAATTTTCCAGAGAATAAAACGTCACTTGCAGGTTAGTTGTGTCGAACCATCCAACCGATCAATAAACCGGAAAGAGCCGTGTTCTAAAAAGGTGGGTACTCTCTCTACCGGCACGTTATTTCATCGTTAGGCGGCACAGACCACAATGCAGGAGAACTCGACTTCATGAAGACTCAGTACTACACGGCGACGAGTCTCGACGGATTCATTGCCACCGAAGATGACTCGTTGGATTGGCTGTTTCCGCTGGGAGACCTGGACGATACAAGCTATCCTGCATTCATCGCGGGTGTAGGTGCCTTGGCAATGGGCTCAGCAACCTATGGATGGATACTGCGCCATGCTGATAAGGTTGCCGCGGAAACAGGGTCACCGTGGCCCTACACCCAGCCAGCCTGGATTTTCTCAAGCCGGGTGCTCCCATCGATTGAAGGAGCGAACACGCGCTTCGTCCAAGGTGATGTGCGACCCGTGCACGCTGAAATGCGCACAGCGGCGGGCTCGAAGAACATCTGGATCGTAGGCGGTGGAGACCTTGCCGGCCAATTCTTCGACGCTGGCCTGCTGGACGAGCTCATCGTCCAGGTCGGTTCTGTCACTCTGGGGAAGGGCAAGCCTTTGTTCCCGCGTCGCGTCGCGAACCCGCCTCTTCGTCTGGTTTCGGTTCGACAGATCGGCACGGGCTTCGCAGAGTTGCGCTATGAAGTACGCGAAAGGGTTGCCCCCGATCCAGGAGGCCATTCACGAACCTAAGGATTAGAAATCATGGTTATTTTTGTGTCCTACCAGCGAGCTGACACGCTTTTCGCAGCTCACGCTATTGGGTATGCAATACGGCGAGCGTTCCATTGATACTGTTGAGTGCTTTTATCTTTTCGCAGCTCACGCTATTGGGTATGCAATACGGGGCACGGGTCACGAAGCCTTCGTCGACACAGGATGTATCGGCGGCGGTGCCCTTTATCCTCAGGTGATCAGCAATGCGGTTTCTAATACGAATGTGATGCTGGCCTTGATTGGACCGTCCTTCGATATCGCTCGGTTGCATGAGGCGACCAGCGTCGTAGCGTACGAGTGGCGTCGTGCGCAATTCCATGGAGCCGCTGTCGTCCCTGTTCTTGTCGATGGCGGTCGAATACCGCCTGATGCCGAACTACCTGCAGAGTTTCGGTGGTTTACGAAACGTAGCGCTTATTCCCTGCGGCGGGATTCTTTCTCGGACGACGTTTCAGCGCTCATCAATGCGATTCCATTGCTCGCGGCAATACCCAGGCGTGCTGCGCGAGTACTCTGGGTGGACGACCGCCCATCCAACAATGAGATCGAACGCAAGACCCTCAGGCCGCACGGAATTATATTCGACAACGTCGTTTCAACTGCCGAAGCAGTCGAGCAGCTTGCAAACGAGAGCTACGATCTTGTGATTACGGATTTCGGTAGAGCACACTCCTCGGACCGCTCTCAAACAGCAGGTGCATCTTTTCTGAAGCATCCAGCGGTAACCCAAGGCGGACCGCCAGTGATTGTCTATGCAAGTCAGTGGGCGGTGAGGCAGAAGGATGAACTTTTGCGGCTAGGCGCCTCAGAGGTAACCGCAAATCGTCAACAACTCATCGACAGTGTGTTGGGTGTACTGGGCCGCGTTCCAGAGCGATCAAGTGACCTGAGCCGTTGACGTAGGCCAATAGATGGAAAGGCCACCATTGGCAAGAGCAAGCAAGGGAACTTAAACGCCCTTTCGCGACGCATAACCAAGGGTTACACAGCGGACCGGCTGCAGAGCTGGCGCGCTTCCGCCAGCCGGTGATGCCCTGCGTTAGGCCAGATGACACCTTACCACTACAAGGAGGAGGACCATGAGCAAACAAGTATTCATCAACCTTCCCGTAGCCGACCTGCCAAAGTCGATGGCCTTCTTCAAGGCGCTCGGTTTTTCGCACAACCCGCAGTTCACCGATGACACTGCCGCGTGCATTGTCATCAGCGAGACGATTTTCGTCATGCTGCTCACGCACTCCAAGTTTCGTGAATTCACGCCCAAATCCATCTGCGACACAACCAAATTTGCTGAGGTGTTGCTTTGTCTGAGTTGTGACAGTCGCTCGCAGGTTGAGGATCTCGTCGCCAAGGCTGTGGCTGCTGGCGGTTCGATCTACGCGAACCCAAAGGATTACGGATTCATGTATCAGCACAGCTTCGCTGACCCCGACGGCCACCAGTGGGAACTCATTCACATGAGTGCGATGCCGCCACAAAAGTGACGATGGCGTGATGATTTGGCATAACCATTCACTGCAGCGGACAGCCCTGTCGGGCCAACGTTGGGCTGCAAGACTGGCAATGCGTTGATTGGCAGCGACCGTAACCCCAAGTCCTAGTCTTGGGCTGTCTGGCTCTCGCACCAAAGGAGGAGCAAATGCAGATACAGGGAAAGGTGCAACATCTCAATCCGGCGGGCCTGCACAAGAATCTCGCATATACTCAGGCCGTGGTCGTTAGCGGCAATGCAACGACAATCTTTGCCGGTGGCCAGAATGCTGTTGATGCTTCCGGCAACATCGTTGGCAAGGGTGATCTAAGAGCGCAAACCGAAAAGGCGCTACAGAATGTAGAAACAGCGCTGGCGGCAGGCGGGGCTGGACTTGAGCATATTGTAAAATGGAATGTCTATATTCTGCATGGCCAATCAGCCCAAGTGGGATTCGAGGCATTTCAAAAAGTGTGGGGCCAGCGCCCGAATCCACCCGTCATCAGCGGTATCTTTGTGCCTGCATTGGCACATCCCGATTTTCTTGTGGAAATTGATGCCATTGCCGTGGTTCCGCAGAAGTGACAGGTCCGACAACGGGTTCTAGGCGACGTCGGCGCTGACTCGCCATCGTGCCTTAACCGAACATTGGACGTTATATTGAAAGGCGGGGCAGATGAGCATTTACATTGTTCTTTTGAGAGGTATAAATGTCGGCGGGCGGAATACGCTGCCGATGAAGGAGCTTGTCGTTCTCCTCGAAGACCTTGGATGCCAAAACGTCAAAACATATATCCAGAGCGGGAACGCGGTACTTCAAAGCAGCAAAACCGCTTCTCGCCTTTCCAGCCAAATAGGCGTGGAAATCAAAAGGCGCCGAGGCTTTGAACCTCACGTTCTGCTACTTGAGCTAAAAGATTTTGCGCGAGCTATTGCCGCGAACCCGTTTCCAGCAGAGGCTGAATCAGACCCCAAGGGAGTACATCTCGGTTTTCTGGATACTGTACCTCCCCAGCCTGATTTGGACAAAATTTCCGCTTTGGCGGCGAAAACAGAGAGGTTCCAGCTGATCAACAAAGTGTTTTTTTTACATGCGCCCGACGGAGTAGGCAGGTCCAAGCTTGCCGCAAATAGCGAAAAATTACTCGGTGTCGCAATGACCGTTCGTAATTGGCGAACTGTCAGTACAATTCGAGACATGGCAAAGGAGTTTGAGTGATCGTGCCCGGCCAAGTGCTGCACCGGACGGCTATTCTGCCGGCGCTCCATAGCTCCGGCGAGCTTCGCGTTGGGCACCCCATTGCATTACATAAAAAAGGAGGGCTAGATGAATTTTAGATGCAAGTTCGCACAGTCTGCACTGTGGCTTTGCAGCATTTATTTTCTACTTGTTTCGGGTTCCATTGCAGCTGAACCAACCTACGAACAAGGCAAAAATATTTTTATTGAGACAGGAGTGGAAGCACCAGATCGTAATCCAACCTGGTATGCCTCAATGGTAGCCAAGCCGTATGCTCCTGTATTCGAGATGCTGGCCACGAAGGGTACTCAAGGTCGCTATTATCCTTACACCTATCCCGTAACGCTCAAAGACATTGTGCGGTTTCACGGCCATGATTGCGAAGGCATCACAACCGCTTCAAATAGCGCATGGGTTGCCTTCAAAATCCTCTTCCCGGACGGAATCATCGACCGGAGCGTGCTTTGGGGAATAAGCGGTGAATCTCCCTGCTGGTCGGACGCGGTGGCATTCCTGACCGGAGCACGACTACAATATGGCAACCTCGGCTATTTTAAAGACAAACGGTACAGCCATGCCATCATCCTCTATCGAGAGGATACTCAAGTAGCTGTACTCGCAACCTGGAAACAGGGAATCAATAACATCCCTGGCGAACCGGTCATGCTACCCGGCAAGATCACCTGGAAGCCAAAAGTCACCTTAAAAGATGTGGAAGATCTGAAAGCAATTGTGAAAAAGGCTGGCGGAAACCCAAGCCCTTATCAGGTTGACCTCATGCGTCATCAACAATGGCTCCATATCAATGATATATTGGACCACCCTCTTGAAGAGAGTTATCAGACGCAAGTAATAGAGAACTTCAAATGGGAGGATTGGATTGACCCTGAAAAGACGATCACGAAAACCCATGAGCGCAGCGACACTCGCCTAAAAAATTATCCATATCGCAGCACACCCATTGAGTGATGCACTGTAGAAAACTGATCTCTACTGGGTGGCGCTTTCCATTTCATTTGCATTGAGGAAAATTTTGTTCAGGAGCTCAGCGGCCTACTATTGACAGCTCAACAAATCGCTAATGCTGGCCTGCGGAAGCGGCGTTGCTGTTACTATCTGCAAGCTCTCTGCCGCAGGCAGCTCTACGTTAGGCCCTGACCGGACCTATTCAAACCCGTAAGGAAATTTTTCACAATGGACATCCCACGGATATTCAACATCACTGAAAGTGCTCACCGCATCCACAACCCGATCACACCCGAAAAGCTCGCCACTCTCGGCGCGGCGCTGCGTCTGGAACCGGGGGCCCGGATGCTCGACCTCGGCAGCGGTTCGGGGGAGATGCTGTGCACCTGGGCACGCGATCACGGTGTCACCGGCATTGGCATCGACATGAGCCAGCTGTTCACCGAGCAAGCGAAACTCCGGGCGGAAGAACTCGGTGTTGCCGATCAAGTCACATTCATCCATGGCGATGCTGCCGGCTATGTCTCTGACGAGAAGGCCGATGTGGCCGCCTGTGTCGGTGCCACTTGGATCGGCGGGGGAGTCGCCGGCACGATCGAGCTTCTGGCGCGGAGTCTGCGCCCCGGAGGGATCATCCTCATCGGCGAGCCTTACTGGCGGCAGTTACCGCCGACGGACGAAGTTGCCAAGAGGTGTTTTGCCCACTCGATCTCCGATTTTCTTATACTTCCAGAACTGCTCGCGTCATTCGGCCACCTTGGCTACGACATCGTTGAAATGGTTCTGGCTGACCAGGACGGCTGGGATAGATACGAGGCGGCCAAATGGCTCACCATGCGCCGATGGCTTGAAGTCAATCCCGGCGACGAGTTAGCCAAAGAGGTGCGGGCCCAACTGACCTCGGAACCCGTGCGCCACGCCGCTTACACGCGTGAATACCTGGGCTGGGGTGTGTTCGCGCTGATGCCGCGGTGATGCGTTGGCGCAACCGGCAGATCGTCAACGGCTGTGCCGCGCAACCGCTGGTGGCTTGCCAAGAGGTGATGGTGCCTGCATGCATCGCGTATGGTCTGACTATCCGTGCGATCAACAGAAAAGTCTGTCGCAGACAGGCCTAATAATTCATTCAAGCCAACGCCGCGTTGCGGCGCAGCTTAATGCAGGCCTACGAAGTAATCGACAAGGAAATCTATATTCTGGTAATCGCAGTTGGGAAAAGCGATAAAAATATGGTCTATAAAAAGGATCAGGGAAAAAATACCTTTCGGTAGCGCCTCTTGCAAACAGAACGGATTAAGATCGTGTCATTTCGATCGGAGGAATTTCATTGTTCTAGCCTTGAGATTTCTCGCTAAAGCTCGAAAGGACAAAATAAGTGACTCAATTTTGCGGGATATGCTGGAGACGCACGCTGTAATTTTTTCATTTTGCAAAAGGCTCGCTATACTCCAATAAACCTGGAAACAGCCGCGTTCTAAAAGGTGGGGAGCATATCGACCGGCAGGTTATTTCATCATCAGATCAAAAAAATATATCAGATTTCATTGCCATGGCTGTAGGTGCTACCCGTGAACGTACGGGCGCTGACGACGCCTGGACTTCCAAGGGAGGTAAGATGTGGAGCAGTTAAACAGCTTTTTTGCCGCGGCAAGCGGTTATGTCTGGGGGGTTCCTTTGCTGGTGCTCCTGGTCGGCACCGGAATCTTCCTGACCGTTCGGTTGCGCGGCATTCAGGTGACGATGCTCGGGCATGCGCTGCGCGAAACCTTTGCCCGGCCAAAGGTGAACGAGATTGGGGATATCAGCCACTTCAAGGCGTTGATGATCGCCCTGGCGGCCACTATCGGTACCGGCAATATCATTGGTGTCGCCACCGCCATCTCCGTCGGCGGCCCCGGCGCCCTCTTCTGGATGTGGGTGACTGCCGCTGTCGGCATGGCGACCAAGTATGGCGAAGGGGTGCTGGCGGTCAAGTACCGCGTGGTCGATGATAACGGCGAGATGGCCGGCGGGCCGATGTATTACCTCGAGCGCGGGCTGGGGCAGAAATGGCTCGGGGTGCTCTTCGCCCTCTTTGGCGCCATTGCCGCCTTTGGTATCGGCAATATGGTGCAGGCGAACGCCATCGCCGGCAACCTGCAGGAATCGCTCGGCCTCGACCCTATAATCACCGGTGTCGTCCTGACACTCTGCACTGCGGGAGTCATCATCGGCGGCGTCAAGAAGATCGGCAATGTTTCCGCTGTCATGGTCCCGGTAATGGCAGTGGTCTACGTGGGCGGCTGCCTGATCATTCTCGCCCGTTTTGCTGGCGAAGTGCCGGGCGCGCTCGCCCTTGTCTTCCAGGATGCCTTCACCGGGACCGCCGCTACCGGCGGCTTTCTTGGAGCGACGGTCATGCTGGCCATCCAGAAGGGCGTCTCCCGGGGCGTCTTCTCCAACGAGTCAGGGCTCGGCAGCGCGCCGATTGCCGCTGCCGCCGCCAAAACCAATGAACCCTGCGAGCAGGCGCTCGTCTCCATGACCGGCACCTTTATCGATACCATCATCGTCTGCACCATGACCGGTCTGGTGCTGATCGTCACCGGCGCATGGCATTCCGGGGGGGTGGTCACGGCGATGACAAGATCGGCCTTCGACATAGGTCTTCCCGGCAATTCAGGCGGCTTTATCGTCTCTTTCGGCATCATCTTCTTCGCCTATTCGACGATCATCGGCTGGGCCTACTATGGCGAAAAATGCATGGAATACCTGATGGGGGTGCGGGCGCTCCTTCCTTACCGCCTTGTCTACTCCCTCTGCGTTGCCGTAGGCGCGACGGTCAAGCTCGATCTCGTCTGGAACTTCGCCGACGTGATGAACGGGCTGATGGCGATTCCCAACCTCATTGGCCTGCTCGGGTTATCCGGAGTAATCGTGGCAGAGACGAACCGCTTTCTTATGGAGAAACGAAGCGAGCGGTAAAGCCCTGTTTGCCTGCGGCGGGCTTAACAATGTGGTCCTTATTTCAGGGTTCGCACGATGATGGGAAGCAGCCGATCGTCCGGTTCATGGCAAGATAATCAGCCTTATTGACCAAACAACCAATGCTGGTCGCAGCGACAACGTCGCTTTGAATATACCCGAATCCAGGAGAACAATTGATGAAAATATCCTTCTTTCCCGCGATGATCTTGCTGAGTTGGGTTATCAGTCAGGCCGGTTTTGCCTCGAGCTGCATCCAGGGGGATCAAACCCATATCTGGATTGCCCCGCAGGTGTTGAAAGCCGGAACACCGGTTAAAATTATGGCGGTGTCCACTTCGGGGCCAATCACCGAACTGCTATTGACCGATCCGCAAGGTGCAACACAAGCATTAGAAACCACAGGGAATACGGATGGAATGCCTTGGCACTTAACCGCGCAGATAGAGCCCCTGGCGGGCGGTCAGTATCAAGTCGAGGCGAGAGCGCATGGCAAATCGCTTGCGTGCCGGGAACTTTTTACTGGTGAGAACGGCAAGGGGAAACCAGTATGGGATGAGAAGTATGAAGCCTTTTATTCAGCCTGGATAGAGCAGCTGTTTGACGGTGCGATTGACGAAACCGTCAGTTTTCCCTCCCTGGAACCGGTGTTGCGCGATCCTGAACGCAATTTTTTGCATAATTCATTAGGGTTGAATGAAGATAAAGGTTTTCCGGCAACACCGGATTGCGCCGATTTTCCCTATTTTCTGCGCAGCTATTTTGCCTGGAAAAACAGTTTGCCGTTTAGTTATCGGGCTTGCAATCGCGGTTCGGCTACCAAACCACCTTCCTGCGATCCTGTCACCATCAGAACTGATTTCATGCAAAAGACACCGCCTTTGGCCACATTTAAAGCGTTGAGCCGCAGCCTGATGGATGCGGTGCAGTCGGGCAACGGCCGCACGGCCCTTGCCAGCCAGGAAACCGACTTTTATCCCTTGCCCTTAACCCGCGAGTCGCTCTGGCCGGGAACGATTTTTGCCGATCCTTACGGGCATGTGTTGGTACTCACAAAATGGGTCGCCCAAACCCCGGACAGCCCTGGAATTTTATTTGCAGTCGATGCCCAGCCGGATAATTCCATTGCCAGAAAAAGATTTTGGGAAGGCACCTTTTTATTTGCGAATATCCCTAGCGCAGGCCCCGGTTTCAAAGCGTTTCGCCCCCTTGCGAATACCCGCCTGTTGAAGAATGAGGAGTTGCCGAAATATTCGATGGAACAGGCGGAGTTAAGTCCTGATGAGTTTTACGCGCAACTGTATCAACTCATTAATCCTGAGGGATTGAATGCAAAACAGGCGTACGAAGCGACGTTAACCGCATTAGTCGAACAGCTGGAAACGCGTGTAAAATCGGTTGAAAACGGCGAAGCATATTTTCACAAAGGCGGTTCCACCATTGCAATGCCCAATGGCGCCGCTATTTTTGAAACGGTCGGCCCATGGGAGGATTTCTCCACGCCGTCACGGGATATGCGTTTGATCATTGCGATGAATGTGTTGCTTGATTTTCCAGAAAAAGTCGTACGCTATCCGGAACTGTTTAACTTGACCGCCGAATCGGCGCAGAAAGTACGCTCCGAAATAAAGCAATGGCACAACAAACTGATTACGGAGAAGAAAATTCAGTATATCCGCAGTAATGGTGAGCCGTGGGAGCTGTCCGTTGCCGATGTTTTAGCGCGTAAATCCGCTTTTGAGATGGGCTATAACCCGAATGATTGTGTGGAGATTCGCTGGGGGGCAGAAGAAGGAACAGAGGAATATGCCAGTTGTCGCCGACACGCGCCGGCGGTGCAGATCAAACAAATGAATGCGGTGCGCGAATGGTTTCGGGAAGCAAAACGCCCGCCGCGTTGAGCCAGCATTAAAAAGACGCTTGTGGCCCATTAGACCGCGGAACTCCCAACTCGGCGCTAAATGCAGACGGCTCATCACCAGCCATTTTCGATGCCAGGGCAGGATTAGTAGGCTTTCGGGAGATCGAAACCAGTTACCCTCCGCTGGTAAGCGTTCAGTTCGACGCCGCGACAAAGAGAAAGCGCCAGCGTCCGCGCTTATGAAAATAAACGGCCCCGAACCGCATTGCGGTCCGGGGCATTTATGATGAATACTTGGTGTAAAAAGTCTTAAAAAGGCCGCAACACCCAAATACCGCAGGGGCAGGTGTCGGCGCAAAAGCCGCAGGCAATGCACTTGTCGTCATCCGAGACATACTCGTAATCCACCCCATCGGGTCCGGGAACGATCTCCTGCCGGGAGATGGCGCCGGTGGGGCAGATAGTCTCACAGAGGTGGCAGTCACGGCAGGAACCGCAGCTGAGGCAACGGGCCGCCTCCTGGTCCTCGGTCGCTCCCCGGTCGGTGACCGGATCGTAATGGGCGAGGGTCAGGTCCTCATATCTGATCAATTGCTGCCGGAAAGGGACCCATGTTTCACCCTTGAAGGTGGCCAAGATATACTCGGCCGTCCGCTTACCGGCGCCCAGCGCGTTGGTCGCCAAACCCGGCCGTTCGACATCGCCGACCGCGAGAATTTTATCATCCGTGGTCCGGCCTGCCTCGTCGGTCTTGATCCAGCTCGCCCCAGCCACGTTGACCACTTCCACCGTGTCCGGCAGGAAAGGCAAACTGGGAATATCGCCAATCGAGATGATGACCGTCTGGGCGGGGATAACCTCGCCGTTGGCACCGACCACTCCTTCCGCCGTCACCTCCCGGGTCATGACCGGCCACTTGAAGGTGGCACCCAGGGCCTCGGCGGCGGCTCGCTCTTTGCCGAAAGCCAGGGGTTTCTGAATATCGACCAGTACCACCTGTTCCGCGCCCAAGCGGTAGGCCTCTGCCGCCACGTCACAGCCGACATTGCCGGCACCGATGATCACCACCTGCTTGCCGGTGGCCATGGGTTTGTCGCTTTTGGCCGCCTTGAGGTAATCAAGCGCGGGAATGACCCGCTCGTGACCGGGAAAGCCCAAGGTGCGGGGCTGGTGGGTCCCCACCGCCACCACCACATAATCAAAGGCCTTCTTCAGTTCCTCGACCTTGTCTTTGCTGAGGTCGACGCCCAGGTTAACGTGGAGGTTCTCGGTTTTGCGGAATCGATCCACCTCAACTTCCCAGACCGCTTTGGAAAGACGCTCCCAGGGAATGGTCTGCGCGAGTTTGCCGCCCAGCTGGGTGTCGCGCTCGAAGATATGCGCCTCGACGCCGTTCAAGGCCAGATGCCAGGCTGCGGCCATACCGGATGGTCCACCGCCGATAATCGCCACCTTCTTACCGGTTGCGGGCAGGGCCTTGGGCGGATCCACGGTTTGCACCGAGCGGCCGAGGACCGAGGCGTCGATGGAGTAGTCGACCTTCTCGCGGGAACAGTTCTGAATACAGAGGTTAGGGCAGATGATGCCGCAGACCGAGGCCGGAAAGGGACTGTACCGCAACAGCATTTCATAGGCTTCATCGTTGCGGCCTTCACGGATCATGCGCAGGCGGTCAACGGTCGGGATATGAATCGGGCAGTAAAAGGTGCACGGTGCAGCCGCGCTCCGGTTGTTCCAGAAGGGTTTTTTGCGGCGGAATTCGCCGGATTCGACAACGCCAATCAAACTGCGCTCCAGCCCCGGCGCGATATCGCGCAAAGGATCGCCGCCACCGAAGCCTTGATCCCAGATGCGACGGCGGAACTCGGCCATGGGCATGGGCCCGGAGAACATCAGGGCCCGCTCCTGCGGGGTGATGGCCGCCAGCACGTTCCATTCCGCACGCAGCGAAAGGGTGGGGAGCAGTTCGGAACGATCGATCTTCTCCAGAAATTCGGGCAGCCGCTCACTCAGCCACTGCCACTCCGCGTCGCTTAACGGGGTCAGTTTGGCGTTGGTCTTGGAATACGAATCGTCAATGGGACCACGAAAAAAGATCTTGCCGCCCACCATGCCGACACAGGGCCGGTAACCGAGCACATTGTCCGGATTTTTGGGGGCGACGCCACAGACCACGCCCAGACCACCGCAATTGAACTCGGCAAAGGTGTCGCCCACCGAACCGAGCACCCACATCTCCGGCCGCTCGTAATCCGGGTTCCACTTGGTCATGGTCAGGCCGCGGGCGCCGATGGAACCGCCGATCATCACCCGGCCGCCGGCCATGGCATTGCAGACGCCGTTGGTGGCGTCGCCCTTGACAATGACATCCGCCCCGATGTTGAGGTAACCGACGTCATCCGAGGCCGAGCCCTCGCAGATGATGGTCGCGCCCTTCAGGCCCATGCAGCCGAGCCGCTGACCGGCGGGGCCTTTGACCCGGATGGTCAGCGGCTTCTCGACGGAACCGAGCCGCAGGCCGATGTTGTGCTGGCCGTAGGATTCGAGAATCAGTTCATCGGCAACCGCCGCCGCACCTCGAACCTCTTCCTCGAAAATCTTGGACGAGATCCGGTGGTGGTTGTCATCCCGGCCGCGGACGGTGAGTATGGTGTGCTTTGTTTCGCTCATAGTTCAAAGGAGTCCTGTACTAAATCCTGTCTCAACAGATGTAATTGATCTGCAACCGTTCCGCGATGGCCTTGTCATCGATGCCCAGGGCGTCGGACATGCCGATGGGCAGGCTCTGGGAGCGGCCGAGCGGCGCCATGATCTTCTTGGCTTCAGTGCGGATGGCCATGAAAACGTCGGCCACGCGCTGAGCAACCTCGTCGGGATCGAGACGGCGATAGAGTTTCGGGTTCTGGCTGGTGATGCCCTTGGGGCAGAGGCCGACGTTGCAGACGTTGCAGCGGCCCATCTCGTTGCCGAGGCAGCCGGCGGTGGCCTGCATGATGTACTTGCCGATATGGACGCCGGAGGCACCGAGCATGATCAGGGCCATGCCGTTCTGGGCGACGTTGCCGTTCTTGCCGATGCCGCCGGCGGCGAACAGCGGAATCTCGTTCTGCCGACCCTGGCGGACCAGATCGAGATAGCATTCGCGCAGGTTGGAGGCGATCGGGTGGCCGGTGGCGTCCATGCTGACGTTGTAAGCCGCGCCGGTGCCGCCGTCGATGCCGTCGATCAGTAAGCCCCCGGCATAGGGGTTGCGCACCAGGTTGTTGAGCACCGACTTGGCCGAGGTCGAACCGGAGATCTTGGGATAGACCGGGACGCGGAAGCCGAAGGCCATGGACATGGTCTGGATCATCTTCATGACGCTTTCTTCAATCGAATAGAGCGTCTGATGCACCGGCGGCGAGGGCAGATCGACGCCCTCGGGCACGCCGCGCAGCCGGGCGATCAGCTTGCTGACCTTGAACCACATCAGCAGGCCGCCGTCGCCGGGCTTGGCGCCCTGGCCATACTTGATCTCGATGGCCGCGGGATCGCACTGCATCTCGGGAATGGCGCGAATAATCTCGTCCCAGCCGAAGTAGCCGGAGGCAATCTGGAGAATGATGTATTTGAGGAAGGGACTTTTCAGCACCCAGGGCGGACAGCCGCCCTCGCCGGTGGCCATGACCACCGGAATGCCGAGGACCTCGTTGCAGTACGCTACCCCCTGCAAGAGGCCGAGCCACATGTTGGGCGACAGGGCGCCAAACGACATCGAGCCGATGACAAAGGGAAAAATCTCGCGAGTCGGCGGAATCCATTCACCCGCCATCCGGCGGCGGAGAAACTCCTCCGGCGGCAGTACCCGGCCAAGCGTGGTGTTGATGTTGAATTCGTGCCGGCCGGCATCGAGCGCCGGATCGGTCAACATCGAGATACGGCCGAACGAAATGCGGTCGAGCACGGTTTTGCCGGTGGCATTGCGCCGGCCCCCGCGTTTGTGGGCCTCTCCCTTCTGGTTCAGCAGAAAAGTGGCACGGTGCTCGTTGGTGTTGAGGTGCGGTCCGATGGCCTCATTCGGGCAGACAGAGGCGCACATGCCGCAGCCGATGCAACGTTTTTCGATCACCGTATGCTGGCGGATGCCGGTGAAATGGCGGTAGTCGTTGCCCCGCTTCTTCTGCAGGACATCGAGCTTCGGCACCCGCTGGCGGAAATAGCTCAGCGAGATGGCCCCCACCGGACAGACAGAGGTGCAGCGACCGCAGACCGTGCAGCGCTCCTGCCGGTGTTCGATGATCCAGGGGAGATCGTGGTAGCTTAAGCTGCTTGGGGAAGAGTAAATTGATCGAACTGAGACCATATTGTGAGTTCCTTTCGCTCGGGTGGAATAATGACGGTGTGCTGCCGCATGGGCTGGAAATCAAGGGAGGGATCGCGATCCGGCACCAAGGCGTCGACCCCGCACATCTCGGAGGCGATGGCCCAGGAGCCGGGCCGGCCGCCGACGGTAGCCGGCCGCATCTTCTTCTGGTCCATCACCAACATGCTGGTTTCATCGGGCAGCGTGGCGATGACCGCATTGGGCCCGTCGATAATCAGACGGCGGCAGGTGGCCCGCAACCCCTTGAGAAAATCGCCGTTGGGATGCAGATCCAACTCTTCGGATTTTAACGGAGTAATAACGTGTTTATAGAGTTCCAGCGGCAGTTTCAGCTTCCGGGTAATGTAATGGAGGATATGGGTAAAGGTTTCGGAATCGCTGTGGTAGCCGATATAACCGGGGATATTCTTGCCCAGCAGCCATTCCTTGATCGGCACAAAGGCGGTGTTCTCACCGTTGGTCATGGTGGCGATCCCCTGGATGAAGAAGGGATGACAGGCGTAGAGGTTGATGCCGTAGTTGGTGTTCTGCCGGCCCTGGGCCATGACCACCCGCGCCCTGAGGCGACCGTCCTGCAGGCCGAGCGCATCGCCGACCTCCAGCGGCCAGCCGACCTCCTTAATCATCACCACGTCGCGGTAGAGTGAAAACACGGTGATGTCGCCGCCATGGGCTTCGCCGTCCCGACGGATGGCCAGCCGGACCTGGAGCAGGCGGTCGTCGATCTCGTCCGAAGTCAATCCCGCCCATTGGTCCGGCATTTTATAGACGCGGACCAGATAGTTGAAGCGATCCTTGGCTTCGATCAACTGAGGCCGCCGCTCAAATTCGTGAACGTACTTGACCTGGAACCCCTGGCTGCCCATCCAGTCGGTCAGGCGGTGGAAGGCCGCTTCGGTGTGGGCGATGCCGGAAAGGACGACATGGTGGGGCTTGAGTTTGAAATCCTCGAATTCCACCCCGCGCAGCAGCAGGCCCAGACCGCTGCCGTCATAGCCTTCCTGCATGGCCTCCATGGCGGTGAGGACTTCATAGGGAGAAAAGGGGATATCTGCGCTTTTGAGAGCTAATCGGCACATGAACGGCTCCTGAAAGGTCGATCGTGGTCAGAAGGATACAATCACGAACAAAATATGACAATATTGTACAATAACGTACATTTTTGTAATTGAAAAATCACAGAAATGACAATGGATGCAAGGAAAAGCATTTACTGAAAAGGGGAATGGTTGTCAAGAACAAAGGTCCATCGGGCGAAAAGCGGCGGACAATCGGAGGGAATCCCGCCGATGCGGAGAAAAAAATGGGGAGTTACTTGTCGAGGACGCCCGTGATACTTTTGGCTTTGGCGATCGTTTCCTTGACTTCGGTGATCTCCTTGACCATGGGCAGGCTTTTTTTGAGATCGGTTTGCGCCTCTTCGACCTCGCCCAGCCCCTTTTTGAACGAGCCAAGGGCCTTACCGAGACCAGCGCCGATTTCCGGCAACTTTTTACTGCCGAAAATGAGGAAGGCAATCAACAGAATGATAATCAGCTCAGGGGTTCCTAGTCCAAACATTGCAGTAGCCGGGGGTGGGGGGGGGTAACAGTGGGTCGAGAAAACCTTTTCAGGCCTCCTTGTTTTTATCCTCGTCAAGAGCTTTGGGTTCTTCGTCCTTCTTGGTGGCATCCTTGAAGTTGCGAATGCCCTTGCCGATGCCGCTGCCGATTTCCGGCAGTTTGCCCGCACCGAAGATGATGACGATAATAACTAAAATAATGATCAGTTCAGGCATTCCGAGTCCGAACATGGCGACACCTCGTAAAGAATAAGCAAGAGAAAACGAAAGAAAATGACAATAACACTATGGCGAAGTCCCTGTCAACCGCCATTGCGGTCTTGGTGAAACCCGGCCCCGATCTCTGCGGCACGGGCAAGGATCGCCGCTTCATCAAGGGTGAGCAGACGACGGTTGCGCATCACCAACCGGCCGTTGATCACCGAATGGATGACATCGCTGCCGCGGGCGGCATAGACCAGGTGAGACACCGGATGGTACAGCGGGGTCAGGTGGGGCTGGTCAAGATCAAGCACAATGCAGTCGGCCTTCTTGCCCGGCTCGAGGCTGCCGATCAGGTGTTCAGCGCTCAATACCCTGGCCCCGCCCATGGTGGCGGCATGCAGGGTGGTGGCGGCACTCATGGCGGTCGGGTCCATGCGGTCCACTTTGTGAATCTTGGCCGTGGTGTTCATCTCGCCAAACATGTCGACATCATTGTTGGAGGCGCTGCCGTCGGTGCCGATGCCCACAGTGATCCCGGCTTGCAGCATCTGCACCACCGGCGCGATACCCGACGCCAGTTTCAGATTCGATTCCGGACAATGGGCCACCTTGACGCCGCGTTTGGCCAAGAGACCGATCTCGGCGCCGGTGAGCATGACGCAGTGGCCGGCCACCACATGAGGGCCAAGCAGACCGAGCGATTCAAGATGTTCTACCGGGGTGCGGCCATAGCGTTCGCGGCAGGTGCGGACCTCCTCTTCATTCTCGGCCAGGTGGATCACGTACAGCGCGCCCTCTTCCCTGGCCATGGCGCCCAGCCGGGTCAACAGTTCGGGCGAGCAGGTATAGACTGCATGCGGGTCCAGGGTGATGCTGATCAGCGGGTGGTTGCGGTAGCGGTCCAACAGGTTCCGGGCATAGGCAAACCCGTTCTCCAGCTCCCCGTAATGGGGCGAAGGGAAATCATACAGCACCTCGCCGATCCAGGACCGGATACCGGCTTCCGAAGCCGCCCGGGCCACATCGCCCGCAAACAGGTACATGTCGCAAAAGGAAGTGGTGCCCGACTTGATCATCTCGCAGATCGACAGCAGGGTACCCTGATAGACCTGCTCCCCGGTCAGGGACGCCTCCACCGGGAAGATATAGTCCTGGAGCCACCGCATCAGCGGCAGGTCGTCGGCGAGTCCCCGGAACAGGGACATGGCCGCATGGGTATGGACATTGACCAGGCCGGGTATGATCAGCCCGTGCGGCTCGGCAATCACCGTGGCTCCGGAATAGCGCGCCAGCAGATCATCGGCCTTGCCGACCGCCAGGATGGAGTCGCCGCCGATGGCGACCCCCCCTTCTTCGACCAGGGTCTGGTTCTGATCCATGGTCAGCAGATAGCGCCCGGTGAGGATCAGGTCCGCCTTGTCCGCCTTGGGTTCATTCATGGGCTCAGCTCCGCCAGGGTGTGGATGATCAACTGCTGCAGGCGTGGCCCGGCCTTGCGGGCCGCGGCAATGATCTCATCGATGCGGATCGGCTGGAAATGATCGGGATCGTTGACATTGGCCACCACTGAAAGCCCCAGCACCCGCAGGCCCGCATGCAGGGCGACCAGGATCTCGGGCACCGACGACATGCCCACCGCATCGGCGCCGATCATCCGCAGAAACCGGGTCTCAGCGGGCGTTTCCAGGCTCGGGCCGGGAATGCAGACATAGGTACCGCTGACCACCTCATCAAGCCCCAATCGTTGAGCCAGCCGCAGGGCAAGCTTACGCAGCGCCGGATCATAAGGGGTGGACAGATCGGGAAACCGCTCGCCCCAGGCATCAATGTTCGGCCCGCGCAGGGGATTGTCGCCCAGCATATTGATGTGATCGTCAAAAATCATGAGCGTGCCGGCGGCGAAGGCCGGGTTGAGCCCGCCGCTGGCGTTGGTGATGATTGCCGTGGTTGCGCCCAGCAGCGACAGAACCCGGATGGGGAAGGCCACCTCGCGGGCCGAATAGCCCTCGTAGTAATGAAATCGTCCCTGCAAAATGGCGGTGCGTCTGCCGGCAAGACGGCCGAGCACCAGATTGCCGGCATGGCTGGTGACCGTGGAATTGGGGAAATGAGGAATGGTCTTGTAGGCCAGGGTGCAGTCCACCTGCATCGCGCGGGCCAGCTCTCCGAGCCCGGTCCCCAATTGGATCACAACCTCCGGCGGCTCGGCAATGCGTTCGCGCAAAAAAGCCACCGCCTCTTCCACCTGCTGTTGGTGCTGGCCGATATCAAGCATGGGGTCCACCTCAAAAATCGCGAATGCTCAGTGCAAGGCGTTGGCGGCGACAAAGTCTTTGACTGCAGCCATCTCCGCATCGAGCACGACGCACCGGCTCTCCCTGTTCTCGAGATCGGCCAGGGCCGGCGGCAGGGGAGGTTCGCTGCCGATGGCCTTGGTGACGGCGGCCCCGAACTTGGCCGGATGAGCCGTGGCCAGGCAGACCACCGGCCGCTGCGGATCCCGGAGTTCCAATGCGGCCTTGACCCCCACCGCCGTGTGCGGGTCGAGCAGATAGCCGTGCTGCCGGTGGAAGTCGCCGATGGTGGCGATGGTCTCTTCCTCGGAAACGGAGCGTGAACGAAAATCCGCAGCAACCCGCTCTTTGAAGGCCGAGAGATCCAGGTGGCCGGTGGCGGCGAAGCCTTCCATGTCCCGCCGCACCTGCGCGCCATCCTCGTCCCGAAGGTAGTAGAGATAGCGCTCGAAGTTGGAGGCGATCTGGATGTCCATGGACGGGCTGCTGGTGGCGATGACCTGGCCGCGGGAATAATCGCCCTGGGTGACAAACCGGGTCAGGAGATCGTTGGTGTTGGTGGCCAGGATCAGGGTGTGGATGCAGCCGGCGGGCAGAAGGGTGCGGGCGACATAGCCGGCGAAGATATCGCCGAAGTTGCCGGTGGGCACCGAAAAATCAACGCTGGTGCTGCCTTGCTTGCGCAGCTTGAGATAGGCGTAGACATAGTAGACCACCTGCGCCAGGACCCGGGCCCAGTTGATCGAGTTGACCGCGCCCAATTGGTAGGCATCGCGGAAGGCAAGATCATTGAAGATCGCCTTGACGATGGCCTGGGCATCGTCAAAGGTGCCGCGCACAGCGATGTTGAAGACATTGGGATCGAGCACCGTGGTCATCTGCAGGGCCTGAATGGGGCTGGTGCGGCCGTGCGGATGGAGGATAAAAATGTTGATATTATCCTTGCCGCGCACCCCGGCAATGGCCGCGCTGCCGGTATCACCCGAGGTGGCCCCGAGGATGTTCATGAAGCCGCCGGTGCGGGCCAGCACATATTCAAACAGGTTGCCGAGCAGCTGCAGGGCCACGTCCTTGAAGGCCAGGGTCGGGCCATGGAACAGCTCCAAAATGTACACCTCGCCCTGTTTGCAGATCGGGGTAACCTGCGGATGAGCAAAGGACGCATAGGACCGTTCGACCAGGTCCTCGAGATCGTGCTCCGGGATATCATCAATGAACAGCGAAAGGACCTCGCGGGCCAGATACTGGTAGGGCAGATGCTGCCAGCGGTCAAGAGCATCGGCATCCACCGTCGGCAGGGTCTCGGGCAGCAGCAGGCCGCCGTCCCTGGCCAGACCCATCATCACCGCATCCTGAAACTTGAGGGGTTCAATCCCGCCCCGGGTACTGATATAGCGCATAGTTGTGTTCCTTTTCATTCGGCTGTTGCAATCGGCAGTCTCTTAGACGATGAGACTCTCCCCTTCCATTTCGGCCGGGATCGGCAGTTCCATCAGGGTCAGAATGGTCGGGGCAATATCCTTGAGCGCCCCGCCGCCCCGCAGGGTCCGGTGGCGATAGCTATCGGCCACCAGAATCAATGGTACCGGGTTCAGGGTGTGGGCGGTGTAGGGCCCGCCGGTCTCCGGGTCGACCATCTGCTCGGCGTTGCCGTGGTCGGCGGTGATCAGCATAACGCCGCCGCGCTCACTGATGAATTGGTGAATCCGGCCGACGCAGCGGTCCACGGTCTCGCAGGCCGTCACCGCGGCCGCGATCACCCCGGTGTGGCCGACCATGTCGCCGTTGGCAAAATTAAGAATCACCAAATCATAAGGCGTGCCGGCCGCTTCCCGTTCGGCCAGGACCCGCAGCAGCGTGTCCGTCACCTCCACCGCGCTCATTTGCGGCTTGAGATCGTAGGTGGCGACATCACGGGGCGAATTGATCAGCAGCCGATCCTCGCCCGGAAACGGCACCTCGTTGCCGCCGTTAAAAAAATAGGTGACATGGGCGTATTTCTCGGTTTCCGCGATCCGCAGCTGGCGCCGCCCGTGCCGGCTGACCTCCTCGCCGAGTATCCGGGTCAGGCTGACCGGCGGGAAGGCGATGGGAAAGGTAAAATCCGCCTCGTATTCGGTCATGGTCGCCAGTTGCAGCAATCGAGGCCGGTCACCGGCTTTGAAACTGGTAAAGATCGGGTCAGCGAAGGCGTGGCAGAGTTCCCGCACCCGGTCGGCGCGGAAGTTGAAAAAGATCACCGCATCGTTGTCCACAATCCGGCCCACTGGAGTATCCTTGGCATCAATCAGCACGGTCGGCGCGATGAATTCATCGGTCTCGCCGCGGCCATAGGATTCCCGCATCAGCCCTATCGCATCCACGGCTGTCGCTCCCTGGCCATGCACCATGGCGTCCCAGGCTTTTTGCACCCGGTCCCAGCGTTTATCCCGGTCCATGGCCCAATAGCGACCGGACACCGTGGCCACCCTGCCCCATCCTATGCGATCAAGGGCAGTCACCAGTTCTTCCATAAAAGTGATGCCGCTGGTGGGCGAGGTGTCCCGGCCGTCCATGAAACAGTGGATATAAACTTCAACTCCCTTGGCCGCCGCCAGCTCAATCAGGGCAATCAGGTGCAGGATATGACTGTGAACGCCACCGTCGGACACCAGCCCGCAGAGGTGGAGCCGGGAGCCGGCCGCCCTGACCTGGTCCATCACCTCGTTGAACACCGGATTGGTGGCAAATTCGCCCCGGTCCACGGCCAGATTGATGCGGGTGAAGTCCTGGTAGACGATCCGGCCGGCACCGATATTGAGATGCCCCACCTCAGAGTTGCCCATCTGCCCTTTCGGCAGCCCGACCATGCCGTTATGCGCGATGAGCGTGGTCATGGGAAATTCGCGGCTCAACCGGTCCATATTGGGGGTGTCGGCAACGGCCACCGCGTTGGTGGCAGAGGGCCCGGCAATTCCCCAGCCGTCGAGGATAGTCAGGACAATCGGGACAGGAGCGGGCATCGGAAACCTCCGCAATGGTTAGTGGCGCGAATCTTCGGCCAGCAGTTCATCCACATCGATCTTCGGGGCATCGTGCCACAGCCCCTCGAGATCATAAAAACTGCGGTTTTCATGATAAAAGACATGCACCACCACCTCGCCGAAATCAAGCAAAACCCACAACCCCTCGCGCAGCCCCTCGCTGTGCTTGCTGCTGACCCGCTTGGCGCTCAGTTCTCCGGCGATCGCCTCGGCGAGCCCCTGAACATGACGGGTGGAGCGGCCGCTCATGATCACGAAATAATCGGTAAAAGAGGCCAGGCCGCGCACATCCAGCACCACCAAATCCTCTGCCTTGGTATCCAGGGCGATGCGGGCGCAAACTGCAGCCAGCGACCTTCCCTCTTTTGCAGCATAATCTTTCTTTAAATGTTTCATACTTCCATGGGTTAATGACGGTCTGTGATTGTTGGGCAGCGTCTTCCGCCGCCCTGCGAAATGCGTTCTTTTATAGGAAAAGGACCGTTTTTAGCCGTTGCCGGCCACTTTGTCCGCCCCTTTCTTGCCCCGGGGAGGAAATTCAAAACTCAGCTTCCCCTTGGCGTCAAGCAGCAAAAAAGCGTCGAAGGGTTTTTTCTTTTTTGAAATAAAGCCGCCGATCAGTTCGGTGCGGCCGTTGGTCAGCAATTGGCTGATATGCTCCCGGTCCAGCTGCCGGCCGAGAATCACCTTGGAAATCCGTAACCCCTTTTTCTGATCACCCTCCAGGGCGGATTCCGACAAGAAGCCTGCTGGGGTTTCGAACACCCTGGTCTGGTCAACCGGTGATTGCCCCAGGGGCTCCTGGCTGCGGATCTCATCCAGGTCAAGCTGGGTGGTGGAGTCGGCAAAGAGAAACTCCACCTTCGATTGCGCGATATGCACCGAGGCGGTAAAGGGCTTACCCTTTTTCGAGCGGAAGTCGGTAAAGGGTCCCAAGGTTTCGCCCTTGATCAGGGCGACAATCTCCTCTTCCGTCATCACCCGGCCGCCCAGCACCTTACGGATCATCAGCTTTTTGTCTTCGGACTCAAAGGCCGAGTCGGTCTCGTAAAAACGAACGCCGTTCACCGGGGAAAAGGCAGCCTCGTGGCGCTCGCTGCCGCCGCCCTGCTTGACCTTGTCAACGATAGCTCCGGTCATGGCCCTGATTTCCTTCATGAATTGGGCCCGGGTCATCGTCCCTTTGAGGATCTGATTGAGCTTGTATTCCCATTCGCCGGTCAGCTCGGGGGAGGCCAGGACATCAATCTGCCGGGCCTCAAGCAGGCTGAGGAGTTCAAAGGCCTTGCCGGTGGGGGCCAGGTCGCGTTGTTCACGGACCATATACTTTTCATTGATCAGCTTCTCGATGATCGCCGCCCGGGTGGCCGGTGTCCCCAGTCCCCGTTCCTTCATGGCCTCGGCCAGCTCCTCGTCCTCGACCAGCTTGCCGGAATGTTCCATGGCCGAAAGCAAGGTCGCCTCGTTGAATCGGGGCGGCGGCTTGGTCTGATGCTCCTGCTTGTCGATCGCCTCACACTGGACGGCGGTGTTAGGCGGCAGAGCCTGCAACTCCTTGTCGCCGTCCTCCTCGCTGATTGCCCCGTAAATCGCCCGCCAGCCCGGTTCCACCAGGATCTTGCCCTCAGTGAGGAAGGTTTCATTCTCCACCAGGGAAAGCCGCCGGGTATTATGATACACCGCCGGCGGAAAGAATACGGCAAGAAAACGCTGGACGATCATCTGATAGATCTTCAACTCCGGCTCGGACAGAGTCTTGGGCAGACCGGTGGTGGGAATGATGGCAAAGTGGTCTGATATCTTTTTATTGTCAAAGATCCGCTTGTCTTTTTTCAGATATTTCTTGGCCAGGGCTTCGGCGGCGAATGTCCCGTATTGCCATTCTTTCTGCCGGGCGACCACCTTTTCCACGGTGGTAAGGTAATCTTCAGGCAGGCAGCGGCTGTCGGTCCGCGGGTAGGTGATCAGCTTATGCCGCTCATACAGAGCCTGAGCAAGGCCCAGGGTATTTTTAGCGGAAAAACCGAAGCGGCTGTTGGCTTCACGCTGCAGCAGGGTGAGATCATAGAGCGGTGGCGCGCCCTTGGTCGACTTCTTACTTGTCTCATCCACCGTGGCGGGCTTGCCGGTGCAGCGTTCGACAATGCCCTTGGCTCGTTCCTCTTCCCAGATGCGGTTGCGGCGGCCATGGCTCTGCTCCTCGTCCTTGGCAAAGGCTGGATCAATCCAGACCCCCTCGTAGGTGACCTGCCCGCAGCCAAAGCGGGCATGCAGCTCCCAATAGGTGGCGGGAACAAACTCGCGCCGTTCGATCTCCCGTTTGACCAGCAGCGACAGGGTCGGCGTCTGCACCCGGCCGCAGGGCGTTTTATGAAACCCGCCAAACCGGGAATTATAGCAGGTCAGGGCGCGGGTGGCGTTGATGCCGATCAGCCAGTCCGCCTCTGAACGGCACAGCGCTGTATCCTCCAGCGGCAGCATCTCCTTGTTGTCCTTGAGTTTACCAAGCCCATCACGGATAGCGTCCAAAGTCATGGACTGCAGCCATAAACGCCGTATTTCCTTTCCCTCCACCGAGCGGTTGGCGGCCTGCTTAAGAATATATTTGAAGATCAGCTCGCCCTCGCGTCCGGCGTCGCAACCGTTGACGATCACCTCCACATCCTTGCGCCGGATCAGCTTGGTCAGGGCATTGAACTGGGCCTTGGTGTCGGGCAGCACCGCCAGGGGAAATTCCTCCGGCAGGATGGGCAGATTATCCAGCGACCATTTCTGCAACGCCGGATCGATCTCCTCGGGATAGGCGATGGACACCAGATGGCCGATGGCGAAGGAGACGACATGGTCGTCGCTTTCAAAATGGGTCTTGGTTTTGGTGAATTTTCCAGGAAGGGCCTTGACGATATCGGCGGCAACGCTCGGCTTCTCGGCAATGATCAGTGTTTTTCCCATGTGCTTGCCGATGCAATCCTCATGTGTTCAAGGTGGTAAAAAAAGTCCGCAGACTCGCATGCCAACGCTCCGGTTGCACCAGATAGCAGGGATGCGGGGCCTCGGGGTAAATTTCTCGGGTGGAGTTCTGCAGTTCGGCGAGCAGGAGGTCACTATTGGTCAGCGGCGAAACCTGATCTTCCCCACCCCAAACAATCAGACTTGGCGCGGTGATCGCGGCCAGGCCAGCCCGGTTTTCCTCCACGCCCACGGCGCCGACCAAAACAAGACCGGCAATCCGCTGTGAATGGCGGATAGCGAACTCCAAGGCAATGCGGCCGCCCATGGAGGGGCCGATGAGCACAGCCCGATCCAAGCCCTGTTGTGCAAACAATTGCGTCAGCACCTCGACCGGTTGCACCGCACAAGCCGGGCTCTTGCCGAAACCGGGCATATCCATGGCCAGCACATGCAACCCTATTGCGGCCAGGACTTCCAAGGTGCCCAATTCCCGCCAGGTTTCGGCCTGAAACTTCATGCCGTGCAGCAGGACAACCGTAACACCTTCGGGATTGCCGCACTCGAGACAATGGACAACACACCCGTCACAATTGATATTTTTTTCTGTTATTGCAGCCATTTCATCCTCTCCATGCAACGAAGGCCTCAGCAAAAAGTTCTCCTGCAAAAGGCAAAGCTGCCACAGAAGTAAGCGACTCACGCCGCTTTGTCAACCGGGAGAGGAATATCTTTGTAGGGGGAAAACTACCCTCCAAACTACCGATTCATTTTGCTTGACCACACCAACATTTTAATTTTAAAAGGAAATTACTAACCAAAAAATTCGTTGGATCGCGTTCAAATCAACATCAAAGGTTTTCCATGGCTATCTTTCGCTGCAATCAATGTGGCCACCTCCGTGAAGTCGCTAATGATCATATCGGGAAATCGGCAAAATGCCCCCAATGCCAACAAGTTGCTGCAATCCATGACACCATTGCCTTTATCGAAAAAATCCTTGAAAAATATTTTTTGCAACAAAAAGAGTTGATTACATTACGACAAGAAACCAACCCCATAGATCAATTGGAAATCCAGGTCATTGATAAACCGGGGGAAAAACTCTTTTCTCTGCAGGACATAGACATCCACAACACGACAGAACTGGCCGACGACCGGCAATACCAGCCCATCATTGATTGGTTCGGCGCAAAAAAAGTCACTGTAAACGTTAATCCAAAAGAACTTGATACGACGGGATTCTTTGACGAAGTGGCAATTGAACTGGGAAACAACTATGAGATTCTACGCGAGGTAAGCGATAAAATAAAACGAATCCAAAAGAAAGGTTACACCAATGTAAACTTTCAACTTGCGCAAAAAAGCCAAAAAAATATTCAGGAAATCACAAATTTCTGCAATCAGCTCTACAAATTCTCTTTTCTGGCTAAATCCTTTTACCAAAAACAAGAAAAAATTCTCAAGGTGACGCTCCAAACCGCGCCAACGATTGTTCAATTTTTTAACGGTATCTGGCTTGAATGGTTTGTCTTTGTCAAAATGTTCAATGTGCTCAAAGAAAAACAAATACCGTTTTCAGGTGCACGCAGCCTGACAGTGACGCTCCCCAACGAAGATTACCATGAACTGGACGCTTTTTTCCTGATCAATGATTCTATCCCCCTCTGCATAGAATGCAAATCTGGAGAATTCCGGCAGGATCTTGATAAGTATTCAAGATTGCGCAAACGCCTGCACATTGAGCAAACGCATTTTCTGCTCTGTGTTGCTGGTTTAAGCGATGAACAAGCGCAGGGGTTGACCAGCATGTATGAAGTAACCTTGGTGAATGAAAAGAGCTTGTTTTCGCATGTGGAGCAGTTGCTCGGTTCTCTGTAGCCTTCAACTGATTGATGAGCAGGCTCCATACCTCTTCCCTGGTTGTTTAAGGAACTGCACTCTCAGCTTGGAGTGCAACACAAGTACCCGCCAAACGGGGTCAACTGCGGTACAAAAAGTTACAAGGACGTCGCAGGCACGACCGGTATAACCCCCGCTCCTGACTTCGGCGGCACGTAGGCGCCGCCGGTGGTTGCCGGCCGTGGCGCGGCGCTGGCGTCCACTGCCCGCAATTCTGCCTCGATCCGGGCGATATTTTTCTGAACCTTGTCAGTCAGGCCTGATTGCGGATATTTGACCAGGGTGTTTTGCAGCAGATCGCGGGAAGAGAGCAGCAGCTTGCGTTTTTCCTCGGTATCGCGGCTATTGGTGGCGCGAACAAACAACTCGGCGGCCTTCTGTCGCATGTCCTGAGCCCCGAGCTTGGACGCCTCCACGATCTGGGGCTGCGCTTTGGCCGCCAGGGGCGTCCCTTGCAGCCGATTCAACCGCTCGAGCGCCTTGTCGTATTCCTTGGCCTGCAGATGCGCCACGCCTTTATCGTAATCTTCCTGCAAGGTCTTCTCGTTGCCAGCCGTCGCCTGAGAGACGGCAACCGCCTGACTACCGCTGGCCGTCACCATATCACCTGGCTGGGTGGCAGAAACCGGTGCCTGCGCGCCCATCGGTGCCTGCGCGCCCATGGTTGGAGGTTCTTGCACCTTGCGATCACCGGCTTGAGCCTCTATCCGTTTAATTCCCTGATTCAGCCAGGCGTCCGCCTGTTCCCGTGATGTTTTCTTGATCATGTTGACATTGGAGGCCAGGCGTGTTGCCGGATAGGTTTGCAGAAATTTGTCCGCCTGCTCGGTCACGTTATAGCCGTCACGCTTGGGTGCATAGGCAAGGTAATTCTTAAGCAGAGTACTGTATTCTTTCATTTCCACCGGGGCCGCGCCACCGGATTGCAGGGCGGCGAGCTGCAGCCCGGCCCATTCATCCCGATGCGCCCCTTTTTCGATGGAAAGGCGGAGCAGCTCATCATACTGTTTGCCTGCCTCATTATAGGATTCCAGGCCGAAATTAATATCGGCAACGCTTTGCAGCAACGGCAGCAGCAACTCGTCCTGACCCTTTTGCTGACGAACGCGGCCAAGCAACTCACCCAACACTTTTTGGGCTTCAACGCCCTGATGATTCTTCAGCAGGGCCTGTCCGTACAGGAAAGTAGTCTCGGCTGCGGGAACCTGCCCCGGCGCAGAGCCAGTTTGGCCATAGAGGTTGATGACCTGAGCATAGTCGCCGCTGTCGAATGCGGCCTTAATCTGCGGGTCGGACGGCGCGGCAACCATGGGTTGCGAAGCGGTCTTGAGTTCGGCCAAAAATTTGCCGCATCCGCTTTCGAGATAATCGATATCCTGCTGGTTGAGCTGCAACAGGGAATTGCCGGCGAGCAACTGGGCGGCCTCGATCTGTGTTTCCTGCTGCAACTGCTTCTGGAGGGATGTGTACTCGATCAGGATGTGCTGCAGGTGAGACCTGCACTCATCGATCCGGTTCATCTTTTCCTGCGGCAGTGCCATGGCGGCGGTTTTTCGCTCCACCTCCCTCCATTCTTCAATCTTCTGCTCGTAGGCACGGATTCGGTTGTTGATGGAACTCATCACCGGCATCAGCACATCCCGCCGGACGACTTCAGTCGCGGGCTGGTCGGGTTTTTCCCGCTGGACGGCAGCTTCTCGTTTTGCCCGGGCCTCATAAGGGTCGACCATCCCGCTGTCGACGGCACAGCCGGAGAGGAAAAGACCGCATAAACAGGAACCGATGACCAGGGATTTGCAGGACGAAGATATTGAATGCATCATGGTTGGTTATTTCAGTTTGAACGAGAGGGAACTTTGCATGTGCCGGAAAGGGAAGGATCACTGTTTCCTCCAATCGGCACACGGCCCATTTGTGTTTACGAACAAGGTCAGGATCGCTCGAAATCATCCACGCAGACCGGAAGCGAAGCGCAACCGGAACGCATGGTGATCGAAGCACCCATCTTCCTTAACCTGTTAATGAAAAAAAGCGGGAAATACGGCTGGAAGGATAGCAAATTACCCGCAACCGGACAATTCCTTTCTACTCTCTTGCCGAAAAACATCCGCGCAACAAGATGATAAAGGCGCGTCTTTCCACAGTGGAAACCGTCAGCGGTTTTTCCAGAACGGCATGAACAGGCGTTCCGGCTCAAACCGGCCGCTTGCTCCCACGGTGCCAAAACAGAGACTGGCGGGGAACGCGGGCGGCGTGTCCTGGCGCAGACCGGAAGAACCTGTCATGGCTCCGCCCTGATTGGGCGCCACCGGCACGAACACCTGCTGCACATTGGGGTATTGCAAGGTCAACCCGCTGAAGGTCAGGTCTACCGCATCGAGCCGGTCAGCAATATGCTCCACATCCAGAAGGGCCTGGGCAATGTCGCTCCAGGCGGGCAGAGCGCCCAGCGAGCCGCTGACGCGGAAGCCGCCCTTGACCATGGGGGCGTTATCGTCAAAGCCGGCATACACCCCGACTGCATACCCTCCCTGCAGACTGACGCCGGATTGATCCTGAGCCAAAACGGGAACATAACCAATAAAAGCGGCATTGCGGTAGTCATTAGCCGTACCGGTTTTCCCTAGAAGCGGGTAGTGCTGGTTTACTCTGGCCAGCATTTTATTGCGGGCAGCATCATCGCTGCGAAGCCGGACATGCTCCATGGCGTATTTCCCCGTGCCGTAGGGAATGACGTTCTGCAGGATGTTGCTTATGGCTGCGGAACTCTTGGCATCGATCACCCGCGCGGGATGCACCTGCCGGGAATAGACCACCCTTCCCTCCGGAGTTTCGATCCGCTCGATAATAGCCGCGCCGTCCGGATCCACATGGCCATCCAACTCAGCCTGGGCCAGCGTTGGCGCATCGGCGGCGTCATAGCGGTTGCCAGTGATCAACGTCTCGTACATCCGGGTGATTTCTGACAACGAGACCACATTGGACCCGAGCGGTAATGATAAAACCGGCTCAAACCTGCTGTTGATCCCGCATTCCCTGGCCAGTTGCACCAAATACTGCATCCCGAGCATGACCCGGAAATCACGAACCTCGGCAAGCACCTCCAATGAATAGAGCTTGTCCGGCCCCAGCTTTTCCCGTTCGATCCGGATCTGGCTTTCCACCCGCTGCACGGTCGCGGCGGAAACCATGCCGTCCAGCTGGACCTGATCCCGCCAAAACGAATCGAACGTTCCGGAATCGAGGGTAACAAGATGATCGACAATCTCCGTGGTGTTCAATTCGATCCAGTTGGCCGGAAGCTCCTGCCGTTTAGTGAAAATGAAGCGCCCCCCCGAATCCCGGACCAGTCGGCCCCTGGAGACAGACGGCGTTGCCTCGGAATTATCAAAAACAGCGTCCGGATCGAGCTGCCTCGGCGAACCGGCAAGACCTTCGCGATAGGACAGCAGAGCCGAACCCAGCGAACGCACCGCAAGAAAATCATCGTACCGCATCTGTTCCAGCTGCTTGTATTCATCACTTTGATTGTCAAAAACAAAGTCGGGCTTCAACGCCCGCACCGCGCTGCCGAACGCGGCGTAATCGAGATACTGACGGGTGAGGATGATGCCATAGGTATCCCGGATACGCTCCTTATACCGCTGATAGTCTTCGGTCTTGCCATCCTCGATACGTGGCGCCATGCCCACCTTGGCCGCCAGTTCCCGGATCATGGGCGGAGTCAGATGGTCGGTGAGATGATAGAGAAGCCAGACGGCAGCAACGTTTTCTGAAGTAACGCCGGCCCAGCTCAACGAGACGGAGCCAAAGGGGCTGTGGTGGTCAGGTTGCGGCGCATACGGACGATTCATGAAGACAAAGGTGTCCCGGTTGTTGTTGAGCATATCCACCGGACTCCAGCCCAATTGCATTGCCGCCGCAAATAAAAAAGTTTTAAAGGTTGAACCCATCAGCCGTTTGGCAGCGGTAGCCCGGTTGAAATTGAGATTCGACATGCCGCCGCTCATGGCACGAACCGCCCCTTCCTGCAGGACAAAAGCGGCTCCCTCAACCTGTGGATATCGCTCAAGGTCGAGCTGCAACTTTCCGGACTCTCCGGTTCCCCTGATACTGACGTAGATTTTGTCTCCAACTTGCAATTGCTTGAGCAGGGACTTGCGATCCGCGGCCGAGGCAGTTGCAGCTCCCCGGCTGAATTTGGCGAAGGTATCGGCCAGCCGGGTCAAACCGGCCGTATCGACCATACCCTCAATTCGACCATCGTCAAACTGCACCAGCACCTCAGCATTTTTGTCGCGGGTTGCAACAATCTCCTTAATCATCCCGAAAACAAAGTTACCCGGAATGAACTCTTCGTCTCCCGGATACTCCAGGGCTCTGTATTCGTCCTGCACCTGGGCGCGTTGATAGCCGCGCAGACGCACATCAAGCTGGGAAAGATGCCGCCGCAGGGCATACACGGTTTTTTCCTGGATTTGCGGATCCAGGGAAGTAATGATGCGGGCACCCGAGGTGGAAATGTTGGAAATGCCGTTTTCTTCCAAAATATCGTCGATGAAGGGTGTTCCCAACCCTTCCTTGACCAGGTCCATCGCCGTGTTTTGGGCGAAGGACATCTTGCCTTGCTTAAACACCAAATCTTCCGCTTTCAGACCGCTGTATTCGCTTTCGCCAATCATACCGGCCTTGCGCATCTGACCAAGAACATAGCGAATGCGTTCATCTCCCCGCTGCCTGACCTCGCCGGCGTTGGCCAGATTTTTTTTGAGAAAGGGGTTGTAATAGTTCGGCCTCTTGACGCTGCCGGCAATGAAAGCGCATTCCAACAGCGTCAGATCCTTGGGTTCCTTGTCAAAGAAATAACGGGCCGCCACTCCAAGTCCGTGGCCGTTTCCGCTGACAAAAAACTGGTTGGTATAAAATTCGAGAATTTTTTCCTTGCTGTACTTGCGCTCAAGCCGCAGGGCATACAGCAGCTCCTTAACCTTGGCCTTGATGCTTCGAGATTCTCTTTTAAAGAGATTTTTGGCGGTTTGCTGGGTAATAGTGCTACCCCCCTGAACCACTCTTCCCGCCTTGAGGTTGACGGCCATGGCCCGGACAATACCGGGGATATCAAGTCCATAATGGCTGAAAAACTGATTATCCTCGGCTGCAACCAACGCATTGACGAAATTTTTCGGAATTTCGTTGTAGGATAGGTACTGCCGGTGCACTCCCTCAAACAATACGCCTAGCTTTGTCTGGCCATCCCGGTAAAACACGGGGCTTTCACGGCCTAAAATTTCACTGATGGAGGATTCTTCGATCTCCGGAGCCGGAGCAACCACAATCAGATAATAGAGCCCTCCAGCACCAACTGCAGCGGCCAGCAAAGAAAAAAGCACGAGGGAAACAAAACAATACTTAAAAAATTTCAACATAATTTCCAATTAATAGTAACACGACGAAGAACAAGGCCCTCAAGATTCCCGGCCACCCGATACAAGGTGGTCAGTTTTTTATCACGTTCCGAAAAAAAAGGGCGTTTTTTTTCACTGTCGTCAAAAGCAAACGGGTGCATCCATTAAGCTTTCTGCAACAGCTTGCCTCACCTGCAGGCGGCGGTGGAATAATGACAGCAACAAGCAAGGATATTTTTGATAATTTTAGTAAAAAAAACGAAATGATAGCCACCACAAGCCCACCAGTTGTTAAAAAGAAGTTACCTGCTGATGCAGCATTCCGTTCCAGGGATACGGAAAACCGGAAAACAAACTTTTTATTGAAAAAATATAAGTAAAAAATTAAATACCCAAGCGGACAAAATAACGGAACCAGATACTTTTGCTTGTCATTCTTTTTGTTAAAAGTTAAAAAGAACCGTCGCAACGTCACATCTTGTATTTACAATATTGTTAATTGCAGAAAAAACAATATCATTTCAATGCAATATAAGGTTGCACAACCCTCCGCTTCCCCCCTATGAAAATATTGCCCACTCTGCTTACCCACAGTCTCATTGCTCTGCTCCTTTTTTCACTTTCAGCCTGTTCTTCACACAATAACAAATCGGCATTCCAACAGTCCAGCGCAGTCGCCACCGACTCCCAGGATGAGGAAATCTCCTCGGCCGAACCCGAGGAAACCGCCCAGGAGGAACTGGAAGAACTGAACAAGCCCGGCGCCTGGGAATACGGAGTCAACCAGACCTATTCTCTTGAAAAACTGGGCATTGACCCCTCAAAATACGACTTCCCGATCACCGTTAACAAACAAGTTCTCTATTACCTTGAGTTGTTTCAGGGAAAACAGAGAAATTACTTCAGCCAATGGCTTGCCCGCTCCTCCATGTACCGGCCCTATATCGAGGTTGAGTTGAAAAAAGCCGGCCTTCCTTTGGACCTTGCCTTTCTCGCCATGATCGAATCCGGATTCAATCCATCAGCTTACTCGCCAGCCAAAGCGTGCGGCCTCTGGCAGTTCATGGAAGGCACCGGGCATGACTTTGGTCTCAGGATCGACCCCTGGGTCGACGAGCGCCGTGAACCGGAAAAAGCCACCAAGGCTGCTGCCCGGTATCTCTCCCGCCTTTATTCGCAATTCGGCGACTGGTATCTGGCAGTCGCGGCGTACAATGCCGGCGAGGGCAAGATTGACACCGCCATGAAAACCTACAACGCCAAGGATTTTTGGGAGGTCGCTGTATCCGAAGGCATTTTCATGGAAACCAAGCGGTATGTGCCAAAATTGATTGCGGCAATCATCATAGCCCGCAATCCCCAAAAATATGGTTTCACCGATATTTCCTACAAAGAGCCTCGGAAATACGAGACGATCAATATCCCGGGAGGAGTAAGCCTTGAAGCCGTTGCCGCTACAGCCGACACCTCAGTCAAAGAGTTGCGAGCACTTAACAACGAGCTGAGAAAGAGTCAGACACCGCCGAAGCAAAAAGAGTATGCCTTACGGATTCCGGTCGGCGCCAAGGATCTGATCGCCAGCAATCTTGACAAACTCCGTCCGATGCCGACCACGATGTTCCTCACCCATACGGTGCGGAAGGGCGAGACCCTGGCCGAGATTTGCAGCCTTTATAATATCAGCAAGACGACGTTGCTCAAGGCCAACAACCTGAGAACTGCGCAACTGCCTAATGGCCTGCGCCTGCAGATCCCCTCAGCCGCGGCCAAGTATGGCATTCCCAAAGGCGGCCGGCAACCTGAAGAACTCTTGGCCAAGGCTGACACTAAAGGTAAGCAGCAGGTGGTTACCCACACATTGAAATCCGGAGAAACGCTGAACAAAATCGCTCAACAGTATAATGTATCGGTGCAAGATATTATGCGGTGGAACAAAATCTCCGGCCCGGGCAAGGTGAAACATGGCCAACAGGTCGCCTTGCATCTTGACCGTCCGGCTCCTGCGAAAGTTGAGAGTGCGGCAACGTCCAAAGCCGTCGCCCAAATTGCAGCCAAAATAAAAGAAACTGCGCAAGTGCCCACCCTAGAGGCCACCAAAAAACGAAGCGTTGCCAAAATCCAACCTGAACCCGCTGTCAAGAAATCCGTGGCTGCCGTCCAAAAAGAACTGCCCCCCACATGGTATGTAGTGAAAAACGGCGACACCCTGATGACCATCGCCAGAAAATTTCAGGCCTCTACCCAAAATATCCGCGACTGGAACAAGCTCAGCACCAACACCCTGCAAACCGGCAATAAACTGATTGTCAAGAAAGGATGATGCTCTCCCGGCAGGGTGAGCCCTGCTGGGATTTCATCCCCTTTTATTTCCCCTTTCTCTTCGCTCAAGCCGACCCTGCACGATGGAATTTTTGTATTCATCCAGGTTAGACGATCCCAATATCATTTTCGCTACTACCCAAAAAACCGGGAGAATCTTTCTTGAAGCAAACTGTTCTACTCACCGGAGCGACGGGATATATTGGCCGCCGCCTGGAAAAGGTTCTTCGAGAGCGAGAGGATATCACCCTTCGCCTGCTGGTTCGTAATACCAAAAAGCTCACCTCTAAGACCTTACAGCATGCGGAAGTCGTCGAAGGTGACACTTTTCGCACCCCGGAACTCCGGCAAGCGCTCTCCGGCATTGATACTGCCATATACCTCATTCATTCCATGGGGACAGGTCACGATTTCAGCCACCTCGACCGGCTTAGCGCTCAAAATTTTCTCAACACCTGCCTCGAACAAGGGGTGAAAAAAATCATCTACCTGGGCGGTCTTGGCCTGCCGGAATCAGCCTCTGCCCACTTGGCCAGCCGCATTGAGACCGGAGAAATTCTTGCGAGTCAACCAGCGCGCATTCGCACCATCTGGTTCCGGGCAGGGGTGATTATAGGTTCCGGCAGCACCAGTTTTGAAATTATCCGGCACCTGGTAGAAAAATTGCCGGTCATGATCACCCCTCGTTGGGTCACAACCCTGACCCAGCCCATCGGAATCGACGATGTTGTTGCCTATCTGACTGCGGCCCTCACTCTTACCCCCCAAGAAAACCTGGTCATTGACATTGGCGCTCCACCCATGACTTTTCTGGAGATGCTCCGCCAGACTGCCCTGGCCATGGGCCTCAGGCGCTGGATTCTGCCGGTGCCTTTTTTAAGTCCGCGTCTCAGTTCCTATTGGCTCACCCTGCTGACCCCGGTCCCATTCAAGGTGGGAGCGGCCCTGGTCGAGGGCCTCAAGTCGGAAACCCTGATGCAAAATGACCATGCCCGGCAATTTTTCCCTGAGATTCAGCCCATCCCCTTCCAGCAGGCAGTCCTTCAGGCTATCCACGAACTGGAAAACGATCTGGTGATCAGCCGCTGGTGCGATTCCAGCCCCGGAGCAGTTTGCGATATCAGCGACCAAGCAGATCCCGGTGCATCCATCTTCCGCGATGTCCGAACCATTTCCATTGCCGGGATGGTTCCAGAACAGGTCTTTACTTCGATCATCGGCATAGGTGGGGAAAACGGATGGTTTACTTACACCTTTCTCTGGAAACTGCGCGGCTGGATGGACAAAGCTGCCGGCGGTTACGGCCTGAACCGGGGCCGCCGCAATGCCACCGATCTCCGTATCGGAGATGCCCTTGATTTCTGGAAGGTTGCCGATCTGGTGCCCAACAAACGCCTGCTGCTGCTGGCCCAGATGAAACTACCCGGAAAGGCATGGCTGGAATTCGATCTCCAACACGACACCCTGGTGCAGACCGCCCATTTTATTCCCCACGGTCTGCTAGGGCGGCTGTATTGGTATGCAGTCCTGCCCTTGCACAGCCTGGTGCTCCCCGATCTCTGTCGCAAGATAGTCGCCCGGACTGCTGACCGGAACAGGCCCCCCCTCCCCTAAAAAAGGTTACTCTGCGCCCTTTGCCACTTCCTTTCTCATTGACAGAAGGATTTCATCCCCTTTCCCGGCAAAGTGGGTTACAGTGCCACCACTTCTTCTCTCACAGCTTTTTGCCTCCTATCGTCATGATTGCAGCCCCTTTCCCAAGCCATCACTACCCTGAAGACGTCGCTCTTCTCAACCTGAAGGACAAAACCATCCTGCTGGTTGGGACCGCCCATATTTCCCAGCAATCAACAGATCTGGTCGCGCAGGTGATTGAGCAGGAACAGCCCGATGCGGTGTGCATCGAACTGGATGAACAACGATACGCCGCCCTTGCAAAACGCACTAAATGGGAAAATTTGGACCTGAAGCAGGTGGTGCGCAACAAACAGTTGGCAACTCTCATGGTTAACCTGATTCTCGCCACCTATCAGAAAAAACTGGGAGGACAACTGGGAATCATGCCCGGCACCGAATTGCTGGCCGCCGCCCGGACCGCTGAACGTTTGAGTATCCCGGTCATCCTCTGTGATCGTGATGTCCGCGTGACCCTGCGCCGTGCCTGGCATGCCACTTCGTTGCTGAAAAAGGGATACCTGGTGGCGACACTTTTGGCCTCGCTCTTCGACAAGACCGAATTGGACGAGGAAAAGCTGGCGGAAATGCGACGCCAGGACGTTCTCTCCGAGTTGATCAACGAGCTGGGTGCAGCTCTGCCGCACACGAAAGAGGTGCTCATAGACGAGCGGGACATCTTCATGGCCGAAAAGATCAAGAATGTCCGGGGACGACGTCTGGTGGCCGTGGTTGGAGCCGGTCACCTGGAGGGGATCAAACGGGTTATCAACCAGGATAACAGCCATCTGATCGAAACCATCAGCATCGTGCCTCCGGTGGGCAGGGTATGGAAAATACTAGGCTGGTTGATTCCCGGACTGATTGTACTCTCGCTGACCGCTATCGGTGTGCGGCAGGGAGCGACAGAGTTTGCGGCCAACGCGGTCTACTGGATCTTGGCCCATGGCATTCCCTCGGCCTTGGGCGCCCTGATCGCCCTCGCCCATCCGGCCACCATTGTTTCCGCCTTTGCCGCCGCCCCGGTGACCAGCCTGTCCCCGCTCATCGGCGCCGGATATGTCTGTGCCTTCATTCAGGTGATGACCTGTCCACCAGTGGTCAAGGAATTTGAAGCGGTGAGCGCGGACATTGCCACCTTCAAAGGCTGGTGGCACAATAAACTGCTCCGCATTTTTCTCGTCTTTGTACTGACCACCTTCGGTTCCAGCTTAGGCACCTGGATTGGCGGCTATCGAATTTTCAACAGTCTCTTTAACTAAAAAAACTACTCGAAACCTTTCACTTCTCTCAAGACTGCAAGACGGAACCCATGGACGAAACAAAAGAAACACAAGAATTGGTGGTCGAACTGACCAGTGAACAAAAAAAAGCTCTACGAGGCATGGGGCATCACCTCGATCCGGTGGTCTATACAGGCAAAGAAGGGCTCTCCCCAGCCTTACTCAAATCTCTGGAAGCGGCGCTGAAATCCCATGAATTGATCAAAATCAAAATCGGGCAAAACTGTCCGCTGGAGCGGAACACAGCGGGACAGGAGCTGGCAGCAAGCACCGGCGCCGCCTTGGTGCAGGTCATTGGCCGGATGATTCTGCTCTATCGCCCCAATCCGGATTTGCCCGAAGCAAAAAAGATCCAGCTTCCATCACGCGCGAAACAGCGAAAAAAGAAAGCAGACGCATAAAACAACATTACCTCGGGTTGACTGATTGCATTCCGAGGCAACCGCGGGAAAGACAGACCGGCAATCAAAGATCGCCCCGGTCAAACAGATCACGCCGATCCTCGACAAACCAGTGAATAAACTTTTCCAATCCATTTTGGATAAAACGATCAAAATCCCAAGGGTCGGTCGAAAGCATTTTGCGGCAATCGTTTCGGATCGCGTAGGTATAGGCCTCTTCACAGGTGCCATCGGCCATGGTCACTTCAACTATCACCCGTTCGTATTTGTCTCCCTCAAAGGCATCAAGCTTCTCCATGGCTTTTTCGTTCAAGCCCCAATAGAGCTTTCCGGAAACGACTGATTCCTCCTGGCGGGTAATTCCGGGATACTCCGAACCGCGAACGCGAAACCGAGCCCAGTTGATCAACGTTGCTTCCTTGCCATCATAGGCTTGGCCGGTGACAGCCTTCATTACAAGTGGCGACTGCAATGTTCCGTAACAAAATAACGCTCTTTTCTCCATCATTCTACCTGCTGGTCGTTCGATAACTTTTTGGATGTAGTGATTTCATCATGCATCGCCATTCCCGGCACATCAATTTAGCAAGGGCTTGCCCACCTCCGGCTGCCAAAATGCTACGTTGTTCCTCCCTGTTCTTGCAAGAGATCATATTGACCCAGATTGCAGTTTGCAACAATTCCATCACGATAAAACGCGATGTCACCCCGCACCCTTCCAAACTCGGCACTTTAACTTAATACAAATACCCTAACGTCACCGATTTTCCAAGAGCATAAGCAGCATATCAAGAAAATCGAAAACCAATGTAATCAGCCTGAAAGGTACAACCAACCAGCGACTGTCAGCGCGTTGTCTGATCGAGGAACTCAGTAAACCGTTTCCAGGATTTCTTATCCGCATCCTCGCGATAGCGATCGCTCCCGAACACGGTAAACGCATGGGGCGCACCACTGTAGGTGATCATCTCATGGGGCACGCCCTCTGCTTCCAAACTCTCGGCCAGGGTGGCGAATTGTCCCATCGTGACCGAACTGTCGGCGGTTCCATGGAGAATCAAGAGCTTCCCTTTTGTTGTCTTGTAATTCTGTCCGCTTGGAGTCTCCAGACCGCCGTGAAAGGAGACGAAACCCTTGAGATCAGCTCCTGAGCGGGCAAGTTCCAAAACAGCTGCGCCTCCGAAACAATACCCCACAGCAACACTGTTTGCGACATTACCGCCTTGATCTTTGGCCGCTTGCAGACCTCCCTGCAAGAGAGCGCGCATTCGGGGGCGATCATTATACAAGGCTGCCGTCCGTTGCTGTTTCTCTTCAAGGGTGGTAGGCCGGATCCCGGCACCGAAGAGATCGACGGCAAAAACCGCATACCCCAAACCGGCAAGCATTTCCGCCCGTTTAATTTCGTAGGCAGTGAGCCCGTCCCAGTCATGAACCAACACCACCAAGGGTGCGCTGGCCGAAGGACTGAGGAAATAGCCCTCAAACCGTTCGCCCTGAACCTGATAGGTAACCGGGCCATTGGCGGCAAAACCGTTCCAGGCGAATACTATAGAACAAAGAACCACTAATAAAGTACGCATGGCATCCTCCGCAATGTGTCTTTTGTTCTGAAGGGTTAAGACCTTACCTGCAACACTCCGTCGTCTACAGTGCCGAAAATGAGACCAACCCCTTAAACGATAACGAGTCGCGAATTTTTCCAAATAAGGACGATTCTCAATCACAATAATGCTTCCTGCAAAAATAAAAACACTTCTGAAAAAATCAATAGAATTACGGTATCACTTTCCGTCTTGGTTTACATCGCGAGTGAAGCCAACACGGCCCGAGGCCAGAATCTCTTTTCAGTACTCTCCCCGCCCGCGCCAACCAACGTCTGCTATTTTTCCACTGTTCAACGGCTGACAGGTTGAGTATTATGCCTATTTTTACCGATCAGGCATTTCCAGTTTTCTTTTCGTCTGCTGTCCTGGCAATGCCGTGAGGATCGAAATGATCTATTTCCGGCTATTGGCGCACGAGGCTATCGCCCTGCCGGTACTTCCAGACACCGAAGGAGTCAACATGAACAGTCTACAACAACAAGACCCTGAAATTTTCGCTCTGATCCAGCAGGAAGAACTGCGCCAAAAAAACAAGGTTCGCCTGATCGCCTCGGAGAATTATGTATCCAGTGCGGTTATGGAGGCAACAGGTTCGGTCTTGACCAATAAATACTCCGAAGGATATCCTGGCAAACGCTACTACGAGGGGCAACAGTATATCGATCAGGTGGAAAGTTTGGCCATCCAGCGAGCCAAGGACCTTTTCGGCGCCGAACATGTTAATGTCCAGCCCTATTCGGGTTCACCGGCCAACCTGGCTGTGTATCTTGCCTTCATCAATCCTGGAGATACCATACTCGGCATGGCCCTGCCCCATGGCGGCCACCTGACCCATGGCGCCAAGGTGTCCATCTCTGGTAAATATTTCAACGCCGAATCCTACGCGCTCGATCAAGAAACCGGCCGGCTCAATTACGAGACAATTCACGAAAAGGCCCTAGCCTGCCGCCCTAAAATCCTGATCGCCGGTCACTCCGCCTATTCCCGGACCCTTGATTTTGCCAAATTCCGAGAAATCGCCGATGACTGCGGCGCCCTGCTCCTGGTGGACATGGCCCATTTTGCCGGCTTGGTGGCGGGCGGTGCCCACCCCTCTCCATTCCCCTATGCCGACGTGGTCACCACCACCACCCACAAATCCCTGCGCGGACCGCGCGGGGCCATGATTTTCTGCAAGCAGGAACATGCGGCGGCCATCGACAAAGCGGTCTTTCCCGGACTGCAGGGCGGACCGCACAACAACACCACCGCCGCCATTGCCGTGGCCCTCAAGGAGGCCTCAACAGAGGCGTTCAAGCAGTATGCGGCCCAGATCGTCAAAAATGCCCAGGCCCTGGCGGCAATTTTACTCGACAAGGGGTTCAATCTGGTCACCGGCGGCACCGACAATCACCTGATGCTGATCGACCTGACCAATAAGGGCGTGACCGGCAAGATCGCTGCCAAGGCTTTGGATGCGGCCGGTATTGTTCTCAACTACAACGCCGTTCCCTATGATACCCGCAAACCCTTTGACCCGAGCGGCATTCGCCTAGGCTCCGCAGCCGTCACCTCGCGCGGCTTCAAGGAGGAGCAGATGGTGCAGATTGGCAGATGGATCGACGCTATCGTAGCCAATCCGGCCGACACTGGACTGCAGACTGAAACCGCGGCAGCGGTGCAGCAGCTCTGCGCCGGTTTCCCGGCACCTGGTCTGGAACATCTGATCTAACGCATTGCCCAAAACCGCTAACAATAAAAAAGGGGGCGCTTGTCGAAGCGTCCCCTTTTTTATCCCCTCCCCCCGATCTTAGGGCAAGGTCTGCACCACCGCACTGGCAAAATCAACAAATTTAGCGGGCAGGGCTCCCAATAGGGTAATGGCAATCACCAACACCACCCCGGTCAACTGGATGATGGGCTGCACCGTAACGGATGGCTTTTCCCCAGGGTCGGCGGTGTAGGCGGCTTTGACCACCGAGAGATAGTAGTAGATCGCAATGGCGGTGTTGATGGCGGCCAGACAGACCACCACCAGATGATCGGCGCGCAGGGCCGAGGTCAGGATCATGAACTTACCCATGAAGCCAACAAAGGGTGGGATTCCGGCTAGACCAAAAAGACCAACCGCAAGCACAAAGGCCAAGACCGGCTGACGCTTGTACAAGCCGTTGAAATCCTCAATCCGCAGGTTTTCGCCCTCCTGCGAGACATTACTGATCACCAGAAAGCAGGCAAGATTCATCAGCACGTAGCCCGCGATATAATAGATGGCCACGCCATACCCTTCCCGGTCAAGCGAGAGCAGGCCAAGCAGAATAAAGCCCGCATGGGCGATGCCGGAAAACCCGAGCATGCGTTTGATATCTTTCTGCACCAGGGCGCTGAGGTTTCCGTAAAACATCGAACTGAGGGCCAAAACGGCCATCAGTTCGACCAGAAAAGTTGTCTGCCCGGTCGGGAGAGTGAGAAAGCGAATCAGCAGGGCAACGGCACCGAATTTAGGAATGGTGGCGATAAAGCCAGTGGTCTCGTTCGAGGCTCCCTGATAGACATCCGGCACCCAGAAATGCATGGGGAACACCGCCAGTTTATAGAAAAAACCGGCCAGGACCATCAGAACGGCAACGACCACAGCGGGCTGCAGGTTGCCTTTGGCGAGAACAAGCATGATGTCCTTGAGATAGGTAGAGCCTGTCAGGCCGAACAGATAGCTCATGCCGTACAACATGAATCCGGTCCCCATGACCCCGAAGAGAATATATTTCATGCCAGCCTCCATCTGCACCCGGATCCCAGTACGGTCATCGCGCATGGGCACAAGGAGATAGAGGGCAAAGGAGGAAAGTTCCAGGGAAATAAAGATGGCAATCAGTTCGACCGAACTCACCAGCATCATCAATCCGAGAACGCTAAGCAAAAGAAACAGGTAGTATTCTGGCCGGACATTTGGACTAATGCCTTTGAGATTTTGCCCGAGAATGAGGAGCAGCGCCAGCGAGAAGCCGATCATCACCTTGAACAGTTGAGAATACTGATCCACCGCATAAGCGCCGTAAAACAGGCTGGCCTGCGATTGAAATGAAAGCAGGGTCGCCGCAAAGGTGGTTATGCCAAAAACGATGGCCACCAATTTCGCCGTCTGCGCGGAGGGCGTTTTGCCCAGGCTGACCAGGAAAAGTGCCAGCGCTCCAGCGACCAGCACCAATTCGGGAAGAATAACCATAGATGTTGCCTTTCTTCGTGTTACCTCAACACCGACCGCGGCTGGCGATCAGAGTGTTGATGGAAAAGAGCGGGTTAGAATGCATGGGTTTAACGCCAGAGTACGGCAGCAATCTGTTGGTGCTGTTGCCAGTTATTGAACTGCTCGAGCAGATGGCTGACGGAACCGTGCATCAGATCGATAAATGGTTGCGGCCCCAATCCAATCCAGAAAACAAACAGCAGGAAGGGAGCAAGCACAGCAATCTCCCGGACGCCAAGATCAGTGAGGTGGGATTGGTCGGGATTGGCTGTCCCGCCCCAGACAATCTTTTGCAGCATGCGCAGCATATAGGCCGCCGCCAGCACCGCCCCGGGAATAGCGGCCAGAGCCAGAACGATGTCGTGCTCAAAGGTCCCAGCCAGGACCAGGAACTCACCGATAAACGAATTGGTTCCCGGAAAACCGAAGGAGGAAAGAGAGAAAAAGGCGAGAAAGGTGACGAACCAGGGCATGTATTTGCCCACTCCCGTGGCCAGCGCCAGTTCCCGGCTGTGCGTACGTTCGTAAATCATGCCCACGCAGAGAAAGAGTGCGCCGGTGGTGACGCCATGGTTGATCATCTGCAGCATCGCGCCTTCAACGCCCCGGGTATTGAGTACAAAGATCCCCAAGGTGACAAAGCCCATGTGGCCAACGGAAGAGTAGGCGATCAGCTTTTTCATATCCTGCTGGGCCAAGGCGGTAAAACCGCCGTAAATGATCCCGGCAATGGACAGCCACAGAATCGGTGTGGCCAGGAGCATGGTCGCGTCGGGGGTAATTGGCAGGCAGAAGCGCAGCATGCCGTAGGTGCCCATCTTCAACAAAACCGAGGCCAGGATGACCGAACCGGCGGTCGGTGCCTCGACATGCGCGGCCGGCAACCAGGTGTGGAAGGGAAACATCGGCACCTTGATGGCAAAAGCGAGGAAAAAGGCGAGGAAAACCAGAACCTGGAAGGTAAGGGAATAGGGCTGCCACATCATCTCCGGGATGAAAAAGCTGCCGGACTTGAGATAGAGGGCAATAATCGCCACCAAGAGCAACACCGAACCTGCAAGGGTATAAAGAAAAAATTTGATCGATGCGTAGACCTTACGCGGACCGCCCCAGATAGCAATCAGGAGATACATGGGGATGAGCATGAACTCCCAGAAGATATAGAAGAGGACAAAATCCAGGGCGACAAAAACGCCGATCATCGAGGTCTCCATGATCAGCAGGCAGAACATGAAGGGCGCCACCCGTTGCTGGATGTATTTCCAGGAGGCCAGCACGCAAAACGGCATGATGAAGGTCGTGAGAAGAACCAGAAGAATCGAGATGCCGTCCATGCCGACAATATAGTTGATATGGAAGCGGGGAATCCAAGTGTAGGCTTCGGCAAACTGGTACTTGGCACTGGCGGGATCAAAACCGGTGAGCAGGAAAAGCGAGCTGACAGCGGTCAACGAGGTGACCATCATTGCCCACAGCCGGGCAAAGGCTTCCCCGTGAAAAAAAAGCAAGACCATCGCCCCGGCCAACGGCAGGAAAATGAGAAAACTGAGCAGGGGAAAACCCTCTTTGATAAGTAACAGGTCCATTCTCTCTTTCCCCTTAGAGCAACTGATAAAAAATGAAGGTGACAAGCAGCGCGGCCGCTAGCGAGAAAGCATAGTACAGTGTGATCTGAATCTGGCCGCTCTGCAAGACCCGCACCTTGCCGCCCAGTGCCCGGACCGAGCGGGCAAGGCCATCGACCACACCGTCGATGGCGTGCCAGTCAAACCAGCTCCAGAATCGGCTCAGGGTCATCAGGGAAGAAAGACCAACGGCCCGATAGGCCTCTCCCCAGGCGGTGTCGCACCACTGCAGCGGATGCTTGATCAGCCAGAGAAAACCACAACCGGCCTGACGGTAGAGCCAATCAATATCGAGACAGATGCGGTCCACCGGCTCCACGTATTTTTTGAGCAGAAAAAAGGCCAGCGCGGCAAAGCCGAGAAGCTGCAGGGTTTCCAACAGGTGATAGGCCGTATGCGGGTTGTAATCCACCGCATAGGGCAGGAGGGCGTAAAGAAATCCAGGAGCGGTGCCCACCAGGATGCAAAGGGTGGCGCCCAGGGTCATGGCGATCAGCATATTCCAGGAAGGATCGCCCGCCTTAGCCCAGGTTTCCTTGCTGCAGTTGTTGCTGCCGAAAAACAGAAAATAAGGCAGCTTGAGGCCGTTGTACATGAAGGTGCCGGTAGCGCCGAACATCAGCAGCCAGGAGGCCCAGTTGAGGTGCTGCTCAAAGCCAGCGGTGATGATCATCGATTTGCTGGCATAGGCGGCAAAAAAGGGCGCCGCGGAGATGGACAGACAGCCGATCAGGGTAAAGAAAAAGGTGGCCGGCATTTTGGCATACAGTCCGCCCAACTCGGTGAACTTGGTCTTGCCGGTCATGTATAATACTGAACCAGTCCCCATGAACAACAGGCTCTTGTAGAGGATGTGGACAACAGCGTGGGCAACGGCGCCGTTGATGGCCATATCCGTGCCGATGCCGATCCCGGCGACCATGTAGCCCACCTGGGAAACGATCGACCAGGCCAGCAGTTTGCGGATGTCATTCTCCATCACCGCGTAGATGACGCCGTACAGGGCCATGATCACGCCCAACACCACCAGGATGTCCATGCCGGCGCAAGACCTGGCCAGGGTGTAGACTGCGGTTTTGGTGGTGAAGGCGCAGAGAAAGACCGCGCCGTTGAAGGAGGCCTCGGAGTAGGCCTCGGGCAGCCAGGAATGAAGCGGCACCATAGCGGCATTGAGACCAAAGCCGATCATGATCAGCCAGGTGTAGAGTTCGGGATGGGCGACATCGAGGAGATCAAAGGTGATATTGCCCACCGCCTGGTAGCGGAGCAGAATGCCGGCCAGGAGAATGATGCCGCCGATGGTGTGAATCAGCAGGTAACGGTAGCCGACCCTGAGCGATTGCGGGCCTCGCCGGAACCAGACGAGAAAGACCGAGGCAAAGGCCATCATCTCCCAAAAAAGAAAGAGGCTGAGATAATCGCCGCTATAGATGGCGCCCAATGAGCCGGCAGCATAGAACCAGGCAGCCATGTGCTCGCCGGCCCGGTCGACCTGCAGACCATACAGGGTGCCGATCACCGCCATCAACGCCATGATCAAAGCAAAGATCGTGGAGAGTTTATCGACCCGACCCAAGACCAGTTGCCAGTCGAGAAAGGGCACGACGCCAAAGTTGCCGGTGAGGGTGGTATTGAGCACCACAACGCACAAGGCCAACAAAGGCACGAAAAAGAGATAGGGCTTGCGTAGCGGTCCCCGAATAAAGGGCAAGAGCAGCGCGCCCGCTATCAGCAGCACGGAAGGATGGATAAAACTGGAGGTCATTCTTCTTCCTCGCAGAGTGTTGAATGAGAGCGATCGTAAAAGTCGGTTGGGGCCTGGATGCCGGATTGGCCGAACCAGCGGGCCACGCCGATGATCACGGCGGCGGCGGCAAAACCAAACAGCGACCAGAAAAAGGGCACATGCTGCTCGGCCCAGGTATGGGCGTGGTGCGTATCGATGAGCAGCGATCCCCCCGCAACCACGGCCAGCAGCACAAAACAAACCGTGATCACGGTTTTTATCCTTGCCTGCAAGTATTCGATAAGCGTGGTCATCCTGTCACCATCCAGACAAATTGCATCATGAAATTAGGATAGATACCGATGATCACCGAAACGGTGACCGCGATCAGCAGAGGAATGAGCATGCTCAGCGGCGCCTCCTTAATCCCGGTCTCAGCCTGCCCATCAGGCCTTTTGCCAAAGAAGGCCTTGTACGTCACCGGGGCGAAATAGCCGACGTTGAGCACGGTCGAGGCAATGAGGATCAGTAAAATACCCACCTGATGCGCTTCCATCGAGCCGACCAGCAGATACCATTTGGAGACAAAACCGGCTACCGGCGGTGCGCCAATCATGGACAGCGAAGCCACGGCAAAGGCCCCGAAGGTAAAGGGCATGGTCCGGCCGAGGCCGCTCATCTCCGAGATGTATTTCTTATGCGCGGCGATGTAGATGGCACCGGCGCAAAAGAACAGGGTGATCTTGGCAAAGGCGTGGTTGACGATGTGGATCAGGCCGCCCTCAATGGCGTGCGGGGTCAGCAGGGCCACACCAAGAATAATGTAGGACAGCTGGCTCACTGTGGAGTAGGCCAGCCTGGCCTTCAGGTTATCCTTGGACAGGGCGATCATCGAAGCGACGATGATGGTGAAGCCGACAAAGTAGGCGGTGGGGATGCCCAAGTTGAGCCGGTCCATGGTGTCAACGCCAAAGACGTAGAGCATGGTTCGGGTGGTGCAGAACACCCCGACCTTCACCACCGCCACCGCATGCAACAGGGCGGAAACGGGTGTTGGTGCGACCATGGCGCCGGGGAGCCAGTGATGAAAAGGCATGACGCCATTCTTGGCAAATCCCAAGATGCAGAAGATGTAGAGCATCGTCACCACCCAGTCGGTGCTTGATGCCGGGATGATGCCGGTGACAATATTGTGCGGAAAATCCAAGGTGCCAGTCAGTACATAGATAAGGATCAGCGCCGGCAGCAGAAAGAATTTGGCGGTGGTGGTCAGGTAGATAATATACTTCCGCGCCCCCTCATAGGACTCCTCGTCCTGATGATGAGCCACCAGCGGATAGGTGCAGACCGAGACAATTTCGTAGAACAGGTAGAGGGTCAGCAGGTTGTCGGAGAAGGCCACGCCGATGGCCCCGAAAATGGCCAGGGCGAAACAGGCGTTGAACCGGGTCTGGCAGGGCTCGTGATGGGCGCGCATATAACCCATGGAATAGAAGACGGCGATCATCCACAACGAAGAGGCCACCATGGCAAAGATCATGGAAAAGCCGTCGGCGCGCAGGGTGATGGACAACCCTGGCAGTAACTGAAAGAGCGGATAGACCAGGGTCTTGCCGGCTTTCAGGGCTGGAATGAACGAAAGCACCATGAGAAACAGCAGAACCGAGGCGCTGGCAGAGACGAATTCGCGCAGATTCGGATGGTTCTTCAGGGTCATGACCACCAGACTGCCAAAGAGCGGGATGATTACCGCCAGCAGCAGGTTGGAGTTTTCGACGATTTGTTCAGAAAGAGTCAGGGCGTCCATGGTTATTTTCTCCAATTACCCCTGCAGATCAACAAGATCGTCGGTTTCTATGGTCTTATAATTCCGGTAGACGGCAATCATGATGCTGATGGCGATGGCGGCTTCAGCAGCGGCAATGGCCATGATGAACAGGGTGAAGATCTGACCGACCACCGGGTCCGGCGCCAGGAAGCGATTAAAAGCCATGAAGTTAGTCGAAGCGGCGGCGAGGATGAATTCCGATGAGATCAGCATGCCGATCACCGTGCGGCGAGCTACCATGCCATAGACCCCGAAGGCGAACAGCAGAGCACCGATTACCAGATAGGTCGGCAGGCAATTATAGAGATTGAGCAGCTGCATCGGTTAGTTTCTCCCCCTTTGCGCCAGCACCAAGGCGCCGATGATGGCCAGGAGCAGGACGATGGAAATAAGTTCGAAGACGAGAGAGTGGGTGGTCAGGAGCGACATGCCCACTGCCTTGATGTCAAAGGTTCCCTGACGGGGAAAGACCTGCCACTGAGTTTTCAGACCGAGCACGGTCAGGGCGGCAAAGATCAGGGCGCCGACACTGAAAGCCAGGGGGCCGGCGAGGATCGAGCGGTGTTGCATACCGGCCGTCTGCTGCTCCTCCGGCGTGGCCATCATGATACCAAAGGCAATCAGGATCGACACCGCGCCCACATAGATGAGGAGCTGCATCATGGCAAGAAAGGGGCTGAGCAGGAAATAATAGACCCCGGCCAGGCCAGTAAAGCAAATGGCCAGCCCGGAAACGGCACGGACCAGCCGCTGCGCATTGACCGCGATCAATGCACCGGTCACCACCAGGGCCACGGTCAGCAGAAAAATGATCCCGACGACGCCCTCGGCGGAAAAAAGGGCCGGGGCGGCGGCCGGCTGACAGACTAGTGCTTGCATCTGTTCTGGTCCTCCAGCCTTTTCATCAAATCCATAATGAAATCGTTTTTGTCGAAACTGGCCAAGTTGTATTCCCTGGAAAAACGCAGGGCATTGAAGTTACAGCTCTCCACACAGGAACCGCAGAGGCTGCATTTGGTGAAATCAAGCACATAACTGGTGAGCACCTTGCCCTTGCCGCCCTCGTTCTTCTTCCCATCCAGGCTGATGCAGACCGAGGGGCAGGCCCGTTGGCACATCCCGCAGACCACGCAATTCGGCTCCCCGGTCTCTTCATTGCCAATCAATTCAATATGACCCCGGAACAAGGGCGTCATGGTCGGCACTTCCCAGGGGTACCGCTCGGTTACCACCGGTTTGAAAAACTCCCGGGCGGTGATCGCCAAACCGGTGATCAGACTCTTGCTGCCGGTGAAAATATCACTCCAATAACCACTCATACTCAGAATACCTTGATCAGGGCCGCGGTAATCAGCAGATTGACCAGCGAAAAGGGAATCAGGATTTTCCAGCTCAGGTTCAACAGCCGGTAGATCTGGGTGCGCGGATAGGTCCAGCGAATCCAGATGAAGGTGAAGATCAGGATGTAGATTTTGATCAGGAACCACCAGACCCCCGGCGTCAGGCCAAAGGGGCAGTCCCAGCCGCCGAGGAAAAGGGTGGCGGTCAGGCAGGCACCGACCACGATGTTGAGGTACTCGCCCATCATGAACAGGCCAAAGCCCATGGAACCGTATTCGGTCATGAACCCGGCCACCAGCTCGCTCTCGGCCTCGGCCATGTCAAAGGGCGCCCGGTTGGTCTCGGCCACCGAACAGATAAAAAAGATGATGAACGAGATCCACATGGTCAGAAAATGGCCGTTCTCCAGGCGAAAGATGTTCCAGTGCCAGAAGCCGCCCTGCTGATCCAAGGCGATTTCGCGCAGATTCATCGAGCCGGAAATCATCACCACGGTGATTACCGTGATCAGCATGGGGATCTCGTAGGCGAGATTCTGCGAAACCGAACGAGCGGCTGAGATGATGGCGTACTTGTTGCCCGAGGCCCAACCGCCGAGCAGGATGGCAATCATGCCGATCGAGGCCAGGGCAAAGAGGAGCAGGACGGAGAGCTCCATCGCCCGCGCACCGATATTGTCGGAGAACGGAATGACCACCATCGAGGTGATGGCCGGGATCATCGCCAGCACCGGGGCCACCCGGAAGATGATGCCATCGACACCCTGGGGCACCAACAGCTGCTTGCTCAGCAGCTTGAGGCCGTCGGCCAGGGGTTGCCACAAACCCGCATACCCGGCCTCACAAGGCCCGATGCGCCGCTGGATCCGGGCCGCGCCCTTGCGCTCGCACCAGCCGAGATAGGCGGCGTTCAGGCCGGCAAAGGCCATGATGCCCACCAGATAGAACAGGGCGCGCCAAATACTTGTTTCCATAAAATGCACCTCTCCCGATCAGCGGTCGATTTCGGGGATAACCAGATCCAGACTGCCCATGAAAGCCAGGGCATCCGCCAGCAGCATACCCTCGGCCACCTCGCCATACAGACTCAGGTTGGAGAAGGTCGGCGACCGCAGCTTGAGTTTGTAGGGATTCTTACCGCCGTCGCAGACCAGACGGTGACCAAGCGAGCCCCGCGCAGTTTCCACCGCTGAATAGTAGTAGCCGGCCTCGGGTTTGAGCACCTTCGGCGACTTGCCCATCACCGGCCCATCGGGGAGTTTGTCCAGGGCCTGCTCGATAATCCGCATCGACTGCTCCATCTCGTGCATGCGCACCATGTAGCGGGCCATGGAATCGCCCTCGTCGAAGACCGGCACATCGAAATCGAACTCCGGATAGACCGAATAGGGCTCGTTCTTGCGGATGTCGTAGTTGATGCCCGACCCCCGGGCCACCGGTCCGGTGGCGCCATAACGGCGGCATTGCTCGGCGCTGATGATGCCGATATCCTTAATCCGTTTGATCAGAATGATGTTGTGGGTGACGAGATCGTGGTAGAGACGGGGCATCCGGCCGCGGAGGCGCTTGATAAAGTCACGGGTACCGGTGATGAATTCCTCATCGATATCGTTGTACACCCCGCCGAAGCGCATATAACAATACGTTAACCGCGAACCAGTCACCCGCTCCAACAGGTCGATAATCTTCTCACGATCGTCGAAGGCATAGAGCAGAGGGGTGAATCCGCCAAGATCAAGCAGAAAGGCGGCCCACCACAACAGATGACTGGCGATCCGGTTGAGTTCAACGGTGATCACCCGGATGTACTCGGCCCGCTCGGGCACCTCGATGCCGGCCGCCTTTTCCACCACCAGGGCCCAGCCATGATTGAAGGCCAGGGCGTGCAGGTAGTCCATGCGGGCGGTGTTGGGCATGAACTGGGCAAACGTGCCGCACTCGGCCATCTTTTCATGCATCCGGTGGATATAGCCCAGAACTGGCTCGGCCTTGACGATATACTCGCCGTCCATGGTGAGCTTAACCCGAAGAACGCCGTGGGTGGCCGGATGCTGCGGTCCCAGATTGAGGACAAAGGTCTCGTCATGCCGCAAGTGAATGGGAACGGTCATGGCATATAATCCTTGCAAAGGGGATGGAAATCAGCATCTTCCGGCAGGAGAATGCGGATCAGGTTGGGATGATCCTGGAAATGGATACCATAGAAATCAAAGGTCTCGCGCTCATGCCAGTCGGCTGCCGGGAAAATTGCAGAAATGGTCGGCACCACCGGTTCATTGCGAGGGACTCGCGTGCGCACCATGACCCGGCAGTGTTCACCACCCAACCGATTGTAGTCGTAGAGCACTTCAAACTGTTGCTTGTCCAGCCAGTCAACCCCGGCGATGGCCTCCAGGAAAAACCCCTCCCGATCCATAATGTGCGCCACGGGCACCACCTGATCCGGACGGCAAAGGACATCAAGGTGGCTGCCATGTTTGGTGAAATCGGTGACCAGCACCCCGGATTCCCGCGGCGGCACCTCCTGGTCGCCCTCCCCTTCCAGATGCACCAGGGGAGCGGATTCAGGGAAAAGCTCGGCGAGGGCTACCCGTATTTTTTCTCGCATGTCCATTATTTCTGCTCCCCTTTCAGCCCGGATCCACCCGCGGCCAGCGGCGTTTTCCGGTAATCTTTTCTTCCAGGGTCATGATGCCCTCAAGCAGCGCCTCGGGTCGAGGCGGACAGCCGGGGATATAAACATCGACCGGAAACAGCTTGTCCGCGCCTTCCACTACGTTGTAGTTTTCCTTGACCTTGAACGGTCCGCCGCTGATGGCGCAGTTACCCATGGCGATCACCCATTTGGGCTCAGGCATCTGGTCATAGAGGGTCTTAACCGCCAATTCCAGTTTCTTGTTGATGGTCCCGGCGACAATCATGACATCGGACTGCCGGGGGGAAGGCCGAAAGACCTCGGCCCCGAAACGGGAGATGTCATAGCGGGAACCACCGGTGCACATCATCTCAATGGCACAGCAGGCCAGTCCGAAGGTCATGGGCCAGAGCGAATTGGCCCGGCCAAGATTGAGCAGGCTGTCGAGCTGGGCAAACTGCACTATTGATGAAGGTACGTTTTCTTCTCCCACGTGAAGACTCCTTTACGCCAGGCATAGACGATGGCTAATGAAAGAATGGCGACAAACAGCAGGATCTCGTAGAAATCCTGGAGGCCCAATTCCGGGCTATTGTAGGCGACGGCCACCGGAAAGAGAAAGAGCACGTCGACGTCAAAGGCCAGAAAAATGAGGGCATAGAGATAATAGATAATGCCGAAGCGAATCCAGGCGCTGCCGATGGGCTCCATGCCGCACTCGATCAGCTGCCCGGCCCGGCCGGCGGTCTGCCGGGTATGGGACGAGGGGCTGAGCAGTTTGACGATGATGATCGGGCCGAACCCGAACAGCAAGGCACCAATCAGAAAAATGGTGACATAAATTATATTGGTAAGAACAACCTGGTCCATTCTTTTCTCCTCAACAGCGGCCACGAAGTGGCATCAATCCAACTGATGTGTTTGATCAAGACATTTTATCAGGCTAACGAAAAGCATCCCCGATGTCAAGCACAATTCCAATCTGCAATGCAAGAAAACGACGGCGCAACGCACCTTCCCGACTTTTGCTCACCCGTGAAATAATGGCCAATGCCGCTGAAAAGTCGTTGACCTATTTTTCGAAAGTGTTAGTTTAACGATTATTTTCAATTTCGATCATAAGAACGTTCAGTCAAGCTGATACCAGAGAGATTCATGGCCATCACCTTCCGACAACTGGAAATTTTTATTGCCGTCGCCGAGACGCAGCAGGTCACCCGGGCCAGCAAGAAACTGCTGCTCACCCAGTCGGCGGTGAGCATGGCCTTGGGCGAACTGGAAAACCAGTTGGGTGGCCCGCTTTTTGACCGCCACGGACGCAGCCTGCTCCTCAATGACCGGGGGCGCTACCTTCTCCCGTTGTCCAAGACCATTCTGCACCAGGTGGCCAACATCGAGACCATCCTCACCGAGCAACAGGGGGCGGTCGCTGGCGTGCTTGAGATTGTTGCCAGTTCAACCATCGGCAACTATGTCCTGCCCTATCTGATCGGCGCCTTTATGCAGCTCCACCCGGAGGCACACATCAATATGCTGGTGGTCAACACCCTGACTGCGGAGAAATTGGTCGCCACTGGACAAGCTGATCTCGGGTTCATCGAAGGGGACATCAACGTCGACTCGCTGGTCGCCACTTCCTGGTTCGAGGACGAACTGGGCATCATTGTCAGTTCAACCCATAAACTGGCCGACCGTACAACCTTCCAGATACCGGATGACCTCAAAGAAACCAGTTGGGTCATGCGGGAGGAGGGGTCCGGAACCGGTGAGATCTTCACCAAAAAACTGGGCCGCCACGCTTCCTTGCTTAAAGTGGTGACGAAAACCGGACATACCGAGGCGATCAAAAAGGCGGTGGAATCGGGCGTCGGCGCAGCCTGCCTATCCATGCTGACGGTGTGCCGAGAGGCCGAAGAAGGCTGGTTGAAGATCCTGCCGATCGAGGGCATGGACATGAGCCGGCAACTCTGGATTATTCAGCACAAAGACAAAATCATTACCCGGCTCATGGCCGAATTCCTCAGGTTCTGCGAGATGGTGGCGGAAAACCACCTGGGCCGGGAATGCCTCTCGTCACCATGGAAACTACAGTCGCTGCTGGCCAAAAGCAAACGCAGCCAGGAAAACACCCCACCTCCAAAAGAACAGGAGTAAAGACGTATCGCAAGGTTGCCAGCACACCGAACACAAAAAAACCGGGCAGAAAAAAACTTTCCGCCCGGTTTTTTTATGCCGGTCTATTGCAGGGCGGCAAGCGCCTGCTTAATCCGTTCCATGCCTTTCTTGATGGTTTCCATCGAAGTGGCAAAGGAAAAACGGATAAAGGCGTCGGCACCAAAGGCGGCGCCAGGTACGGAAGCCACCTTTGCTTCATCGAGGAAGTAATCGGCAAGGGCGACCGACCCATCGATAACCTGCCCGTTGAAGGATTTTCCGTAGTAAGCTGAAAAATTAGGAAAAACATAAAAGGCGCCCATGGGGGTCACGCAACTCACGCCCGCGATGGACTCTAGGGCTTCGACAAAGAATGCCCGGCGCGGGATAAAGGCCTCGCGCAGCTGCCGGGGAAAATCTTGCGGACCGGTCAGAGCGGCAAGGGCGGCATGCTGCGAAGGTGCGGCGGGATTTGAAGTCGACTGGCTTTGAATTTTGTTCATTGCCCTGATGATCTCGCGCGGGCCGACTGAATAGCCGATCCGCCATCCGGTCATGGCGAAGGACTTGGAAACCCCATTGGACAACACCGTCTGATCCTTCAAGCGCGGTTCGGCATGGAGGATATGGGGCACCTTGCCTTCCCCATAAAAAAGCTCTTCGTACATGTCGTCCGTTATTACCAGCCAGCCGTTCTCATAGGCCATCTTGGCCACTGCGGCAAGCGCGGCCTGTGAATAAACGGCCCCGGTTGGATTCGACGGGCTGTTGAGCACAATTGCCTTGGTCTTGCCAGTGACGTATTGCGCCAGAATTTTCGGATCAATATCGAAATCATTCTCTTCCCTGAGCGGGACGATCACCGGAGTGCCACCGGCCAACTGGACCATGGGCGGATACGACACCCAATAGGGCGAGGGAATGAGCACCTCGTCACCGGGATTCAGGATCGCCTGGAAAATATTATAGAGTCCATGCTTGCCACCGCAACTGATCTGCACCTGGTCCGGGATATAGTCCCAGTCCTGATCCTTTTTCAATTTGGCGCACACCGCCTCCCGCAATTCCAAGATACCCGCTGCCGGAGTATACCGGGTCCGACCGTCATCAATGGCCTTCTTCCCGGCCTCGCACACATGAGCGGGGGTGGACAGGTCCGGTTCTCCCACGCTGAAATTTAAGATATCGGCACCCGCAGCTTTCAATGCCTTAGCCTTAGCATTGACCGCAAGCGTGGGTGAGGGCGCCACTTGCAGCACGCGATCCGCAAGGACAAACTTTTCAGAAAATATCATTGCACTCCTTCCTTGTGTCGTTCTCCGGTTAATAAAAAACAGTGCGCTCTAACGCTTTTAAAAAAAATAAACAAGAACAAAAAAAACAGGTTCCGAACATTTTCGGAAGCACAACAGCCCCTCATGGTTCCTTGAAGACCGGGCATGGCCGTTGCCGGTCGTAATGACGAAAGGCCGGATCATCGGGAGAACTGTGACAATCCAGGCAAAGACCAACCCGGAGGATTCGTTGCAGCTCTTCACCATTGAAGGGCCGGAGATTTTTACGTGAACCGTGTTGCAGCGGAGTACCGTCGATGGTTACAAAGGTGTCGAAACCGGGGGTTTGCCCATGCTCGGTCGCCACCCCTCGATCCACCGGATAAAAGTGCCATTTCCCCTCTTTTTTCACCACCGTGCCCTCGCCAAGCCCCACGGTTTTCGGTGAAGCGTGACAGTCCTTGCAGGCTCGCCCCTTGGCCTGGATGGTATGCGGGTTGATCGCGGCCATAGTGAAACGGTTGAACCCGCCCGCGGGGGCCCCCTGTTCGTCAATCAGGGTCACTAGATCCTGACAGCCGGGCGTCACCACCACCACCTCCTCTCCCCAAACTGCCAGCATCGGCTTTTCATAGCGGATATAGGAACGACCTTCCTCCCACCAGCCCGGTGTCTCCTTGAGCGAGAGTTTGTCGAGATGGGTCTCGCGTTTGTCCCGTTTGACATGACAGCCGTAGCATTGCGGCACCCAAGTGGAATGACAGGCCGCGCAGGTAACCCGTTTGTGGGCGGGGGCAAGGCAGGCTTGCGGGGCAGGCGGGCGTAGCGGATGCTCTTTACCGTCGATCTTGCCGGTGAGAAGAAACTGCCCACCTTTTGCGCTGACATTCGTCAACTGCTTCTGTTTCCGGGTCGTACCGGGTTTGGCGTCATGGCAGCTTTGGCAGGTTATCTCCAACTGCTCCTCATAATGAGCATAGCTGGTGCCGTCGCCCATAATTTCGTCGCGGGTATGGCAATCGATGCAGGCCATCCCCTTAACGTGATGAATATCCTCGGCAATCTTGAGATAAAAACGGTCCCCGGGCAACCGTTGTGAAGAGTGTTGCCCCTTCTCAAAGGGAGTGCCGTAGCCCTCTGCCTCAAATATTCCGATGTAGGACAGACCGATTCGGCCGGAACGATTGTGGCAGCGGATACAATTCTCTTCCGGCACCTGCTTAACCACCAGAGGGTGCGGCCGGTTTTTCTTAGCCTCCGCCTGGGCGGCCTCGGGAATCTCTGCGGTCACCGTATTACGGGGCGTCCCGGGCGGCAGAATATAATGACAGGCGGAACACCCTCCGCCTTTCTCGTTGAAAAAGGCGGGAGCGCCGGGCAAATCATTTTTCTGCTTCCACAGATGGCAGGTTGCACACAGCTTGCGGTAGTAATCAAGAGCAAGCGAAGTTTCACCGCTGTTGAGCAGATGCTCGACCGTGATATCCGCGTTCTGGTGTTCACGTTCGCCCCAATAATACAGCAAGGTGGCCAAGATGCCACGATTCGTGGCCATCAGGGAATTCTTCACCTTATGAACATCCGCCGGATGACAGCCCTCGACGGCGCATGTTTTGGCCACCCAGCGAAGGTCACCGGGATTGAGGACCATACCCGCATGCGCCTTGTCCTTGTCGATAGACAGAGGATCTCCCAGATGGCAAGGCGAGCAGCCGACCACCAGACGATCGTGGGCTCCGTCCAGCTTTTCCTTGGTGTGGCAGCTCAGGCACATCTCGACCATGCCGGCAGTGGTGACTGCCAGTTGATCGGGACGCTTGATTGTCTGTTCACGAAAAATAAGGAAACCGATCAGCAGGAGGCTGATCGGGACAAAGACGAAGACTGGAATGAGGCTGCGGGACGGTCGAACCATGTCGCTTGCTGATCGTCTCGAATAAAGGTTGCGTCAATCGGGCGGGTCGGGTCAGGATAACGAAAAAAAACAACGGCGTCAAAGGAACTTTTGCCGTGGAGTCGGGCGAAGCCGAGTCGCCCTTACTCCGTAAAGCCCTGCACCACCGGATAGCGGCGGCCCGGCCCGAAGGCCTTGGTGGTCACCTTGATGCCGAGCGGGGCCTGCTTGCGTTTATATTCGTTCAGCTTGATCCGGCGAACAATATCCCGCACCAACTGCGCATCCACGCCTCCAGAGGCTATGTCTTCAATACTTTTGTGTTCTTCCAAATAGGCCTGGAGCACGGTGTCGAGGACTTCATAGGGCGGCAGATCGTCCTGGTCGCACTGATCCGGCTTGAGCTCAGCAGTTGGCGGCCGGGTGATAATCCGTTCGGGAATGATCTCCCGCTCCCGGTTAATCAACCGGGCCAAGGCGTAGACCATCCCCTTCGGCACATCCGCGATAACCGCCAGGCCGCCGCTCATGTCGCCATACAGGGTGCAGTAGCCGACAGCCATCTCCGATTTATTGCCGGTCGACAGCAGGAGCCTGTTGAACTTGTTGGACAAGGCCATCAGCAGATTGCCGCGAATCCGGGCCTGGATGTTCTGCTCGGTGGCATCTTCCGCAAGACCAGCAAAGAGCGGGGCCAGACTGGTTCGGTAAGCGTCCATGGCTGCGGAAATACCGATGATCTCGAAGCCGCAGCCAAGATTCGCGGCCAGCAAGCGGGCATCATCGACGGATTGCTGCGAGGTGTAGGGTGAAGGCATGGCGACACAGAGGACATTCTCCGGACCGAGAGCCCGGCAGCCGATCACGGCGGTGACCGCTGAGTCGATGCCACCGGACAGGCCGAGCACCGCCTTGCGGAATCCGGTCTTGTGGAGGTAATCGCGCACCCCGAGTACTAATGCCTCCTCCACATCGGCGACACTGTCCTCAAGCGGCTCCTGTCCGGTTGTACTCCAGTCCTCGCTGTCGACAACCAGCATATCCTCGGCAAAGCCGGCGGCGGCCTTCCACAGGGTGCCGGCGGGCGTCATCACCATCGAATGACCGTCAAAGATCAACCCGTCCTGACCACCGACCTGGTTGGCATAAAGCAAGGGCAGATTGTTCTGCCGGCACAGCTGTCCGAAGACTTGTTGACGATCGCGCAGTTTCCCGTGGTGGTAGGGAGAGGCGGAAATATTAATCAGACAGTCAGGGACAATAGGACCAACGGCAAGATCGGCGAGCGGATTGGCTTGGTACGATGCACTGCTCCACCAAATGTCTTCACAAATGGTCAGGGCGCAGTGCAAACCGTGGAGAGGAAAAATCGTGGATGCTGTCCCCGGTTCAAAATACCTCGTTTCGTCAAAGACATCGTAGGTGGGAAGCAACCGCTTGCGCGCCCGGAAGGCTATTTTGTTGCGCTCAAGGACAAATGCGGAATTGTACAGCGGCTTCCCCGGACCATGCCTCCGCTCCAGTACGCCGACAATGCAGGTAATGCCGTTCAGCCCTCTGATCAGATCTGCCAAGGCGTGATCATGCGCTTCAAGGAAAGAAGGACGCTCCAGCAAATCCTGTGGCGGATAGCCGGACAACGTGAGTTCGGGGAAAACAACAAGATCGCATCCGGCCTGCTTTGCCTTGTGGATCCATTCGTTGACCTGGCCAAGATTCCGTGCAAAAGCCCCGATAATCGGGTTTGTCTGAACAAGGGCGATTTTCAAAGTACGTTCAACCTGAGGGAAAAACCGGTGCCCGTCGACTGCTGACTGGACACGTTCCGGGCGGCATGAAACCGCCCGATAGCGACGGAAAATGTTCAAACTATAGGAAAAAGCAGGGATGCAAGGCCTCCGAGCCGTTCACAAAAAAAACCCGGCAGTGGATATCCCGCCGGGCTTAAAAAAAGACAGTTTGAATTATTGTTTCGTGACGTTGGCCGCAGCCGGTCCCTTCGGCCCATCAACGATTTCGAACTGAACTTTGTCACCTTCGTTGAGTGTTTTGAAACCCGATCCACTGATCGCAGAGTAGTGGACAAAAACATCCTTGCCTGCTTCCTGCTCAATAAAACCGAAACCTTTTGACTCGTTAAACCACTTCACTGTTCCTTTTAACATTGTTCCCTTTTTCTCCTTGTCTTGGGCTGAATGTTCCATCCATGCGATTCTCCAGGCTTTGTTACACTCAAGAAAGAGAAATAAAAACCTAACCCGCCAAAATACCGCATGTTCTACTCCTGCGGGCGAACATAACACTAAATAAATTAAAAACAAGGAAATTGATGTTTCCGGAAACTCGCCTGCAACTTTTCGCAACCTGGCAACAAGGTGCGGGAGGATTCCGTGAACTCTCTCTGCCCCCTTGAAACGAAGGGGACTGACTATCATCTTTTCCCGGAAAAGGTCACGTTCACCTTTGGTACGCCTGAACGGCCCGGTTATGATCGGTCAAATTGGCGGAAAAAACATGGGTGCCGTCGTTTTTCGAGACAAAGTAGAGGGCATCGGAATCGGCAGGACGGAGAACCGCTTCGAGGGATGCGCGGCCAGGGCTGCAAATGGGCCCCGCCGGCAGGGCGGGGATAACATAGGTATTGTATGGCGTCTCCCTCTTCAGATCGGTTTTGGTCAAGTTGCCGTTAAAATCACGGATACCGTAGATCACAGTCGGATCGGACTGCAGACGCATCTTTTTTGCAAGCCGGTTGAAGAAAACCCGGGCAATCAGCGGCCGCTCAGCCGCGACCCCGGTTTCTTTTTCCACCACCGAGGCCAGGGTGAGGAGTTGATGGCGGCTCAGACTGCCATTTTCCGGAACTTCAAGCTCCTTCCAGACCTGCCGGAAACGATCCACCATCATCCGGACGACAGAGGTTTCGTCGGTTTCATAGCGGACCAAGGTGTAGGTTTCCGGAAAAAGATACCCTTCCAGATTCTCGGCATCAATACCCAGATTTTTCACGAAAAGGGGATCATGGACAAGGGTGAGAAAACGATCCCGTTTAACCCAGCCATCCTTCTCGAAAATGGCGGCTATCTGTTCAGCGGTGACCCCCTCGGGAATGGTGACATGGTGGCGGAGGGTGCTGCCTTTTGCCAGTAGTTGCAGGACTTCGGGTGGAGTCAGTCCACGGGAGAGGCTATATTCTCCAGCCTGGAGCCGTGTTTTCAACCCGGAAAAATAGACAAGACCCAAATACCGGATATCGTTTTCGAGGAGGCCGTTTGCCGCCAACAAGCTCCCGATGCCGCGCACCCCCGCCCCCTTCGGAATAACAACGATAACCTCACCGCTTCCCGGAGAACTGGTGATCAGGTAGGATCGGTACCAGAGACCCGCGCCGCCGATGAGGACGAGGCCAAAGAGTAAAAGGAAAAAGAGGAGGCGACGCATGGACAACCTGAATAGATGAGGGGGAAGAAAAGCTGCAAACCGGGCGGCGAAGCGGTTTTTCGACTTCCCCGCCCGGTTAGATGTACCTATTTCTCTTCCTTGATGTCCTGCTTCTGCTGCGTTTTGCGCCCGGAAATTTTACCCAGAGTCAATTCGATAACCTCGTCCATGTGCCTTACAGGATAAAAGGTGATTTTCTTGCGCAATTCTTCAGGAATTTCAACCAGATCTTTCTGATTCTCTTCGGGGATGATAACCTTGTTGATGCCGGCGCGCAACGCCGCCAGGGCCTTATCCTTCAGACCGCCGATGGGCAGCACCCGGCCGCGCAGGGTCACTTCGCCGGTCATGGCCACGCCGCGCTTGACCGCCTTGCCGCTGATGGCCGAAAATAGCGCCGTGGTCATGGTGATCCCGGCCGAGGGGCCGTCCTTGGGAATGGCCCCGGCGGGAACATGGATATGAATGTCGACCGATTCAAAATATTCCGGTGCCACACCTAATTCCTTGTGGCGACTGCGGCAGTAACTGAGCGCCGCTTGGGCCGACTCCTTCATGACGTCCCCCAACTGGCCGGTGAGCAGCAGCTTGCCCTTGCCTGGCAGGATCGAGGTTTCGATGTGCAGCAGTTCGCCGCCGACCTCGGTCCAGGCCAATCCAATCACCAAGCCGGGCTGAGCGCTGGTGTCCAGCTCGGTTTCCGGCAGGAATTTTGGTGGTCCCAGATATTTTTCCACTGTTTTCTCGGAAATCACATACGGTCCCTTGCCGCCTTCGGCCACCTTGCGGGCGATTTTCCGGCATACCTTGCCCAGGGCGCGCTCCAGATTCCGCACCCCGGCCTCGTGGGTATATCTGCTGACGATGATTTCCAGGGTAGCGTCGTCGATCCTGATCTGGCTGGTCTTGATGCCATTTTCCTTGATCTGCCGGGGCAGCAGGTATTTGTTGGCAATCACCATCTTCTCTTCCAGGGTATAGCCGGAGAGCTGGATCACCTCCATGCGGTCGAGCAGCGGTCCGGGAATGGTGTCGCTCCGGTTCGCCGTGGTGATGAACATAACCTTGGAAAGATCAAAGGGCAGGTTCATGTAATGATCGGAGAAGGTGTTGTTCTGCTCCGGGTCGAGCACCTCCAGCAGGGCCGAGGAAGGATCGCCGCGGTAATCGTCGCCGATCTTATCGATCTCGTCCATCATGAACACTGGATTATTGGTGCCAACGCTCTTCAACCCTTGGAGAATCCGACCCGGCAGAGCGCCGATATAGGTGCGGCGATGCCCGCGGATTTCCGCTTCGTCGCGCATGCCGCCCAGAGACAGGCGATAAAACTTGCGCCCCATGGCCTTGGCGATGGCCTGGCCGAGCGAGGTCTTGCCCACGCCGGGGGGACCGACAAAACAAATGATGGGTCCCTTGGTGTCGGCGTTGAGCTTGCGTACCGCCAGGTATTCGAGGATGCGTTCCTTGATCCGATCCAGGCCGTAGTGATCTTCATCGAGGACATTGGCCGCCACTTTCAGATCCAGCAGATCCGTGGACGATTGCCGCCATGGCAAGTCGAGAAACCAGTCAAGATAGGTGCGGACAATGGTTGCCTCGGAAGCGTCGGGATGCATCATCTCCAGCCGCCGCAACTGTTTACGCGCCTCTTTCTTGGCGTACTTCGGCATCTTTTTCTTACGCAACTGCTTGCGCAGATCATCGATCTCCTGGGAGTAGCCGTCCTCGTCACCGAGTTCCCGTTTCAGGGCCTGAATCTGCTCGCGGAGAAAATACTCCCGCTGACTGCGCGACATTTCCTCCTTGGCATCCGATTGAATCTTGGCCTGAACCGTGGAAACCTCGAGTTCCTTATGGAGCAGATCAGCCACCAGACGCAGACGGTCGGTGGGATCGACGGTTTCAAGAATCTTCTGGGATTCCGATATCTTCAGGCGCAGGTTAGAGCCGACCAAATCCGCCAGACGTCCGGGTTCCTCGATGTTGTTGATGATCATCATCAGATCCGAGGAGAGAAGACCGCGCAGCGACATGATTTTTTCCGTCTGCTCGCGCACGGTCCGCATCAGCGCCTCGGTCTCGACGGTGATCTCCGGGGACTCCGGCTCTTCGATCAAGTCGATCTCCACCCGGTAAAACGGTTTATGCTGCAGAAAGGAACGCACCTTGGCCTTGGATAGAGCCTGGACAAGCACCTTGAGCCGGCCGTCGGGCAGCTTCAGGGTCCGCATGATCATCGAAACCATGCCCACCTGATAGAGATCTTTTTCCTCAGGATCGTCCTTGGTCGGATCCTTCTGGGTCACCAGCATCAACAACTTGTTATTGTTCAAACCCTCATTCACCGCTTCGATGGAACCAGGGCGGCCCACAAACAACGGGATAATCATATAGTTAAAAACAACGACATCCCGGACCGCCATCATGGGCAGGGATTCGGGAATCTCCATATCCTGCGCCTGCTCCCCGAAATCACCCATACTGGTCGATAATGAATCATCAAATTCCACGTTTACCCTCCTTAAAATCGCTGGTCGCGATTACACATATGCTGATTGACGACACGACAGTAAACACAACCCCATCCGAAGTCAAGGCGGCGTCCCGCCCATGTCGGGAGAGAAAATTTCCCTTGAATAATTGCCGGTGCCTCAATATAGAAGGCTAACGTGTACCCTCTTGTTCACCCGCCTTCCCTGGAGCCGACTATGCTGACCATCGGATCGTTTTTCGATCTTACCGATTTTCCTGACCAGGAACTCTTTGCCGATTGTCCCTATGCCTGGGCCCCGCTGAAAAAACTGAAGGCGTATATCGCCAGCCAGACGTCTCCCACCTTCCAACACGTGTGCATCACCGACGCCGTGCCGCTGGACAGCCCGTACATCTCGTTCAACGGCAGGCTGCGTAACGCCCGGGAATGCATCATTACCTACGGCGATGCAACCAAGGGCGGCCTGTCGGTCTGGGAAAACGGTCAGTTTCTCGAAGGAGCCTCGGTCATCATGGCAGGGGCGGTCATGGTGGGTAAAAACATCAAGATCGGCAAAGGTGTGCTGATCGAATCAGGCGCCATGATCAAATCCCCGGCCATTATCGGCGACCATTCGGAGATCCGCCAAGGGGCCTACCTGCGAGGGAACTGCCTGATCGGCAAGCGCTGCGTGGTCGGTCACACCACCGAGGTCAAGCACACCATTTTCCTCAACGATGCCAAGGCCGGCCATTTTGCCTACCTGGGCGACTCGATCCTCGGCAATAACGTCAACCTCGGCGCAGGAACCAAGTGTGCTAATCTGCGATTTTTCTCCGGCACTGTCAAACTCCGGGCCGAAAGCGGCCTGCTCGACACCGGCCTGCGCAAGTTCGGTGCCATCATCGGCGACGGATCACAAACCGGCTGCAACGCCGTCACCAGCCCGGGCACGATCTTGGGACCCGAAAGCCTTCTCATGCCCAACACTACCGCACCTTCGGGAGTATATCCTCGAAAAAGCGTGATACGCTGAAGTCGGTTTGCAGCTTTCGGTCCTCCAACGGTAGCCCTTGGCTGGCATGCTCGTAGAGGGCAAAAAAGAAAGCAAAGAGAATACCGACGGTGAAGAAAACCCGCAGCAATCGATCCCAAGGCAACCAGCCCTTGCCGGAAAGCCGGCGAAAAACCACCGCAACAATGTACGTAAAGCCAAGGGCATAGGGGGCGGTAAGCAACACCTGATATGTTGTCCCGGCCAAAATAGCCCCCGCGTCGGCACCTAGGCGCAGATGAAAGAGCAGATAGGCCAACGCCGTTAGAATAAACGTAATTTTTTCTCGTACTGTACTCATACCATGAATAAAAGTATTGCCTGTATTTTTCCGGAAACCCTACCCGACGAGCGCCTCCTTTTTCCCCTTGTACAGGTTTTCGGGCAGGTTGTCCACCTGCAAGCCATCGAAAACGAGCCGCCGGAACAGGGAGCGGAAACCGCTTTTTCCGAGCAGTGCAGACGTCAAGGGCGACTGCAAAGGTTCACTCCGGTCCCCCTGGGTGGCCAGCGAGACCGGTTTATTGCCTTGATACAAGATATGCGGCGGCGCGGCGAGGCATATACCAGCCAACTCGGCATGCTGACCCTTGCAGGGATCAACCGCCATGATCATCGGGAATCGCATCACTCGATTCTATCCAACCTGTTGCACCATGGTGACCTCAAGGAGCAGCAAGAGACGGAACTCTTGCTTTGGCAGTCGCGACTGATCGTGAAGCTGGGAGAATTTTACGATATGGAGCAGGCAGAACTGCGCAGCGCCCTCGATGCGATCACAAGCCGCCAGGACACCTTGCTTGCTGAACTATGCGAAGAGGAAGAAGGAAACCCCTTTGTCCTCCCTGGTGCCAATTGGGACACCAGCCAGGACACGGACGGAGTTCTCCGCCATCGGCTCAAGGCCTGGACCCGACTCTGCTTTCATGGCGGCAATTCAGCGCCAGGACTCCTTGTCACCCATCATCAGACGGCGATGGACCTCTTGCAGGAGGTCTATGAAAAGCTTTTCCACAGCAGCCCCCGGCTACTGATCAGTCTTGAAATCCCCGTGATTGCATGCGGACAGCACGACGCAGACGTTGAAGAGCCGCTTATACGACAATGTCCCAGCCTTGACAAGGCTATAGCAAGACTCGCCGCCACCGGCTGCGGTCTGCAACTTGAAGAAGATATGGAGGATCTTTTTCGGACGGGTCTGTCTGAATGGTCGCGCTGTACCTCCCGCTTCTTTTCATCGGGGAGGGACGAACGCCGCTTCCTGGACTTGGTTCTGTTCCCAGGGATATCGGCTCAACGCCTCTTTGCGGAGAGTTTTACCGGCAGTATGCTCTCGGGCAACCAACGACAAGAAGAGGCAACCAAAGACTGCGTTGTTGGCCTGCTCAGGATGGGGTGAGGAAACAGCCTATGCCTTTTGCCGCCTGGACTCAAGCGCCATCACATATTCGATCCATTGCCGGGGGGGTTCATGGATTTCCACCCCCACCCGTTTGCTCAGCCCGCCCGCCCGCTCCCATCTCGGTAGAACCCGGAACTTAAAGTAGCGGTCTTCACTGGAGGCAACCACCGTATACGCATCAATATTCTTGCCAAAACGTTTTACCAGATCCGTCAGGCACAAACCAAACTGAGAGATATCGTGCACTGATCCGGAGCAACAACCGATACCGTCGGAAATATCAATTTGCATGTTCCGAACCGCAATACGCGTGTGCTTTCGTTTTTCCATGCACACACCTCCGTTGCTTGTAAGCAGCGCCCAAGTGAATGACCGCAAGAGTAAATTGCCACCTCCATTGTGGGCATACTTTACTAGCACCAACCACCCGCCCGCTCCACTCTCCCTGGAGAAGAATCACTCCACCTTGGCATGCTCACATTCCTCTCGATACGGATTGATCGTCATGACTGGGCAACAGGCGGTTTTAACCACCTTGTCGGCAACGCTGCCAAACATAATCCGCTCCAGCCCCTTGTACCCGTGCGTCCCCATGATGATTAACTGCACCTTTTTCTTGACCGCATATTTTAAAATTTCTTCGCCCACATCACCGGAGAGCACCTTGCCGGTTACATGGGTCACTCCAGCCTCGGCAAACATTGCTTTATTCTCTTCAACGTAGGTTTCCATCTGCTGCTGCGCCGAGGCGAAAAGCTCTTCTTCCAGATTGGGAAGATTGACTGGCGGGACAAAAAATCCACTGTAATCCTCAAAGGTTTGGGCCACGAACACTAGATGCAGCTCTGCCTTGAATGTTCCGGCCACATAGGCGGCCGCCTTGACAATCTTGCCGGCATTATCGGAAAAATCAACCGGAGTAAGGATACTCTTGATCGCCTGCATAAAAGACCTCCTCATGTGAAAGAAGATGGAAAATCATCCTAGTTACTGTTTAAAATATATCGTTTGCAGAATTTTTCACCATCAATAGTTATTTGGAGACTTAATCCTCCTGGGAATAAGCCGACAAAGCTATTGACCATGCCGCACATCGGGAATATATTTTAACCTACTTATCTGGCTGCACTTTTGTCGCTGCCGCAGGAGGGACAGGGCAAAGTCCACTGCTCCGCTGGGGCGCAGTGGCGCACCGGCGCCTTTTTCCTCCCAGCCAATACCGGAAATCATTATGGAATTCACACCCAAATGGATCGCTTGGGAGATTACCCGCCGCTGTAACCTCCACTGTGTGCACTGCCGATCCTCATCCCAACTCGAGATTGAAGGGCACCCTGACTTCTCCTTGACCGAGGCCAAACGGATACTCGACGAGATCCGCGCCTACGCCAATCCGGTTATGGTGCTTTCCGGCGGCGAACCGCTGCTGCGGTCGGATGTATTTGACATTGCCGCCTATGGAACTGACCTGGGCCTACGCATGTGCCTGGCCACCAACGGCGCCCTGGTAACGGAAGAAATTTGCCGCAACATCAAGCAATCCGGCATCAAAATGGTGTCTTTGAGTCTGGATGGTTCGACGGCCGAGGTTCACGACGATTTCCGCAATCAGCCCGGTGCCTTTGACGGGGTGATGCATGCCATCCGCCTGTTCAACGAGCACCACATCGATTTCCTCATCAACTCCTCTTTCACCAAGCGTAACAAAGAGGAAGCGCCGAAAATTTATTCCCTGGTGAAATCGCTGGGAGCCACCGCCTGGTACCTGTTCATGATCGTGCCGACCGGACGGGGTGAGGACATCATGGCCGAACTGATACCGGCGGAAGAATACGAGGACATCCTCAACTGGCACTACGACATGGAAAAAGAAGAAGATGACCTGTTGGTCCGCCCCACCTGCGCGCCGCAATACTATCGCATCGTCCTCCAGCGCTCCAAGGCCGAAGGTGAGAAGTTCAAGCGGCGCAACCTCAAATTTTCCACCGGTGGTTCCAAGGGGTGCCTGGCCGGTCAGTTGATCTGTCTGATCGATGTCGACGGCAATGTGCTGCCCTGCAGTTATTTTCCTCTGGCCGCGGGTAACCTGCGGACCCAATCGTTTCAGGACATCTGGGAAAACTCCAAACTCTTGCTCGATATGCGCAACTTTGCCAGCTACAAGGACAACTGCGGTCGCTGCGAGTATGTGCATGTCTGCGGCGGCTGCCGGGCACGAGCCTATGCCATGACCGGCGATTATCTGGCAGGCGAACCGTTCTGCACCTATCAACCGCAGCGATAATCGTTCCTCTTCCCGAGGCGATCAACCGGCCCAGCGCCGATAACCACAAGCAAACGGACAGCAATGAACGACACCTTTCTTCAAGCCTGCCGGGGTGAGCAAACCGCCTATACCCCGGTCTGGTTCATGCGTCAGGCCGGCAGATACCTCCCCCAATACCAGAAGATCCGCAGCAAGGTCAGCTTTCTTGAATTGTGCAAAAGCCCGGAACTTGCCGCCGAAGTAACCCTCCAGCCCATCGATATCTTCGGCTTCGACGCGGCCATCCTCTTCTCCGACATCCTGATTCCGATGGAAGCGATGAACCTGGCCCTCGAATTCCACGAAGGCAAAGGGCCTATTTTTGCCCAGCCGGTGCGCAGCCAAAAGGCAGTCGACGATCTGGTGGTTCCCGTCCCAGAGGAAGCGGTCCCCTTTGTCCTGGAGACAATCCGCCTGTTGCGCTCCCAGTTGCAAGTGCCGCTCATCGGTTTTGCCGGAGCACCTTTCACCCTGGCCACCTACCTGATCGAAGGCGGCAGTTCCAAGGTGTTCCTGCACACCAAAAAAATGATGTTCCAAGAGCCCGAACTCTACCACAATCTGCTGGCCAAGATCACCGCCTGCACCAGTGCCTATCTCCAGGCGCAGGCCCGGGCCGGAGCACAGGCGCTGCAACTGTTCGACTCATGGGTCGGCATCCTTGCGCCCTGCGATTACGAGACGTTTGCCCTGCCCTACGTGCGCTCGATCATCAGCGACCTACGCGCCATGACCGATATTCCAATCATTTATTTTGCCAACAACGGCGCTACGTTGACCAGATTGACCACCACCGCGGGTGCCGACGTGCTCGGTTTCGACTGGCGGCTACCGATCAGCGAGGCGGTTGCCCGCGCCGGTCAGCATGCGGTGCAGGGCAATATTGATCCGCTTGCCCTTTTTCTGCCCAAAGAACAACTGGAACAACGAATTAAAAATATGCTGGCAGAAGCTCGTGAGGCTAGAGGCTACATCTTCAACCTCGGCCACGGCATCCTCCCGGAAACGCCGCCGGAACAAGTGCACATTGCGGTCGATGCCGTCCATCGTTTCAGCGGCAAACTATAATCGACCGCCCTGCTTGAGTGCTATGGAACCAGCCGGCCACTCCACCCCTTCACTCGCCGAGTGCATTGGATTGATGGAGCAGTATGGGATGCTTGCCAACATCCGCCACCATTCGCTGGTCGTTGCCCGTTTGGCCGAGCAACTGCACGCCGGTTTATGCGCTTTCGCCCCGGAACGTCCCCCGACGGACCGCAACCTGGTCATCAGCGGCGCCCTGCTCCACGACATAGCCAAAACCCCTTGCCTGGGCAGCAACTGCGACCATGCCAAGGCCGGGGCCGAGATCTGCCGACAGCACCGTTTCCCTGAGATCGCCGCTATTGTCGAGCAGCACGTGATCCTCTGGGACTACGATCCCCAACGCTATCAGGCCGGCCACTTCACCGCCCGGGAGATCGTCTATTATGCCGACAAACGTGTACGGCACAATGTGGTGGTCAACCTCGATGAGCGTTTGGAGTATATTCTCAACCATTACGGCAAGGGCAATCCGGAGCGGCGGGAACTTATCCGGGAAAATTTCAATAAATGCGTCACGTTGGAACACCATCTCTTCCACTGGTTGCCCTTCGGCCCCAAGGATCTGGGCCGATTCTGATCCGCAGTTCCGCTCTCCACGTCCCCATGACAACCATGCCCACCACCTGGCGACTGGATGGAACACCATGCAGCCACCGCCGGGGTGTGCGCCCCCGCTGATCCGATCCTTGTCATCAACAGGCTGGGCCCTGACCTGTTCAGCGCATACGGGGGCCAGAAGGTGCCAGCAGCACTCCCCTTACTTGACAGCCTTCCCGGGAGAGGTATACTTTAAAGCAGAGGTTTGATTTCTTTTTTTTCGAAATTCAGCCCCGATACAGGTCACAACAGGAGCCGGTACAATGCAAGTCCTTTCTTCTCTCACTTTTCTGCTCACCTTTATGCTGCTCCTGACCGTTCCCCCAGCCTACAGCGGGCAATCGCCCCCCAAGCCGGGCAAAGAGCTCCGCACCCTCGAGAGCGGCCGCTACCTTCGCATGGCAGACAACTTTTTCATCATCTACGACCCCTCCACCACCATGGCTGGGCCGTACAAAACCACCGGTCTGACCCGGATCGAGGCGCAAAAGCACATCCTGCGCGCAAGCAATGCCTCCCTGCCGCAGCTCAATTGGCAGGCCGGTCTCTATCCGCACTGGAAGGGCGAGCTGTGGTTGCACGGCTCCCCCTATGCCTTTAAACCCTACTACCGGCTACAGAATTATAACAAACCAGAGTATGCCGCCGCCATCGAGCAATTGCCAACCACGCCGCAAAGCCCGCCGATGCTGCAAACAGGGTTGATGAAACTCGAGCATCTCCTTGGCCTTGCCGGACGCACCGAAATTTTTCTTTTTTCCGACGGCAAACACATGACCTACAAGGGACTGGAACCAGAGCCCCTTGCCGAGGCCCGGATGCTGGCGGCCAAATACGATATCTGCTTCAACATCGTCTCCAGTGCCGCCGACGCCAAGGCCCAGAAATTGCTCGAGGATATTGCCGCGGTCAACAGCTGCTCCCAGGTGATCGATTTCGATACGGCCTTTGCTCATCCCGAGCATCTCCTGGGCAAGCTGTACATGGACACCATGGCGGACGGCTTCAACAACATCCTGTTTAATTTCGACAAGTCGAATATCCGTCCGGATGCCATCGGCCATCTTGACAAGCTGGGACACGTGCTGGTGGCCAACCCGCAACTCTATGTGGCGCTTTCAGGATTCTGCGACAGTATCGGCAGCGAGGCCTACAACATCCACCTGTCCCAACGACGAGCCGAAAGTGTCCGTCATTATCTGCACAAAAAATTTGGCATCCAGAATAACAGGATGCTGCTCTACTGGTATGGCTACGCCAATCCGGTGGCCTCCAACGCCACCGAGGAAGGACGCCAGCAGAACCGCCGGGTCACCATCGTCCTGCGCGGTATGTCGCACTAATACGGCGTGTAACGCCAAGGGAGTTTGTCGATGCGTATCACTTTTCACGGGGCTGCCCGCAATGTTACTGGTTCCTGTTATCTCGTCGAATGCCAAAATAAACGTATCCTGATCGACTGCGGCCTGTATCAGGGTAACCGGGAGATGGCTGAGGAAAACCGCAACGATTTCGGTTTTGATCCGGCCTCCATCGATTTTCTCCTGCTCACCCATGGGCATCTTGACCACTGCGGCCGCATTCCGCTCTTAAGCCGCCTCGGCTTCAAGGGTACGATCCTGACCACCGCGGCGACCCGCGAACTGGCCCGGCTGGTGATGCTCGATTCGGCCCGGATCCAGGAGGAGGAGGCCCGGTACCGTAATTACAAGGCGAGCAAGCGGAGGAGGAGCCAGGAAGAAGCGGTTGAACCCCTGTATGATACCCTGGACGCCCTCAACAGCTTGGACGCCTTTGTCGACATAGCCTCTTTTGCCCAGCCGCATGATCTCTGTCCCGGCATCCGCACCACCTTCTACGATGCCGGCCATATCCTCGGTTCCGCCTGCATTCTCCTGGAAATGGAGGAAGGGGGAACGCAACGGCGCGTACTCTTTTCCGGCGACCTCGGCTACAACGGCCGGGCCATCCTGCCCGATCCGGCCATACCGCCCCACGCCGACACGGTGATCATGGAATCCACCTACGGCAACCGATTGCACAAACCGCTGGGGCCTTCCATCGAAGAGTTGTATCAGGCGATCAACACCACCATCGCCAGAGGTGGCAACGTCCTGATTCCCAGCTTTGCCTTGGAGCGGACTCAGGAATTGCTCTATTACCTCCGGGAGGGGATCGAACAGCAGCGGCTGCCGCGCCAGCTTCAGGTCTACCTCGATTCGCCCATGGCCGTTTCCGCCACCCAGATCTTCCGGCGGCACCGCGAGTGTTTCGACGAGGAAACATGGGCGGTTATTTCCGCCGGACGCGATCCCTTCGAGCTGCCAGGCTTGGAAATCATCCGCGACACCGCTGAGTCCATGGCACTTAAACATGTCCGGGGCGCGGTCATCATTGCCGGATCCGGCATGTGCACCGGCGGCCGGATTCGGCATCACCTCCGGCACAACCTCTGGCGGAGCGAGGCCTCGGTAATCTTTGTCGGTTACGCTGCTGGAGGTACCCTGGCCCGGCAGATTATCGAGGGTGCCGAGGTGGTTCGGGTGTTACAGGAGGAGGTCGAGGTCAATGCTGAAATTTACACTATTGGCGGTTTTTCGGCCCATGCCGACCAGCAGGAACTGCTCAACTGGCATGCGCAGACAGGTCGACCCAAGCGCACTTTTCTGGTCCATGGCGAGGTGGAAGCCATGGAGATTCTGGCCGGTCACCTCACCGGCACCACGGTTGAAATGCCGGACCTGCACCAATCGTTTGAACTATAAAAAAACTACCCCGGAATATTGCCCACCACTGTACCTTGTAGGGAGGGCGCTATCCGGGGTTTTGGTTTCTTGGGGGGATGCATTCGAGCGCGTTCCACCGCTCCGAAAGATTCTACTCCTTTCCGCCGGGAGACGCTGATGCGGGCGGTGCCGGCGCGGCGGGTTTCGCGGGAGCACTAGGCGCGGCGGGCGGAGCGGGAGCAGTGACCTCATGAATTTTAGATTTGCCCTTCTCCCAGAAATGCTTCGACTCCTCTCTGGTTAGCCGCCAAGCTTCCTTCGATTTATCTCCAACCGTTTCAAACAACTCACGGGATTCGGCCCTGGCCTTTTTCCAGGCCTCTCCTGATTCGTTTCTCAGTGTGTCCCAGGCCGTTCCGGCCGTCTCCGTGGTGGCTTCAGCCACCGAACCCGCCGCCTCCTTGACCTCTTTCCCTACCTCGCCCCACTTGCTGGCCTCCTGTGGCTGCACCACACCCTCTTCTTTGGGAGCAGCCTGCTCTTCAGCCACAACACTGGACGAGAATGAGATGACTGCAAGCATAAACCCCCAGATAATCAACCGGCTTATTGTGTGCATCATTTTCATTGCTTCCTCCTTGATCGGTAGTTCCACTTTTCCTCTTCAATGGTTTTTATATATGCATTGTTATTGCAAAACTCAAGTTTCCGGCCTATTTTCCCTTTGAGATGATTGTAGAAATGGCCGTTCCTACGAGTCAGGCGACATTTTTTTCCGATCGTCTTGCATCATGTCCCAATATACCCAACGCCTATCCCGATTCACACCGTTACTAAGGTTCGTCTCATGAGGCACCCATGCATCCCCCTGGCCCTATTTCTTCTTTTTCTTCTCCCGCCGCACATAGCCTCAGCCGCTGACAAGGAAACCGTGCCGTCCCAATGGAGCGCCCGGGAAGCGGTGCAATATGCCTTGAACCACAACCCGGACGCCAGGGCGGCAGTAGAACGGATCAAGGTGGCCGATGCCGACATCAAGGCGGCCAAGGCAGCTTTTTATCCCCAGTTAGGGGTGAGCGCCGAATACAGCCGCACCAACAATCCGATGTACTCCTTCGGCAATATCCTCAATCAGGGGATGTTCACCAACGAGATTGACTTCAACAATCCAGGGACTACCGACACGCTGCAGACCAAGGCTACTGTCCAGTACCGGTTCTACAATGGTGGCCACGATCTGGCTGCCCTGGATGCGGCCGATGAACGTGGCCGGGCCGCGGGGCATGAGCAGGCGGCCATCCGTTCCCGGCTCGAATTTGAAGTAGTCCGTGCTTTTTGCACCATTACGCAGGCTACGGAAACGGTTCGGGCCAGGCGATCCGCTCTGGAGGCGATCGATGCCTCCCTGGCTGTGGCCCGGGCTCGTTTTTCCGAGGGCACTCTCTTGAAGGAAGACCTGCTCAATCTCGAAGTCCAGCAATCACGGGCCCAGGAACAGCTGATTCAGGCGCGGCACGGCTTGAATCTGGCACAGCGTGGATTTCTCCATTTACTGGGCCTCCAAGGAGAATCGGTGCAACTCGATCCAGCAGCCAGCCCTGAACAAGAGATCCCGGTGGAGCGCGATATCCGCAACCGCCCGGAACTCACCGGCATGGCGGCCATGATCAAAGCGGGAGCGGCTCTGGTCCGGCAGGCCCAGGCGGGCTACTATCCCACGGCCGACGCCGTCGGCAGCTATCAGGTCGACAAGGGCACGGAGCTGGAAGATGGCTCCGGCAACTCCTGGACCACCGGTGTCCGGCTTAATTACACCCTGTTCAACGGCCAGCAGACCTCCGCGGCCACGGAACGAGCCGAGGCCCAACTGAGAGCGGCCAAGGAGCAACAGCGCAAAATGGAACTGGCCTTCAATCTGGAGATGGAACAGGCGGCACTCACCCTGAACCAGGAGGAGGAGCGGCTCAAGGTCACCGGCAAGATGGTGGAATCGGCGACGGAGAGTGCCCGGCTGGCCCGCCTGCGCTTCAAGGAAGGCGTGCTGCTCGCCTCGGAACTCATCACCACCGAAAACCGGCTCACCGATGCCCGACTCAGTCACACCCTCGCCACCGCCTCCCGTAAAATCGCCATTGCCGATCTGCGCCGGTCAGTCGGGCTGTCCCAATTCAACCAGGGGAAATAACCCATGACGCACACTCTCCGCCTATTGCCCCTCTACTGCTTCTGCCTGACCCTTTTGGCGGCTTCGCCTTTTCCCGCTCTGGCGGAAACCAGGAACAAGGAGACGATCGCCCCGGTTGCGGTGACTGTAGCCAAGGTGAGCGCACAAGAAGTTCCGGTCCTGATCGAGGTGGCTGGCACCCTCCAGGCCGGCGAGCGGGCGGCCATTGCCGCCAAGGTCACCGGGGTAATTACCCGGATGCCGGTGGTGCTCGGCTCCACAGTCAAGGCCGGCGACCTGCTGGTCACCATCAGCGCCGAAGAGATTGCCGCCCGGTTGAATCAGGCCGAGGCCCAGTTGGCCCAGGCCAAACGTAATCTGGAGCGGGAACAGAACCTGCTGGCGAAAAACGCGGCCACCCCGGAAGCGGTCAAATCGCTGCACGACCAGTACAACATCGCCCAAGCCGGGTATCGCGAAGCCAAGACCATGATGGGATACACCACGATCACGGCCCCCTTTGACGGGGTGGTCACCCGCAAGAACGCGAACAGCGGCGATCTCGCCACGCCGGGCGCTGTTCTGCTGCAGATCGAAAATAACCGCACCCTGCAGGTGACCACAGCGGTTCCGGCAAGCCTGGTTCTGCACATCCGCACCGGCGATCACCTCGCCGTTAAGGTGGAGGCGGCCGGGGTGGTCGTCCAGGGGACGGTCTCGGAGATTGCCCCGGCAGTCGATCCGAGCTCACGCACCGCCCCGGTGGTCCTCGACCTGCCTGCCAGCCCCAACCTGCGAAGCGGCCAGTTCGCCCGGGTTCTTCTGCCCGGCAAAAGCTCCCAAACCCTCTTGGTGCCGAGCAGTGCTCTGGTCCCTAGCGGACAGATGGACAGGGTCTTCGTGGTTGAGGGCGAACGCGCCCGTCTCCGCCTGGTGCGGACCGGATTGAGCCTCAACGGCATGACCGAAATCCTCAGCGGTCTGAGCGCCGGTGAAACCGTGGCCACCGCCAACAATCGCCTCCTGGTGGACGGCCAGCCCGTACGGACCCAGCCATGAACGGCGACAACTCCTCCCATCCCGGCTTTGCCGGACGGCTGACCGCCGCCTTCATCGGCTCCAAACTCACGCCGCTGGGCCTGATCGCCTCCCTGCTGCTCGGCCTGCTGGCCCTTTTCCTGCTGCCCCGCGAGGAAGAGCCGCAGATCAAGGTGCCGATGATCGATGTCATGGTCAGCATGCCCGGCGCCACTGCCAAGGAAGTGGAACAGCGGCTGGCCGTGCCCATGGAAAAGCTGCTCTACGAGCTGCCGGGGATCGAGTATATTTACTCCACCTCCACACCCGGCCAGTGTTTGCTGATTGCCCGTTTCTACGTCGGCGAGGATTTCGAGAAGGCGATCGTCAGCCTCAACCAGAAAATGCAGACCAATTTTGACCGCATCCCGCATGGGGTCTCCCTGCCGCTGATCAAGCCCCACTCCATCGACGATGTGCCGATCCTGGCCCTGACCTTTCACTCGAAAACCACCGACCACTCCACCCTGCGCCGTCTGGCCGCCGAGGTCGACGATGCCGTCAAATCCATCTTTGAGGTGGCCGAAACCAAGCTGATCGGCGGCACCAGGCGGCAGTTGCGGGTCGAGTTCGATCCGCTCTCGCTCGCAGCCCGCAGCTTAAGCCCGGCGGACCTGACCCTGCGCCTGCAGCAGGCTAATCGCCAGTCGCATTCCGGTCTCCTGCGGGCGCAGAACAACGAAGTGCTGGTGCAGACCGGCGCTTTTCTCGCCTCGGCGGAGGAGGCCGGCCGGATCGTGGTCGGGGTCCATGGCGGCAAACCGGTCTATCTGCGTGAGGTCGCCACCGTGCTCGACGGCCCGGAGGAACCGAAATCCTATGTCCTCTTCGGCACCGAAAACGCCAATCCCGAAGCGGCGGTGACCCTGTCGGTGGCCAAGCGGCCCGGCGCCAATGCCGTCCAGGTGGTGGAGACGGTCCTGCATAAGGTGGAGAGTCTCAAGGGCACCCTCATCCCCCCCGAGGTTGAGGTCACCGTCACCCGCGATTACGGGGAAACCGCTGCCGAAAAATCCAACGAATTGCTCCTCCACATGGGCATCGCGGTCTTTGGCGTGGCCCTCCTGATCCTCTTTTTCCTGGGCTGGCGCGAGTCGATCATTGTCCTCTTGGCCATCCCCTCAACCCTCTCGCTGACCCTGCTGCTGTTCTACCTCTACGGCTACACCCTCAACCGGATTACCCTCTTTGCCCTGATCTTCTCCATCGGCATCCTGGTGGATGATGCCATTGTCGTGGTCGAAAACATCGTCCGCCACATGCGCCTGCCCGCCAATCAGCGCGCCTCGTTGAAAGACATCGCGGTGAATGCGGTGATCGAGGTCGGCAACCCCACCATTCTCGCCACTTGGGCGGTGATCGCCGCCATCCTGCCCATGGCCTTTGTCGGCGGTCTGATGGGCCCCTACATGCGGCCGATTCCCATTGGGGCCTCGGCGGCCATGATCTTCTCGCTGCTGATCGCCTTCACTATCACCCCCTGGGCCGCCATCCGCATCCTGCGCAAACCCAAAGGTTCGGCTCACAGCAACGGGCACGATCCCGACCATGCTCCCAACGACTGGTCCACCCGCCTTTACCACCGGATCATGGACCCGCTGCTCGCCCATGCCCGCTGGCGATTCGGATTCTTTGCCCTGATCGTGGCCCTGCTGCTGGTTTCCTGCTCCCTGGTCGTCTTCGGCATGGTCAAAATGAAAATGCTTCCCTTTGACAACAAATCGGAGTTCCAGATCATCCTCGACATGCCCGAGGGCTCACCCCTGGAACAGACCGCCCGGGTGGCCCTGGAAATGGCTGAGGTGGTGGGCAAGGAACCTGAAGTGGTCAACTATCAGATCTATGCCGGCACAGCCTCGCCCTTCAATTTCAACGGCCTGGTGCGCCATTATTTCCTCCGCTCCGGGCCGACGGTGGCCGATATCCAGGTCAATCTCAAAGGGAAGGCGGACCGCGACAGCCAGAGCCATGATATCGCCAAACGGGTGCGGCCGGCCATTGCCCGGATCGCGGAGCAATACGGGGCCACCGTGGCCGTGGCCGAGGTGCCGCCCGGACCGCCGGTCTTGCAGACCCTGGTGGCCGAGATCTACGGCCCGGATGAGGCCAGCCGGGTACAACTGGCCACTGAGGTGAAATCAATTTTCGCCGCCACCGACGGGGTGGTGGACATCGACTGGTACCGGGAACAGGAACGCAACAAACTGGTGCTGACCGTGGACAAGGAGAAGGCCGCCCTCAACGGATTGTCCGAGGGCGAGATTACCCGCGCCGTGGAGATGGGGCTTTCCGGCCGGTCCATCGACCTGTTTCACCAACCCCGCGACAAGGAGGAGATCGAGGTCATCCTCCAACTGCCGCAGTCGCAACGGGCTCGAGTCGATAGCCTGCTCAACATCTCGCTGCGCCCGGAGATGAACCCGCAGGGACCGCTGGTGCTGCTGCGCGAACTGGTGCGGGTCAGCGAGCAGCCGGTGGAGCAGCCGATCTACCGTAAGAACCTCAAGCCAGTGATCTATGTCACCGGCGACGTCGCCGGTGCGGCCGAAAGCCCGGTGTATCCCATTCTACAGATGAACCAGCGGCTCAAGGCGCTCAATGCTGACCAGTTCGGCGGCCAGGCCGGTCCGGTGACCGTCTACAACCTCAGTCAGCCCTTTACCGAAAGCCAGCCGGCAATGAAATGGGACGGCGAATGGCACATTACCCTGGAGGTCTTTCGCGACCTGGGGTTAGCGTTTTGCGTGGTCATGGTGCTGATCTACATGCTGATGGTCGGCTGGTTCAAGGACTACATCACGCCGCTGGTGGTGATGGCGGCCATCCCCTTTTCGCTGATCGGCATTCTCCCCGCCCACTGGGGGTTGCACGCCTTTTTCACCGCCACCTCGATGATCGGCTTCATGGCCGGGGCCGGAATCGTGGTCCGCAACTCGATTATCCTGGTGGATTTTATTGAGCTGCGCATCAGCCATGGCCTGCCCCTGGCCGAGGCGGTAGTCGAAGCCGGGGCCATCCGCTTCCGCCCCATGCTGCTGACCGCGCTGGCGGTGGTGGTCGGGGCCTCGGTGATTCTGGCCGACCCCATCTTCCAGGGCCTGGCTATTTCATTGATGTTCGGGGAGATTGCCTCGCTGCTGATCAGCCGGATGGCGGTGCCGGTGCTCTATTACATGGTGAAGGCAAGAGTAAAACGATCCCGGCCCAATAGCACCTGAGGCCGCGTCAGCGGGGCGTATTGATCGAAACGAAAGGAATTGCCGCTGAGCTTCCTTTCAAGACAAGGTCAAAGGGTGGTGTTGCCGCCACACACCTGTCATTGACAGGTATTTCATTGTTTTTTTTATATAAAACAAGATAAAATACGACAAATAGATATTCCAGATGAGGAACCGCTATGCTTTGGCAGGACAGACGCAAATCCACGAACGTGGAAGATCAGCGGCACAGCCGCATTCCTGGAAAAGTTAAGGGTGGCGGCATCGGCATTCTCTTGCTGGCCCTGATTGGAATGTATTTCGGTGTTGACCCTTCCATTATCCTCAACATGGGCCAGGAGGTGCAAGTGAGCCAACCGGGGCGCTCCGATGCACCCCAGCATTCAGCGGAAGAGCAGCAGTTGGCTGATTTTGTTGCTGTGGTGCTTGCTGACACCGAGGATACCTGGCATCAGATTTTTCAAGCCAGCGGCAAATCCTATGCCGAACCGACCCTGGTGCTGTTCAGCGATGCGGTCAATTCGGCCTGCGGATTTGCCCAGGCCGCCATGGGCCCTTTCTACTGCCCCAATGATGCCAAGGTCTATATCGATCTTTCCTTTTATCGGGACCTGAAACAAAAAATGAACGCCCCGGGCGATTTTGCCCAGGCATATGTCATTGCCCACGAGGTTGGTCATCATGTGCAAAACCTGCTCGGGATTTCTGGCAAGGTTCAGGCCTTACGAAAACAGGTTTCCGAGGTCGAATACAACAGGCTCTCGGTCAAAATAGAATTGCAGGCGGATTGTTTTTCCGGCATCTGGGCACACAATGCGGACAGAGTCAGGCAAGTGGTGGAGCCCGGCGATATCGAGGAGGCCCTTCATGCCGCCAGCCAGATCGGCGATGACCGGTTGCAGCAGCAGCATCGTGGCTATGTGACACCGGATTCGTTCACGCACGGAGCCTCGGCCCAGCGGGTTCGTTGGTTTCAGCGGGGGTACCAAACAGGAAAAATCTCCAGTTGCGACACCTTCGGCGCCGAAGCCCTCTAGCAATGGAAATCTGCTTCCAGGCTTCCAGCGGCCGGTCCATCGAGGCCTGTTTCTGGCCTTTGCTCCGGGTGATTAATTTTTCTCAAGGTATGTCAAGCACCTGCGCGAGGCATTCAAGGCCACGGAGTTCTCATGCCCCGCGCCTCAAGTTCGCTGAGCGGAGGCAGTGGCGGCATGGAGCATTCTCCCGAGGTCAGGGCAGCTGATTTGGATCAAAAAACCACACGAGGCACCCGTATCCGGAAGATAGAGAGAAAGCGGCACCATTCGAATCGTCAAACAGGAGGGAACACATGAACCAGATACTCATTGGCAAGGGCGACAAGCCTGTGCAATTGCTCGCCAAGTACGCTAATCGTCATGGTCTGATCGCGGGAGCCACCGGAACAGGGAAGACTATTTCTCTCATGGTCTTGGCAGAGGGATTTTCACGGATGGGGGTGCCGGTCTTCATGGTTGATGTCAAAGGCGATGTCGCTGGCTTGGCGATGGCGGGCGCCGCCAGCGAGAAGATACAACAGCGTGTTGCCCAAATCGGTATGGAGGGCTACGCCAACGAGGCGAACCCTGTTGTCTTCTGGGATGTGTTCGGTCAAGCCGGTCATCCCCTGCGCACCACGATCAGTGAAATCGGCCCGAGTCTCCTGGCACGAATCCTGGGGATTAACGACATCCAGGAGGGGGTGCTTGAAATCGCCTTCAAGCTGGCGGATGAGCAGGGCCTGCTCTTGCTTGACCTCGACGACTTGCAGGCGTTGCTCGGATTCGTCGCCGACAAACGCAAGGAGATCTCGACCCAATACGGTTTAGTCAGCGCCCAGTCCGTGGCGGCCATCCAACGGGCTCTGCTCACGCTGCAGCGGGAAGGCGGCAGCGCCTTGTTCGGCGAGCCGGCGCTGGAACTGAAAGAGTTGCTCCGCACCGATCTCAGCGGCCGCGGGGTCATCAATATCCTCACCGCAGACCAACTCATCCTGAAGCCGCGTATGTACTCGAGCCTTCTCCTGTGGCTGGTGTCGGAGCTGTTCGAGAACCTGCCCGAGGTGGGCGATCTCGACCAACCCAAGCTGGTGTTCTTTTTCGACGAGGCCCACCTGCTCTTCAACGACGCGCCCCCGATCCTGCGCCAGCGGGTGGAACAGGTGGTGCGCATTATCCGTTCCAAGGGAGTGGGGCTCTATTTCTGCTCCCAGTTCCCAGACGACGTGCCCAATGAGATTCTGGGGCAGTTGGGCAACCGCATCCAGCACGCCTTGCGGGCCTATACTCCGCGTGACCAGAAGGCCGTGAAGACCGCCGCGGAAACCTTTGTCGCCAATCCAACACTTGATGTCGCCGAAGTCATTTCCCAGCTCAGTGTCGGCGAAGCGCTCATTTCCACCCTCCAGGAGAAAGGGGTGCCAATGCCGGTGGAACGCACGCTCATCTGCCCGCCCCGCTGCCGCATGGGAGCGATTACACCGGAAGAGCGGGCAACCGTGCGGGCGCGCAGTCCTGTGGGCAACACATACGATGTGCCTATTAACCGGGAGTCTGCCTACGAGATCCTGAGCCGGCGGACGATAACGGAGAGAGCAGTGGCTGATTCGGAGTTAAAGCAAGCAGCGGCGGAGAAATCCTCCGAAGGTGGAGGCCTGGTAAGCGAAATTCTCTGGGGCACCACGCGCCGGCAGGGACTGGTGGAAACGTTGGCCAAGCAAGCTGCCCGCACCGTGGGCAGTCAGATCGGCCGGCAGATCTTGCGTGGCGTGCTCGGCGGCATATTAGGCGGGTCGAGCCGCCGTTAGCCGCCGAGATCCACAACCATGGGTGCCCTGCCAAGGTGGCGCAGTGCTCCCCACTGGGTGAGCCCCGCTCTTAGTGTGTTTCCTTGGTTTCTTGAAGAGAGCCAGAAGCATCCAGAATATTACGGACAACCGGCGCCAAATCATGCAGGGACACCGGTTTCATCATAAATTCGCGGATTCCTGCCTTGGTGATGCGCTCAGGTGACAGGGCCGAACTGTAACCGGAGCAGAGGATAATCGGCGTTCCTGGCCTCAGGGCAAGCATGGCCAGCGCCATCTCGAAGCCGGTTTTGCCCGGCATGGTCTGGTCGGTGATCACCAGGTCAAAGCCTCGGGGATTCTGCTCGAACATCGCGAAGGCGCGGTTGCCATCGTTGCTGACGGTGACCCGGTATCCCAGTTGTTCGAGGGCCCCCTTGAGATAATCAGCGACCATCGGCTCGTCATCGACCACCAGGATCGATTCATTGCCCGTCGCCAGCAGCGCGGCGGACTCCTTTTGCAGCGTGGTGGCCCCGGCTCCGGAAACCTCCGGAAAATAGACATGCACGATGGTTCCCTGGCCCGGTGTGCTCTCCACCTCGATCCGTCCGTCATGCTGCTCAACAATGCCATGCACCACGGCCAGCCCCATGCCCGTGCCCTTGCCGCTCGGCTTGGTGGTGAAATACGGTTCAAAAATGCGATCCAAGGTGACAGGGTCGATGCCAGGGCCATTGTCGGCAACACTGACCCTGATCCACTGCCGCTCCGTTTCAAATCCACCCATTTTCCGCACAACCGCATCAAGACTCAGCACCATTTCCCCGCCCTGCTCTTCCATGGCGTGAAAGGCGTTGGTGCACAGGTTCATCACCACCTGGTGCAGCTGGGTGGGATTCGCGAGGATTGTCCGGTCCGCGGCGGCTATCCGCTCGCGGATGGTGATGGTCGCCGGGATCGAACCCCGCAGCAGCTTAACCACCTCCTTGAGCAGAGGAACCGGTTTGAGAAGAATGCGCTTGGTTGTTTCCTTGCGGCTGAAGGCGAGAATCTGATTGATCAACTCCGCGGCCTTGCCGCCCGCCTTGAGGATTTGATCGATTTCGCGATGCAAAGGAGCGCCCGGCGGCAATTTAAGTTGCGCCAGTTCGGCATAGCCAAGAATGGCGGCGAGCAAATTATTGAAATCATGGGCAATGCCGCCAGCCAAGGTGCCGATGGCCGCCATTTTCTGGGATTGCCGCAATTGATCCTCCAATTGCCGCTGCTGCCTCATGGCCGCAAGCCGTTCGGTCAGGTCACGGATAACCTCCAGGTTGCCCAGCAGGGTTCCCTGTTCATCCCGTATCTCGCTGGCCAGGGTTTCACCCAAAAAAGAAGAGCCATCCTTGCGGACAAAGCGACGGCACCGGGTTGCCGGGAATTCATCTTGATACACGATCTCGGAATGCCCATCATACAGGATGGCCGGGCTCTTGCCCGTCAATTCGTCATCGCGGTAGCCGAACATCCGGCACAGGGCCGGATTGGCCTGCTTGATTATGCCGGAGGAATCCATGACCACCACGCCGTCGGGGATACTGAAGAGGGTCGACTGAAAGAAGGTGCGCTGCTGATCGAGATTCCTGATGGTATTCTTCAGTTCGGGATAATGACTTTTGCGGATGGACCGCTCGCCCAGGCCGATAATGCTATCCTTAAGATTATCCCACCGATCCCCGTTCTCGCCGTTCGTGGTCATTCTTCAGAAAGCCTCCTGGTAGATCGCTTCGATATCGGCGAGTTGCAGACGCTGCGGATTGGTTGCCATGCACGGGTCGGCATAGGCCTTGCGGGCCAGCAGACCAATATCCTCGATGCGGACGCCGCGTTTGCCCAGGCCGGACTGAAGGCCCAATTGTTCCTTGAAGGATCGGGTCGATTCGAGGACGGCCTGGCACTTTTCCTGCTCGCTCAAGCCGGTCAGGCGGGCCCCGAAAATTTCGCCGATCCGGTTATACCGCTCCGGTGCGGCCCTGTAGTTGAAGGCCATCACATGGTCGAGCAGCAGGGCATTGCACTCCCCGTGCGGCAAATCGAGTAACCCGCCCAGGCTATGGGCCATGGCGTGTACCGCGCCAAGGCTGGCATTGGAAAAGGCCAGCCCGGCCTCCAGGCTGGCCAGCATCATCCGGTCCCGCAGCCAGAGATCATCGAGCCGCTCCACCACCTCCGGCAGGTAGCGGCAGATCAACCGAATCGCCTCCAGGGCATGGAGATCGGTGAGGTCGGAACTGGCCGAACTGACATAGGCCTCGACGGCATGAGCCAAGGCGTCGATCCCGGTACACAAGGTGAGATACCGGCTCATGGTCAGGGTGGTGGAGGGGTCGATCAGGGCCACATCCGGCACCAGGCTCTTGCTGATGATGGCGTTTTTGACCTGACCATGGACGTTGGTGATAATGGCAAACTGGGAAACATCGGCGGATGAACCGGCGGTGGTGGGGATGCAGATCAGCGGCGGACCAGGAGCCCCGACCTTGTCGACCCCTTCAAGCTCAAGGATGTTGCCGCCGTTGACCGAGACGACGCTAATGCCCTTGGCGCAATCCATCGGGCTGCCGCCGCCCAGAGCGACGATAACATCGCATGCGGCCCGCTGATACGCGCCCGCACCCTCCATCACCTCATAATCACGGGGATTGGAACTGACATGGTCGTAGACGATCGCCTCCACCCCTGCTGCCCGGAGTATCCGCACCGCCTTGTCGACAAGTCCGACGTGCACCACCCCCTGGTCGGTAACCAAAAAGACGCGGCTGGCACCGAAATTGGCAGCATACCGCCCGAGCAGTTCCATGGCGCCATCCCCGAACACGATTTCGGGTGATACAAACTTTCGTATAATCCCCATGGTGTCCAAATCTCCTTACGGCAGGCATGATCTGCACCCGCCATAAACAAAGAAGCCTGCGAACCATACTCATGATGCATCCTATGCCAAATCCTATTGGCCGTCAAACAAACTCCTGAATACGCATCGTAAGAAAACCTGGTTGCCCCTGAAACTCGAAGTTAGGGAGCCAGACAAACCGCCATATGTGCGGATGCTCTCCCCAAGCCTTGCCATTGCGGCGCGCCGCTTATTGCAAAGTCAGCGCAGGCCGCTGGTCCAAGAACTCGCCGGAACCTCTTGTTCTTGTTTACTTCCCAGCAGAGTTTGACTATGTTGCACACCTTGCCAGAAATGCAACGGAACGTTCCGTTCCGCTGTGGCTCCGCATCCCGCAACCCATCCAGATACAGTGTTTCACGTCAGCCCCTCCTACTGTTCATCCGATAAAAAAATAGAGATTCCATGCTCCGAACACACCCGACCGCCAAAACAAAGAAGAAGCAACCCCTGCGATTTACCGCCACCTGCGGCTCCGGCCTGGAGCCGTTGGTTTCCGAGGAGATCGCCTCCTTTGGCGGCGAAACGATCATAACGAATCCGGGAGCCGTCTCCTGGACCGGCAGCCTCGAAACGGGGTACCGGGCCTGTCTGTGGTCGCGCTTCGCCTCGCGCATCCTCCTGGAACTGGCCCGCTTCGACGCCCCGGACCCCGACGCCCTCTACACCCACGCCGGGAACATCCTCTGGGACGATCACTTCACCTGCAAGTTGACCTTTGCCGTGCATACCACCCTGGTCAACGCCACCCTCAACCACAGTCAATTCGCCTCGTTGCGGATCAAGGACGCCATTGTCGATCAGTTCCGCAAACGTTTTGGCAAGCGCCCTGATGTGGATGCCATGCATCCCGACATCCGCATCAATCTCCATGTCCAGGGAACCGACGCCTCGTTGTCGCTGGACCTTTCGGGTGAGAGCCTCCACCGGCGCGGCTACCGCACCGGTGGGGGCGAAGCGCCGCTCAAGGAAACCCTGGCGGCCGCCATCGTTCAGCTCTCGGGCTGGCTGGAGCGGACCAGCGACGAACCTATTCTCCTGGATCCGATGTGCGGCGGCGGCACCCTGCTGATCGAGGCGGCCCTGATGCTCAGCAACAGCGCTCCCGGCCTGCTGCGCAAGACCTTCGGCTTCATGGCCTGGAACAAGCACGACCCGCAACTCTGGGAGCGGCTGGTGCAGGATGCCCTTGATCGCGAGAACCGGTCCATTCCTGAAACCTGGCCGCAGTTCATCGGCTACGATGCTGATCCCAAGGTGGTGGCGGCGGCCCGGAAAAACGTGATTGCCGCCGGCCTGCGCGAGGTCATCGTCATCAAGCAGCGGCAACTGGCGCGGCTGCAGAGTCCTGGCCCCAGCGGCTGCATCCTGACCAATCCTCCCTATGGCGAACGGCTGTCGGACAAGGAAGCGGTGAAATACCTCTACCGCTGCCTCGGCCGCACCTTCCGCGACCAGTTCAACGGCTGGACCCTGGGATTTTTCACTGCCAATCCCGATCTGGCGGAAATGACCGGCATCCGCTGGCAGGAACGGCACCGGCTCTTCAACGGCCCGCTCAAGTGCCAGCTGCTGGTCGGCAGAGAAAGCCAGACAGAAGAAAAACCGCTGCACAGCTGGACGCTGACGCCGGTGGCGGCCAACAGCCCCGGCGACGATTTTGCCAACCGGCTGATCAAAAACTGCACCGTTCTACTGCCCTGGGCAAAGGAAGAGGGCATCACCTGTTTTCGCATCTACGACGGCGATATCCCGGAATACAATCTGGCGGTCGACCTCTATGAGGAGTGGATCCATGTCCAGGAATATGCGCCGCCGGCCACCATTGACCAGGAAAAAGCGGAGCAGCGCTTCAGCCTGGCCATGCAGGTGATCCGCCAGGTGTTCGACACCCCGCGCAGCCGGATTTTCATCAAAACCCGGCAAAAACAAAAAGGGGCGCAGCAGTATCAGAAAAGGCCAGGACCCGGGGCCCTGTACGAGGTGCGCGAGAATGGCGGCCGTTTTCTGGTCAACTTCACCGATTACCTCGACACCGGGCTCTTTCTCGACCACCGCATCACCAGGGCCCGCCTGGGGCAGCTGGCGCAGGGCAAGACCTTTCTCAACCTGTTTGCCTACACCGGAACCGCCACCGTCTACGCCGCCATGGGCGGGGCCACCGCCACCGCCACCGTCGATATCTCTGAGACCTATCTCACCCGCGCCCAGGCCAACCTGGCGCTCAATGGTTTCGGCGGGCCGCTGCACCAGGTGTTCGAGGCCGATTGCATGGATTGGCTCAAGCACAATCGCGAGCGGTTCGGGCTGATTTTTGTTGACCCGCCCACCTTCTCCAACGCCCGGCATCGCAAGCAGACCTTTGATGTGCAAAAGGATCACCCGGCCCTGCTCCGCCTGGCCATGCAGCGTCTGGCCAGGGACGGCATCCTGATTTTCTCCTCCAATTTCCGCAAATTCAAGCTCGACGAATCACTTGCGCGCGATTTTGCGGTCCGGGAGATCAGCGACGAGACCGTGCCTCTCGATTTTCAGCGCAACCGCCGCATTCACCGCTGCTGGGAGTTCCGGCACCCGGAACTGATGGATGCACCTGCGGAGACAGCGGCATGATGTCCCTGCCGGCGGAAGAACTGGTCGAGATCGTTGACCGCGATAACACCCCCATCGGTGCGGTCACCCGCCGGATCATGCGGCAACAGAATCTCATCCACCGGGCCTCGTACATTCTGGTGTTCAACCGTCAGGGCCAACTGTTCATCCAAAAGCGTACGGCCACCAAGGATATCTATCCCGGCTACTGGGACCTGGCCGCCGGCGGCGTGGTGCAGGCAGGGGAAACCTATCTGGAATCGGCGGCACGGGAGTTGCGGGAGGAGTTGGGTGTTGCCGGGGTCAAACTCAGACACCTGTTTGATCAATACTTCGAAGACGAGCACAACAAAGTATGGGGCCGAGTTTTTTCGTGCATCCATAACGGACCGTTCACCCTCCAGACAGAGGAGATTGACTACGGCCGGTTCATCCCCCTCTCTGAGATTGAAGCCCTGCACAGGTCCGAACCGGTCACGCCGGATGGCATGGCCCTGCTCCGGCGGCTGCCGCTCTAACTAGCGAAAATCCGTTCAAGATGCTTGCGCCGGGGCACCCTGCTTAAAGAACGATGGTCATTCAAAGAGATGAGGCCCGATGGATGTCTATGTAGCCCGGCAACCCATTTTCGATAGCCATCAGAAACTGTTTGCTTACAAGCTGCTCATCAACCAGATATCCGGGTCCGGACCTGAGGAACCCAACGGCGACCGGGCCACCTCCAGCCTGCTGACCACAGCCTTTCTCACCGAAGGGATAGAAAAAATCGCCGGCAGCACCCCCTGTTGCATCAGTTTCACCGAAAACCTCCTCCTGCAACAGGTTGCCGCTGCCTTTCCCAAAAACAGGCTCATCATTGACATCCCTGCCGATGTCCCTGCCTCTGCGGAGGTGCTGGAGGCCTGCCGAGCTCTCTCCCACCAGGGATACATCCTCGCGCTGGACGATTCTTTCTGCAAAAAGGAACGGTTGCCCCTGCTTGAGCTGGCCAATATCATCAAATTCGATTGTAAGGTGTCGACCTGGGGTGCTATCGAACGGACCATGCACCGCTTGGCGCCCTTCAATCTGAAATTTCTTGCCGAAAGAGTGGAAAACTTCCAGGAATTGGAGACTGCTCAAAAGCTGGGGTTCAATTATTTCCAGGGGTATTTTTTCGCCTGCCCCCAATCCCTGCGGATCACCGAAGTCGCTTCGAACAAGGCCAACCTCCTCCGACTGCTCGCCGAAGTCAACAAACCGCAATTCACGATCATCAGCCTGGAACAGATCATTGCCGCAGATGTCGCCATTGCCTATAAACTGTTGCGCTATATCAACTCCGCTTTTTTCTCCCTGCTTCACCAGGTGGAGTCAATCCATCAGGCCATTGTCTATTTGGGGGAGCAGGAAATCAGGCGGTTCGTGACCCTGATGCTCATTGCGAAGTTGACGGTGGATACACCAGCGGAGCTGGTGCGGTTGTCGGTGATCAGGGCCCGCTTCTGCGAACTACTGGCCAAGGAGTGCCGAGACCAGGTGGATGCCTCCGAGTTGTTTCTCCTCGGGCTGTTTTCCCTGATCGACGCCCTCCTTGATGCGCCGATGGCCCTGATGATGGAAAAGCTGCCCCTCTCCGCTAGAGTCAAGGAGACACTGATCCTCCGGCAGGGCCCGTTCGCCCCGTATCTCGACGCAGCCGTAGCGTACGAACAAGGCCGCACCGAGGATTGCCTGATTGCTCTGGGAAAATTGCGGGTGCACCGGAACAAAGTGTACGATATCTATCTGGACGCCATTAAATTCTCGACACTGCTCGATTGAGCGTGCGTGAGCGCCACACTCTGATCGCAGAGCAACTCACCCGTTCTGACCGTCCGAATCCCACCACGCGAACAACTGCCGGATACCCTCCGATGCCAAAGTGGCCATGGCCGTAAACAGCTCCGGATGGAAGGGAGCAACCTCCGCCGTGGTCTGCACCTCGATCCAGCGACCGTCCCGGCTCATCACAAAGTTGGCATCAACATCAGCGGACGAGTCCTCGGCGTAATCCAGGTCCAACACCGGACAACCGGCGACCACCCCGGCACTGATGGCCGCCACCGGCAGGAGCGGCGGCATTGCAGGCAGCTTGCCCTGCTCAACCATGGCTGCCAGCGCCATCCGCAGGGCCAGGGCGCCGCCGGTAATCGACGCGCAGCGGGTGCCGCCGTCGGCGTTGAGCACATCACAATCAATGCGCAGGGTGTGTTCTCCCAGAAGCCGCAGATCGACCATCATCCGCAGGCTCCGGCCGATCAGCCGCTGGATTTCATGGGTCCGCCCGGAAAGACCGGACACGGCTTCCCGCCGGCCCCGGCTGTGGGTGGCGCAGGGCAGCATGCCGTACTCGGCGGTTATCCAGCCCTGCGCCTTGTTCTTAAGAAAGGGTGGCACCTTGTCCTCCACTGTCACGCCGCAGAGCACATGGGTCTGCCCCATCCGGATCAATACCGAGCCGTCGGCATGGGCCTGCACGCCGTACTCGATGCTGACCGGGCGCAAAACACCGGCCGGGCGATTACCGTTTCGCATAGTTCCTCCATCATTATAGTATTGGGGTGGAAATGAGCAGCATGCCGCCGGGAGGCGGTATGCTGGACTGGATAACAGGATTAGCCTACAGGATGATCAGGGTAATGCCGGGATTGGCGCGGTTGAGATCACGGTGTCCGGCTAAAAAAGGAAAGCGGCGGAGCAAGTGGCGACCGCGCCCGGAACGGCTCTCGAATTCCTCGCCGGGAACGATCTCCTTGATCCGGCCCTGCAGGCGAAGAAACTGCACCTGATGATGCACCGCGGCCTTAATGGCCCCACCTGTGCCGCTGGAGCCGTAGCCGTGGATCAGAGTGAGGGCCTTGAACCCTTGATTGCCGCTGGTCTTGATGACCACCTCCAGCCGGTCGAGCGCCTGCTGGACCAGGGGCATCCCCTCTTTCAGGTTCACCACCCGGTGCAACGGACCGGAGGCATAAGGGGTGCCGGCGCTGCATTCTGCCAGGCAAAAAGGGCACTGCGCCCTTCCGGGTTCGACCTCGTTGCCGCAGACCTCGCAGACCATATGCGTCATTGTCGTGCTTTCTCCGCTCGAAATCGACCAGCGGCCTTACCGGCGGCGAACCTCGATCACCTCGGGCATCTGCAGCAGGTGCTGCTGCAGCACCTGCAGATGCTTGAGATTGACCACCTCAAGCAACACATCAAGCTCGGCAATGTTCTCCACGGTGGTGCGGGCGTTCAGTTCCACAATATCAGCGTCGTCGGCGCTGATGGTGGAGCTGATTTCGGCTAACAGACTTTTGCGGTTTTCCGCCCGAATCCGCAAGGCCGCGCGGTAACCAGCCTGTGGCGAACCGGACCAGGCAACCTCCAGCCAACGGGTCGGGTCAGTGGCCAACAGGTTCTGGCAATCGGCCTTATGGATGGAGATGCCGGAACCGGTGGTGATAAATCCAAGAATGGCGTCGCCAGGAACCGGACGGCAACACTGGCTGACCTTGACCAGCATGCCGTTGACCCCGTCGATTTCGATCACGTTGCGCCGGGACGCACTGTTGCGCTGTCCCTCGGCCGCCCGCTGCGCCCGCTCAAGCATCTCCGCCATCCGCCGTTTCTCTTCGGCTTCACGAAACTCCTCGGGCTGCATCGTCCGCACCAGATGCGGCACCGTAATGGAACCGTTGCCCACCCGGATCAGCAGATCCTCCAGGGATTGACAGTTGAGCTGTTTGAGGAGCAGACGCAGATGCCCGCTCTTCAGCAATCCCCGAAAATTGACATCATACTTTTTCAGTTCCCGTTCGCAGATCTCGCGGCCCAGTTTCAGGGAGCGTTCCTTTTCCTCGCGCCGGAGATATTGGCGGATTCGAGTCCGGGCCCTGCTGGTTTTGACCAGTTGCAGCCAGGCCCGGCGGGGATGCTGGTTTTTCTGGGTGAGGATCTCGACAATATCGCCACTTTGCAGTTCATGCTTGAGTTGGACGATCAGCCCATTCACCTTCGCCCCAACGCAGGTGTCGCCAACCCCCGTATGGATGGCATACGCAAAATCGATCGGCGTGCTCCCCCGCGGTAATTCGCGGACCTCGCCGGTGGGAGTCAGGGCAAAGACATCCGGCTCGAATAACTCGCCGCGCAGCGATTCCATGAACTCGCTCGGATCTTCCACCTCCTGCAGTGACTGCACCAGCCGCTGCAGATCCTTGAACAGACGGGCATCGCCGCTGGTGATCTTCTGTCCTTCCTTGTAGGCCCAGTGCGCGGCCACGCCTTCCTGGGCCACCCGGTCCATCTCCTCGGTGCGGATCTGTATTTCGATAAAATGACCGAGCGGACCCGCCACCGTGGTGTGGAGCGACTGGTAGTTGTTCGACTTCGGCGCGCTGATCCAGTCCTTGATCCGGCCTGGCACCGGCGTCCAGTCGGCGTGAACCGTTCCCAGTGCCTGATAGCATTCCTTGACGGTGCGGACAATAATGCGAAAGGCAACTTTGTCGTAGACCCGCTCCAGCGGTATTTTCTGGACGACGAGCTTCTTGTAGATCGAATAGATATGCTTGGGACGGCCGATGATGCGGACCGGCTCGATCTTACTCGCCCTGAGTTTGGCGTTCAGGATCTCGATAACCTGGTCAACATAGGCCTGACGTTCGGCCAGGGTATTCTCGAGATGGGCGGTCAGATCGGCATACTCAACCGGCCAGAGGTATTTGAAGGCCAGGTCCTCCAGTTCACGTTTGAGCCACTCGATACCGATCCGGCTGGCCAGGGGGGCGTACAGATCCATCGTCTCCCGCGCCTTGCCGCGCCGCTCCTCCTCATCGACCGCATCAAGGCAAAGCATGTCCTGGAGGCGATCAGCCAGCTTGACCAGGAGGACACGAATATCCGCGCCGATGGCCAAAAGGAGCTTGCGGATGTTTTCCGCCTCGTGAGTCAGTTGGGAGTTATAACGGACATTGGTGATCCTGGTGGCCCCATGGACAATATTGGCGACAGACACCCCGAATTTTTTCTTGAGCTCGTCCTGAGTGGCGACGTTTTCCTTGATCACACCATGGAGCAGGCCGGCGACAATGGTGTCCAGGTCAAGCTTCATGGAGGCCAGAGTCGAGGCCACGGCCAGGAGATGGTCGACATAGGGTTCGCCATTGACATAGCGCTGCCCGGCATGGCGTTCACAGATGAACGTGTAGGCCTTGGTCAACGGGGCGAGATCGACCTCGGTGAGATAGGCCGAAGCCAGGGAAAGGAGCGGTTTAATGTCCGACATCGTGACTACTGGATACTTAGGATTTAAGGTATGTCCTATTGAACGATTGGTCATGTTCAAAATTTATACTTCTATCGCTCAACATGAGCGATTTCTCATCATTCATTGAATTAAGGGCCTGTCGAATACGCTCCGTAGTCTGCGCAACAGCTCCATCCAAGGGGAGGACCTGGGTCTCTCCTGTTTTGCGGAAACGCAGTTCCACCTTGCCCTCTTTCTCAAAGGTTTTGCCCACGGTCAGCCGGTACGGGATACCAAGGAGATCGGCGTCGTTGAATTTGGAACCGGGCCGCTCATCGCGGTCATCATAGAGAACATCCAGTCCCTGGGCCCGGAGATCGTTGTACAGGCCTTCCGCCGCCCGGCACGACGCCTCGTCCTTGGGACCGAGGTTAAGCACGATCACCTGGAAGGGGGCCAGCGGCACCGGAAAGATAATGCCCTTGGCATCGTGATTCTGCTCGATTGCCGCCGCCACCACCCGGCTGACACCAATGCCATAGCAACCCATGATAAACGGTTTTTCCTGGCCGTCACTGTCCTGGAAGGTGGCCTCCATGGCCTCGGAATAGTTGGTCCCGAGTTTGAAAATATGCCCAACCTCGATGCCTTCTTTCAAGCGCAGGCTGCCGCCGCAGGCGGGACAGCGGTCATCGGCCGCAATCTGCCGCAGGTCGCCCGTCACCTCTGGCTGGAAATCGCGCCCCGGATTGACGCCGACAAGATGAAAACCTTTCTCGTTAGCCCCGGTGACCGCATTGACCATCTGCATCACCTCCTGATCCGCCACCATCCGCACCGCCAACCCGACCGGGCCGAGATAGCCGACAGGCAGGCGGAGTTGCTGCCAAACTTGGTCCTCGTCCAGCATCTCGACATCAGCGGCACCCAGCAGATTTTTCAATTTGACCGACTGCACCTCGCGGTCGCCGCGCACCAAGGCTGCCACTGGAACACCGTCGGCTAGATAGAACATGGTTTTGATCACATCGGCTGTGCGAACCTTGAGAAACTCAGCCACCTTATCCACCTTTTTGATGCCCGGTGTCGCTACCTTGGCAAGCTCTTCCTGGGCGATCTCCGAGAGTGTCGCCGGTTCCAAGGTGATGGCCGCTTTCTCGACATTGGCGGCATAGGGGCAGGCATCGCAGATCACAAGAGTGTCTTCGCCCGTCTCGGCCAACACCATGAATTCATGGGAAAAGGAGCCGCCGATGGCGCCGCTGTCGGCCTCCACCGCCCGGAAATCCAAACCGCAACGCTCGAAAATGCGATGATAGGCCTGACGCATGATCTCATAACTGCGGCTGGCACCGGCATCGTCGACGTCAAAGGAATAGGCGTCCTTCATCACGAACTCGCGGCCCCGCATCAAGCCGAAGCGTGGCCGGATCTCGTCCCGGAACTTGGTCTGAATCTGATATACATTTATCGGCAGCTGGCGGTAGGATTGCAACTCGCGGCGGGCGATGTCGGTCACCACTTCTTCGTGGGTCGGTCCGAGACAATAATCGCGATCATGCCGGTCCCGGAAGCGGAGCAGCTCCGGCCCATACTTTTTCCACCGGCCCGATTCCTGCCACAAATCGCCTGGCTGCACCATGGGCATGAGAATTTCCTGGGCACCGGCGCGATTCATCTCTTCCCGAACAATCCCGGTCACTTTTTGCAGCGCCAGAAACCCCATGGGTAAATAGGTGTACATCCCCGATGTCAGTTTACGGATGAACCCGCCCCGCACCAGGAGCTGATGACTGACGACCTCGGCCTCGGACGGGGTTTCCTTGGTGGTGGGCAATAGCATCTGTGAATAACGCATATCAAATCTCTCCGTTCATATAAAAACAGGGTGGTCAGAACCACGGCTGCGCTTGTTCAGCCACTTGCTTTTCTTTCCGCTTCCAATTTTTCCAGTTCTTCCAGGAAAACCGGCAGCAGGTCCGCTTCCGCGACTTTCCTGTAGATTTCGCCTTTTTTAAATATAATGCCGACGCCGTGGCCGCCGGCAATACCGATGTCGGCTTCCCTGGCTTCGCCCGGTCCATTGACCACGCAGCCCATGACCGCCACTTTGAGAGGAGACTGCATGGTTTGCAGGCGCCGCTCCACCTTTTCCGCCAGCGAAAAAAGATCGATCCGCGTCCGGCCGCAGGTTGGGCAGGAGATCAACTCCGGTCCCCTTTCCCGGATGCGCAGTGAGCGCAGCAGTTCAAACCCGACCCGAATTTCCTCCACCGGATCGCGGGTGAGCGATATTCTGAACGTGTCGCCAATGCCCTCGGACAAGAGAATACCCAAGGCCACGCTGGACTTGACCGTGCCGGCAATGAGTCCACCCGCCTCGGTTACCCCGAGATGCAAGGGGTAGTCGGTTTTGTCCGCCAGCAAGCGATAACCAGCAATGGTAGTCAGGGTATCCGAGGATTTGATCGAGATCTTTATGTCGAAGAAGCCCTGCTCCTCCAGCAGCCGAACATTGCCAAGCGCACTTTCTATCAGGGCATCCGGCCGTTCCGGGGTTGGATACCCATGGCGGGCGAGCAAGTCTTTTTCGATGGACCCGGAATTGACGCCTACCCGGATCGGTACGCGGTGTTGCTTCGCGGCAGCCACCACCCGGGCGAGCTTCTCCGGACCACCGAGATTGCCAGGGTTAATACGGATGCCATGCGCACCTTGCTCCATGGCCGCCACCGCCAGACGCGCATCGAAATGTATATCGGCAATCAAGGGAATGGCAATCTGCTCTCGAATACGGGCAATGGCCAGAGCCGCCGCCATATCCGGGACCGCCACCCGGATGATTTCGCAGCCGGCCTGCTCCAACTCCTGAATCTGCCGGACCGTGGCCTCGACATCATCGGTCATGGTATTGGTCATCGACTGGACCGCAATAGGCGCGCCGCCGCCGATGGCCACCGGCCCGACATGGATCTGACGAGTTCTTCTTCGCGTAATCATAGCGCTCCCTGCATCTCCCCGTTCATCCTGCGCAGATTTAACTCCGCCTCGGAAGCACGGACATAGAGGGGGACAATTTCCCCACCACCATCGCTTGTTCCGCGTGCCAGCAATTGACCACCGCAGAAACCAATCATCGCCGCCCTAGGATGCAGAAACCCTGCCGACGTTACTCGTGCCAGCGGATGGGCGACGAGGTGGGCTCGACAGGCTTGGAGGCCAGGGCCGACGATCAGGGTCGGCTCGTGGATGTGCTGGGCAAGCTCCTCTGGCCTGAGCACAAGAAACCGGCTGTCCCGCTGATAGCAGCCCTCTTCGGGTCGATACAAGGCAGCGTACACCTGTTGTTTTCGCGCATCAAGCAGACAGCAGAGGGGCAGGTCGACCGGAGGCACCTGGGCTGCCAGGCCGTCAAGCGTTGGAACCGCCAAGAGGGGAAGCCCCGCGGCCATGGCCATCCCTTTCGCCGCTGCCATCCCAATCCGCAGCCCGGTAAAGGACCCAGGACCCGAACTGACAGCCACTCCGTCCAGTTGGTCCCATCCGATTCCAGTCGCTGCCATTATGGCGGCAACCGATCCCAGCAAGCGGCGGGAGTGGGTCACCTCGGGCTGCAGGGTGTATTCGGCCAGTATCCTCCCGGTCGTTCCGGCTCCACGGGTCAAGGCCACACCACCGCAGCCGGTCGCCGTCTCGATCGCCAGGATCAGGACATCAGCCATCGTTTGACCAGGCGGAGGATGTCGTTATAAAAAACAAACACCATGAGGGTGCCTAGGATGGCGATGCCGATTTTCTGACTGATTTCCATGGTCCGGTCGCTCAAGGGTCTGCGGCGAATGGCTTCCAACGAGAGAAAAACCAAGTGGCCGCCATCGAGCACCGGAATGGGCAACAGGTTGAGAATGCCGAGGTTGACACTCAACAGCCCCATGAAATAGAGCAGATTCATCCACCCCGCCTCCATCTGCTGCCCCGCCAATTCTGCTATTCTGATCGGTCCGCCCAGTTCGCTGGCAGGAATGATCTGTTGGATCATCTTGATAATACCCATCACCGTCAGATACCCGAGATTCCAGGTCTGGATGAGGGCCGCTTCGCACGATTCACCGATCGTGGCATCCTTGTAGCGGATTTCGTCATTGCGCACGATGCCCAGCATGTAGCGCTCGCCAACCTCCTCGCCGAACAGGTTCTTCATCTTTTGCATGGTGGGCTTGGCAGTAACGGTCAGCTCCTGCCCCTGACGGTCAAGAACCAGCGTCACTTCCTGTCCACGGCTGTCCTTGATGCTTTCGGAAACATCGGTCCAGGAGGTGGCCGGCTTGCCGTTGATGGTGCGGACCACGTCGCCAGCCTTGATGCCCACCTGCTCGGCCACCGAACCGGCGGTCACTTCGCCGATTTTAGTCGAATCCACGGGTTCGGGCATGCCGGCAAAGACGAACATGAAGAAAAAGAGCACCACCGCGAACAGAAGGTTGAACAGAGGGCCACCGAAAACGATGCCAAATCGCTGCCAGATCTTTTTGTGGGAAAACGAACGATGCTGCTCTTCCGGACGGACCTCTTCTCCCTGTTGCTCGCCATACATTTTGACGTATCCACCCAAGGGGAAGGCGCTGATCAGGTACTCGGTCTCCCCCCATTGCCGGCTGAGGAGTTTATTGCCAAAGCCGAGAGAAAATTTCAGCACCCGCACGCCGCAGGCTTTAGCCAATAAAAAATGGCCCAGTTCATGAACAAAAATTAGGACGCCGAGAACAAGAATGAAGGACAGGAGAGAATTCATGTATATCAAGAGAGATAGAGGCGAAAAAAAATAAAAAAAGCGTTTGGGGCCAACAGTCGTTATTGGGTTTACGCGGCGCAGATTTCCCGTTCGGCCACCGCCCGGGCCTCCAGGTCTGCCGCAAGGATGGCCTGGAGATCCAGCTCGTCACCTTGAGTGGTTGTTCTCAGGGCCACAGCCACTATTGCCGCGATTTGGGTGAACCCGATTCTACCGGCAAGGAAGGCCTCCACGGCGACTTCGTTAGCCGCGTTGAGCGCGGCCGGTTTCACCCCGCCCATGGCCAGAGCCTCGTAGGCCATGCGCAAAGAGGGAAAGCGATCATGATCCGGTCGTTCAAAAGCCAGCCCACCGCATTGCGCCAGGTTGAGACGGGACAGCCCCAGCTCAAGCCGTTCCGGGAAAGAAAGCGCATAGGCAATGGGAATACGCATGTCCGGTATGCCCAATTGGGCCACCACCGAACCGTCCCGGTATTCAACCAGGGAATGGACGATCGATTGCGGGTGGACCACTACCTCAATCTGTTCTGGAGGAACGTCAAAAAGCCAACGGGCCTCGATCACCTCCAGGCCTTTATTCATCAATGTGGCTGAATCAATAGAAATTTTTCGTCCCATGGCCCAGTTGGGATGAGCCAGGGCCTGGTCTGGCGCAGCGGCGGTCAACGCCTCGATACTCCAGGTACGAAACGGTCCGCCGGAAGCGGTAAGAATAATCCGGGCCACATCTTCTCTGCGCCCAGCCTCCAGGGCCTGGAAAATGGCGCTGTGTTCAGAATCGATGGGCAACAGACGTACCCCATGCGCGCGGACCGCCTCCATGATCAGGCGTCCGGCCATGACCAGGGTTTCCTTGTTCGCCAGACCGAGGTCCTTGCCGGCACGGATGGCGGCAAGGGCCGGCAGCAGGCCGACCGAACCGACCACAGCTGAAACCACCATATCCGCTGAGGGTAAGGATGCCACCATGCAGTTGCCCTCCAGACCGGAGACAATCCGGGAGCGGTACGAGGGGGGCAGTTGTGCCGCCAACGCATCTGCCAAAGCGGGCTCCCCCACGGAAACGCATTCCGGCTCGAATTCCAGCACCTGCGCAGCGAGCAGGTCGACGCTTCGTCCCGCAGAGAGACCGACTATCCGGAACTGATCAGGAAACTGCCGCACCACCGCCAGCACGTTTTTACCAATCGAACCGGTGGACCCAAGCAGTGAAAGGGCCTTCATCACAAAATTCCAAAATGGAGCAGGTAGTAGAGCACCGGAGCGGTGAGCAGGAGGCTGTCTATGCGGTCAAGAATGCCGCCGTGACCAAAAAGAATGGTTCCCGAATCCTTAACGCCAACCGATCGCTTGATCATCGATTCTGTCAAGTCGCCGGCAATACCGATGAGAATTAAAACAATCGCCACGAAAAAAAGGGCCACTGGATCGGCTTTTTCAGGAAACAAGAGATTGATGCCCTCGGCGACGGCGACTCCGGCAATCAACCCGCCTACTCCGCCCGCCACGGTCTTCTTGGGACTGATCTGAGGGAAAATTTTTCGTCGCCCGAAGGTTTTGCCAACATAGTAAGCCCCGGTATCTGATCCGGCGACAATCCCGACCAGCATGGTCAGCCAGAACGCGCCCTGCGGCAGGAAGCGGATCAGGACGACATGGGCCATGCACAGTGAAATATAGATACAGGCAAGGCCGCTGCAACTCGCGTACTTCAACACATCGTCCATGACGCCGTATCCGTGCAGTGCCACCGCCATGAGGACCAGCAGACTGGCAATCATTCCAGCCTGGACCACGTCGCTATGACCGAAAAAGGCGGCTAAAACCGGCAAAAGACAGGAACCGATGGTTACAAGCAAACGCCAGCCATGCAGCGAGGCCATGGTCATACGAAAAAATTCATGGAGGGCCACACAGGCGCCACCGGCAACAATGGCCCAGAACAGCTCGGCAGAACCCAAGAAGAGCAGGAGGAGCCATCCTCCGGCCATTACAATTCCGGGGATAACACGGCTCATCAGTCTTTCTCCGCCATCAGTTGCGCGCCGACCTTGCCGAACCTGCGTTGTCTGCGGTTGAAGGTATGTATTGCCTCAAGGAACTGGCCTTTTTTGAAATCAGGCCAACGTATTTCGGTGAAATAGAGTTCGGTGTAGGAGGCTTGCCAGAGGAGAAAATTCGACAGGCGATGCTCGCCGCCGGTGCGAATCAACAGATCCGGGTCTGGTTGACCGGCGGTGAACAGATGCTCGCTGATTGTGGCCTCGGAAAGAGTTTGCCAGTCAAGGGTGCCATCCAGGCATTGTTTGGCCATTTCCCTGAACGCATGCACCAGTTCGCTCCGAGCCCCGTAGCTCAAGGCAAGATTCAACGTCATGCTTTGACACGATCGGGTCTCGTCTATGGTTTGGCTGAGAACTGTTCGCACATCATCGGGCAAGCGGGCCAACTCACCAAGGCAGCGCAGACGAATGTCATTCCGCAACATGGTGCGCAACTCCGACTGGAGGTAGTTTTTCAGCAAACCCATCAGCCCGTTCACCTCGCTGGAAGGGCGGTTCCAGTTCTCGGTTGAAAAAGCGTACAGGGTAAGCACCTCTATACCGATCTCGCGGGCTGTCTCAACGATCTCCCGCACAGAATCCACGCCTGCCTTATGCCCAAACAATCGAGGACGACGCCGTTCTTCGGCCCAGCGTCCGTTGCCGTCCATAATGATGGCTACATGACGGGGCACGGGGGTATGTGAATCAAGGTTAACCACAATCACCGGAGATAAGAGGGGGCGCTAAACCGCCATCACTTCCTTTTCCTTTCCTCCGGTGATGTCGTCGATCTGGCTAATATACCCATCGGTCACCTTTTGCGCCTCTTCCTGCAACCGGAACATTTCGTCCTCGGACAGCTCTTTGTCCTTCTTCAGTTTTTTCAATGCTTCATTGGTATCGCGACGAACATTCCGAAGAGCAACTTTATATTCCTCGCCGATCTTCTTGACCTGCTTAACCAGCTCTTTCCGGCGCTCGCCAGTCAGTGGCGGGATGGTCAACCGGACGACATTGCCATCACTTTGCGGGGTAAGGCCTAATCCGGAACCGAGGATCGCCTTTTCGATGGCTGGCAGGAGTTGCGGATCCCAAGGCTTGATGGCGATCATGTTGTTCTCGGGAATCGTCATGGTCCCGACTTGGTCCATGACCATCTGCGAGCCGTATGCATTCACCTTAATGCCGTCGAGCAGAGAAAGCGATGCCCTGCCGGTTCTGATTTTCACCAGTTCCCGCTTCAGGGCATCAATACTTGACGCCATTTTTTCTTTCAATTGATCAATGATTGCGTTTGTCATAGCATCCTATGCCGTGCTCGATAAATTGTCCGAGCTCAAATATGTCAATCGTTTGTATCCGTATGAAACAGGAGGAACGTGCGCACTCAATTGGCAATCAGGGTGCCGACGTCCTCTCCCATGACCGCCTTGACGATATTGCCGGGCTTGGTCATGTCAAAGACAAAAATCGGCAGGTTATTGTCCCGTGCAAGAGAAATACCCGCAGCGTCCATAATCCGGAGATCGTCGCGCAGGACAGTTGAATAGGTCAGTGTATGGTACCGGACAGCGTTGGTGTCTTTTTCAGGATCACGATCATAAACGCCGTCAACCCTGGTGGCTTTCATGATTACATCAGCCTTGATTTCCAGGGCTCGCAAGACAGCGGCGGTGTCAGTGGTAAAATACGGGTTACCAGTTCCAGCCGCAAAGATGACCACCCTTTTATGCTCCATATGTTCTATTGCCTTCAATCGTTCATATGGCTCACAGACATTCAACATCGTGATGGCCGACATTACCCTAGCGGGAATGCCCAAACTCTCCAGCCCATCCTGTACGGCCAAGGAATTCATCACTGTGCCAAGCATGCCCATATTATCCGCGGAGCTCCGGTCCATACCGCTAGCGGCCCCGGCAACCCCACGAAAAATATTTCCAGCGCCAACCACAAGGCCCAGTTCAATTTTGAGATTATGCAGAGCCTGAATTTCTTGAGATAAAAATTTAATTATCTCAGTACTTATGCCGTAGGCCCTCTCACCCATCAGCGCTTCGCCACTGATTTTTAAGAGTACTCGCTTAAATTTCATCCTGCCGCCCCCGTGCGACTCATTGGTAACCAGATAGAGAGACGGATAAAAAAATACTTTACCAGTTCAAATCGTCAAAACTTGATTTCAGCCTATCTGGAACCGGGCGAATTTCTTGATCGAAATATTTTCACCCATTTTTGCCACCAGCTCATTCAGCAAATCTTGAACATTCAAATCAGGATTTTTGACATATTTTTGTTCCATTAAACAAATTTCAGCGAGGTATTTCTCAACCTTGCCGGCTACGATCTTATCAACAATCTGCTGAGGCTTTCCCGATTCCAAAGCCTGATTGACATAAATATCCTTTTCTCGCTGCAAGATTTCAGCCGGCACCTCGTCCCGATTGACTGCTACCGGGTTGGCAGCGGCGATATGCATGGCAACATTCTTAGCAAAAGCTTTAAAGTCATCGGTTTTGGCAACGAAATCGGTCTCGCAACCGACTTCCACCATCACGCCGAGCTTACCTCCGGCATGAATGTAGGATTCGACGACACCTTCCTTGGTCTCCCTTCCAGCTCGCTTGGCGGCAACCGCCAATCCCTTTTGCCGGAGCAAATCGATAGCTTTCTCCATGTCGCCTGCAGTTTCGGTCAATGCCTTCTTGCAGTCCATCATTCCGGCATTAGTCTTATCCCGCAGTTCTTTCACCATCTGGCTTGTAATAGTCACGATACCTCTCCTTTCAGCTAGAAACTGATTTCCTGCAAAACAAATAAAAGTTTCAGCAAGACATGGTTGAACCGGCAAAAATATGAGTTTTTTGCCGGTTCAAATTAAAACGGTTGTTACCCTAAAAAAGGGTCGCCCTTATTCCTCGTCCATTTTGGCAGCCAACTCTTCTGTCGCCCCGCCGGTCATGGCTGCTTCCAGATCATCGACATTGGGCTCCGCCTCCTCTCCTCGACGAGCCTTGCCTTCAAGGACAGCTTCAGCCATCATTGAGGTAATCAACTTAATGGCGCGAATTGCATCGTCATTACCAGGGATGACAAAATCCACCCCTTCCGGGTCGCAGTTCGTGTCGGTCAGGGCGATAACCGGAATACCGAGTTTATTGGCCTCACCAACGCCGATATCTTCCTTTTTCGGGTCAACGACAAAAAGAACATCTGGGAGGCTGCGCATATTCTTGATGCCCCCAATATTACGATCAAGCTTGATTCGCTCTTTTTCCATTTGTAAAATTTCTTTTTTGGGAAAACGATTGATCGAACCATCAGCCTGCATGGCCTCAATTTTTTTAAGCCGATCCACGGAATGCTTGATAGTCTGGAAATTGGTCAACATGCCGCCAAGCCAACGGTGATTGATGTAATACATGCCGCACCGTTCAGCTTCTTCCTTGGCAATGACCTGTCCTTGTCTTTTGGTGCAGACAAAAAGAACCGAGCCTCCATTGCCGACGGCGTCTACCATGGCATGGTATGCTTTTCTGAATAATTTCATGGTAATATCAAGATTGACAATATAAATGCCGTTCCGAGGACCGTAGATATAAGGTTTCATCTTGGGATTCCAACGTCTGGTTTGATGACCAAAGTGAAGCCCAGCCTCGAGCATTTGCCGCATAGTTACTGCTGCCATGTAATAATTCTCCAAAGTTTTGGTTAATCCTCCATCCCGCAAGCCAATTCCACTCAATTAAATGGAACACCAAAGAGCTATTAAAGGGGATGTGTGTAGTTTGGGGCCACATGCAACACAAGCGCCCCTTCCGTTTGAACAAAGCTTTTTAGTTTATCACGCTAATCCGTGAATTTCAAGATCAGCTTATCTTTCTCTAGATTCCCTGAAAATATTATGATCGAAAAAAAATCGCTATCTCTTGGTCAATTTTTTGCGCCCCCCCAAAATAAATTCGAGCCAATCAAAACCAAACCGTAACAACGCGCCATCATCTTTAGAAATACGTCGCCGGTCGTCTTTGTGCAGTTTGAAGTCATTGACGAGGTTATGGCTTTCCGCATAACTCCGGAATGCATCGATATTATAGCAGACCATGAATGCTAGTTGCTGATATGGACCTGCTTTTCCCTCGCCTGCCCAAGGATTGGTGGCGAAAAATGCGTCCAATTCCGCCCAGAAATCATTATACTGATTACATTCATGGAGCATCTGATCTCGCTCCCATTGGCTGACCGAGTAATCCCGAGCTTCAAAGTGTCCCTTACAATACGGGTGATGCGTCAAAAAATAATGGATCTTCAACCCTTGCCTCGGACCGGTCTGTTCAACCCCACGCTCAAGCGGGTACGTCCGGCAGGCTGAAGGGCGATTTTTATAGACTCCACACCCTTTTTCCTCAAGAAAAGGGCATGAACGCTCTATATTTTCGAGCATATTCAATTGCAATCCTGGAAAAAAGGGGTGACTCCCTTCGCAAAGATGGGTGTACTTATGCAGAAAATCAGATGAATGGAGGTGCAGTTGATTTTTCAACAAAATGATATCGTAAGGAAACAACAGCAAGTCAACATTTCGACAACACGAGAGAAAGCAACTGACCTCAGGATGACAGTGAAACTGAAAGGTCCCGTCTTCTAATTTTGTGCGATCATGCGGTAGATACTGTTCAAATTCCATCACAGTTCATTTATGGTTAGTAAAAAAAAAGCTGGCATGAAAACACTCATGCCAGCTTGAACTCAATTGAGTTGAAAGCGAATTATTGCTCTTGCTCAGCCTTAACCTCGCTTACTGCCTCCTTGTACTCGACCAGTTCAAGTATGGCCATAGGTGCAGCATCACCGAGTCGGGCTCCTGTCCGAATAATGCGGGTATAACCGCCGTTTCGCTCTGCATACTGGCCGCTTAATTGATCAAAAAGTTTTGCAACAACGCTTTTTGAACGGATATATGACATTGCTTGCCGTCGAGCATGCAGATCTCCCTTCTTTCCCAAGGTGATCATCTGTTCAGTGACAATGCGCGCTTCTTTGGCCTTTGCCACGGTCGTAACGATTCGTTCTTGATCGAGCAACGAAGTTACCATATTGCGCAGCATTGCATCTCTATGTGAAGATGTTCGGCCAAGTCTACGGCCAGTTTTTCGATGTCTCATGGTCTATCCTTTCGTCTTTAGCAAGAATTATCCTTTGACGGGAAATACAAGACTACTCTTCCAGTTTTTCTTCACGCTTTTCAGGAAGCATCCAACCGTCGTACTTCATACCCAAGGTGAGATTATGTTCAGACAGCAACGCTTTAATCTCATTTAATGATTTTCGGCCAAAATTTTTCGTTTTCAACATCTCGGCATCAGTTTTGTTAACAAGTTGCCCTATGTATTGAATCTGAGCGTTTTTGAGACAATTTGCGGACCGAACAGACAACTCGAGATCTTCAACGTTTTTATCGAGAAAAGGAGGGTAGGCTTTTCCGTCGTCGTCATTATCGGAATTATCAGGAGCCTTAGCGATTTCTTCGTTAAAATTGATAAAAATGGTCATCTGCTCTTTCAGAATCTTGGCAGCATAGGCAAGCGCATTTTGAGGCTCAACACTCCCATCAGTTTCAATCTCCATCGTAAGGCGGTCATAATCAGTTTGCTGCCCAACGCGGGCCTGACTAACGACGTATTGCACTCTTACAATGGGGGAAAAAGCTGAATCAACTGGTATAACACCAATAGGTTGCCCTTCTTTTTTATTGTACTCCGCAGGGACATATCCTTTTCCCCAATGAACTTCAAGCTCGGCACGGAAGGTTGTTTCACTTGTTATCGAACAGATAACAAGTTCAGGATTCATAACCTCGACATAGGCACCGCCATTAATATCGCCAGCGAGAACTTTGCCTGGACCCGTTTTTTCAATAAAAATAATGCGCGATTCAGGACCACTTAGCTTCAGCCGGACTTGCTTTAAATTAAGAATAATTTCAGCAACATCCTCATGCACTCCATCGACTGTGGTAAATTCATGAAGAGCGTCATTCAATCTGACGGACGTTATTGCAGCCCCCCTGATGGAGGAAAGCATAATTCGACGAAGCGAATTTCCAATAGTAGTAGCGAATCCTCTCTCCAAAGGTTGGCAAACAAACTTACCATAACGGCTAGTAAGGGAACCTTCATCGACTTCAAGTTTCTCTGGAGCAATAAGGGTATGCCAATTATTGTAAAAGGGATTTTCATCCCGAATTTCAGGTGCCATGCAATACCTAACGATAAAAGTTACTTGGAATACAACTCGACAATGAGCTGTTCCTGAATTGGCATCGTTATTTCATCACGGTTTGGCAATGCTTTAACAACACATTGAAATTTTGTATGATCCAGCTCTAGCCAGCTTGGCAGGCCCCTGCGTGCGGCTCCTTCAATATTGTCTGCTATGACAGCATTTTTAAGATTTTTTTCTTTCAAAACGATAACATCACCGGACTTCACCTGATAAGAAGGGATATTGATTTTTTTACCATTAATGGTGAATAAATTGTGACGAACCATTTGCCGAGCTTGGTCGCGTGAACTAGCAAAGCCTGCCCGATACAGAGTGTTATCAAATCGTCGCTCGAGCATAATAAGTAAAATTTCACCCGTTACGCCTTTCGCTTTATCAGCTTTTTCAAAATAGCGCCGGAATTGGGCTTCAAGCATACCGTACATTTGCTTGACCTTTTGCTTCTCGCGGAGCTGAACTGCATAATCAGAAACCTTACGGAATTTATTCTGTCCATGCTGTCCAGGAGCAAATGAACGTCTTTCAAAAGCACATTTATCCGAATAACAACGATCTCCCTTAAGAAACATTTTAAGGTTCTCGCGTCTACAAAGCCTGCAGGATGCTCCTGTATATCTAGCCAACTTGTACCTCCAATAATTGCCTTGAACCACTAACTAGGCATAAACAACGAATATGACGGTGATGATTAGACACGTCTTCTCTTGGGGGGCTTACAACCATTATGGGGAAGCGGTGTAACATCTACAATGCGGCTCACTTCCAAATCAACGGTGGTCAGTGCCCTTAAAGCAGCTTCGCGACCAGGCCCGGGTCCTTTCACCCTGACCTCGACTTTTCGCAGCCCATGTTCTTTCGCTTTTGCAACTGCGTCAGTTAGCGCATTTTGAGCGGCAAATGGAGTAGATTTCCTTGAGCCTTTAAAACCGAGCACACCTGCACTCGCCCAAGACAAGGTATTTCCATGCCGGTCAGAGACTGTTACAACAGTATTATTGAAAGTAGAATAGATAAATACAATCCCTTCAGGGACGTTCTTTTTATCTTTTTTCTTAACCTTTACGTTAACCTTGCCTGCTTTTGCCATAATTGCTCCCGATTTCCTGTCGACCCCAAAAAAACTATATTATAAATAGTTGCTATTTTTTCCGAACAGCGGCCCCACGACGAGGACCTTTTCGTGTACGGGCATTAGTTTTAGTTCTCTGCCCATTGACAGGCAAACCTCTTCGGTGCCTTCGCCCTCGGTAGCACCCTAGGTCCATGAGACGTTTAATGTCTAACGACACTTCTCTTCTCCGGTCACCCTCGACGACAAAATCATTTTCGATAATGGTCCGAACCCGGTTAACATCATCTACGCTCAAGTCATCACTATTCATTTGATAAGGAAGATCTGCCTTATCAAGAATTTGGCGAGCAGTCGTTAAACCAATGCCATAAATATATGTCAACGCTCGATCCATGTGTTTATTGCGTGGTAAATCCACACCAGCTATACGTGCCAAATTCGTGCTCCTTTATCGGAAACTTGCTAAAATTTTAAACAAGAAAAGTTATCCCTGCCGTTGCTTGTGCTTTTTATTAGCACAGGCGACCCTAACAACCCCTTTGCGTTTTAAAATCTTGCATTCGCTGCATATTTTCTTGACCGATGACCGAACCTTCATAATTTACCCCAGACAGTTTTGTTTATTTTTTTCCCTTTCCGCCTTTAGCGCGAAAAGTTACCCTGCCTCTAGTTAAATCGTAAGGAGACAATTCCACCGTCACCCGATCCCCTGGAAGTATTTTAATGTAATGCATTCGCATTTTTCCGGAGATATGAGCAAGCACCTTGTGTCCATTGTCCAATTCAACTTGAAACATGGCATTGGGCAATGGCTCAATAATAGTGCCCTCTACTTCAATGGCCTCTTCTTTCGCCATATATTTTGATACCCCTGATCAATCGAACAAAAATTGTAATGTATATCGAATTACGAGTTTTTTTTCAAGCTTTTTTATGCGCCACCTGCAAAACCCATTGAAGCTAGCTCCTTTTGCTAAGGATTCTTGGGCCTTTTGGGGTGACGGCAATAGAATGTTCGAAATGGGCAGATGGCTTTCGATCTGCGGTCACGACAGTCCATTGATCATTAAGAATTTTAACCTTGGCGACACCCAAATTAACCATCGGTTCAATGGCTAAGACCATTCCCTCTAAGATCCTAGGAGACGCCTGTCGCTGAACATAATTTGGAATTTCAGGTGGCTCATGGAGATTGGCGCCTATCCCGTGCCCAACAAATTGGCGGACAACTGAAAATCCATGCGCCTCAGTATAGCTTTGTATGGCTCGGGAAATATCAGAAATCCGATTACCAATTTTTGCCTGCTCAATTCCTTTATCAAGGGCTTTTCTTGTTACTTCGACCAAAAGAGCTGTTTGGGGATCGATTATGCCTACAGCAACAGTTATCGCGGCATCCCCATAAAACCCTTTGTACCGGGTACCAAAATCGAGTGAAATGATGTCACCTTGACGAAGAATTTTCTTCTTAGAAGGTATTCCGTGAACCACCTCTTCGTTCACTGATGCGCAAAGACTGGCAGGAAAACCTTTATATCCTTTAAATGCAGGTTCAGCGTGTTGATCGTAACAGTATTCCTCTGCTAAACGGTCTAATTCGAAGGTTGATACACCTTCAACTATTTTAGATTCAAGCAAATCAAGAACACCAGATACAATCTGGTTTGCCTGAAAAAGTAATTCAATCTCTTCAGATGTTTTTATGATAATTGCATTATCAGAATGGATACTTGTCACAGTAATTTCAATGCCTTCCCTTAATACGTCCCGCTTTCATGAATCCATCGTAATTCCGCATGACAAGATGCGATTCTATTTGCGAGATAGTATCGATAGCAACGCCTACTACAATGAGCAGTGCTGTACCTCCAAAGTAAAAGGGGACATTGAGCCTTTCGATAAGGATTGTGGGCATTACACAGACAACGCTAAGATACAGTGCGCCAACGACAGTGAGCCGAACGAGAGCTTTATCAAGAAATTCAGCGGTCTTTTTACCAGGCCTGATACCGGGAATAAAACCACCATTTTTTTTGAGATTTTCAGCGACATCATCAGGTTTAAATGTAACGGCGGTGTAAAAAAAACAGAAGAAGACGATCATGCCGACAAACATGAAATAGTAATAAATTGTTCCTGGTGAAAGAGCTGCTGACGCTTGCTGCACCCAATCTACTTTAATAAAAGAACCAATCGTTGCAGGAAACATCATAATAGAAGAAGCAAATATTGGCGGGATAACACCAGATACATTTATTTTTAGAGGTAAATGTGAAGATTGACCGCCATATACTCTTCTCCCAACCACTCTTTTTGCGTACTGTATCGGAATACGTCTTTGCGAAGTTTCTATAAAAATAATGAATCCAACGACCAAAAACATCATCAACACAATAACAGGCAAAAAAATTAGAGAAAGTTCCCCAGATTTAATCAGTTCTATTGTGTTCCCTACTGCGGCTGGCATTCGAGCCACAATTCCGGAAAAGATGATCATCGAAATGCCATTGCCTATACCTCGCTCGGTCATTTGTTCACCAAGCCACATGATGAATGCGGTTCCCGAAGTCAAGGTAAGGACGGTCATCAATTTAAATTGTAGACTGGGATCGATGACGATTGGCACTCCGTTAGGGCTAGTCATTCCCTCTAACCCAGCAGCAATGAAAAAGCCCTGGATAACAGAAAGGACAACTGTTCCGTATCGAGTATATTTGGTGATAGTCCTTCTTCCGGATTCACCTTCTTTAGATAAAGATTCGAGTTGAGGTACGACGACGGTAAGTAGCTGGATGATAATAGATGCCGAAATATACGGCATGATGCCCAAAGCGAAAATTGAGAAATTCTCTAAAGCACCACCGGAAAACATGTTAAACATGCCAAACAGGGTGCTCGCATTTTTTTCAAAGAAAGCAGCAAGCGCTTCACCATTAATACCTGGAGTGGGAATCTGCACACCCATTCTATAGACTAAAAGCATCAAGAGAGTGAAAATCACTCTCTTGCGTAACTCCGGTATACTGGCAGCGCTGACTAAACCGCTCATCCGTTACTCCTCAATTGATCCACCAGCTGCAACAATTTTTTCTTTAGCCCCTTGGCTGACTTTATCAATCCTGATGGTCAAAGATTTAGTAATGTCGCCGTTTGCCAAAATCTTTATCGGGCCGTCTTTCTTGACAAATCCTGCAGTAACTAAAGCGACATAATCGACGACAGCCCCTGCATCAAAGGTATTTAATTGGTCAAGTGATATAAGATTATAATTTTTTTTGAAAATGTTTGTGAATCCTCTTTTGGGAAGACGGCGATGCAATGGCATCTGCCCCCCCTCAAAACCAGGGCTTGCACTGTATCCTGAACGGGCACGTGCACCTTTATGACCTCGGGCAGCAGTCTTTCCACTTCCACTGCCTGGTCCGCGCCCGACACGTTTTTTTGCCTTCCGAGCTCCTTCACTTGGAGCGAGATTGTTCAATGTGAGCATGAATTACCCCTCAATTTTAACAAGGTGCTGCACCTTAGATAACATACCACGCAATTCGACCGTATTTTTTCTAGTTACGGTTTTATACATTTTGGTGAGTCCAAGCCCAATTAGAGTAGCACGAATAGCATCAGGGCTTCCAATATAGCTTTTAATCTGAGTATATGTAATTGTTTCTTTCATATCCATGTCTTCCCGTAGTGAAATGGTTAAGCGACCATCTCTTCGACCCGCAAATTGCGCAACCTTGCAATCTGTTCTGCTGTCCTCAATTTCCGTAACCCGTCCAATGTGGCTTTAACTAAATTGTGAGGGTTATTTGAACCTAGGCATTTGGTCAGGATATTTTGTACACCTGCCGCTTCAAGGACAGCACGTACAGCCCCACCAGCGATGACCCCAGTTCCATCCGAAGCAGGCTTGAGCATGACACTACCAGACTTAAATTTACCGATTATGTCATGGGGAATTGAAATTGGGGTTAAAGACACATTCTGCATGTCTTTACGTGCTTGTTCAATTCCTTTTCGTATGGCTTCAGGAACCTGATTAGCCTTCCCGAGGCCATAGCCGACTTTTCCATTACCATCACCAACCACTACGATGGCACTGAAACTAAATCGCCTACCACCTTTAACGACTTTGGCCACACGATTTATAAACACTATTTTTTCGATGAGCTCTTCCTGGATCCCTTCTTTCGCTCGTTTAAAATCAGCCAAGAAACACCCCCGTTCAATATATTTGATCGATTAACGATTTTAAAATAAAGGTCAAAATTGTAAGCCGCCTTCGCGGGCACCTTCTGACAACGCTTTTACTCTGCCATGATAAAGATAGCCGCCACGATCAAATACAACTTTTTCGATTCCAACGGTTTTGGCTTTTTCGGCTATAAGCAGACCAATTTTCTTCGCTTGCTCACACTTCCCGTTGAGTTCAGTGCACTCAAAATTCTTATCGTCAGTAGACATTGCAACTAAAGTCTTTTTCTGAACATCATCGATAAGTTGAACATAAATATGACGGTTACTACGATATACACTCATCCGCGGCCTTTCTGCAGTTCCGAAGATTTTGACGCGAATTCTTTGAACCCGCTTCTTTCTCGCTGTAACTTTTGGATTCGTTTTAGCCATGATCGACCACTTTAAAGTTTAAATTATTTTTTACCGCCAGCTTTGCCGACTTTTCTAACAATATGTTCACCGAAATATCTAATCCCTTTACCTTTATAAGGTTCGGGCTTCCGAATTTCTCTGATTTTAGCTGCTGTCAAACCAACAAGTTCCTTATCTATTCCTTGAACGGTAATAGAATTGTCTTTATCGACAATAGCCGTGATACCTTCAGGAAGTTTGAAATCCACAGCACTGGAATAGCCAACGCTCAAAGAAAGTGTTTGATCCGCTATATTGGCGCGATAACCGACGCCCTCAACCATTAGTTTTTTGGAAAAACCTTGGTTAACACCATCAATCATATTACTAACAAGAGACCTAGTCATACCCCAAAAAGCCATGACTCGTTTGCTAGTTCCTTTTGGTGTACAGACAAGAGAATTAGCTTCTATTTGGATATCAATTTCAGGGCGAAAAGATCTTTCTAAAATACCTTTATTTCCCGTTACTTTGATATTAGTCCCTTGTATTTCAACCTTAACACCAGATGGAATGGGTATAGGTTGCTTACCGATTCTGGACATTATTTTCTCCTTTTATCGAAAGACTATCGCATTCACCAAATTTCACAAAGCAGTTCACCGCCGATGTTTTTCTGACGTGCTTCTTTGTCTGTCACAATACCTTGAGAAGTCGTCAAAATGCCAACACCGAGTCCACTCATCACTTTAGGGATTTTGTCACTCGGTTTATATTGCCGATGGCCGGGCTTGCTTACTCGTTTAATTCCAGTAATCACGCGTTCATTATTAGCACCATATTTGAGCTCTATCTTGAGGGTTCCTTGAGGCCCGCCTTCAAGAATAGAGTATTCTGCAATATAGCCTTCACTTTTAAGTACTTTAGCGACACTGACTTTAAGTTTTGACAGTGGCATTTCAATTGAATTAAAATGTGATTTAGTGGCATTTCTAATTCTTGTTAGCATATCTGCCAACGGATCACTCATGGACATTGAAAATTCCTCATTCTTGAAATTAAAAGTACAAAAATGCAAAAACCATAGAGGCTACTACCAGCTTGATTTGGTAACACCGGTAATCAGGCCTTGCGAGGCCAACTTGCGGAAACATAATCTGCAAAGGCCAAATTTACGGTAATATGCACGTGATCTACCGCATAAAGGGCACCGGTTATAGGCACGTACAGAAAACTTTGGTTTGCGACTCGCCTTGGCAATGAGAGATTTTTTTGCCACAAATTCCTCCTAATAGCTAATTTAAGCTAACTAATTTAAGGTATTACTTTTTTCTGAATGGCATGCCGATAGCGTCTAACAAAGCGCGGGCATTTTCATCAGTTTTTGCAGTTGTTACAATTGTTACATTAAGACCACGAATTTGATCTATTTTATCATAGTCTATTTCTGGGAAAATTATGTGTTCCGTAACTCCCATGGAAAAATTACCGCGTCCATCAAAACCCTTTGCGGAAACCCCACGAAAATCGCGAACCCGTGGCAATGCAATGTTAATAAGTTTTGAAAGGAAGTCATACATTTTGTCCTTACGAAGCGTTACACGCGCCCCAATAGGCATACCCGCTCGCAACTTGAAAGTGGCAATAGATTTCTTCGCTTTTGTCACCACAGCTTTTTGCCCAGATATCAAAGTGAGTTCTTGAGCAGCTTTTTCTACTATCTTCGGATTCTGAACCGCATCGCCTAAGCCCATATTCAGAACGATTTTATCAATTCTGGGAATATCCATAACATTAGGAATACCTAATTGTTTCTGAAGGGCTTCTTTCAGCTCGTTGTCGTATTGTTCTTTCAGCGTGGCCATTTTTTACTCCGTAAGCAGGCAAGACTACTTTTTTACAATTTCGATTGTTACTCTACACTTTTTACATACGCGAACTTTCGTTCCATCTTCCAGTAATTTTCTTCCTATCTTTACTGTTTCAGCGCATTCTGGACAAACAAGCATCACATTAGAGATATGCACACCTGCTTCTTTTTCAATTATTTGTCCTGATTGTGTAGCATCAGTTGCTTTTTGATGTTTTTTTACCAGGTTAATTCGTTCAACAATAATACGATTGCTTTCTTTTTGGATGCGCAGCACCTTGCCCACTCGTCCTTTATCCTTGCCGGCGATAACTTCGACCTTATCATTTATCCGGAGGTTAGTATGTCCTTGACGCATATAATATCCTCTATCGCTCTAATTAAAAATTAACGGTTATAATACTTCTGGAGCAAGAGATATAATTTTCATGAAACCGAGGGAACGAAGTTCTCGAGCAATCGGTCCGAAAATACGCGTGCCAATTGGCTCTCCGTTGTTTGCAAGTAAAACAGCCGCGTTTTCGTCAAATTTAACACTTGTGTCCTCGGGGCGACTGATCGATTTAACAGTACGCACAACTACAGCATTCAGCACATCACCCTTTTTTACTTTAGCATGAGGAATGGCTTCTTTAACTGTGACGACAATAATGTCACCAATACGTGCATAACGTTTCCTGGTTCCACCTAATACTCGAATACAGAGTACCTTTTTGGCACCGGAATTATCGGCAACATTTAAAACGGTTTCTGTCTGGATCATAAACTCACCCGATTATCTTCTCTATTTATATCTACAGGCTTTCGATAGTTAACTTATCGGAATTATGCGGCACGTTCTATAACGTTTCGCACAAGCCATCGTTTTCTTTTGGATAAAGGACGACATTCTTCAATAAGGACGAGGTCTCCTATTTGACATTGATCCGAGGCATCGTGAGCCATGTATTTAACTTGTTGCCGAATGTATTTCCCATAAAGTTTGTGTGGTATTTTTCGCTCGACAACGACAACGACACTCTTATCCATTTTGTTGCTGACAACAAAGCCCTGTCTCGTTTTTTTAACTTGATCGCTCATCTTTATATCCAAAGACAATAATTATTATTTAGGCAGTTATTTTCGATCTTTTTCAACAAGCACAGTTTGAATTCTTGCTATGTCCTTTTTTAACAAACAAAGCTTAGCTGAATTTTCCAAGCGTCGAATACCGTGTTTAAAACGTAATTTAAAAAGATCTTCTCGTATTTCTGAATTTTTTTTGAGGAGATCGTCTACGGTGAGGTTTCTAAGATCTTTTGCTTTCATATCGTATTACTCTTACTGACGACAGTAGTGGGAAAGGGCAACTTAAAACTTGCAAGTCTCAAAGCTTCAAGTGCTAACTCTTCTGGCACACCTTTCAATTCATACAATATTCTACCTGGTCTAATGGTAGCGACCCAGTATTCTGGTGAACCTTTACCTTTACCCATGCGTGTTTCTGCAGGCTTTTTTGTAATAGGTTTATCAGGAAAAATACGAATCCATAATTGTCCGCCACGTTTTACCTTTCGATTAATGGCAATACGCGCCGCTTCTATTTGTTGTGCAGTCATTCGTCCACATCCAGCAGCTTTCAGCGCAAAATCACCAAAGGCAAGGTCGGAACCACGAAATGCTTCACCGCGCATCCTTCCTTTGAACTGTTTTCTGTGTTTGACTTTACGAGGACTTAACATAATATCGAACTCCTAGTGACAAAACGCCAATGAAAATTGTGCCGCAGATCAATTAGTCTGTGAAATCTGATCGACTTGAGATTCGGCGTCGGCGAGAATTTCACCTTTAAAAATCCATACCTTCACGCCAATAATCCCGTACGTTGTCTTCGCCTCTGCTGTTCCATAATCTATATCAGCACGCAGAGTATGAAGAGGAACTCGCCCTTCCTTAAACCATTCCGTGCGAGACATTTCTGCCCCACCGAGTCGTCCAGAACATGATATCTTTATACCCTGAACTCCAAAACGTAGAGCGGAGTTGATAGATTTTTTCATCGCCCGGCGAAACGCGATTCTTCGTTCGAGTTGCGTGGCAATACTCTCGGCAACCAATTGGGCATCTGCTTCGGGACGGCGTACTTCTTGGATATCAATAAAACAGGTACGATTAAACTTTTGTTCAAGTTCTTTCTTTAGCCCTTCAATTTCAGTACCTTTTTTACCGATAACTATTCCAGGTCGCGCAGTGAACAGTTTAACCTTGATTTTATCGCCGGTTCTTTCAATGATAATTCTTGAAACACCAGCATGGTAAAGTCTCTGTTTCAGGTGCTTTCGTATAAGTTGATCCTGATGCAGATTGTTGGCATAGTCCTTGTCAGCATACCAAATAGATTCCCAAGATCGCGTGATATTAAGGCGCAGTCCGATGGGATTGACTTTTTGTCCCAAGATAATCCTCCGTTCACTCTACAGTTAATCTCTAAATAAATCGATAATTCACTATGCCTCAGCGACGACTACTGTAATGTGACTCGTTCGCTTGAGTATACGTGTTGCTCGTCCCATGGCTCGGGGACTGAAGCGTTTAAGCATAGGACCACCGTCGATGCTGATTTCCTTTACATAAAGCGTGTCGACATCGATGGTATCCATCTGGTCGGCATTCGCCACTGCTGATTCAAGGACTTTGCGGATGATCCGAGCAGCTTTTTTTGGCATGAAACGTAAAGTTGTAACAGCTTTTTCTGCTTTCATTCCTCGAATAACGTCCGCAACAAGGCGTGCTTTTTGCGGAGAAATACGAATATATTTTGCGACGGCTTTTGTTTCCATCGTTTCACTCCTGGAAGGGGTCTTACAGTAAGGTCAGTTAAAATTTATTTGCCTTTTTTATCTGAGGCATGACCATAGTAGGTTCTTGTCGGTGAAAATTCACCCAATTTATGCCCAACCATATTTTCAGTCACATAAACAGGAATGAACTTATTACCATTATGGACTGCAAAGGTCAGCCCTACCATTTCTGGCAGAATATCTGAACGTCGAGACCAAGTTTTAATGACTTTACGAGATCCGGCATCTTGTGCTTGTTCGACCTTTTTCATCAAATGAGCATCGACAAAAGGGCCTTTTTTTATTGATCGGGCCATAAGTATTCTCTCCTTTCACTAACTGCGCTTGTTGACAATATCACGGTCAGAGGTTTTGCGTTTTCTCGTCTTAAACCCTTTCGAAGGAACGCCCCAAGGGGAACATGGATGACGCCCACCAGAGCTCTTGCCTTCGCCACCACCCATCGGGTGATCGACTGGGTTCATTGCTACACCTCGAACTGAAGGACGAACACCATTCCATCTGGCCCGACCTGCTTTTCCGAGCTTTTGACTAGCATGCTCAGGATTTCCAACCTGGCCGATGCAGGCTCGACATTCTTTATTAAACTTTCTTACCTCTCCGGAAGGCAGTTTCACAAGAACTTGATTGCCATCTTTCGCCATCAATTGGGCAGCAGCACCGGCGGAACGCACCAACTGCGCACCTTTGCCAATTTTCATTTCAATATTATGAATCACTGTGCCCAACGGGATATTGATCATAGGCAGGCAATTTCCCAGCTTAATGTCAACACTGGTCCCAGCAACAACAGTATCTCCAACCACCAACCCGTTCGGTGCAAGTATATAGGTCTTCTCGCCATCGGCATAGGTGAGCAGTGCCAGATTAGCAGAACGATTGGGGTCATATTCAATTGCTGATACAGTGGCAGGTATACCAGATTTATTACGCTTCCAGTCAACAATTCTATATTTGCGTTTGTGACCGCCGCCCTTATGTCGAGCCGTCACTCTGCCGTAGGTATTTCGCCCTCCAGTCTTTTTAAGGGTTGCTGTAAGACTTTTCTCAGGCTCCTTATCAGACAAAAAATCCTGTTGAACAGATACGTGATGTCGCTTTCCAGGTGATGTCGGCTTGTGGATTTTTATAGACATTGCAATTCCTATAATCTAATCTCTGCTGATTTGAATCGGTAAATTTTGGATCAAAGCTCGTCGAGAAAATTGATTTTTCCTTCTGCAAGGGTAATATATGCTTTTTTCCAATCACTCGTTCTACCAGTGGATTTAGCACCTACTCGTTTCTGTTTACCAGTCATGTTGGATGTTGTAACCTTAGAAACTGTTACATTAAACAAACTTTCAACTGCTTTTTTGATCTCAATTTTATTTGCACGCGGATCAACCTCAAAGACAACTTTGTTTTCTGTCTCTTGGAGGAGATTCCCCTTTTCCGTCAGGCAGGGACTTTTAATTACATCATATATTGCTTTCATACCATCAGCCTCTCTTCAATTTTGGCTAGACTTGATTGAATCAGCATCAATTTTGAGTATTTAAGTATATCGTAGACATTAAGTCCTGCTACCGGTAGAACTTTATATCCTACTGCATTCCGAGACGACAAAGCAATCTTGTCTTCAATATCACTAGTGACGACCAAACAATTGTCAAATTTGAAGTTTTTCATTATTCCTACGAAATCTTTTGTTTTGATTTCAGGAAGTTCGAATGAATCGATAATCACAAGGTTACCTTCTTGATTACGGGCACTCATCGCCATTTTTAAAGCCAATTTTTTGACTTTTTTTGGCAATGAATAACTGTAATCCCGCGGTTTCGGGCCAAAGACTGTACCACCACCTCGCCAAACAGGGGAAGTCCTGCTCCCTGCTCGGGCGCGGCCAGTTCCTTTTTGCCGCCATGGTTTGGCGCCACCACCACTCACCTCGCCTCGTGTTTTGGTACACGCATTGCCGCTGCGACGATTAGCCCGCTGCATGCATACAATCTCATGCAGAATTCCTGTTTTGATTTCTACATTGAAAAGCGAGTCGTTCAGGTCGATTTCGCCAACTTTTTCGGCTTGAGTATTTAAGACATCACAAACTGCCATGCGAATCTCCTTAAAAGCAGTTCAGGCGATTATGCTTTTGTATAAATGTTGAGTAAACCGTTTTTTGCGCCGGGAATCGCCCCATGCACAAGCAAAACGTTCTCTTCGATTCTAACATCAATGACCTTCATATTTTTTTGAGTAACAAGATCATTTCCCATCCGTCCGGGCATTTTCTTTCCTTTCAAGACCCTTGAAGGCCATGCGCTACACCCAATCGAACCAGGAGCACGATGAAAGTTTGAACCATGAGTACTTCGGCCACCAGAAAAACCATGGCGTTTAATAACACCTTGAAATCCCCTGCCCTTACTTTTACCTGATATATCAACGATGTCGCCGATTGTAACAATTTCAGAAAGAGTAATTTGTTGACCAACTTCGTAGGAATCAGGGTCACTGATCCTGAACTCTTTGACATGATAAAAACATTTTCCGCCTGATCGTTTGAAATGACCAGTTTCAGGTTTATTACACCGAGATTCTCTTTTTTCAAGAAAACCTACTTGAATGGCATCATACCCTTCTTTCCCAACGGTCTTCTTCTGAAGAATAGTGCAAGGCCCGGCTTCAATGACGGTTACAGGTATAGCCCGACCGTTTTCATCGTAAACACGGGTCATTCCAATTTTCCGTCCCAATATTCCTTTTGTGTTCGGCATCTGTCTACCTGAATTCAATTCGTAACCACCAATGTGGTGATAAGTTTATCAATCAGTCGTTCTACTGTATTGACAGCTAGGGGAGCTTTATCTCCACGTCAACGCCAGCGGACAGTTCGAGTTTCATGAGCGAATCGATTGTCTGTTGAGTAGGTTCGAGTATATCCAGCAACCGGCGATGCGTTCTCATCTCAAATTGCTCCCGTGATTTCTTATCGACGTGGGGAGAGCGCAATACGGTATACTTATTTATGCTGGTCGGAAGCGGGATTGGTCCGACAATCGTTGCTCCTGTTCTCCTTGCTGTATCGACAATTTCCTTCGTCGAGAGATCAAGGAGCTTATGATCATATCCTTTCAACCTGATACGAATTTTGTCTGTAGGGATCATCAGTTCTCCTTTATTCAATAATTTCGCTGACGACACCGGCACCGACGGTGCGGCCACCTTCACGAATAGCGAAGCGAAGCCCGGCTTCCATGGCGATAGGAGTAATCAGTTCTCCGGAAATATGGATATTGTCACCAGGCATGACCATCTCCACACCCTCTTCAAGGGTACAGACGCCCGTTACATCGGTGGTTCGAAAATAGAATTGCGGCCGATATCCATTGAAGAACGGGGTATGGCGACCGCCCTCTTCCTTGGTCAGAATATACGCCTCCGCCTTGAACTTCTTATGCGGCTTTATGGAACCAGGCTTAGCCAGAACCTGACCACGGACAATCTCCTCGCGTTTAATACCACGAAGCAGGGCGCCGATGTTGTCGCCCGCCTGTCCTTCATCGAGCAACTTGCGGAACATCTCAACTCCGGTGCAGACGGTCTTGGCGGTCGGACGAATGCCAACAATCTCAACCTCGTCGCCTACATGGACCACGCCGCGCTCAATACGACCAGTAGCCACTGTGCCGCGACCCGATATCGAAAAGACGTCTTCAACCGGCATCAGGAACGGCTTGTCTATGGCCCGTTCAGGTTGCGGGATATAATTATCAACCGCCTCCATCAGATCCCAGATACATTTTGCTTTTTCCGCATCTTCCGGGAATTCAAGCGCATGCAACGCGGACCCCTGAATGATTGGGATATCGTCACCCGGAAAGTCGTACTTGTCCAACAGCTCACGGAGCTCCATCTCTACCAATTCGATCAGCTCGGGGTCATCAACCATGTCGCATTTATTTAGAAACACTACCATGGCAGGGACACCAACTTGACGAGCAAGGAGAATATGCTCACGGGTCTGCGGCATAGGACCATCAGTAGCGGCAACGACGAGGATTGCACCATCCATCTGCGCCGCGCCGGTAATCATGTTTTTAATGTAGTCAGCATGACCAGGGCAATCCACATGCGCATAGTGGCGACCGGTTGTTTCATACTCAACATGGGCGGTTGCAATGGTAATGCCACGCTCTTTTTCTTCGGGAGCCTTGTCGATTTCACTGAAGTCAGTGAACTTGGCCATCCCTTTCGTCGACAACACTCGCGTAATTGCCGCGGTCAGGGTTGTTTTACCATGGTCAATGTGACCTATTGTTCCGACATTGACATGCGGCTTCGTCCGCGCAAATTTTTCCTTCGCCATCTCATGCACCTCAACGGGTATAAGGGTTATACGCCTCTAATCTTATGTATAATGACTTCAGCTCGTTTCGATGGAACAATTGAAAATTCGCTGAAAATCATGGTAAATGTCGCTCGTCCTTGGGTCGCAGACCTTAGATCTGTTGAATACCCAAAAAGTTCTGCTAAAGGAGCTTTGGCATGGACCACTTGCCGCCCTTTTTCTGGAGTTACGCCAGTAACATGGGCACGTTTTTTATTGAGATCGTTCATCACCTCTCCCAGATATTCATCGGGAGTGACAATCTGCAGATCCATTACAGGCTCAAGCAGAACAGGATCTCCAAGGACTGCAGCTTTTCGGCAGGCCATTGTAGCCGCAACACCGAAGGCCATTTCCGTGGACTTATCCTCATCGTAAGAGCCGCCCACTAATTTGGCCACAACATCAAACATGGGATACCCGATCAGCGGCCCTGAATCCAAGCTGTCCAACACCCCTTTTTTAATGGATTCAACAAACAAAGGGGGAATCAAACTCTCTTCTACAAGACATTGAAATTGATTGCCACTTCCTTTTTCGCCTGGAATAAGCTCAATCTCAACATGGCCATACTGCTCCTTGCCGATCCCTTGGGTTTCGTATCTAGCTTCCGACCTAGCACATTTGGTGATAGTCTCGCGGTACGAAACCTGGGGTTTTCCAACATTAGCAGCAACTTTAAACTCGCGAAGAAGTCTATCAACAATTATTTCCAGATGCAATTCACCCATGCCGGAAATAATAGTCTGACCAGTGTCAGCGCTGACCGTTATCTTAAAACTTGGGTCCTCTTGCGCAATTTTTTCTAAACTTTCCGCAAGCTGATTCTCATCTGCCTTTGTCTTAGGCTCTATAGCAATGCCAATCACCGGTTCAGGAAACTGAATGGTTTCCAGAACAACAAAGTCATCGACATCACAGAGGGTGTCACCAGTCCGGGTAAATTTCAACCCGGCAACTGCACCGATATCTCCAGCGCTAATCGAGGCCACTTCTTCACGCTTATTTGCATGAAGTTTTAATAGTTTCGAGATCTTTTCCGTTTTCTTTTTTCGTGGATTAAAAACCTTGCCGCCTAATTTGACTTCACCGGAATAAACACGGATGAATGCAAGGTTTCCCACATACGGATCATTTTGCAGCTTAAAAACCAAACCACAAAATTTTTCACTCCTCACCGGCTTGCGGATAAGCGGCGCACCGTCCTTATCCGTCCCCTCGACTGGGGGAACATCAACGGGTGACGGTAAGTACGATGCGATCGCGTCAAGTAGAGGTTGAATCCCCTTATTCTTGAAAGCCGATCCGCAGAGTACTGGCACCAATTCCAAGGCAAGGGTTGCTTTTCGCAACGCCTCTCGGATATCACCAGGAGCGATCTCTTGATCGTTTAAGTATTTTTCCATGACACCCTCATCGAAGTCGGCCAACTTCTCGAGGAGTGCCAATCTAGCGGCCGATGAATCACCTAACAATGACTCCGGGATTGCTTCTTCAGTGACGACCTGCCCCATCGTGCTCTCATCGAATCTGAGCAGCTTAAAGTTGATCAGATCAATGACACCCGAAAAAGTGTCTTCACTGCCGACTGGGAGCGTTACAGCAACCGGAGAGGCTCCCAACCGTGTTTCGATTTCCGCAAGGCACTTGCTAAAGGATGCCCCGATCCTGTCCATCTTGTTGACAAAAGCAATTCTCGGAATCCGGTAGTAGTCAGCCTGACGCCAAACGGTTTCCGATTGCGGCTCGACACCACCGACAGCACAAAAAATTGCTATAGCTCCATCGAGGACTCGCAAGCACCTTTCGACCTCAATGGTAAAATCAACATGACCCGGCGTATCGATTATGTTGATTTGGCACTCTTTCCACTTACAGGTTGTTGCAGCAGAAGTGATAGTGATTCCACGCTCCTGTTCCTGCTCCATCCAGTCCATGACCGCTGTCCCATCATGAACTTCGCCGAGCTTATGCGATCGGCCTGTATAATAAAGTATCCTTTCAGTGGTTGTCGTTTTCCCTGCGTCGATATGGGCCATTATGCCGATATTGCGCACATTCGATAATGGATCGAGCCCTGCCACTGGTATTCCCTATAAACGTAAGGTACATTCCTCCGGTTGAGTGCCAAGAAAAATGTCGCTGTTTGTACTTCAAATCCATCTTCTTGTCAATCTTCTTTTCCACATTTCAAACAGGAAGACAGACCTACCATCGGTAATGCGCAAAAGCCTTGTTCGCCTCTGCCATTTTATGGGTATCGTCTTTTTTCTTTACCGAAGCACCGCGATTATTGAAGGCATCAAGCAACTCCGCAGCCAATTTTTCCGACATGGTCTGCCCAGAGCGCCCTTTTGAAAAGTTTATGATCCATCGTATAGCCAAGGCGTTCCTTCGCTCCGGCCGAACTTCTACCGGAACCTGGTATGTAGCCCCACCAACACGGCGACTCTTCACCTCAACCCGCGGACGCACATTCTCCATCGCTTCTTCAAAGACCGTGAGCGGCTCCTGATCAGCCAGCTTGCCGCCAATAATTTCCATGGCATCATAGAAAAGACGTCGAGCGATAGTCTTTTTCCCGTCATTCATCAAGCCATTAGTGAACTTTGATACCAAAACCGAATTGAATTTTGGATCAGGAGCAACGGGCCGTTTATCTAACAACTTTTTTCGTGGCATACCTTAACTCTTCTAGAATCTTGTACAGAAAATCACTTAGGACGTTTCGCTCCGTACTTGGAGCGCCCTTGCCGACGATCATTCACCCCAAGCGTATCCAAAGTGCCCCGGATGATATGGTAACGCACACCAGGTAAATCCTTGACACGGCCACCCCGAATAAGAACCACCGAGTGCTCTTGCAGATTATGACCAATACCAGGGATATATGACGTCACCTCAATGCCATTTGTCAGCCGCACCCTCGCCACCTTCCGCAAAGCAGAGTTAGGTTTTTTGGGGGTAGTCGTATAAACGCGGACACATACCCCACGCTTCTGCGGGCAACTTTGCAGAGCCGGCGTGTTCGTCCGCTTGGTTATTTTTTTTCGTCTATTCCTGACAAGTTGATTTATAGTGGGCATGCAGGCCGCTCCTTTGAAAAATGCTATCAGGCCGCCCTGTTAAATGATGGGCGCACATCAAAGCAAGTATTTTTAATCGAACATTTAGTAAAGGTCAAGTTTTATCTTTGTTAATTATCCTGATGAAAGCGGTATCGCTTCAAACCTGTGCCGGCTGAAATGAGTCGTCCCATGATAACATTCTCTTTTAAACCGGAGAGATCATCAATCTTTCCGGCCATGGCGGCATTGGTCAACACCTTCGTTGTTTCTTGGAACGAAGCAGCGGAAATAAACGAGTCCGTTGAAAGTGAGGCCTTGGTTACACCGAGAAGCAGTGGTTCAGCGGAGGCAGGCTGTGCTTTCTCCTGTAGCAGGCGCTCATTTTCCTCCTGGAATTTCCACCATTCCACTTGCTGATCCAGCATAAAACGGGAATCACCAGCATCTGTGATGCGCACCCGTTTGAGCATCTGGCGAACAATGGTTTCAATGTGTTTGTCATTGATTTTGACGCCCTGCAAACGATACACTTCCTGAATCTCGTTAACCAGGAAGCGAGCCAAGGCCTCTGCGCCTTTAACCCGGAGAATATCATTGGGCAGCCTGTTCCCCTCCATCAACGGGTCACCAGCCTCGACACGATCATTCTCATGCACTGTTATGTGTTTAGACTTCGGTATCAGGTATTCTTTCGGATCGCCAATCTCCGGCGTCACCACCACTCGCCGCTTCCCCTTCAAATCCTTGCCAAAGCTGACTCGACCATCTATTTCCGAAATAACGGCCTGCTCTTTTGGTTTTCGCACTTCGAACAATTCGGCAACACGGGGCAAACCACCAGTAATATCTTTGGTTTTTGTGGTTTCACGGGGAATTTTAGCGATCACCGTACCCGCAGTAATAACACCATGTTCGCTGACGGTGATGATCGAGCCCACAGGCAACGGGTAGCGAGCCGGAAGGTCTCCCTCCGGTAGTTTCAACGTTCTGCCGCGGTCATCCTTGATCGAAATACGCGGGTTCATTTGTTTGGTTGAGCTGACGGGAGTAATGACCTTACTCGCTTTTCCGGTGATCTGGTCAACGCGCTCCTGCATGGAGTCACCCTCAACAACGTCACCATACTTAATTTTGCCGCCGACCTCTGCAACAATAGGAATGGAGAATGCATCCCAATCGGCGACCACTGTTCCTGGATCAACAACCAAACCATTTTTGATCCGCAAAGTGGCGCCATAGGGTACGGGAAAACGTTCCCGATCCACTCCGAGATCGTCAAGCACAGTGATCTCAGCGTTCCGGTTCATGACCACCTCAAAACCGTCGTTGTTGGTTACCGAATGTAAATTTTTATATCGGATCTGACCACCACGCTGAGTTCGAACCTCCGCCTGTTCCACCGCGCCTCTCGCGGTGCCGCCAATATGGAAAGTTCGCATGGTCAACTGCGTACCAGGTTCACCAATCGATTGGGCTGCAATAATACCGACAGCTTCGCCGATATTGACCATGTGTCCGCGGCCGAGATCGCGGCCATAACACATGGCGCAGACGCCCCGCTTCGCCTCACAGGTAAGTACTGATCTGATGTGGACCCGATCAATACCGGCAGCTTCAATGGCCTCGACCTTATCCTCGGTAATTTCCTCGTCCATGCCGACCAACACTTCTCCGGTATGGGCATCAACGACATCTTCCAGGGCGACCCGTCCTAAAATACGTTCACCAATACGAACAATCACCTCGCCGCCTTCGATCAAAGGCTCGGCCAAAGTGCCGCGCATCGTTCCGCAATCTTTCATAACAATCGTGGAATCCTGGGCCACATCGACAAGACGCCGAGTCAGATAACCGGAATTGGCTGTCTTCAGTGCGGTATCCGCCAAGCCTTTGCGGGCGCCGTGGGTGGAGATGAAATACTCCAGAACACTTAAACCTTCACGGAAATTCGCTTTGATCGGCGTTTCGATAATCTCGCCAGACGGCTTAGCCATGAGGCCACGCATACCGGCTAACTGGCGGATCTGATCTTTGGAACCACGGGCGCCGGAGTCAGCCATAATGTAGACCGAATTAAAACTCTTGATCTCCTGCACCTTGCCGGATGCATCGGCCACGAATTGAACCGCCATCTCATCCATCATTTCCTTGGTGATCTTATCGGTGGCTTTTGACCATATATCAATAATTTTATTGTATTTTTCGCCATCCGTGATCAAACCGTCCGAATACTGTTGGTCAACATCCGCGGCCTCTTTTTCCGCATCCTCAACAAACTCCTCTTTTCTGACCGGAATTTTCATGTCGTTGATGCAAATGGAAATCCCCGCCCGGGTAGCGTATTCATAGCCAAGATCCTTCAGACGGTCGGCGAGAATGACCGTTTCCTTGGTTCCGCCGTGGCGGTACGCATAGTCGATAAGGAAGGCTAATTCTTTTTTCGACAACTCCTTGTTGACCAACGAATACGGCACCATCGGCGGCAACAACTCCCCGACGAGTATACGACCGATGGTCGTATCGATGAGTACCCCGTTAATCCGCACCTTCACTTTGGCCTGCATATGCGCAGCCCCATGATCATAAGCGACACGGGCCTCGGCTGGCGACCCAAAGATTGCGCCTTCACCGACCACACCATAGCGCTCGCGAGTCATATAATACAACCCGAGGACAATGTCCTGGCTCGGAATGATAATCGGACCGCCGTTGGCGGGTGAAAGAATATTGTTGGTCGACATCATCAATACCCGGGCCTCAACCTGGGCTTCGACCGACAAGGGGACGTGAACCGCCATCTGGTCCCCATCAAAGTCAGCATTGAATGCAGCGCAGACGAGCGGGTGGAGCTGAATAGCCTTGCCCTCAATCAGCACCACTTCAAACGCCTGCATGCCGAGCCGATGGAGCGTTGGTGCCCGGTTAAGAATAACGGGGTATTCCTGGACAATGTCATCCAAGACATCCCACACTTCCTTGGTCCCTTTTTCAACCATCTTGCGGGCACTCTTGATGGTGGTAACGTATCCTTTCCGCTCGAGTTTATTGTAAATAAAGGGCTTGAACAATTCGAGTGCCATTTTCTTGGGCAGACCGCATTGATGCAGACGAAGATGCGGGCCGACCACAATAACGGAACGACCGGAATAATCGACGCGTTTGCCAAGCAGGTTTTGCCGGAAACGCCCCTGTTTGCCCTTGAGCATGTCTGAAAGCGATTTAAGCGGCCGTTTGTTCGGGCCGGTGATTGTCCGTCCTCGTCGTCCGTTATCAAAGAGAACATCAACCGCTTCCTGAAGCATCCGCTTTTCGTTACGGATAATGATGTCAGGTGCATCAAGTTCCAGCAATCGTTTCAAACGGTTGTTGCGATTAATCACCCGGCGGTAAAGATCATTCAGGTCCGATGTGGCAAATCGTCCTCCCTCGAGGGGGACAAGTGGACGCAAATCGGGAGGCAGGACCGGGATGACCTCCAGGATCATCCATTCCGGCCGATTGCCGGAGTCACGGAAGGCTTCGACCACATTGAGCCGCTTGCCATACTTGGTGCGCTTGGTCACCGACCCGGTTTCCTTCATCTCCTTACGCAGAGTTTCGGACAATTCTTTCAAATCCAGGCCCATGAGCATTTCGCGGATAGCCTCAGCGCCGATCCCCACGCGAAATTTTCCAGGATGCTCTTCAAGGGCGGTTCGATATTGATCCTCGTTGAGGAGTGATCCTACCGGCAGGTCTTCCACTTTCGAGGCAACAACGGCATAGGATTCAAAATAAAGAATTCTCTCCAGTTGCTTCAAGGTCATATCGAGGATCGCCCCGATTTTTGAAGGCAAGCTCTTGAGAAACCAGATGTGAGCAACTGGCGCCGCAAGCTCTATGTGCCCAAGTCGTTCACGGCGAACTTTGGATTGAATAACCTCGACACCGCATTTTTCGCAGACTACACCGCGGTGCTTCATCCGTTTATACTTACCGCAATTACACTCGTAATCCTTGACCGGCCCGAATATCTTGGCGCAAAAAAGGCCGTCGCGTTCAGGCTTGAATGTCCGATAATTGATGGTTTCCGGTTTTCTTACTTCTCCATGCGACCACTCCCTGATCTTCTCCGGTGAAGCGAGGGAAATTTTCACCTTGTTGAAACTGACAGGACCTTTTGGTTTTGCAAAGAAGCTAAACAGTTCTTCCACGTATTCACCTATTTGTATTTCAAATCAATCCGTTAACACGGCAGAAACGCTGATGCCTTTTTCAATCGCTCAATTGGGGCGACCGCTTGACTACTCTTGCAGTTCAATATCCAGGCAAAGCCCTTTCAATTCCTTGACGAGGACATGGAACGACTCTGGCAATCCCGTCTCAAGGAAGTTGTTTCCCTTGACGATTTTTTCATACATCGTTGTCCGCCCTTCGACATCATCGGATTTTACGGTGAGAAACTCCTTCAACGTGTATGCCGCGCCATAGGCTTCCATGGCCCACACTTCCATCTCACCCAAGCGCTGACCACCGAACTGCGCCTTGCCGCCGAGTGGTTGCTGAGTAACCAGGGAATAGGGTCCCGTCGAACGGGCATGAATTTTATTGTCCACCAGATGATGCAGCTTAAGCATATACATGGTGCCAACCGTTACCTGATTATCAAACTCTTGGCCAGTCAACCCATCGTAGAGTGTCGATTGGCCGACCTCGTCAACACCAGCCTCGACTAACAGCTGCCGAATCTCGGACTCGGAGGCCCCATCGAAGACAGGGGTGGCGACATGAATCCCTCGTCCGTATTTACTCATAAAATCTAACAATTCATCATCATTGAGGCCTGCGGTCAAACGATCGTATTCAGCCTGAGAATAGATCTGCCGCAATCGCTGTTTCAAGCCGTGAATCTCTTTCTGTTTGGCTAAGGCCGAAACCTGCTCGCCGAGTTTTTTGGCAGCGAAGCCAAGGTGACATTCGAGAACCTGGCCGACGTTCATACGCGAGGGTACGCCGAGTGGATTGAGTACTATGTCAACTGTAGTGCCATCGGCAAAAAATGGCATATCCTCTTCAGGAAGAAGCCGGGAAACAACACCCTTGTTGCCATGACGGCCGGCCATCTTGTCCCCAACAGCCAGCTTTCTTTTAGTCGCGATATAAATCTTGACCATTTTGACCACTCCGGGAGGCAGATCATCTCCCTTTTCCATCCGCTCAACAATTCCTTGATAGCGGCCTCTGACAATGGCTGATTGGCTGTTGTAACGACCAAAAATCGCTTCCATTTCCTCTACATACTTCGCTTTCTCAGCAAAATCCAACTCCCGCAATTCGGAAAAACTGACCTGTTCGACAATCTTCGCGGTCAATTGTTTCCCCAGTTTAAGAATGACTTTACCTTTTTTGTCCTTAACATCACTTTTAGCGGTGCGTCCATCCAGTAAATCGGCCAAAGCCTTGCGCACACCCCTCTTCAAGCTTTTCAGCTCATCCTCCATATCACGATTGAGGCGCTCTATCTCCACTTCCTCAATCATCAAAGTGCGCTCGTCTTTATCGACCCCTTTCCTGGAAAATACCTTGGCGTCAATAACGACTCCTTCGATACCAGGCGGCATCCGCAGAGAGGAATCCTTCACATCGCCCGCCTTCTCCCCAAATATGGCCCTGAGCAGCTTTTCTTCAGGAGAGAGCATGCTTTCACCCTTGGGAGTGACCTTGCCGACCAGCATATCGCCGGCGCGAACCTCAGCTCCGATGCGAACAATTCCAGAATCGTCGAGATTACGCAGCCCTTCCTCACCGACATTGGGAATATCGCGAGTAATCTCCTCCTTGCCCAATTTAGTGTCACGTGCCATGGTTTCGAAAATTTCGATATGCACGGAGGTGAAGGTGTCTTCCTTAAGCAGGCGTTCGTTGATTAGGATGGAGTCCTCAAAATTGTATCCCCGCCAGGGCATGAAGGCGATGGTCACATTTTTACCAAGCGCCAGCTCGCCGACCTCGGTCGACGGACCATCGGCGAGAACCGTCCCCTTGGTGACGCGTTCCCCTGGGTACACCAACGCTTTTTGATTAAAACAGGTATTCTGGTTCGATTTCTTATACTTCGATAACCGATAGACACCGATGCCAGTATCAAAGCCATCCACTCCGGGTTGGTCGTAGCGTATGACAATGCGGTTGGCATCTGACTCTTCGACAACACCATCGCCGCCAGCCAGCAGGCAGGCGCCTGAGTCACGCGCCACATATTTCTCGACACCGGTGCCGACAAGCGGTGAACTGGTTTTGAGTAGAGGCACCGCCTGACGCTGCATGTTGGACCCCATCAAAGCGCGATTCGCGTCATCGTTTTCAAGAAATGGAATCAACGATGCGGCAACCGAAACCATCTGGTTGGGTGCAATATCCATCATGGTCACGTCTTCGGCAGGAACCATGGATACCTCGCTTTCGTGACGGACGATCAGATAATCATCGACGAGGCGATTGCCCTCAAGCGCAACCTTGGCCGGTGCTATCACATGATCTTCTTCCTGCAGAGCTGAAAGATATTTGTGGTCACTGGAAACCAACCGTTCTTTAACGTGTCGATAAGGTGTTTCAATAAACCCATAGGGATTGACCTTGGCATAGGTTGCCAGGCTGACAATCAGCCCGATGTTTGGCCCCTCGGGCGTCTCTACCGGACAGATGCGCCCGTAATGGGTGGGGTGAACGTCGCGCACTTCGAAGCCGGCGCGTTCGCGTGAAAGACCGCCGGGGCCGAGGGCGGATAAGCGTCTTTTATGGGTGACCTCGGATAAGGGATTAGTCTGATCCATGAACTGCGACAATTGACTGGTGCCAAAAAATTCTTTGATGGCAGAAGTAACAGGCTTAGGATTGACTAGATCGTGGGGCATCAGAGTTTCGATTTCCTGAAGCGTCATCCGCTCCTTGATAGCTCGCTCCATCCGAACCAACCCCATCCGGAACTGGTTTTCACAAAGTTCGCCGACGGTGCGCACTCTTCGATTACCCAGATGGTCGATATCGTCACCATCCTTTAACTCATCCTTGATCCGGACCAGATGCTTAACACTCTTGACAATGTCCTCTTTGGTCAACGTCCGAACTTCGATGGGGGTATTGACCCCTAATTTGGTGTTGATTTTATAGCGTCCAACCTCGGACAAGTCATAGGTGGAGGCATTGAAAAAGAGATTGTCGAAAAAGGATTTGGCCACTTCAAAGGTGGGCGGGCTGGAGGGGCGCAAACGCCGGTAGATCTCCACCAAGGATTCCTCGGTATCTTTAATCTTATCGAGCAGTAAGGTTTTCCTGAACGATTCGCTAAAATTAACACCGTCAATAAACAGCAGGGAGAAGGTGTTGATGCCAGCCTCCACGAGCGTCTGCAAAATGGCTGGCGTAACGGTGTCATTACATTTAACGAGGATCTCGCCGCTTTGTTCGTTAATTATATCATGCGCAAAAAATCGTCCGTAGATTTCATCCACGGAAATTTGCAAGGATGATACCCCCAGGCTCTCAATTTTTTTCGCTAATGTTTTGGTGACTTTTTTGCCTTTTTTGGCAATAACGGCACCATCAGCAGGATTAATGATATCAGTATTCAGCCGCTGATTGGCAAAGGTAATCGGATTAAAGAGAATGGAGTATTCCTTGCCATCAAAATTGATGGTATCGGAATGGTAAAATTCGTTAAGCAGTTCTTCTTCGTTGAACCCCAAGGCCTTGAGGAGAACACTCACCGGTAATTTCCGGCGACGGTCAATCCGTACGTACAGGATATCCTTTATGTCGAACTCAAAATCAAGCCAAGAGCCGCGAACGGGGATAATCCGAGCCGAATAGAGTCTTTTCCCGGACGCATGCGATTTGCCATGGTCATGCGTGTAAAACAGACCAGGAGACCGTTGCAGCTGATTAACGATAACGCGTTCCGTACCGTTGACAACGAATACGCCATCTTGGGTCATCAACGGAAGCGCCCCGAGAAAAACTTCCTGCTCCTTGATATCCCGGACGGATTGCACCTTCGTTGCCTCGTCGATATCAAAGGTGATTAACCTAACTGTAATCTTGAGCGGTGCCTCGTAGGTCATCCCACGTTCGATGCATTCGGACACGGTGTACTTCGGTTCGCCAAAAGAATAGCGTACAAATTCAAGCGAGCACAACCCATTGAAATCCGTAATAGGAAAAATGCTTTGAAAAATGGATTGCAATCCGTGATCTCTGCGTAACTCAGGCGCAATATTCCGCTGCAGAAAGTGCTCGTAAGATTCCCGCTGCATTGCGATAAGATGTGGCGGTTCAATAATTTGGTTTGTTTTAGCAAAACTCTTACGTACTCTTCTCATAATCCCCTCGAAACATTCCGCGTGACGCAGATTGCTTTTTTATTATTTAGTTGAATTTTCGATATAAAATAAAAAAACGATCTGACCTAAAAAAGAAAAAAGCTACAAACACAGGAACGCTACGGGGCTGTAAGCCCTATAGCGTTACCTGATTGATGAAGTGCCTTCGGGCAAAAAAGTCCCGATAGCGCAAATAAAAAAATTATTTAATCTCTACAGAGCCACCGGCACTTTCAATTTGAGTTTTAATTGCGGCAGCCTCGTCCTTGCTCACACCTTCTTTGACCGGAGCAGGCACGCCTTCAACTAAATCTTTTGCTTCCTTCAATCCTAGTGACGTAATAGCGCGGACTTCTTTGATAACTTTAATTTTCTGATCGCCTGCACTGGTCAAAATTACATCAAATTCGGTTTTTTCTTCAGCAGCTGCTCCACCATCAGCAGGTCCCGCTGCTGCTGCAATAGCAACAGGGGCAGCTGCGGAAACACCAAATTTCTCTTCCAACTCCTTGATCAATTCAGAGAGCTCAAGGACAGTCATATTTGCAATAAAATCAATAACCTCTTGTTTTGATACAGCCATTTTCATTCCTCCTGACAGGATGCAAAATCAATTTACTCTGAGTTAGGCTCGAGAGCGTTTTTGTTTTAGTTTTCTTTCTGATCTTTGATAGCGGAAAGTGCATAGAGCAGTTTCTGCGGTACTGCACTGAGAAGTCTGACGAAACCAGTCGGAACTGCAGCCATGGTTCCAAGCAATTTGGCTAATAGTTCATCCCTGCTGGGTAATTTGGAAAGTGCCACTACATCGTCAGCACTCAACAGAGTGCCATCAAGAACTGCAGTTCGGATGGAAAAGGCATTAAACTCAGCTGCAAAAGCCGCAAGAGCCTTCGCAGGCCCTACGGGTTCCTTAAACCCAACCGCAACAGCGGTGGTACCACTAAAGGAATCACTCAAACTTTCATAAGAGGTTCCTTTGACGGCGAGTCGCAGCAGGGTATTCTTTGCCACCTGAATTTGCGCATCATTATCACGAAGATTCTTTCGAAGCTTCTCCAGTTCCGTAACTTTAAGCCCGCGATAATCAGCAACCACAGCAAACTTTGCTTTGGAAAAGGTCTCGTTGAGTTCACTGATGATATCGGTCTTATGATCGCGATTCAACGTTGATACCTCCTTTGGTGTGTACGGGACTGTCAAAAAGAGCAGAAAGAGGAATGAAGACTAAACCCCGGCTCCACTTCATTCGCCGGCTTGGCCTCGGCAGGTGACATCATAATCAAACAAGATGTCATTAAACCTACGTACCTGCTGTCTTTGACCTTCCCAAGGGTTAATTGTACTTAATCAAGATACTACAACATACAGTTGAAAACTTACGCTGACAGTTGAACTTGCAGCCGGTAATCAAGCTGACTTAATGAGGGAACGTACCTGCAAAGGATCGACCTTAAAGCCTGGGCCCATGGTACTGGAAACCGAAATAGCGCGAAGATAAATACCCTTGCTTGTTGATGGCTTAAGCTGAATAAGCTTATCGATAAAGGCCAAGATGTTCTCTGCTAATTTTTCAACACCAAAAGAACTTTTGCCCATAACAGCGTGCACAACACCTGCTTTATCTACTCGAAAGTCTACCTTTCCTTTCTTTATCTCATTGACAACTCGTTCGATATCAAAAGTAACGGTCCCGAGTTTGGCATTGGGCATCAGGTTGCGTGGCCCGAGAATGCGGCCAATCTTACCAACCTCACCCATCATATCAGGGGTAGCGATAGTTTTATCGAATTCAAGCCAGCCCCCCTTAATTTTTTCTATCAACTCATCAGAGCCGGCGTAATCGGCGCCTGCATTCAACGCCTCTTTTTCCTTTTCACCTTTGGCGAAAACAAGTACCCTAGCCGTTTTACCTGTGCCATTGGGCAAGATAACGCTGGACCGAACCATTTGATCAGCATGGCGAGGATCTACACCAAGCCGTACAGCGATGTCGACGGATTCATCAAATTTGGCAAACTTAGCTTTCAGAACGTTTTCGAGCGCCTCTGTGAGATCCGTCAATTTCTGTCGATCTGTTGCGAGAACAGCATTTTTGTAATTTTTTCCACGTTTCGTCATAACGACCTCTGTTTATTCTCCCTAGTGCATTGTGGCTTGCACAGGTGTATCGAATATATGCTATTATTTTATGACAGTAATGCCACAGCTTCTTGCAGTTCCTTCTATAATACGTACAGCGTGATCAATATCATAGGCATTCAGATCAGGCATTTTCGTTTCAGCTATTTCCCTGATTTTAGCCTGATCCAGCTCTGCCACACGATCCTTTTTCGGGTTACTCGATCCTCTTTCCAAACCAGCAGCCTTTTTCAACAGTACGGAAGCAGGAGGCGTTTTGGTGATAAAGCTATAGGAACGGTCAGAGTATACGGTGATCACAACAGGAATAATAGTATCCCCTATCGATTGCGTCTGCGCGTTAAAAGCTTTGCAAAAATCCATTATATTAACGCCGTGCTGACCAAGTGCAGGACCAACCGGTGGAGACGGATTTGCCTTTCCAGCAGGAATTTGCAACTTTACAAATGCTTGAATTTTTTTAGCCATGATACAAAACCTCTACGAGAGACCGGGAGTTTAACTTTTACTCACCTGGATATATTCTAGTTCAACCGGCGTAGAGCGGCCAAAGATCGACACCATGACCCTGACCCGGCCCTTTTCCGGAAAAACTTCTTCAACAACACCTTGAAAATTGGCAAAAGGTCCATCAATAACCCTTACTGCATCACCTTCCCCGAAAACGACCTTTGGTTTTGGTTTACTCGCACCATCGGCTATTCGACCTAAAATTTTCAACGCTTCTTTGTCAGTGAGAGAGGGGATTTTTTTATAAATTTCTTTATCCAAGCCAGCTTGACTCATATTGATTCCAACAAAGCCTGTAACTCTAGGCGTTTCTTGCACAATATGCCAAGTGTGCTCATTCATTTCCATGTTAACAAGAATGTATCCGGGAAAAAATTTCCTTTCAGACGTTTTTCTTGCTCCTTTTACCATTTCGACAACCTGCTCAGTGGGAACAAGAATTTCTCCGAAACTCTCTTCCTGTCCCGCCATTTTGATACGCTCCTCAAGGGTAGCTTTCACTTTATTCTCGAACCCTGTGTGCGTATGAACTATATACCAACTTTTTGCCATGAATTTCTCCCAAGCACATCAATCAATTGAGGACTATAGTCACTAACTTGCCCAGGAGGAGATCGACGGAGCCAAGGTAAAGAGAGATCACGATGACCAACAAAATGACGAAACCGGTTAAACCAGCGGTTGTCTTTTTGGGAGGCCAAACAATTTTACGGAATTCCGCTTGAACTTCCAGTAAAAATTCCCGTATACCGGAAGGGGAGAAATAAGATTTTTTGTCGGGATCAGATACTCCCTTTTTGCTTTCCATCTCTTTCTTACCCACCCGAATTGATCTCTTGTTTGACATTCTGTTCAAAAATACACGCGCCATAACCCAAAAACAGGCGCTGGCAGGCCAGGAGGGATTCGAACCCCCAACCCCCGGATTTGGAGTCCGGTGCTCTACCGTTAGAGCTACTGGCCTGTCTACTTCGTTTCCTTATGGGGCGTATGGGCCTTGCAAAAAGGACAGTATTTTTTCAACTCTAACTTGTGAGGGACCGTTTTCTTATTCTTTGTTGTTGTGTAATTTCGCTGCTTGCAGGCTTGACAAGCCAACGTGATGGTATCTCTCATAAATTGCTCCAACCAGAGTGAAGCAGCCGGGACAAGCCCGGCTGCTTCACTCACTGTGTTTCTTTCCCCTGAAGTGGGGTCGTATTATTCAATAATTTCGCTGACGACACCGGCACCGACGGTGCGGCCACCTTCACGAATAGCGAAGCGAAGCCCGGCTTCCATGGCGATAGGAGTAATCAGTTCTCCGGAAATATGGATATTATCACCAGGCATGACCATCTCCACACCCTCTTCAAGGGTACAGACGCCCGTTACATCGGTGGTTCGAAAATAGAATTGCGGCCGATATCCATTGAAGAACGGGGTATGGCGACCGCCCTCTTCCTTGGTCAGAATATACGCCTCCGCCTTGAACTTCTTATGCGGCTTTATGGAACCAGGCTTAGCCAGAACCTGACCACGGACAATCTCCTCGCGTTTAATACCACGAAGCAGGGCGCCGATGTTGTCGCCCGCCTGTCCTTCATCGAGCAACTTGCGGAACATCTCAACTCCGGTGCAGACGGTCTTGGCGGTCGGACGAATGCCAACAATCTCAACCTCGTCGCCTACATGGACCACGCCGCGCTCAATACGACCAGTAGCCACTGTGCCGCGACCCGATATCGAAAAGACGTCTTCAACCGGCATCAGGAACGGCTTGTCTATGGCCCGTTCAGGTTGCGGGATATAATTATCAACCGCCTCCATCAGATCCCAGATACATTTTGCTTTTTCCGCATCTTCCGGGAATTCAAGCGCATGCAACGCGGACCCCTGAATGATTGGGATATCGTCACCCGGAAAGTCGTACTTGTCCAACAGCTCACGGAGCTCCATCTCTACCAATTCGATCAGCTCGGGGTCATCAACCATGTCGCATTTATTTAGAAACACTACCATGGCAGGGACACCAACTTGACGAGCAAGGAGAATATGCTCACGGGTCTGCGGCATAGGACCATCAGTAGCGGCAACGACGAGGATTGCACCATCCATCTGCGCCGCGCCGGTAATCATGTTTTTAATGTAGTCAGCATGACCAGGGCAATCCACATGCGCATAGTGGCGACCGGTTGTTTCATACTCAACATGGGCGGTTGCAATGGTAATGCCACGCTCTTTTTCTTCGGGAGCCTTGTCGATTTCACTGAAGTCAGTGAACTTGGCCATCCCTTTCGTCGACAACACTCGCGTAATTGCCGCGGTCAGGGTTGTTTTACCATGGTCAATGTGACCTATTGTTCCGACATTGACATGCGGCTTTGTCCGCGCAAATTTTTCCTTCGCCATCTCATGTCTCCTTGGACAAAAGTTCATTCAGACTCAATCGACTCTTCTCACATTCGATTGATACTTGGAGCCCACGATCGGATTTGAACCGATGACTTCCTCCTTACCAAGGAGGTACTCTACCCCTGAGTTACGTGGGCGAAGAACAATTAGTTGAAATCTTGCATTGGCGCTTGATAACGCGCGACAAGCATGGAGCGGGAAACGAGACTCGAACCCGCAACCCTCAGCTTGGAAGGCTGATGCTCTACCATTGAGCTATTCCCGCTTGATCCTAACAAACCATGCCGAACCAGGTCATGGTGGAGGGGGGAGGATTCGAACCTCCGAAGGCTCCGCCGACAGATTTACAGTCTGTTCCCTTTGGCCGCTCGGGAACCCCTCCACATATCACCAGAAGACAAGAGCAAGAAAACAAACAACCCCTTTAGCTGCTACTCACTTCCTAGCTCTCGTCTTCCCTATTCCCTGGAGCTGGCGATGGGACTTGAACCCGCAACCCCCTGATTACAAATCAGGTGCTCTGCCAATTGAGCTACGCCAGCATGAACCTTGAAAATATACCCTATGAATTTTAAAAATCAATATATTTTTATTGCCATCGATAAATAAAAAACCGGGGGCTTGGTCCCCCGGTTACAAACCATTCCTTGAATCGGAATTATCCGTTCAGCGGATTTTTAATGTACGAGGATTCACGATAACGCTCAAAGGCCATCGCAAAGGTCCGATACACGATATGAGCAAATTTAGTGTATGGCATGTACAAAAAGAGCATAGCGACAGAGATTAAATGCAAATAATATACAACATATCCCAAGGAAGGTATACCGACCAACCGGAGTAACTCTGCTGCAAGTCCGGTGACGCCAACCCCCATGATGATCCAAATCAGAAACCAATCATAGAAAGTGTTAGCAGCCTTACCGGTGGCCTCCATTTTGCTTCTATTCATCCAAAGAATACCGATACCGGCAATCATCGCTACGGCAGAGACGTTGGCCAACAGTTTGACGGGGTTCCACATGGAGATGGGTCCGTGCATCGAAGGAATAAAAATACCGATCACGTCCTGGGTAAACAAAGAATAACAGGTGACGATGAATAAACCAATAAAGCCAAAGACCAAAGGCCGATGTCCTTTGACCCGGTCAGCATTGACAGTGCATTCTCTAAACCGTTTATGCTCAAGGATCTCGATAATCGAGGGCCACAAAAACTGTTTAACGAACTGTATTACCGAAGGCCGATAGGGTACGTCTTTCAGGCCTATAGACTCTGACATGCCTTTCCACAACTTTGAAATGCTCTTATAAAGCGAGGTCACCGCAATACCAACTGCAGTCAACATAATGATATCAATAAAAAGTACGTTCTTAGCGAGCAATCGAAAATCCCAATGCCCGAAAAACTGGGTGTACCCTGCACGGGCGAACTGCTCGCCTGACGGGATGTGCATTCCGCCCGAGATCAACCACATGACGAAAATCACGACCGCCGGAAGACCAATGAGGATAGGGAGGTTTTTGACGGAGCTGCAGAGATTGGACAGCGCAGTCGGCCATCCCAATGAGCGATACGCATAGGCGCGAATTGCACCTAATACATCGCCTGGCCGAGCGCCACGAGGACACAACTCGGTACAATCGCCGCAGTGATGGCAAAGGTATACGTTCGGATCAGTAATCAGCTTATCCTTTAATCCCCACTGGGCAAGGATCATTTCTTTCCGGGGAAAAGGTTGGCTATCAGAAGAAAGCGGACAGGCGACTGAACACGTCGCACATTGATAACACTGTTTCAATGTGTCGCCACCAGCCTCCTTCATGGCTTTGATAAATTCAAGATCGGGTTGCACGTTCATAGACATTATTTCCTCCTGTCATGAAAGGTGATGGACAACATATCGAGTCAATTTGCCGAAAATCAGCGGCAAAAGAGGCGCCGCCATCTTCTTTTGTCGAAGATGGCGGCGGGATACCAGTCAATTATGATTAGAAGCCCTTGAACGGATTCGGTCCCATGGCGACGATTTCTTCGACAAACTCATCGATAATGGCAGGGATCTTGTCATAGTCGGAAATAGCAATTTCACGCACACCGCAGCGCTCGGGTTCAAGTCCCAAGGAGCCTAAAGTCTCACCGATATTCTCCATACGCCGGCTGGCAATCTCGGATCCCTTGACGAAGTGGCATTGATAATCGTCACCGTACTTGCACCCGAGGAGTAAGGCGCCGTCTATACCAGCGGACATGGCATCTTTGATCCAGACCATATTCATCGAACCAAGGCAGCGAACCGGCAGGAACCGGACAAGTCTGTTGATCTTGTTACGATGCATCCCGGACATATCGATCGCAGGATAGGCATCGTTTTCACAGACAAACACGATAACCCGCAATTTCTCCTCGTCATCATCAGGTACTTCGATGGCTTTGACCATCGAACCGATCATATCGATGCTGTAGTCGGCGAAATTGATGATCCGCTCCGGACAGGCGCCCATGCAAGTGCCACAGCGGCGGCAGCGGGTCGGGTTCGGCAAGGGTGTGCCTTTCTCGTCGTCATCCAGGGCGCCGAACGGACATTCTTCCGTACACCGTTTACATTGAGTACAGCGGGAGAAAAAGAAATCCGGATACGTCTGGTCTCCGGAGCGCGGATGAACCGCAACACCACGGTTGGCCGATTCAATGCACTGAATGGCCTTCAATGCTGCGCCGGTGGCGTCATCAATGGTTTCCTCCATGGTTTCGGCCTTGCGGACACCACCACAGTTGTAGATGCCTGTCCTTCTCGTTTCATAAGGAAAACAAATGAAATGCGAGTCGGCATAGCCGTCAAACAAGTCCAGATCGAGGAAGGCGGGGCCTTGGCGATAGGCTAGATTGATGACGTTATCGGTCGCGGTGGTAGGAACCATGCCGGCGGCCAGCACTACCATATCGACTTCTAACTGGATATCTTCACCCAGCAGATTGTCCTCCACATCAACGACCAGGCCGCTGCCAGAGGCTGCCACTTTGGTGACTGCAGCCTTGGTCATGAAAACCCCGTCTTTGGCCTGCATTCCCTTGTAAAAGAATTCCGCGTTGCCGGGTGTTCGCATGTGCTGATACAGGATATAGGCTTGGCCATCCACGGGATTATCTTCCACAACGTAATTGGCCTGCTTGAGAGCCACCATGGAAGTAACCGAGTTGCAGTACGGAAAGTCCTTGTCATTATCCTTGCCTCCTGGACTCTGGACAAAGGCTACACGCGCAGGTACCTTTCCGTTTTTGGCCAACTTTTCAAACTCGGCGTTGGTGACCACGTTGGTCAGTTTACCGTAACCAAGATGATCATACTGTGAAACATCGGCGGGTTTCCAGCCGGTGGCCAAGACAACGGCGCCAAAAATCTCACCTTCGGGATTGAGGTTCGTATATTTTTGCAACCCTTTGTTGGGATCTTCCAGCTCACCTTTATTGATGAGATCCTGTTGGTCCGCCGTGACCTTAGCCGGGGCATCCCATTCAGTGGAAGCACCAGCAGCCTTCAGGGTGACATTGAACTGACCGGGAGATCCACCGATACGAGCCACTTCACAACTGGTTTTCACGGTGATTCTGCTATTGGCCTGCACCTCGGCAATCATGTCTTGAATTGTCGGGTTTTCAAGGTCAGTGTACGGGTAAGCAGTTGGAAACATCTTCCGCCATCCCAGTGCCTTACCACCAAGTTGCCCATCCTTTTCAACAATGGTCACTTCATATCCGGCTTTGGCGGCTTCATTGGCTGCGGTCAAACCGGCGATACCGCCACCCATAACCAAAATTTTCTTGCTGATGGTTTCCAGTTTATAGGGTTCAGGCAATTCCGTTTTCTGGGCTCTAGTTACAGCCATGCGAACATAGTCGGTGGCCATTTCCTGCAGAAATTCGTCGACGCTGCCGTCTTCTTTTTGTTCACCTGCAGTCCATGCCACATGCTCGCGCAGGTTGCCACGGATGGTGATGGTCTGCTCGCCAAAATTAAATTCATTCTGCATGACCCGAGGCGAGCATGCACACGCAACGATGGTGTTGACACCCTTCTCGGCTATGTCTTTTTCGATGAAGGCCCGTCCGTCAGCACCGCACAGACAGGCATGCTCACTCATGGCAATGCCGGCATCGGATGCGGCGTCCTTGAGACCATCTACATCGAGGACATTGCCAATGCCACAACCAGTACAGAGATATGCACCATATACTTTTTTCATTGACTCTCCTCCTACCGTCCGATCTGAATGGCTTTAAGGGCAGCGGCAGTGGAAGATTGTCCACTGGTATAGACATCAACAGCGGCTTTAGCACACCCTGCCGAGACCATCCCCTTTGCCGCATCGGAAACCACGAAACCGTTTCCATCCATATTCACGCCCAATGCCTTGCCCTGATCACCAAGTGCTGGCTCCATACCGGTTGCCAGGACGCACAGATCCACCTTCTGATGCACTTTTGTTCCGCTGACAGCATTCTCTGCAGTTAAAGTTACACCACCATCGCGTTCGGCGACAATATCTGCCACCTTACCTTTGATGAAGGTGATGTTCGGGTCGGCCATGAACTTCTCGCGGAAATGTTCGTATTTTCCGGGCGTGCGCAGATCGATGTAAAAAACATAGATTTTGGCTTCGGGATATTGCGCCCGGATGTAGGAAATATGTTTGAAGGTGGCCATGCAGCAAATATAGGAACAATGCTGCAAATGATTTTCATCACGAGATCCTGCACATTGCACAAAGGCAAAGGATGCGGGCTCCTTGTTATCTCCGGGGCGAACAATTTTTCCTTTAGTCGGACCGTTATCGGCAGCCAGACGTTCCATCATCATGTTGGTAATGATAGCGTTTGAAGAGTTGTAATTCAGATTGGTGATCTTGTTGGCATCGTAGGGGTCCCAACCGGTCGACCAGATGATGGAACTTACCTTCAGCGTAAAGGTCTGGGGCTGCATATCGAGGTCAACTGCATTATATTTGCAGGCTGATTTAATTGCAGCAAGACTGGCGGCTGAACAGGCATCCTTTGCCAAAACATAGCGGCGAGGGAAAGCCATCTCATGAGGGAGATACGCGGCCTTGATTTTGTTCATGCCAAAATTGAAGGCATTGTCGATCTCTTCGCTGCATGCCTGAGCGCAGTCACCACAGGCGGTACAGTTGGAATTGATGTAGCGTGGCGCCGTTTCCAGTTGCACCTCGAAGTTGCCGGGGCCGCCACTGATCGACTTGACGGTTGTCAAACTGTAAGTCCTGATCTTACGGTTATCCTTGATGCGCTTAAAGTTGATTTCAAGCCCACAAGTGGGGGGACAAAGTTTGGGGAAATACTGATTGAGCTGGGCAACCCGGCCACCAAAATAAGCGTTTTTCTCGACGAGAAAAACATCATTGCCGACTTCAGCAGCTTCGAGCGCGGCGGTCAAACCACTTATACCGCCACCCACAACCAGTACCGCACCATTGCCTGCAGTGTCACTCATGCCAAACCTCCATAACTGCTGGTATTGATGAAAGGTGATTTCTGGTTCAATTGATACGAAATGGGAAGGATTACTTCATCTTTCGTCTCAACTCAAACAAAATCAATCCGTATACAAAAAATCTCCAGACTCCACAAAGGGAGTCTGGAGATTATTCTTCAGGCAATCAGCGTCTTTTCGAGATCAGATCCAAGGAGTGGTCTCGATGATGTTGACACAGTTGACTTTTTCGCACTTCCACTCTTTGCTCTTCGGATCAAAGGTGGAGTTAACGAAGACCTTCCAGTTCTCGTCATCACAGGTCGGGTAATCGGAGCGATAGTAGAATCCTGGGTAGCGGGATTCTTTCCGGAACTCGATGTGACGAATGTGGGTCTCTACACACCAAATGCGGTGATAGTTTTCCCAAGCACGCATCAACTCATGCAGATCGCCGGCGGCCATCTTCTCGGAATCTTCACGCATCAAGCGAAGCAGATCCAGGCAGATGTTGAGCAGTTTGCCAGAGGTCATGTAGTAGGTAGCGACACCACCACCATACTCATCGGTGGCTTTCATCAGACGCATCATCATACCGGCAGGCTTGCAGTAGTTCGGATTAACGTCTGTGGCAGTCGATGCATCCTTGAACTCGTGGTACAGACGTACCGGAGCATAGATTTCGTCGGCCAGTTCCTTCGGCGTTTGAGCCAATTCAGGATTGAACGCAGCGTTATCACGGCAGTATTTCACCATCTGCTTTGCACAGATACGGCCTTCCGCATGGGAACCGGAGGAGAACTTGTGACCGGAAGCGCCAACGCCGTCACCTGCGGTGAACAGGCCGTTAACGGTGGTCATGCGGTTGTAACCCCATTTGTACTGATGCGAACGAGGACCATCGATGGCAGGTACCCAGCTCTCCTCCGGACCTGAGGTCCAGATACCGCAACAACCGGAATGGGATCCCAGCATGTAGGGTTCGGTCGGCATGATCTCGGAACCGACTTTTTCAGGCTCGATGTTGGCACCAGCCCAGAGGCCAGCCTGGCCAACGGACATATCCAAGAAGTCTTCCCACGCCTCAGACTCAAGGTGTTTCCAGAATTTCTTAACTTCTTTCTCATCCTTGCCGGCTGCACGCTGCGCATCAAGGAATGCATTCAGAGCAACATCGGTTGCCATGTAGATCGGGCCGCGGCCAGCCTTCAACTCGTTGAGCATCAGGTGGTTACGCAGACAGGTCGGGGTAACGGCGGAAGCGCCATACGGCATGAACTTCTCGAGCTCATCCTTGACTGCAGGGGTGTTGGCATAGAACTCGCCAAGACCGTTCTGTACTTTGGCCTTGAACAGCAGGAACCACGCACCAACCGGGCCGTATCCGTCTTTGAAACGTGCCGGAGTGAAGCGGTTTTCCATCATGGTCAAAGTAGCGCCGACCTGGGCACACATGGTGTAGGTCGAGCCAGCATTCCATACCGGATACCATGCACGGCCTTTTCCTTCGCCGGTGGACCGGGGACGGAAAATGTTAACCGCACCACCGCAGGCCACGAGGGCAGTCTTGCATTTATAAACGTGAACTTTGTTCTCGCGGGTGGAGAAACCGACAGCACCGGCGATGGTATTGTCTTTGTTCTTATCAAGCAGCATTTTAACGATGAAAACGCGCTCATGAACATTCTCTTCGCCCAAAGCTTTTTTGGCCGGCTCAGCTACAATACACTTGTAGGACTCGCCGTTGATCATGATCTGCCATTTACCGGTACGCACCGGAACACCACCCTCACGGAGGGTTTTGGCAGGCTTGGCGCCGTCAAGGTTGCCACCGTCATCAGCTTTCTTCCAGACAGGCAGACCCCACTCCTCGAACAGCTTAACGGACTCGTCCACGTGACGACCAAGGTCGTAAATCAGGTCCTCACGGACAACACCCATCAGGTCGTTACGCACCATCTTGACATAGTCTTCGATGGCGTTGTCACCGATGTAGGTATTGATCGCGGAAAGGCCCTGAGCAACAGCACCGGAACGCTCCAAGGAAGCCTTGTCCACCAGGATGATCTTCATGCCTTCGGGCGCCCATTTCCTGATCTCAAAAGCAGCGCCGCAAGCAGCCATACCGCCACCTACGATCAGCACGTCACAGCTATGCTCAACGATTTCCGGATCGACAACGGCGTTAAGCTCGCCTTTCGGCTTATTCGGTAATGCCATATTTCTATCTCCTCAGTATTATTTTCAGAATAGAATTTTAGTGAACCTTTGTTCCCGTCAACGCTTAGGCCAGCTTGGTGGGGGTCGGCAGGTTGCTTTCGAGCAGCAAACATTCGTCATCCAGGTTCGCACCCTTCTGGCCGGGATACTCGTTGGAAGCGCCCTCAGCGGTTGTCCGGATCGGGAACTTGAAGCGTTTAACATTGCCATTGCGGAACTTAACGGTCCACATAATGGAGTCAGAGGAACGCATCGGATGCACCTGGCCGCCCATGGGCACGAAGTCATCGTATCCACGAACAAAAATCGCGCCTTGCGGGCAAATCTTAACACAGGAGTAACATTCCCAGCACGCATCCGGCTCCTGATTGTACGCCTTCATGGCCTCAACATTGAGAACCATCAAATCGTTGGGACAGATGTACATGCAAGCGGTTTTATCTCCACCCTTGCAACCATCACATTTTGAAGGATCTACGTAACTTGGCATTAAACTACCTCCTCACTTGAATTTTCCTTTATGGCACCCGATCTGGGCAACCAATAACCTCTAGCTTCTTGTTTCAAGAAAAACAAACACTCACATCCTCGCTACAATCCGTTTTTCGTCGCGGCCAGATGCGCAACCTATTCATTCCACACGTCTTTTCAGACAATATATCGTGATGCAAAAAATGAACAGTCACTCATTTCCGACCGTCTGACACTTTTAATTTGTTGCCCCCTCGATGTCAAGAAAAATCGTCAAAACACCACTGAACAACAAAACTTAACAAAAGTATCAGAATTATGGATACATGCCACTAACCACACCAAAGCACGCGCTATTCTCCGTCAGCCGAAACGGAAAACTTCCGAATCCTTTGCTATCATGGGGTTCATCACCGCCAGCTCTGTATTCAGTCATTGTCGGAATAGGATGAACGAGCCAGCACCTCGCGAGGCCGCGACCCGTCCGCCGGACCAACAATTCCTTCTTTTTCCATGATCTCAATCATTCGGGCGGCGCGATTATAGCCGACCCGCAAGCGACGCTGCACCATAGAAATCGAAGCCTGACCGGTTTCCGTGACCACGGCCACAGCCTCGTCGTATTTTTCATCATATTCTTCGCACGGCTGACTCGCCCCTTCCGCGTCCTCCTCGATCCCCTGCAACACCGACTCGTCGTATTCGGCACTCCCCTGGCCCTGCAAGTACGTTACCAGCCGCTCTGTTTCCTGCTCGGAGATAAACGCACCATGGATACGCTGCAGTTTGGCGGCGCCTGGTGGCAGGAACAGCATATCGCCCATGCCGAGGAGATGCTCGGCACCTGATCCATCGAGTATGGTTCTTGAATCGACCTTCGAAGAAACCTTGAAAGATATGCGGGTAGGAAAATTAGCTTTGATCAGGCCAGTGAGGACATCAACCGATGGCCGCTGCGTGGCCAGGATAATATGCATGCCCGCGGCCCGCGCCATTTGCGCAAGGCGGGCAATCGAGGTTTCCACATCCTTGGAGGCCACCATCATCAGATCAGCCAACTCGTCAACAATAATGACGATATACGGAAGTTTTTCCTCTGCCACCTGATTATACGAGACAAAGGATTTGACTCGCCGCTCCTCGAGAAGGCGATAACGGCGTTCCATTTCCCGTACTGCCCAGAGGAGTGCGCGCGAGGCCATCTTCGCCTCAACCACCACCGGATGCAGAAGGTGGGGGATGTTGTCGTATACCGAAAGTTCGATCCGTTTGGGATCGATCATCAACAGCCGGACCTCTTCGGGCGTGGCTTTAAAAAGAATGGAGGCGATGAAGGCGTTGATCGCCACCGATTTACCAGCTCCGGTGGCTCCGGCGATCAGCAGATGCGGCATACGGGCCAGATTGGCGACCACCGGCCGGCCGATGACGTCAAATCCAAGGGCCAGGCTCAGCATGGAGGACGCGTCCTGATATTCACCCGTTGACAGAATATCGTGCAAAAAAACAGTCTTCCGCACCGGATTGGGAATCTCGATCCCAATCGCCGCCTTTCCGGGAATAGAACCAACGATCCGCACCCGATCAACCTTGAGCACCATGGCCAGATCGTCGGCAAGGGTCACAATGCGGTTGATCTTCACTCCCGGCGCCGGTGAAAATTCATAGGTAGTGACCACCGGACCGGGCGAAATTCCGGCCACCGTTCCCTGCACCCCAAAATCCTGGAGTTTGGCCGTTAAAATGGAGCTGACCTCGTAGTAATGTTCACGGCTGAGCTCCACATCCCCTTCCGTGTTCTGATCGAGCAGGGAAAGAGGCGGCAACTGATAGCTCCCTCGCTTGGAAGGCATTGCAGCGCGTTGCCTTTCTTTGTCGGGTAAATTTTCGTTTTTTTGCGGTTCATGCACCGCAGGCAGAGGCTCAGCTGGTCGCCGCGAAGAATCATTACCTTGCCTTTTCCGCCCGCCAACACAAACCGGCTTTTTAGTCTGCGGCTCCTCTAAGACTGCTGGCACGCCGTGACAGGTTTCATATTCCCGCGCCTGGTCTCCACGCGAACCAAGAAAAGCAAAAGGGGAAAATCGCACTGCGGCCATTAAGGAGAAAATCAGGATCAGGACCAGCACCAGGATCGAACCCGCGTCGCCGATCACGACGCTGAAAGAACGCCAGATCAGCCCGCCGAGGTAACCTCCAGGCGCAATAAAGTCGGCGGGCACAAAAAGTCGCTCAATGGCACCAAATAAACCGGATGTACTGAACAAAATACCAGAGATCCCGGCAACAATGGCGGGCAAACGATGCGTGGAAGTGCGGGAAAAAAGGGCCGATCCCAAGGCGCATCCGAGAAGAACAATCGGAAAAAAGGCAATGAGTCCAAAGAACGAGAAGAGGTAATGCGCCGAATAAAAACCGAAAGCCCCGCACCAGTTTGCGGTTGGCTGCTGGCGTGTCGGTTCCGGACCAAAAAGTGGCAGAAGATAGCTGCCAAGGGCAATGAGGAGAAAAAGGGTAAGAAACAGCAGCAGGAGAGCTGCCGCGTCCTGCCGTCCTTGGCCTCCAGGTTTTTTTTGCGTTGTGATCATAATACTCTGACAAAACAACGATCTGGCCACACCGGACCGAGATTATTGTTTGAAGGCCACTCCTGAAACAGGCAATCTATGCCAGGGTGATAAAAAACGGACAACCCTCACGAACCTGATTCCGCAACTCCGGGAGATGTACACTATTTTCCCTGAACTTTCAAAAGACTCGTGGAAAGGACGACGGGGCGCGCAAGGGGTCGGCCAGCGTGAACTTCTTCGCGCTGGAGACAGAGGCAAGAGGACCAGAGAGACAATGAAGGGTTGCGACACCTTCTGGCGGGACAGCAACGACTATTTGGCGGCAGCAGATTGAACAGCGTCAAGGATACCGTTGATAAACGCCACCGAATCGTTGATAGAGTAGCGTTTGGCAATCTCCAGGGCCTCATTGATGACCACCTGCGCCGGCACTTCGCCGCTGTACCGCATCTCGAAGACGGCAATGCGAAGAATATTTCGGTCGACCGAGGACATGCGCTCAACCCGCCAATTATGGGAGTGGTCGGCCAGGAGGGTGTCGATGTCAGCCAGATGCAGACAGATCCCCTCGATCAACTTGCGGCCGTAGGGCATCGCTTGCTGCCCCACCTCGAAACTGTCACAGAAAAGATCCAGGTCCCGTGCCAATGATTCAGGAGCGCTGACCCGCTCCTGAAAATCGTGACTGAAGAGAAACTGCAGGGCCAACTCTCTCGATTTACGACGTAATCCCATGAAACTCAGCGGTACCGATAGACATGAACGTAAAAAATATCGAGCCAACCCGCGATGGGATCAGCCGACTGCATCCAAAAGATTAATCATTTCCAATGCGGCGACAGCCACATCCGAACCTTTGTTGCCGGCCTTGGTGCCAGCCCGCTCGATCGCCTGCTCGATGGTCTCGGTCGTCAGCACTCCGAACAGGACCGGGATACTGGTGTCAAGCATCACCTGGGCCGTGCCCTTGGCGACCTCGCCGGCTACGAAATCAAAATGAGGCGTCGCCCCACGGATAACCGCACCGAGGCAGATCACGGCATCGTATTTCGCCGATCTGGCCATTCTCTGTGCCGCCAGGGGGATTTCAAAGGCGCCGGGTACCCGGGCGACGACAATGTCATCGGTGTTGACACCGGAGCGCACCAGACTGTCAATTGCCCCTTCAAGCAGTTTTTCCGAAATAAATGAATTGAAACGGGCGACCACAATCCCGATTTTCCGCCCCGTGCCCTGTAAATGTCCTTCCAGATAGTGTGCCATGTTCGTCCTTGTCGCAGATATCACGGATCCCTGGTGACGCATCCCATCGGCATGTCGCCGTACAACTCCAGAATATGCCCCATCTTATCTCGTTTGGTTCGCAGATAGTTCTTGTTTTCATCATCACCCGGTATCTCGATGGGCAGACGATCCACCACTTCGAGCCCGTAGCCCTCCAGACCGATAATCTTTTTGGGATTATTGGTGAGAAGGCGCATCTTCCGGACCCCCAGATCGCGAAGAATCTGGGCGCCGATGCCGTAATCACGCAGATCGGGTTTGAACCCGAGGCGGATGTTGGCCTCGACCGTATCGAGGCCATCGCTGTCTTGCAGCCGATAGGCCTTCAATTTATTGATCAGCCCGATGCCGCGGCCTTCCTGCCGCATGTAGAGCACCACGCCTTTGCCTTCCTGCTCGACCATGCGCATAGCCGCATGCAGCTGGGAACCGCAATCGCAACGGGCCGAATCGAAGACATCGCCGGTCAAACACTCGGAGTGGACCCGCACCATCACCGGCTCTTCGGGGGTAATATTCCCCTTAACCAGGGCCACATGCTCCTGTTGATCAACATCGTTCTGATAGGCAATCAGACGGAATTCGCCGGCATGGAAAGTCGGCAACCGTGCCTCGGCGGCACGTCGAACCAACACATCCTTGCGCAGACGATAGGCGACCAGATCGGCGATGGTGGCGATCTTCAAACTATGCCGCTCGGCAAAGAGCTCCAAATCGGGCATCCGCGCCATAGTGCCGTCATCCTTCATAATTTCGCAGATGATGCCGGCGGTGCGCAGTCCAGCAATCCGCGCCAGGTCGACCGAGCCTTCGGTCTGGCCGGTGCGCACCAGAACACCGCCGCCACGGGCGCGCAGAGGAAAAATGTGGCCGGGGCTGATGATGTCGCGGGGCGTGGCTTTCGGATGGACGGCCGCCTCAATGGTCCGGGCGCGGTCCGCCGCGGAAATGCCGGTGCTGACGCCGGTGCGAGCCTCAATGCTGATGGTGAAACCGGTGCCGTAGGGCGACTGGTTATTCGACACCATCATTGGCAGCCCTAACTGATCGATGATGTCGGGACTCATGGCCAGACAGATCAGGCCGCGCCCATGGGTGGCCATGAAATTAATGGCCTCCGGTGTCACCAGTTCGGCGGCCATGCACAGGTCGCCCTCGTTTTCCCGGTCTTCATCGTCAACCAGGATGACCATCTTCCCGGCCTTGATATCCTCTACAACTTCCTCGATCGAACTCACTGCCATAATGTGCCTCTTTTCAGAGGAAAACGCCCTTGTAAGACGTTTTCCTTGCTCTACGATCCGAACAATCTTCTCTCCGGCCTGCGCCATGCAAACCGAAGTTTACAGAAATCCATGCTCCGCGAGAAAGCCCGGGTTGATACGGCTCTGCATCCCGCCGCCCGGTTTCTCGGCCAGTAATTTCTCCACGTATTTGCCAATCATGTCAACCTCGATGTTCACCCGGTCCCCTTCCCTGAGCCCGCCCAAGGTGGTGACCGCCAGGGTATGGGGAATGATGGAGACGGAAAACCGGTCGCGCTCGCACCCGTTTACAGTCAGACTGACACCGTTGATGGTTATCGATCCCTTTTCAATAACATATTTTGTCAATTCAGGGTCCAACGAAAAAGTGAACAGGGTGAAATCCCCGGTGGCCCGCCGCTGTTCGACCTGCCCCTGGGCGTCGACATGGCCGCTGACCAGATGTCCGCCCAAGCGGTCACAGAGCCGCAGGGCCCGCTCAAGATTGACCCGGTGGCCGTTCTGCAAACGGCCAAGGGTGGTCCGCGCCAGGCTTTCCGGCGAGACATCAACATAAAAACGGCTGCCCTTGATGTTGCGGGCGGTCAGGCAGGCACCGTTCACCGCAATCGATTCGCCTTCTTCCGGATCGGTGAGCGCGAAATCAGCCTCCAAGCCAAAGATCATTCCGCCGCCAGCCGACCGCCTCTCAAAAAGCGTGCCCAGCCCTTGAATGATCCCGGTGAACATTTATTTCCCCTGCTCCAGGGAGGAGGCCCGCTGGTTGAATTCCTCGGCCAGACGAGCGTGCTTGAATCGTGCGTGAATGCTGGCCACCGACCGGTAGGCATCGGCCGCTTTCGATTTCTCGCCTTGCTCCGCATACGTTTCGGCAATGGCGATCAGCGCCTCAACCGCGCCTTGGGGATTGTTGGTGAGGCGATAATGCTCGAGCGTATCGTAGAGCAACTCCAACGCTTTCTCCTGGTCTCCCAGTTTGCGATAGGCAATGGCCATTTTTTTGTTCAGTGCCAATACCGAAAAACTGTCATCCTCTTTCTCGCAGATGTCACATGCTCGCTGATAATTGGCGATAGCCATGGCATACTCGTCTCTCGCCAGGCAGGCATCACCCAGCCGATCGGAGGCATTGGCCACCCCCGCCTGGTCTCCCTGCTCTTCAAATCCCCTGAGGGCATTATGAAAGGCGATGGCCGCTTGGGTATACTCGCCGTTACTGAGGAACTTGCGCCCCTCGGTATAATCTTTTTTCGCCTGATTGTCCGGGTCTTGGTCGCTGCCGTTCGCGGTGGCCGCCGGACCGAGACTGTTCAAAGATTGGATAAACTCACTTGCCATTGCCGTCTTCCTTATGAATGGTGCGGGTAGCCAGGGCGGAAAGCTCGGCCACCGTTGTTGCCAGGGGAACGCCTTGCTCGTAGAGAGTGACCGGGCTGGTATCATGCTGCAGGCCAAGCATCTGGAAACCCGCCTCTTTTGCCTGAATCCTCCCCAAGAGCCGCAGGGTGAGGCCGCGCAAAACCGGATCACTGTGATTGAGCACGGGAAACAAGGAGTAAAACGGTGTTTTCCGGATCAGATCAGGCCGGGTGGCGGCAATCTCGCCCAAACCCCATAACACCGCCTCACGGGTGCCAGGATCGCCCATGAAATTGAACAGATGGCGAGTAAAGGCCCCGTAGATATCGGGCCGGGCGGCAATGATCGCGCCGATGGTTTCGACCATGCCCCAAGAACTGGCAGCCGAATCGGAACAGGCTTCAAACAGCCGGTGGAGCAGATCGGCCACGGGGCCTGGTTCCCTGGTGGCCACCCGCCCGCAGACCTGCCCCAGAACCCAGGCGATGCGGTAACGGGCCCCGGTGTCGGGCTCATACAGCAAACGCTGGAGATAGCGCAGCACCTTGCGGTCATCGAAATAAAGGTCAACCAACGCCTCAATGTTGCGCGCTTCGGCTAACTGTTTGACCACCTGTTTATCGGCCCGCTTTTTAACCCTCTTCGGATCACGGGCCGGCTCTACCGCTGGCGCGGTCACGGCTTGGACCTCGGGTTGGTCAGCGCTCAGCTTGTGCTCGTAGCGCTTGACCAGCTCGGCCATTTCCTTGTGCAGGCGCACGAAATAGAGCACCCCGCGCACCGCCCGGCCGTCAAGATTTCGCTTGGGCACGACCTGGTGGGTGACTTCATCGTAATTCTCAAGTGTACCGGTCAGATAATCGTCTTCAGGAATCAGTTCCCAGGCCAGATCCCACTGGTTGTTGCAGGCGCTGACCAGGCACTCGACCATGGCCGCACCGATATTATGCCCGGTGGCGTCACTGACATAGACGGCACCGCATTCGCAGGTGCCCATAGGAAACTCCCGCATCTTGCGCTGGACACCTTCGCTTGGCCGGCCGACATCCATGCCGCAAAACGGACACCAGGGTTTAAGGAATTCTTCCGCCTTACTGCCCATGACCGTGCTTACGCCAGTTTCGCCTGCAGGGCTTCAACAAAACGGGGATCTACGCTGTAGCCCAACTCCCTGGCCTTCTCCATGTTGCGCTGGGCTTCCTGGAAATCACCCTTGAAATAGAGCGCCACCGCAAGATTGTTGCGCGCCATCGGCGAATCGGGCTCAAGCGTGACGGCCTGACGAGCGGCATCCACGGCCTTGACGTCCTCTTCGAGCATGGTATAGGCCGAAGTCAGGTTGATCCAGGCAGTGATCAGCTTGGGATCGATCTGCACTGCCCTGGAATAACATTCGATCGCCTGATCGACCTCGCCCCGGTGCTGGTGAATAAGGCCGATATTGACATGGGCCTCGGCCATGTCCGGGCTGATGGTCAACGCCTGTCGATTCAGTTCCAGGGCCCGATCGGTATCGCCGCGATCAAAAAAGATGGCGCCGAGATTGATCATGCTCTCCATGGACTGATTATCGAGCTCAATGGCCTTCTCAAGCTGGGCGATGGCATCGTCGACCCGCCCCGTCTGGCGATAGACCAACCCGAGATGATGCCGGGCCATGACGTTGTTTGGTTTTTCCGCCACGACCTTTTCCAGCTCGCTGATGACCGCCGAAAGATCGGCTGGTTTCTGTGCTTCCGTCATAAAAACCTTCTCTAATGCTAAAGTGACAAACCTTTGCCGGCAGACGCCGACAGTTCCAAGGAAAAATTTTTTACAGTATAGGCATGAACCGTCGAGGCGCAAGTGCTGCTTCTCAGACTCCGGCACTCCGATTGAAGGCGATCAGCCTTCTCTGTTGTTCTTTGGCCAGCACTTTCCGCGCCACCACGATGTCTCTGCGGATCTGTCCGGTCAGGGCTTCAATGCCGTTGAACGTGATCTCGCCACGGAGATGCTTGAGCAGATTGATTTTCAGCGGCCGGCCGTAAATATCGGCATTGAAATCGAAAATATGGGTCTCCGCCACCAGGCTGGTATCGCCGAAGGTCGGATTGTAGCCGATGTTGGACACTCCGCCGTACTGCCTGCCGTCATAGATGACCTGGGTGACATACACCCCGCGCTTGGGGCAGAGGTCTTCCTCGGAGAGGTACAGATTAGCGGTGGGAAAACCGAGCAGCTTGCCGCCCCGTTGCCGCCCCCATTGGACATCGCCGCGAATCTGGTAATAGCGGCCGAGCAGTCGGCGGACATCGCCCATCTTGCCGGCGGCCACCAGCTCCCTGATCCGGCTGCTGGACACCAGCATGCCCTGCTCGTAATGGGCGGGCATCACCATCACGGAAAACCCTTTTTCCTCGCCCTGCTGCTTGAGAAAAGCGGTGTCGCCCTGTCGGCCCTTACCCATGGCGTAATCGTAGCCGACCACCAGATCGCGCATTCCCAGGCGCCCCAGCAGCACCGTATCGACGAACTCAACCGCCGTGGTGACCGCCACCTCCCGATTAAAGGGGATGATCACCAGCACGTCTATCCCGGCCCGCTCGATCAGTTCGATCTTCTGGGTTGTGGTCGAAATCAGCCGAATACCCTGCGGACCGAGCACCTTGAGCGGGTGCGGATCAAAGGTGACGGCCACGCTGGTTCCTTTGCTCTGCCGAGCCCGGGCCACCACCTGATCGAACAGCCTCTGATGGCCAAGATGGACGCCATCGAAGTTGCCGATGGTGACATGCGCGCGCGGGTAAGGATGTTGTATCTTGCTGAGGTCGGTAACTATTTCCATGGAAGCCGCCCCCGGCGACCGGCGGGCTCGTTGCAAAACAAAAATGAATTCCCGGTTGGCAAGGGGATCCTCGCGACCATGGGGAAGGGGATATGTACCCCAAATAGAAAAAACAAGCAAACAGTTCATGCCGACTGCCGGATGCGAACCCGAGGGGGGCCGCAGATCCGACAAAGCCGGTCAAAACAATCAGCATTTTTCCGGTGATTGCTAGAGGTGCAGGGATATTTTAGTAAAAACCTCTGCCTCGACAAGCTACCGACCAGCTGTTGCTCCCACCTGATTTCCGTTACCACATCGTTGCAGGTGCTTTGCCACGCCAACATTCGACGCCGCCCCCAAAGAATTGCTTGACAAAAGACCAGGAGGCGAGCATATTTGCCGACGCAGTGCCGAAGTGGCGGAATTGGTAGACGCGCTAGGTTCAGGGTCTAGTTGGGGTTCCCCAGTGGAAGTTCGAGTCTTCTCTTCGGCACCATTAAAAGAAATCACCCGCAATCTTCACGGATTGCGGGTTTTCTTTTTTAAAGATTGCGGATTATTACGCCATCACGTCCAGCGCATCGACGGCAGCACGGTTGCCGGTTGGAATAACGTGGTCATAAACATTGACTGTAACTCTCCCCGCCTCCCTTCCCCCGCCCCCTCGACGATCGCGCCCGATAACACAAACCTTATTTGCCGGACAAATATTTATCCGCTACAATAAAAATATCGACCCGTTTTCCCCAAGGCATATTCCTCTCTACACAACGGAGGGTTTCATGAACCAGCAGACCGTCACCCCGGCCAACAATCACGCCTACTCCTCCATCTTCCAGGGAACCGGGGTTGAAGACTTTAAAAAATGCATCCAGCACCACCTGATGAGCTTCCAGGGCCGCGACCCTGAACGAGCCGGCGACCAGGACGTCTATAGGGCGCTTTCCTATGCCCTGCGCGACGTGCTGATGGAAAAATGGATCAAGACGCAAAAGACCTTTTACGCCGGCAAGATGAAACGGGTCTATTACCTCTCGCTGGAATTTCTCGTTGGCCGCTCGCTCGGCAACGCCATCGTCAACATGGGGCTGATGGATGAGATCACCCAGGCCTTGGAGCAGTTGGGCTATGATTTGGAGACCTTGCGAGAGTGCGAGGAGGATGCGGCCTTAGGAAACGGCGGCCTCGGCCGGCTCGCTTCCTGTTTCATGGATTCGATCGCCACCATGAAGATTCCGGCCTACGGGTACGGCATCCGCTACGATTTCGGCCTGTTCAACCAGAAGATTGTCGACGGGTATCAGGTCGAAACCCCGGACAGCTGGCTGCGGCTGGGCTCGCCCTGGATGTACGAACGCACGTCCTTCATGTATCCGGTACAGTTTTATGGCCACGTCACTTCCACGACCGATGAACACGGCCGCTACCGGGCCCGGTGGACCGAGGCCCAGATTGTCATGGCCATGGCCTGCGATATGCTGGTGCCGGGGTTCAACAACGATCATGTGATCAACATGCGCCTGTGGCGGGCCAAGGCCTCGCGTGAACTGGACCTGCACTCGTTCAACGCCGGCAACTACATCAACGCCGTCGAAAGCAAGGTCGAGTCGGAGACCATCTCAAAGGTGCTCTACCCCAGCGACGATATCAGCGAGGGGCAGGAACTGCGTCTCAAGCAGCAGTATTTTTTCGTGTGCGCCACCTTCCAGGATATCCTCCGCCGCTACCGCAAGGACAACGAGACCTTCGCCGATTTCCCCAACCAGGTGGCGGTGCAGCTCAATGACACCCATCCGGCCATCGCCATTCCGGAGCTGATGCGCATTCTGCTCGACATCGAGGGATTGGGCTGGGAGCAATCCTGGGATATCTGCGTCAAAACCTTTGCCTACACCAATCATACCCTGATGCCTGAGGCCCTGGAAACCTGGCCGGTGGACATGCTCGGACGGGTACTGCCGCGTCACCTGGAGATCATCTACGAGATCAACCGGCGTTTTCTGGAAGAGGTGGCCAGCCGCTACCCTGGCAACCAGCGCAAGTTGCAGGAGATGTCACTGATCGACGAAGGGCCGGTGCGGCGCGTGCGCATGGCCAACCTCGCCATTGTCGGCAGCCATTCGGTCAACGGTGTCGCCGCCCTGCACAGTGAACTGCTGAAAAACTATCTGTTCCGCAATTTCCACGAGATGTACCCCACCAAAATCAACTCCAAGACCAACGGCATCACCCCCCGCCGCTGGCTGTTGAAGTGTAACCAGGACCTGGCCCAGCTGATCGGCGAAAAGATCGGCTACGACTGGGTGGTGAACCTTGACAAGCTGCGCGGGCTCGAGCCCTACAGTGACAACCCGGCCTTTCACCAGCGCTGGCAGGCGGTGAAACTGGTCAACAAAAAACTGCTGGCTAAAATCATTGCCGACACCTGCGGCGTTACCGTGGACCCGAACAGCCTCTTCGATATTCAGGTGAAACGGATCCACGAGTACAAACGGCAGTTGCTCAACGTGTTGCACGTTATCCATTTCTATCAACGACTGATCACCCGGCCTGACGAGCCGGTAACGCCGCGCACCATTATTTTTGCCGGCAAGGCCGCCCCCTCGTACCACAAGGCCAAACTGATCATCAAGCTGATCAACTCGGTGGGCTCGGTGGTCAACAACGACCCGAGGGTCGGCGACCGGCTCAAGGTGGTGTTCATCCCCAATTACAACGTATCGCTTGCGGAGCGTATCATGCCCGGCGCCGATCTCTCCGAGCAGATTTCCACCGCTGGCACCGAAGCCTCAGGAACCGGCAACATGAAATTTGCCCTCAACGGCGCCCTGACCATCGGCACCCTGGACGGAGCCAATATTGAGATCCGGGAAGAGGTGGGAGCGGAGAATATCTTTATTTTCGGCATGACCGCCGAAGAGGCCGAATACGAGAAGAAGTGTAAATCGCGCAAACCGTACCAGATTTACGAGAATAATCCGGCGGTGCGCGACATCATTGACGCGATCGCCAATGGGGCCTTCAGCAACGGCGACACCGAACTGTTCCGGCCGCTGGTCAATGACCTGCTCAGCGAAAACGATCCCTACCTGCTGCTGCTCGATCTCGAATCCTACCTCCAGTGCCAGCAACTGGTGGGGAAGGTCTATGCTGACCGGACAGCCTGGACCAAACGTTCGATCCTCAATGTGGCGCGGATGGGCAAGTTTTCCAGCGACCGGACAATCAGGGAGTACGCGGAAGAGATTTGGGGGGTGAAGGTCGGGGAGTGAGGCAAAGCAGGGGGTGATAGTACGGGCCGTTCACTGCAATGGCTCGGGGTTGCCGGGACGCCAACCATGCAAACCCTGAACGCCCTCTTTCTCATTTTTTGATAAAAAAATCGCCATAATGCTTCAGTTCGGCGATGGACTCGCGGATGTCCTCGTGGGCCAAATGATGGCATTCCTTGTTAAACTTGGGCAGGTCCGGCGCCCAGCGCAGCGCTAACTCTTTAAGGGTGCTGACGTCGATGTTGCGGTAATGAAAATAATTTTCCAGCTCCGGCATGAAGCGGGCGAGGAAACGGCGGTCGTGCCAGACCGAATTGCCGCACATGGGTGAAACGCGGTGGCCCACCCACTGCTTGATGAAGTCCAGGGTTTCCACTTCGGCCTGGCGACAGGTATGGGCACTCCGGCGGACGCGATCGAGCAGGCCCGAATTCCGGTGGTGCTCCCGGTTCCAGGGATCCATGGCGGCGAGGACCTCTTCCGGCTGATGAATGGCGACCACTGGCCCCTCAGCAAGAATCTCCAGACGGGAATCGGTGATCACTGTCGCCACTTCCAGAATCTTGTCGGTAAAAGGATTCAAACCGGTCATTTCCAGATCGATCCATACCAGATTGCCATCGTCTTTCATTGCATTCCGATCCTTTCAGCTCCGCTGAACCAAACAGCGCCCTTTCCTTTTATTGCACTGGACCACAGCTTGTTGCCCAGTTCAACACTTTTTCCTCTAGGGACGACGAACGCCGGATCGGTTGCCTTGCTACCGCACGCCGCTTGAGGCGGCCCGGGCTATTTGACCCGGCCGGCGCTCCCCAGTACCGCGCTGTTCTTGTGCATGACCATGGCGATCAGCTCGTCACGCGCCGGGCCGAGGTATTTCCGGGGATCGAATTCGCCGGGCTTTTCGGCGAAAATCTTGCGAATAATGGCGGTCATCGCCAGGCGGCCGTCACTGTCGATATTCACCTTGCAGACGGCTGAAGCCGCGGCCCGGCGCAACTGTTCCTCCGGGATACCGGCAGTGTTGTCCATCCGGCCGCCGTACTGGTTGATCATTTCCACATGGCTGCGGGTGACGGAGGAGGCGCCATGCAGCACGATGGGGAATCCGGGCACCCGGCGTTCGATTTCCTCCAGGATATCAAAGCGCAAGGGCGGCGGTTCCTCTCCGGGCTGCAGCTTGAATTTAAAGGCGCCGTGCGAGGTGCCGATGGAAATAGCCAGACTGTCAACCCCGGTCTGCTCAAGAAATCGCTCGACCTCCTCCGGCCGGGTATAGGAGGAGTGCTCGGCGCTGACTTCGTCCTCGATTCCGGCCAGCACTCCAAGCTCAGCCTCGACCGTTACCTCGTGGGCATGGGCGTACTCCACCACCTGCCGGGTGAGGGCTGCATTATCGGCAAAGGATTGATGGGAGGCGTCGATCATCACCGAGGAAAAGCCGGAATCAATGCACTCTTTGGCCAACTCAAAACTGGAGCCGTGATCGAGATGGAGAGCGATGGGAACGGCGAGACCGGTCTCCCGCGCCAGCTCTACGGCGGCAGCGGCCATGTGCGGCAAAAAAGCCGTGCCGATATAACTGCGGGCGCTGCCCGATACCTGGAGAATCACCGGCGATGCTGAACGGGCACAGCCGATGACAATCGCCTGCAACTGTTCCATATTATTGAAATTATATGCCGGGACCGCAAACCGGTCCGCCATGGCCTGCTGAAACATGGCGGCGGTATTGACCAGACCGAGTTCGGTGTAATGGTATGTTTTCATGCGTGCTTCTCCGACAGAAAAGGAGGAATCTTAAAAAACAGGGTACACGGCACACAACCGCGATCATTGTTCAGATTTTTTTTAAAGATACACCAAAACCGGGCAAGAGGTGATGAAAAAACCGTGTTCTTTTCCACATCTGCGCAAAATAATTGCGCCTGCCCCGGTTGGCGGTAACGAATCTGCCGCCCCACCCCTGCTCTCCTTTTTCCGGTTAAGGAAAATCCAGTGGCCAGCCCTTGAGAAATATGGCAGTACTATCCGTGGGTCAACGACTTGACGGGGGCAGAGGCGGATCCACTTCCCCGTGATCCTGACCAGATGGCCGACCAGCTAAACGACCGGCTTTCCCCTTTAAGAAGATGGAGCGTTATGGCTACGACCAGCAAAGGGCAGACCTATGACGTCATTATCGTCGGTGGGGGGCCAGCCGGGCTTTTTGCCGCCTACTATCTGAGCGAGCATTCCTCGCTCCGGGTGTTGCTGATCGAAAAAGGCAAAGCCCCCCTGAAACGCGCATGCCCGATCGGTGAAAAGGGCTGCATCCATTGCCAGCCCTGTAACATCCTCTGCGGCATCGGCGGCGCCGGGCTTTTTTCCGACGGTAAGCTTAATTTCATCCATAAACTGGGCAAGACCGATCTGACCCAGTTCCTCGGCACGACCGAAGCCTGCACCCTGATCGACGAAACCGAAAGCATCTTCAATCGCTTCGGCATGGACGGTCAAATCTACCCCACGGACATGGAGGCAGCCCGGGCCATCCGCAAGGAGGCGCGCAAAAGCGGCATCGATCTCCTGCTCATTCGCCAAAAGCACCTCGGCAGCGACAACCTGCCCCGGCATATCGACGCCATGGCCCGCACCATTGAGGCCCGGGGCGTAACCTTTCACCATTCCGAGACAGTCAGGGATATTCTTGTTCGTAAAGGCCGGGTGACAGGCGTGGTCACCGAGCGGGGCACCTACCAGGCCGCCCACGTTCTCCTGGCACCGGGACGGGTGGGTGCTGAATGGGTGGCGGCGATAGCCGGTCGCAACGCCATCCGGGTTTCGCAGCGCGGCATCGAAGTCGGGGTGCGGGTGGAGGTCCACAATGAAATCATGCAAGATCTCTGCAGGGTCATCTATGACCCGACCTTTTTCATCCGCACCGCCAAATACGATGACCAGACCCGCACCTTCTGCACCAACTTTGGCGGCTACGTCGCGCTGGAAAACTACCAGGATTTCGTCTGTGTCAACGGTCACGCCTTGATGGACCGCAAATCGGAGAACGCCAACTTCGCCTTTCTCTCCAAGGTGGTGCTCACCGACCCGGTGGAGGACAACCAGGCCTACGGCGAATCCATCGGCAAACTGGCTACCCTGATCGGTGGCGGCAAGCCGATTCTCCAACGCTACGGTGACCTCAAACGCGGCCGGCGCTCCACCTGGAACCGCATCCACAACAGCACCATCGAGCCGACCCTGAAAAATGTGGTCTGCGGCGATATCGCCATGGCACTGCCGGAACGCATCCTCACCAACCTGGTCGATGGCCTGGAACAACTCAACCAGATAATCCCCGGCGTGGCCAACGACGAAACCCTGCTTTATGCGCCGGAAATCAAATTCTTCGCCACTCAGGTGGAAACAGACCATCACCTGGAAACCGCGGTCCGGGGTCTTTTTGTGGCCGGCGATGGTCCCGGCGTGGCGGGCAATATCGTTTCCGCAGCCGCCACCGGTCTGATTTCGGCCAAGGCAATCATCGCCAACCACCACAAGGAGCATCATCCATGAGACGAATCCCCGTAAAAACCGACAAGGCTCCGGCCGCAATCGGTCCCTATTCCCAGGCAATCGTCACCGATTCCCTGCTGTTCACCTCCGGTTCCATTCCCATCGACCCGCAGACCGGCGCTCTTCCCGAAGGCAGCATTGAAGTCCATGCCCACCTGGTTTTCCGCAACCTGAGCGCCGTTGCCGAAGCGGCCGGAACCAGGCTGGACAAGGCGGTCAAGGTGACGGTTTTTCTGGCCGACATGGCTCATTTCCAGCGGGTGAACGCAGTGTACGCCCAATATTTCACCGAGCCTTACCCGGCCCGTAGTGCCGTCCAGGTAGCCGCCCTGCCCATGGGCGCGACGATCGAGGTAGAGGCGATTATTGCCCTGTAGGCGGACTGGATTCGCTGCCGTCTTTTTTCCTCAATGCCGCGTCCTTGAGATTTTTCCGCATGCTGCGGACCGATTTTTTCTTCGACCGGCCTGCAATTGCTGATCATCCCCAACCGCGGCATGGATGATTGCCGAGCCTTACACCTCTTCCCAAACCGCCTCTCGGGCGCACCCCCCAATCATAGCGGCATGGCGGCAACCACGGTCGCGCCAAGCAAAGATGCCGGACCGCATTCACTCAACAGCCCGCGCTTTGGCTAAAAAATACCCGAACTGCGCAGGCGAACAGGGCCCTGGTGCCCCTGGAGAAATCTAAAAAACGTTTGACAGCCCGACACTTTTGAAATAGAAATTACGCACTTTACGACCCTTCTTTTCAAACCGTGATGCCGAGCGCCCCTCTGCCAGGGAAATAAAGGGGGGCAGCATTTGCGCTCTTTCCAACAATGCGGGTAAGGGGGTTTGAAGACTACCGGCCTCCTAGTGCCCTTTTTTTATGCACTTTCTTACAACTCAAAGGAGGAAACGGTGGCCTACTCATCCATTGATCTCAGCTGCGGCGACGGCATTGCAACCCTGACCTTCAATCGCCCCAAAGCCCTCAACGCGCTCAACACCACCCTGCTCGAAGAATTTACCGACGCCCTCAACAGCATCAAGAAAGACGAATCCATCCGGGTGCTGATTCTGACCGGTGCAGGAGGGAAGGCCTTTGTTGCCGGAGCCGACATCACTGAAATCGCCACCCTGAGTCCGCTGGGCGCGAAAAAATTTGCGCAAAACGGCCAGGATGCCATCAGCACGCTGCAAGAGCTGGCCATTCCGGTCATTGCCGCAGTCAATGGCTATGCCTTGGGCGGCGGCTGTGAAATGGCCCTGGCCTGCGATTTCGTCTATGCCTCGGAAAAAGCCGTGTTTGGCCTGCCGGAAATCACCCTCGGCGTCATTCCCGGTTTCGGCGGCACTCAGCGGCTGCCTCGCCTGATCGGCGCCAACCGGGCCAAGGAAATGATCTTCACCGGCAAGCACCTGACCGCTGCCGAAGCCAAGGAATTCGGCCTGGCGAACAAGGTCTTCGCCCCGGAAGAACTCCTGCCGGCGGTCCTAGAAGTTGCCAAGCTCATCGCCACCAAAGGCAAGGCCTCGCTCTGTGCGGCCAAACAAACGATCGGCCAGGGGCTGAATGCTGATCTTGCCACCGGGCTGAGCATTGAACGTGATGCCTTCGCCCTGTGCCTGGCAAGCCCGGATGCCAAGGAAGGGACCGGTGCGTTTCTGGAAAAGCGCAAACCTGTTTTCACTGGCGGCCTGAACAGCTAACCGCGCCACGCGGTCACAGATATAAGGGAGCACGGCATGAATGAAGTAGTGATTGTGAGCGGCAGCCGGACTGCGGTCGGCAGCTTTGGCGGCAGCCTGAAAGACACCTCCGTGGTCAGCCTCGGCGCCAGCGTCATGCGTGAAACCCTGCGTAAGGCGGGTCTTCGCCCTGTGGCCGGCAAGGAAATGCTGACCTTTGCTCCCGCAAAGCTGCAGGATCAGGGCTTGATTGATCTGGAAACCAAGGCTGGTGACTGGGACAGTGCGGCCACCGAGATCACGATCGACGAGGTGATCATGGGCAATGTCCTCCAAGCCGGACAGGGACAGAATCCAGCCCGCCAGGCCATGGTCCGCGCGGGCTTGGCCAAGGAAACCCCGGCCTTTACCATCAACAAGGTCTGCGGCTCCGGCCTCAAGGCCATCGCCCTGGCCGCCCAATCGATCATGACCGGGCAGGCCGAAGTGGTCATGGCCGGCGGTCAGGAAAACATGTCCATGGCGCCGATGGCCTTGCCCAAGGCTCGTTGGGGCCATCGCATGGAACTCAGCGGCATCGGCGATGTCTACGACCTGATGGTGTATGACGGTCTCTATGAAATTTTCTACGGCTACCACATGGGGGTCACGGCCGAAAACATCGCCCGGATGTACGCTATCAGCCGCGAAGATCAGGACCGACTTGCTGTACTCAGCCATGCCAGGGCCATGCAGGGCATCAAGGATGGCCTGTTCAAGGACGAGATTGTCCCGATTCCGGTCCTCCGCGCCGGCAAGCAGGAGGTGCTGTTTGCCCAGGATGAACGCCCCATGGAGACTTCCATGGAGAAGATGGCCAAACTGCGGCCGGCTTTTGCCAAGGATGGGACGGTGACCGCCGGCAATGCATCCGGGATTAACGATGGCGCCGCCGCGGTCCTGATGATGAGCGCCGCCAAAGCCAAACAGTTGAGCCTCAAGCCGCTGGTCACCATCGAGAGCTTTGCCTCCGGCGGCCTTGATCCGGCCTACATGGGCCTGGGCCCGGTGCCGGCGATTCAAAAAGCTCTGGCCCAATGCGGCAAAAAAATAGGCGATATCGACATGATCGAGCTCAACGAGGCCTTTGCCTCCCAGGCCATTGGCTGCATGCTGGAGCTGGGCATCGATGTGGAAAAACCCAACCAGCTGGGCAGCGGCATTTCCATGGGCCACCCGATCGGTTGCACCGGAGCCCGCCAGATGGTGACGGCCATGTACCAGATGCAGCGCAAGCAGTTTGCCACCGGCCTGATCAGCATGTGTATCGGCGGCGGTATGGGCATGGCCATGGTGATCAGCAACAAGTAATCAGGCACCGGTTCGATAAGCAGGCCGGTTCAATTGATCTTCAGGGAAAGGAGCGAAACAATGGAAATAAAAACGTTCGGAGTGATCGGCGCCGGCCAGATGGGCAACGGTATTGCCCAGGTTGCAGCGGCAAGTGGTCTTGCCGTGATTATGAATGACATCAAACAGGAATTCGTTGACCGCGGTCTGGCTAACATCGCCAAGAACCTCCAACGCAGCGTCGACAAAGGCAAGCTTGCCGCTGCTGACAAAGACGCCATCCTGGGCCGGATCAAGACCTCCATTGATCTCAAGGACATGGCGGCTGCCGATTACGTGGTCGAGGCCGCCTCCGAGAACGAGGTCATCAAATTCAAAATTTTCGAGACCCTGGAAGAGGTTTGTCCGCCCCATACCATTCTTGCCTCCAACACCTCATCCATTCCCATCGGCCGGATCGCCTCCCACACCAAACGACCCGGCAAGGTGATCGGCATGCATTTCATGAACCCGGTGCCGGTGATGAAACTGGTCGAGGTCATCTGCGGTTTGGCCACCTCAGCCGAAACCCTGGAGACCACCCTGGAACTGACCAAACGCATGGATAAAACCCCGGCCCAGTCCAACGATTTCCCGGGATTCATTGCCAACCGGATTCTCCTGCCGATGATCAACGAGGCGGTCTTCTGTCTCTATCACGGCGTCGGCACCAAGGAGGACATCGATACGGTGATGAAGCTGGGCATGAACCATCCCATGGGTCCGCTGGCCCTGGCCGACCTCATTGGCCTGGATACCTGCCTGGCGATCATGAACACCCTGCACCAGGGGTTGGGCGACTCCAAGTACCGGCCTTGTCCGCTGTTGCGGCAGTATGTCGAGGCTGGCTGGCTGGGACGCAAGAGCGGCAAGGGCTTTTATTCCTACGAATAAGTCCGGCCGGCTGCGGCCCTGCCACGGAGCAACGAGTGATCAACGAACCGGCGTTTCAGGATCAGTATCCCGACGATTATGCCTACTGCTACGGCTGCGGCCGGCTGAATGTCCATGGCCACCACCTGAAAAGCTACTGGGATGGCGAGGAAACGGTGTGCCGGCATACCCCTGATCCCAAATACACCGGCGGGTTCCCGGGCTTTCTCTACGGCGGGATGATCGCCTCGATGATCGACTGCCATGCCGCGGGGACAGCGGCGGCCGCCAAGGCCAGAGAAGACGGCAAACCGATCTCGCGTTTTGTCACCGCCTCATTGCAGGTGGATTATTTGACGCCGACGCCGATCAACACCGAACTTGAGGTTCGCGGCAAGGTGGTGGAAATCAAGGGCCGAAAAGTCATCGTCACTCTGACCGTGACCGCCGCCGGCACAACCTGCGCCACTGGGACCGTGGTGATGGTGCAGATAAAAAACCAATAAAAAAATAGGTAATTAAAAGGAGAAACGGTGCACTCCCCGCGACGCACCGACAAGATGGAATCCGGCATCGGCTCATCTGGGCAGGTAGGCGGTTGGATATGGAGGCGTTGATCGGACCCTGTTGTTTCATGACAGATCAGAGTCAAGCGCAGAAAAAGATAACACAAGAACATCTCTTGAGGGAGTAACGCACATGAATTTCGAATTGACTGAAGAGCAAAACCTTATTCGTGATATGGTGAGAAGCTTTGCCGAAACAGAAGTTGCACCTTCCGCCCGCGAGCGGGATGAAGAAGAGCGTTTTGACCGGGCCCTGATGTACGACCGGCTGGGTGAACTGGGCCTGACCGGTATAGTTTTTCCGGAAGAGTACGGCGGCGCCGGGGCCGATTACATCAGCTATGCCATTGCTGTTGAGGAACTGTCCCGAGTCTGCGGCTCAACCGGAGTGACCTTGTCGGCTCATCTCTCACTCTGCGCCAATCCCATCTATATGTTCGGCACCGAGGCCCAAAAACAAAAGTACCTGGTCCCGCTGGCCAAGGGTGAGAAACTTGGCGCCTTCGGCCTGACCGAGCCCTCCGCAGGTTCCGATGCAGGCGGCACCAAAACCACTGCTACCCGCGACGGCAACGACTGGATCCTCAATGGTTCCAAAATCTTCATCACCAACGCCGGCGACGCCGAGACCTATGTCGTGCTGGCTCGAAGCGACAAATCTGCGGAAAAACATCGCGGCATCAGTGCCTACATCGTTGAAAAGGGTACCCCAGGCTTCTCTTTCGGCAAAAAGGAAGCTAAAATGGGCATCCGTTCCTCCCCCACCATGGAACTGGTCTTCGAGAATTGCCGCATCCCCGGCGATAATCTGCTGGGTCAGGAAGGCCAGGGATTCAAGGTGGCGATGAAAACCTTGGATGGCGGCCGCATCGGCATCGCCGCCCAGGCCCTCGGCATTGCCCAGGGCGCTCTTGACGCCGCCCTTGCCTACACCAAGGAACGTGAGCAATTCAACAAACCGATTGCCGCCTTCCAGGGCGTTTCCTTTCAACTGGCGGACATGGCCACTCAGATCGAGGCTGCCCGCCTGCTGATCTATAACGCCGCCTATCGCGCCAGCGCCGGTCTTTCCTATTCGCAGGAATCGGCAATGGCCAAACTTTTTGCCAGTGAGACCGCCATGCGCGTCACCACTCAGGCGGTTCAGCTCCATGGCGGCTACGGTTATACACGGGAATTCCCGGTCGAACGGATGATGCGTGACGCCAAAATTACCGAAATTTATGAAGGCACCAGCGAAGTCCAGCGCGTGGTCATCGGCGCGGCCTTGACCCGCTGATATACGCCCAAGACCGCTATGCGGTTTGGGGAGCGATCTAGCTGCTGATAGATACACTACACAAGAGAAGAGGAGTTGCGGCGCAAGTCGCTGCTCTTCTTCTCTTCAAGCATGAATACAACTTTTGTTTTGGTGAGGGGAGGGGGAGCCTGGATGGAGTTTACCCGTGAAATTTATTGGAATGTCGGTCATGGGTTCACTACCTTGGCACCCATGTACGGCCTGCTGCTGGTGGCTTTGGCCGTCTTTGTGATTGGATTTGTGAAACGAATCAAGATCTACCGTCTGGGGCAAGTGTTAGACCGCACTGACCAGCGGGGAGAGCGAATTAAACATCTGCTGGAAAATGTGCTCCTGCAGACCAAAGTATTTCGGGTGCCAGGTGCTGGAACTGCCCACGCCCTCTTTTTCTGGAGTTTTTTTGTCCTCTTTATCGGCACTTCACTGATTGTTGCCCAGGCTGATTTCACCGACCTGTTCTTCGGCATCAAGTTCCTTAAAGGAACCTTTTACAAACTCTTCTCCCTGACCTTGGACCTGGCTGGCCTGATAGCCCTCATCATGTTGGCCGGCCTGCTGGTCCGCCGCTATCTTGTTCGGCCTCAAGGACTGGTAATCAAGGCCGATGACGCCCTCATGCACGGGCTTCTGTTCGCCATCCTGATCACCGGTTTTCTCATTGAGGGCGTCCGGATAGCGGTCACCGAGATGGGTACGCCGCTCGCCGCCTGGTCGCCGGTCGGTTGGGGGATCGCCACGATGCTTACGGGCATGGGTGAGGCGAGCCTGCGCACCCTGCACACCGGTCTCTGGTGGTTCCACCTCCTTCTGGCGCTCGGCTTTATCGCGGTCATCCCTTTTTGCAAATTCCGTCACCTCATCACCACCAGCGCCAACGCCTTTTTCGCTGATCGCGGCCCCACCGGTAAACTGACCACGGTCAACCTGGAAGATGAAACCACAGAAAAATTCGGGGCCAATGCGCTGACCGACCTGCGCTGGAAGGACATCTTCGACGCCGACGCCTGCACCCTATGCAAACGCTGCCAGGACCGCTGCCCGGCATACACCACCGGCAAGCCGTTGTCGCCGATGCAAGTGGTCAACCAGATCGGAGAAGTGGCCTTCACCGACCGGGAAGCCAACCTGATCGATACGGTCGGCCGGGAGTCTATCTGGGCCTGCACGACCTGCCGGGCCTGTGAGGACATCTGTCCCGCCTCGATCGAACACGTCGGCAAGATCATCGAGCTGCGGCGCAACCTGGTATTGATGGAAGGTGAGTTCCCCGGCGAGGAGGTCATGGCCGCCATGGAGCAGACCGAGGTCAACGGCAACCCGCTGGGCATGGGCTACGCCTCCCGTGGCGATTGGGCCGAGGCCTTGGGTATCAAACCCCTGGCCGAGGATGCCGCGGTGGATGTGCTCTACTTCGTCGGCTGTTATGCCTCGTTCGACAAACGCAACATCGCCGTGGCCAAAAGTTTTGTCACCCTTTGCCAGGCCGCTGGCATCAAGGTCGGCATTCTCGGTAAGGAGGAGAAATGCTGCGGTGAACCGATGCGCAAAATGGGCAACGAATATCTCTACCAGACCCTGGCCATGGAAACGGTCGAGATCATCAAAGGATATGGCGTCAAGAAAATCGTCACCACCTGTCCGCACTGCTTCAACACCCTGACCAAGGATTACCGCGATTTTGATATGGATGTCGAGGTCCAGCCCCATGCGGTTTTTCTAGCTCAGTTGGTCTCGTCCGGAAAATTGAAGGTCAACGTCGAAGAATTCGCCTGTACCTACCACGATTCCTGCTACCTGGGCCGCCATAACGACATCTACGATGCCCCGAGAAACCTGATCCGGGCAGCGGGCGGCCAAATCACCGAGATGGCCAAGAATCGTGACCAGGCCTTCTGCTGCAGTGCCGGCGGCGGCCGGATCATGGCCGAGGAGAAACTCGGGGAACGCATCAATATCAAGCGGGTGCAGATGGCCGCAGCCACCGGGGCCGGTCAATTGCTGGCCAACTGCCCGTTCTGCCTGACGATGTTCGAAGACGGCGTCAAGGGCGCCAACGTCGAGGAGCAGCTGCGGCCCAGGGACATTGCCGAGATTCTCGCCGAGAGGCTGTGAAACTTCGTAGTATTATGAGAGACAACCATCACCTAGTCTGATTGCTGGAGGAGAGCGATGAACATACTAATCTGCATCAAACAGGTTCCGGACATGGAATCGAAATTCAAAATCAACGGCGAGGGCAACTGGTATGACCGGACCGACCTCGCTTGGCGCATGAACGAGTATGACGAGTATGCCGTTGAACAGGCGGTGCGACTGAAGGAACAGGTCAAGGAGGCCGACCTGACCGTGCTCTGCATCGGCCCGGATCAAGTAACCGAGACGATGAAAAAAGCCCTGGCCATGGGCTGCGACCGGGGCGTGCATATCGCCGACGCCGAATCCTATAAACGAGAGCCGATCGAAATCGCCTCGATGATCGCCGGTTTTGCCAAGGACAAGCACTTCGACATTATATTCACCGGCATGCAGTCGCAGGACCGCGGCAGTGCCCAGGTGGGGGTCATGGTTGCCGAGTTGCTCGGTATTCCGGCGGTCACCACTATTGTCGATTTTAGCTACGACAACGGCACGATTCAGATCAAACGCGAGCTGGAAGGCGGCAGCAAGGCCCTGGTGACGGCGACGACTCCGGTGGTGCTCACCTGCCAACTGGGCCTGAACACACCGCGCTACCCCACCCTGCCCAACATCATGAAGGCCAAAAAGAAGGAACTGCTGACCATGGCCCCCGATACCGGCGGCATTGTTCCTCGTCAGGAAACGGCGGCCTTCTATTTTCCAGAGAAAAAGGGCGGCGGCATAGTGCTCGAGGGCGATGTCCCTGAACTGGCCGACAAACTGATCCAGATCCTCAAAGAAAAAACCGGCGTTTTGGCCTAGGAGACACCCATGAAGACCTTACTTGTGGCGGAATTCCGGGAAGGAAAACTGCGAGCCGAATACACCCAACTGATCGCCTTTGCCCAACAGCAGCAGGCCGAGGCTATTATGTTTCTGGTCGGCGCCGGTGATGAATTGCCGCGCTTCAATGGCACGCTGTACCTGGCCGATGTCGCCAAATACGGCGAGTACAACCCCACTGTGCACAAACAACTGCTTCTTGATGTTATCGCCAAGGAACAGCCGGCACAGATCGTTTTTCTGCATTCATCCTACGGCTGGGATCTCGCCCCTCGGATCGCGGTGGCCCTCAAGGCGGCGCAGATAGCCGAGGTGATTGCCATCGAAGACGGCCTGCCGGTGGTACCGGTATGCAACGCCAAGCTGCGGCGGAAGATCAAAGCCACCACTCCCCAGACGGTTCTGACCCTCCAGGCGGGAGCCTTCGGCATGGACGAAGAACCTGCGGGTACCCCGACCTTGGTCACGGTCGACACCAACGTCAGTGGCAAGGTGCAATGCACCGGTTATGAAGCGGCAAAACTAGAAGGAGTGGACCTGACCAAGGTAGAGGTCATCGTCAGTGCAGGCCGCGGCGTGGGCAAGCCCGAGAACGTTGCCATGGTGCAGGCTTTGGCCAAAGCTTTGGGCGGAGAATATGGTGCCAGCCGGCCGGTGGTTGATGCCGGATGGGTGGAGCATAATCGCCAGGTCGGCACCACCGGCAATACAGTGACCCCCAGGCTCTATGTGGCCTGCGGCATCTCCGGCGCGATCCAGCACCTGGCAGGGATGAAGAAATCAGATTTCATCGTGGCCATCAACACCGACAAGGACGCGCCCATCGGCGAGGTGGCTAATGTCCTGGTAGTGGCGGATCTCAAACAATTTTTACCGGTCCTGACCGAAAAACTCAACGCACGCTAAGAGGCGCGGCCCTCTTCCATTCACCTTTTGTCACCCCCACGCGCAGACTGTTGCCAGTCTGCGCGTTTTTTTATTTTTGCCCGGACGCTCACCCTGTTCAAAGCAATTTCGCTCTGCGCGGCACCGATCGATCCGGGGTGCAAAAAACCACCTCGCCGTTATCGTTTGCCAAAAGGCGATGACTTCGCTGCTTCGCGCCAGGTTTGCAGTCACGCACACAAGACTTCCGCACATCTTCTCAAAAAAAAGAGCCGCCTCCCAATGGAAAGCGGCTCAACCGGTCTTTCAATTATAGGAAAAGGCGTCAGTCTTCGACAACCTCAATGCCTTCCAGCTTCCAGTCTTCTGTCCGGACCGGTCGGGCCCAGGTCCACTTTTCGGCGAATTTCACCGGTTCGGTCATGCTGCCTTCCACCAGTGCGCCAGTTTTGTCATCAACGGTGTAATCAAGCAGATTGGCGGTAAACAGCACGGTCAGAAAATCTTCGCCTTTATCGCTGCCGGCTGCCACAATCTCTACCTTGCGCACAGCGATGCTCTCGAGCTTATTGCTCTGCCTTAACTCCTGCATTTTGGCGAAATGACGGTTATATTCCTCAGCCAATTGGTTCCCGAGCAAATGGCGGTAAGCGGAAAGATCTTTGCGCATCCATCCTGCCTGCACCTTGAAAAACACATCCGAGGCCACTTCGAGGAAATATTTTTCATCAAACCCGGGGTCATTCAGGCGAATCTCAGACAGGCCCTGTTCAAGCGCGTTGGCTGCGTACAGAGGGGTTGCTGGTGGAACCGGCGGCACGGGAGGCACTGAATTGCCGCCAAACCCACCGGCTCCTCCCTGAAACATATTGGGGGCAGGCGGTGGCTGATAGCCAGAGCTGGAAGGCGCCGCTGGTCGATTGACAAAGCGTTTGTACAGGAAATAGCCAACACCGCCCAGAATCAAAAGCGGCAGAATCCCCATGCCGCTGCCGCTGGCGCCAAAAAGACTGCCAAAGAGCATCCCGCCGATGGCGCCGCCAAGAAGACCGCCCATGAGTCCCCGACCGAAACCGCCAGCTTGCGGGGTTTGTTGTTGCCGCTGTTGCCCGAACTGGCTGGGCGCCGATTGGGGCGACGGCTGGCTGGACGGGCTGCTGAAGGAGCGGCCGCCGGACTTGGAACGTGCATCGGCATAATCTGTTGTTATCCCCGCCTCCATAAAGGCCAGCGTGAGCAAAACGAGCAGAAAAGGGGTACATCGTTTCATAATTGCAAGCATAGTCATTGTTCCGTAAATACATTGGGAGTTAAGGTGAAAATACTTTCACCGGGACACACAAGGCTTGTCAATCCATCTGCAGCCCTGTCCGCACTAAATTGGAAACATTGTAATGGCGGAGCCCCCATTGTCAAGACATTCCGGTTGACAACACGGGCGCATACGATCCATTCCCCTCCCAAACGACTGGGATCGCATGAGTTATGAAATACCAGCCAGATGAATCTTAAAAATCTCCAGGAAACGGATCTGGTTGCGATAGCGGATGACGAATCCGGTCAGGTGGATGCCTTGTCCCTGGTCCTCTCGGCCGTTGGTATCGAGCATTGGCATGATCAGGAGTCTGGCCGGTTACTCGTGGCTAATGAGGACGCACCAGCCGCCCTCTTTCACCTCAACCAGTATCACCTGGAAAATCGCGACTGGCCGCCGCCAAAACCATTCCATCAACCTCTCTCGCCCCAATCCCAGCCCACTTTGCTGGTCATGATTGCAATCGCCCTCTTTTTCTCCCATACCGGCCCGTGGTCAACCGGGAATGTGTGGTTCATCCGGGGAGCAATGAACAGTGCGGCCATTCTCAAACACGGCGAATGGTGGCGTCTGATCACGGCCCTCACGCTCCATGCCGACCTCTCCCATCTTCTCGGCAACTGCCTCATCGGCGGCCTGGTCATCCATTTGCTCAGCAGGATGATTGGCTATGGACAATCCTGGCTGTTGTTGCTCCTCACCGGTGCAATCGGCAACCTCTGCAATATCGCGTTCCGGCAGCAGCCTCATCTCTCGGTGGGATTTTCCACCTCGGTCTTCGCGGCCATTGGCCTGCTCACCGGCCTGCAACTCGGCCGGTCCGCAACTCGCTCCTTCAAGGCGTTGCTCCTGCCGTTAGGGGCGGGGGCAGGCCTCCTGGCTTTTCTTGGCAGCGAAGGGGGGCGAACTGATCTGGGTGCCCATCTTTTCGGTTTTATCAGCGGCGTCGGTTGTGGCTGGCTGTTCACTCGGACCGGCCTGGTTGACCGATTCCAAACACCGGCGCTCCAGGTTTCTCTCTTGCTCATGGCACTGGCTCTTCCCATCCTTGCTTGGATATGGGCACTGCATTGAACCAAATCATGCGCGCACGCTCTGCTGCCTGGAGTAAAAAACACCGGCCCCATCCGATCTTGTTTGACCTTGCCGAGGAGAGTGCATACAATAATCGCTGTTTACCCCTCGTCACGCCGAACAGGCCTTCGCGCCCCCCGTTCTTTAGTGGCCGACTTATCAATCATTTTTAGTCCTATCGATGGAGCCGTACCCATGCCGATGAACGAACAGCCGCCCTGGGGCAAAAAAAAGAAGCCCTCCGGGCCGGAAGATCTCCTTGCCCTGCTCATCCAAAAAATTCGAGACGCCTTTGCCGGTAAAGGCGAAGGATCGTCACCGAGCAGCGAGCAAGGCGGTAAACCTCCCGAGACACCACCCAATGTATTCGCCGGTGCGGGCAAGGTGCTGGCGATTGTCGCGGCGGCCCTGGTTCTCCAAGGGGTTTTCTCCTCTTTTTTCACCATCAAACCAGGTGAGGTCGGTGTGATTCTCCGCTTCGGGCAATACACCCGCACCACCCTGCCCGGGCTCAATTTCAAGATTCCCTATGTGGATGAACTCGCCAAGGTGGACGTCGAAAGTGTGCGCAAAGAGGAATTCGGATTCCGCACCCGTACCCCTGGCGCCAGCACTGCCTTTGACCGCAAAGGGTACGACATGGAAGCCTTGATGCTTACCGGCGACAAAGACGTGATCGAAGTGGCGTGGATTGTCCAATACAAGGTCAGCGACCCGGTCAGTTATCTGTTTAAAGTCCGCGATGTCGCCCAAGCGGTTCGCGACGCTTCGGAAACCGTGACCCGGCGCATCGTCGGCAACATGGATTTTGACTATGTCCTGGGCAATCGCGAGGTGTTGGCTGCCCATGCCAAGCAGGAACTGCAGAGCCAGATGGACCGATTGGAAGCCGGCGTCAATATCGTCACCCTCCAATTACTCGACATCAACCCGCCGGAACAGGTCAAACCGGCGTTCAATGAGGTCAACGAGGCCGACCAGGATATGAAACGGCTGGTCAACGAGGCGGAAGAAACCTACAATAAGGTCATTCCCAAGGCGCGCGGCAGCGCCAAACAGATCGTTGAGGAAGCCCACGGCTATGCCGCCGAACGGATCAACCGGGCTAATGGGGAAACCAATCGCTTCAAGGCGATTGTCAAAGAGTACCAGGGCGCGGAGGAAGTAACCCGGCAGCGGTTGTACCTCGAGGCCATGGAAGAAATCCTGCCGCGGGTGGACCAGGTCTATGTCATGGACAAAAGCCAGCAGAACATTCTACCGCTCTTTGACCTCACCAGGAAAATGGCCAAAGAGCAGCCTCCTGCGCCGGCTAAATAATGTATCATCAGATGCCGACAGCTTTTCTTCCACTTTAACGAAGACGACCTCATGAATAAAATCATTCGACTCTTTTTCTTGTTTGTTCTGGCTGGCGTGGCCATCACGGTCTGGGACGGTTTTTTTATCCTCCCGGAGGGGCAGCAGGCCGTCATAACCCAGTTTGGCCGCCCGGTAGGCGAACCGGTGACCCAGGCCGGTCTCAAATTTAAGACGCCTTTCATTCAGGTTGTCCAATATTTTGACAAACGGGTGCTCATCTGGGATGGCGACCCCAATCAGATTCCGACCAACGACAAAACCTTCATCTACATGGACAACACCGCCCGCTGGCGCATCACCGATCCCCTGCGTTTTCTCCAGGCAGTGGGCACGGAGAAACGTGCGAATTCCCTGCTCAACGATATTCTTGCCGGTACGGTCCGCGATCTGGTCAACAAAAATGAACTGATCGAGATCATCCGCAGCTCTGACTGGTCGCCGGATTACATGGCGGCCACGGTCCAGACACGAGACATGGTGGTCGTGCCGCCTAAATTGGGCCGGGACAAAATCAGTCAGATGGTGCTTGAAACCGCCGCGAAAATCACGCCGCAATACGGCATCGAGCTGCTGGATGTCATGTTCAAGCGGGTGAATTACATCGAGTCGGTTCGCCTGAAGGTGTATGACCGCATGATCTCGGAACGAAAACGAATAGCAGCGGAGAAGCGCTCGACCGGTGAAGGCCGGAAGGCGGAAATTTTGGGCCGGGTTGACCGGGAACTCCAGGAAATCACTTCCACCGCCAAACGTGAGGCCACTGAGGTTCGCGGCCAAGCTGATGCCGAGGCGACTAAAATTTACGGCAAGGCCTATTCAAGTCACGCTGAATTTTACGCCTTCCAGAAGAGTCTTGAGAGTTACCGCAACATTATCAACAAAAACACCTCGCTGGTGCTCTCTGCCAATTCGGATCTTTTCCGCTATCTGGATGACCGCAAGGCTCCAAAATAATCCGGACAGCATCGACCCTTCTCTGCACCCAAAAAAAGAGCCGGAGCCCTCAGGGCCTCCGGCTCTTTCAATGGAAACGGGCCAGACGGTCCGATGTTTCCCCCTAAGCAGCTGGTTCCTTGTTATTATTCAAACACAAAGCCCGGGTCGTCGTCGGCAAAGCTTGGCCGCTGCTCACGGGAATAGGGAATTCTCCCCCGATCCTCCAGAATTGCCTCGAATTGCAGCAGTTCCTCCTCCGAGGAGATCGCGTCCAGCCCCATCTGTTCATAGCGGCAGTCGCAATGAATGAGCTGCCCCCCGCACCAGGGGCAGAGCTCCACTGGACATCCCAGTTCATGATACTCACCGGCAACGGCATGGCAGGCCGGACAGATGTCCTCTTCCATCTGCAAGGGCTCGTAGACAGGCAGGGTTTCCGGTGACGCGCAGACCTTCGTGAAGGCATCGGCACTCTCGTAACCGAAAAAATCAAGCAGTTCTTCGCCCAGATAGCCGTCGGCCATGCTGCCCTGGAATTCCAGCCCCTCGCTGGACACGAGATAGAGGTATCTTTCCAGGGGAGTAAACGCCGCCAGCAAAAAAATACCTTGATGGCGATTGAGCACCCGGATCTCCCGAATCCAATCTTCCCGCGCCTCGGGCAAATAAGTGTAAAACTCCTGCAGCAGGGTGAGCCCGATCCGGTCATCGCGATATATCTCAAGCAGATCCTCGGCTTCCGCCCGATTGTTTTCGGGCACGGTGGACTCCAAAGCCTCTTGAATGATTTTTCTTTGCGCTTCCAAACTTTCTAACATCGATTTTCTTTCTCTACCTTTTGCTGGTGTTGCGGTTGATCAGAGCGTCCATCCCGTCATCGTGAGCTCCATTCCTCAACAATGCGAGCCTGGCTTGAATTTCAGCGGTAAATACGATAAGGTGCTGCCCTGAAAGGATTGAGGACGCGCCGGCACCGGACATGTGCTCCGTTGCTGCCTCCGATTGCGCTGCACAGGCCAGAAGGCCGCCTTTCCTGCTACTCTACCTAAACAGCGCCACCCGTGCATTGTTTTTTAACGGTTTCGACGCCAACTGCCGATGCACGGAGACCCCATCCGGCATAACCTCAGCCCATCATCCCGCACTAGAGGACGCCATTCATGCCTGAAGACACATTCGAACAAACCGCGGAACTGACCATCAACGGCGCCACGTACCACCTGCCCATCATCGAGGGGATCGAGGGCGACAAATCGATCGATGTCCGCGACCTGCTCCGTGAGACCGGGTACACCGTCTTTGATTCCGGTTACAAAAACTCAGCTTCCTGCTGCAGCACCATCACCTTCCTCGATGGCACGAAAGGTATCCTGCGATACCGGGGATACCCCATCGAAGACCTGGCGTCGAAATGCCTGTTCATCGAGGTCGCCTATCTGCTGCTCCACAATAAACTGCCGAACCGCGTTGAACTGGAGGCTTTCCGGACTCTGCTCGAACACCACGCCCTGATACATGAGGACATGGTCCATTTCTTCGATAAGTTTCCGCCCAATGCCTCACCGATGTCAATCCTCTCGGTGATGGTCAACAGTCTGCACAATTTTTATCCGGAAATGAGCGCCGATCCGCTGGAAAACATCGACATGACCGCCAGCCGTCTCATTTCCAAGATCCGTACCATCGCCGCCTTTTCGTACAAAAAATCCATCGGCCAGCCTCTGGTCTATCCGCGCAACGATCTGTCCTACTGCGGCAATTTCCTCAACATGATGTTCAACACCCCGGTCCGGCCTTATATTGTTTTACCCGAGGTGGTGGCAGCCCTCAACAAACTGCTCATCCTCCACGCGGATCACGAGCAGAACTGCTCGACCTCCGCGGTCCGGCTGGTCGGCAGTGCGGGCGGCAATTTGTACTCCTCGATCTCGGCGGGCATCAACGCCCTGTGGGGGCCGCTCCATGGGGGGGCCAATGAAGCGGTTATTCAAATGCTCGAGGCGATCCACAAGGATAACAACGATTACAAAAAATACATCGCCAAGGCCAAGGATAAAAACGACCCCTTCCGCCTCTCCGGATTCGGCCATCGGATCTACCGGACCTTTGACCCCAGGGGCACAATCATCAAGGATGCCTGCGACGACATCCTGGGCATACTCAGCGTCAAGGATCCGCTTCTGGATATCGCCCGCAACCTTGAAGAAATCGTGCTCAACGACCCTTTCTTTGTCAGCCGCAACCTCTATCCCAACATCGATTTCTATTCCGGGATTATTTACCGTGCCCTCGGCATCCCCACCAACATGTTCACGGTCATGTTCGCCCTGGGCCGGCTTCCCGGCTGGATTGCTCAGTGGAAGGAAATGCGCGAGGACCCGGAAACCAAAATCTATCGCCCCCGCCAGATTTATATCGGCTCGCCTGCCCGGAAATTCGTGCCCTTGGCCGCGCGAAACTGAACAGTCTGACCTCCCGTTTCCCAAAAAAGAAAACGGATCGCGCCCTGTCCGGCCCGATCCGTTGCCTTCTTCCCTTGCGCACGCTGAAAAAAAATCAATTTTTCAACCTGACCCTGTAGGTGAGAGTGGCGGTCTCCATGGGCGGCACCGCCACCATCCACGAGACGAGGTGGGCCGATTCCTTTACGTGCGGCATTGATTCGCTCAGCATCTCCCAGTCTCCTGGGATCGGCTCCTGCACCTTGACTGTGACCTGCTCTTTTTTTGCGTTTTTTAATTGAATTGCATATTCGCTTTCAAAAACGTTGCCGGTCACGCCTGCGTCTTTAAGCTTTTTGAAATCTGACTGCTGCTTGTCGGCGGTGACATCAAAAGCGTCGCCGAGGTGCAGGCGGATCAACTCCTTTTCCGGAGTGTGGTCCACTTTGTCTTCACCAACGAACTGAAGGAAACCGCTCTCGTCCTTTTTGTACACCCGGACCACGCCGCCGGGGAGGGGCTGGCCCAGGCCGGATTCCTTATCGTTTTTCAACTCGACAAAGACCCCCACCTTCATCTTGCGCCCGATTTCTCCTGCTTGAGCACTGAAATAATACTCCTGGCCTTTAAGTAAGAACTCCTTTCTGCATTCGACCGCTTCGGCCTGGAGCAGCGCCACCTGTTTCTTCTGGTTTTCACCGATGGAGGTCGGGCGACCGAGGGTGTAGAGATGGTATTCAAACATCGACTCTTCCGCCATGGCTTTGGGAGCGGGAGCCATGCCGGCAGCCATGGCCTCCATCCGCATCGCTCTCGGCTCGATCGCCCGCTGCACCACATTGACGTCACCGGCAACCAACTGGAGCCGCGCCTGAGGATAGCGCGCGCCGCTTTCATTGGTTAAGGTTACCCATCCGCTCAAATTGAGACGATCGTCGGTCGCGTTGAGTTGTGCCACGTAATCCGCCTGCCACGACAAGCCTCCGGTCAGATAGGACAGCTCCACATCCCTGGCGCCCTCGCTGAGGCTTTCGACCTGCATGGTCAGGGTCGGCCGGTCCCGAAGGGTGGCGGGGACGTCAGGATAGATCAGCCTGCCGCTCACCTCGGTTTCAATCCGGTTGCCGACTTGCAGCACCACCCCGTCCCCTGCGCTGAGCACCTTGGCCTGGACGGAGTGCTCCTCGCCGGTGGTGGGATGGCGTCTGCTCATGGTCACTTCACGGCCAACATATTTCCGTAAGAGCGATTGCGGGGTCAGGAGGTCATATTCAAAATTCTGTTCAAGGACCGCCAGGTCTTGGCCATGCATCAGCGCCGTCTCCGGCTTGATCTGGGCGCTGACTTCTCGGAAGGCCAGGGTGTGGACGCCTTGGGGAAGAGTGATGACGCGACGGTCCTTGATCAAGGCCAGGTCCTTGTTGTAGATGGTGACGCTGACCGATTGCTGCTCCTGCGCGCTGACTGCGATCTCATCGCCGGCGGGCACTGAACTGCCCCAACAAAGCAAAGCCGCTGCCAGAAGTAGTGTTTTTTTCATCCTCCACCCCATAAAGAGAGAATGGCCGCGGCAACGCGGTTCATTCCCAACAAAAAGAAATCCTGTCAGTTTTCAATAACTGTATTGCAGGCGATAAAGTCTTCGATTCTAGTGAGTTGGTCGCTGGACAGCGGCCCGAATTTCATACTGAAACGTTTGATTCTAAGCAGACTGAAGATCGAGGCGGGGACGGTCGGCACTTCGCTGACCAACGAAAAGGGAAGATCCGGCAGATAAAAATGAGGTTGGGCGATAAAAATGGCGAGGAAAGAAGTGAACTCGGGGTCTTTCTCAAAAACGGCACAATGAATGGAAAGCCCGCCTTTGCTAATATCGACAAGGGTAGCGGTGTCTTCGCCGAGAAAGGCGAAGGTTTCTTCCTTCACCTTAAATCGCTGGTGCCGGCGACGCTCGATACCGACAGGCGGTGCCGGATTTAACTCCATAAGGAAACGCTCCCCATCGTCTTACCTCATCGCACCGGCATTGAAGCTGCGGCAATACTCCTGCACCAGCTGCCAACGCTGGGGCAAACTTAAACGAAAATATAACGGACTGAGCATCAGGATTCGGATAGCTTCGCGCGGACTCATCATCTCACACCTCCAGGTTTCCTTTTGCTTTAACTTATGCAAAAAACGAACCCGATGCAAAAAACATCAGAATCCAAGCAATTACATTGCGCACCCGAGCCAACGTCTCTTCTTGCCACCGCTTGCCCTGTGCATATTCCGAAATAGCGGAACAAACAGAATACTTTCCTTTTTTCCGGACAGATCATTGCCTCGCCACCAACCCGGCGATCAGTCATTGCCGAGTTGTATACCGTAAGAGTGACGAAAAAAAAAGAAAAACTACTCGCCCTTTTCCAGACTCTGGCCGTGGCCGAGATGGACCACCAAGGGCACACGCAGGACCATGGCCGCCTCCATATGTTTTTTCACCAGAACCGAAACCTCGGTCAGCTCTTCCTGCGGCACCTCCAGGACCAGTTCGTCGTGAATTTGCAACAACAGGCGGGTCTGCAGCCGGCGCTGCGACAACTCACGGTGCACCCGCAGCATGGCCAGCTTGATAATATCGGCGGCGGTTCCCTGAATAGGCGTGTTGATAGCGGTTCGCTCGGCAAATTCGCGCTGCATGCGATTGGCACTGTTGATTTCCGCCAAATATCGCCTTCGCCCCAGCAGGGTCGTCACAAAACCGTCTTTTTTTGCCTGCTCTACAATGGCTCCCATAAATTCCTTGATTCCGGAAAAATGAGCGAAATACCGGTCGATGAAGGTCTGAGCGTCTTTCCGGCTGACGTGCAGCTGACTGGCCAACCCGAAGCTGGACATGCCATACACGATGCCGAAGTTGATGGTTTTCGCCACCCGCCGCATCTCCGAGGTCACCAGTTCGGGGGCGACAAAAAATATCTCGGCTGCGGTCCGGCGATGAATGTCCTGCCCGGCCTGAAAGGCTGCCAGCAGTTCGCGGTCTTCCGAGTAATGCGCCAGAACCCGAAGGTCGATCTGGGAATAATCGGCAGCAAGCAGACAGCACCCGTCGGAAGCAATAAAGGCGGAACGGATCCGCCGTCCTTCTTCAGTGCGAATCGGGATATTCTGCAGATTGGGATTGCTTGAACTCAGCCGGCCGGTGGCGGTGCCGCACTGGTTGAACGAGGTGTGCACTCGACCGGTCGCCGGGTTACTCAGACTGGCCAGCTTATCGACATACGTGGACTTCAGTTTGGCCAGATTACGATACTGAAGGATCAGCGCCGGTAATTCGTGGGTCAGACTCAGACTTTCCAGGACTTTGACATCGGTGGACCAACCGGTTTTGGTTTTCCGCCCCTTGGGCAATTGCAGCTTTTCAAACAAGACCTCGCCAAGCTGCTTGGTTGAATTAATGTTGAAAACCATCCCAGCCAAGGTAAAAATGGCTTGTTCATCCGCCTCCAGCCGTTGTCCAAACTCACTTGAAAGGGCCGCAAGCTTGTCGCCGTCCACCCGGATACCTGCCCGTTCCATGGCCGCCAACACCGGTATCAATGGCCCTTCCACATCCTGCATCAGGGCAAGCAGATCCGCTTGCGCAAGCCATGGTTGCTGCTGCCGGTACAACTGCATGGCTCCATAGACATCCTCACAACTGTAATTTTTTGCCGCCTCCAGCCCCACCCGACAGAAGGCATCCCCAGCCTTGTCGTTGCCGGTTACCTCGGCAAAACTGGTCATCCGCAAATCAATCTCCTGACAGAGATCATCGAGTTTATACGAATGCCGGTCCGGGTCAAGCAGCCAGGCCCCGACCATGGTGTCGTAGAGCGGGCCGGCTAAGTGGATGCCGCCGTTCTGCGGAGCAGCAAAAACTGCGAGGTCAAACTTGAGATTATGCCCGACCTTGGCAATGTGTTGGTTTTCCAGGAACGGTTGCAGAAACTCGACCAGCTGGACCAGTGGCAACTGCCCTGCCAACGTGTTCCCTGCGTCGTCACAGTGACCACAAGGGAGGTACCAGGCATCGCCCTCCTCGACGGCAAGCGAAACCCCGACGAGCCGGGCGCTTAGGGTGTCCAGGGAGTCGGTCTCGGTATCGACCGCCAGGAGTTTGGCTGCAGCGAGTCGCCGCCCCAGGTCTGGAAGATCGTCGGCCCGACCCATTAGATGGAAACGCGTGGTCTCAATCTTCGCCGCCCGGGTCTCCTCCTTGAGCAGGGAATGAAACTCAAGCTCGGTCAACAGGCTGCGAAGACGCTCATTGTCAGGTTCAACCATCCGGTACTGTTCAATATCTCCGGGGACTTCAGCGGCGGCGTTGAGGCGCACCAAGTCGCGAGAGAGAAAGGCTTCGGCCTGATGCTCGCGGATCTGCTGAATAATCTTCGAGGACTTCATGCCGGCAAGGTTTCGATAGAGTCCTTCCAGATCATGGTGTTCGCTGATCAGTTTTTGCGCCGATTTCGGGCCGACACCGGGCACACCGGGAATATTGTCCGAGCTGTCGCCGGTGAGGGCAAAATAATCGAGCAGCTGGCTGGGTGGCAGGCCATATTTTTCCTGCACCGCCGTTTCATCCATGACCCGGTCATTCATCGGATCCCACAAACTGATCTGCGGTGAAACCAGTTGCAGCAGGTCTTTGTCACCGGAGACGATCACTACCCTGTACCCCTGCCGGGTCATCTTTTCGGCAGCCGAGGCGATAAGGTCGTCAGCCTCCTGATCGTCCTGTTCGAGCAGTGGAATGCGATAGGCCATGACGATCTGACGGATATACGGAATCTGCGGAATGAGGTCTTCGGGCATGGGAGGCCGGTTGGCCTTGTACCGGTCATAGAGCTGATGGCGGAATACCGGCCCCCTGGTGTCGAAGGCCACAGCCAGGTACCTTGGGGTGCGCTCCTTGACCAATCGCCGCAAAATGGTAGTAAACCCGTAAACCGCGTGGGTCGGCAATCCACGCGAATTGGAAAGCGGCTTAATGGCGTGATACGCCCGGTAAATATAGGCGCTGCCGTCTATCAGATACAACTCGGGTGTGCTCATGGATTCTCTAGGGAAAAGGAAAAACGACCGATTTTTGCGCTGGAATGTTTATGCCGAAAGCACGGTTTTCAGTTGTACACAGCAACAGGGCCAGAACCAACCATTATTTTGCCATAGATTTCAACCTGCCGCGAAACTCCAGGGGCCAGACATAAAAAAAACCCCGCTACGAGGGCGGGGTTGTTTTCTATACCGGACTCACAGGGAGTCCGGGAAAGGAGTACGTGGATTGAATCAGGCGTGACCGGCCTTCACCCAGGTCGCCTGCAAGCCCTTGTCGCCCTCCTCCATGGCGAACAAAACTTCATCGCCCTCGGCGAGGTCGCTCATCTCCATATCCTTGAGGCTGTTGGCATGGAAAAAGACATCAAGCTTGTCATCGGTCACAATAAAACCGTAGGATTCATCAGGCACGATCTTGCGGATAATGCCCGAAGCCTTGCTGTCGACCACCGCTCCTTGAGCCTTTACCGCCTTGTGGCTTTGCTTTTTCTTAACTATTTCCTTGAGTTGCGCCCCAAGGACGTCAAAGGCTTCAACCAGCAGGGGACGAACACTTTCGCCCCACCGCTTGACCGCAACCGTATCGTTAGGAACCGTGGCAACAAGCCGAACCTCATAACCGCCCTCCTTATATCCCGGGGTGGCCTCAATGGACACCCGCAGGTGCAGAACCAAGCTGGCGTAGTGCCGCGTCAGTTTAGCTCGTTCCTCTTCAATTTTTTCCTGCCAGCTCTTTCGTATGTCAAGATTTTTGGCCTCGATTTTCAGTTCCATACACATCCTCCGTTCAGAAAGACGTCAGCGGCCCTATGCCGCTGCCTTAAGGTCACGCCTCGGCATCCTTTTTGCATAAAAACTGTAGGGTGTATTCATCCATTCTCCCTGCTTACCCAAAAGGGAAGATCGTGGTGAAGTGTGTGCGAAAAGCACGAGAAGTGATTGATTTTGGAAAGGATGCCGCTTGACCATGGCTTAATTATAGCCATTGACGCATAAGGAAATCAAGGGGCAGGGCACATTTTCTTGACGGCCGCCCAGTCGGGCCGGTACAGTAACACCATGAAGACTAAGAACAAAATTGGTATTTTGCTTTTAAATTTGGGCGGCCCCGAGCGGCTTGAGGATGTACGCCCCTTTCTCTTCAACCTGTTCTCCGACCGGCAGATCATCCGCCTGGGACCTTGGTTTCTGCAGAAAACCATTGCCCGGATCATTGCCTACCGCCGCGCTCCGAAAAGCATGGCCAATTACGAACGGATCGGTGGCGGTTCTCCCATCCGAAAAAAGACCGAGGAGCAGGCTGAAGCACTGGAGCGAGCCTTACAGCAAGATGGCAGATTCATTGTCCGGCCATGTATGCGCTACTGGCATCCCCTGGCCGATGAGGCGCTGCGGGAACTGCGGCGGGAGCAGATCCAAGAACTAGTTGCACTGCCACTGTATCCCCACTATTCCATCGCTACCACAGGTTCATCACTGCGTGATCTTCACCGGATCAAAGCCGAGCTCAAGATGGATATCCCGCTCCGGGAAATTCAGTCCTGGCCGACCGAACCGTCCTATATCGCCTGTCTGGCGGACCGGATACAGGAAGGTGTCCAGTCCTTTCAGGGCCAACCGGTGCAGGTGGTGTACAGCGCGCATAGCCTTCCCGTGCAATTTATCAAGGAAGGCGACCCCTATGTACATCACCTGGAACAAACCATCCGCGCGGTCGAGGAACTGACGGGTATCCGGGGCAGACTTTGCTACCAAAGCCGCAGCGGCCCAGTGGAATGGTTGGGCCCGGCGTTGCCGGAGGTAATTTCGGCCCTAGCCGCCGAGGGGTGCGGCAACTTGCTGGTGGTGCCGATCTCCTTTGTTTCCGACCACGTGGAGACGCTGTTCGAGATCGACATTCAGTACCGGGAAATGGCAGAGGGCCTGGGAATACGCTTCGCCTCGACCAGGGGGCTCAACGCTGATCCCCAGTTCATTGCCGGCTTGCGCAATCTCGTTTTGACCAGCCTAGGGGACTAACAGCGACTTTTATTGGGTTGGTGGGGGGGGAAAACTACGCATCCGAACACTCATGATGATGCCAATGGCAGCCATATTGGTCAGCAGCGATGAGCCGCCGTAACTAAACATCGGCAGAGGGACGCCGACCACTGGCAAAAATCCCATAATCATAAAGAGATTGATCACCGCCTGCCAGAAAATCAGCATGGTGCAGCCAAAGGCCAGAAGGGAACCCAACTTATCCTTGGCTGACATGGCGACGTTCACGCCCCAGACGAGCATGAAGAAATAGCAACTCAAAAAAAACAACGCCCCGGCAAACCCCCATTCCTCCCCCCAAACCGCAAAGGCAAAGTCAGTATGCTTCTCCGGCAGAAAATGGAGATGTCCCTGGGTGCCTTCCATGAATCCCTTGCCAAAAATTTTGCCGCTGCCGACGGCAATTTTGGACTGCATGATCTGATAACCGTGGTTCATGGGATCTCCTTCGGGATTGAGGAAGGTCTCGATCCGCTTGCGCTGATAGTCCTTCAGCAGAAACTTCCAGCCGATAAAAATACAGAGCAGACCGGTACCGCTGAGGATACCCAGGGTGGACCATCGCAGGCGGACAAACAAGGTCATGGATACGAAAACAATCGCGCAGATCAGGGCGGTGCCCAGATCCGGCTGCAGCATGATCAGCACAAACGGCAGGGCGGTGAGGATCACCGGCTTGACCAGATCGCGCAACCGATAGCCGCCGGCGACGTCGGTGGTGGCGTAGGAGGAAGCCAGCACGAGAATCAAGGCCAATTTGGCCGGTTCCGAGGGTTGGAGGTTGAAAAATCCGAGATCGATCCAGCGCTGCGCACCGAGGATAGGCTTGACGAACAGCAGGGTATAGAGCAGCAACAGCAAGACGATACCGTAGAGTGCGTATCCCAACTTGACGATTCTTTGGTATTCTTGCGTCAGAATCGGCAAAATCATCCCCAGACCGACTCCAAAAAAGATCAACTGCTTATAGAAAATCGAGGAAGCCCCTGTGTCCGCGACAAAGGTGGAACTGTAGAGATTGGTCAGCGCCATCCCCCCCACAAGGAGGAGCATCAACAGCATAACCCAGTCGAAATGTTGGAGCAAACGCCGGTCAAAATGAAACATATCGGTTAATTGGCTGATTCATTCGGTTGCAGGTCAGGTGCAGTTTCCCCTTCTTCGGAATCCTCGACAGGCGGGGCGGCACCTTCCTCGATCATATCCTGGGAGAGAATGACCCGCTGAACGGCCTTCCCTCCCTGGGTTTCCGTTCCTTCTCCTTGTTTTTTGAATTTATCCTCGAAATACCGGTTGAGGATCTTCGCGGCAATAGGCGCGGAGGCCGAGCCGCCGTGCAGGCCGTGCTCCACCATGACGGTGACGACTATTTCAGGGTTTGCGGCCGGAGCGAAACAGGTGAACCAGGCATGATCTCTATATTTATAGGGGATATCTTCTTCCTTCAAATGGATATACTGGGCGAGGCGCACTACCTGGCCAGTACCGGTCTTGCCGCCGACGATAATCCCGTGCTGGGAATCAATCTGGGCCTCCCGGCCGGTGCCTCGACGGCTATTGACCGCTTCTACCATGCCTTCCCGGACCAGTTTTAAATTTCGTCCCTGGCCGGACAACCGCGACAGAACCTCAGGCTTGAAGGGGCTGGTCATCTTCCCGTCAGGGTCAATCACCTGTTCGACCACCGTGGGTTTATACAGCGTGCCGCCATTGGCAATGACCGAGGTCATCAGCGCAATCTGCAAGGGAGTGGCCAGGTCATACCCTTGGCCAATGGCTATCGACAGGGTTTCCCCTTCGTGCCATTTGGTGTTATACCGTTTTCTCTTCCACTCCGTGGTGGGGATCAGGCCGGGCTTTTCATGCTCTATTTCGACCCCGGTTTTTTCGCCCAGGCCGAACATTCTGGCGTATCTGGCCAACCGGTCGACCCCCAATTTCTGACCGACCTGATAAAAATACACGTCGCAGGATTCAGCGACGGCCCGCTTAAAGCTCACCGTTCCATGTCCGCCTTTTTTCCAGCAACGGTAGACCCGGTTGCCAAACTGATAATGACCGGGACAGAACAGGGTGGTGTCGGGAGTAACAATGCCTTCGGACAATCCGGCGAAGGCAGTGACCAGCTTATAGGTCGAAGCGGGAGGATACTGCCCCTGCACCAGTTTGTTGACCAATGGATGCAGGGGATTATCAAGCATTCCTTGCCAGGCCTTCTGGGAAATGCCGCCGACAAATTCCTCGAGCTGAAGTTCCGGAGCGCTGGCAGCCACCAGCAACCGCCCGGTGTTCGCCTCCATCGCTACCACGGCTCCGGCACGATTTTTCGAAGCCATTTCCTCTTCCGCAATTTTTTGCAACTCAACATCAAGGGTCAGGTACAAATCCCTGCCGGGAAGCGGTTCAACATCCTTGAGATTCTGCTGTTCAAACCCAAGGGCATTGACCTCCATGTTGTCGTATCCTTTTTCCCCGCGCAGATCAGGCTCACGCAACCGCTCAAGCCCCATCTTGCCAATGAGGTTACCGCCTCTGTAGAAAGTTTTGTCGGCCTTGTCCAGCTCCGCCTTGTTGATCTCTCCCATGTATCCGATCAGATGCGAGGCTAAGTTCCCGAAATGGTAAATGCGCAAAGGCACCACCTCGATCTTGATTTCGGGCAGATGCATCCGATTATTTTCGATTCGGGCCACCGTTTCCCAATCGATATCCTCGGCCAGCCGAACGGGAATATGACCAGGCTCACCGGCCATCTTGCGGATTTTTTCCAGGAGGGTGGTAGCGTCCTGCCTCAGAAGTCCGGTCAGGCGCTTGAGCCATTCATCATTGATCTTGTTGTTTTCCCGAATCCAGACGACGTTGAAAGAGGGGCGGTTGGTGACGATTTCTCGGCCCTTGCGGTCATAGATGTTACCGCGCGGCGCTGCTATTTCGATGGACCGGACCCGGTTGGAATCAGCTAACTGGTTGTAGTAATCACCCTGCTGCACCTGCAGAAACCAGAGGCGGGTAATAATGACCGCGAAGAAAAAAATGATGATGACAAACGAATACAGCGCCTTCTTTTTGTAGCCATTCAGGTCGCTTTCATCGCGCTGGGTTATCCTGGTGACGCCGCTGTCCTTTTTGCGTTCGGCATCGAGCAGCGGCTCCGCTCTTTTCCGGTTCAGTCTCCTGAGGTTCTTCATGCTGTCGCCAAACAGATTCGCCACAATGCCACCATCAACAGTTCATAGAAGGAACAATCAAGCCTGCCGCCTGCGCCGATTATCGCTGCGCAACCGCAATCTGTTCCAGTGCAGGAAACTGTGATGGGAATATTTTTGGATCACATCGAAAAGAAAAAAGAGAGGATAGGAACAAACAGTCACCAGGACCGCCCGCGCGATCATCTTCCACCAAGACCAGGAAACCTGTTGCCCGGGCTGGAGGAGTTCCAGAAACAGATAGACGCCCCAGGACACGATCAGATAGCTCACCCCGGCCATCAGGATTTGATACAGGATTTCGTTGACCGGGAGCTTAGCGGAAAGCTGGCGCAGAAGAACAAATCCGCTAAAACACAGCAGGGCATACATCCCCAGAATCGTACCGGAAACGGCATCAAGCGCGCAAACCAGAGGAAAGAGGATGATCAAACCACGCAGCAGATCAAGCCGGAAGGCGAGATAGGACACCAGGATATAATAAAAATCGGGTGCCGGCAGCCAGACGGGGGTAGGCATGCAGATGGTCGTTTGCAGAATCACCAGCAACAAGCCAACAATAATAAAGTGAAAAACAACCATCGACCTTTTTTCCCGTTAGCGCCGTCGCTACCGCAACCTGCCAGCACAGCGCCATGGCAGGTCCATCAAGAGGTAGAACCTGGGGCGGTTTATCGCTGTTCCATCTGCTTGATTTCGCCCAGCTTTGGTTGCTGAAGAATCAGTAGGTTTTCCAGCTTCTGGTAATCCACGGACGGAGTCACTTCAATTTCGTGAAACATGCCTCGAGGTTTCTTGATAATTTTCGCAACCACGCCCACCTGCAATCCAGTGGGAAAGACACCACCATAACCGGCGGTAACCACATGGTCGCCTTCCTCGACCTCCGCTGTTTTGAGAATATACTCAAGGCGATAGGTCAGGGTGCCGTCGCCTTTGAGAATACCCCGCACCCTTGATTTCTGCAGCAGCACGTCAATGGCGCTCGACGGCGCTATCGCCAGCAGCACCTTCGCGTAATTCGGCGTGACAATGAACACCTGGCCGACAACACCGTCGTTGTTCACCACCGGATTACCCTTCATGACGCCGCTGTTCGATCCCCTATCGATTATGACCGAGCGAAACATGGTGGACGGATCCTTGCCCACTATCGTGGTTGCCACCACCTGCTGCTGATCAAGCGTATTCTTGAACTCGAGCAGCCTTCGCAGACTGGCGTTGGTGGCCATGGCCTCGCGACTTTTATTGAGGATATTTTCGTTTTCCTGCAACTGCTGAATCAGCCGTTTATTTTCTTCGCGAAGCCGGAGGCTGTCCTGCAAAATATCGATATATTCGCTTTTGAAGGTCTCCACATAGGAACCGCCCATGGTGACCACCTTTTGCAGTGGTCCCACCGCCTCGAGCACCAGCTTATGCAGGGGCCCGAAACTCTGACTCCCCAGGGTGGAAACCAGGAAGATAAGAGCCAGCGTCATCAGCAAACCGGCAAGGAGGACGATGCGAAAGAGGCGATAGCGGTCGCTTCGTTTTCTGGTGGGCTTTTTTCTCATGGGAGAGGAGCGGCGACGGAAACCGGAACGGCGACAAAAAGACAGATAAAGAACAGCGGACGCCGCGAGCGATTTCTTCCGGGGCTAATCGATGGCAATTTCCCGGAGGATCTCGATATTATCGAGAGCCTGCCCGGAACCGAGCACAACGGAAGAGAGCGGATCATCGGCCACGATGATCGGCATGCCGGTCTCAAGCTTTAACCGCTTGTCGAGATTTTTCAGCAAGGCTCCTCCGCCAGTGAGAACGATGCCCTGATCAACGATATCAGCGGACAGTTCAGGGGGCGTTTGCTCCAGGGCAATCCGCACGGCATCAACAATTACGTCAACCTGCTCGGCGATGGCGGCTTGAATCTCCTTGGAAGTGATGGTCAGGGTTTTAGGAATGCCGGCCACCAAATCCCGACCTTTAATCTCCATCGTCTCGTACGGTTCTTCCGGCAGCACATTACCGATGGTGGTTTTGATCTCCTCGGCGGTCCGCTCACCAATCGCCAGATTGTGCTTTCGTTTGATGTACTGGAGGATGGCGTCATCCATCTTGTCACCCGCCACCCGCACTGACTTGGCGTAGACGATGCCCGCCAGCGAGATGACCGCCACCTCGGTGGTGCCGCCGCCGATATCGACAATCATGTTGGCGGTCGGTTCGGTGATCGGTAAATTGGCGCCGATGGCAGCTGCCATGGGCTCCTCAATTAAATACACCTCGCGGGCGCCGGCGGATTCCGCCGTGTCGCGCACCGCCCGCTTCTCCACCTGGGTTATGCCTGAGGGCACGGAGATGATGATCCGGGGATGCACCAGCGTGCGGCGATTATGCACCTTGTTGATGAAGTAGCGGAGCATGGCCTCGGTCACCTCGAAATCGGCAATGACCCCGTCCTTCATGGGGCGAATGGCGACGATATTGCCGGGAGTACGCCCCAGCATCTCCTTGGCCTCTTTGCCCACGGCCAGCACACGGCTGCCGCGGCTATCCTTGCGGACCGCAACCACCGAGGGTTCGCGCAGCACGATCCCTTTTCCCTTCACATACAATACTGTGTTCGCGGTTCCGAGGTCAATTGCCAGATCGTTGGACAGCCAACCAAAAAGAAAATTTAACGGAGAAAACATCCAATATCACCTGTATAGTCAAATGTTATCAGCGCACTCAGCGTGTCGCGGAAGATCGCGGTGGTTGTCGAGGGGCTGACGCAAAATTAATCGTTGACCTGAAAAGCCATTCACATTACCAACAGAACCAGAGCTTGGCAATCGATATGGCGAGCACCCGAAAAAGAATTGAGAAAAACTTGACAGCCACCAGCAAAGCATGGTAATTGCCACCGAGAATGTGAGGGGCTATAGCTCAGCTGGGAGAGCGCTTGAATGGCATTCAAGAGGTCACCGGTTCGATCCCGGTTAGCTCCACCAAATTATTGAAATCATAGAGAAATCTCTGATTTTAAGCATACAAAGCCTGTCTTATCCACCATCTTATACACCCAAGATGAGGATTCAAGATGGGCTTTTTTGTTTTCACCCCCCGTATCAAGAGTCTCACACTCCTCGATAATTATTGCTGCCCCAAGTTGATGACCACGCCTTCACCTTCCAGGGCCTCGAAAATATCCACCATTTCAAAATCGAAATACCTGCCGCGCCTGCTGCGGATTTTGCCGGCAACTCAACGCGGTCGGCACAACGATGCTTACCAGTATGCAATGGGTGCGCGGTTATAATCCTCACCAAAGAACAGCGGCCCGCTGGAAGAGGCCTTAACAGCAAAATCGAGACTTGATAGGCTAGGTCCGCGGCTATCGAGCCGCATGAAGTATTTCCAGCTTAGGCTCTATAGCTCCACAACTCAAAATACGTTTTTGCCGGATGGCCAAAATAATATTCACAGATTGAAAAAAAAGTAATTATTATTTAAGGCAAATAACATACCGGCGTTGGTAGCTGGTGCTACCGGAGAGGAACACTGTCCTGACAACAAATTTATCTTGAGGTTATGTATGGAAATCAGAGAAGAATTTGACAAGCTGATGGAAAAATTGAAGACAGAAAGGGATGAGATCAACTTAAAGGTTCACCTCGCCTCGATGGAAGCCAAGGAAGAGTTTAAACAAGCAGAAAAAATGTGGGATCAGGTTAAGGTCAAGGCTTCTGAAATAGCTGACGATGCCATAGACACTTCAGACGAATATATTGCTAAAGCCAAGACCATAGGGGAAGAATTAAAAGAGGCATACAATCGCATCAGCGAACGGCTTTCAAAATAAACTACCGGCTCGGAGTGGCCGGTATTCATGATCTCCTAAAAGAAGGTTGATTGCCTTGCCTCTTAAAGAGACAAAGGGAGCGCCCCCTTCCCCTCGTCAACACAAGAACTCCTGGTAACTCAACAAGGTTATAGCAATGAGTCGTCCATGCGGCAAAGGCTATGAACTTTGACCTTGGCCAGAAACCAAGGTTATCTTTATTTGATCAACATGCTCTAGGGTTAGCCGCATCAAATCCGCAATCCCGCGAGGGATGCGGATTTTCTATTGTCCAGCAGCAACATCATTTGCAAAAAACCGCCAAAAGCCCACCCATAGGCATGTTATTTGCCAGGCAATGGTGTTTTTTGCTCCGACGCAGTAAATCCTGCCAGTATACGGACAACATTCTTCCGAACCTTCTTGCAGAATACCGTGAAATAGAAAAAAATCAGGAAGAGGCGACGGGGCGCAGCACGTCTTCCTTGATCAACCGGTCAAGCAGGCTTTCGTGCTGCTGCATATCGATGCGTGGCACGCTGCGCAGGGCGGCAAGGTAGGACTCCAGGGTTCGAGGTTGCTCGAATAGGCGCAGGGTTGACCGGTAGAAGCCATGGGGCATGGCGAAGATGCCGCTGTCGAGAAAAAGGTAGGCAGTGCGTTGGTAGGGAAGCGGGTTGCTCTTGTTTTCCTGGAGGCGCCGGAGCAAGGGGAGCAGATCGAGGTAGTCCTGCTCGTGGATACTGATTCGCGCCGGATCAACAATCAGACGTTCGCCTGGGGGTGCTGATGCAATTCCTGGGGAAGCGATTCGTAGAGATAGTGCAAGTTTTTTGCGGCTAAACCGGAATAGATCGGCCAGAAACGACGGGTACGGCAGAGGGCTGCTCAGCAGCCTCTGCCCCAACTCTTCGACAATCGCCCCCAGCGGCAGTTCAGCGAAAAAAACGAGCCCCGGCTGTTCGTCGAGCCAGGAGTCCAACACTGCCTCCAGCACCTCCAGCCATCGATCCTCCAGGCAAGCAAGGAGAATCTGCACCAGCTCATGACAATGATGTTCTAACCGCTTCAGCACCAAGAGTAGGGCTTCGTGCCGAACGAGAAAGGCCGAGGGTAAATGGGCCGGAATCAGCAGACAGAGGTTATCCACCGGAAAGGGGTAGAGGTGTCCTGCATCCACCCTCGCTTTCAAATCGAGAAAACGGGCAAAGTCGCGGGGCCGTTCCTGATGCGCTTCCCAGTACCGGCTGCCGACATCAGTGGAAAGGTGGTCGAAACAGACATGGACCGGCAGCCCCTGCCGAATCATCCGGTGCTTGAACAACAAAATAGCGCCAATTTCCCGCTTCAGATCGTCGATGGAAATCGCCGGATGATAGCGGCTGAAAAAGGCCTCGATCCGCACCCGCCCGTTGAAGGCTTCGGAAATGGCGCGAAAATTTTCCTCCATGGCCTCAAAGCCATAGGTTGCCCCCCGTTTAATGGCTGACCGGTGGTGGTCGGCAACCACCTCGGGCGAAAACTCGAAGATTGGCGGGACGGCGGTACAGTTAAAGGCCTGCCGGTAGAGAGTAATAAATTCGGCATCGAACAGATGCCAGGCCCCGTAATGGAGGGTGAAATGACCCCGCAGTTCCCGATCCTCACCAATGGCGCGAAACAATGATTTAAGGAAAGCAGGATCGTTCTCGTAGCAGATGTAGAGCACCGTGGTCTGTACTTTCAGCCGGTGCAGATCAGCGAGGATGGCCGGAAGAGAACGGGTGACCGGCTTGCTGCGGCCGGAATGGAGCCGGAAGGCATGGCGGCTACCGCCACAGTATTCGCAGTCAAAGACGCAGCCCCGGCCAAGAAGAACCGGGAAACCGAGCTTGGTGTTGATTTTCTCGAAATAGCGGGGTGCATCAACTAAACAGGAACAATCGGCAAAGGCCAGGCTGTCGAACAGCGGCTGTTCCATCAGCCAATGTTCTTCGCTGCGCCGGATCGCGTCGTTCTCCCGCCAAACCAGATTGGCTATTGCCGCCGGCGGCGAGCCCCGCAGCAGCTGGGTCACCGGCACCTCGGGATCACCCACTACCACATAATCAAGTTCCGTGACCGTTCGCAGCAGCTCCTCGGCAAAATAGGAGGCTGTGAAGCCGCCGCAGAGGGTGACCACCTCCGCATCCCAGGCTCGAACCATCTCCAGGGCGGCGAGCAGGCCATGGGCGGTTTCCTGCCAGTGACAGACCAGGCCCACATGGGTGGGGTGCAGGGTGTCGAGGACCGCGAACAGCCTTTGCCGCACCTCGGCCTCCGGATAGAGGGCCGGATTGAAGATGCGCGCTTCCACCCCCTCTTTCCCGAGGGCGTCGCAGAGACCGAAGCTCCCCATGGGGATATAGAAAAAATAAGGACTGGCGCAGTTGATGATTAGCAGACGAGGCGGCATGAGGGCTCCCGGGGTTATTCGTCCGCTTTGCAGCCGGCAAGGCTGTCGCCTGTACCGCCCAGGATCCGGTCCTCGGCGATAAGGGCAAACTGGTCGCAAAGCAGGTCCTGGAGGACTAGCGAAGCCTCCTCAATCTCACCCTCGTTCCCCTTGCGCACCGCGCGGAAAAAACGGTCGCAGATGGCGCGCTGCTCCCGGTCCCAATGGCTGGTCAAGCCGCTTTTACCGCCCGATGCCCTTGAAAGGCCTGGCATTCGCTCATAATCACGGCGGCCGTGCGCCCAGTTGATCACATGCGAGTAAAAAAGCAGCCCGCGATCCAGGACGATATAGAGCAACTGGATGTTGCCCACCGGCCCCACCCGCAGCTGCTCGCCGCCCATCCTCATTCCTAGGAGCCGGACGCCGGAAAGCAGTTCCTTGCCCTTGAAAGCGGTGGCGCCGGCGCCGATCAGGCCGCCGACCGCTGAAAACAGGCCAAATGAAGTCCCGATGGTGGCGGCATCAATGCCCACGCCCAGCGCTGCGCCGCCCAAGGCGCCGGCGAGAATGATCTGCAGGTCACTCAAACCGAGAAATTCCCAGGTCCGCTTGCTGAACAGATCCTCTTCCAGGATCGACTGCGGCGGCAACTCGAGGTTGAAGATATTGTGCTTGAACAGTTGACGGATGGCCTCGTGGGCCTGACACTCCCGGGCGGCCACATAGGCGCAGTATTCCTGGTGCAGTTCCTGCCGTTTGCGCTCCTCCTCATCGGGGGCGCAGGGCACGACCCTGCGGTAGGCAAGGATATCCTGGAGCAGGCCCGCGAGGATGGCGGCGGCGCGCTGGTTGCGCACCTCCCAGTCCTCCTGAAAGGCCTCGACCACGGCGCGCAGCAGCGGTTCCAGCCGCTGATCGATGGCCTTGAGGCTCTCCAGCAGATCGATCCGCTGCCGGTAGTTGGCCCGGCAGGAGTTAAACAGGCGCACCGCATTGAAATGCTTACGGAACTCGCTCTGCCAGCGGGTCAGATACTCGGCATCCTCCTCCTTGCAATTGATCACCGCCATCCGGGGCGCGCCGCTGAGGCGAAGGATTTCCATCTCGGCCCGGTCGACGTGGCGCAGCGGCCGCGAGCCGTCAACCACGAAGATCACCCCGGCCCCGGCCGCCACCGGCTCGAGCAGTTCGCAGTCATCACGAAAGGCCGGGTCATCCCGGTGCGCCGCGATGAAAGCCGCCAGCAGTCCCTCCTCCGGTCCCTGATAAGCTTGCAGCCACTGCAGGGTCTGGCGTGGATTCTGAAATCCGGGGGTATCGATGAAGCGGATGATCTCCCGGCCGTCGATGCGCACCGGGAAAGCTTGGCAGAGCAAGGTTTCACCAGGAATGGGACTGACCCGCACCGAATCGTCCTCAGCCAGGGTGGAGAGCACCGAGGACTTACCCTCGTTGGGGTGGCCGATAATAGCGAATTGCGGCACACTGGACTTCATGGCCGCACCAGGGGCTGAACGTCAAGACAGGGATCGCCCATAGCCTGCATTTTTTGCCGCCAGATCCGCAACTGTTCCGGTTCGACCGGCGTCAGGATGGTCTCTGCAATCGGCCTGCCGATCAAGAAAATAGTCAGCGGTATCATCTCTCCGGTCAGGCGGCGCAGGTCGCGCAGAAACAGTTCGGTTTCCTTGAGCGGCGGCTGCCAGGCCTCTTGCAGCAGGACAACACCGGTCAAGTGCCCCTGTACCGCCGCCGTGCCCAAGGGCGCCAAACTCTCGGCCTCAGCCACACCGGGCACACCGTAGCGAAGCCATTCAATATGGGCAGGACCGGAATCCGAGCGCAGCAGATTGAGCAGAGCCTCCTGCGGACAGTCCTCGTAGAGTTCATCCGGGATCAGCAGATACACCCCGGCTCCCTCGGCGACCATTCCCGGCTCCGTCAGGGAAACGGCCCGGTCAGCGACAGGCTCTGGTACCATCCCCAAATCCGTTGCTTGTCCCACCTCGGATAGTGGGGTCTCCCGGACCCCGTTGGTGTCAAGCCGAGGCTGGGTCATGCGCCGCAAAAGCGGCCGGATGCCGAGGGTGGCGAAATGCAGTTGCTCCAAAGCCCGCCGCTGACGCATTACTCCCAGCACCAGTAGCAGGCAACGGGGCAGAAGACCGTAAACCAGCACGGAACAGCAGAGAAAAGGCCACCAGGAAACGAGATCGCTGGTCGCCAGATGAGCGGCGCCCTCCTTCAGCACGATCTGGCTGCCCTCGATCTGGGCCAGACTTGGATAGGCGTGGGGCACGGCCCAGGACCAGGGCAGGGCAATCCACCTGACCAGGCTGGCCACCAGATCGGCGGAGAGATGCAGGCTCGATTGCCAGGCAAAGGCGATATCAAAAAAAGCCACCTTGGCCAAGGTTGCACCGATCACTCCGAGATTAAAGCCGATGCCGCCCAGTTGCATCAGGATGAAGGCTGGCCAGATGAGCAGAACCGCCAGTTCCTTGCGCTGGCGCACGCCTCCCACCAGCGCGGCCAGGTCGAGCCGCTGCCGCCCGGTCATGGTGCGCTGCACCCGCCGGCGGATAGCATCCAAACCTCGCACCAGCAGGCGACCGATAAGGAGATAGGCCACCGAGGATTCCATGGGAATCCGCCGCACCTGCCGGTAGCCCAGCAAAAGCCCCTGCAGGCCAAGCAGCATCAGTTGGAGAACGACGAACAAGCCGAAATATACCGATACATTGAGGGGGGTCAATCCGGAGTAAAGCAACAGGGAGCCGGCTAAGCCGAGGCCTGCACCCAGACCACAGAAAAAAAACAGGCCCCGGCAAAGGAAAGTCAGTTCCCGCCACACGTTTCCGGGCAGCAATACCCCATCGCGCTCCCGGTCCCGCTGGTAGTGCAATCGTCGCATCGCCAGCCATCTCCGGACCAGAATGCGGGGCGGAATGTCCTCCGCCTTGCCCAAGTGCGGCTCAATCTTGGCCAGATAGATCACCCGGTCGCGCTTGGCCAACGCCGCCTCCCCCTCCGTGCGCCGCAGCTCCTCGTCAAGCTGAAAAAAGAAATGAAGATCAATTAAATCTTCAATGTTCCACAATCTTTTCACTTCGGAAACTCCAAGCAATCAGGAAAAATCAGGCGCGGGCACAAGAGATTGGGGGAGGAATACATGCTGTCATCAATTCGAGGATTTTAATGGGCATGAAAGGATGGACGAACTGGTTCAGACCGGACGCCGCCCCTCAAGAAAACAGGTGGACTGTACGCCTTTGCCCTTCATTTCCACATCAAGAGGGCAGGTAAATACAAAGTCCCGCTCCAACCGGCGGCACACCTCGACCGACACATTAATGCGCATCGGTTCGGACAGGGATTGCAAGCGGGCGGCGATGTTGACCGTATCGCCGAAGATATCGTAGAGATATTTTTTTGAGCCGACGATGCCGCCCACCACCGGGCCGGAATGGAGGCCGATCCGCACCTGCCACTGCAATTCCTCGATCCGGTTGCGCTCCTCGACATAGGTGATCATTTCCAGGGCCGCAGCGGCCGCGTCCTGGGTGTGCCGTGCATTGAACTGAGGAATACCGCAGACAAAAAGGTAGGCGTCGCCAATGGTCTTCATCCGCTCGCAGGAGTTGGCCTCGGCTATCCGGTCAAAGGCGGTGAACAGGATGTTGAGTTCGCCGATCAGCACCTCCGGCGGCAAGGTGGCGGCGGCCGAGGTAAATTGGACGATATCGACAAAACAGACCGTCACTTCCGGAAAATATTGCGGGGCGCAACTGCCCTTGTCCATCAATTCCGCCGCGACACGCGCCGGCAGGACATTGAGCAGCAACGCCTCGGACTTCTGCTTCTCCAGTTCGAGCTGCCGGTTTTTCTCGCCCAGTTGCCGCTGCAGGCGGCAGAGCTTGAGGTGGGTGCTGATCCGCGCCAGAACCTCGCCGGGGTGAAACGGTTTGGTGATGTAATCAACCCCGCCGGCCGCAAAGCCGCTGAGCTTATCGGCGGTGTTGTCGAGGGAAGAGATGAAAATGACCGGAACGTCGCGGGTGAGTGCCTGCTCTTTCAAGAGGCGGCAGAGTTCCAGCCCGTCCATCTCCGGCATAAGGATGTCGAGCACAATCAGATCGGGCTGTTCTTCCCGCACCTTGCCCAGGGCCTCCCTGCCATGCCCGGCGATGCGGACGGTGTAGCCCTCCTTACTCAGCAGATTCTGCAGAATACGCTGATTGATCGGAGAATCCTCGACAACCAGAATGGAGGCCGGCCGGGCTGGCACGCCATGCTCCATCAAAGAGCGCTGACGGCCTGGCGGGCCCGCTGCTGCAGGGCGAGATCGATCAGCACCATGGCGGCCATGGACTCGACGATCGGCACTGCCCGCGGCACCACGCAGGGATCATGCCGCCCCTTGGCCGCAAGCTCCACCTCGCAGCCATCAAAGTCAACGGTGCTCTGGACCTGACCAATAGTGGCCACCGGCTTGAACGCCACCCGGAAAACAATGGGCTCGCCATTGCTTATCCCGCCTTGGACGCCGCCGCTGTAATTGGTTCGGGTGCCCAGTTGTTGTCCTTTTTTGACAAAGGGATCGTTGTGGAGGCTGCCGCGCAGGCGGGTACCGGCAAACCCGGAACCGATATCAAAGCCCTTGGTGGCCGGCAGGGAGAGCATGGCCTGGGCCAGCCGTGCCTCCAGCTTGTCGAAAACCGGCTCGCCGAGGCCGATGGGCACGTTGCGGCAGACACAGGTGAGAATACCGCCGGTGGAATCCTTGGCCTCCAATACCTCGCGGACTCGGGTCTCCATGCGCCCGGCTGTGGCCGCATCCGGGCAACGGATCATCTGGGCATCGACCTCGGCCCTGCTAATGCGCAGGGAATCCACCTCCGGCGCCTCGATGTCGCCAACCGCGCTCACCCAGGCCACGATCTCGGTGCCATAGGTTTCAAACAGCCATTTCTCGGCAATGGCTCCGGCGGCCACCCGGCCGATGGTCTCGCGGGCGCTCGATCGCCCGCCGCCGCTGGAGGCACGGATGCCATACTTCATCTGGTAGGTGAAATCGGCGTGCGAAGGCCGGGGAATTCGGCTCATCTCGCCGTAGTCCTGGGGCCGCTGATCCTTGTTGTTGACCAGAAGCATGATCGGGGTGCCCAGGGTGCGGCCGAACTCGGTCCCGGAGTAAATGGTGACCTGATCGGCCTCCTGGCGGGGAGTGGAAAGCTCGCTCTGCCCCGGCCGCCGCCGGGAAAGCTGGGACTGGATATCCGCCTCAGTCAATGCCATCCCGGAAGGGCAGCCGTCAACAATGGCGCCGACGCCTTTGCAATGCGATTCCCCAAACGTCGTCACCCGGTAGAGGGTGCCCATCGTGCTGGACATGGTGTACTCCTTTGTGCCTTTGTGTTTCGTGTCTTTTCAGGTGAGCCGGCTGGCGCCTTGTCGACGGTTCAAACTCGTTTCTGTAGCCCGGATGCAGTGCAACGAAATCCGGGGCACCCTGCCACCGCCCCATTGTTTGCCTGATTGCGCCTCCGCTTCATCCGGACCATCCACTATTTCCCCGAGAATTTATTCATATACCACGCGGCCGCCTTATCCAGTCCATCCCGCACCGAGTATTCCGGCTGGTAGCCCAGCAGTCGGGCTGCCTTGGAAATATCGGCCAGGGAATGGCGGACGTCGCCGGCGCGGAAATCGCGGTACACCGGCTCAGCCTGGGCCGCGGCCGGCATCCGCCCGGCCACCCGCTCCTGGATCAGCCGATATAATGCATTGAGGGTGGTGCGCTCGCCGAAGGCCACGTTATACACCTGATCGGCGGCTTCCTGATCGGCGGTGGCAGCGAGGATATTGGCCTGGACGCAGTTATCGATGAAGCAGAAATCGCGGCTGGTCTCGCCATCGCCGTTGATAAAGACCGCATCATTCTTGAGCAGGCCGGCAAACCATTTGGGGATGACAGCGGCATAGGCCCCGTCCGGGTCCTGGCGCTGACCGAAGATGTTGAAATAACGCAGGCCGATGGTCGCGAACCCATAGGTCCGGGCAAAGACGCTTGCATACAATTCATTGACCAGCTTGGTCACCGCATACGGGGAGAGCGGATTGCCGATCCGGTCTTCAACCTTGGGCAGGCCGGGATGGTCGCCATAGGTTGAACTGGAAGCGGCATAGACCATCCGTCGCACCCGGGCGTCACGCGCGGCCACCAGCATGTTGAGAAAACCGCTGATGTTGTTTTCGTTGGTGGTCACCGGGTCCTCAATCGAGCGCGGCACCGAACCAAGCGCCGCCTGATGGAGGACATAATCCGCCCCGGTGCAGGCATTGCGGCAGGATTCCGGATCGCGGATATCGCCCCGGATGAAGCAAAACCGCTGCCAGGCGTCCGCACCCACCCGGGCCTCGACCTCGTCCAGATTGTGCTGGTGACCGGTGGAAAAATTATCCAGACCGACGACCCGCTGCCCCAGCGTCAACAGGGTTTCAAGAAGATTGGAGCCGATGAAACCGGCAACGCCGGTCACCAGCCAAGTTGCCGGGTGCTGCCGGAGATGATCCTTCCGCTCCTGATATGCGTTCATTTTGTCTGTTTCCCTGCCCAGCGAAGTATTGTATTTTATGCGGCGTGCGCCAGTGTGTCCGTTAGGATAATAGCCTTGACCGCAGTCAGCGTCAATGCTGATAACACCCCGAGCCCAAACCTGTTTTTGCCATGCCGCTCACCCGGAAAATCATTCACGTCGACATGGATGCCTTTTTCGCCTCGATCGAACAGCGGGACCGTCCCGAACTGCACGGTCTACCGGTGATTGTCGGCGGCAGTCCCCGAAGCCGGGGCGTGGTCGCGGCCTGCTCCTACGAGGCCCGCGCTTTTGGCATCCATTCGGCCATGCCCAGCGTGCGGGCACACCAGCTGTGTCCCCAGGCTGTTTTTCTTGCCCCCCGGATGGCGCGCTACCAGGAGGTATCGCGCCAGATCATGGCCCTGTTCCGCCGTTACACCACCCTGGTGGAGCCACTTTCCGTGGACGAAGCCTTTCTTGACGTCACCACCAATCTGCCCGGCGAGCCCTCGGCCACCCGGATCGCCCAGTCCATCCGCGCCGCTATCCGCGAAACCACCGGCCTGACGGCCTCAGCCGGGGTCTCGTACAACAAATTCCTGGCCAAGATCGCCTCCGGCCACAACAAACCCGACGGACTCACCGTCATCCCCCCGGACCGGGCCCAAGCCTTCATTGCCTCCCTGCCGATCGGCACATTGTACGGAGTCGGCAAGGTGACGGAACAGAAAATGCGGCAGCAGGGAATCCGGACCGGCGCCGATCTGCTTCATTATTCCCGTCAGGAACTGTCCGCCCTGTTCGGCAAGAGCGGCCTGTTTTTTCATGACATGGCCCGAGGCATCGATTGCCGCCCGGTGGAACCGGTCCGGGTACGCAAATCCATCGGCTCGGAAACCACCCTGCCCACGGATATCCTCGATTTTGTCCGGGTGAGCACCGTTCTTTTTGACCAAGTCCAGCAGGTAGCCCGCATTCTGGCGGATAAAAAGACCGGTGGCCGCACCCTGACGCTCAAGGTTCGCTACAGCGACTTCACCACCATCACCCGGTCGTGCACCACGCCGCAGGGCTTCTTCGATACCGCCGACATCGTGGCCCAACTCCCCCGGCTGCTGGCCGCCACCGAGGCCGGCCGCCGCCCGATCCGCCTGCTTGGCATCACGGTCGCCAACCTCTGTTCCGAACAGGAGGCCCGGCGCCTGCGCATCCGGCAACTGTCCCTACCCTTCCCGCAACCCCGGTCCCGCAAGGCTCCGGCCGCCCCTTAACCGCACCCCCACCCACGTTTATATTCAGACTATTGAGTGTTAAGCAGAATGAAAAGCCAGGCGATCAGGAAGCAAGATTACTCTTTGGAAAGGAAGCCCGTGGAGCTGGCTTTCCCGAGAATCAGGGGGAAAGAACGGCCTTTGCGCGCCGCTTGCGATTGAGAAAAACAAGAATACGGAGGGAGAGCCAGTAGGTGATCACCGCGCAGACAGCGCCCACAGCCACGCTGCCGACGATCAGCGGAATGATGATCTCCTTGCCCAGGGCAACAAAGGCCATGAATTGATCAGTGATTTGAAACATATTGAGGGTTGCCAGCTTCTTGCAGATGTCAATTAACTGGTGGTAGACGGAAGTGACCGAAGGCCCGCCGAGCAGCAGGTGCCCAATCCAATAATTAAAAGCAAAAATCGGCGGAATGGTGACCGGATTGGTGATCCAGGCGGGAATAATCGCCGCCGGACGGTTCAGGTTTAAGAAGGTGGCGAAAATCGCCCCGAGGAACATCTGGATGCCGATGGTCGGGGTGAAGGCGATGAAAACCCCCAAGGCAAAACCGCCGGCAATGGCCCTGGTCGATCCTCGCAGCTTGATCAGCCAGCGCAGCGCCGGCCGGATCCTGAAAAAATAATTCTTCCTTCGATTAAAAAAGAGCTTCGCCATGCCACTCCATCAATTGTATTGGGCAACCTTTTTCCCTGACCAAGGCAGGCGCCGCTGACCTTTTTGCTTCGCCAAGGATTCTTCAAACAAACGCTCAACCACTGTAAATTGCAGCTTAACACTAACCGCGAAACTCCTTGAAGAAAAAAGAACGCAGCCTTCATATTTCTTACTGCCCGGCCAGCGGGCTGCTCCAGGATTGACCATTTGGCCGCTCATCTCCAGGTGACGGAGCTGCGGATTGTGATTTTTTTTTCCCGTGGCGTGGTGTAGTACTGTGCCATGCATTTCCTTACCTCTTCCGATCGAAAGAACCGCACCTCCCCGATGAACCCAGCAGGACAGGCGCGTCTTGTGGTGGCAGGCGGCGGCGCCGCCGGTCTGATGGCCGCCGGTCAGGCCGCTCTCCTGGGCGCGAATGTGGTTGTCCTGGAAAAAATGCAGCGCCCGGGCCGCAAACTCTGCATCACCGGCAAGGGCCGCTGCAACCTGACCAACGTTGCCCCCCTGCCCGAATTTCTTGGCCACTTCGGTCCGACCGGCCCCTTTCTCCGCCAGGCCTTTCATCAGTTTTTCACCCCCGAACTCCTCGAGTTTTTCCGGGAACTGGGCCTCACCGTTGTCACCGAACGCGGCGGCCGGGTCTTTCCGGCCTCGGGCAAAGCCCCGGAGGTGCTGGCGGTGTTCGAGCAATGGCTGGAGCGCTGCGGCGTACCTATCCGCACCGGAGTGACGGTTGATCATCTCTGCATCGAGCACGGCGCGCTCACCGGGGTTTCCTGCGGCGGCACGGCCATTGCCTGCAACGCTCTGATCCTCGCCGCCGGTGGCGCCTCCTATCCCTTCACCGGCTCCTCCGGCGACGGTTACCGGCTGGCCGAAGAAGCGGGTCATCGGATTGTCCCCATCCGCCCGGCCCTGGTGCCGCTGATCACCAAGGGAAACCTCGCGGCCCTGATGGAAGGCCTGCAGCTGCGCAATATCATGGTGCGTCTGTTTATAGACGGCAAAAAGCGGGCCGAGGCCTTCGGCGAGTTGACCTTCATGGAATTCGGCCTCAGCGGGCCGGTGATTCTTACTCTGAGCGGCCGGATTGTCGACGCCCTGCGCGAGGGCCGGGAAGTCGTGCTGCTACTGGACCTCAAACCCGCCCTGGACGAAAAAAAACTCGACGCCCGCCTGGTGCGCGACTTCGAGCTGCGGCGACTTGAACCCATTGCCGATGTTCTGCGGGGATTGCTGCCCAAGGAGATGGTCGGCGTGGCTTTGGAAGAGATCGCTCTGCCCCCCGAACGCCTTGCCGGAACCATCCGCAGCGAGGAACGCAGACGCCTGCGCCACTGGCTGAAAAATTTCCGCCTGCAAATCACCGGCCACCGGCCGCTGGCCGAGGCTATCGTCACCGCCGGCGGCGTCGACACCCGCGAGGTCGACCCGCGCACCATGGCATCACGACTGGTACAGGGCCTCTACTTTGCCGGCGAGGTGCTTGACATCCAGGCCGACACCGGCGGCTACAACCTGCAGGCCGCCTTTTCCACCGGCTGGCTGGCCGGTCGCTCGGCCGCCGCCCGCATCAACGCCCACGCTGGGAAATAACATGTTTCTCCCCTGCACCCGAGAAGAAATGGCCCAATTGGGCTGGGATGCGCTCGACGTTATCCTCGTCACCGGCGACGCCTACATCGACTCGCCGTTTATTGGCGTGGCTGTGATCGGCAAGCTCCTGGTCCGGCACGGCTTCCGGGTCGGGGTCATTGCCCAGCCCGATCTCCAATCGGAGCACGACATCACCCGCCTCGGGGAACCGGCCCTGTTCTGGGGCATCACCGGCGGCTCGATCGATTCCATGGTCGCCAACCGCACCGCCTCGGGCAAGCGCCGCAAAACCGACGACTACACCCCTGGCGGGCACAACACCCGCCGACCGGACCGGGCGGTGCTTGCCTATGCCAACCTGATCCGCCAGCATTTCAAGGGCACCGCGCCTCTGGTGCTGGGCGGGATCGAGGCCAGCCTGCGCCGCATTGCCCATTACGACGCCTGGGACAACCGGGTACGCCGCTCGATTCTCTTCGACGCCAAGGCCGACTATCTGCTCTACGGCATGGCGGACCGGAGCGTGATCCAGCTCGCCCAGGCCCTGGCAGCCGGGCAATCGCCGGCATTGATCCGTGGCCTCTGTTATGCGGCAGCCGCCCCGCCGGAAACGGCGCTCATCCTCCCTCCCTACCAGACCGTTGCCGCGAACAAGAAGGCCTTCATCTCCATGTTCCGCACCTTCTACGACAACAATGATCCGGTCAATGCCCGCCCCCTGGCCCAGCAGCAGGACAGCCGCTTTCTCGTCCACAATCCGCCGCAGCCGCCGCTGTCCACCGCGGAACTGGATACCGTCCACGACCTGGAGTTCGAGCGCGATCTTCATCCCCGCGACCGGCAAGCGGGCCAGGTCCGCGCCCTGGACACCATCCGCTTTGCCATCACCACCCACCGGGGCTGTTACGGTGAGTGCCATTTCTGCGCTATCGCCGTGCATCAGGGCCGGACCATCCAGAACCGGAGCGTCGACTCCATCCTGCACGAGGCAAAGACTCTCGCCGCCCATCCGGCCTTCAAGGGCACCATTGCCGACGTCGGCGGTCCGACCGCTAACATGTACGGCTTTGAATGCGCCAAAAAGCTCGCCAAGGGAGCCTGCCGGGACAAGCGCTGCCTGTTTCCCACCGTCTGTCCGAATCTCAAGGTCGACCATGGTCCCCTGATCGCCTTATTGCACCGGCTGCGCACCATCAAAAACATCAAGAAAATCACCGTGGCCTCGGGCCTGCGCTACGATATGATCCTCGCCGATAAGAAAAACGGCCTCGCCTACCTGCGCGAGATCGTGCGCCACCATGTTTCCGGCCAATTGAAGATCGCACCGGAGCACAGCAATGCCGCAGTACTCGCGGCCATGGGCAAACCGGATGCGGACTTGCTCCTGCAGTTTCGCCGCCTCTTCAACCGCCTGACCAAAGAGGAGGGGTTGGACCAGTTCCTCACCTACTATCTGATTGCCGCCCACCCCGGCTGCACCCAGGCGGCCATGGAGGAACTGCGGGCCTTCTGTCAACAAGAGCTGCATCTCCTGCCCCGCCAGGTGCAACTGTTCACTCCCACTCCCTGCACCTGGTCCACCCTGATGTATTGGACCGAAACCGATCCGTTTACCAACAAGCCCTGTTTTGTCGAAAAAAGCGAGGCAGGCCGGGAACGGCAGAAGATCGCCATCGTCGGTGATGCGGGAGGGCGGCCCGCTCCAATGACCAGCCAACGCTCCGTACCCTCGAAGAAACGGAAGAAATAAGCCTCCTTCCCGGTCACGGCAAGGTCAGCGGTCAAGCCTCCTCGCAACTATCGCGGCGCTCAAGCGGAAAAGATTTCGTCGGTCTCCTTCTCCAGCAGATACTTCATGCAATCTTCCGCGGTTTATCGTATATAAGCCGACACAATCGGCTGTTTCCCTGCTCTGGATTCTCAGCCTGCCCCATGTTCTTTGCCGCGAACCACAAGCGATGACATCTTCAGGAACAACAACGCCGGCGCAAGCCACCACCACCTCGGATGAGGCAGGAAACTGGTTCCCGGAAAACCTGGCGCAGATCTGCAATAGGCTGACCGCCACCACCGCGCAATCGTCCGCGGTCCCGCCGGTGGCGGTGTTTGATTTCGACAACACCTGCATTTTCCGCGATGTGGGACAGGCGGTGTTCCGCTATCAGGCGCAGCACCTGCGCTATCGGCTGACCCCGCGACAACTGGACGCCATTCTGCCGAAGACCGCAGGCCAACTGGCCGGCCGGCCGCTGACGGCACTCACCACCACCCTGCTGGACGCGTACCGCGCACTCTATCCGCTCGTTGCCGCTGGCAAGCAGGACGAAGCGCTCCGTCTGCCCGAATACCGGCTGTTTGCCGTCCTGTTGCTCTGGCTCACCGACAAGGCCCGCAAGGACGAGCGCCTGGGGCCACGGTACGTGCTGCCGTTCATGGGCAAGCTGCTGGCCGGTTTTTCCATCGCCGAACTGCGGCATCTGGCAGTTGAGGTGGTGCAGAAGGTGCGGCAAGAACCGCTGATTGAAGAAACGCTGTCGGTGGAAGCTCCGGAGCCGGTCGGCCGCATCGAGGCAAGCTACCCGCTGGGTCTCCATGCCTTTCCGGAGATGCAGGCCCTGATGCATCGCTTGGCGAGGCAGGGCATAGAACGGTACGTGATTTCGGCGAGCACCGAATGGCTGGTGGAAGGGGCGGCGCAGCTGCTGGAATTTCCGGTGGCGGCGGACCACATCTTCGGCATCCGGCTTCGCTTGGATGAACGGGACGTGCTCACCATTGATGATCCCATCGACTACCCGGTCACCTTCCGTGAAGGCAAGGCCGAGATCATCACCCAAAGGATCAGCGGCCGGCCAGTGCTGATTGCCGGCGACGCCGACACCGACTTCGAGATGCTCACTCTGCCCGGAGTGGACCTCCGCCTGCTGCTCAACCGGAGGCAGAACGGCCTCATCAGCACACTCTACCAGGACCCGGACATCCTGCTCCAGGGCCTGGATCTCACTTCCGGCCGCTTCCGCCCCACACGCGAGTCGATCGGCGGTTGAAGTGTGGAATCGGCAGCGGTTTGCGCCTGTGAGGAACAGAGCGCATCCTCCGCTGCTATCCTCAAGGTGACCGGTTCGGCTTTGTCAGTTCAACCACTGGTGAGCAATCTCGGCCGCTTCTCCCTGACGGTCAGAGTGACACACACCATTGCCGCATCGCGACCCATCCCCAACCCCACTCTAGACCGCCCGCCGGTCCCTCCTATTTCTTCAGCGTTTTTGCAAAATCGAGCATCCGCTGAATCGGGATACGGGCTTTGGCCGCCAGCTCCGGTGCCACCTTGATTTCACCCGCGCCGGTCTCCAGGACCATGGCCAATTTTTCCAGGGTATTCATCTCCATCCAGGGACAGCGGGCACAGCTCTCGCAACTAGCCCCTTCGCCCGCGGTCGGTGCGCCCAAAAGGACTTTATCCGGTGCCAGCTGCCGCATCCTGTTGAAGATACCCGCATCGGTGGCGACAATGAATTCCTTGTTCGGCAGACGCTGGACCGCCTGAATCAAGGCAGTGGTCGAACCGACCACGTCCGCCTGATCGACCACCTCCCGGGGTGATTCAGGGTGGACGAGCACCGCCGCCTGGGGATGGCGCTTGCGCAACTGCAGGAGGGCGTCGGCCTTGAACTCCTCATGCACCACACAGGAACCGGGCCAAAGAATCATCTCCACCCCGGTCAGTTGCTGGACATAGCGGCCAAGATGCCGATCCGGTCCCCAGAGGATCTTCTCCCCCTTTTCGGCCAGATGCCTGACCACCGCCAAGGCGATACCCGAGGTGACCACCCAGTGGGAACGGGCCTTGACCTCGGCGCTGGTGTTGGCGTAGACCACCACCGTGTGCTCGGGATGACGGTCGCAGAAATCGGTGAACAGATCGATGGGGCAGCCCTCGTCAAGCGAACAGGTGGCCGCGAGGTCGGGCATGAGCACCAATTTTTCATTGTTGAGGATTTTCGAGGTCTCACCCATGAACCGCACCCCGGCCACGACCAGGGTCTGGGCCGGGTGTTCGGCGGCGAACCGGGCCATCTCCAGGGAGTCGGCGACGCAGCCGCCGGTCTCGTCAGCCAGGTCCTGGAGATCACTGTCAGTGTAATAATGGGCCACCAGCACCGCATTCTTCCGCCGCAGCATGGTTTTGATGCGTTCTTTCAACGCTTCCTTTTCCCGGGCGGGCAACTCCAGCCTGATAGGGTGGGCCGGGACCTTGACCTGAGGGATGCGAATATCCGCCAGGGTTTCTCCTGTTTCCTTGTTCATATCCAATTCTGCCGTCTCGATTTCGATCAAAAAAACCGGCCACCATTCAAGGCGCCGGCCCTCTAGCAAGATTTCCTAGTACCGCAAAACCCCTTGGAACACAACCATTTTCCACGGAGCCTTTCTCAGCGGCGCATCCCGTCGAAAACACGACAAGAAAATAGATTTACAAATCACAGGCATCATGGTTTTATGTCTAATCAACCTGCGGTATACTGCCCGTATCCTGGCAACTCCTTCCCCACGACTGGCCATGCACGTCTATCCCTCCGAACTTGTTGCCCTCATCAATCAACGATGGCAGGCCTCGTCTGCTGCGGAAGGGACCGCCGCCATGCCCGAGGCCGCCAGTCTGCCAGGCAAGGCGGCTCTGGAACGGCTGATTTCCACCTGTTACCAGGTGAGCATGATGCGCGAGGAAGCCCGGCCAATCACCCTGCGCCTCATCCTGGCGTCCCCCAAACTCTTCCCCGCGGAACAGGGACCGCCCAAAGGGTTTCTCCGCCTGCTGTTCTCCACCCCCCGGCCCTTCAACGAGTACGAGCTGCGTCGCCTCTCGCCGGCCATGGATTTCGAGCGCTCCCTCATCGGCATTGAGCCGCACCCCGATAAGGGTTTTCAGATCTGGGGGATTGTCAATTCAGGCATCCGCTGGCTGCAGCAGGAACGCGGCGGCAACAAAAAGACCAATATCCTGCCCGAGGTCTTTGTCGTCCATGTCACCGGCCCGGGCATGCTGACCATCTGCAAAGGGCTCAAGATCATCGCCACCCTTAACGGCGGCAAACTCATCGATTCCGCGGCCAACGCCTTCCAGTCCAAATGGATGAACAAGCTCTTTGCCGAGCAGCGGAGCATTCTGTTGCAACTGCATGAGATTTTCCGGTCCAGCGTGCTCTATCCGGTGGCCAAGATCCAGGACGAATTCATCGAAAGCCTCCAGTTCCAACTGTTGAAACGGGTCATCAGCGTGACCCGCATGTCCCGCCACGGCGGCACCTTCATCATCTTTCCCGGCGACAGCCCGCCAGAACTCGCTGCGGAAAACCCCTACATCCTCCTCAAATACCGCTTCCGCCAGGACGAGGCCGTCCAACGGCAGCAAACCCTGATGGTCAGAACCATCCGCCTGGCCACCACCGCGCTCGGCGACATCAATAACCCCGATAAAGTCGTCACCTGGAAGGATTACGTGGAACTCCGCCACGAATCGGCGGTCTACGACCTCGAGGAGGCCCTCTACGAACATGCCCAGTTCGTGGCCAGTCTGGCCTCGGTCGACGGCGCGGTAGTGACCAGCAGTCGCGGTCCGATCGGTTTCGGCGGCATGATCGTCGGTTCGCTCGACAAACTGACCGAAGTGGCGCTGGCCAGCGATGTCGAGGGCAAGGTGCTTAGTTTGGCCAATATCGAAGGGTACGGCTCCCGGCACCGATCCGTCTACCACCTCTGCAATGCCCTCCATCAGGTGATGGCCATCGTCGTTTCCCAGGACGGCAACGTCCAACTGGCCAAATGGCGCAACGGTATCGTCACCTGCTGGGATTTGACCTCGCAAATGTTCATCAGCGACTTCTGAACGTCGCCAGCCCCGCGCCTTCTTTCACCTCAGCCGGACACCGGCCGCAACCGCCGCTTGACCACCTGCCAAAGCAGCAGGGTGCAGGTCACCGAAACCACGCCCATCCGCCCCAGCATCACAATTTTATCTTCCCATCCGAACGAAAAAAACCACATGGCCAGCGCTCCGATCATGAAATAAAAAAAGACCATCAACGACGAGGCGGCGCCGGTGTCGCGATCCACCTGCTCGAGGATCAAGTTGTTCCCCGCCGGCCGGCAAAAGGAGAAGGAAAAGGTCAGGCAGAACATCGGCAAGGTCAGCCGCCAAGGATCCGGTATCCAGGGACAGAGCAGGAGCAGCGAGGAGAGGAGCATGCCGGTGAAGGCGATGGGCATGAGCCGGGTGATCGGGAAACGACGCACCACCCGGGAAAACGCCAGCGGCGCCAGCACAAAAGCCAAGGCGTTAAAGCCGAAAAAATAACCGAATTGCCGCTCGTCGAATCCAAGCCGGGTAATGTAGAGATCGGGCGAGCCGCCGATGAAGGCAAAAACCGGCACACAGGTGCAGGACAGGGTCAGGAGCAGCACAATGTAACGCTTATTGCGCAGCAGACGCAGGTAGCTGGAAGCCACCTCAATGAAGCTCGGTGGTGTTTCCGGGCGCAGGGATTCGTCCATGCGCAGCACTCCGAAAAAGGCAATGGTGCCTAGAATCGCCTGGAGCAGGAAGATCCACCGCCAGGAAAACAGGGTGATGATCCAGCCGCCAAGGATCGGGGCAATCATCGGAGCGGTGGCCACGATCACCCCGATCTGGATGAACACCCGCTGCCGTTGCGGCCCGGTGAACCGGTCCTTGCTGACGGCAAAGACAATGGCCGAGGCCGCCGCCGCCCCGGCTCCCTGGAGGGTCCGGCCGCAAATCAACATGGTGGGGCTCTGCGCAAAACTGCAGACCAGACAGGAAAGGATGAATAGTCCCACACCGGCGAGGAGCGGCGGTTTTCTGCCGTAGCGGTCGGAAAGCGGCCCGTAGATGAGCAGAAAGCCGCAGTAGGTCATGAAAAAGGTGACGAGGGTGAGATTGATGGCCACCAGCGGAGCCTGCCATTCGCGCTGCAACAGGGGCAAGGCCGGCAGATACATGTCGGTGGCCAGCGGAGGGAAGGCCGACAGCAGGGCCAGCAACAAAATGATCGGGGGAAACCGTTCCCTGATCTCGTCAACTATACCCATCCGGAACACTCCTCTCTTGGGATCACACGATTGCGGAGGTGGACCGGCACGAACTCCGGCTGCACAGGGGGATGATCATCCCGCAAATCCGGCAAAGGTGCAAGCAAAACCCAGCGCCCAAGGTGCGGCCGCCCAATCAAGGGATATGCCGTGCCGCCAAAACCGTCCGCACCACCTGACCCAGTTCGGCCACGGTGTAGGGTTTGGCCAGCATCCCGGCAAAACCGTGGGCCTGGTGTTCCGACAGCACCGGATCGTGGGAATAGCCGCTGGAGACAATGAGGCAGGCGGTGCTGTCCAGAGCGAGGATGCGGCGGGAAGCCTCCAGCCCTCCCATGCCGCCGGGAACGGTCAGATCCATGAGAACCGCCGCATACGGCTCTCCTGCAGCAAGGGCCTCTGCGTACAGGCGGACTGCCGCCTCGCCGTCGGCACAGGCATGAACCTTGTATCCCATATGGGTCAGCATGGTGGCGGCAAGGTCGCGAATGGCCCTTTCGTCGTCCATGACCAGCAAAGGCCTCTGGCTCTGGAGTCTTTCCGTGGCTCCTGAAACGACCGGCCTGGATGGCCCGGCAGGTGGAATCCTGTCGGTTGCAGGCAGGAGAATGGTACACGCCACCCCCTTGCCAATCGTGGATTCAGCGCTGATATGGCCACCATGCCGGCTGACGATTGAATAGGCCGAGGCGAGCCCCAGGCCGCTGCCGAACTCCTTGGTACTGAAAAAGGGATCAAAGATGCGTTCCAGATTCTCTTCCGGGATGCCGCACCCCTCATCGGCAATGGTGATCCGGACATAATCGCCCTCCGGAAGGGCGAAAGCCTCATTGGCTGCTTCAAGCCACTGATTGTCGGCGGTTACCCGAAGAATGCCGCCTTCGGGCATCGCCTGCACCGCATTGATGAGAATGTTGTGCACCACTTGCGAAATCTGCCCCTCATCAGCCTCGATCGCCCGCACCGTATCATCGATCCAGACATCTCCCCGGACGTTCGTGCCCCGGAGCATCAAAGAAACAGCTTCATGGATCAGCCGGTCAACGGCTACCACGGTGGTGACGGGCTTGCCTCCCCGGGCAAAGGTCAGCAGCTGCCGGGTCAGTTCCGCCGCGCGCTCCGCCGCCTTTTCGGCCGACTCCAGCGAATGAAGGGCGGCATGTCCTGGTTCGAGCACCAACCGGGCATAGGAGAGATTGCCCATGATACCGGTGAGAATATTGTTGAAGTCATGGGCGATGCCGCCGGCCAGCACCCCGATGGATTCCAGCTTCTGCATCTTGATCAGTTCGTTGTGCAGACGTTCCCGCTCGGTGATGTCGGTGAGGATGATCATGATCCGGTTATTGATCAGCTGGGTATTGGCGATGGCGTGCCGGACCTGCCCGTTTTTGCAGGTCACCCTGACCTCAAAGGGTCGAATGGGCGCACTGCTCTCCCTCGCCCTGGCCATCTCGGCCCGCCAGGAGGTGAGCAACTGTTCCCGGTAGACCGGGTCCGGATAGGCGAGGAGAAACCACTGCTCATCGGTGGGAATCTCGTCGAGGCTGTAACCAAACCGTTCGGAAAAATTGATATTGATGTATTCGATGGTCACGCCGTTGGTCAGGGCAATCCCCACGGGCATGGCGTCAAGGATATCGAGGAGTTCCTGACGGCTTTTCTGGAGATGCTCGGTGGTGGTCCGGTAGGTCGAAATTTCCCGCTTCAGCAGCATATAAATCAACCAGGCGGTGCCGATGACGAACACCCAGCCCTTGAGGGTCTGCATCTCGGTAAGAAGCGCGGCATCCTGTCCCAGAAGGGAAACAATCCGGTCGGAGAAGAGGATCCAGAGGACGGCAACAGTCAGATAGATGGCGGCGATCTTCAGCGGCCCACGGGCTTGGCCTCGCAGGGGGGTAGAGTCCATGTTCTTTCGCGATGTTTAGCAATGAGCTGATTTGAAAACAAAAAAATCCGGGACTGTCCCTCGCCCGGAGATACCCTGCGTCTCAAGGTTTAATTGTAGCAGGGAATACAATGGGAAACAATCGCTTCCTGCTCCATTGCACACTGTACGCGACAGGGCAATCTTGCGGCTTACCGAACGCTGGCTGATGCTATTTCCTGATCACCGTCCGATGGAATCGCCGGCAGTGCGGAGGACATCGAGACGCAGGCGATGGCGGGCATCGAACAGCCGGCGCTCCACGCCAAGGATGGCGGTCGTTGCCCCGAAACCGGTGCCGGCGCAGATGAGAAACATGATCAGGATCTGGTAGTTGACCGCCTCCATAGGGCTGGATCCGCCCAGAATCTGGCCGGTCATCATGCCGGGAAGACTCACCAGGCCGGTGGTGGCCATGGAATTAATGATGGGCATCATCGCGGCGCGGATGGCCTGGCGGCGGATCTCCAGCACCGCCTCGGTCGCGGTCTGGCCAAGCAATAGCCGCTGTTCGATGATCGTCCGTTGCTGCCAGACGGTCTCGGTCATCCGCTCCATGCCCAAGGCTACGCCGCTCATGGTGTTGCCGAGCAGCATGCCCAACAGGGGAATAGCGTACTGCGGCGCGTACCAGGGTTGATTATTGATAATGACCAAAAGGGCGAGCACGGTGATGGTGAAGGAGGAGAGAAACATCGATCCGGTGCCGATCAGCCAGCCGGAAAATCCGCCGATCCGGCGATGCTGGCGGGCCACCACCTCCCGGCCGGCCGCCAGCAGCATGACCAGGGAAATGGCCAGCACATACGCTGGATGGGCATGGGCAAAAAGCAGGCGCAGGACCTGGCCGATGAGCAGCAACTGGACGGTGGTCCGAATTGAAGCAATGGCCAGTTGCCGCCCCAACCCCAGCTGCAGCTTCCAGGAGAGCAGCCCGAGCAGCAATACCAGCGAGGCGGCCAGGGCCAGATCAGCGGGCGACAGCGGTTGAACGCTCATCGAAAGATCCTCCAGTGGCAACAAGGTGGCCGGTGCTCTCCATGAACAGGCGGCGCCGGCAGACCCGGTCGAGTTGGGCCGGATCGTGACTGACCCAGAGCAAGGGGGCCTGATGGGTCACGCCATAGGACAGGAGCAACGTTTCAATCCGGGCAACCGCCTGCTGATCGAGACTGGCGGTCGGCTCATCGAGCAGCAGGCATTGGGGTTGGTTGTGCAGCAGGCGGACGATGGCCAAGCGCTGCTTTTCACCGGTCGAAAGCCGGCTGATCTGCCAGTCCCGTACCGAACGGTCAAATCCGGCGGCAGCCAGAATCTGGTCATCGACCGCAGCAAAATCTGCAAAATGATCGCCGACCAGATCAAACCACCAGCCACTTTCCGCCGGCAGCAGGCCAACGGCCCGCCTCCAGAGCGGCGCGGCCACGGCGTCGGCGTCGAGATCGCCCAGACGCAGGCTGCCGGTGCGCGGGTCAAGATCGGCGATGGCCCGGAGCAGCTGGCTTTTGCCCGCTCCCGAGGCCCCGTGCAGGCCAACGCACTCGCCGCCCTCGATCCGCAAGGAATAGGGGCCGCGATTGCGGAAGCACAGGTTGCGGATCTCAAGTGGCGGCATGGGATTCCTTGGCAAGAAGAGCGGCCAGCCAAACGGCCGCCTGATCGGCCCCTTTTGCTGGCGGGGAGAGTGTTCGTTTCGCTGACCAAGGCGGCAGCGCGTCCAGCCACTGGCCGCTGTGCCACGCCGGTGGAGCAATTGGCCACGACCACAGATGGTTGTCGACAAAGGCCGCCAGTATCGCGGACTCGGGAAAGTCGCGCCGGGGAACATAGGCATACGGTGTCCCTGCCTGATAGGCCTCGGCCACCGTCGAATACCCGAGCTTGCCCACCACCAGATCAGCGGCGGCCACCAGGTCGGGATGATACCAGAAAGCCTCCTGGCCAAGGAAGCGCAGATTGCCGGTGAATTCGTTTTCCCTGCTTCCACCGGGGAGCACAAACACCAGATCCGGCCGCTGCAGCAGAGGCCGGATGTTAACCTGTCCGCTGCCGAGGCCCCCCATGGTCAGCAGCACCAGATGCTGCCCCGGTTCAAGATACAACCGCTGGCGGACCGACTCGGGCTGCCGCAAGGACCGGGCCACCGGATCAACCGCCAGATCGCAGCTGGCGGACACGCAGACCGGTCTGGTCTGGATGTGATAATCAGCCTGCCGAAACAGTTGCCTGAACGCATCAATATAAGGCCAGAGCTGGGGCCAGCGGTCGACATACCCCTCATACATCCAGTCCCAGGTAAAATTTTCAATCAGCACCGAAGGGATGCCCGCCAGTTGAGCGGCGGCAATGCCCAAAGGAGCAATATCGCAGAGCACCAGGCTGCAATCCGCCAGGAGAGCGGCGATTCGGATGATTTGCTCTTCCGCCCGGCAAAACAATCCCTCCAGTGCACCTAAGGTTGCCGGCAAATCTTCGGCAAGGGCATTGTGCTGGACAAACCCGACATCCACCGCCAGGTTGTGCAGATGGAACGGCATGGACAAGGACTCGGCAAAGAGGCAGGCGGGCGCCGTGGTCACAAGAGTCAGCTCCGCATCCAGCCGCTGTCCCAGTGCCTGGAGCACCGCGATGGTCCTGGTGGCATGCCCGAACCCATGCCCGCTGATACAGCAGCCAATCCGCAGCCGCGTCCTGCCGCTCATCAGCCCGCCAGCCTCTCGAAAACCATTTATGCGTCCATCGGCAGGGTAAGACGGAAGGTGCTGCCCTCGCCCGGACGGCTGCGCACGGTAATGGTCCCCTGATGCTTATCGACAATACTCTTGGCAATGGCCAGGCCGAGGCCGGTACCGCGGTTTTTATCGGTGTAGAAAGGGGTAAAAATCTGTTCGAGTTTTTCCGGAGAAATGCCGATGCCGCTGTCGGTCACTTCGAGCATAACGGCCTTCTCCGCCGGGAGAACCGCTGTTTTCAAGAAGAGCTCACCGCCCTCGGGCATGGCCTGAATGGCATTAAAGACGATATTAAGGATGACCTGATACATCTGCTCACTATCGAATAGAATCTCGGGCAGATTCTCGTCGAGCACGGCCCGCACCTGTACCGTCTTTTGCTCAAGCTCGGGCTCCATGAAGCGGAGCAGCCGCTCGACCATGGCGTTGAGCGAGCCGGCGGACTTGCGCAGCTCCCGGGGCCTGGCGAAATCAAGAAATTCGCGAACGATGTTGTCAAGCCGCGTGGTCTCTTCAACGATAATGCCGGCCAACCGCTCATTGCCCGGCGCTACCTTGCTGATCCGGTTGCCAAGAATTTCAGCCGTCGATCGAACGATGCCCAGCGGGTTCTTGATCTCATGGGAAACCGCCGCCACCATCTTGCCCAGGGAGGCGAGCCGGGTAGCCTCGTTGAGCTGCTCCTCCAGCCGCAGCCGTTCCTCGGCCCGTTCAGCCATGATCCGGTTGGCCCGCACCACGATCAGGCTGAGGATGGTGAAGAGAATGGACATGATCATCAGGGAAAGGACAATCACCCGCCCCTGGAGCAGAATAATGGCCTCAAGATCCTCGGAAAGGTCCTGAACGACCTCGATCACCCCCATGATCTCGCCGGTGCGTTCCCCGAGCTTGGTTTCCTGGCGAAAGGGCACATAGGTTTTCAGGGTACAGAAAATCTCGGCGGTGGCGGGAAGGAGGCTGAACAGGCTGCCGCCGCTGATCAGCACCGAGTTGCTTTCGCCTTTGGCCGCCTTCTGGTACTCCAGCCCGCCCATGTCGCGCTTGCCCATCAGCTCGGTGATGGTGGAATAGGCGATCCTGTTTTGCAGCGGTTCATAAATAGTGACCGATTCGATGCGCATGCCCCGGGTGATGTTGTTGACGATCCGGTCAAGACGCTCGAACTGCTCCTGCTCGGAAAGCGCGATCTTGCCGGAACGAACCACGGTGGGCAGGACGAATTGCAGGAAAACCTGGCGGTTGACATGGTCGGCAAATAACCGAGAATAGGCCTCGCTGCGCTGCAGGAGCACGGTTTTGGCATTGGCGGCGATCATCCAGGAGAGGAGAAAGGAGGCGATCAGAATGAGCAGCAGCGAGGTGAACGAAAAGTATTTGACCAGCTCAAAGGGTAAGAGGAAACTGCTCCGCCCGCGATAGCGGATCCGGCGCCATACCATCGATAAATCGCCAAATTGCGGCTTGATCACTGCCAATCTGGACACATTCGGCAGTTTCAATACCTGCAGCAGCTTGAACAGATTCGACAGTTTCAATACCTGCAGCAGCTTGAACAGATTCGACAGTTTCGGCAGTTTCGGCAGCGTGAATCGCGCCTTCTTTTTGACCGGATTGCGCCTACGAAGGTTCATGACAGACTCCACAGCGGCGGCACACGGCCGGTTCGCAGGCACTTGTCGGGCGGCCGAGCAACGCCCGTTCATACTCCTCCCAGAGATAACCGGGACGGATGGAGTGATCGACCACCTCCCAGCACATGCGTTCCTCCCGGTGGCGCGGCCGGACGGCATACTGCCAGGGACTGATCCGGTGCCGCTTGAGGGCCTGCTTGAAGGAAAGGCGGCCGCAGCCGATATCGAGCAGGGCCGGTCCGATGCGGCGGTCCGCCCGCGCATAGACCGCCTGCTGCAGGGCCTGTTCGGGATGATCAAATTTAAGGCGGAGATTGGCTTTACCGGTCAACTTTGCGCGAAGATACCTGATCTTCTCCTTCAACACCAGCAAGGCCCGCGCCGTACTCTCTTCCGTAGCCTGCGCCGCGTTCAAGCCGCCGAAGGAGCAATATTGAAACGGCGTCCAGGGCTTGGGGACAAAACAGTTGATTGACAGCGTCAGTTCCGACACCCGGCCCCGCGCCCGGCCCACCGGCAGGATCGCGGCCTGCAGCCGCTCGACCAGACGAACCAGCTCATCGAGATCTTCCCGGGTTTCCGTCGGCAGGCCAATCATCACATACAATTTGAGATGGTAGATGCCGGCGGTGACCAGGCGCTCGGCGGCCGCCAGGAGATCTTCTTCGTCCAGCCCCTTGTTGATCAAGGTGCGCAGCCGCTCGGAGGCGCCGTCCGCGGCAATGGCCACGCTTTTCAGGTTGGAAGCGGCGAGCAGGTCCAGGGTCTGCGGGGAGATGCGGTCCGCCCGCAGGGAGGAGAAGGAGAGCGCGCAACCATGCTCGCGGAGGTAGCCGGCGATGGCATCGACCGTCTCGCTGCTGGCCATTTCCATGCCCAACAGGCCGATCCGGTCAACCTGTTCTGGCCGGTCCTCCAACCCCCGGAGGATCGTCTCCGCGCGCCAGAGACGGGGGGGGCGGTAGATAAATCCGGCGGCGCAGAACCGGCAGCCCCGGCTGCACCCCCGCCCCAACTCCACCATGTACATGCCGAGCTCGGCCTCGGGGGACAGCAGGGTGGAATGGGCCGCCCGTTCCATCTCCGGGGCGATCACCTTGGCAATCCGCGGCGGCAGCCCCGCTAGCGCCGCGATGTCCCTCACCTCGCCGTTGTCGGCGTAGAGGAAGCGGTAAAAGGCCGGGGCATAACATCCGGGCAGGGTAGCAGCGATGCGCATCAGCAGGGCGTCCCTGGGGGTAACGGCAAAGTCGCTCAAGGCCTGCACCAGAGACGCCAGCAACGGCTCAGCCTCGCCGATCACCATCAGATCGGCAAAGACAGCCAACGGCTCTGGATTCATGAACACCCCGACCCCGCCCAGAACCACCAGGGGATTGCCGGCGGCCACGGTCCGGCTGCGTTCCGCCGCCAGCGGGGGAATGCAGCCCGCCGCCAGCATGGCAGCCAGGCGGGGATAATCGTGCTCAAAGCTGATTGAGGCAAAAACGAGCGGGAAATCCTTGAGCGGCCGGGAAGATTCCAGCGAACGCAAGGGCTGCGACTCCTCGGGATAGACAAATCGCTCGCAGACCACCGCCTCCTCCTGATTGAGCAGGGTGTAGACCAGCTGGAACCCGAGGTTGGACACGGCAACAGGATAGGTGTTCGGATACAGCAGGGCTACGGGAATCCTGCCCTTCCATTTTTTGCGGACAGTACCGATTTCGGTGGTGAGGAAGGAGGACAAGGAGGTAACCCTGGCGGTAGAGGGAAGTGGCAGAATCTTCTAGTATTGACAGTTTGACGGCGCGCCTCTCGCCTTGATGCCGGCGAAGCGAGAGGCGATCCTCGGTCTCGGCCGGCACAGACACAACGGGGGAATATCCATTGGATATTCCCCCGTCCATAAAAAGACTTCCGCCGGATTGCCCGTCACCGGCCCGCTCCCGGCCTTTAGTTGGCCTTCTTGCGGAGATAGGCCGGTTCGTCGTACTCGTTGTTGATTTCGTGGTCGTCGAAAATCGGTTTGGGCATGCGCGGCAGCCCCTTGGGCAGCATATTGGGCTTGGCGATATTCACCACCGCGGTCTCCGGGATATTCATGATCTCCTCATCGAGATTCCTGGGCAGTCGTGTCCGGTTCGTTGTCGCTGGTGATTGAGACCGGGGTTGCCGCTTCACCTCGATCTGCGAGACCTCCGGCTCTTCGATGCTGGAGATGCCGGTGGCGATGACCGTGACCCGCAACTCTTCGCCGAGCGAATCATCAAAAAGCGCGCCGATGATGATATTGGCATCGTCATGCGCTTTTTCCTGAATCAGGGCAGAGGCCTCCATGAATTCGTTCATGGTCAGGGTTTCCTTGGCCGCCGAGATATTGATCAGGATGCCGCGGGCGCCGTCGATACCGACGTCTTCGAGCAACTGATTGTCGATGGCCCGTTTGGCCGCCTCGGTGGCCCGGTTGTCGCCGACCGCCGATCCGGTACCCATAATGGCCGGGCCAACCTCTTTCATCACGGTCTTGAGGTCGGCAAAGTCGACGTTGATGTGTCCCGGCAGATTGATCAGGTCGGTAATACCCTTTACCGCCTGCAACAGGACATTGTCGACCATCTGCATCATATCCACCAGGGTGGAATTCTTGTTCATCAGGCTGAGCAGCCGGTCGTTGGGCACGGTAATGATGGTGTCGGAAAACTCTTTCAGTTTCTCCCAGCCCGACTCGGCGTTGCGCATCCGTTTTTTCGCCTCGAAGTAGAACGGCTTGGTGACAACAGATACCGTCAGCGCGCCGGCCTCCTTGCTCAGCTTGGCAATAACCGGCGCCGCACCCGTACCGGTACCGCCGCCCAAGCCGGCGGTGACAAAAACCATGTCAGCCCCCTTCAACACCGCCTGGAGGTCATCAAAACTTTCCTGGGCTGCTTCCCGTCCCATTTCCGGATCGGCGCCCGCACCCATACCCTTGGTAATCCCCGGCCCCAACTGCAGCCGGATATCAGCACGGGATTTTTCCAGAGCCTGCATATCCGTGTTGGCAGCGATAAACTGCACGCCCGCCAAACGGCTCTCCACCATGGTGTTAATAGCGTTACCGCCACCACCACCGACTCCGATCACCTTGATAACTGCCACAGTTTCCTCTTCGGCCATCCTGAAAGGCATGATTCTCTCCCAAGAAAAATTTCCGATAAATTTCCCCTAAATATACCACCGAGTCCGGTGATGCCAAAGGGGAAAATCTGTCAATTCAAACGATATTTTTCATCCACTTTTTCAACCTGTTGACCATGCCGCCGCTTTCTTTTGGCACATAGGTTTTCGCTTTGCTGCCATACAACACTAATCCGACCCCGGTGGTGCAACGGGGAGAGCGGATATCCTCGATCCGTCCCGTAACCCCCTGGGGGTACCCGATCCGCACCGGCAGATCAAATATCTGTTCCGCCATCTCGACGATATTGGCCAAGAGCGCGGTGCCGCCGGTGATAACAATGCCGGCGTTAATCCGGTTACGATACCCGGAGGCGCAGATGTTCTTGTTGACCATCTGCAGGATTTCTTCCATTCGGGCCTCGAGGATCTCCACCATGATCCGCTGCGAAACTTTGCGTGGCTTGCGGTCGCCGACCGTGGGCACCTCGATGATGTGGTTGTCCTTGATCATCGAGGACAGGGCGCCGCCGTAGAGATACTTGAGCTCCTCGGCTTCCTGGAGTGGTGTACGCAGCCCGACGGACAGATCGCTGGTCAGATTGTTGCCGCCCAGGGCAAGCTCCCAGGTGTGTTTGATGGTGCCGTTGCAAAAAATAGCCAGATCCGTGGTGCCGCCGCCGATATCAAGCAGGGCCACCCCCAGTTCCATCTCATCGCGGCCGAGCACGGTCAGCGACGATGCCACCGACTCAAGCACGATCTCCGCTACATTCAGGTTGGCCCGGTTGCAGCTGGTCACCACATTGTGCAGGGCGGTGACATCAGCGGTAACAATATGCACATTGGTGACCAAGCGGACTCCGGTCATGCCGAGCGGGTTCTGAATGCCGGTATGGTCGTCGACCATGTATTCCTGCGGCAGAACGTGGATGATCTGCTGGTTGTCGGATATCTTGACCGTCTGCGCCGCCTGGATGACAGCCTCGATTTCCTTTTCCTTGATCTCCTGGTTGTTGATGGCAATGATGCCCGGCGAGTTGAATCCCTTGATGTGGTTGCCGGCAATACCGACAAAAACCGACTCGATGTCGCAGCCAGCCATGTCCGAAGCCGCTTCGACGGCCTGGCGGATTGACTTGACCGTGGACTCGATATTCACCACCACACCCTTTTTCATCCCCGAGGAGGCAGCCGTGCCGACGCCGACAATCTCCACTCGGTCGTCAAGGACCTCGCCGATCATGGCGCAGACTTTGGTCGTGCCTATATCCAGGCCGGCGACCAGTTCTCCGGGCTCCCGCGGATCCAGCTCTTCCATCTCCTCATCCATCGATTTGGACTCCGGTAACCAAGACTTTATCATCTAAATAATCCATTCGAATTTCTTTAACCGCTTCAACCTGTTTTTTTGCATACAACTGTTCCAGAACCCTGATCAGCCGGTAGTATTTCGTCTGCAGCCGGTCCGCGCCAAAGTAAACGGGAAAGGGCCGGTCCACCAAATAAAGAATAATACCCAGCTGCTGATCGACATGCACCTCCGAAATGGCCTGGATCGGAAGGATGGCGTTACCCTTGGCCGCCAGGATGAGGAGACTGCTTGCCGCTTCCGCCATGCTCCCCTTGACAAGGTGATCGGACTCCACATCCTTCTCGGCGCGAACGCCGGTAACCACCGGAAAATCCAGCTCCTGCCCCTGGCCGGCCTCGGAGAACAGGCGGCCGGACCGATTGAGGTAACGCAGACGTTTTTCCTTGGCTTCCTCAACATTGACCAAAGCCAAGGGCTGGAGCTCGCTGACAGTAATTTCCACTGCCGAGGGCCAGTTGGTTTTAATTGCCGCGCGTTCCACCCAAGGGTGGGTTGCAATTCGCGCTTCCGCTGCCTTGACGTCAAACCGCAGCAGGCTGCCCCCTTGCTGCAAGCCCGCCAGATCAAGAATTTGTCGCTGGGTGGCATTGCGGGTTCCAGTTATCCTGATATCGGTCAGCCGAAAGATGGTCGACCGGAACAGCAACTGTACTGCTCCCAAAAGGACCACGCCCATGATGGAGAGCAGCACACAGACCAACAGCCCGTTTTTGAGCAGCCGTTTCCATTTCCACACACGCTGGGCACCGGTCACCATGAATTGAGGCCGGACCGGTTTCAGAGACGTGGTTTTCTTCCGGAAAAGGCCTGCAAACCACCCGCTGAAGAACCTAGGCGTCCTCCCCTTTTTCCGGGGACGAGACGGCGCCTGTCGGGGGGTATAGATCGCCATCTGGCTTCACTTCCGTTTCCTAATAGATATGGACTTCAGGCTCGAGAAGAACGCCTGAATGTTGCAACACCTTCCGCTGAACCTCTTCCATCAGGTTGATGATGTCCTCGGGCACGGCTCCACCGGTATTGACGATAAAATTAGCATGCTGGGGCGAGACCATTGCCTTGCCGGACATCAGCCCTTTCAAGCCCGCCTGTTCGATGAGGCGTCCGGCAAAATCCCCTTCCGGATTTTTAAAGAAGGAACCGGCGGAACCAAGACCATGCGGCTGTTTGTGTCTGCGCTGCTCGATAATTTCCCGGCAACGGTCCATCACCTGCCGCCCATCGGCGGGTTGCAGGCGAAACACGCCGCCGGTGATCAGCATCTTGCTCGCCGGCTCGCCTGGCAGGCGAGTGGAGCGATAGGCAAACATGGCTTCGTCTCTGGCCACAGCCGCCGACTCACCCTGAGCGGTCACGTAATGCACCGTTTCCAGAACCTCGCTGATCGCGTGGCCGAAGGCGCCGGCATTCATTCTGATAGCGCCGCCAACACTCCCGGGAATGCCAGCCATGAATTCCAGGCCGCTGAGGTTGTTGCGGGCACACCAGCCGACAAAAGCAGCCAGACTGCAACCGGCATGGACAGAGACCCGACAGCTGCCCGCGGCCGGTTCGATCACGCTCTCCCGCACCGTCGCACGCAGCCGGATAAACACCCCCTGGTGAAAGCGGTTGGTCACCAAAATGTTGGACCCGCCGCCTACCACATGCCACGGCATCTGTTCCCGGTGCAACCATTGCAGCAGCGCCGCCAACTCCTCGGACGAGCTGGTCTCCGCCATCGCTTCGACCACTCCGCCGGTGCGGAAGGTCGAATGGACCGCCATATCGACGTCCCAGCGGATGGAGCGGCAAAGGGCTGCGAGTTCGGTGCGTTGCCTGCTGTTCATCCTCGTTCTCCGGTCATCGGTCCGGGCAACCTGCCGGCTCGCGCTTCAACTGTTCCGAGCCTTCAGCAGATCAAGCAACTGTTCGCCCGCCCGGACAATATTACCGGCGCCAAGGGTCAGAAACAGATCACCCGGCTGCACCAGGGGCAGCAGTTTTTCCGGCTGCTGCACCAGCTGGGGAATGAAATGGGTTTGCCGCTGGCCGTGCTGTTTGATGGCGGCCTGCAGCACCTCGGAACTGACCCCTTCGATCGGCTGTTCGCTCGCGGCGTAGATGTCGGTCAGGACCAGGACATCGGTGCGGCGGAAGGCGGTGACAAAATCGGCAAACAGCCCTTGGGTCCGGCTATAGCGATGCGGCTGAAAAGCCACCACCACCCTCCGGTCCGGCCAGCCTTCGCGCACGGCGTCAAGCGTGGCCCTGATTTCCGTGGGGTGATGACCGTAATCGTCCACCACCAGCACCCCCCCGGCCTCGCCCTTCACTTGCAAACGGCGCTGCACTCCCTGGAACTTCTCCAGCGCCCGGGCGATCACTATAAAGTCAATTTCCAGCTCCAAACCGACACTAATCGCGGCCAGGCTGTTGTAAATCAGGTGCCTTCCCGGCCGGTTCAGACGGATGACGCCCAGTTCTCCGTCGCGCCCGCGCACCGTGAAGCTGGACGTACCATTGCCCGAGGTAATTTTGACTGCCTGCAGGTCGGCCTGTTCGGTCAAACCATAGGTAAAGATTCGTTTTTGGATGCGGGGCAGGATCTGGGCAATATGGTCGTTATCGATGCATACAACCGCGACCCCGTAAAAGGGCAGACGGTCGATGAATTCGAGAAAAATATCCTTGATGTGTTCAATATCGCGGTAATAATCCAAGTGTTCGAGGTCGATGTTGGTTACCACTTCAATCACCGGTGACAGCTTGAGAAATGAACCGTCGCTCTCATCGGCCTCGGCCACCAGGAACTCGCCCTCGCCCAGCTTGGCGTTGCTGCCAAGGCCGTGCACCTTACCGCCAACCACCACCGTCGGATCCAGCCCTGCCTCGGCCAGGATGGCGGCCACCATCGATGTGGTCGACGTCTTGCCGTGACTGCCGGCCACGGCGATGCCGTACTTTTTCAACCGCATGAGCTCGGCGAGCATCTCCGCCCGTTGAATCACCGGGACATGCGCCTCCTTGGCAGCCACGACCTCGGGATTGTCGACGGGAATAGCGGTGGAAGTCACAACCACATCCGCACCGGCCGCCCAGGCCGCCTCATGCCCTTGGTGCACCACCCCACCGAGCTGGGCAAGCCTTTTGGTGATATCGGTGGTGCGCAGGTCGGACCCGCTTACCTGATAACCGAGGCTCAACAACAGTTCGGCTATGCCCGACATGCCGATGCCGCCGATACCGACGAAATGGATGTGTTTGGTTTTTCTATACATGAAGGTGCCTGCTGTCGGTTAAGTCAAGGGTCACCACTGCCGCTCCGTCCGGGCAGCAAGCCGTGTACATTCGTCCACAATCCGGTTCGTGGCGTCCGGCATTGCCATGGTCTTCATGTTGGCCGCCATTGTATGTAACTCTTCCCGGTTCTGCAAGTGCTCCCTGATGGTTTGGGCAAGAATTTCCCCGGTCAGGCCGGATTCGCGCAACATCCGGCAGCCATTCCCTTTTACGTAAAATTCTCCATTGGTTACCTGATGGTCATCCGCAGCGTAGGGATAGGGAATCAGGAGGGCCGGCAATCCCATGGCCGCCAGTTCTGCCAAAGTGGTGGCACCAGCCCGGGACACCACCAGATCAGCACGAATATAGACCCCGGCCATGTCGCTGATAAAGGCGGCCACCTCGGCGTCGATTCCGAGCCGGGCGTAGCATTGGGCCACCTGCTCCCGATCGGCGGCGCCGGTTTGATGGATCAGGCGCAAGCGCAAGCCCTGGGTCTGCAGTTGTTCCATGGCCTCCATCATCAGGACATTGACCCGATGCGCTCCCTGACTGCCGCCAAGGACCAGCAGAGTCGGCTGATCGCCCGCTTGTTTCTCCACCCTGGCGGCCTCCAGGATCTCCCGCCGCAGCGGATTACCAGTCTGCACCGTCTTGTTCGGCGGAAATGGCGGGGAGCAGGGCAGGGAAATCAACACCCTGTCCGCCAGTTTCCCGGCCAACCTGTTGGCCATTCCCGGCACCGAGTTCTGTTCGTGGATGGCGATGGGCACCCGCAAAAGCTTAGCCGCCAGCAAAACCGGCCCGGTCACGTAGCCACCGACCCCGAACACCAGGTCGGGCTGGAAACGCCGCAGCATCCGCAGGGCTTCGATAACCGCACCAGGCATCAACGACAGGCTGCGGAGCCGACCGGCAAGGCCGAGCCCCTTGACTCCGCCACAGGCAAGGGCCGCCAGTTCAAAACCAAGCCCGGCCAAGGCCTGCTGATCAAGAAGGCGGGATGTGCCGATGAACAGCACCTGGGAACCGGGGATTCGTTCCCGTATGGCCATGGCCACGGCAATACCTGGAAAAAGATGTCCGCCAGTGCCACCGCCGGCTACAATCAGACGCATCTGTGTCATTGCCCCTGCATTACTGCCCGGTCTGGAGAAGTCAGTCCACCTGCCACTAGAACACCGGCAACCCCATCCATTTCGGCCATCGCCTCGCCCATACACTCAGGGCAATAGCCTTGGGGCACCAATTCATGCTGAGGAGAGCAGGTCACGGATTCCCAGGCTCCATCGCGCTCCACCTCGTGACAAACACCACACCCGCGCATCATGGCCGCCTGCCCTCTTCCCGTTCCCGGCGAAGCTGCAGCACCTGCCCGGCAAATACCCGACCCCGTTCCTCGTATCCGGAAAACATGTCAAACGAGGCGCATCCCGGCGCCAGCAGCACCAAATCGCCGCTGACCGCCGCCGCCATGGCCTTGCGCACCGCATCCGCCATGGTGGCCGCCATCTCCGTCGACACGACCGGTCCCAAGGCCGCCCGCATCAACCCGGCCGCTTCGCCCATCAGCACCAGGTGCTTAACCTTTCTGTGCACAACCTCCCGGAGCAGGGAGTAGTCACTACCCTTGTCACGGCCGCCGGCAATGAGCACGACCGGTGCCTCGCAGCCGCCCAAAGCCGCTTCCAGGGCACCGATATTGGTTGCCTTGGAATCGTTGATGAACCGCACCCCGTCGATGGTCGCGACCTCACCCATGCGGTGGGGCGGCGGTTCGAAATCAGCCAGCCCCTGCACCAAAGCCTCATGCCCGCAACCGTGGAGCGCTGCCGCCAAAAGGGCGGCGGCGGCATTGAGCTGGTTAACCGAGGAATGCAGGGTGGTGGAACCGAGATCATAGGGTTCCTGCCGCAGCACGCCAGCCCGTTCCACGTTGAGGATCACCTGGCCATTGATGATCCGAGCATCACAGTCCGCTGCGTGACCGAAGGTGCACCGGTGGATGCCGGGATTCAGCATGGTGGCCGCAGCGACTGGATCATCGGCGCCGAGGATGGCGACATCACTCGCCACCTGGGAGCAAAACAGCTGCATCTTGGCACTCGTGTAGGCGGCCAGCGAGCCGTGGCGATCAAGATGATCCGGGGAAATATTGAGCAGCAGGCCGATATCGGGCCGAAAGGCACCGGCCAGATCGAGCTGAAAGCTGGAGAGCTCCAGCACCACCGCATCATAATCGTCCGGATGAATAAAATAATCCAGCAAAGGGGTGCCGATATTACCGCCGACAAAAGGCTTCCTGCCGGCTGCCCGCAACAGATGGCCGATCAGACTGGTGACCGTGGTCTTGCCATTGGAACCGGTGACGGCGATCACCGGTACTGCGTACCGCCCCGCTGCCAGAGCCAACTCTCCGAGAACCGGGATGCCCTGCTGGCGGGCCGACTGAAGAGCCGGCAAGTCAAGCGGTACGCCGGGGCCGGGAATGACCAGATCGGCCCGGGCGAGAAAGGCGGCGGTGTGCCCGCCGGTTTCCATCGCCACGCCGGCCTGCTGTAAGAAATCCAGGGTTGCGGACTCAATCTGGTCGACGCTGCGCCGGTCCGACACCTTGACCACCGCACCCCGCGCCAACAAATACCGCACTGTCGACAGTCCCGCTGCCCCCAGTCCGATCACCACTGCCTGCATGCCGCTTTGTACCTGCACGTCTTTATCTCAGCTTAAGGGTTGCCAGGGCGATCAGGCCCAGGATGATGGAGACAATCCAGAAACGGACCACCACTTTGGGCTCCAGCCAGCCCTTTTTCTCGAAATGGTGATGAAAGGGCGCCATCAGAAAAATCCGTTTTCCGCCGCTCATCTTGAAATAGCCCACCTGGAGGATGACGGAAATCGCCTCCATCACAAAGATGCCGCCGACGATTACCAGCAGAAACTCCTGTTTGGTGATGATCGAAATCACCCCCAGGGTGCCGCCCAGGGATAGGGAACCGACATCGCCCATGAAAATTTCCGCGGGATAACAGTTGAACCAGAGAAAACCGAGACAGGCGCCGACAATGGCGCCGCAAAAGATGGTCACCTCACCGGCTCCAGGGACAAAGGGAATCTGGAGGTAACTGGCAACCACCGCATTACCGGCTACATAGGAAAAAATAAGATAGGTCGAGGCGGTAATCACGATCGGCCCGCACGCCAGCCCGTCCAGGCCATCGGTCAGATTGACTGCATTGGAGGCGCCAACGATCACCAGCACCGCAAAGGGCAGATACCACCAGCCCAGATCGGGATGAAAGGATTTAAAAAACGGCAAGCTGAGAATGCCGTCATGGCTGTGGCTAAGGAGGAGAAAAACACCGACCACCGCAGCCCCCAACACCTGAAGCACCAGCTTTTCCCGGGCGCTCAGCCCCCTTGAATTGCCCTTGCGAATCTTCTTGATATCGTCGGCCGAGCCGATGGCGCCGAAAAACAGGCTGATACCGATCAGCAACCAGACCAGACTGCTGCGCAGATCAGTCCAGAGCAAAGCGGAAGAGGTCATGGCAAAGAGGATCAGCACCCCGCCCATGGTCGGCACCCCTTTCTTGCAAAAATGCGTTTCCGGACCATCGTCCCGGATTACCTGACCGATCTGCTTCCTTTGCAGCCAGGCAATGAACCGTGGGCCAATGATCACCAGGATGAGAAAGGCGGTCACCGCGCTGCCGATGGAACGGAAGGTGATGTACCGGAACACGTTGAGCCAGCTCAACTCGGTATGAAAGGGATAGAGCAAATTATAGAGCATGTTCGCCTGATGTGGTTACTCGACTGTTTTCAACCGTTGCTCCAATTCATCAAGCAACTGTTCCATGCGCATGCCGCGCGATCCCTTGATCAAAAGCCAATCCCCCTTGCCCAGGCTGCCGTCGGCCAGCATTTGGCAGAGCGAGTCAGCCATGGCCCTGGGGGTGGAAAAAATCTGCACATCCTCCGGCCGCATGCCGCCCGCGAGCGCTGCCTCGGCCATATAGGCGGCCTGGACCCCGGTGATCAGGAGGCGGTCGTAGCCGAGACTCGCCGCCAGCGCCCCGATACCGGCGTGCAACTGTGCCGAGGACGGTCCCAACTCGAGCATGTCCCCCAAGGCGGCCACATGGCGGCAGTTTGTGCCGAATGCCGCTGCAGTGCGCAAGCCGGCGGCCATTGAAGCGGGATTGGCATTGTAGGCGTCATTGACCACCTTCAACCCGCCGGGCAGCTCGCTCATCGCCAGCCGTTTATCCACCGCCGGCGCATACTGCTCTAATCCCCGAGCGATGACCTCAGAGCCGATGTCGGCTCCATGGGCAATGGCGGCGGCGGCAGCGCAGTTGCTGACATTATGGCCGCCGAAAACCGGCACGGTGATCCGGCGCCGCCATGACGGGCCGATGTGCAGGGTGAAACGCATCCCCCGCTCACCCAGGTTTTCCAGGTGGGTGGCGCGAACCAGGGGATGGTGCTTGCGACCGGCGGGAGTAACTGCAAAACCGATCTGCACCCCCCCCGCCTTGCGTGCCTGAGCCCGGACATGGGGATCGTCGCAGTTGACTACCCGGACCGCATCGATTCGCATTCCCGCAAAGAGTTCACCCTTGGCCGCCGCGACCCCGGCAACGCTGCCCAAGCCCTGCAGATGTGCGGGATGCACATTGTTGATGCAGCCGATATCGGGATCGGCGATTTCGGTCAGCCGCGCAATCTCGCCGGGTACATTCATCCCCATCTCCACAATCGCCAGCCGGTGGCCTGCCTCAAGAGGGAGCAGGGAAAGGGGCAACCCAACCAGATTGTTAAAATTCCCTTGCGTTTTCAACAGCGGATCGATGCCAGTGCGGGTCTCGCGCAGGGCCTCGGCAAAGATAGCGGCCACCATCTCCTTGACCGTGGTCTTGCCCGAACTGCCGGTAACCGCCGCCACCTTGACCGCACCGTCGAGCAGTCGGCGGCGGTACGCTGCCAGATTGCCCAACGCCCGAAGGCTGTCTTCAACCTGAATGTACAGGACGTTGTCGCTTATGGTTGGCGGCATCCGTTCGGCGATGACTGCCCCCGCTCCGCCCGCCACCGCGGCCTCGATATACTGATGGCCGTCATAGGTTTCACCACCCAAGGCAATGAAAATATCGCGGGCATGCAACGTTCGGGTATCGGTGGATATCTCGCCCAGCACCGTCTGCTGGAAGCCGGTCATGAGCATGCCGCCAGTGGCCGCCAACAGATGGCGCTCGTTCCAGCGCAGCAGGCCATTGGTGGCCTCCAGGCCATCATCGAAAAAATGTTTGACCGTGCCGAGGATCTGGTACTTCTCATGCCCCTTGCCGGCAATGAGCACACTGTCGCCCGCGGCTGCCAGACTACAGGCGGCGGCAATAGCCTGCCTCCGGTCGCCGAGTACCGTGTACCCGTTAACCGGATGCGCTCCGCAGAACAACTCCGTCACTGGACGGTGCACCATGCCGCTCTCCGCCACTCCGTGAGCGATTTCCTTGAGGATGTCCTCCGGATGTTCGGTTCGCGGATTATCGGAGGTGACGATGACCACGTCCGCATACCGGGCCGCGATCGCCCCCATCTGTGGCCGCTTACCGCGATCGCGGTCGCCACCGCAGCCGAACACACAGATAAGCCGGCGGGTTGCCAGCCCTTTTAAGGTTGCCAGCACATTATCGAGGGCATCAGGGGTATGGGCATAATCGACAAAAACTGCCGGTCCTGAGGCGTTTGCCTCGCCCGGAAGCCGTACCCGCTCCAACCGGCCAGGCACATGGCCGACCTTGGCCAGCCCTTCCCGGATCCGGTCATGCGGCAGGCCGAGTCCCACCCCGACCCCGGCCGCGGCCAGCACATTAAGGACATTGTAGCCCCCGGTCAGCGGTGAGACCAAGTCCGCCCGGTCGCCGTTCAAATTGAGAATGCAGCGGAAACCCTCCATGGTTTGTCGCACTTCCTCGGCACGGATGTCGCACGCTTGCGCCGAGAGGCCACAGCGAAGAGTGGCAGTGGCCACGCACGACTGCATCAGGACCTCGCCCCAGTCGGGTCCTTCAGCATGCGGCCCCATTACCACCACCGCGGTGCCGTCCGGCTTGAGATGCCGCTGGAACAACTGTTGCTTGGCGGCAAAATAGTCGTCCATGGTGCGATGATAGTCGAGATGGTCGCGGCTGAGATTGGTGAACAAAGCCACATCGAAACAGGTTCGTCCCAGACGCTTCTGATGCAGGGCATGCGACGACACCTCCATGATGACGTGGGTGACGCCTCGGTCAGCCATGGTGCGAAACAATCCCTGCAAGGTCAGGGGATCGGGCGTGGTCAGCGGCGCTTCCTGAAGAATATGCACCCCCTCGCCATCGTGATACCGGTAGTTGACCGTGCCGATCACTCCAGGCCGATACCCAGCGGTTGCCAGCATGCCCTCGATTAACCAGCTGCAGGTGGTCTTGCCATTGGTCCCGGTGATGCCGATCAATTGCATGTCCGCCGCCGGATACCCGTGCCAGGCGGCAGCCAGTTCGCTGAGTGCCAGATGGCAGTCATCGACGCGGATGACCGGAACCGGAAGTTTTGCCATCTCGCCCTGCCCTTCGATCACCACGGCCAAACACCCCTTGCTGATCGCATCCGCAACGAACAGCCGGCCATCGGTTTTCTCCCCGGGAACGGCGACAAAAAGGCTGCCCGCAATCACCATTCGTGAATCAGAGGCAACCGAGGCGACCTCCCTGGCGAGAACAGCCGGCGACAAACGCGCCGTATCGGGTGAAGAGATGGCCTGGAGAAGTTGTGCCAGAGTATTCATCGTCCTGACTCGATCATTTTGATTCCAGAGTGAGAATACATTCATCGACGCCGAGCAGCGATTGCCCGGGAAGCGGATACTGTGCAATAATCCGGCCGCTGCCGTTGATCCGCACCTTCATCTTGTACTTGTCAATCTGTTGCAACCCTTTGCGCAGACTCAGGCCTCGCATCTGTGGCATGACGGGAACCGGTTCGTTGACTTTTCCGGGAGTTTTTTGAAAATTCAACCGCTTGCTGATAAAAAACTGCCGCAAGTTCTCCTTGCTCCGCTCCGGCGGCTTCTCCGGCAACTGATCCGGCGACTGGCTCTTGACAAAGACTGCCAGCAATTCCTTGCCCATAGTCTCCAAAGCGGCCTTTCCGGTCCCTTTTTCATTGGGCCGTGGGAGCAAGTCCTCCTGTTCGACAGCGAGCAGCAAAAGATATCTGGGCTGTTTTGCTGGCGCGAATCCCACGAACAACTCCTGCATGGAGAAACGGGATACATTCTTTTCCTTGCGCATCCGTGCATAATCAGCGGTAAACGCGACCAGGTTTTCCTGCTCCAGGAGCCATTCGGTAAACAAATCACGCCGGATTTTGACCCCTAAGGCCGGGTCGAGCACATGGATTTTTTCCGTGGCCTCGTTGCTGCGGGAATAGCGTTTGGCTGTTTTGTGATCATAGAGGGAATCGACCACATAGGGGGTTATCCGCCAGCCACCGTTAACCAGGCTCGCCAAGGTGACCCCCACCTGCACGCCGGTGACGACCGGTTCGGCCTCCGCTTGTTCCGGCCCGCCCGGGCCCGATTCCCAATTGCCGAAAACCGACCCGTGCAGTTGGATCTGCTGCTCAAAAGCATCCAGCTTTTCCCCGGAAAAGCCATAATTTTGCGCAGCCACCGTGGGCGGGAGAAGCGCCGGTCCCTCGAAGCCTTCGCGCTCAATGGCGGCTGCCCTCGCCAGGATCGGACGAATCAGTTCCTTGTTCAGCACATGGTTGTACATGCGATTGACCCTGTTGCTTTCGCTGGCCTTCCAGAAATAATTAGGATTGAAGGACGGCTGATTCACCAAAGCAAGAATCCGCCCGCTTCCAGGCTCGATCAACAGCCCCATGCCTTTTTCCGCCCCTTGGGCAGCCAGGTAGCCGCGAAACCGATTTTCCAGTTGTTTTTGCAATTCGATGTCCAAGGTGAGGACCAGGTCCGTCCCGGTAGCCCCTAACATTTCCTGCCCCTGAAAATCGATGTCCGGAATATTGCTCTTCCGGAACCCGCCGGCCTGCAAGACCGTATCGTATTTCCCTTCCACACCGGCGAGCCCGACGCCATCCCCCATGAAACCAAGTACATGCGAGGCCGTGGTGTGTCCCGGATAAAACCGGACCTCCTCGGCTTTGCACGATACTCCCTTGAGTTGCAGCGCGTTGATCTGTTCAGCCTGGTTCTCGTCGATATCATCGGCCAAGACAATGGAGTCTTGCGAATTTTTTAACCGCGCTTCGACATGTTCCGGCTTGTCCCCGATCAGCCGAGCCAGCTCTTCAGCGATCTTGCGCCGATCGCTGATTTCAGCCGGGTTCACCTGCAGGGAAAACAACCGGTAGGACACTGCCAGCTCACGCCACTTCCGATCGTAAACAGCTCCCCTTAAAACAGGTTCAGCGGGCGTTTGGCCCGCTGAACGAGTGGAGATTTTGCCGACAGCAGACTGTAGTATCCTGCCGAAATCCTGGAGGGAGGGATGGATTTTATACAGAACGGTGCCAGCTGCTGTCAGCAAAATAACAAAGATAAGTAAAGGAAAAAACCATCGTCGTTTTTTCTTTCTGGACCGGAGAGATTTTGTCATCGCCACGCTACATCCGACGCACCTGTCCTTGGTCAGGTTCAAACAGCTTCAATTTTGTTTTGGCGAGGGCCGCAATGTGCGTTTTTGAGGCCACCTGCGCGCGACTGGCCAACAGACGAATATTTTCGTTGGCGATTGTATTGTTCCTGGCCTGTAATATTTCCGCCTGGGCTTGCATGCTTGACAGTTGACCATGAAAGAATTGGGTAAGCGCCAAGCTTATTACCAAAGCTACCGCAAACACAACACCAATAATTTTGCCCTGTTCAACGGACAGATGCAGCGGAAACTGTAAGCGCTTCCGAGGTTTTTCCTTAGAAAACAACTGCTGGCGGGGTTTGTATGTTCGAACACTCACGTTGGGCATCATATCCAATCCTCCTGGTTCTGCTTCCCCGGTACGGCCCCCGGAACACCTCAATCTCTTGCCGCAACCCGAAGCTTTGCGCTTCTCGCCCTTGGATTGCGCACTTTTTCCTCAGCCGACGGTTCAATCGGCCGTTTAGTGAGCACTCTATACGCGGGGTTCTGCGCAAAGGTTTGTTTCACGATGCGATCCTCCAGCGAATGAAAAGTAATAATGCAGATTCTGGCTCCCTTCTTCAACACGTCCGGTGCTGTCGCCAGAAGCCTTGTCAAGTTATCGAGCTCGCTGTTCACTGCAATCCGCAAGGCCTGGAAGACTTTGGTGGCAACATGCACTTTTTGCGGATGGTATTTCCGGGGAACAGCCTCGGCCACAATCGCCGCCAACCGGCCTGTTGTCGCCACCGGTTCCTCCTGGCGCGCCTGAACGATAAACCTCGCTATCCGCCGGGCTTGCCGCTCCTCGCCGTAATGATAAAAAATATCGGCCAACTGTTCTTCCGTAAGCCTTGCAACCAGCGACGCAGCTGTTTTCGGATTACGTCGGTCCATGCGCATATCCAAGTCGCTTTCGGTCCGGAAACTGAAACCTCGCTCCGCCCGATCAAGCTGCAGCGAGGAAACGCCGAGGTCGGCTATTAAGCCGTCAACTTGTCCCGCCTCCAATCTGGCGAGTTCCGGTACCAGATCGGCATACGAGGCTCGCACGATCCGCAACCGCTCAGCATACGGGGTCAATCGTGCCGCGGCCTTTCCAGCTGCATCCTCATCCCATTCAAACCCGATGAGCCGACCCGTTGGCGACGACTTTTCCAGGATCGCCTGTCCATGCCCGCCCAGCCCCAAGGTTCCATCGACATACAGACCATCCTGACGCGGCTGCAGCCAGGCAAGCACCTCGTCCAGCAACACCGGGACGTGGAGGGCACTATGATTTTGCGGCATGCGGGCTCATGGACTACAGAATGCCTAAATTCGCCAGGCCATCCCTGAAGTCACCAAAATTCTGCCGGGTGCTTCGGGTTTCCTCGTCCCACACATTCTTATCCCAGATCTCAAAATGGCGGAGCATGCCGACCACCGCCACGTCCTTTTCAATCCCCATTCCGGTTCTCAGCGTCGACGGCAGCAGGATACGTCCCTGCTTGTCCACCGGACATTCATTGACACCGGCGATAACGTAACGAACAAACTTGTCGAAACCAGGAGGATTTTCCCCTCGGGCAAGGAGTTTTTCCTCAACAGCCTCCCACTCGGCAACCGGATAGGCCCGCAGGCACTTATCCCAGTGAGTGACGATCAATTCCTCGGAGCTGTATTGTTCCCGGAGCACGTCACGGAACCGGGCCGGTATGTTCAACCGCCCCTTGGGGTCAAGACTATGTTCCGAATGGCTCCGAAATCGTAGCACAACGCTCCTTTATCCTTGCCCCGGCCACACCGGGGCCAGCCACACCACTTTCAACCTCTTTAAACCACTTTTCACCACTCTATGGCTCATTAGTAAACGAACCGGTCACGAGAGTCAAGAAAAAATACAAGGAGAGAAAGAACGGTTGGCGCGATTACCCTCTTTGAGCCAAGAATATAAAACAACGAAATATCATACCGATAAAAAGCAGACAGGCGTATAAGCCAGCGGCTGTTTCATCGGTGCATGGCCACAGCCCGAACCGTTACAGTGGATAGCGTTTCAGCAACAAGGAGAAAGGCTTCAAGAACTGAGATGAAGGGAAAAAGGCGGAATGGAAAGTATTCAGGCTAAAGAAGTTCGACCCTTAACATCGTTTGTCAGCATCGTCAAACAGGCCTGGCTGGTGCAAAGCGCTGGAGCGGACCGGCAAACGAAAATGTTCGTAAGCGGCGACGGTGGCCATCCTGCCCCGGGGAGTACGAATTAAAAAGCCGGATTGAATCAGAAAGGGTTCATACACATCTTCCAGGGTGTTCTTTTCCTCGCAGACCGCTGTTGACAGGGTTTCCAGCCCGATAGGGCCACCCTGGAATTTTTCGATCAGCGTCAGCAGAATCCGGCGATCCATCTCATCCAGCCCAAGCCGGTCGACATTGAGCATGGTCAGAGCCTCGTCGGCCACGGTCCGGGAAACAATCGCATGACCGCCCACTTCGGAAAAATCGCGGACGCGCCGCAACAACCGGTTGGCGATCCGGGGGGTGCCTCGCGAACGCCGCCCCAGTTCCATGGCCCCCTCGGCATCGATTTCGATCCTGTATAATCGAGCTGTGCGCTGAATAATAGTGACCAACTGCTCCGGGCTATAGTAGTCAAGGCGGAGAATGACCCCGAACCGGTCCCGCAACGGCGGCGTCAACAACCCGGTCCGGGTCGTTGCGCCCACCAGGGTGAACCGCGGCAGGTCCATCTTCACCGACCGGGCACCCGGTCCCTGGCCGATCACCAGGTCGAGCTGAAAATCTTCCATGGCCGGATAGAGAATTTCTTCCACGACGTGATTGAGCCGGTGGATCTCATCGATAAAAAGGACATCCCCGGCCTGCAGACTGGTGAGAATAGCCGCCAGATCGCCGGGCCGCTCGATCACCGGACCAGAGGTCACCTTAATGCCCGCTCCCATTTCATTGGCGATGATATAGGCGAGCGTTGTCTTTCCCAGACCGGGAAAACCGTGGAACAGCACATGATCCAGCGGCTCGCCCCGTTGCAGGGCTGCCTGAATGAAAACCCGCAGACTCTGCTTCACCTGCTCCTGGCCGATATACTCATCCAGGCGGCGTGGCCGGATCTCGCCCCCTGTCTGGAGGTCCTCCTGCTGCGCCGCGCCGGCGACCAGCCGTTTTCCGGTCAGATTCTCTTCGTATTTCATCGCACTCTCATGCCGTTTGCTACCGTTGCCGACCCCACCTATCGCGCGGCCAGGCACCGCAGGGCCAGCCGGATCAGTTCCTCAACCCGGAGAGGCTCCGCTCCCTCGGGGAGTTGCTTGTCGACCGCTCGCAGGGCCTGCCAGGCTGTAACCTGAGGATACCCGAGATTGACCAAAGCGGAGACCGCATCGGCCGTGGCGTTGGGCTCCCCGGTCGGGAGCACAGTACCAACAGCAGCCTCTTCCGCCAAAAACCCGCTCAATCCGCCAACCTTTTCCGCCAGCTCCACACACAGACGCTGGGCAGTCTTCTTGCCGATACCGGGCAAAGCCGTCAATCGTGCCACATCCTTTACCGTAATCGCCCGGCACAGCTCATCTACCCCGATGCCCGAGAGAATGGTCAGCGCCAGTTTCGGTCCAATTCCGGACACCGTGACCAGGAGCAAAAACAAGTCTTTCTCATCTTTCCGGTGGAAACCGAACAGGGTAATCGCGTCTTCGCGAACCACCGTCTGCACGAAAAGAAAACAGGAGTGCCCGGTTTCCGGCAAGGCGTCGTAGGTTCGACCGGAGATAAAGGCCTCGTACCCTACTCCGCCCACATCAAGAATAACGGCATTCGGACTTTTGGCGAGAACCTGGCCACTGAGAGAGGCTATCATCGACGAAAAAAGGCAGGAGACATGGTTATCAGGTGAGAGGGGCTTGCTGGTTACGGGCTAGGACCGGGGCACGACGTCCCGGTGAAAGGCCGCATGATGGGCGTGGCAAATGGCCACAGCCAAGGCGTCCGCCGCATCTTGCGAAGGTATCGAATCCAGGCCCAGCAGGGACCGGACCATGTGCTGCACTTGCCCCTTTTCCGCCTGTCCATACCCTGCCACGGACTGCTTGACCTTGCGGGCCGTGTAATCATAGACAGTCAAGTTGTGGTACAGGGCCGCAACCACGGCTGCACCGCGCGCATGCCCAAGCTTGAGCGCCGAACGGGGGTTGCGGTCGACGAACATGTCCTCGACCGCGGCCACCTCGGGGGCATGGATGCTGATCACTTCGCACAAATCCCGAAAAATGATCAGCAGCCTCCGGGAAAAATCAGTTTCCGCTGCCGTACGGATGGTACCGCAGGCGACAAAACCGATTTCATGACCATTGGTGGCAATCACCCCATACCCCGTGATCCGCGAACCGGGATCAATACCTATAATGCGCATCCGCGGCCATGGAATCGGGTGTTCAGGACAACTGCTCCATCAAATCGTCGGCAATGTCAAAATTAGCATGCACCTTCTGAACATCATCGTGATCTTCGAGATTTTCAAGCAACCGCAACAAAGATCGCGCGGTTTTTTCCTCGGTCACCTCAATGCTGTTTTTCGGCACCATGGAGAGACTGGCCTCGGAAAATTTGACCTGGCTCTTTTCCAGACTGTCAACCACATCATTAAACGACTCGGGGGCTGTGATAATCTGAAAACTATCCTCCTCTTCCACCACATCCTCGGCGCCAGCCTCGAGAGCCAGATCCATCAATGCATCCTCGGTCATGCCCTCCTTATCGACAGAAAGGGTTCCCTTCTTGTCAAACATCCAGGCCACGCAGCCGGATTCACCGAGGTTGCCACCGCTCTTGGCGAAAAAATGGCGGATATCGGCCACGGTCCTGTTTTTGTTGTCGGTCATGGTCTCAACCAGCACCGCGACCCCGCCGGGCCCGTACCCTTCGTAAAGGATTTCCTCATACACCGCGCCGCCCAGATCGCCGGTACCTTTCTTAATGGCCCGGTCAATATTCTCCTTGGGCATGTTTTCACCCTTGGCGGCGGTAACGGCGCTCCGCAGGCGAGGGTTGCCCTCGGGGTCGCCGCCGCCCATCCTGGCGGCGATGGTGATCTCCTTGATCAGTTTGGTAAAGATCTTGCCGCGCTTGGCGTCATTAGCCCCTTTCTTGCGCTTGATCGTGCTCCATTTCGAATGTCCCGACACGGTCTGACTCCTTCAATAAAAATATCGTCCAGTTACTTGTATAAAAATCAAATCGTCCGGCGAAAGCCTCGGCCGAGAACAAAGACTTCCCGGCTTTCCAATCGCGAACTTTTGGGCTTCACCACCTTGACGGTCGCAAACAGCGGCTTGCATTCCCGCAAAAATTCGGGAAAATCCTCGCCCTGAAAGACCTTGCAGTACAAGGTTCCGTTTTCATGGAGAAACAAGGCTGCCAACTCAAGAACGCGCCGCGCCAGCCGGAGCGATTGCTGATGATCCGCATACTGGCTCCCCGTGGTACGGGGTGCCATATCGCTCAGCACCACATGGAATCCCGGCCAATGCTGCCGCACATAATCGACGAACTCCGCCGAATACACATCATAACAGAGCCAATGGATTTCGGCATGGGGTTTTTGCACAGCGATATCGGTACGCTGGAGATCGACGGCTACCACCGTCCCCTTCTCGCCGATCACGGAGGCGGCATACATGCTCCAGCTGCCGGGATGACAGCCGAGATCAAGGATACGCTGGCCGGACTTCAGAAACTTGTATTTCAGCTGCGCCTCTTCCAGCTTGTAGACGGATCTGGCCGGATAGTTTTCTTTTTTCGCTTTTTTAAAATAATAATCCTGTTCGTCGCGCATAGGTCCTACCTTGTCTTCATTCCGGTGGCAACGGTAACATCCGCCGCCAATTTCCTCGCCAGCCGCAGGGCGCTGTCGACATCGCCCACCTCTCCCGTCATCCGCGCTTCCTCGACCGCGGCAAGAATCTGCTTGAACACCGGTCCCGGCTGGAGATGCAGTCGCTCTATCAAATCCGTGCCGGTCAACAGCGGCGGGGCGGAGCGCACCGGTTCGACGTGCTGACTCCGGACCTGTTGCACATGCCGATACAATGCAAGCAGCTCCCCCTCCATCCCCTCGGGCCGCTCGATGCCCTGACCGGCTAAACTGTCGGCCATGGCGAGCAGAAACAATCCCGGCAGGCCGTCTCCGGCTGTACGGATCATCCGGATGGCGGCCCGGAGGGTCAGAGTGCCGGTCCGGGCGACATTGGCCAGATGAAAAGGCCGCATGTGCCCCGCAATCAGGCTCCCCACCTGCTCTCTTGCCTCGTTGCTCCAGCGCAGTCGCAAGGCAAAGGCGTTGAACATCCGGACACCGACCTGGTCATGATTGTAGAAGGTAATACGCTCTCCCTTGTCTGGCCGCAAAGCATAGGTGGCGGGCTTGCCCAAGTCATGGAGCAGGGCCGCCCATTTCAGATAGCGCGGTTGCTGCGGGGTACGCAGGTACGCCTTTATCGCTGCCGTCGCCCCAGGAAAATACGTATCCGGTGTGACGAGAATCCGTTCCATCTGGCGCAGTGTTTCCAGGTTGTGTTCCCAGACGTCCAGATGGTGACTCTTGGGCTGTGCCATGCCGATTCCGGTTGCCAGTTCAGGAATGATGGCCCAGAGCAGCCCGCTCGCGGCCATCAGCCGGATCGCGCCATGCGAATCGGCTGCGGCCATGATCAGGTCCAGCTCATGCGCGATCCGCTCGGCCGCAACCTGCTCCACCAGCATGCTTTGCTGTTGGACCTGGGCAAGGGTTGCCGGCTCAACGGCGAATCCCAAGGTTGCAGCAAAGCGAAAGACCCGCACCAGGCGCAGAGGATCGCTGGTGAAACTCTCGTCGCTCGCCGCGCGAATCAAGCCGTGTCGCAGGTCGTCGAGGCCACCGGTGGGATCGATGAGCACCGGCTCGTTTCCGTTGCCGGTCTGTGCCCCGGTCAGAAGCGGGTCAAGCCGGAATGCCAAGGCATTGACGGTTAGATCCCGGCGAACCAGATCTTCAGCAAGCGTCCGCGCCCCTTGACGGAACGAGGAAAAATCGACTGTCAACCCTCGGCTGACCACCCGGGCCGCATCCTCATCCCGCCCCAAGGCCACCAGGGCGCCACCGGTCAGGGCGGCCAATTTCCCAGCCCAGACTCGCGCTCCCTGGGCCACCGTCAGGTCGATATCCGCCGGAAACTGCCCGCACAGCAAATCACGCACCACTCCGCCAGCCAGGTAGAGCTCGCCGCCCAATTCGCCATGCACTGCAACCAATGGCTGCCGCAGCCAGGCCGGCAGGAGTTCCAGCACCTGCCGCGCATTCAGTGGAGCAGTAACGGCCCGCATGGCTAGATCCGCCAGGAGGCGAACTCGTCATCCACCAGCGCGGAAAACACCTCGTGTTCACACACGTCACCCTTGTCAATCAGCACTTCAGCATCCGGCGTACCGCCTTCCACCTTCTTGCCAAAGCGGACCACCAGGCCGGCCAGTTGGCGAACTAAGGCCGCCTCCCGATTCGTACCTGCCACCGTTTCCCGGCCATGACGAAGAAGGCCGAGCGGACCGGGACGCACCGTCATGCGCACGAGCCAGTCCTCGGGACCGCGCAGGGCTTCCAGCCGTTCATTTTCCCGCTCATCGCGGCCGAGGATGAACCAGGTATCGTCGTCCAGCTTAAACTGACGCCCAACCGCCAGCAGGCGAAGGTCGCCCACGGCGCGCTGCTCGCCAAAGGAGAACAGCCCGTTATAGAAGTGTTTGATCCGAACCGCCAAGTTGGGATCAGTAAGCATGCAGCCGCCAGCCGGTGTAGGATATTCGGTGATGCCGAGTTGCGCCGCCAGCAGCTTCTGCTTTCTGCGGCCCCGGCCGGAAAACGCGAACAGCTGCTCCCGATCCACCAGCCCTTCCAGTTCCGCCTGAATTGGGGCCATCAATTTGGCACAGAGCGGCCGAAGGAGCACACCCTCGCACCCCGCATCGCGTTCGATCACCCGCAGGGTGTCCCGCCGCTGTGACATGGGCCGCTGCCCCAGCACTTCGCCGGTGATCAGAAAGGAGGCGCCGTAGGACGGCATCAGCTGGCGGGCTCTTGTCAGCATCAGAATCTTGCAATCGATGCAGGGGTTGAAATGCTTGCCGAAGCCGTGGGCGGGATTATCGAGCAGACGGAGATACCCCTCGCTGATATCGACCACGGTCACATCCAGCCCGTACAAGCGCCGCATGGACTCCGAATATTCGGCGGTTCGGGACAACAGGTCATGATCAAAAAAGGGGGTGACGAATTTGAGCGCCACCACCCGGACCCCCTGATCAGCCACCACCCGGCAGGCCAGGATAGAGTCCAGGCCTCCCGAAAAAAGTCCCAGTGCCACCCGGTCCTTCATACCGATTTTCTCTTGGATTTGCGTTCAATCAATTCACCCGCAAAGGCCAGAGTCTGCGCCGTCGGACGATCGCCTCCCAGCATCCGCGCCAACTCAGCCACCTGCTCTTCCTGCTGCAAGGGATTGATCACCGTGCGGGTACGCCCATCCTCAACTCTTTTCTCCACCTTGAAATGGAGATCGGCGCAGGCAGCAATCTGCGGCAGGTGCGTAATGCACACCACCTGGTGATGACTGGCCAACTCGCTAATCTTCTCAGCCACAGCCTCGGCTGCCTGGCCACCGATGCCGGCGTCGACCTCGTCAAAGATTACCGTATCCACCTGATCCCTGCGGGCAAGCAGGCATTTCATGGCCAGCATTAGCCGTGACAATTCACCGCCGCTGACAATCCGAGCAAGCGGTTTTGCCGGTTCTCCAGGATTGGCGGAAAAAAGAAACTCGACAGTATCTCGGCCGGTGCTGTGAATCCCGTCCATGCCCAGCCCCTCCGGCTCGGTCACGGCCACCTGAAAAACCGCCTGGGGAAAGCTGAGCGAAGCCAACTCCCTTTCCATGTTGCTCGCCAATTTTCTCGCGGCCTCCCGGCGAGCCTGGGTCAATTCGGCGGCCTTGAGCAGAGCTTCGGTGGAGACCTCCTCCACCCTGACCTCCGTCCGGGCAATTTCCTCTTCCAAGCTCTCCAGGAGTACCAACGCGGACTCAGCCTTGTCGGCAAAGGCAATCACCTCCTCCAGCGTCGGCCCGTACTTGCGCTGCAACTGCTTCAACTCGGCCAGTCGTTCGGAAATGGAATCGAGACGAGCGGGATCCGTGGGAAGGCCCTCAAGATAGTCGCGCAAGCTGCCGGCCAGATCTTCCAGCTCAAATCCGGCGGATGCTATCCGCTCAGCCAGGGTGCTCAGATTGCGATCAAGGGTCGCCGCCTGTTCCATATTTTTCCGAATGTCCACCAGGACGCCGGTAACGCTGTCCATCAGTTGCCGGCTGGAGGCTCCGACCAGACGGAGCAAAGCATCCACGGACTTGAGCTGCTCGCGCTCGCGCAGCAGTTGTTCGTCCTCGCCAGCCACCGGCTTGCACTTGCGGATTTCATCAAGCTGGAAACGGAGAAAATCACGTTGCTGCTCCTTGTCCTGTTCTTTTTCTTGCAGCTGCCGCAGCTCCGAGGAGGCCTGCTGCCAGCGATGAAAAAGCTTGGTGAACTGCTGCCGCAGCACCCGGAGCTCCCCGAAGGTATCGAGATAATCGAGGTGATTGCGGACGTTAAGCAGTTGCTGATGGTCGTGCTGGCTGGCGATGTTGATCAGGCCCGCCGTTAATTCACCGGACAGGCGGGTGGTGACCGACTGATCGTTGACATACGCTTTGGATCGCCCTTCCCGGCTCAGGACCCGCCGGACAATGCAGGTCGATCCGTCCTTGAGCGAATGCTCGCTGAGCAGGCTGTTCACCTCGGCATGATCCGGACGGATTGTAAAGACCGCCTCAATTCCGGCCTGCTCGCAATCGTTGCGTACCCACGACGCGGCCCCTCTGCCGCCGGTCAACAGATTGATTGCCTGCAGAATGATGGACTTACCGGCGCCGGTTTCTCCAGTCAGGACGATCAGACCGGTTTCCTGAGTCGAAAGATCGAGGTAAAGGGCATCGATCAGGGCCAGATTATGTACTCGAAGTTCCTGCAACATGGCACTTTTTACCGTTCAGCAACTGGGCGCACGCGGCGACATTCTCCTTGACGCCCCAGGTTTAAGAATGTATCGTGTTGAAGATACATGTAAAAATAAGCAGACCGGAGGTTTGAAATGACTGACCCTCAACATCTCAGCGCCAGCCTTGAAGATTATATCGAGGCCATTTATCATATCATCACCGAAAAACAGGTGGCCCGGGGCAAGGATATTTCCGCCCGCCTGGCCGTGAGCGGCGCTTCGGTAACCGAGGCTTTGCGGGCCCTGTCCAAGAGAGGTTTGATCAATTACGCTCCCTATGAGGTCATTACACTGACCAGCCAAGGCCGCGAGATCGCTGAGGATGTCATTCGCCGTCACAACTCGCTCAAACAGTTTTTCACTGATGTCCTTGCTATCGAGGAGCCCCTTGCCGAAGAGGGGGCCTGCAAGATCGAGCATACCGCGCCACCGAAAATCATCGGCCGCATGGTCGATTTCATCAAGTTTCTTGACGCCTGTCCTCGAGGCGGCAAGGATCTGATCGCTGGTTTTGCCAACTTCTGTCAGCAGGGTCAGACCTCTGAAAATTGCGCCAACTGCATTTCCCATTGCATGGACGGGCAAGCAGGAAAACGCCTCAACTGAACCTCGGACCGGCGGGAAAGGCATGGCCCACTTGCGCCCAAAACGATTTTTTAGCATACCCCACAACCGGTGCAAGGGATACATCTTTTCCACCATTCCGGATCATATCACTCACTGATGCCTGTTTATGAATTCATTGCCCTGACCAGTGCGGGCAAAAAAATGAAAGGGGTCATCGACGCGGATTCCTTGACTGCGGCCCGGCAGAAAATTCGCAGCCAGGGTCATTATCCGGTGGAACTCAGGGAGACTTCGAGCAGGGCCGCCACCGCAGCCACGTCCCTGTTCTCGCGGCAACTCCACCTGGGCCAGCCCATCAAACAGCAGGAGGTCCATATCGCCACCCGGCAACTGGCCACCCTGCTGGGCGCAGGCATTCCCCTGGTTCCTGCCCTCAACGGCCTGATCGAACAGACCACGAACCGTGCCTTTAAAACCGTGTTCGCCCAAATCAAGGATGCGGTCAACGAAGGCAACTCTCTGACCTCGGCCCTCACCGAGCACCCCCGGCTCTTCTCTAAAATCTACGTCAACATGGTGCGTGCCGGCGAAGCTTCCGGCTCGCTGGACGTGGTACTCGAACGGCTGGCGGAGTTCGGCGAAAACCAGCACGCCATCCGCTCCCGGATCAAGGCCGCCCTGCTCTACCCGCTGTTCATGGCCATTGTCGGCATAGTTGTCCTGTTTTTGCTGATCACCTTCATTGTTCCCAGCATCACCTCAGTCTTTGAAGGCACCCAGCAGGCTCTGCCCCTGCCGACGATCATCCTCATTGCCGTCAGCTCGGTGCTCAAACAATTCTGGTGGGCGGTCCTGATCATCGTCGTCGGCGGGATACTGGCCGTTCGCTGGTACATCGGCACCCCTGCCGGCAGACGGCGCTGGGACCGGCTCAAACTCACCGCCCCCGGGTTCCGCGACCTCAACATCAAGACCGCTTCCGCCCGGTTCAGCCGCACCCTGGCCAGCCTCCTGCAGTCGGGCGTCCCCCTGGTCACCTCGCTGCAGATCGTCAAGAATATCGTTGACAATGTTCTCTTGGCCGACCTGTTGAGCGAAGCCTGCGATGCCTTGGAAAAGGGCTCGAGTCTGTCCCAGTTCTTCAGGGGAAACCCATGGTTTCCGCCGATGCTGGTGCAAATGATGGCGGTGGGGGAACAGAGCGGCGCCCTGGACAAGATGCTTGCCAAGGCGGCGGACAGCTACGAGAAGGAGGTGGAGAGCAAGATCCTGGCTCTGACCTCGATGATCGAGCCGGTGATGATTCTGACCATGGGGGTGCTGGTCAGCTTTATCGTGGTCTCGATCCTGCTGCCCATCTTTGAAATGAACCAGCTGATCAGGTAACCCGGAAAATCTCCTCCAGGGTGGTCAATCCGGCCAGCACCTTGCGCAGACCGTCCTGGCGCAGGGTCATCATGCCCGTTGCCAGGGAAGAGAGCGCCTGCTTCTTGATCTGGCCGGCATCCGAGGTGGTGAGGATCAGGCTCTTCATCGCCGGGGTCAGGCTCATCAGCTCAAAAATGCCGATTCTTCCCTTGTAGCCGGTCTGCAGGCATTGGCCGCAACCAACTCCTCGATACAATTCCCGGCCGGCAAACTTGATCGGCGACAGCCCCGCCTTTTCCAGATAGGTATTGGATGGGACATAGGCCTCGCGGCAATGCGGGCAAATTTTCCGCACCAGCCGCTGCGCCAGGATGGCATTGACTGCCGAGGAAACCAGGAACGGCTCCACGCCCATATCGATCAGGCGGGTGACGGCGCTGGCGGCATCGTTGGTGTGCAGAGTGGAAAAGACCAGATGGCCGGTGAGGGCCGATTGAATGGCGATTTCAGCAGTCTCCAGATCACGGATCTCGCCCACGAGAATAACGTCCGGATCCTGGCGGACGATCGTGCGCAATCCGTTGGCAAAGGTGAGCCCGATCTTGGGATTGACCTGCACCTGGCTGATGCCCTGCATCTGGTACTCGATCGGATCCTCGACGGTGATGATGTTGATATCGGCGTTGTTAATGATCCCCAGGGCCGAATACAAAGTGGTGGTCTTGCCGCTGCCGGTCGGCCCGGTGACCAGGATGATCCCGTGCGGGGCCTTGATCAGCTGAAGAAAACGCTGCAAATCTTCTTTCGAAAATCCCAATTCCTCCAACGGCACCAGCGAACTCGATTTGTCAAGCAATCGCATCACCACCCGCTCGCCAAAGGAGGTCGGCAGGGTTGAGACGCGGATATCGATATTCCTGTCGGCAATCCGGATCTCGATACGCCCGTCCTGCGGCAGCCGCTTTTCGGCGATGTCCATCTTGGCCATGATCTTGATGCGCGAGATCAGCTTGCCCTGGACATGGCGGGGCGGCGAATACATGTCGTAGAGAATGCCGTCAACCCGTTTGCGGATCTTGACCCGATCCTTGTACGATTCGATGTGCACGTCGCTGGCGTTGTCGCGCACCGCCTGGGAGAGCACCAGGTTGACCAGCTTGATCACCGGGGCGTCGCTGGTGTCGTCGAGCAGATCGGAAGTCTCCTCGATCTCGGAGAGGATCGATTCGGGGTTATCCTCGTCCATATCCTGCATGACCTGATCAGCCACCTCCTTCCGGGTCATGTCGTAGGCCGCGTTGATGGCCACGAAAACCTCATTCTGGGAGGTCAGGACGGTCTTGATCCCTTCCCAGTGGAGCAGCCGCTGCAGGTCATCCAGCGGCTGAAAGAAAAACGGCTCGGCCACGGCGATGTAGGAGCCGGCGGGGGTGGCGATGGGCACCATCTTGAATTTCTTGAGAAATCCGATGGGCACCCGCGGCACGAAAAAGGGCTCGAAATCCAGGGGCAAGGTGTGCACCACCTCGAGACCGCACTGCACGCTGCGGGCAGTGAGCAGATCGCTTTCGCTGATCTTGCGCAGCTGGATCAGGATCTCCCCGATCCGGCCGCCCTTTTCCCGTTGCAGGGCAAGGGCGGCCTCAATGCTGTCCGCCTCCACCCCGAAGGTCTCCTGGAGGATTTCACCTAGCAGGCGCATTGTTCAGTCCCTCTTCACGGCCTTGTTCCCGTGCCGTGTTGCAGACGCTTTAATCCGGCCCGGGCAATGCCCTTGAGCGGATCCTCGGCCGCCGGATTGCCGTTGCCTTCCTTGGCCGCGGGCAGGGTCAGAACCCGGCGGTAGTAGGTTTCTGCCTCCGCTTTTTTCCCTTCCCGCTCGCAGACCGTGGCCAGATTGATCAGGGCGGCGCCGTTATTGGGGTCAATCTTCAGGGCCTGATTGAAATATTCCCGGGCGCGAACCAATTCATTCTGCTGCAGCTTGGCAAAACCGATGTCGGTCAGCGCCACACTGTGCGCCGGGTTTTCAACCGGATGAAAGAACTGGTCCGCGGTATCGCCGGGCTGTTTATGCACGCTTTCCATCGCGTCCCGCCGTTTCTGGTACAAATCGGCGAGTTCGGCCGGGTTCTCCACAATCCGGGGCGTAATGAAAATATAGAGGTTGGTCTTTTCCTGGGTGTTGCTGTGCGACTTGAACAGCCAGCCCAGAAGAGGGATGTCGCCGAGCAGCGGCACCTTGTATTCTCCGGTGGTGGTGTCCTGGCCGATCATGCCGCCGATGACCACGGTCTGCTCGTTATGCACCACCACAGTGGTGTCCGCTGTCCGTGTGAAGGTCGTGGGGGTGCCGGTCGCGGCCCCGGCCTTGAGTTTGATCACCTCAACCCCAATATCCAGCCGCACCACCTCCGCCTGGTTGACCTGGGGAGTGATGGTCAAGCTGGTGGCCACATCCTTGTATTCATAATTGGTGTAATCCTGCTGGGTGCCGGAGGTGGTGTTCTTGCTGGTGATATAGGGCACATTCTCGCCGACCTTGATGGTGGCCTTTTTATTGTCCGTGGTCAGGATCTGCGGCGTGGCAATGACATTGACGTCATCGTCGCTCTTATAGGCATTGACCACCGCGCCCAGATTGGGGAAGGTGACATCACCGATTTTTATCCCTTTTTCAAGCACGCCCAAGGCAAAACCGGCGGGCAATTGCCCTGGGTCGGTGGTCATCATGGTCAGATTGTCATAGGCCGCAGGACCCGGCTTACCGCTGAAACCGCCGATCACCGAGCCATCCCCGTCGGCCCACTGCACCCCGATGGCAAAATCCTTGGTCACCTTGACCTCCATGATCAGGGCCTCCAGGTAGACCATCCGCCTGGGGATGTCGAGCTTTTTGACCACATCCTCGACCACTTCGTATTCCTCGCGCGGCCCGGTGATGATCAAGGCGTTGGTTTCGGTATCGGCGACGATCTTCACCTCCTTGGAAATAGCGGGCGCGGTAGGCGTGCCGCCCCCGGCTGCCCCGGGCCCCTTTGCCCCGGCCGCGTCATTGGGCAGATTCATCAACACCTTGACCAGTTCCTCGGCATTGGCGTGCTGCAGGTAGATCACCCGCAGGTTGCCTTCTTTCCTGGGTGTATCTTCATCCAGCTTGGCCACCAGGGCCCGCACCCGCTGCATCGAGGCCTTGGACGCCATGACGATCACCGCATTGGTCCGCTCAAAGGGGATGACCTTAACCACCTCCGGACGCATTCCTTTCTGCGCCGGAGTAGCGGCAAACAGCTGACTGACCGCCTTGGACACGCTTTCCGCCGAGGTGCGATGGAGCGGGATGACCACCATCTCCTCACCATCCGATGGCACATCCACGGCCCGGACAATCTCGAGCAGGCGAGAGATGTTGGATTGCACATCGGTGAGGATGAGCATGCCCGACCCGGCATGGGAGATGAGCACGCTGGTTTTCGACACCAGCGGCGTCAGCACGTTTTTCACCTCTTCGGCGTTGGCGTACTTGAGGGAGATGATCTGAGTGACGATCCGGTCCTCCCCCGAAGGCAAACCACCATCGTGCAGCGTGGCGATATTTTTCGACCGCGCCACTACCGCCGGCACGATTTTAACAACCGTGCCGCTCGGCACCGCGGCATAACCATGGACTTCCAAAACGGATTCAAACACCCGGTAGGCATCTTCCTCGGAGATCCGGGTCGGCGAGATAATGGTTACCTTGCCCTTCACTTCCCGGTCGACAATAAAATTTTTCTGGGTCAGTTCGCTGATATATTTGATGAACAGGTTAATGTCGACATCGTTGAAATCGATGGTGACAAATCGCTGCGCCCCTCCTCCCTGCGGCGCCACCTTCGGACTGGCGGCATCCAGAGGGGGCATGAAAAACAGCAGGGAGAGCACCAACAGGAGACCGACGTACACACAGGATTTTCTCATAATCGTTCACATAGCAAGTGAGCAGCCGGGATCCAGCCGCTCATCCAAAGTAATTGTTCCGCTCGAACTGTTGACCGAGACCACATCCTCATCCTACTGCTCTTGCTGCTCCGCCGACTTCTCCTTTCCCTCTTCGGCAACAGGCGCTGCATCATCGGGCAGGTTTTGCCCGCCGGGCACCTCCGGCTGCTGCCCCTCTTCCGCCGGTGCCGATTTAACCGGTTCTTCAACTGCCGGCTGCTGCGGCCCCGCATTGCGAAAGCTGATGCGCCGCCGGGGCAGGGCCTCGGGCACCTTGTTCCCGATGTCCCGGGCTGGCGCCACCTGCGTCCCTTGCCCCCCCAGATTCCTGTCAGCCGACCGGCCCTCCGCTCGCGGCGCTGCACTCCGTCCCTGATCACTGCTCTCGGGGTCCTTGATGGTGAGCACCTCCTCGCGGCCATTGACCAGCAAAACCACCTTGCCCCGGCTGATTCTGCTGATGACTGCGCCCTGCACCTCGCTGCCGGCCTGGTACAGGTCTTCCAGCTTTGTTTTTTCATCACGGATGATCGCCCGGGCATCATCCTTGCTGCCAGTCACCGTGCCGAGCAGCGCCAGGTGCAGCTTGGTTTCCGCCAGATCGTCCACCTCCGCCTGCGCCGGGCCGCCCCCGCCCGATTCCAGCCCGGCCTGAAAAATGTTCCTGGTCAGAATAATCCGGTAGTCTGCTTCAACGGGCGCAGGCTTCCCTTCCTCCTGCGCCGGAGTTGCAACAGCTTCTTTTTTTTCCGCGGGCTGCTGCCCCTGCAGTTGTTCTTCGACCCGGCCATACCAGAAGGTAACCCCGGCATAGACAAGCAGAGCGATGACCGCCAGGCGGAGCACAAGGGTTGTCACGGCGTTATTTCAACTCCTTTTCCAGGTTTTGAACCAGCATGGAAAATTCTTGATAGTGGATGCCAGGATTTGACAGCGCGCCGTTTATCCTGAACGGCAAGGTATTCTCTTTGAGCTGCACACGAAAGGCCTGCAAAGCCACGGTGTTGTCCAGCCCCCTGAACAATTTGTTTTTAGGCTGCATGGAACCTTGGACATCGAGCTGGCTGAGCCCCGGATCACGATGGACCATGACCATCCCTGAGAACCGGCTGTCGAACAGTTCCGACTCCACCTCACCTTGCTCGAGGTGCAGTGTCTCGCCTTGACCATGCAGAACGACTGCGCCCTGGGAAAAAGGCAACTCTGTATGACCGAGCAAAGGACGTTTCAGCCCCACACGTCCGTTCTTCACCTGCACCTGTGCTTCCAGAACAATCCCGTTCTTTTCCGGTGCGGTGCTGCCAGTGACGGCAAAGATCCCCGAGGCCCATCCTTGCACCGTTCGCCCCAAACGACTGCTCAGCAAAGGGATCTCCTCTAGTGAGACGTCCACGACCGTACCTTCCAGATGCATGCCCTTGTCTCCGCCATCCAACCGCACCAGGCCGGCTACGCTGCCCTTGGCAAGGCCCATCCGGTATCCGAACTGCATGTTCCTGGCCAGCAACGACTTGATGACATGCGGGCGTAGGGTCAACGTCTCTATTTGCACCAGCGGCTTGTTCTCCTTTCCCCTCTCAGAACCTGCAATGGCGCGAATTATCAACCCGGCAGACAGGTCCAAGGCCACCGCCCCGACCTGCCAGCGCTGATCCGGACAAGCCCGGCTCAGCGACTCCTCGAGGTGACGGCGCACCGTCTCCTTGGGAAAAAGCAGCCACAGCAAGACAACAAGCAGCGCTGTGCCATAGAGCAGATAGCCGAAGCTGGCGGCCGCCCATCTCCACGCTTTCTTCAGCATTCTCTCTCCCGCCCCTGTTAATGGGAGCCGCTGGCCTGATCGACGCTCACCATCTGTACGGTCACATCAAGGGTACCAGCCTCCTTGGTGTTGTCCTGGATCGTGATTTTGTCTATCCCGACAAGCTGTGCGGGAGCTTCCACCTGCTCGAGAAACTGGACCAGTTTTTTCAAGCTAACGGCCTGCAGCTTCATTTCGACCTGGCTCAGCTTGAACTGATCGCTTTCCATCGATTCAGACGGTTTCATATAGGCGATCTGCTCCTTGACCTCACTGTCGGCGGCGCTCTTCTCGAGAAAGGAGAAAAGGCTGAATCCGGGCTCCCGCTCGCTGAGCAGCGAGGAAATCGAGCCGGATTTTTGAGAAATTTTCTGATACCGTTCCTGCAGATTCCGCATCTCGGCGACCGCTTTTTCCCGGGCATGCACCCTTTTGCTCAGTTTCGCCCGGCCGTCGATCAGGGGAAGGACCATGAACTGGAGCACGATAAATACCAGCAGCGCGCCGCCGCCAATGCCCACTGCAATTTTTTCACGCTGATTCAGTTGCTTCATAGGCCCTCAAGCTGCAACTGCACTTCAAAACGGATGGCCCCATTCTTTTTTTCCTTGTCCGCCGTTGCTGAAACGATCTGCACTGCTTTGAATTTTGGTGAGGCCGCCAAACCACTTTTGATGATTTCCACCGCATTGAAGGTAGTGGTCGTTCCCTTGAGCGTCACTGATTCGCGATCAATGCCCAGGCGGCTGACCCGTAGGGTAACGGTGGTGGGTATACGTGCCGAAATGTCGGCCAGCAGGCCGAGCACCCGTTTTTCGCCATACAAAAGCGGCAGGGGCGAGGCCGGTCCTTGCGTCGATTTAATCCGCGCTTGCATCTCGACGAACGGGTCCTGCACCTTGGTCACCCCGGGAAAGGTTTGTTTAAAAATACCGACCATTTCCTCGCCCAGCGCCCGGTCTCGTTGCTGCAACTGATGGTAGTCGTGCCACAAGAAGCCAAACAGACAGGCCACCACAACCGCTGCGGCGCCGATCGCCCCCAGCAGCTGTCTCCTGAATGACAACACGGACCGTTTTTTTGCAAAGCTCTCTTTGCGAAAATTAATCTCAGCCCGTTTAAACCCCTGCAAGGCCAATGATAGGGCACGGTCAAAATGCTGACCATGCCAATGGAGCCGCACGTCCCCAGAGCATGCAATGGCATTGGCGGCGAGAAGATCCATTATCTCAACCGGAAGACGAAGCTCCGAATGAATGATCTCGGAGAAAAGAGACAACCCGGCTAGAGGACCGGTGAGGATGATCCGCTCCGGCCGCCCGTCCTCCTTATTTTCCATGCGGTAGAATTCCAGACTCTGCTCGATTGACCGGCTGAAAAGGCGGATGCACTCCTCGGCCGCCACAGGGTCGGAGAGTTCGACCTGGCCTTCTGCAAAATGGAATGGGGGGTGAAGGACCATCTGCTCCGGGTAGGGCAGCCGCCGGTAAAACACCGCCTGGCCGTCCAACACCAGCACCATGGTACTGGAATACTGATCCGCGTGGATCAGGAGAAAATTCGGCAGGCCCTTGCTGTGTCTGGTGAGCTGCGCGGTCAGAGGCACCATCGCCGGAGTAACCACATCCGGGTCAGCGGCACCCTGTACTACCTCCAACAGGCTGCCGAGAAAGGCCTTTTCCAAGGAGAAAACCACGATCAAGGTGCTTGCGTTCTTTTTCTTGCTGACGAAAAAATCGGTGATCAGGGTGTCGATGGGCACGAGCAACTGCTCTTCCATCTCAAAGGGCAGGATCTGCGTTATCTTTTTGACATCCTTAAACGGCAGGGTCAGATTGCGCACACTGAGCAGCGAGAGCGGCAAGCCGCACACACACACTCCCCCCCGCCAGTCGAGCTGCTGGCACAGCAGGAGAATATGCGCGGCCGGATCAGCACCATCGGGCAAGGGTAGACTGAGGCAGGCGCGCACCGCCAGATGCTTCCGCTGCTGTTCAAGCACCACGCCGGTAATGTGGCTGTCGCTTATGTCAATGCCCAGTGATTGCACGCCTATAGATCTCGCATTTAGTAATAGTTACAGGTTTCCGCGTTCACTCCAACTTCCACAGCAGGAGAGTCTGCCCCTGCTCGCCGCTGCGGAGAAGCACTCCGGTCCCGGTGCGACTGAACTGATGAAGGGCGGCGTTGACCTTGACCGCGAAATACTTGCCCTCGACAACCAGCAGGTCATTGCTGAACTCAATTGAAGCCGGAAAACCGCTGACCTGCCGGTACCAGCCAGAGGTGGACAATTCTTTGGCATGCCGCGGATCTTCCCGAAAGTCAATCAATTCCTGTGCCAGCTTGGACGACATTTCCGCAGACAACGCCTGCAGGACCGGTAACGGTGCCGTGTTCAGGTTCACCGCGCCGTTCTCACCCATGACGGTGATATAATTGACCAGGCCCTCATGCCCGGCATCGCCATACAGGAGTTCCCGAGTCATACCCTTGACCAGCAGCACTTCCTCAAGGGTGGCAAAAGGACCATTGCGGCAGGAATAGGCCGGATTGCGCGCCCGATAATACGGCTCCTCCGCTCCCCCGTGCCGCTCCTCGTCATCGCGATCAATCCAGTCAGCCAAGGCATCGAGCAGATCCTCGGCCTCATCCTTGCCGGCCACGGCAAAGCGGCCGGAGAGCAGCAACCGCAGCCAGATCTCGCGATACGCTTCCTTGGCCCCATCGCCCAGGGCATTCACCTGCAACCGGCCACCGAGTTCGCTCACTTCCACCTTGAGCGCGACATCTCCGGTCACGGTTTTGAGCCTGTCGGGATCAAGGGTGGCCCAGATATCCTGGTTGGAATCATAAGCGTTTTCCTGCTGGTCCGCCGCCAGAGCGGCCCGTGCCAGATTTAAACCGGCGAGCACCATGCCGTCAAGCCGCACTTGTTCACGCTGGGCGGTCGACACGGTCACTTGGCGGTCAATGGTGATCATCAGTTGAATGGTGACAGCCACGAGAAAGCTGATCGTGAGCAAGGTGAGCACCAGGGCCAGGCCCGACTGGTTGCCGCCAACAGGGTCACCGTTCACCCTTGCCCTCCGTGGGTATCAATATCCTGGTACTCAACGATTGCCAAATGTCCTTGTCCGGGTCGATCCAGAACTCCAGGGTACAGTGCACGGCCGCAGGCAATGCTCCTGCCTCTTCCTCTCCTCCGGCACGGGAAGTCTCCTGCCAACTGTCAAATTCCTGTCCGTTGTGGTTAAAATAACTCCATCGCACCGCGCGCAAGGTGTCGGCCAGCAAAAAAGCCGGTACGGCCGCCGCATCGCTGGTCCGTTCCGTGGCGGGGAGCACGCCGGGCAGGACGGGGGTGTCCGAGCGCAGCAGATGCAGCAGGCGCTCATCATCCGGGTCCGCCGCCACGGTATAGCGGATGGTCGCCACTCCTGGTTGCTGCTTTTCCGGGTTCAAGACCAGGTGGGCCTGCGAGGTGAACTCCAGGGTATCGACCCGCCGGTCACGGTCCGTTTTTTTCTGACCGGAAAACGGGCTGCTGGCGATCGGAACCGCAGCCGCGAGATCCTCGGTAATCCGGCGCAAGGCGGTCTGAGCCAGGAAATAGACCTCTTCCTGCTGCTCGGTGGCCTCGACCACACGCAGGGTCGCGGAGAGCGAGAGACTCAACATGGCCATAACCACCCCGAGCACAGTGGTCGCCAGCAGCACCTCCAGCAGGGTAAAGCCTTGATTGCGCATCGTTATTCTGCCGCTGCCCGCTTTTTATAGACTATGGTCCGCACGGTGTAGGTACGGGTTTTGTCCTGATCTTCCGAGAGGGTCACATCAACGGCCTTGAGCAGACCGCCAGACCCCTTAATGCCGGTGTCATCTTCCGCCAGCTCCTTCACCTCTGACTTCCAGGAAAAATGGGGATATTCCTCGCCAAAATTCCCGGTACCGCTGCTCAGTTGCGCAAAATCCTGGAGACTCAGCTCCGTCAGTTTCCATTGCGCCAGCAGCGACGCCATGGCATCGAACCGGGAACCGGTGGCAATGGCAACGCTTTGCGACTGCGCCCCGATCAGGGTGACCAAGGCAATGGCAATAAGGGCAACGGCAATCATCACCTCAAGCAGGGTGAATCCAGCAGAGAGGCAGACGCTCCTCCGCGGGAGGTCACTGGAACAAGGCTTCTTTATCCGGGAGAACATAGCCGTCGACAATACGCACTTTTCCGAGAAACGGAGACAGAACCACGGATATTTCCTGGCCGTCATCCTTGCGCAGATGCATGATTGTTGGTTCGATATAGCCGTTCTTGTTGAAGCGGATGACCACCTCTTCGCTGGAGCGGGGACCACCGTACCAGGACCACTGATCGCGAACGGTCACCGAATCGGCGAGTTGCAGCCTGTTCTCTTTTTTTTCAATCTCCTCCTTTTTTCTTGCCGCAACTGTTTCCGGACCGACAATAAAAACGCGCTCCTGGGGCTTGTACGTCAACAGGTACGGGGCCTGCTGCTGCTGGGCCAATTGAGAGGACCGGTGGATGAGGCCGACCAATTTGCGCACCGTCACCTTTAACTGGTCGGCATAGAGAAAACTGGCAATCCGGGGAACGGCAAACGAGGCGGTCAGGCCAATGAGCGCCATCACCACAATCAATTCCACCAGGGTGAACGCTCTACAGTTCACTGGACAGAGGCGCATGGAAGTGGCCGAACCGCGCATCCTTGCCCTTTATTGCAATTCCCAGTTATTGATGTCCGCATCCTTGCCTTCCCCGCCGGATTGGTTGTCAGGGCCGTAGGAACTGAGGTCAAAATCTCCGTGTAATCCGGGAGAGATGTAGACAAAATCGTTGTCCCACGGATCTTTGGGCACTTTACCTTTTTCCAGATATCCGCCCGTGCGCCATTTCTTGGCCAGGGTACCGACCGCGGGCGGCTCGACCAGGGCGAGCAGGCCCTGTTCGGTGGTCGGATATTGACCATTATCAAGTTTATACAGCTTCAACGCCTGCTCGATCGATTGAATCTGGACGCCGGCCTTGGTCCGACGGGCCTCCTCCGGACGATCCATGATTCGGGGCACGATAAGCCCGGCAAGGATGCCGAGGATCACCATCACCACCATCAATTCGATGAGGGTAAATCCTTGCGTACAGGTGGCAGCGCGCGCCTTTCTTTGTCCCAATTCCATGCATTTCCTCTTTGGCTTGTACTACTCTCCAATAATCGCTCAAAGCCCTGCGGGCTCTTCATCTCTACTCATGCAGCCGCGGCCTCCAATGGGCCACAAGCCAACCCAAAAACGCCATCGCGACCGCAACCCAGCACCAAGCCGCACCCAGCCCAGTTTGCAGGGCTAGCCAGGAAAAACCGACACAGGGGAGTAGGAGCATCCGGACCGTGCCGCGGAGCACGGGGTTGGCGGCAATGACGTCAGCCAGGGGGGGCGACAGGGTGTAGTACAAATCGACCAGCCGTTTGCCCAAACCGTGGTTGACCAGAAAGGCGTCGCGGAAATCGCGGAGGACGTTAACCGAAGGATGGAGAAACGTCCCGAAAGAAGCGGTGGCGATGAAACAGGCATCGGCCGTCCTGACACTGACCTGATTGCCGTAGTACACCTCGCCCTTGGTGGTGAGGGCATACGCCCGAATATAATACACGGTTCCGGGCAGGAGATGGTCCAGAACGGCGACAAATCCGCCGTTGCCCGCGCCGCTTACCGCTTCGCCCGAATCCATGGTCTGGTGGGCGAAAGAGCCTGTTTGCCCGGCCATGACATCTGCCGACCGGGATACGGGCGAATCCGCGGCCATCGCCTCGGACAGGAAAAAGGAAGCCAGGGTGTCCATGCCGCGGCGCGGGATGCCGGAGATGAACGGGACGCCGAAAGGGTTCTGCCCCTTGTAAAGAGGGCCGGGATTGACACTGAACACTACACCTCGGCGGACGACCTCCTTGCCCAGAGCACTGGCGATCTCACCGCCGATGGTGATCGTGGTCCGGGTAATTTCGCCGGGTTCGGTGGTGGCAATGTGACGGCTGCGCTGACCTGGTTGATCAGTGGTGCGATCAACCAGATCCTCGACCTTATACCGGGCAGCGACAATTGAACTGGTATCGTTGCCGTCGGCAGTACCCACCACGATGAGGTTTCCCTCGCCGTCCGAGGTCAGGGCATAGCTGACCGCCTCGCCCTCACTGAAGGTGGTGGTGATAACTCGCGAGGATAAAGCCGAACCAGACCCGGCTGATTCGGCCAAGGAACTCTCCGTGGCGTGGGCCTCGGGCAGGAAAAAAGCGCCGATTCGCCCGCCGGCCCCAACTAGCGAGCGGTCAAACAGCGTATCGCCCGTCGGCCGGGCAGTTCCGGAAGGCGAAAAAGGCTCAAGGAGCGGCCGCAGGGACGCAGAGGAACCGGACAGGGAATCCGATATCTGCAACTCCCGAATCTGGACATCGTTTTCCCACAGCTGCAAGCGTCTGATCTGGATCCTGGTGTTGCCGTTCACCCGCACCTCCTGGATAGAGACATCTTCCGTTGTGCCTTCTGCGGTGCCGGCCACCGTTTTCCGCCCGCTGGCGGTCGCTTCAGCCGTGTAGACATTTGGAGAGTATTCAATCAGCAGGAACTGGCGGGTGCCGGCGTCGGTGGTAAAGCCGCTGGCGGCCACCCCGCCTTTGCCGACGTCCACATCGTAGAGGACATCGTCTTCCTTGCTGATCCTGGTCACCACAACGCCCTGTTTCCCAAAGTCTGGATCAGCCTTGCCTTGCGGGGTAAAACGAAAAAGAGCTGTTTCCCTCGCGCCCGGAAGCCCCACCGACCCGGCGACATAGATCATGCCGTCGCTGTCAACAGCCAATCCATACCCCTCGCTGGCGGCGAAATTACCGACCGGAATCGCGACCCCTTTCTCGCCGAAACCGACATCAACCGTTCCGTCCCCGTTCAACCCCACCAGCATGGCCGAGGATTTCTTCTTCTCTTCGTAGGAGCCGGAAATAACCAACGTTCCATCTTCCCGTTCTAAAACACCCTCGGCGGAGGTGTCTTCGCCGATTCCGACCAGACTGACCCCCTGCTCGCCGAAGGTAGCATCCGGCTCGCCGTTGCCATAATACCGAGCCGCCACCAGAATCCTGCCGGCCGTCCCCTCCGTTGACCCAACGACTGTAATCACATCCGAGGCATTGATGGTCAGCGCGGCAATTTCTTCATTGCCGTTGCCGATCGCGGTCAATACGACGCCCGCATCACCAAAGGTCAGATCCAAGGTGCCGTCCCGGCGATAGCAGATCATGGCCAGATCCCGATCCTTGCCATTGTGCATGTACCCAGCGGCGATGATTCGCCCGTCCGAGAGCAGACCGAGCGCCAGCGCTTCGTCATTCCCGGGGGAAAGCGAGGTGATCACCGAACCGTCACCATTGAAGGTGGTATCGAGCGAACCGTTGGGATTAAAACGAAGCAGAGAGAAATTAAGGGCATTCCCCTTGGAAGACGAACCGGCAACCACAATCTTGCCATCCGGCTGAACAAGCACCGCATGCCCGCTGTTGTTGGCACCCAGCTCAACCGCCACCCGGCCGTTGAGCCCGAAACCGGCATCAAGACGGGTAACGGCAGAAACAGGAGCACTCCAAAAGGATCCAAGCAAAATCCATATTCCGACTACCAAGGGATATCGATTGAGCATGACCGAGCCTCGTATTAGGGATAAATCAGGGGCAGTATCCGTTTCATGGCAAATAATATACTAATATTATACCGCAATTTAAACCAGAAACACAGCCTCTATTCATCAAAGAAGCCAAATATAATCGATTCCCATAAAAAAGAGGCCGGCTGGCATGACTTACCGGTCACGTCTTGCCGAAATTGCAGATCGGATACCGGCATTGCTTGCAGTTACGGCAGAGCCCGCCATGACCAAGTGCGGCCAACTCCGCACGACCGATGGCCTCACCGGTGAGGATGCGCGGCAGCACCAGATCCAGCACCGTAATCTGGTGAAACATGCCGCAGGCAGGCACTCCCAGCACCGGCACCGTGCCGATCCGGCCGACCAGGAACATCGCTCCCGGCAAGACCGGAGTGCCGTAGACCATCGATTCTGCTCCGGCATCCCTGATTCCCTGACGGGTCACGTCGTCCGGATCGACCGACATGCCGCCGGAAGTGACAATCAATTCCGCCCCGTTTTCCAGACAGGCACGAATTTCCGTCGCGATCAACGCAGGATCATCCGGGGCAAAACGCACCGGACCGACCGAAGACCCCAATTGGCTCAATTTTTGGCGCAGCACCTGCTCGAATCTGTCCTCAATGCGGCCGAAGAAGACCTCGCTGCCGGTGATCACCAGGCCCGCCTTCACTGTGCGCAGCGGCAGCACCCGGATGACCGGCACCCCGGAGGCCGCAATGGCGACCGCCTCTTCAACCACCCGCCGCTCCGCCACCAGGGGAATCAGCCGGGAGGCCGCCACCTGCTCGCCCTTGCGGACGGGGGTATTGTCCTGCAGGGTGGCGCACATCACCTCCCCCAGCATATTGAACCGGAACAGCGCCTCCCTGTTGATTTTCAGCAGACCGTCCACAGCAGCCTTTATTGCCACCTTGCCCTCGACGATCTCCGGGGAGTAGTCAACGCCGCTGCCGGCCAGGACCTCGGCCATCAGCAAAGCCGCCTCATTCTCGTGAATTTCTTCGGGGGTCAGCTGCAGGACATAAATGTGTTCCTTGCCGAGCCTGCGGAGGTGCTCGATATCCTCAGGCCGGATCACATGCCCCTTTTTAAAGGCCGGCCCCTTAAAGGTCCCTTTAACGATTTCGGTGATATCATGGGGCATGACCATGCCCACAGCCTCTTCCACCGGGATACGTATTTTTAACGATGTTTCAGACATAGCTATCAAACCCGTTCAATCTCCCCATTTACTGGGGACGCGCAATATTTCCAGACAACGCTTTTCGCGAATGCACCCTTTGCTTGCCGGCACCCTGCGCGACCAGCAACCGACCTATGTTTATCAGAATAACGAAAAGAGCACAAATCTTTTGCACCAGCGCCCATAATGCATGCGCTCCCGGCTAGCACCTTTACCCGTTAGGGGCAATGCTGTAGAATAGCTCCCGCCCACAAAGAAACCTTTCTCCCACGGTCTTTCCTGATCCGGAAAGACGAAACACCCACGAGGAAAACACCAATGATCAAGAAAGAATTGCTGGAGATTCTGGCCTGCCCCCAGTGCAAGGGGCCGGTTGAGCTGAACGGAGACCAGAACGGCATTATCTGCCGCAGCTGCCGGTTGCTGTTTGCCATACGCGAGGACATTCCGATCATGCTGATCGATGAAGCCAAACCGCTGGAGGAGGCTCCACAATGAAAAAAGGCCTGGCGGAAACAGCATTCCACCAGGCCTTTTTTGCTCTTGTGACCGTGCTTACGGGTTAATGCCCAATTCCCGCTCCTTGGCTGCAATGGCCAGCCGGGTTTTCACCACCGTATCCGATACCAGGCTGATCGAATCAATACCTTCTTCGACGAGAAAGGTGGCAAAGTCAGGAAAATCCGACGGTGCCTGACCGCAGATGCCGATCTTGCGGCCCCGCCGCTTGGCAGTGGCAATCACCATTTTGATCAGCGTCTTGACCGCCTCGTTGCGCTCGCTGTAGATGTGGGCCACCAGGTCGGAATCCCGGTCCAGCCCCAGGGTCAACTGGGTCAGGTCATTGGAGCCGATGGAAAACCCGTCAAAGACATCACAGAAGGCGTCGGCGCTGATGACGTTCGACGGGATCTCGCACATCACATAGACCTCCAGGCCATTTTCACCCTGCACCAGCCCATTCTCCCTCATTACCTCGATAACCTTGCGCCCCTCTTCCGGAGTGCGGCAGAACGGCACCATCAGCTTGATGTTGGTCAGCCCCATGTCATTACGCGCCTTGAGCAGGGCCTTGCATTCCAGATCAAAGGCCGCCCGGTAGCGCGGATCGTAGTAGCGGCTGGCGCCGCGCCAGCCGATCATCGGATTCGATTCCTCGGGTTCGTAGAGATGGCCGCCGACCAGATTGGCGTATTCATTGGATTTAAAATCAGACAGCCGGACAATGACATCCTTGGGATAGAAGCCGGCCCCGATCCGGCCCACGCCCTCGGCCAACTTATCAATAAAATACTGGCACTTGTCGCCGGGATAGGCCGAGGTGCGCTGGTCGATTTCCTCGATGATGTCGAATATTTCATCGTCATCGTCCGCCTGCGCCCGAAGTTTCTCGTAGTTGATCAGCGCCATGGGATGGATCCCGATATGCGAGTTGATGATAAATTCCTCTCTCGCCAAGCCGACCCCTTCGTTGGGCAGTTGCGCCTCGACAAAGGCTTTCTCCGGCAGACCGACGTTCATCATGATTTTGGTCCGGGTGGCGGGGATGTTGTCAAGGTCCAGGGTCTGGACAACAAATTTGAGGAGCCCGTCATAGACATGCCCGGATTCACCCTCGGCGCAGGAGACCGTAACCTGCTGACCGTCCTTGATCATTTTCGTGCCGTTTTCCGTACCGATCACACAAGGAATGCCCAACTCGCGGGAGATAATTGCCGCATGACAGGTCCGGCCGCCGCGGTTGGTGACAATGGCGCCAGCCGTTTTCATGATCGGCTCCCAGTCCGGATCGGTCATGTCGGTGACCAAAACCTCCCCGGCCTTAAAATCGTGTATCTGACTGACGTTATTAAGAATTCTCGACACACCCTGGCCGATCTTAGCGCCAACCGCCAGGCCGCTAGCGAGAAGCGTGCCCTTCTCCTTAAGCACATAGGTCTCCATGGTTCGGGTGTTAGCCTGAGAATGCACGGTTTCCGGCCGGGCCTGGACTATGAACAGGGTACCCGTGCCCACGGTCTTGCCGTCGCCGTCCTTGGCCCACTCGATATCCATGGGCCGATTGTAATGATCCTCGATGATGCAAGCCCAGCGGGCCAACTGCAAAATCTCATCATCACTGAGAATATAGGAACCACGCTCTTCCTGCGTGGTCTCGACGTTCTTTACCGGCTCCTCGGCTCCCGGATCGGTATTGTAGATCATCTTGATTTCCTTGGACCCAGCCCGCTTGCCGACAATCGGCCGCTTGCCTTCCTTGAGGGTCGGCTTGAAGATGTAGTACTCGTCGGGATTGACCGCGCCCTGGACCACATTCTCCCCCAGGCCCCAAGCACCGGTGAGAAAGACGGCGTCCTTAAAACCCGATTCAGTGTCGATGGAGAACATGACCCCGGAACAGGCGGAATCGGAGCGCACCATCTTCTGCACCACGATCGACAGGTAGACGTCGAACTGACCGAACCCCTTATCATGACGGTAGGAAATGGCGCGATCGGTGAACAGGGAGGCGAAACAGCGCTTACAGGCGTTGATCAGGGCTTCCGGGCCGCGAATATTGAGATAGGTGTCCTGCTGCCCGGCAAAGGAGGCATCCGGCAGGTCCTCGGCGGTGGCGGACGATCGGACCGCGACATCGACATCCTTGCCGTATTCCTCTTCCATCTTGTTATACGCACTGATTATCGCCTGGCGCAGCTCGGCGGGGAACTCGGCGGTGCGGACGATGTCCCGCGCCTTGGCCCCGCGCTCCTGAAGATTGCGCAGGTCGTGGGTGTCGAGTCCGGCGAGGGCGTCACGAATAGCGGCCTCAACCCCAGCTTCTTTCAAGAGGTAACGATAGGCATGGGCAGTGATCGCGTAGCCGTTGGGTACCGCCACCCCTTTTGAGGTGAGCTTCTGATGCATTTCACCCAAGGAAGCATTTTTACCGCCCACCATCGGCACATCCTCGATACCGATTTCATCAAACCAGAGAATGAGAGCTGTTTCGTGTTTGCTGTTCATTGCGTACTCCCTTGTGAAAGGAAACCGTCGGCTGGGCCAGGCCCAATCCTCAAACCCTCCGTTATCGGCAACCGGCGTGTTGATCTGTAAGGTAATGATAGTAAAAAAAAATCCCGGCCCGGTCAACCGAAACGTCCGCCCGTTTTCTTTCCGTGCGATGGTTGGAACAATCTTCTAGAGAGGTAGCTTCTTGCCAAGAATGGTGCAGGGGGCTATATTAATGTAATGTTTTCATTTTTCAACGTTCTCCGAACACTAGCAACGAGACGGAGCCAACATGACCACTGAACAAGAGATCCAAGCGATAATCAACCAGTATATTGTCGAAAGAAATCATAATAAAAGTAGTTACTTCGACGCAATCAAACCACTGGTGCAAGGCCGAAACGCCGCGGCGGCGACCTCGATCCGGCAACAGTGGCAAGCTGGAATTCATCAGGTTTATCAATGGGTTGAGGACGAGATGCTCACCCGCACCGGACCACCTGCTCAACCCATTAAATTCGGCACCTCTGGCTGGCGCGGCGTTTTAGGGAAGGATCTTTTCGTGCGATCAGTGGCTGTGGTCACCGCCGCCATCCTTAATCTGTACCGGGAGGCGGAAGGCAGCGAGGAGTTGCGCCTGGCCCTGGGCATCGGCAGTTTTGCCGAAATGCAACAGCGTGGCTGCGTGGTCGGATTTGACAACCGTTTCGGCGGCCCCCTGCTGGCCCGGGCGGCGGTCAATGTCCTCCATGCCAACGACGTCAAGATTTTTTACGCCGGCGAGGCCACCACAGGTGCGCTCTCGGCCTCGGTTCTCATGCGCAAGGCTGCCTTTTCCATCAACCTCACCCCGAGCCACAATCCCCTCGAATATGGCGGCTTCAAGTACAACGCCGCCGATGCCGGCCCTGCCGCCCCGATCCTCACCAACACCATCACCCGGCTGGCCGGGGAATATGTGCGGCTGGACGAGGTACCTCTGATTCCGGCGAATCTGGATCTGCGCAAGCCCCTGGAGGGGCTCGCGGGGCTTGTCATGGAAGACGCGTTAGCCAGCTGGCAGCAACTGGTCCGCGCTGGTGTCTCCCTGCATGGCATCGAATACGACCTGCTGCTCGCCGACCTTGCCACCAGCAACGAAGTGGTGGTCTGCGTCGACGCGGTGCATGGCGCCTCCCGCTCTTACATCGGCCGGCTGCTCAACAATCCGCCCGCGGAACGGCTGCTGGTGCTGCGGGACACCGAGGATCCGACCTTCGGCGGCATTGCCCCGGAACCTTCCTCGACCAACATGCAGCCGGCGATGGCAGCCCTGGCGGCCCGGCCCGAACCGCTGAAAATTGGGGCGATCATCGATCCGGATGGGGATCGGATCCGCTTCACCGACGGCACCATCGAGATTTCGATGAATCAGTTCGGAGCCATGGCCTATCACTTTCTCCATGAGATCAAGGGCAAACGGGGCATGGTCGCCAAGACCGTGGCCTCCAGCAACCTCGCCAATGCCGTGGCTACCCAGCTAGGGGAGGCAGTCTTTGAACCCAAGGTGGGATTCAAGGAATTCAAACCAGTGATCAATAAAGCGCTAGTCTATTTCGAGGAGTCGGATGGCATCTCCATCATTGGCCACACCCCGGAAAAAGACGCCTTTATTGGCCTGATCCTGGCCATCGACATGGTCCTGACCCTGAAAAAACCGCTAGGGCACTACCTGGCCGAGATAGAGGCCACCTTTGGGCAATATTACCCGGACCGTGATGGCGTCACTGTTTCTCAGCAGGGTGAAAGCCTGTTGCGGGCGCTCGATCAACTCTCTGCCTATGGTCCGGGGAGCCGGGTCCAGGTGGGTGAAAAACAAAAAACCATCACCTCCGTCATCGACATCGACGGCCGCAAGATGATCCTCGACGATGGCTCCTGGATTATGATCCGCCCCTCGGGCACCGAACCCAAGGTCCGGTTTTATGTCGAAGCCCGTGACCGGGAAGAAACCTCCTTGCTGGTAAAAAGTGCCAAATCGATGCTTGCCGAAATAGGACTCCTGCCCTAATGTAGAATTTTGTATTCTTCCCCCTGTATAATCAATCCACAAGGGGGCAAGACGAACATCGAAAACCATCAACACAGAGAGCCGTCATGTGGGAATATACAGATAAGGTCCAGGAACATTTCATAAACCCGAAAAATGTCGGCGAGATCGAGAATGCCGATGGCGTCGGCAATGTCGGCTCCATCGCCTGCGGCGATGCCCTGCGGCTGACGATTAAGGTCGATGAAAACCAGGTGATCACCGACGCCAAATTCAAAACCTTTGGCTGCGCCTCGGCCATCGCCTCATCCTCCATGCTCACCGAGATGCTCAAGGGCATGAAGCTGGAAGACGCCAAAAAATTGACCAACGACGACATCGCCAAGGCGCTCGGGGGTCTGCCCAAGGAAAAAATGCACTGCTCGGTGATGGGACGCGAGGCCCTGGAGGCGGCCATCGCCGACTACACCGGGGCCATTCTGCCCATGGCCCAAGGCGAGGTGGTGTGTGAATGTTTCGGAGTTACCGATCTGGAAATTATACGGGCGATCAGGGAAAACGCCCTGACCTCGGTGGAGGAAATAACCAACTTCACCAAGGCAGGCGGCGGGTGCGGCAAATGCGAAGGCAAGCTGCGAGAACTCCTTGCTGAAACAGTCGGAGGTTTACCCGCTCAGTCCGTAGGCATCGCCAAGAAAAAACGCATGACCACGCTGGAAAAAATCAAAAAAATCGAAGAAGTCATCGAACGAGAGATCAAGCCTACCCTGAAAAAGGACGACGGCGACATCCGGCTGATCGACGTCGACGGCGATTTTGTTACGGTTTCGTTGCGAGGCGCCTGCGCCAACTGTTATTCGTCGCGAACAACCCTCAAGGAATATGTAGAACGAAAATTACGTGAACAGGTGCTCGATAGCCTGATCGTTGAGGAGGACAAGTGATGGCTGTTTTACCCGCGCAGGTTATCTATATGGACAACAATGCCACCACCCGGGTTGCCCCCGAGGTGCTGGATGCGATGATGCCCTATCTGACCGATTTCTATGGCAACCCTTCCTCCATGCACACCTTCGGCGGCCAGGTCAGCCAGGCGATTCACCAGGCCCGGCAGGAAATCGCCGATCTTTTAGGTGCCAACGCCGGAGAAATCGTCTTCACCAGTTGCGGCACCGAAAGCGATTCCACTGCCATCCTCTCGGCCATCCAGACCTATCCCGAAAAGAACCACGTCGTGACCACCAGGGTGGAGCATCCGGCGGTTAAGAATTTGTGCGACAATCTGGAGATTTTCACCGGCCGCAAGTACCACACCACCCGCCTGCCGGTTGCCGCAGACGGCACCCTGGATCTGCAGCGCTACAAGGACAGCCTCACCGACGAGACAGCCATCGTCAGCGTCATGTGGGCCAACAATGAGACCGGGGTCATCTTCCCGGTTGAGGAAATGGCCCAGATCGCCAAGGAGCGCGGCATTCTGTTTCATACCGACGCCGTCCAGGCCGTGGGCAAAATTCCGATCAACCTTAAGGAATCCGCCATCGATTTCCTTTCCATCTCCGGTCACAAGCTGCACGCCCCCAAAGGGATCGGCGTGTTGTTCGTGCGCAAAGGGACCCCGTTTATTCCATTTTTGAACGGTGGCCACCAAGAACATGGCCGCCGGGGCGGCACCGAAAACGTCGCCGCCATTATCGGCCTGGGCAAGGCATGCACTCTGGCTGCCGCCAAAATGGAGGAAGAGAATACCCGGGTGCGGGCGCTCCGCGACAAACTGGAAAATGGGCTCCTGAGTTCGATCCCCAAATCCCTGCTCAACGGCCACCCGGAGCAGCGGCTGCCCAACACCGCTAATATCAGTTTTGAATATGTCGAGGGCGAGGCTATCCTCCTGCACATGAACCAGCACAACATCTGTGCCTCCTCCGGGTCCGCCTGCACCTCCGGCTCCCTGGAACCCTCCCATGTGCTCCGGGCCATGGGCGTGCCGTTCACTGCGGCGCACGGTTCCATCCGCTTCAGCCTGTCAGTGTACAATACCGAGGAAGAAGTCGATTTTATTCTCAAAAAAATGCCGGCCATCATTGCCAAGCTGCGTGCTATGTCTCCCTTCTGGGACGAGAAGTAAGAGCGTTCATTCCGGCGCCGCCTGAACAAGACGGCGCCTTTCTTGTGCAACCATTTCCTATCGAACCGCCCATGCGCATCATTGAGCCAAGCTTCACCATTCTTGATGACCTTGACCGGCAAAGCCTTCCGGTCCGCATCGAATACTGCGGCCGTATTTGCTACAAAAGCGAAAACCGGATCGACAGCGAATCCGCCATCCCCTTTGTTAGAAAGATGGCCGAAAATGGCCACAATTCGGTCCTGGAGATGGGTGTGGTCACTCTCACCGTCACCTGCACCACTCCGGACCCGATCCACGCCCTCTTTTTTCTCCAACCTAAATTTTTACAGATCGACCGCCTCGAGGACAACCGGTTGCTGGTCACTGGTTCCATCCGCAGCTTTCGTGAAATGCTGACGTTCCACCCTGCAGACGGCATTTCCCGGGCCATTGTCCAGTTCCTCAGCAAGCGGTACCCCTATTTTTTCGAAACGCTGCCCCTTGCAGACGAGTCGGCAAGCACCACCGGTATCGCCATCGACAAGATGAACCTCAATGCTGTCGAGCAACTTGCCGCGCCGTTGTGCGCCAAGCATCGGTACCTGGCGGTCAAGTTCATTGTCAACCGGGCGGTTACCCATGAACTGGTTCGCCATCGGCCCTGCACCTTTCTCCAGGAGAGTCAGCGCTATTGCCGCTATTCCGCCGACAAATTCGGCAACGAGGTGACCTTTATCAAGCCTGTTTTCTTCGAGGAGCAGAGCGAAGCATTCGCTGTGTGGAAACAATCGATGGAGGCCATGGAGACCCAGTACTTTCGTCTACTCCAAACGGTCACCCCCCAGGCGGCCCGAACCGTCCTGCCCAATTCCTGCAAAACCGAAATTATTGTGTATGCCAATCTCCTTGAATGGCGTCACATCCTCACTCTTCGCACATCCCAGGCAGCCGAACCGTCCATGCGCGAGGTGATGATTCCGCTTGCTCACGAATTGCAGCACCGCTACCCAGCCGTCTTTTCCTGACAACCAGAGAGCGGCGGCCGGCCTTCACGGGTGCGGAACCAGAGCCGGATACCATCGCTTTCCCCAAAAAAAGGAGAAGAGCCCGCAGTTTTTCACCACCAGTAAGCGCCTTGTTTAAAAGTCGTGTTCTTTTTTGACCCCATCTTTTATTTATTGTACAATACTGCAAAACTGCATTCCATTCGATTCCAGGGACATCACGACACCAATGGCTCTCAGACCAGGACAACCAACATTAGACGCTCAGAAAGGCTCCCTGAAAAGGACGGTCAAGGACCAGTCGGGAGCAGGCAAGCTGAAAATTGGCGAACTCCTAAGTAAAGCCGGTTACATAACGTTAACACAGTTTGAGGAAGCCAAGGCTGCTCAAAAGAAAACCGGGGAACGCCTGGGCCGGATTCTGCTCGAAAGCGGAGCAATTGAGCGGGATACCATCGCCAACTTCCTCAGCAGGATGCACAACTACACCCTGGTTGTCATCGAACAGGAAGCACCGAGCAAGGAAGCGCTGCAACTCATCCCTTACGAAACCGCCAAGCGGTTCATGTGTTTCCCCCTGCGCCTTGCCGGCAACACCCTGCAAGTGACCATGGCGGAACCAACCGACACGCTGGATGTTGAACAACTGCAGGATCTTGTGCAGAAAAACCTCAACGTCTGCGTCTCAACTGCCAAGGACATCATTGAGGCGTATAAAAAATATTATCATATCAATGACGAAGAATATCACTCCTTCTTCAAATTCGAGACGGAAGGGGAAGACGAGACGGTCACCCAGGTCGACGACTTCGGCGCCCTGGTATCCGATGCCGCCGAGGATTTCGAGATTGACAGTGGCGGGTCTGAAGATGGCAGCTTCGAGCAGTTTTCCGCCTCGGATGCGCCGATCATCAAACTGGTGAACGGCATCCTGGTGAAGGCGGTCCAGGAAGGTGTCAGCGACATTCATATCGAGCCGTTTGAAAAAACCATGCAGGTCCGCTATCGCAAGGACGGCTCCCTGTTCAAGTCAATGAACCTGCCCCTGACCATCAAGAACGCCATGGCCGCCCGCATGAAGATCCTCGCGGGCCTCAACATTACCGAGCGCCGTGTTCCCCAGGACGGCCGCATCAAAATCCGCCTGGGACGAAACCGGGCGGTCGATTTTCGTGTTTCCACCCTGCCGCTTCTCCACGGCGAGGGTATCGTCCTTCGTATCCTCGACAAGGACTCTCTTAATGTCGACCTGACCAAACTCGGTTTCACCGTTGAGACTTTTGCCGCCCTCAGGCGATGCCTGAATCGACCGCAAGGTTTGCTGCTGGTCACCGGCCCGACCGGATCGGGCAAGACCGTCACCCTGTATTCCGCCTTGAACTCGTTGAACACCGAAGACATCAAGATCCTGACCGCGGAAGATCCGGTTGAATTCAACTTCAAGGGCATCAACCAGGTCCACGTCAACGCCGAAGTGGGCATGACCTTTGCCGCGGCGCTGAAAGCCTTTCTCCGCCAGGATCCGGACATCATCATGGTCGGTGAAATCCGCGATATCGAAACCGCTGAAATCGCCATGAAAGCCGCCATGACCGGCCACTTGGTCTTCTCAACCCTGCATACCAACGACTCGCCGGCCACGGTCAGCCGCATGGTCGACATCGGCATCCCGTCTTATATCCTGGCCTCCTCGCTCACCATGGTCCTTTCCCAGCGTCTGGCCAGAAGACTGTGCACGAAATGCAAGACCCCGGCGCAATACGACCATCAAACCCTCCTTGCCGCCGGCTTCAAGGAGCACGAACTGGATGAACTCAACCTCTTCAAGGCCAAAGGCTGTCCTGATTGCAACGGTTTGGGATACCGGGGCCGGGTCGGTTTTTTCGAACTGATGGAGGTGACGGAAGCGGTGGCCGAAGCCATCCAGGCCGAGGTTTCCGAAGAGCAGTTGCGCAAGGTTGCCGTGCAGGAAGGGATGTTCACTTTACGGGAGGCTGGTCTGCAAAAAGCCCGTGAAGGCATCACCAGTCTCGAAGAGGTCCTGAAACGCACGGTCGCCCACGAAGACAGCCTGCCGGCCTATCTGGTCAATCCGGATGTCGAGGAGTATGAGGACGGGGATGTGGTCATCCAGGAAGGCAACAAGGATAAGGATTTTTTCAAATTGATCAGGGGCAAGGTGGCGGTACTCCGCTCGGGAAAAAAGATCGCGGAAATCACCGAGCCGGGGGAGTATTTCGGCGAAATGGCCGCGATCCTCGAGGAGCCGCGATCCGCCTCGATCATTTCGGTGGGACGTTGCACCATCAAACGATATCCGGGCAATAAACTGGCAGAGCTTATCGAAAAATATCCGGAAGTCTCCAAGCATCTGTTTCGCACTCTGGTGGAGCGGCTGCACAAGACCGACCGCATTGTTGTCCAGTTGGCCAGCGCCAATAAAGCCCGTCCGCCGCAGGTGGTTCGTCAAGCATGAACAAAATTTCCGTCTATATCATTGCCTACAACGAGGCTGATAAAATTCGCGATGCCATCCATTCGGTGCTCTGGGCCGACGAAATCGTGGTGGCCGATTCGTATAGCCGGGACAATACCGCAACCCTAGCGGAAGAGCTCGGCGCCCGGGTGGTGCAGATACCTTTTCAAGGGTTTGGCGATCTGCGCAACCAGGCCATGGCGGCCTGCACCCATGACTGGATTTTTTCGCTGGACTCAGATGAACGCTGCACACCCGAGGCACGGGACGAGATGCTTGCCTGTCTGCAAGACCCGCAAGCAGATGCCTATTATATCCCGCGGAGAAATTTTTTCATGGGCCGCTGGATCCGTCATTCCGGATTCTACCCTGATTACCGCCAGCCGCAGCTTTTCAAGAAAGGGGCGCTCGTGTTTAAGGATGATCCGGTGCACGAGGAATTCACCGTAGTCACCAAACGGCCGGTCGCCTATCTGCGCAATGCAATCTGGCAGTTTCCCTTCAAACGAATTGAAGAGCTGATGCACAAAGCCAATAAATACTCCACGCTGGGAGCAGAAAAATTGGCACTGAATGAACGCGGCAGTTGCTCTCTATGGACCGCCCTGCTGCATGGCCTCTGGTCGTTTTGTCACATGTACATCCTCAAACGGGGTATCTTGGACGGTTGGCCGGGATTCATCATTGCGTTGTATAATTTTGAAGGAACCTTCTACAAATACGCCAAGTTCCACGAGCTCCAATCCAACTGGACCCAACCGCCATCCCCGCCACTCCGGCGCCTCACGGAGCAGAGGCCTGCTTCATGAGCGCCATGACCCGATCAAAGACCGTTGCGACGGCAATCCCCCGCATGCAACTGTGATGATCACAGACCCTTTTCCGGCAGCACAGGCACTCTAGGTTTTCCGCCTGAATAACCACATTTTCCACCCCATACGGTCCAACCCTTTCCGGATGCGTCGGCCCGAACAGGGCGACCACAGGTGTTCCAACCATCGCGGCTATATGCATGGGACCGGTGTCCAAGCCGACGTACACGACAGCTCTTTTCATCAAGGCAACCGATTCGGTCAGGCTCAGCCGGCCGGCAGCGACCACGGCCTTTCCGGTCATTGCTCCGGTGATCTCGCTGATATAGGGCACATCACTGCCACTGCCGCCGAAAACCGGATGGACCCCCGCCGCCAGGAGTTGATCGCAGAGTTCGCTCCAGCGAGGCGCCAGCCAGAACTTCGATTGCCAGCGAGCGGTGGGATTCACATAGATAATCTGGTCATCGGGGGCAAGTCCGGCCTCTCCCAGAAAACGGTCAACCCGGGCCTGGTCCTCCGGACTTGAGCGGAGATAAAAATCCTCCGCATCCGCCTCGCACTCGAATAACCTGCAAAAGAGCAGATTCCTGGCAATCGCATGCTCATGGCCAGCGATATTGTCCACCAGCCGATGCTGAAACCAGGTGTTGCCTTCCCGTGCATCCGCAAAACCGACCCGGATTCCTCCCGGATTGGTCAGCCCTAGAAGGCCGCTGCGGAAAGAGGCATGCAGATCGAGAATTACATCATAGGGCTGTACCCGGAATTGCCGCCGCAGCCGGGACAAGGTCGCCAGTGTGGCGGCAAAAGCCTGCCAATAGGCCCATCTGCCCGCTTGAGGGTCACTGGTAGACGGGATATGAATGGGGTAAACGACATTCACCGCGTCATCCTGGTCCACCAGCGCAGCGAACCCCTGCTCCACCACCCAACCGATGAAGACGCCAGGATAGCGGCGTTTCAGGGCATGGACCAAGGGAAGGGTGTGAATCACATCCCCCAGCGAACTCTGCTTGATGATCAATACTCGTTTTTCGTTCAGGTCCATGCTCTCCGCGTCTCTGACCACAGGACTACGTCTCCTCATGGTACTGCAGGAATTCGCTGATGTGGGCGGCAATACGAATGGCCGCCTGCCCATCGCCATAAGCGGTGGAAACCCGGCTCATCCGTTGGTAGCGAACCCGATCTGCCAACAACCTGGACACGGCGTAGACAATCTGTTCTTCGTCGCTGCCAGCCAGTTCAACCGTACCGGCACGTACAGCTTCAGGGCGCTCGGTGGTTGCACGCATAACCACCACCGGCTTTCCCAGGGACGGAGCCTCCTCTTGAATCCCTCCGGAATCGGTGAGCACCAGGGAGCAGCGCCGCAGCAATGCGACAAAACTGACATAATCCACCGGGTCAACGAGAAAAATATTTCTCCGTGCCGCCGCACCGACTATCGTCTCCACAGGCCGCCGCACCCGGGGATTGAGATGCACGGGATAGATAAAAACGACCGCCGGGTGATCATCCGCCAGACGAACGATCGCCCTGCAGATGTTCTCAAATCCCTGGCCGAAATTTTCCCGCCGATGCCCGGTAATCAGCACCATTTTGTCATAGTTGTCCACCATGGCGAATCTCGACCGGAACGCGGCTGTAAGCGCAAGGTCACCATCAATACGCCTGACCATGGCATAGAGGGCGTCAATCACCGTGTTCCCGGTCACCTTGATCCGCTGTTCCGCTATCCCCTCACGGAGCAGATTGTTTTTGGCCTGTTCCGTCGGGGCAAAATGCAGGTCGGCGAGAACCGCGGTAAGCCGCCGGTTCACTTCTTCCGGAAAGGGCTGCTGCTTATTACCGGTCCGCAGTCCGGCTTCAACGTGGCCGACAGGGACGCCGGCATAATAGCTGGCAAGCGAGGCCACCATACTGGTCGTGGTGTCTCCATGGACGAGAATCAACGCCGGCCTTCTCTCTTCGATCACGGCCTGCATCTTGAGCAACATTCGAGCGGTCAGCGCAACCAGACTCTGATCGTGCTCCATGATATGGAGATCATCATCCGCAGTGATCGCAAAGATGTCCAGCACCTGATCGAGCATTTCTCGATGCTGCCCCGTGACACAGATCTTTACCTGCAGCTGGGGTAAGGCCTGCAACGCCTTGACCACCGGACCCATTTTAATGGCCTCGGGCCGTGTTCCGAAAACTATCAAGACCAAGGGGCGTGTCATTGGACACCATGATGGTCAAGGGGTCTGCTCATAGGGATCCTCTCCATATCAAAACAAACCCCTTCTTTGTAAAAAAGAGGCCGGCTCATAGCCGCAAAAGGGGTGAGCCGGTCAAGGAGCAAGAGCGCCCATGGCATCCCGCCATCATCCATTTGTCTAAATCCCTTTGCTTTAATTGACCAATTCAGGAAGGTCAGTTGGTTTGCTTTGCCCGGTAAGGGCGAGTAATTGTTTGACCGCCCGCTCCGTCGTATAGGCGGGGGTACCGTGGTTCTCCCAGCAAAAGGATGTGGTACGGTGCAATGCCAGAATCTTCCGCAGGACTTCCTTCAACGCACCGGGGTCATCGGCTGGCGCGACAAAATGGGATTGCGCTTCGAGCATGGATGCCAGCTCTTTGTTCTGATGAACCAGGCTCAGAATTGGCCGGCCGCTGAAAAAATATTCATACGCCTTCGAAGGAATGGTTTCAGAAGAAAAGTCACTGATATTCTGAATAAGGAGCAAACAACCCGCCGCTTCCATTGCCATAAAGGCCTTTTGCCGGTCAACCAGTCCATGATAGGTGACCAGGGAGTTCAGCCGCAGCTTGTCCATGCATAGTTTTGATGCGGTGTCAAACGAACCGTAGATATCGAGCCGGATCTTTCGTCCTTCATCCGGATGGGAGAGAAGGAGCTGGTGCAGAGCTTCAAAAAACACTTCGAGATTACGGCTTCCGGCCAGTGATCCGAAATGGGCAAAGCGGCACGCCGCGTCTTTGACAAAAGCTTTCCCCGACCGGCGCATCGTTGCTCCCGGGTATATCACAACCCCAGGAAAATGACAGCCGGCCCGCTGTCGGGCGTTCTCCATGGCCTGCGAGGTCAGAAAGACAAAAGCGTCGCATCTGGAGGCAATCCGGTGCTCGAGCCATCGATACAGCCGTAACACCTTTTGACTGCGAGGCCAATCCCCATGTACCAGCGGGTCCTGGGTCTCGGCGATCCATTTCACCGAAGGATTTTTGTGGAGCATGAGTGCCGCCAGATGAGCTGAAGCCGAGCCGCCGGTGGAATAGAGCACTTCGGGCCGGTAACGCTGTTGAAGAAAAAAGCCCCGCACCGTGGCGCCAACACACCATGACCACTCGCTCTCCAAATTGATCAGTATTTTCTCCAGGAGATAGAACGGCAGGAGTGGAAAGAGCAGCACTTCCGCCAGATTGAACTGCCACTGGCGGGGAAGATGCCGCCGGAGAAAATGGCGAAGTTCAAATCGCATGCCGGAAGGGGCAATGGACCAGGTCTGATAATGCCGACGCCCTTTAAATCGTCCGCCAATCGGCCCGCTGAGAAGAAGCGGCGTAATCCCCGCCTGCTCCAAAAGCGGCAAGCGATCATCGATGTGCTGCGAGCAGGCGGATCCGGGGACATTGACCCGATAGGAAAGAATGAGCCAGTATCTTTTGCGGTCAGCCGGAGGCCGCGAGCCGGGAACGCGCCCCTGTTGGGCGGACGCCTCTTTAAAAAGAATTGCGCTCACCAGAGAAAACATGAAGCCGGTGCCGACGAGACTGAGGTAGGACTCGAAACACATGATCACCAAAAAAAAGACCGGAAAGGCGATCCGGATACGCTCCCATCCATCAGTCACCTGAGCGGCACGCTGGAAATGAACAAAAAAAAGTCCCAGCACACTCAAAAGGCCGAGTACACCGAGTTGAGCGGCTGCAAACACATACTGATTATGGGGATTGTTGGTAGGGGGGATAGCGGACGATACCCTGGTGTTCATCGCAGCATACGCGCGGGCAAAATCTCCGGTCCCCACCCCGATCCACGGCGACTCCTTGATCAAACTCCAGGAAATTTTCCAATAATGCAGCCGCAGGCCAACAGGGGTGTCGGGGTTTTCATCGATCGACTTGAGATCGTGCTGGATTGCCGTCATCCGATCTTGAAAAACCGGGCTGATGCGATAGGCGGTAAAGAAGATAAGGGGAAACAACACCGCCGCCAGCATGACCGCCTTGATCACATTCCGCCGATAATACTGAAACAGCAGTACGGCCATGAGCACGAAAAAGGCCACATGCCCGGCACGCCCACGGGCTGCGAACAGATGGATGATCAGCACCGCGGCCAGGACCAGCCACCACCACCGCACCCTTTTCTCCTCTCCCCACAGGAACTGGTGGAGGAGCAGATAGATGGCCAAGGCGAGCATCGGTGTGTACTGCAGTTGAACAGTCGCTGTATCAAACTGGATCGGATGGGAAAAAAGAGTGATCGCGGGCAACAGCGCAACTGAATCCAGAGAAACCACAGCCATGGTCGCTGTCACACCGGCAATGAATGCTGCGATATACCACCAGCGCCGCTCCCATTGGATGGCCGTTAAAAAAATAGGGGCCAAAAGGATCTTCCATTGCTTCCGGATTGCTTGCACACCGTCTGCAAAGGAATCGGTCCAGCAAAGACCGATGAGCAACACCCCCAGATAGACAAAAACGGCGATGCACAGCGGGCTCGTGACAATCTCTTGAATTTTTTGACGGTACCTTCCCTCAGCTACCCAGCAAACGCTAACCAGCACAGCGGTCACGCTGACCGCCGAGGTTGAAAGAGGCAGCGAAAAGGCCAGCAGCATGAGCAGCCAAAAATGCACTTGCGCCATCGTTTGCGGCTTCACATCTGCCCCTGATTTTTTTCCGGATCTCCGGCAAACTGCAGATGGTAGAGAGAACTGTACTCGCCCCCGAGAGCTAGCAGCTCTTCATGGCTCCCTTCTTCGACCAGGCAGCCGTCCTTGAGCACAATAATCCGGTCGGCATTTTGAATCGTCGACAGACGATGGGCGATGACAATGGTGGTCCGGTTCCGCATCAGATTTTCCAACGCTTTTTGCACTTCGCGTTCCGATTCGGTATCAAGGGCAGAGGTGGCCTCGTCAAGAATCAGGATGGGCGCATTCTTAAGGAGCGCCCGGGCGATGGAAATCCGTTGCCGTTGGCCGCCTGAAAGACGGGCGCCGGATTCTCCTATAATGGTATCGAATCCCTGGGGCAGGGCCATGATGAAATCCAACGCATACGCAGCCGTGGCGGCGGCGACAATCTCCTCCTCCGGGCAATCCTTGCGCCCATAAGCGATATTGTTGCGGACCGTATCGTTGAATAAAATGGTTTGCTGGGTAACCAAGGCCATCTGCCGACGGAGCGAAGACAAAGAATAACAGCGAATATCTCTATCATCAATGAGCATCGCGCCGTTCATGATATCGTAAAATCTGAACATCAGGTTAGCCAAGGTGGTCTTGCCACTGCCGCTTGGTCCGACCACAGCCAAAACTTCCCCCCGATGCACTCGCAGGTTGAGGTGTTTAAGCACTGGCGGGTTGTTCTCGTAACAAAAGTTGACATCCGAGAGCACTATGCTGCGCTGGAAACTGGGCATTTCGATGGCATCCGGTGCCTCTCTGATATCGGAACGGACATCCAGCAAAGAAAAGATACGGGTTGCCGCGGCAATACCCTGCTGAATATTGGAGTTTACCTTACTGACCCCCTTGACCGGTTCGTAGAGCATGAAAAGGGCGGTTAAAAAGGACATGAAAGCGCCGGGAGTAGAGTGTCCTTGCAGGACCTGCCCCCCTCCAAACCAAATAATCATGGCCATTCCGATACCGGCGAGCACTTCAATGCAGGGATGGGAAAGGCTATTGTACTTGGTTTCCGAGAGCAGAATCTCCATGACATTCTGCATGCGCACGGCAAAACGCTGCTTTTCGAAATGTTCCATGCAGAAGGCCTTGACAACACTGATCCCGGCGATCGTTTCGTGCAATTGGCTCGTAGCCTCACCTAATTTTACTTGGTAATTAGTGCTGATTTTTCTGAATTTCTTGCCGAAGACCACGATCGGCACTGTGGCCAATGGAAGAAAGAGCATGGATACCAAGGCCAATCGCCAATCCATGTAAAAAATAACGCCAAGCAGACCGATCATCGAAAAAAAATCGCGGAGGGAACGGACAAGGGTATACGAAACCGATCCTTGGACGATAGCGACATCATTGATTATTCTTGATATCAACTCACCGGTGGAAGTCTTATGAAAAAAATTCAGGGGTTGGTCAATAACGTGGGCATACACTTTTGTGCGCAGATCACGAATAACACACTGCCCGACCATTTCTAAAAAATACGAATACACAAAATAAAAAATCCCCTTCACGAAAAACACAGTAAAGAGCGCAAGGGGTAAGAGATTGAGCAGGTGCGCATCGCGTTTGAAAAAAATCTCATCGAGCAGTGGCTTGACCATATAAGCCTGAAGGGCGTTAAATCCTCCGACAGCGATCATGGCCACCATGGCAATCAATAGCTTGACGGCATGCGGCTTGAGGACCGCCAGGAGCCTTGAAATGATCTCTTTATTCTTCATACAATACAAAAAATCTTTGAATGTAAAAAATACCGGGAGACTTAAAACAAGAGCAAAAACCAAATGTTGCCCAGATCAAAATTCGATTTGGTTCGATAATGCCGTTCTTGGGAATTCCCTGCCTATCTCAATACACCACGGAACCATCCAATTTGAATCTTGTCTTTTTTAATTCTCGAAAAAGGAAAATTTGTTCTTTAATTTTTCCTATTGAAGCATCAGAAGCTTTAAGATCCTCTTTCCTCATTTCATTCCCTTTACAAATAGAAAAGGAGCCGCAAAAAAGACCGCTTTCACGCAAGCGTGCCAGCATAGTTGCCGGAAAAAACAGGGGGCACGTCGCCCCGGCCACTGAGCAGCGCGGTCACTTCGGCGCACTCCTTTTTTGGTTGCCCGTGGCTGACATCAACGACAAGGTAATCGACCCCCAGCTGTGATATCTCATCCACATGCGGCAGCAGGGAAAAGGTAGTGTGGGAAAAGGCATACAGCGTTGTGTCCCTGCGGTCGAGATAAAACCGCTCGCCGCGCGGGCTGGCAAAGGTGCGCTGCCCTTGAAAATGGGGCGCATCCAACCGCGCGGAAAAAAGAGGGGGCCGCCCATGCACATGGAGCCCGACCCGCATCCTCTCCTTACCGTGCAGGTGTCCTAGCCGAGAGAAATGGGGCAAGGCGGCGGCAAGGGTTGGCCGGTCGGTCTCAATGGAAAACTGCACCCCGGACAAGCCGCTCGCTGCATACATCCTTAAGGCAGCACTATTGAGCACGTTGCAGGAATAATCGCCATGAAGTTCGAGAGCTGTATCGGCCAAGGATTGCTCGACATCGGCAAAAAGGGCCATCTGGCCGATATGGCTGATCTGAAAGCAGTTCGCCCCCTTAAGCCGGAGCTGCCGCACGGCATCACGGTACCAGGGAAGCTGTGCTTCATGGAGGACGGGGGGCAGGGTCCAGACCAGCGATGCATGCCAGGGTTTGCTTCTTTGCCTGGTCTGGAAAAATTGCTCGACGTTGCGTTTATCCAAATCAAGCAGCACTTTAGCGACCTTGAAGGGAAAGCGGAGGGCAAGCGCTTCCAGGGAGTGCACCTTGAGCCACCATTCCGGCGACATCGCGCGCTCGCGCTCCAGACTGCTTCGACCGGATTGCCGCCCCCCCCGTCGGGCACTCGCATCCGGTTTCCCCTCGGCGCCCATGCCAAGAGCCGACAACTGCTTTTCCAGGCTCAAAAGATCAGGTGGCGGCAAGGGCTGGTGGGCGGCTTTGCGCGTCAGGGCCGAGGACTTTTTTTCGCCCCTCCCGCTGATATCAACCCGGAACAGGATCCCGTGGAATGGCTGCCGCAGACTCCCTGGTTCGATGTCCGCTGGTTTGATTGTCACCATCTGCCCCGCATTCGCCTGCTCAACTTTTCTGCCCTTGACTTCCAAGGACCGCAGGGTGAAGCTCCGGCGATCGCCGGTCCGTTCCTCATACAAGCGCAACCGGTCGCCCAATTTGACCGGCGCCTGCAAGACAACCTGCAAGGAAACGCCGCGTTCCAGCCGATTTCCCTTGATTTCATCCAGACGGACCACCTTACCGATCACCTCTCCGGTACTGCCGGAAAGCCGGGGGACAATCAGCCGGTCTTCCTTGCCGGCAATAAAAAATCCGGAGAACCGTTTCCGTCCCATAGCCGAGTCCAGACACCGGTGGGCCTCTTCGAGCATCCCGGCCTTCTGTTCCGCTGGGGCATCGAGCGCATCCAGCGCCAGACGATACGCCCGCACCGTGTTCCGCACATATTCCACCGACTTGAGCCGCCCCTCGATCTTGAGACTGACCACCCCGGCCGCCCGTGCTTGAGCAAGGTAATCGATGCCGCTGAGATCGTTCATGGAAAACAGGTACCCGCCGTCCCTGCCGCCGTGACCGCCGGCAGCCCGCTTGCCCGAGGCCAGCCAGTCATAGCGGCGGCGGCACGGTTGGACACACTGCCCCCGCAGGCTCGACCGGCCTCCATGCAGACTGGAAAACCGGCAAAGACCGGAATAGCTGAAGCACATGGCTCCGTGGATAAAAATCTCCAGCGGGACATCGGTACGACGGTGAATGGTCTGAATCTCCTCCAGGCTGAGCTCACGGGCAAGCACGATGCGCTCAAAACCCAGCCCCTTGAGATACTCGGCCGCCATAGCCGTATTGACGGTCATCAGGGTCGACGCATGCACCTTTAAGGCAGGAAAAAAATGGTGCACCAGATAGAGCATTCCAAGATCCTGAATGATCAAGGCATCGGGACCAATGCTGGCCAACATGGACAGCGTTTCCAGGGCCAGGCGGATCTCGTTCTCCTTCACCAGGCTGTTCATGGCCACATATACTTTTTTTCCCCGGTCGTGGGCGTAACCGGTCATGGCCGCGATCTCGGCAAAGGTGAAGTCCCGCGCCAAGGCACGGGCGTTGAGGCCAGGCGCACCGATGTACACCGCATCCGCCCCTTCTTCGCAGGCGGCCTCGAAGGCTGGCAAGGTGCCAGCTGGTGCCAGCAGTTCCATGGGTTGTCGGGAAGTGGGCAATGGTTCGACGGTTGTCATTAACAAGTGTTCACAGCAAGAATCGGGAAGAGGGAAACGCCTGGAGAAACCAGGCTCGAGAAAGGGCCAAAGAGATGAGGGCGATGCGCCTACTCGTCGGGCAAACAGAGAGCCAGCGGGTAATCAACCGGCGGCAAGGGGAGAATAAAATAAAAATTATTCCCCTCCGGCGTCGGTTCGTAGCCCACACTGCCGCCATGCATCTCAATAACCAGCCGGATAAACGACAATCCATGGCCGGTTCCGGGGACATCCAGACTGTCATCGCCGCGCATTCCTTCCTGGAACAGTTTGTTCCCCTGCTCCAGCGACATACTCGGTCCGGTGGTAAACACATTGAATTTAATACCCTTTTTCCCCGTTCGCGGGAAATTGCTGACTATTTCGCGCCCATAGGCCATGGCCTTGCGCGGTCTGCCCTGATGGTCAACAATTTCCCTGGTGTACTTGGCGGCATTGGAAAAAAGATTGGCATAGACCTGGGCCAACAGGCCAATATCAACCAGGATCGGAAACTCTTCCTCTTGCATGTTCTGCGGCCGGTCAACCGTGACATTGGCCGCTTGCAACCGGCTGGCATAATGCTCCAACTGAGGAATGATCACCTCTTTTTCGATAAAACAGCGCTTGGGATGCAGCACCAGGTGACCTCGCTCGAAATGCTCACGCCGGAACAAGCTCTCGATAAACAGACTCATGTTGGCGTGATGCTTGACGATTTCCTGATAATACTTGAGGAGGTCATCCTGCAGGGCCTGCAATTTACCGGTGCAATGCCCGCACCGTCCGGAAAACGCCTCCGGCCCCTGCGTTTCTGCAATTTCCCGTTTCAATTCCTCAATCAGGTTGATTTTCTTTTTGAGTTGATTGAACAGATGGCGAAAATACATATTAGGCACAATGATGTTGTGCTCAATATCGATCACCAGGGTGTTGATAAATTTCAAGCGATCAATGTTCTGCCGCGCAATCAAACGGTTGTCGAGGTTATATCCAATCCGGTTGGCATATTTGACAAAGAAAAACTTATCGGTTTCGGTCAACCCCTCCTGTCGCCGGACCTCAAACACACCCAGGGTCCTGCCACCGCCGCACAATCCGCGCAAATCATCCCAGAGCATCATCTGCCGTTCTGGATTGCGGCCGGCATCGTCCTGCTGCTCATACGGCTGTTTGCTGAAGATGGGAATAACATACGACCCGCCCAACTCATAGGGGGTCTCCTGCATCTGAACCGGATAAGCAGCGGGTATTGGCTCCGGCAGCACCCCCTGTTCACTGGAACAGACCAGCTGCAATCCGCGTTCCTGCCCTTGGCAAAGATACAGGGCGCTGGCAACACCGACCAGGGCAAGGGGAACGGAAACACAGATCCGGTAAAAATCGTCCAGGGAATCGTACTCCTGGGCCAGATCGAAAAACGCCTTGAGAAAATCGTTGCGTCCCTTGGAAAAATTATACTGTTCATAACTCTCCGCCTTCTCTCGAATGCGCTGGCAGACCATTTCCAGATCCGAAGGGATGACGGGATTGTTCGTTTGCTCATTCATGGGCATTCGCGATTATACATATGCACGCTTGAAGGCACCTGAACTGTGGTCCTGCTTTCGGCCTCATCGTTTGGAGAGCACCACTGCATCACGGGCGTCCTTTTCCGCGAGCAGGACATCCACCCGTTCGTTGGCCGCCACGCTGACGTTTATACCGATATAATCGGGCTGAATCGGTAACTCCCGGCCGCCGCGGTCCACCAGCACCGCCAGTTGGATCGACAAAGGCCGGCCGTAATCCATGATCGCATCCATGGCGGCGCGAATGGTCCGGCCGGTGAAAATGACATCATCGACCAGGACGACCCGCTTATCCTCGAGGAGAAAACCGATATCCGACTTCTTGACGATCGGATTTTGGGAGATGAGGCTCCAGTCGTCCCGGTACAGGGTGATGTCGAGGTTGCCCGCGGGCAGCGTCACCTCCTCCCGCTCTTCGATCCGTTGCTTGATCCGCTGGGCCAGAAAGACGCCGCCGGTATGGATGCCGACGATTGACAGGCCAGCCACGCCATGGTTGCGTTCAACAATCTCCAGACTGATGCGATCCAGACTGCGCTCGATGTCCCTGCCGATCATGATGGTCCGTGTCGTCATAGCTTCACCCTGTTCCAAAAATAGTCAACACCCTGCGTGTCCACCAGATTGATTGCCTCTGGAAAGACTTCGCATTCCACCGCAAATACCCGGGCGGCGATGTCATCCGGAGTGTCACTGTCTTCCAGGGCCACGCATCGCTGCAACACGATCGGCCCCTGATCGTAGCACTCATTGGCAAAATGGACGGTGCAGCCGCTCACGGTGCATCCCCTGGCCTTGACTGCTTCGTGGACATGGTGGCCATAGAAGCCCTCGCCGCAGAACGAGGGAATGAGCGCCGGGTGGATATTGAGCACCGCGCGGCGTAACTTTTCGGGAGGCGTGTAGAGCTTGAGATATCCGGCCAAGGCGATGAGATCGACCTCATGGCCGGCCAGAATCCGGTTGATCTCCTCGTTGTTGCTGGCGTAAAAGGCAGGATAGCCGTAGCGCCTGGCCTTCTCCAGCCCCAGGGCGCTGGTCACATTGGAGATCACCACCTGGATAGTGGCTTGCAGCGTGCCGGCGGCAATCCGTTCGTGAAAATTATCGAGCGTCCTGCCGCTGCCCGAAAGCAAGACCGCCATCTTACGCATGATCGTCGGCTCCGGCAAAATAAGGATCCGTTTCCGAATCGACGGTGCGCAGCCACTGGGCAATGGCGGTATCGTAGGCGGAGGTCAGCTCGAACACCTTGCGGGCCAGACGAAACCGGGTGGACAGAGTCGTATTGCCCCGCGCCTGCAACTCGGACAGCACCTGGGGATAATCGGCCGGGTCGACGATCACGGTGACGTCGTGAAAATTCTTGGCCGAGGCACGCAGCAGGGTCGGTCCCCCGATGTCGATGTTCTCGATGGCATCCGTCAAGGTGCAGCCTGGAACCGCGACGGTTTTGGCAAAGGCATAGAGGTTGACGGCCACGATATCGATGGGTTTGATGCCGTGCGCCTGGCATTGCGCCTGGTGATGCGCATTGCCACGTTGATTGAGGATGCCGCCATGCACCAAGGGATGCAGCGTTTTGACCCGGCCATCGAGCATCTCGGGAAACCCGGTGAACTCCGACACATCCGTCACCGCAAGGCCGCTGGCCCGCAATTTCTGGGCCGTGCCGCCCGTGGAAAGGATTTCGATCCCCATGGCGGCAAGCGCCACGGCAAAATCCTCACATCCCGATTTATCGGTCAGGCTGATCAGCGCCCGTTCTACTCGTCTCATGCTTTGTTCTTCCCCAGCTTATTCTTTTTTAAGAAATTGGCGTATCTTCCGCCGCTCATGTTTGTCCGGCCGGCGATCAGGCTGGCTGCCCTGCAGGTTCAAAGTCTTTCGTTCAGCCAGCACCTGTTCCCGTTTGGCCTGTGACGCTTCGGTTTCTTCATACAGGGTGCGGGCAACCACTGCCGGACCGCGGCGCTCACTGAGCGCCAGAACCCGGACCGTATATTCAACAAAGCCCTGCCGGATCACCAGCATGTCACCGGCCTGCACCAGCCGTGCCGGCTTGACCTTGTTGCCATTGACGGCCACATGGCCACCGTTCACCGCTTGGGCCGCCAAGGACCGGGTCTTGAAAAACCGGGCCGCCCACAACCATTTATCGATGCGCACAGGTTCCATGTCTGATATTTTCGGCCCTTTTTATCTTGTCCAATTACCACGATTCTCCGGATCGATCAAACAAAGAAGCGCGGGTGCTGCTCGTTCGCCACCGGCAATCCCTGCGGCGCACTGGTCACAGGGGTTTATGGGGTTGCCGAACCCGGTGAAATTGGGTAAGTGACGCTATCATCCTCTTTGAGACCAGCTTATGTCCCTGCAAACCGTCGGCATCAACAACTTCACCTGCCCAGTCCGCATTCCTGAAAAGGGCGGCGGCATCCAGCACACCGTGGCCACGATCAATCTGTTGGCGCAAATGCCGCAAGACCGGATCGAATCCTGCGTCAGCGTCATGACCGGACTCCTGGCCCAGTTCCTGCCGGACATTCACTCCGGCAACTTCCCCGACCTGCTGACCCAGGTGCGGACGCAACTGCAAGCCGTCGAGGCCAGGATTGAAATGCGCTTTTCCTATTTCATCGCCAAAAAAGCGCCCATCAGCGGCACGGTCAGCCTGATGGAATATCAGTGCGCGTTCATCGCCTCCTCGAAAACCAGCGGCGAGCCGCTCTTGACCGTGGTCGTCCCGGTCACCACCCTCTGTCCCTGCTCAAAAGAGATCAGCGAGAGCGGCGCCCATAACCAACGGGCCGAAATCACCTTCACGGTCCGGCCGCTGGCTCTGATCTGGCTGGAGGATCTGATCGTTATGGCAGAGGCCTGCGGTTCTTCCGAAGTCTATGCCCTGCTCAAGCGCCCCGATGAAAAACACGTGACCGAACGGGCCTATGCCCAGCCGATGTTTGTCGAGGATGTGGCCCGCAAGGTGGCCCAGCAGGCCATGGCTCACGCCGACATCGCCTGGTTTTCGGTTGGGGTCGAGAGTTTTGAGTCGATTCATAAGCACAGCGCCTACGCCTTTGTCGACAGCCGCGACCTGGAACCCGCCAAAACCGGGACCTAACGCCTCCCGGTCATGCCCATTTCCCCAAGCCTCCCAGGCACAAATACTTCAACTCCAGGTACTCTTCGATGCCGTACTTTGAGCCCTCGCGTCCGATCCCTGATTCCTTAACGCCGCCAAACGGCGCCGCCTCGGAGGACATTCTACCGGTGTTGATGCCCACCATGCCGTACTCCAGGGCTTCGGCGGTCCGCCATATCCGGCCGATATCCCGGCTGTAGAAATAGGCGGCCAGCCCGTAGGGAGTGGCGTTGGCCAGGGTCACGGCCTCGTGGTCCTCCTTGAAGATAAACAGCGGAGCAACCGGCCCAAAGGTTTCATCCCTGGCGATCAGCATCTCGGTGGTCGCGTCGAGCAGGACCGTGGGTTCAAAAAAGAAGCCGTCGGAAACCACCCGCCTGCCACCGCAGACGACGCGGGCACCTTTGGTCACGGCATCGCTGATCTGTCCCTCGACTTTCAATATGGCATTGAGATCGATCAACGGTCCCTGCTGTATCCCCTCCTCGAAGCCATTGCCCACTCTGAGGCTCTGTACCGCCGCAACCAGCTTGGCGGCAAATTGCTCATACACGCCTTCCTGGACAAAAAACCGGTTGGCGCAGACACAAGTCTGTCCGGAGTTGCGATATTTTGAGGCAATTGCTCCGCGGACCGCCTCGTCAAGATCGGCGTCGTCAAAGACGATGAAAGGGGCGTGGCCCCCGAGTTCCAGGGAAAGTTTTTTTACCGTGGCCGCGCAATCCCGCATCAACAATTTCCCGACTGCGGTTGAACCGGTAAAGCTGAGTTTGCGCACCAGAGGATTTGTGGTCATCTCGCCACCGATTTCGCCCGCTGGGCCGGTGACCACACTAAAGACACCTGGGGGAAGACCGGCCTCCTCAGCCAGAACGGCGAGGGCCAGGGCGGAGAAAGGGGTTTGGCTTGCCGGCTTGACCACCACTGGGCAGCCTGCGGCGAGAGCGGGCGCGGCCTTGCGGGCGATCATCGATGACGGAAAATTCCAGGGGGTGATGGCGGCGCAGACCCCCACCGGCTCCTTGAGGACAATGATCCGCTTGCCCTGCTGGCCCATGGGGATGGTATCGCCGTAGACCCGTTTGCCCTCCTCGGCATACCACTCGATGTAGCCGGCGCCATAAAGGATTTCCTCCCTGGCCTCGGCAAGCGGCTTGCCCTGTTCCATGGTCATAATCATTGCCAGATCCTGATGATGGGCAACCAGCAGGTCATACCACCGCCGCAGCAGGCGGGCCCGCTCCTTGGCCGTCAAGGCCCGCCAGGCTGGCCAGGCCCGATGGGCGGCCTCAATGGCGGCGGCGGTTTCCGAACTGCCCAGCGCCGGGACCGAGCCGATGGGCGTGCCGGTCGCAGGATCGACAACCGTGATCCGCCTGCCATCGGTACCTTCAATCCACTGACCGCCGGCATAACATTGGGAGCGCAACAGCTCTTGGCGACGTAGTTTCATTCCCTCTCTCCAAGTACATCAAAAGAAAACAGGCAGGCAGCACCAAGAAACCGCTGCTGCCTGCCGGCTTAAAAAAATTGGTCCAGGTCCCGACTGTATGGTATTATGCTCGAAAAGGCGTCATCATACACCGGACCCTTTCATTTTTCATCCCCGATAACAACCGTTCAGCAAAAGACCAGGCCGCCATGACCATCGAACACCGAAGATCCGAACGGATCATTGACTTCCTCCCTCTTGAGGTGCATGTAGTGGACCAGACTAGCGGTCAGGTGGTCGCCGGCCCCTTTCCCGGGAAAATCATCGACATATCGGCCCACGGCGCCTGCCTCCTCATGAACCAGATCATGCAGGACGGCTTCCACGTCTTTCACTCAACCCGCGATGCAGACAATGCCGCACTCCGGCTTACCATCGACCAGCCCCCGGACATCGACTCGTGTCCCCTTATCGCCCTGCCCGTCTGGATGGACGTGTTCCGCCAGCAGGAGATCAGGGCCTTCAAAATGGGGGTGGAATTCACAGAGGATCCGGAAAAGAAACAGATGCGGGAGATTCGGGCGGCACTTCGCAACAATCAGGAACAACGGGGTCATTGGTGGCAGAGGCATTGCCGGATATTAGGGAAAAAACAATAGCATCCGCATCCGAGCGGTTCTTTATCCCCCTTGTTTTTTTGCTCCAAGAAGGCAGAAGGCCCGGGTCTTTTTTTCAACCCCCCGAAGCTGAATCGCGCCCAATTCCTCCACTTCAAACTGGCCGGCTATCTCGCGACACACCGCTTCGGTCATGTAAATCCGGCAATCCGAGGACTCTGCCGCCAGCCGTTGCGCAATATTGACCTCATTGCCGATCACGGTGTAATCAAGCCGCCTGGCCGAGCCGATATTGCCGAGAAAAACCGTGCCACTGGTAACGGCAATCCCCAGATCGACCCGCTGAAAATCCTCGCTCCGATCCATCCACTGTTGCCGGAGCGCCGCGAACCGCTCCTTGATCGCCATCGCGGCCTGTACCGCAGCCAGGCTGGGCGCTTCCAGCTTGACCGGCGCCCCGAAAACAGCAAGCACCGCATCCCCCATGAACTTGTCGACCGTTCCGCGGTGGCGGAAGACCTCTTCGGTGAAAAATTGAAAAAATTCGTTGAGAAACGAACGCAGCGATTGCAGATCGATGCGCTGGACCAAACGGGTAAAATTCCTGATATCGGCAAAAAGCACGGTTACCTGCTGGACCTCCCCCAGTCCCATGAGATCGGAATTCTGCGCCAGGAGCAATTCGGCCACCTCAGGCGCGACATACTGCTCGAAAAGGGTTCGCATGCGGGTTGTTTCCGTCAACTGCTGGCGGGCTCGCAGATTCTCCAGGGCAATGGCTGCCTGGCTGCAGAGGATGGCGAGCATTTCGTTATCCGCCTCGGAAAACCGTTCATCAGTCTGCTTCTGACTGATATTCAGCACGCCAATGATCCGCTCACAGATCCTCAAGGGAAAGGAGATGGCCGAAACAATATCCGGTTGCTGCAACAGGGGAAAAAAGATAGATTCAGTCTGGTTTTCTTTGTTGAGAATGACTGGTTTCCCCTGCTGAAAAACCCAGCCGGCAATCTGGTCACCGGGCTGGAGCCTGATCGACTGTACCAGGGCCGCATCCAGGCCGCGCGATGCGATAATGCGAAGACAATTCTCCCGCGAGTCATGCAGCATTACCGAACTGCGGCATGCCCCGGTCTGCTGCTCGACAGCATCGAGCAGCCGATCGAGAATCTCCTGCTCGCTGGATGCCGCCGCAAATTGTTCGCCCAGTTTGTACAACGGTATCAGGGTCCGCAGACGCGTATTTTCCTGCTGCAACCGGTATCGCTCCAGCGCTTGATGCACCACCCTGCCAACGTGCGCAGGATTGACCGGCAGCTCGACCAGACCGGAAAAACCGGCTTCCAAGGCGCCATGCAGTATGGCTGTATCAACAGTGGCGGAAAACAGGACGCCGACAAGCCCTGGATGCAGCAGGCTCAATTCGGAAAAAAACCAGCGGCCATCAACCCGGGGGGGATCGTCCACAATCAAGAGCAGGCAGACCTCCTGGTTCTGACAAAGCGCTCTCACCGACTCTTCGTTCCGGCAACGGAGCAACCGCAGCCAGGGCAGGGCCGAACCAATGGCCTCAGCCTGAAGGACGTCCGGGGTATAGAGCACAACAGTCGTCTGCATGCAAACATCCATCTAGGTGAATTTGATCTTTTTTCAAATCAAAGTATTTTACCATCCCAAAAGAGGCAAAGCAAGGAATAGGCCGGAAATGGCGTCTCCCGCCCCTCGCTCCTGTCTATTTTCCGCCCACTGGGGTATACTCAGCCATGCCTGAAGATCAGCCGCGACATATCCCGCTTGCCGAGCGGATGCGCCCCAAACGCCTGGAAGATTTCGTCGGCCAGCACCATCTGGTCGGTCAGGGAAAATTTCTCCGGCAGCTCATCGACGGCGGCACCATTCCCTCCCTGATCTTCTGGGGACCGCCGGGCTCGGGAAAAACCACCTTGGCAACCATCCTTGCCCAGGCCGTCTCTGCCCAATTCGTCTTTTTTTCCGCTGTGCTTTCCGGAGTCAAGGACATTCGCCAGATTGTCGAGCAGGCCAAATCGCTCCGGCAACAGAGTCCGAAACCCACTATTCTCTTTGTCGACGAAATTCATCGTTTTAACAAGAGCCAACAGGATGCTTTTCTGCCCCATGTGGAAAGCGGCCTCCTGACCCTGATCGGAGCCACCACCGAAAACCCCTCCTTTGAAATCACCGCTCCCCTGCTCTCCCGCTGCCAGGTCCTGCTGCTTGCCCCGCTGCGGCCCGAAGACATGCGCCAGGTCATCCAGCGGGCGCTCACCGACAGAACGGACGGACTTGGCGAGCACCAGCTCGGCATCGAAGACCAGGCCCTGGCTCTCCTCGCCGAAGCGGCGGATGGCGACTGCCGCCGGGCCTTAAACTATCTGGAAACAGCGGCGGCCCTTACCCTGGAAGCACTCCAGCGGCAGACCCCATCCGGCGGCGAGGAACGGATCATCTCCCTGGCCTGCGTCCATGAAACCCTGCAGCAGAAAACCCTGCGCTACGATGCCGCCGGCGAGGAGCATTACAATCTCATCTCAGCCCTGCACAAAAGCCTGCGCGACAGTGACCCGGATGGCGCGGTTTACTGGCTGGGACGGATGCTGGCCGGCGGCGAGGACCCTCTCTATCTGGCCCGGCGAATGATCCGCTTTGCCTCGGAAGATATCGGCAATGCCGATCCGCAGGCCCTGCAGGTCGCTCTCAACTGCCGGGAGGCCTATCACATGCTTGGATCGCCGGAGGGTGAACTGACGCTAATCCAAGCCGCCCTTTACCTGGCCACAGCCCCGAAAAGCAATGCCGCGTACCGGTGTTATCACAAGGTCCGGGCCGACATCCAACGCACCGGCTCCCTGGCGGTCCCCCTCCATCTGCGCAATGCACCGACTGCGCTGATGAAGGATTTCGGATACGGCCGGGGATATCAGTACGCCCACGACGATCACGATGGCCTTGTTCTGCAGGAGCACCTGCCGCCGGAACTGGTCAACACCGTCTACTACGAACCGACCACCCGCGGTTACGAGGCGGTCATTAAAGACCGCCTCACCAAATGGAAACAGATCCTCAAACAGCGAGCACAACACCATGCACACAAAACGAACAAGGAATAAATCAACCTCACTGCTTCTTCTTGCCCTGCTCTTCCTGGCGCTGCTTGCCGGGACCGGAGCTGAGGCGGCCGGATTCCGGCTCATCTATGCCAACGATAACCTCGGCGAACTGGACGGCTGCGGCTGAGGCAACAGCAAACTGGGCGGTCTGTCCAAAAAAGCATCATTGATCAAGGGATTGATGAACGATCCCAACCAACCGGCCCTAGTCGTCACCGGCGGCAACCTGTTGTTCCCAACGGATCAACTGGCCGCGGATGCGACGGAAACGGCAAAGATTACCGCCGACGGCGTTCTCCAGGCGACCCAAAAGATGCACGCCGCTTTTGCCGGTATCGGCTCGCATGACCTGGCGGCAGGCTCAGCCTTCCTGCAACAGTCGCACCAGCCGCCCGCATTCAGCTGGCTTTCGCTGAATCTTCTTGACCCGGCCACCCGCAGACCGTTGTTTACTCCTGCGCTGCAGCGTCAAGTCGGCGGCGTCAAAATAGCAATCCTGGCCTTGAGCGATCACACCGGCTTCCAAAAGGGCTCAAGCGATTTCCAGGTGGCCGACTGGCGGACGTCGCTGCCCGAGACCCTCGCCCAGCTGAAGAAAGAGGCGGACTGCATTGTGCTGCTGTCCAACTACTCGTTGTCTGAAAACATGGACATTGCGCGCGCCCATGAAACCATCGACCTGATCTTCCAGACGGGTCACTCCGTTGGCAACATGACGCCGGTGGTGGTCAACAAAACCTTGATCACCCAAACCGAGATTCGCGGCAAATATCTGGGGGTTCTGGATATTGACTGGAACGGCCGGGGCGCGTGGAGCGAAGCGGGCTCTGCTCCGCAGGGCAGAGAAAAGGAACTCCCGGCTTCCACCTATGCCAACCGCTTTATTGCGATCAAGCAGTCCCTGGTCAGCGATCCTGAAATCGACGCACTGGTTAAACAGACCCAGCGGCGCATGGACAATCTGCGGCATGGGCAAACACTCTAACCGGTTGCTGAAAACAAACAAAAAAAGGCCGCCCAAGGGCGGCCTTTTTCATACACGGAGAAAACGTTGACTTAGCAGCCAAAAGCCTTCTGCAGATTAGGAATGGTCTGTTTCTTGCGGCTCATCATGCCGTCAATCCACATGGAGTTGCCGGAAAGTTTCTTTCCGAAAGCGCCTTCGATCATGGCCGGATCGTCGGAAATGACCATCAGGTCAGTGCCTTCCTTGACAACGTCGGTGAGCATCAGCAGAACCGAATGACGCTCGCTGCCTTTCTGCTCTTTCATGGCATTGTAAAGGGCATCGCGCATGTCGGCAACCTGATCCAGGGTGGCGAGCTCCAACTGGCCAACACCGACCTTCTTGCCCTTCATGTCGAAGTCCTTGTAGTCACGATGCAGCAGCTCCATGGCGGGAACGCCGGCAACCGCGCTCTTGGCCTTCAGCATCTCCATGAAGATGGCGTCGGTGTCCTTAACGCCGGCGATGGCGGCCAATTCGGCCACGGCCTTCTTATCGGCGGGGGTACAGGTCGGGGATTTGAAGTTGACGGTGTCGCTGAGGATGGCGGAGAGCATAATGCCAGCAACCTTGGGAGCAACCTTCACGCCTTCCAGATCATAGAGAACCTTAAGGACGGTGCAGGTACAGCCAACCGGCATATTGCAGAAGAAAATCGGCTGGTTGGTGGTGACGTCACCGATCTTGTGATGATCAACCACGGCCACAACCTCGCCGGCGCTGAGGTTATCCGGAGCCTGGGCCAAATCGCTATGATCAACCAGGGCAATTTTCTTGCCGGTGGCGTCGGTCATGATCTCGGGAGCGGCAAAGCCGAACTGCTTGAGAACCGTCTCGGTCTCAGGATTCATCTTTCCTGACATAACGGCAACATAATCCTCGCCTTTGGCCTTCATCAACTCAGCATAGGCAATGGCGGCGGTAACAGAATCGGTATCCGGACTTTTGTGGCCAATAACATAAACAGACATAGCGTAATACCTCCCAGAACTTGATAAATGACACATACAATATGTGCGCTTCTCTTCTATCCCAGACCGTCAGAACGGTCGGAAACAATTAAATTGAACGACATTATAATGTTCACTGATAAGCGTCAAGCAGAAAAAGGGAAAATCCCCGCCAGCTGCGGCTCTGCATCCAAAAACAAGGGGATCGACAACGCCGATCCCCTTGCATGACACCCTAAAAAGGCAGATTGATCAGTCGCGGTTGCCGCCGAAAAAGCGCAGCAGCATCAGGAACAGATTGATGAAATCAAGATACAATGCCAGCGCTCCGATGATGGCGCCCTTGCGGATGGCGGCTTCCCCCTGCTGCATGATGCCCTCTTCGCCCATGTTTTTGATTTTCTGCACGTCATAGGCAGTTAGTCCGACAAAGACCAACACGCCGATGGCGGAAATCGCCCAGTAGAGAGCGGAGCTTTTGAGAAAAATATTAACGACCGAGGCCAGCAGGATGCCGATCAGGCCCATGAACATGAACGAACCCATGCCGGAAAGATCGCGTTTGGTGACCATGCCGTAGACCGCCATCGCCGCGAACATGCCCGCCGTGATTAAAAAGGTGGCGGCAATGGAGGCGTGGGTATAGGCGAGGAAAATGGTGGACAGGGTTACGCCGTTGAGGACCGAGTAGCCGACAAACAGGCCCGTAGCGGTCCCCGGCTGGATTTTCTCGATGCGGGCGGAGAGGAAAAACACCATGCCCAACTCGGCCAAAATCAGGATGAAGAAAAGCGGACTGGCAATCAGCGATCGCACCATGCCCGATTCGGCGGTGAAAAAAGCCACCCCGCCGGTAATGGCCAGCCCAATAGCCATCCAATTGAACACCTTGGCGAGAAAGACGGTCGAGGCTTCCTGCCGGGCCTGGGCTAGGGTTATATCGCGTGTTCCATACTGCGTCTGCATATCGGCATTCTCCTGTGTTTGATAGTATTCAACAAAGTATTGCGTGCAAATATTAACCATTCTATGCGGAAAGGCAATAATATCTCGGTCTGGCGGAATCGAATAATCCTGGTGGCAGCATCTATGGAGTGCATCGCCTGACACTGCTGCCCGACAGCTGACGCCAGCAGCCTGCACGAATGAGCACTCTTTACCGCTGAGGCAGGCTGCCGGGCAGGGACTCGATATATTGCCGGATCTGATCGCGAACCATGCGGTAGGCTTGAAGGATAGCCTCTTCCGAGGTGGCGTTTTTCGCCAGTTCCGGAGGATCGGCAAACCCCTGGTGCAGGGTTCGACCCGGAAAATAGGGGCAGGTTGCATGGGCATGGCCGCAGAGGGTGATGACATAATCAAAGGATGCCAGCGGCAGCTCCGCGACCAGCTTGGAGTGCTGGCCGGAGATGTCGACGCCGGCCTCGGCCATGACTCGGATCGCATACGGATTCATCCCGTGCTGGGCAATACCGGCGGAATAGGGTTCAATGACCTCCGGCCGCAAGTGCCGCGCCCAGCCCTCGGCCATCTGGCTGCGGCACGAGTTGCCGGTGCAGAGGAAGAGAACGGTGATTTTCGCTTTCGATTCTGCTGCACCCGATCTGCTCACAGGAACATCCTTTTTCATCATGCTTTGCAATCAACGCCCTCCATCTTTATGGCTTGGTCCGGACGTGACAGACCCCGGTGAGCGTCCGCTGTTCAAAGGGAAAATACCTGTTTTTCAGGCGCAGGGCTACGTTGACCAGCGCAATGAGTACCGGCACCTCGACCAGGGGACCAATGACCGCGGCAAAGGCCTCGCCGGAGTTGATGCCGAACACGGCGATGGCCACGGCGATGGCCAGCTCAAAGTTATTGGAGGCGGCAGTGAAACTCAACGTGACAGTCTGCTCGTAGGTCGCACCGGCCTTCATCGACAAGAAAAAGGAGAGGGCAAACATCACCAGGAAGTAGACGGTCAGGGGCAGGGCAATACGCAGCACATCCAGCGGCAACTGAACAATGTACTCACCCTTGAGCGAGAACATCACCAGGATGGTGAAGAGGAGAAAAATAAGGGTCAGGGGGCTGATGCGGGGAATAAACACCCCTTCATACCAGTCCTTGCCCTTCAGCTTGATGCCGATCAGCCGGCTGAGCATGCCGGCGATGAAAGGGATCCCCAAGTAAATGAACACCGACCAGGCGATCTCGGCGATGGAGACATCGACCACTGCCCCCGCCAAACCGAACCAGCCGGGGATGACAGTGATGAAGATCCAGGCGTAGAGGGAGAAGAACAGCACCTGGAAGATCGAGTTGAAGGCTACCAGGCCCGCGCAGTACTCGGTGTCGCCGTCGGCCAGGTCATTCCAGACAATGACCATGGCGATGCAGCGGGCCAGGCCGATGAGGATGAGGCCAACCATGTAATGCTGCTGCCCGGAGAGAAAGGTGATCGCCAGCAGAAACATCAGCACCGGCCCGATCACCCAGTTCTGAACCAGGGAGAGGGCCAGCACCTTGCCGTTGCGAAAGACCTGTCCCAACTGCTCGTATTTGACCTTGGCCAGGGGCGGGTACATCATCATGATCAGGCCGATGGCAATGGGGATGTTGGTGGTGCCTACTTGAAAAGCGTTGATCACGCCCTGCACGCCGGGAACGGTATAGCCGAGCATGACCCCGGCAAACATGGCAAGAAAGATCCACAGGGTGAGAAACCGATCGAGAAAACCGAGCTGTTTGGGGTGCTGGCTCATAACAATTCCTTTGCTGTATGCTATTCAGAAAGCAATCCGGACGGGAAACATTTCACGTGATCTATGGTTGCTGTATTAATCCGCCTGGCCGGATGCGTCAACCCCCGCCATGGAATGAACCGTGCCCAGACGAGCATCCGGTCAAAATTTGAGGAGAAAACTGCTTTCAGCAAAAATGCCGGAGATGAAGCCGTAAAAGCAAACGGGCCGCCCGAAGGCCGCCCGTTTTTCTGTGGTTAAAACGATACAAGCTTACACTTTAACCAGCTTCACCTTGGTGTCATAGAACGACACACTGCCGCCGACCTTGTCGATCATGCAGGTGTTCTTCAGGTGGGGATCGACCCACATGGCGGCATTGGCATGGACGCCGCCGGCCCGCTTCTTATCCCCTTTGACCAGTTTGCCGTCAATGGTGACATCCACGGCCCCCGAATCCCAATGACCATGGCCAAGGGTAAAGGTGACCACGCCGGGCCGGATGGTTTCGGTGACCTGAACCTTGCCGATCATCGGCTTTTTATTGCCATTGCCCAGATCCCAGATGCCCTCGGGGTTGGTGGCCGAGAGGACCTGCACCTGATCCCCGGTCTTGACCCCCAGCTTCTTGGCATCGCTGGTGTGGAGAATGATGCTGTTCTCCGGCATGAGGTCGGTGAGATAGGGCATGGTGATGGTCCGCGCCTTGGTATGACGGACATCCCGCTGGGTAATGAGATGGAGCGGAAAACCTTCACTGAGCTTGACCGGTTCATTCCCTAGAGTGTCGGCTACCGGTACATAGCGGGCCAGGCCGTAGTAGGATTTGCCGGTGAAGGCATCCTTGCAGCCGGCTGTTTTCTCCTGGTAAAGATTGATCTGCTTGCCGTACTTGTTGGCCACCTGATCGCCCTTGTAGGTGGCGCCCTGGCTGTCGAAACGGCCGCCGCGATTGAGCACGGTGACCACCTTGGGCCAGGCAGAACCGGCGATCTTCTGCCAACGCTCGGCATCAAAGACGTTCTTGGGCAGGTGGCGGCGGGATTTCAGAAACAGATCGATCTCCTCCTGGGTCGCGTCAGCCACCGATTCCTTGCGGTCGAGGGCGATATTGGCCACCATGCGGATGTAGAAATCATCCGGCCGGGTGAAATCCTGGCCCTCGCCGAAGCCGTTCGTGCCAAAGCCCTTGAACCCGAGCTTTTCCGCCAGGGCGAGCCAGAAAGTCTCGTAGGAGATCGGCTGTTCCTGGCCGAACACCGTCACCACCTCGTTGGGCGAGGCAATCACCGGCTGGCGCACCGGTTGGATGCGCACCGGCATGTTGGGATGGGACCCCTGGAATTCCCAGCGTTCCAGAAAATGGAGGTCCGGGATGATGTAATCGGCATACATCGAGGTCGGCCCGATGACGATATCGCTGGCGATATAGAGCGGCAGCTTTTCCAGATCGAGCAGAGCTTTGATCTGGGTATGCCCTGCCGGCAGGGAGTAGGTCGGCGCCCCCATGTACGAGAAAACTATCTTGGCCTGGTAGGGGTAACCATCGGCAATCGAGGGCAGGATTTCCTCGTAGACATCCGAGGAGAGCGGCCACCAGTTACGCTTGGCCGGATAGGACTCCTTGCCCTTGAACAGGGTGGACTCCTCGTACTTGATATCGTGGCGGATGATCGAGGTGCCGAAGGGCTTCATCCCCTTGGGGCCGATTTTCTTGAAATTGAACGGCTGTTTGTCGGTACTGGTGGATGTGCCGTCGACATTGAAGGTCGAGGCGGCAATCATCCCACCCTTCCAGTCGAAATTGCCGATCAGCAGGTTGAGGTTCATGAACGAGGCGATGTTGTAGAAGCCGTTGGTGTGCTGGGCCGGGCCGCGATGGACATCGACGCAGGCCTTCTTGCCATGGCTGGTGAATTCCTTGGCCACGGCCTCGATGGTGGCGGCGTCGGTGCCGCAGAGGGCGGCGTATTCGGCGATGGTTTTTTCCGTGGCGGTCTCCAGCATCACCTGCAGGCCGCTTTTAACCTTGATCTCTTTACCCTCGGCATCCTTGAGCACGGTGTTGACGAACAACTCGCCGCTCACTGCCTCCTTGTCGTCATTGGGGTCAAAGGCCACCGGCTTGCCGTCCTTGCTGGCGACCAGGTATTCGAAATCAAATTCCTTACCATCCTTGTCGGTGCGCTTCTCCGCTGCCTTCAAACCGATCTCCTGGGCGCGGAGGAACTTGCCGGGCTTGCCGTCCTTATCCACCTTGACCAGCCAGGCGCCGTTGCTCCAGGTCAACTCCTTGATCGCCGTGGCAGCCGCCTTGTTGCAGCAGGCGAGAAAATTGGCGTCGTATTTCTTGTTTTCCAGAATCCAGCGGGTCATGCCCAGGGCAAAGGCGGCGTCGGTACCCGGCAGCACCGGCACCCAGCGCTGTGCCTTGGCGGCCAGCTTGGTAAAGCGGGGGTCGAGCACGGTCATCTTCAACTGGCCATCCACCATCCGCTGGGTCATCCGCATGGCGCGGTTGGTGGGGCCGTAGTTGCCGTCAAAGAGGTTGGCGCCGACAAAGAGGATGTACTCGCTGTTCTCCTGATCAGCCTGCCAATAAAATTTCTGGCCGCCCTTGAAACTGTTGCCTTCGTATTGCTCGCTCATCGCCTTGCAGGCAAAGTAGAGCGACCCCTGGCAGACGGTGGTGTGGCCATGGGTGTTGTTGGTGCCGAAGGCGCCGGTGAAGGCGGCGGCAAAATTGGAGCGCCCGGCCTTCTTGCGCCCCCAGAAATAGACGAACTGGTTGTTCTTCGGACCGAAGTCAGGATGATCGGGATCGATCAGCACCCCGAGATTGGCAGCATGCTTGGCCTTGAACTCCTCAATGGCCGCCTGCCGTTCCTCGGGTTTTTTCTTGCGCAGGGCAGCGGCATCCTTGCCCATCTCCTCGAAGGCCTTGCTGTCGGTCAGGGCATACAGCTCCTTGAGGCCGGTAACCTGGCGGGCTTCCTCTCCAGGAACATTCGCAAACAGCTTGCCGCCGCCCGCAATCTCCTCAATGGCCTGATTGAAAGGGATGGCGATCCATTTATTTTCTCCCCGCTTACCGGCCCGTTTCAGCACCCTGGTCACCCGGTAGGGATCGTAGGCGCCCTGATGCCCTGCCTGTCCCTTGGGGCAGAGACCGGCATCGACCTTGACCGCATTGGCCGGTGTTTCCTTCATCTCCAGGTGGGGATGGAGACAGAAGGGGTTGTATGGATTGCCGTCGATCTTGACCGCGACGCCATCCAGGATCTTGACCTTGATGCCGCAGCCGGTGTTGCAGTTGAGGCAGACGGAATACAGGGTGTTTTCTGCTTTCAGCAGCTCATAGGCCTCGGCCTGGGTCAGTTCGCCGGCCTCGACCCGGGCTATGAGATCGCGGGCAAAATCAAAATGGGTGGCCACGATGGCGCCGCAACCGGCCAAGGCCGATGTTTTGAGGAAATCGCGGCGGGTGACGGTGGTTTTTGTCTTATTTGCCATAGAGCACCTCCAGCTTTTCAGTAGCGACGTAGTACACCCGCGGCTCCGTTTTCTTGCCCGGCTTGAGCACCTGGATCTTGTTGGCCTTTTTCACCTGGGCGATCAGGCTCTGGGGATCGTTTTCATCACCGAAGTAGCCGGACCTGCCGATGCAGGTGGTGATACAGGTGGGCAATTGCCCGACTGCGAGCCGATGGACGCAGAAATGGCATTTGCGGGCTGTGCCCACCGGCAGATTCTTGCCGGAGCGCGGCCACTGTTTGCCGTATTCGTAGCTCGCCATGGTCTCGTATTTCTGGATGGCCGGAGTGCCTTCGCCATGAAAATGGCCTTCATCCATGGTGCGGGCATCGTAGGGACAGGCCGGAACGCAGGCACCGCAGCCGATGCATTGCGCGTAATTGATCATGACGACTCCGGCATTAAGGCCGGCAGTCTCCTTCCAGGTGGCGCCATCCTTGCCCTTGACCGGGCAGGCGGCAACACAGGGCGGCTTGTCGCACTGCATGCAGGGGCGGGGGAGAAACGTGCGGGAAACCTTGGGATATTTGCCCTGCTCATATTCGTGGACCGGGCGGTAGTACATCTTGGGCGGCAGCTTGTTCTCGGAAACACAACCGACGGTGCAGGCGTGGCAGCCGACGCATTTGCGCAGGTCGATCAGCATGGCCCATCGGCGATTCTTCTCGGGCTTCGCCAGCGCCCGTTCGAGATCTTTCTGCATCACAACCAGAATATCTTCGTTCTGCATTCCCTACCTCCTCTTGTTTCGATGGGCTATTTCTTATGGCAACTCTCGCAGTTTTCCTTGACGCTGAACGCGGTCTTGCCGTTATGGCAGGCGCCGCAGGATTTCCCCTGCTCCATGGCTTTCATGGTGACCGCCTTGTGCTGTTTGGCATTGGTGTACAGCTTCGCGTGGCAGCTCTGACACTTGAGACCGGCACCCTCCACATGGGTTTCGTGGCTAAAGACCGTTTCTCCTCCTTTGTTCTGTAATGTGATGTCACCGCCACCGACCACAGCCAAGGCGACGCTTCCGGACAGCAACACAAGTACCGCAGCTAGAGCCAACTTCATGGTCACCTCCTTGAAAAGGTTAATCGTCACCATCAATATATCCGGATAAACGGATTGCCACAAGATGGCATTGAGAAACGTTGACGGCCTTTTTTCCCTGGAGTACCTTGCCGCCATGCAAACTACCGTTGAAATGTTCAAATCGCTGGCCGATGAAACCCGATTGCGCCTTCTCGTTCTCCTGCAAGGGGGCAACGAATATTGCGTCTGCGATCTGATGCAGGCCCTGGATATGCCGCAATCGACCGTTTCCCGCCATCTCGCCTACCTGAAACGAAACGGCTGGCTTCAGGGCCGGCGCGAAGGCGTCTGGATGCATTATTCCCTGCATACGGCAATGGAAGCCTTGCTCCAGGCCCAGCTGCTCCTGGTGGTCAGCAAACTGGCAGACAGTGCGCAATGCCGGACAGACCGGCAACGGCTGGCGGCACATCTGCAGAACAAAGGCGCCCATACCTGCGGATAAACCGGGCGAGGCACAGCATGCACCCACACCAGACCTCCGCAAGCCAAGTGCTCCTTGAGGAACAATCGCTCCGCGATGGCTTGCAGAATGAAGAAAGGCTGTTCAGCCTGGCGGAAAAGCTGGAAATGGTTGGCTTACTGGCGGAGGCCGGCATCGGGCGACTGCAGATCGGCAGTTTTGTCGATCCCCGCAGGGTACCGCAGATGCGGGGGATCGAGGAATTGACGCAGCGGGTCCATGCACACTGGCCGCAGCTTGTCTGTTCGGCCCTGGTGCTCAACGCTCAAGGTTTGGACCGGGCGGTGAGCTGCGGCATGCGCCATCTCAGCCTATCGGTCTCGGCATCGGACAGCCACAGCCGCGCCAATGCGGGCTGCGCACCAGAAGAAGCCCTTGAGCGGATGACCGGGCTGGTGCGCAAGGCAGTTGACCTGGGCATCACGGTCAGGGCCGGAGTGCAATGCGCCTTTGGCTGCGTTTCTGAGGACGAGGTTCCAGCGGAGGCGGTCCTCGCCGCCGTGCAACAACTGGCAGCAGCTGGCGCCACCGAGATCAACCTGGCGGATACCGCCGGGCTGGCCCATCCCCTCCAGGTCAGACAACTGGTCCGGAAAATTCAGCCAGCGGTCCCGGACAAGGTGCTTTCCCTGCACCTGCACGACACCAGGGGCTTGGGGCTGGCCAACCTGATGGCCGGTTATGAGGCTGGGGTGCGACTGTTCGACGTGGCGGCCGGAGGGCTCGGCGGCTGCCCCTTTGTCAAGGATGCGGCCGGCAATGTGGCCACAGAGGATGTGGTGCACCTGTTCGGGCAGATGGGCGTTGCAACCGGCATCGACCTGCACCGTCTCATCACGGTGGTCCGGCGCTACGAAGAACTGTTGGGAAGGGAACTGCCGGGAAAGATGCGGCGGGTGCTTGCCCCCACCAAGGCTTGACGCCCCTTGCGGGGCTCACGTGAAATAAAAACCAGCGCTCTCCCCCCTGGCCCGCAACAGCCTGAACTGCTGCGGGGCCAAGGGTGCCCAACTGATCGGAGGAGGAGGAATCAGGGGCTTTGGAGGGCAAATTTTTTGATCCGGTAGCCCATCTGCCGCTGGGTCAGGCCCAGTTCGCGGGCGGCCCTCGACTGGACCCAGCCGTTGCGGATCAGGGCTGACTCGACCTGTTCCCGCTCCAGATCGCGCAAAGATTTCCGGGCCTGCGGCCGCAGCGTCGCCTGGGAATCAATCGCGACCGGCTGGGGAACCGCCGGCCGCAGCGCCGGAGGAATGTTCCCGACTTCCGGATGCACCATGTAGTCGGGCAGGTCTTCAACCCGCAACACCTCACCCGCCACCAGAATCACCAGCCGCTCCACCAGATTCTGCAACTCACGCACATTGCCCGGCCAGTCGTAATCAGTGAGAAAATCGAGAAATTCCCGCGTCATCCGCAGGGATTTTTCGTTGCGCTTGTTGCTGGCCCGGAGAAAATGGTCGAGCAGGAGCGGGATATCGTCGCGGCGTTTGCGCAGCGGCGGCAGATGGAGCGGCACCACGTTGAGACGGTAATAGAGGTCATTGCGAAACAGTCCCCGGGCGACCGCCTGCTCGAGGTTGACATTGGTGGCCGCGATGATTCGGACATCGACACTCTGCGTCCTGGAGGCCCCCAACCGTTCGAACTGCTGCTCCTGGAGCACCCGCAGCAGCTTCGCCTGCAAGGGCAACGGCAGCTCACCAATCTCATCCAAAAAGATAGTGCCGCCGTCCGCCTGCTCAAATCGGCCGATCCTGGCCACCACCGCTCCGGTGAAGGCCCCCTTCTCATGCCCGAACAGTTCGCTTTCCAGCAGGTTTTCCGGCAGCGCGGCGCAGTTCACTTTGATAAAAGGCTTATTTTTCCTGGAACTGGCGTCATGCACCGCCCTGGCGACCAGTTCCTTGCCGGTGCCCGATTCCCCCAGCAGCAGCACGGTGGCCACCGAAGGCGCAACCCGCTCGATATTCCAGTAGACTTCCTGCATGGCCTTGGACTGGCCGATGATCTGATGGCGGTGGTAGCGGCCGTGCAATTTCTCCTTGAGGCTGAGATTTTCCTGCACCAGCAGTTCCCGGTCCTTGTGAATGGCCCGGTGGAGATTGAGAAACTGGGCGATCAGCGCGGCCAGCACGGTGAGAAAACGAACGTCCTCCTCAAAAGAAATCTCGGGACCGAACAGCCGGTCGACGCTGAGCACGCCAACGGTGGTGCCGGTGAGCAGGACGGGCACACCGATAAAGGAGATGGTTTTTTTGGAAATCTTGGCCCTGGCCCTGGTGCGGTTGAGAAACAGCGGCTCGCTATGGACATCGGGCACGATAAAGGGCGACCCGGTCGAAAAGACCTGGCCGTAAATCCCCTCGTTCAGGCCATAGACGCCGCGTTGTTCTTCCTCGACGCTGAGACCGTAGGAGGCCCGGATAACGAGATGGCGGCCGGATTCGTCCAGCAGGGCCAAGGTGGCCCGTTCCATGCGCAGGGTGTCGTGCAAGACCTTGAGAATGGAGGACAGCGCGGTGTCCAGATGCACCGCGGCACTGATCAGATTGACGATCTTATACAGGGCCTGCACTTCAAGCGCTGAAGTTATTGTCGGTTTTGAAGGCTCATCCACAGACATGATTGTTGTTCTCCTTTGTGAACCGCACCCGCCTGGGGCGGCGGTGCAATGTTCCTCCCTTAACTTAAGCAATAATCGATCCACATTGGATCACAGTGATGCGATCGCATCCTCTTGGGCAAAACAACACAACAAAATCCTGATTATATACTAAAAATGATCAGAAATCGGTTCAATCATCCCCAATCAAAGAGTGCCCTGTTATTCAAAATTGCAAATATCCCCTGCTAATTTTTACATAAATGAACAAGAATGCCACGCGCCCCCACCTTGTCCAAGGTTGTAAAAACCGCTCCCCCCTGTCTCCGCCAAACCGTTTTTTCGCTACCCGCCCTACCCACGACAATTTTGTCGCCACCCCACCTAATTGTTGCGAACGCGACAATCCTGAAGCAAACCGTTGCCACCCCCCACCGGTTCACCTGCCAGCATAAATTCGAATAACAAATTGATAATACAAATAAAAATTAAATAAAACCCTCCTGGCACACCCCTTGCGTTAGAGGAGGCAACCCGGAAGTGCAGTGCTTTCCTCCCGGGCATCGCTGGCTGCAAAGGAACTCACAACCCTGTGAATAGAGAAAACACGAAGGAGTCATCACCATGAGAAAGGTAGCTATCTACGGCAAAGGCGGCATCGGCAAATCCACCACCACCCAGAACACGGTCGCGGGCCTGGTTGAAATGGGCAAAAAGGTCATGGTCGTCGGCTGCGACCCCAAGGCGGACTCCACCCGCCTGCTGCTGGGCGGGCTCGCCCAGAAATCGGTCCTCGACACCCTGCGGGAGGAAGGCGAGGACGTGGAACTCGACGATCTCCGCAAGATGGGATACGGCGGCACCTGGTGCGTCGAATCCGGCGGACCGGAACCGGGCGTCGGCTGTGCCGGCCGCGGTATCATCACCTCGATCAACATGCTGGAGCAGTTGGGCGCCTACGCCCCCAGTGAAGGGTTGGATTACGCCTTCTACGATGTGCTCGGCGACGTGGTCTGCGGCGGATTCGCCATGCCGATCCGCGACGGCAAGGCAGAAGAAATCTACATTGTCTGTTCCGGCGAGATGATGGCCATGTACGCGGCCAACAACATCTGCAAGGGCATCATGAAATTCGCCCAATCCGGCAATGTCCGCCTGGGCGGGCTGATCTGCAACTCCCGCGCGGTTGATAACGAGCGGGAAATGATCGAAGAGCTGGCCAAAAAACTCGGCACTCAGATGATCGCCTTCGTGCCCCGCGACAACGACGTCCAACGGGCGGAAATCAACCGCAAGACCGTGATCGAGTGGAACCCGGAGGTTAAACAGGCCGATGCGTATCGCAGCCTGGCCAGTGCCATCGATGGCAACCAGATGTTCGTCATCCCCAAACCTCTGCAGATCGAAGAACTGGAACAGCTGCTCATGGACTACGGCCTGATGGAAGCGTGAGCGGACAGTCAGACTGGCTTGACTGGAGCCGTTCAGGAAAAAATAACCGATACCCTCTAGCTAAAAACTAACGATCGACAGACTGCCGCCCCTGCGGACCACCATCTACAGAGCACAACACTACAGACTATCCACCGATACACAGGAGACACCACCATGATGATCATGATCAGAGCCATAATCAGACCTGAAAAAGCAGACGCCGTCCTTGCCGCCCTGATGGATGCCGGATTCCCCGCAGTCACCAAATACTCGGTTGCCGGCCGCGGCAAGCAGCGCGGCATCAAAATCGGCGAGGTGACCTACGACGAAATCCCCAAGACCATGCTGATGAGCGTCATCCAGGAAGAAGACAAGGATTTCGTCATCAACACCATCATGAACACCGCCCGCTCCGGCGCCAAAGGTGCATTCGGCGACGGCAAGATTTTTATCAGCGATGTGGAGTGCGCCTATACCATCAGCTCCGGCGTTAAGGAAGGAGCAGTGGAGGTTCCGGCATGAAAGAGGTAATCGCCATTGTGCGCATGAACATGATGAACCAGACCAAGAAGGCGCTGACCGAGGCCGGAGTGGATGCGTTCTTCGCCCACGAAGCCAACGGCAGGGGGGTAGGGTTTGTTAATACCCAGATCCTGGCCGGCGCCGAGGACGGCTACGAAGAGGCAGCCTCTCTCCTGGGAGAAAAAGGCAAACTGTATCCGAAACGGGTGGTCACCATTGTGGTTGAAGACGATTTCGTCGACACCGTGGTCGATTCCATCATCAGCGTCAACAAGACGGGAAAGCCGGGCGACGGCAAGATTTTCATCCTGCCGCTCAAGGACGCCGTCCGTGTGCGAACGGGCGAATCCGGTACGAAATCAATAGTCTGAGCGCCCAAGGAGAATGAAATGGCAACTGCAAAGAAAAAGCTCGTTCAGTGGGAACCCACGGACATCAAAAAAGAGCTGCTGAAAAAATATCCGGCCAAAGTGGCCCGCAAGCGGGCCAAACAGATCCTCATCAACGAGGCCCAGGAAAACACCACCCCGGAAATCACCGCCAACGTACGGACCATTCCGGGCATCATCACCATGCGCGGCTGCACCTACGCCGGCTGCAAGGGCGTTATCATGGGACCGACCCGGGACATCGTCAACCTGGTGCACGGGCCGATCGGCTGCAGCTTTTACGCCTGGCTGACTCGGCGCAACCAGACCGACGCCGGTCCGGACGGCGAAAATTACATGCCCTACTGCTTCTCCACCGACATGCAGGACTCCGATATTATCTTCGGCGGCGAGAAGAAGCTGGCGGCGGCCATCCAGGAGATCTACGACCTGTTCCACCCCAAGGCGATCACCATTTTCGCCACCTGCCCGGTCGGTCTCATTGGTGACGATATTCACACCGTGGCCCGCAACATGAAGGAAAAACTCGGCGATTGCAACGTCTTTGCCTTCAGCTGCGAGGGCTACAAGGGCGTGTCCCAGTCCGCCGGCCACCACATCGCCAACAACCAGGTGTTTTCCCACATGGTCGGCGAGAACAACGAGGAAAAAGCAGGCGAATACAAGATCAACCTGCTGGGCGAGTACAACATCGGCGGCGACGGCTTCGAGATTGACCGGGTGCTCAAAAAATGCGGCATCACCACCATCTCCACCTTTTCCGGCAACTCGACCTACGACCAGTTCGCCTCGGCCCACATGGCGGATCTGAGCTGCGTGATGTGCCATCGCTCGATCAACTACGTGGCCGACATGATGGAAACCAAGTTCGGCATTCCGTGGATCAAGGTCAACTTCATCGGCGCCAAATCGACCGCCAAGTCGTTGCGCAAGATTGCCGAGTATTTCGGCGATCAAAAGCTGATCGACCGGGTCGAAGCGGTCATCGCCGAGGAGATGCCGGCGGTGGATGCGGTTCGCAACGAGGTTTTGCCGCGCACTACCGGAAAGACCGCCATGCTCTTTGTCGGCGGCAGCCGGGCGCATCATTACCAGGACCTCTTTGCCGAGATGGGCATGAAAACAGTGAGCGCCGGGTATGAATTCGCCCACCGCGACGATTACGAAGGCCGCCAGGTCATCCCCTATCTCAAGGTGGATGCCGACAGCCGCAACATCGAGGAACTTGAAATCGAAGCCGATCCGGAACGCTATTCGCCGCGCAAGACCGAAGCGGAACTGCAGGCGCTGGAAGCAAAAGGCTACAAGTTCAAGGAATACGACGGCATCTTGCCGGACATGGACAAGGGATCGCTGGTTATCGACGACCTCAACCAGTACGAGGCGGAAAAACTGGTGGAACTGATGAAACCGGACATCTTCTGCGCCGGCATCAAGGAAAAATTTTCCATCCAGAAGCTGGGTATCCCCATGAAACAGCTCCACAGCTACGATTCCGGCGGCCCCTATGCCGGCTTTGTGGGCGCGGTCAATTTCTACAAGGAAATCGACCGGCTGGTCAACAGCAAGGTGTGGAGCTACATGAAGGCCCCCTGGCAGGAAAGCCCCGAACTCTCAGCCACCTACGTATGGGAATAACCAGCGGGGCTGGACCAAATGGACCGGCCACAACAAACAATGAAAGGTCGGCACTCCGGTATGGCACAGCCCCCGGAACCAACATCGTTCTTATAAACGTATCAACCAAGAGGGCATGATCATGCTACTTCGACATACACCCAAAGAAATAAACGAGCGCAGCGCCGTCACCATCAATCCGGCCAAGACCTGCCAGCCCATCGGCGCCATGTACGCGGCACTGGGCATCCATGGCTGTCTCCCCCACAGCCATGGGTCCCAGGGCTGCTGCGCCTACCACCGCAGCGCCCTGACCCGGCATTACAAGGAGCCGGTTTCCGCGGCCACCAGTTCGTTCACCGAAGGTTCGTCGGTGTTCGGCGGCCAGGCCAACCTGCTGCAGGCAATCAACAACATTTTCACCGTCTATAACCCGGAGGTGATCGCGGTCCACACGACCTGTCTGTCGGAGACCATTGGCGACGATCTTACCCAGATCTTTGACAAGGCCAGGAAAGAGGGCAACGTGCCCGAGGGCAAGACCCTGGTCGGTGCCTCGACCCCGAGCTACGTCGGCTCACACGTCACCGGATTCTCGAATATGGTCAAATCCATGGCCGATCTGGCCGAACCCACGGGCAAGAAAAACGGCAAGGTCAACGTCATTCCCGGCTGGGTTGAACCGTCGGACATGGAAGAGATCAAACGGCTGGCCAAGATGGTCGGGGCGAACATCACCCTTTTCCCTGATACCTCCGGCGTGCTCAATGGCCCGCTTTCCGGCGAATACCACATGTTTCCGCAGGGCGGGGTCACGGTGGCCGAGTTGAAAGGCTGCGGCGACGCCATCGGCACCCTGGCCATGGGCGAATGGTGTTCGGCCGATGCGGCCCGCCTGCTCGACACCAAGTACAAGGTGCCCTGCCGGATCCTCGACATGCCCTTTGGCCTCAAGGCCACCGACCGGTTCATCGATGCCCTGCGGACGGTCAGCGGCACCGTGGTCCCGGAGGAGGTTTCGCACGAACGCGGCCAGCTGGTCGATCTGATTTCCGACATGCACCAGTACTTCTATCACAAGAAGGTGGCGATCTACGGCGATCCGGATCAGCTGATTGCCATGACCGAGTTCCTGGTCTCCATTGACATGTGCCCGGTGCACATCGTCACCGGCACGCCCGGCAAGCGGTTTGAAAAACGGATCAAGGAACTGACCAAGGATTCACCGTTCCCGGTCAATGTCCGCGCCAAGGGCGACCTGTTCCTCCTCCATCAGTGGATCAAGAACGACCCGGTGGATCTGCTCATCGGCAACACCTACGGCAAATACATTGCCCGCGACGAGGATCTTCCCTTCATCCGCTGGGGATTCCCGATCCTGGACCGGCAGGGGCACCAGTACTTCCCGACCGTCGGCTACAAGGGCGGCCTGTATTTTCTGGAAAAAGTGTTGAATGGACTGCTCGATCGCCGCGACCGGGACGATCCGGAAGAGAAGTTCGAGCTGGTCTATTAATGACAACCAACCGTGTCCGGGGGAGGATGCCCCCTTTTGCCTCCCCTGGACATCCCCCCTCTATTGCTCTCCTGGCGAGTGGAACACCATGACTGTTATCCCCATTACCAGCGCGCCTCGGTTTGCCGCCCCGACAGGCGAGGCGACCATCACCTCCCTGCAGCTGCCGGTTGCCGCCCTGGCCGTATGCCGCATGCGCCATGCCCCGGAAAGCAAAGCCGGAGAACCCTTGCACGCGGCGGATATCCTGGCGGAAGCCGGACGGCACAAAGGGCTTGCCCACGTTGACCTGGAGGGGCCCGGTGACCCCATGGCCTCCATGGCGGCGACCCTGGCGACCGTTGCCCTGCTCAAGCAGCAGTATCCCGAACTGACTATCGGCCTGACCACACTGGGCCTGGGCGTCGGTGCACATGCCGCTGAACTGGCGGCGGCCGGGGTGAACAGCGTCACTCTGCTGGTCGATACTCTGGACGCGGCCACGGCGGAAAACCTCTATGCCTGGATTCGTCCCGGCAAAAAAACCATCCCGCTCAAACAGGCGGTGCCGCTGCTGTTGGAGGAACAGGCCAAGGCGGCTGCGATCATGGCGGCGGCAGGCATGGCGGTGCACATCCGCACCACGGTTTACCCCGGCATCAATGCCCACCAGATCGTGACCATTGCTGAAACCATGGCCCAGCTGGGCGCCACGGCGATGCATCTGGTCCCTTGCGTTCCCGATCCGCAGCAGGCCAACGGGCCGGGCGTGCCGACCCGGGTGCACATGGAGCAGATCGCCAAGCTGACCAGCCAATTTTTGCCGACCACCTCGCAACAGGTGACGGTGGCGGCCTGCGGCTGCGGCTGCGGCGTCCAATCCCGAGGCGTACCGGGACAGGATTCAGCAGGGTGCGACTGCTCACCTGGCTGCGGGTGCGGCTGCGGGGCTGTCACCCGGGCGCGGCCGGGCTTGCCCAAGCCCAGCGCCGAGCGTCCCCGCGTGGCGGTGGTCAGTGCCACCGGCATGGATGTCGATCTCCATTTGGGCCAGGCTAGGACCATCCTCATTTACGGACCACGGGCTGACGGGCTGACCTGCCTGCTGGAAACCCGCCAGGCTCCGGAAGCGGGCAGCGGCGAATCCCGCTGGGAACAGCTGGCCGACACCCTGCACGACTGTTTTGCCCTGCTGGCGGCCAGCGCCGGCGGGCGGCCAAGGGAAGTGCTCGGCGGCCGGGGTATCCGCGTCGTCCTCACCGAGGACAATATCGAGGGCACGGTGGACGTGCTCTACGGCGGCGGCAAAAAACACACATGCAAACAATAACCAACCTCTCCATCAATTGATTATCAAAGGAACAACACCATGGCTCTTCCCGAGAAACAAATCCTCGTTTGTCAGAGTTTTCGCTCCAAAGGCGACCCCAAAGGCATCTGCCACAAGCAGACCGACGGCTTCCTTCAATACATCGAAGAAGAAATCCTCGATCGCGGCCTCGATGTGCAGGTGGTGGCCACCGGCTGCTTGAAACAATGCGAGTCCGGCCCGATCATGGTGGTGCAGCCGGAAAACTGGTGGTTCAAGGGCGTGACCAGCACCGACATCATCGACGCAATCCTCGACGGCATCGAAGACGGCGAACCAGCCGCCGATTATTTGATCGAATAGCAGGAGAACAGGCCGGTGGCCTCGTTGCGCAATGCCCGCCCCGACGACGTGGAGCAGTTGGTGATGCTGCTCCGGCTGCTGTTCACCCTCGAAGAGGACTTCAGCTTCGATGCGGGCAAACAGCGGCAGGGGCTGGTGATGCTGCTGCACAGTAACCAGGGGTGCATCCTGGTGGCCGAAGCAGGCGGGAAGGTCATCGGCATGTGCACCGGCCAACTGGTGATTTCCACCGCCGAGGGTGGTCCGGCGGTGTGGGTCGAGGACATGGTGGTTGATCCCGCGCACCGTGGCCGCGGCATTGGCCGGTCCCTGATGCAGGCCATGATTGCATGGGCCGGGGAACAGGGGGCCACCCGCCTGCAGCTGCTGGCGGACAAACACAATCCGCAGGCCCTGGCCTTTTACGAGCGGATCGGCTGGCAGCCGACCGCCCTGATCTGCCTGCGGAAACCCAACCCCACCGGCGCCGAAGCCCGCACCGCCATACCGCAACAAGGGAGCAACCCATGAACGACATCCTCCATACCCCACTGGTTGATTTTGCCGACATCCGCACCCAGGCCATAGACGACTGGCAGCAGTACAAGCTGGAGGGTCAGCAGTATCTCAGCTTGGCGGACACCGCCTACCAGCACCAAAAAAAAGCCTTCACCTCCGAGATCCTCTACAACCTCATCGCCATGGGCATTGAAAAACTGGTGATGAGCGCCCTGATGGAGATCGGCCGCCTGCCCTACAATCACACCATGCACGACCTGGCGGCCGCCCTGGAACAATGGCTGCCGGAGACTATTGGGGGCCTGAAGGATGCCCTCTGCAAGCTGGACAGTTATCAGGATATCTGCGATCCGTATGTGTGTACCATCAGGGTGCCGACCGCCACCGAAATCGAAACCATGCTCGCCCTAGCCCGGCAACTGGAGCACCGGCTTGCGGCTGCCCCCGAAAATTGAACCGGCCTCCTTTTACCGCTGCCACCAGAACTCGCTTCCCCTGGCGGCAACAACAGCAGACTGCCACAAGCGGAGCGTTTGTTCATTGTGCCCTTCTTTGCTGGATGATGCTGCCTGAAAGAGGCAGCCCTGAAGAACCTTTTCCAAACTGAAAAGATTGTTTATTACGACCCGGTTATCTGGAAGAGCACGAAACATTTTTTCTTGTTATTTCGAGCGGTAGCGAGATATCTCGCCCGTTGAGACACGAGATTTCTCCCGTTGGGCGGAATGACACCGCATGCAGACGTTCATTTTGCAAGAAGCTCTGAAGAGAAACTCATTGTTCTCCGAAAGGGTCGGAAATTGGTGCCCAGAACAGAGGAGCGCGCCGCAGACCGGGAACCGGAGGGGCAGCGGACGTAACCGCCGTCTCTATGAACAACGCGGAGGAAGAGAGCAGGTAACAACAAAGATACCAGAGAAAAAAACAACCTGTTTTTCAAGCATGAAAAACAGGTTGTCGAGCCCCCACATGGCGTTGCCGGGTGCAGGCTGTATCCCGCACCCGGCAACGGAATCCTCGCTACTCGACCTTGATGGTTGAGCGCTTGGTTTTCTCCAGCTTGGGAAGGGTCAGCTCCAACACACCGTTCTGGAAGGTGGCCTTGGCTTCGCCCTGCTTAACCGCAGCCGGCAGTTCGATGATGCGGCTGTAGGAGCCGCGGCAGATTTCTTGCCGGTAATACTCCCCTTTCTCCTCCTTTTCTTCCTTTTCCATCTTGGCTTCAAGGGTGAGGGAGTTGCCGGCAATGGTTATATTGATGTCCTTTTTATCCACCCCGGGCATCTCGGCCTTGATCAGAATATCCTCTTCCCGGTCCTGAATATCAACAGATGGGGTTTTGCCCTCAAACGGCATCATGCCATGGGCGGCCATTCTGCCCGGCCAGCCAAAATGCGATTGCCGCCACCGGCGAGGCAGATAGTCTTCAAAAAAACGGTCCATTTCCTTAAAAAAACCGAAATCGGAGAGAAGATCAAAACGTTCGAAAGGCGATGCGGGCACTCGAGGTTGCACCTTCTGCACTTCCTGTTTCTTTTCCTCTTTTTTCTTTTCGTTCATGCTCGTTCCTCCGTTTAGGTCATGGAATCAAATTGCTGAAGCATCCATTACGTCCAGCCGGTTGTTTACGACATCGCGGCGGTCTCGCCCGGTTTGCAGTCGCTCCGCCAGCAACAGTCATACTCGTCACAGGAATGCTGGTCCGTCTGGAAGCAGGGAATGTTTCCCTCCTGCTCTTGGATATATCGGATCAGCTCCTGTTTATCCCTCGCCCCGGGATCGAGATTCATTCTTTTAGCGATTGCCCTGATTGTATTCATATGCATACGTACTCTCTCCTTTTTTCAGGGTGCATGCGGACGACCGCCCTTGCAGGCCTCCGCTGCCTCCATCTCGACCCGTTTCCATGCTGCCGTTCTTGCCAGTGGAGCATGCCAACGCCAAGGGGCAATCACGCCCCCATGGATTGACCTTCGACCCACTGCCCATGCACCGGGAAACATTACACCGGCTGCACGACCTCGCTGAGTGGCGCGGTGATTTGGTAGCCTCGCTCGCCCTTGTAGGGGTTGAAGACAAGGATCGGACACGATACCCTCTTGAGCACCCGTTCCGCCACGCTGCCCAGCAGGACTTTCTCGATCCCTTTGGCGCCGTGGGTGCCCATGACGACCAAAGCGTCCTCCAGGGCGTTGACATAGTCGACAATGGCGTCTGCGGCCTCTCCCCTGAGGACCTGGCCCGCGCATCCCGGGCAGGCTCCCTTGGATTTCTCCACCAGGGCGTTCATCTTTTTTTGCGCAAGACCAAGGATTTCCTTGTCGATCGCCTCAAAGGAGGAGGGATAGACATCGGGATACACTCCACTTTCCACGATGTTCATGGCCACATGAATAAAGGTGAGCTTTGCCCCCAGCTTGCTGGCAATACTGATGGCGAATTCGGCCAAGTCTTCGGTATGCTGATGAAAATCAACCGGTACGACAATTTGCTTGATGTTCTGCATGTGCTCCTCCCTCATAAAATTTCCATGATCACCAGGACTCCGCCAAAACTGCCCGAGCACCTGTTTGCCATCCGGGGATGGCAACGCAGGTGTATTATCATAAAAATAGAGTGCGGAAATCGTCTTGGAAAGAGAGCTTAAATAGAGAGAAAATGGATAGAAAATCTATTAAAAATAGGGAGAACAAAAGGAAAAACAAATGATTAGCATTCATCAAACAACACGCCTGCCATCATTTTCCAAGAGAAGCGATATCGCAGAGAGAGCGCGTAAAACAATCCGGACAACAGCCATGGGTTATATTGAGTCCTTTGACCCTGGCGAAATATTCCTCCAAGGTGTACCACTGCCCCTCTCCGGGCTGAACTTGCCGATCATCGCGTATTCTTTTGCAGTAACAGCACACCGGAAGAATATCTTCATACAGCTGCACTTTGAACAACAGATCCTGCTTCACAAAGCAATTGGACATGCGGTAGAGCAATTCGTCGGTGTCGCAGGGTTTCTGCAAAAAATCATCGGCCCCCAGCCGCAAGGCGTCGATGGCGGATTGCATGTCCGCGTAGCCGGTCAGGATAATGACCATGGTCTTGGGATCTTTCCGTTTTGCCGCCTTCAACACCTGGAACCCGTCAAGCCCCGGCATAACCAGATCCGTAATCACCAGATCCGTTTGTCCGCTGGCAAGCCTGGCGATCGCCTCCTCCCCGCTTAGCGCCGTGGACACCTCGAAGTTAAGTGGTTCGCTGGTCAATTCCCGAGCAAGGCTATCCACAATCAGTTGCTCATCATCGACAAGCAGAATTGATTTTTTCTTCATGTCCTTCCTCAAACAAACGTTGGCGAAGGGTTTTCAATGGGAAGGCGAGACCGCCGGCACCTGTCTGTCCAGCCCAAGCAAGAATGGCGGTAGTATGACCAGATGCCGGGAAAATAGCAATGGAGCAAAAATGAGGGGAAAAATGGATAGCGAACCTATCCCTTCGAACAAACGCAGCAGAGCATCAACGCTCGTGGATTGAAGAACTCACTCGCCGGTGTAGTCACTCGCCCTGCATGGAGAGCATGGTCTGCAGATTGGTTTTCTGGTGGGTCAGTTCCAGTTTTTTGCGGATATTTTTACGGTGGATACTGATCGTTCCCGGCGACAGGTGCATAATGGCGGCAATCTCCTTGGTTCGCTTGCCCAGTTTGACCAGATTGGCCACCTGAATTTCCGCGGGGGTGAGCCGGATCAGCTTGGTGGAGAAACCGCTGGCAAACGGGGAGGTCAGTTCGACGATGCTGGCGCGCAGAATGTCGAGCAATTCCCGCTGCTGTTCATTGAGGCCGCTGTCTTGTAGCCGGTCGAGATACGGCTCAACCAGCTTGGTGCTGTTGGCCAGCACCTGCTCGGCCAGCGTCGCCTGATCCTGTTCCCGCTTTTTCAGCAGCACGCTCAGGGCGATATTGGCCTTGGACAATTCGTCGGTGCGTTCCCGTACCCGTCTTTCCAGACCGGCCCGGGCGCGCTCAAGTTCCGCTTCCACCTTTTTTAAGCGGGTGATGTCGGTATGGGTGCCGACAAGCCGCAGGGCCTTGCCCTGGGCATCCCGGGCCACCACCTGCCCCCTGGACAATATCCACTGCCAGCCCCCTGTTTTGTTGCGGAGCCGGTATTCCGCCTCATAGCGGGGAGTTTTCCCCCGCACATGGGCCTCACGCAGGGCCAGCACCCGTTCGCGGTCCTCGGGATGGAGCAGGGATTCAAAGGTTTGCCCCTGGATTTCGGCCTGGTCCTGATAGCCCAGGTTGCGGAGCCAGTTTTCGCCAAAATAGCCTTCGCCGGTCACCAGGTTGCGGTCCCAAACCCCATTGGAACTGGCGTCCAGCGCCAGGCGGAAACGGGCTTCACTGGCAGCCACCTCCTGTTCGGCCAGCTCCCGGCGTTTGATTTCCTCCTCCAGACGCTGGTTGCGCATGGAGAGCATCTGCAGCAGGGTGCGCCTCTCCAGACACCGCCGGATGCGAAAGACCAACTCTTCGACCTCACAGGGTTTGAGGGTGAAGTCGTCGGCGCCGAGGCGGAGGGCGTCGATGGCGGAGGTCATGTCGCCATAGCCGGTGAGGATGATGACACTGGTCAACGGCGCCAGTTTCTTGGCGGCCTTAAGCACGCCGAAGCCGTCAATGCCGGGCATCATCAAATCGGTGATCACTAGGTCAAAGGTGTCCTTTTCCAGGGCGCCGATGGCTTCCTCGCCCCCGGCGGCAACAGTGACGGCAAACCCTTCCATCTGGAGTTCCCGCTGGAACGATTTCCGGATCACATCCTCATCATCGACAAAAAGAATGGATGTTGTGGTCGCGACTTGTGTATCCATTGTGGATCAATCCTCCGCTGGTCGAATGCTGTCGTGAGCAAAGCCGGCATCCTCCAGCCGGACCGGAACCGCACCAACCTCGCCTGCATCATTTTTCCCCTTGATGGGCAGCACGACCGTGAAGGTGGACCCTTCTCCCGGCCGGCTGGTCACTCGTATTTCCCCCCCATGCCTGTTCACGATCCCATAACTGACCGACAAGCCCAGCCCGGTGCCCTTGACCGCAGGCTTGGTGGTGTAGAACGGCTGAAAGATCCGCGCCATGTCCTCGGGCTGGATGCCGACGCCGGTATCCTTGATGGCCACGGCCACCCGGTCGGAGCCCTCCAATCTGGTGCTGACCGTGATCACCCCGCCGGGAACCTGACAGGCATCGGCGGCGTTGGTCAGCAGATTGAGCAACACCTGCTTGATCTGGTCGGGTACCGCCAGAATCCGTGGCAACCCTTGGGCGTAATCGCATTGCACGGTGATCCGCTTGCTCTTGAATTCATTTTTGTGCAACAGCAGCAAGGCGTCGAGCGACTTATGCACATCCATCGGCGCCATCTGCCCGGAGGAGGGCCGGTTGAAATCCTGGAGACTGCGGATCAATTCCTTGATTCGGGCGCCCTCGCCAATGGCCGCGTCCAGCAGGGCTTTGTCTTCTTCCTCCAGAATGGCTCTTTTCTTCAGCCCCTTGAGGATGGAAAGGATGGATTGCAGGGGGTTGTTGAATTCATGGGCGATGGAGGCGGAGAGCTTGCCGATGGCGGAGAGCTTTTCCGCATGCAGATACTGCTTGTGCGTCTCCTGCAACTCCCGGGTTCGCTGCTCGACCCGCCGCTCCAGCTCTTCGTTGACGGATTCAAGCTGCGCTTGCACCTGCTTGAGGGTGGAAATATCGCGAAAAACTCCAACGGACTGGTGAAACCGTCCCTCCCGATAATCAAAAGGATGCACGGAAATGATCGCGGGAAAGCGCTCTCCCGACCTGCGGACCAACCACATGTCAAAAGCCTGCATGGCTTCGCCCCGGCTGAGCTTCTCCACCCTGGCTGGCATTATCCCGACCAGTTCAGGGGGATAGATCAGAGTGATCGATTTGCCGGCCGCCTCATCCTGCCGCCAGCCGAACAGGTTTTCCGCCCCGGAATTGAAAATTCTGATGCGGGCATCATTCTCGATCAGATCGCAGACGATCAGGCCGACGCTGTCAAGGGCCTTGTAAATGGACGCCAGGCTCTCGGCCTGCTCTTTCAGCTGGGCATTGGCGAGCTCCTGCTCCAGGTGCCGCTGACGCTCGCTCTCCCGTAAGGCCTGTTCCATCTCCTTTTGGGCCGTAATGTTGCTCAGGCCTATCCGGTACAGAGCCGGGCCTTCATCCTGCCGGATACCGGTGATTGCCATCTGCGCCCAAAAGACCGTGCCGTCCTGCCGGACCATCCGCGCCTCGCACATATACGGTTCGCACTGACAGCCCCCCTGTTTGCAGTGCAGATAAAAGGCATCCTGATCCTCCTGATACAGAAAAGGGGTCAGGTGCCGATTGGTCAGCTTGCACCGGGAAACCCCGAGAAAGTTGGCGGCCGTGAGATTGGCCTCCAGGATTACCCCCTTGTCGGAAAGGGTGAGGTAGCCCACCGGAGCCAGATCATAGAGGTCGAAGTACCGCGCCCGGGTGGCCTCCAGTTCGGCATGCGCCCGGCGGAGTTCCTCGTTCTGCATTTCCAGCTGAATCTGCTGGACCCGCAATTCATGGAACAGCTGCTCGATTTCCTTGCCGGACAGCGCCGCGAAATCTTCCGGCGGAAGCTGTTCTTCCCGCACCTTGGCTTCGGCCCGGCGGCGTATCTCGGCTGCGTGCCTGCGATGGGCATCGGTTGTGGTCATGAGGACAACCTCGCGTTGCTTTTGCTGTTTTCCTCGCGTTCCGTGGTCGCTATGGCATAGATTTGCCCGTCTTTATCCACCAAGGCGGTGGCGGTGACGCTCACTTCAACCACGTCACCATTTTTGGCGATTCGTTGGGTGCGATACGGCTCCAGCACTTCTGTCCGGATCAATTTTTGCATTTTGGCCAGGCCCTCATCCTTGAGATCATCAGGAATAAGATCGCGGATATTCATCGTCAAGGCCTCGGATTCGCTCCAGCCGTACATCCGTGCCGCCGAGGGGTTCCAGGCCATGATCCGCCCCTCGAGATCCTGCACCGTGATGGCATCGCGCGCGTCATGGACGACCACCGCCAGGCGTCGCTGTTCGTCCTGCGCCGTTTTCAGCTCGGTGGTATCGACAAAGGTGATCACCGCGCCCTCAATCACATTCTCGAGCGTGCGATAGGGCTGGATGCGCATGGTGTACCACCTGCCCTCGGTGGTCCGCACTTCAATCTCGCGCGGCACCAGGGTCTGCAACACCTCCAGCACATCCTCCACCAGCCGGCCATACCCCACCATTTTGGACACGAGATGCCCCACCGGGCGGCCGATATCGCTGGCGATCAGGTTGATGAGCCGGGTGGCGGCGGGCGTGAACCGCAGGATGCGCAATTGATGATCGACAAAGACGGTGCCGATGCCGGTGCCGGCCAGCAGGTTGTTCATGTCGTTGTTGGCCCGGGACAGGTCCGCCACCTTGGTCTGCAGCTCGGCGTTGACCGTGGCCAGTTCCTCGTTGACCGACTGCAGCTCCTCCTTCGAGGTTTCCAGTTCCTCGTTGGTCGATTGCAGCTCTTCGTTGATCGACTGCATCTCCTCGTTCGAGGATTTCAGCTCTTCGTTCGAAGCCTCCATTTCTTCGTTGGCGGCTTGCAGGTATTCCTCCTTGGCCAGCAATTCCAGCCGGAGCGCCTCGATACGGGCATCGGCCTCCGGGCCGGCGCCATCGCCATGAACCTTGCCCTGAACAGTTGCCCAGCCCTGCGGTTCGGCGTCCGCAGGCGGTGCTTCCTGGAGAATAACCAGGAACAGCGGTTCCCCTTGCGGCAGGGCGGTGTCGGCCTTAACCGGCCTGACCATGAGATTGACCGCGGTACAATCCCCGTTGGTCTTCACCCGCAGGCCAGAGCGCCGCACCGTGTTCTTGTCCTCGGCAGCCTTGTGCAGGGCGGTGGTCAGGTCGCATCGCAACCCCTCGCGGGCCATGCGGAGGATATTGTTGATCCCGGCCTCGCCAGGGGCCGGTTCGAGATACATCCCGGTGCGGCCATGCAGGTAGAGAATGTCGCCCAACCGGTTCACCAGGGCCGCCGCCGGGGCAATCTCCCGCAGCAGTGTTTGCTCCGTCAGCTCACGAAGCGGCACTTTAACGGGCGCCACTCGCGGTTCGGTGGCCGGCGGATGCTCCTGGGGCCGCGACGTGACCGGAGGCAAAAATCTGTTCAGGGTTCCGCGCCGGGCACTGTGGCCGTCACCCTGGCGCTGATACACTTTCAATTTGCGGTCCAGGGGGATAAAGAGGTCGCCGCAATCCCCCACGGTTTCCGAGGTGCCCAAAAAGAGAAACCCGCCCGGATTCAAGGCGTACTGAAAGAGGAGAATCAGCTTCTTCTGCAGCTCGCCGCCCATGTAAATCAAGAGATTGCGGCAGCTGATGAGGTCGAGCTTGGAAAAGGGCGGATCCTTGATCACGTCCTGTTCGGAAAAGATGAGCATGTCCCGGATAGTTTTGTGGATACGATAGGTGGCGCCATCGGGCTCACTGGTAAAGAAACGCGCCAGCCTCTCGGCCGGGATATCGGCGGCGGCGCTGGCCGGATATCGTCCGGTTCGGGCGCTGGCAATGGACCGGCTGTCAATGTCGGTGGCGAAAATCTGGATATTGAACGGCTGCTGCAACTGTTCCAGATACTCCTGGAGGAGGATGGCGATACTATAGGCTTCCTCGCCGGTGGAACAGCCAGGTACCCACACGCGGATCGCCGCGCCGGGGGGCTTGCCGGCAAAAAGCCGGGGCACGACCTGTTGTGCCAGGACTTCGAACGCCTCCGGGTCGCGGAAAAAATTGGTCACCCCGATCAAAAGGTCGCGGAACAGGGCCTCGACCTCCGCTGGCATTTGCTGGAGAAACTTGACATAGCCATCCATCGTGTCAATCTGATGAATGGCCATCCGCCGTTCGATGCGCCGGTGAATGGTGCTGGGCTTGTACTGGGAAAAATCATGGCCGGGATGCGCGCGCAGGAGGATGAAAATTTTCTGCAACGCATTTTCAGAACGCATCGCCTGCCCGGTGGCCGGACTGCAGGGTTTGCTGAAGGCATGGGCCACGTAGGCCTTGAGCCGGGCCGGTATCGCGGCGGGTTCCAGCTGGTAATCCACCAGCCCCGTGGCAATGGCGCTGCAGGGCATACTGTCGTATTCGGTGGATGCAGGTGTCTGGGCGATTACCAGGCCGCCCTCCGCCTTGATCGCCCTGATCCCCTGGGTGCCGTCACTGCCGGTGCCGGAGAGGATAATACCGATGGCGCGTTCACGCTGATCCTGCGCCAGGGAGCGGAAGAAAAAATCGATCGGCAGACGCTGGCCGCGGGGCGCCGAGGGTTCCATCAGCTGCAGCCTGCCGTGCAGCAGGGCCATGTCCCGGTTGGGCGGAATGATATAGGTGCAGTTGGGCCGCACCTGCATCCCATCCTCGACCTCAACAACCTGCATGCGCGTGTAGCGCCGGATAAGATCGGTCAGGATGCTCTTGTGATCCGGCGCCAAGTGCTGCACCAGCACAAAGGCCATGCCGGGGTCGGCGTCCTCGGGCAGACCGGAGAAGAAGGCTTCAAAGGCGGAAAGGCCACCGGCAGAAGCGCCGATACCGACCACGGGAAAAGACGGTTCCAGGGCCGCACCCGGTTGCGCGGATCGCCGCGTTCCGGTTCGTTTTCCCCTTTCTTTCCTGGTGCCGGTCATGGTGCGCTTCCCCCTGGTGAACAAAGGATAGGTGCAGTGATCGCTATCGGCTCCGTGCATCAACCACTAATGTGTTTACCTGACACTACAGCCGCATCTTTTTCAACAAAAAGGTGACACCCTTCCCCTGGCCGGGAGCCAGCATGCCAGCCGCTAACGAAGCACGGTTTTGCAGCGGATGAGGCCACTTGGGGGTGGGCAAGTTTTTCCAGATCGCGTATCATAACCCGGCGGCTTGGACAGGAAAGCCCGGATAATCGAACCAAACCATCAATGAGGAAAATAATATGTTAACCATACAGGACAATGCAGTCATCGTGGACAAACCAACCACCAAACTGGTGGGCTTTCGCCTGGAAGATACGGTCCGGGCCCCGGCGATCGTCGTCTTCGTCGATGAGGAAAAACCCCAACTGCTGCCGATACGGCAGGGAGAAACCGCGCCGGTCAAGGTCCGCTCCCGCAACATGGAAGCGGACATCCAAATCATCACCTACGATGAAATCAACGCCTTTCTCTCCCCGTCGTAACGTAAACACCTCGCCTTCCGCTCCTCGCGGGAGCGCGGCGCATCGGGCAACCCGTTGTCATGCCCGGTGCGCCGTTGTGCTCATGCCCGGCGGCCCACTTTTTTTTGCGCTCCACCCGCAAGGACGTGCACCCGCCTGCTTCGCGGACGGGCCTGAATTCCGCTCTTTCTCCTTGGGATAGGCGCCACTTCAGCGTACACTCTATGTGCAGGTCATTTCTTGACCGCTGGCCAGGCAGGAACGAGCTGGACCAGGCCCGGTTGCATCACGTGCTCCACCGGCAGAACAGATGATTAATGTCGCCGTGGCGGACTCAAAGCCGTTAGCGAGGTATTCAGCATGACCAGCACCAGCCGTTTAGCCCGCCTCGGCCTTTTGCTTGCCCAGCTCATCCTGACCGTCTGCCTTCTCCTGACGCCGCTCGACGCATCAGCCGATGAGCGCATCGTCACGGTCGGCGTCTATGAAAATCCTCCCAAGATCTTTACCGCCGAATCCGGCAAACCCGCAGGCATCTTTATTGATCTGATCGAACATATCGCCAGCAGCGAAGGCTGGCAGGTGCGCTACGTTTCCGGCACCTGGGGAGCAATTCTCGATCACCTGGCCAAGGGGGAAATCGACCTTGTTCCCGATGTCGCCTATACCGCCGACCGGGCAAAAAGCTATTCGTTCCATAAGGTGCCCGCCCTGTCCTCCTGGTTTCAAGTCTATGCCCCCAAGGGCAACACGATCCACACCGTCCTGGACTTGAACGGCCTACGCATTCTTGTCCTCGAACGATCGATTCAGCAGGAGGCCTTTATCCGGCTCAGCCGGGGCTTCGGCCTGAACATCGCCGTGGTCCCGGTGCCGGATTACACAACCATGTTCGAGACGGTTGCCAGGGGAGAGGCCGACGCCGCGGTCACCAACAGTTTTTACGGCAAAATGCATGCAAAGAAGTACGGCCTTGAAGACACCGCGGTCATCTTCGAGCCCTCCGATCTCTTTTACGCGGCCACCAAGGGTGACCCCAAGCAATTGCTGGCCAGTATTGACCGACAGCTCGCGGATCTGAAAAGGAATCATCAATCAGCATATTACGCCTCCCTGAAGCGGTGGACCGCCGAAGAGGTTCGCCTGAAGCTGCCGCTGTGGCTGCAGCTTGCCGGTGCCGGGGTGGTTGGATTTTTGATCATCAGCTTAGTTGGCAGTGTGATTTTGCGGCATCAGGTCAATACCCGCACCCGTGAATTGCATAAGGAAAAGGAGGCGCTGCGGGCCAGCGAGCGGGAGTACCGCCAACTGGTGATGCTGGCCAACAGCATCATCCTGCGGTGGACGCCCGAGGGCCGGATCACCTTCCTCAATGAATTCGGCCAGCGGTTTTTCGGTTACACCGCGCCCGAGATTCTCGGCCGGCACATGGTTGGCACCCTGGTCCCGGAGCAGGAAAGCGAAGGCCGCGATTTACGTTCGCTGATCCAGGAAATCAGCGCCGATCCGCGCAAGTATGAACGGAACATCAATGAAAATGTCCGCCGTGACGGTGAACGGGTCTGGATCGACTGGACCAACAAGATGGTGCTGAACGAGCAGGGACAGATCCGGGAAATCCTGAGCATCGGCTCCGACATCACCGCACGCAGGCAGGCCGAGGAACAGATTCGCCGGCTCAATGAAGACCTCCAGCGGCATGCGGAGACCCTGGAGCAGCGGGTGGCCGAGCGGACTGCGGAACTAGCCGCGATCAGCGATGAGCAGCGCACTATTTTCGAATCCGCCGGCAGCGGGATCGTGCTGTTGCGCCAGCGGAAAATCGTGCGCTGCAACCGCAAGCTGGAGGAAATTTCGGGCTATGGCCCCGGAGAGCTGGCCGGTCAGTCAACGCGGATCTGGTACGCGGACGACGCGGCCTACGAAGCTGGCGGGGCATTGGTGTATGCGCAACTGGCGGTTGGCAAGACCTTCCGCCGGGAACAGCAGCTGATGCGCAAGGACGGCAGCCTGTTCTGGGTCCGGATGAGTCTTCGGGCCTTTGACCCGGACAATCCGCTGCAGGGAGCGGTCGGCATTGTCGAGGATATTACCGACGAACGCGAGGCAGCGGAAAAGCTCCGCCAGGCAATGGAGGCGGCGCAGGCGGCCGACCGGATCAAATCCGCGTTCCTGGCCACCATGTCCCACGAATTGCGCACGCCGCTGAACTCGATCATCGGCTTTACCGGCATCATGCTCCAGGGGTTGACCGGCCCGCTCAATCCCGAACAGCACAAGCAGATGTCCATGGTTCAGAAAAGTTCCCGCCATCTGCTTTCCCTGATCAACGACGTCCTCGACATTTCCAAGATTGAGGCCGGCCAGTTGCATCTTGCATCGGCCGCCTTCGCGCTCAGGCCGTCCATAGAAAAAATGGTCAGCCTCATTGCCCCCTTGGCCGAACAGAAGGCGATCGATCTGCAGGTGGACCTTGCCGCCGAGATCGGGACCATCACCACCGATCAGCGCCGCCTGGAACAGGTCATTCTCAACCTGCTCAGCAATGCGGTGAAATTTACTGAACAAGGCCGGGTCCGCATTGTCTGCCGGTTGGACGACCATCACTACATCCTGACGGTTACCGACTCCGGCATCGGCATGCGGCCCGAGGAGATCCCCAACCTTTTCCAGCCTTTCCACCAGATCGATACCGGCCTGACCCGCAAACACGAGGGAACCGGACTCGGCCTGTCGATCTGCCAGAAGATCATCAACCTGATGGGCGGTTCCATCGAGGTGACAAGCCAATGGGGGCAAGGGAGCGACTTTACCGTCCGCCTTCCCCGCCAGCCAGGAGACAGGGTATGAACAACCGGCTCTTAGTCATTGAAGACAACGAACAGAATCTGTACCTGATGCGCTTTCTGCTGGAGAAAAGCGGCTTTGCGGTCATCGGGGCGGAAGACGGCAAAAAAGGCATCGAAATGGCCTTGCAGTACGCCCCCCTGGGTATCCTGCTGGATATCCAGCTCCCGGAAATGGACAGCTACGCCGTTGCCGCGGAACTGAAAAAACATCGCGCGCTCGCGCACGTGCCGATCATCGCCGTGACCTCCTATGCCATGGTCGGCGACCGGGAACAGATCCTGGCGGCCGGCGCCACCGGCTATATCGAAAAACCGATCAATCCCGAAACCTTTGTGGCCGAAATCAAGCACTATCTGCCCAAAGACAAGGAGAGCAGCAATGCGTAATCCCCAAGTGCTCATCGTTGATGACCAGGCGGAGAATCGCTATCTGGCCGAAGTCCTGCTCACGGGAAACGGGTATGCCGCGCGCTCGGTCACCAATGGGGCCGAGGCCCTGGCTGAACTGCAAAACCGGGACATTGACCTGGTCATCAGCGACATTCTCATGCCGGTCATGGATGGCTTCGAGCTCTGCCGAAGAATGAAAAAGGACCCAAAACTGCGGCAGATTCCGTTCATTGTCTACACGGCCACCTACACCGGTCCTCAGGATGAGGCCTTTGCGATGAAAATCGGGGCGGACCGTTTTCTGCAAAAGCCGTGCGAGCCGGAACGCTTCATGGAGGTTGTTGGCGAAACAATGGCGGCGGCCAAGCACAAGAATCGCTCCATTCCGCCAGAGCCGCCACAGGACCAGGAGGTGTTCAAGCTCTACAATGAGCGGCTGGTGCGCAAGCTGGAGCAGAAGATGCTGCAACTGGAGCAGGAGACCAGGGCGCTCCGGAAAACCGAAGAGGCGTTGCGCCTCTCGGAAGGAAAATACCGGAGGCTGCACCAAAGCATGACCGATGGGTTTGTCTATGTCGATTTGCAGGGGGCCATCCGCGAAAGCAATGCAGCCTATCGCGGGATGCTCGGGTATACCGGGGAAGAACTCTCCCGCCTGACCTACATGGATCTGACGCCGGCAAAATGGCGCGCCAGTGAACAACACATTATTGACACCCAGGTTGTGGGCAAGGGCTACTCCGAGGTGTATGAAAAAGAATATCAGAGAAAGGACGGCAGCATCTTTCCCGTTGAACTGAAGACCTTCCTCGTCTGCAATGACCAGGGTGAAAAGGAGGGCATGTGGGCCATCGTCCGTGACCTCACCGAACGCAAGCAGGCGGAGAAGGCGCAAAAAGCATTGGAGGAGCAGCTGTTCCAGGCCCAGAAGATGGAATCCGTGGGCCGCTTGGCCGGAGGGGTGGCGCACGATTTCAACAACATGCTCAGCGTCATCCTCAGTTACGCGCAAATGGGCCTGGAAAAGACGGAACCGGGATCATCCCTCCATGGCTACCTGCAGGATATTCTTGACGCTGCTCAGCGTTCGGCGAGCATAACCCGGCAGCTGCTTGCCTTTGCCCGCAAGCAGACCGTTGTCCCGCAGGTTCTTGACCTCAACACCACCGTGGACAGCATGCTGAAGATGCTCAGACGGCTTATCGGTGCGCATATAACCCTCACCTTTCTCCCGCAGGCGAATCTCTGGCCGGTCAAGGTCGATCCGGCCCAGATCGATCAGCTGCTGGCCAATCTGTGCATCAATAGCCGCGACGCCATCACCGGAGCGGGCAAAATCACCATTGCAACAGGGACGGTGACTTTTGACGCCAGCTATTGCGCCCATCATGCCGGGGCGGTTCCCGGAGAATACGTGCTGCTGACGGTCAGCGATGACGGCTGCGGCATGGAGAGAGTGCTTCTCGACAAGATCTTCGAACCCTTTTTCACTACCAAGGAATTGGGTCAGGGCACGGGACTGGGGTTGGCGACCGTGTACGGGATTGTGAAGCAGAACAACGGTTCCATCAACGTCTACAGTGAACCGGGCAAAGGGACGACTTTCAGGATCTACCTGCCCCGGCACACCATTCGGGCCCTCGCGGTCGAAACAGAGAGCCCCGCGCCCATTCCGCTCGGCCAGGGCGAAACCGTGCTGGTGGTCGAGGATGAACCGGCCATTCTTACCCTGACCAGTCGCATGCTTTCGGGATTGGGGTACACGGTCCTCACGGCAAGCGGCCCGGCCGAGGCGATCGAAATTGCCCATGCGCACACCGCCGGGCTGGAGCTCCTCCTTACCGATGTGGTCATGCCGGACAAGACCGGCAGGGATCTGGCGGAATTGCTCCTGCTCTCGCATCCGCGCTTGAAATGCCTGTATATGTCCGGGTATGCGGCGAACATCATCGCTAGTCATGGCATCCTCGAGGAACGGCTCAACTTTATCCAGAAACCGTTCTCGGTCAGGGAGTTGTCCATACGAGTGCACGAAACGCTTTCCTCCTGAGCGGCATGGAGCAGCAGCAACGGCCCCGCCCCTTACAGCCGCACATGGTCATCCGGGTGCAGGTGGTCGTGATTCGATCCCCTTCCCGGCTCCCTGCGTGACAAGGGCCTGGTCACGAATTATTATATCTTTGCCGCAGGGCTTGAAAAATTTCTCCCGGCAGGTCGGCGGTGTGCACTGCTGAGAGTGCGGACCGGCCAATCCACGGGTCCTGATGCCGCAATCGATGCGCAGGGCGGCGGTCAGCCCGATGCACGTGCAAGGACTGAAAACACCTTTAGAATTGGCGGCGCAGGACTTGCCCGCCGCAACCTGCTCAGAGAACGGAACTATGAATCTTGACGATGTCTCATTTGCCGGAATCATTGAAAATCTGCACGACGGACTCTATCTCACGGATCGCAACCGGGTGATCACCTACTGGAACAAGGCCGCCGAGCGCATGTCCGGCTTTTCGGCCGCCGAGGTGGTTGGCCGGTCCTGCATGCACAACATCCTGACGCATGTCGATGGCGAGGGCAGGAGCCTGTGCCGCGGACATTGCCCTCTGGAGGCAACCGTTGCCGATGGCTGCAACCGCGAGGCGGAGGTGTACATGCACCATAAAGACGGCCATCGCATCCCCGTCCTGGTGCGGACCAGTCCTTTGAAAGACAGGAACGGCACGATCGTGGGCGGCACGGAACTGTTTACCGACCTGACCAATATCCTGGCCAACAATCTTCGGGTCCAGGAACTGGAGAAACTGGCGCTGCTCGACCGGCTCACCCAACTTGCCAACCGGGTCTACCTGGAACGAGAGATCGACGCCCGGTTCGACGAAATGAAGCGGCACGGCATCGCTTTTGCTCTCCTCTTCATCGATATCGATCATTTCAAAAAGGTCAACGACACCTACGGTCATGATACCGGTGACCGGGTCTTGCAGTCCGTGGCCAATACCCTGGCCGCCAATTCACGGCCCTTTGATCTGTACGGCCGTTGGGGAGGGGAAGAGTTCATCGGCGTCATCCGCAACATCGACGCCGAGGGCATTCTCCTTATCGGTGACAGGATGCGGCTGCTGATTGCAAGTTCCTATCTGCTGCACAACAACAACAGATTGAGCATCACGATTTCCCTGGGGGCGACCCTGGCGAGGGCAGACGACACCCTTGAAAGCATGATCAAACGCGCGGACAGCCTCCTCTATGAAAGCAAGCGGCAGGGCAGAAACCGGCTCAGCTTTGGCTAACCGGTATTCATCAACGCTTCACCGATGAACCGATTTTGACGCGCGGATTCCGCAGCCTACTGTTGCGGATATTCTCAAGGGCAGGTAACGAATAGAGCAACCAAAGAGTGCTGCGGACATTGGCAAGAGGCTCTGGATAAGGATTCTGAGTGCATTGAACACCCGCCGGTTGTTTTAAGCGGAATCTGAAAACCAATATTTTACGAAAGGAGCAGGGTCATGGGAGACAAGGGCGGCAAGAAAGATAAGTGATTATCTATAAATAATCATGGCCTTGTTCAAGACAATCATAGCGGCCGCCAAGGTGTTGAGTGCAATGTACGAGAGATCCGTCTTCTCGTATCGTGGTACCAATTTGCGAAACCGGTTGAACC